>Ga0310826_100115_pt1 | contig 133745 bp, 121 predicted proteins | sample WT_ome_FD_201306 | JGI IMG/M metagenome (GOLD analysis project Ga0310826, IMG submission 201306) | Sorghum-adapted microbial communities enriched on wild type (WT) sorghum from Joint BioEnergy Institute, Emeryville, California, United... ... | reverse complement strand
TTATTCGTCCGAATGTATAATGTTTCATTATTGACGGACGGGATCCGGAACGGGATTCGGGGGGAGAGGACGAACATGGCGGATCATGCTGCGCCGGAAGGCGGCGCGAAATTGAAAGTGGCCGTCATCGGCTCGACGGGATACGGCGGAGTGGAGCTCGTTCGGCTGCTCCTGACGCATCCGCGGGTGGAGATCGTGTCCGTCCTTTCGTCTTCCCAGGAAGGGGCGCTGCTGTCGGACGCGTATCCGCACCTGACGGACATCGTGCCCCATCGCCTGGAGGCCATCGACCCGGCGGGCCTTGCGGCGAAAGCGGAACTGGTGTTCACGGCCACGCCCCATGGCGTCAGTTCCGCGCTCGTTCCGAAACTTTTGGAAGCGGGCCTGAAGGTGATCGATCTTTCCGGCGATTTCCGGCTGAAGGACGGCGCCGTGTACGAGGAATGGTACAACCACAAGCCGGCCGACGCGGCGCTCCTCGCGGAAGCGGTGTACGGCCTGGCGGAAGTGTACGGCCAGGACGTGCGGGGCGCGCGGCTCGTCAGCAACCCCGGCTGCTATTCGACGACGATGCTGCTCGGCCTGGTGCCGGCGGTGGCGGCGGGCTGGATCGATCCCGCCACGATCATCGTGGACGCCAAGTCGGGGGTGTCCGGCGCCGGCCGCGGGCTGTCGATGGGCGTCCATTTCTCGGAAGTGAACGAAAACCTGAAGGCGTACAAGGTCAACCGCCACCAGCACGTGCCGGAAGTGGAGCAGGTGCTGTCGCAGGCGGCCGGCCGGCCGGTGGCGATCACCTTCACGCCGCACCTGGTGCCGATGACGCGGGGCATTCTGGCGGCCTCGTACGCCTCCGTGACGGGGCGCGCGGCCCGGGACGAGGCGCAGTGGATCGAGCTGTACCGGCAATATTATGAAGGAAGGCCGTTCGTGCGCATCCGCGGCAAGGGCGTCCTGCCGGCGACGAAGGACGTGTACGGTTCAAACCATTGCGACATCGGGTTTTCGCTGGACCGCCGGACGGGGCGGGTCACGATCATTTCCGTGACGGACAATTTGATGAAAGGCGCGGCGGGGCAGGCCGTGCAAAATCTGAATCTGATGATGGGCTGGGACGAAACGCTGGGCCTGCGGCTGGCCCCGGTGTACCCGTGAGGAGGATGGGCGGCATGCAAGAGCAGGGTTTGGGAACGGACACGGACAACGCGGCAAAGACGTCTGCGGCTGATCAGGCGGCCGAAGCGGAAAAGGCGGGAAACGCCGGGAACACAACGGTGCGGACGGATCGGAACCCGGCGTCACGATATTTTGAAATCGTGGAAAACGGGTCGGTCACGACCCCTGCCGGCTTTCGCGCGGGCGGGCTGCATTGCGGGCTGAAGAAGGCGGAACGCCACGACCTGGGCGCCATCGCGTGCGACGTGCCGGCGACGGCGGCGGCGGTGTACACGCGGAACCGGTTCCGCGCGGCGCCGCTGAAGGTGACGGAGGAAAGCATCGCCGCGGAAGGCCGGCTGCAGGTGATGGTCGTCAACAGCGGCAACGCCAACGCCTGCACCGGCGAACAGGGCCTCCGGGACGCCCGGGACATGCGGGATGCGGCGGCGAAGGCTTTCGGCGTCGAACCCCATCTCGTCGGCGTCACCTCCACCGGCGTCATCGGCGAATGGCTGCCGATGGACAAGGTGCGGGCGGGCATCGGACGGCTGCCGGAACGGGTGTCGGTGGCCGGAAGCGACGATTTCTGCCAGGCGATCCTGACCACGGACCTGGTGAAGAAGACGGCGGCGGTGCGGCTGTCCGTCGACGGCCGATCGGTGCATATCGGCGGCGCGGCCAAAGGATCCGGCATGATCCATCCGGACATGGCCACGATGCTCGGCTTCATCACCACCGACGCCCGCATCGGACACGCCGAGCTGCAGCGGCTGCTGCGCGAGACGACGGACGAGACGTTCAACATGATCACGGTGGACGGCGACACGAGCACGAACGACATGGTCGTCGCGATGGCGAGCGGGCTGGCGGGCAACGACCCATTGTCGCCTGGCCACCCGGATTGGCCGGCGTTCCGCGCGGCGTTCCTGCACGTGGCCCGGGAACTGGCGAAGGCGATTGCCCGCGACGGGGAAGGCGCCACGAAGCTGATCGAGGTGCGGGTGAAAGGCGCCGCCAGCCGGGAAGCGGCCCGGGTCATCGCGAAGACGGTGATCGGCTCGAGCCTGGTCAAGTCCGCCGCTTTCGGCGCCGACGCCAACTGGGGCCGCATCATCGCCGCCATCGGCCGCGCCGGCGTGCCGGTCAACACGGAGACGGTGGACATCCGCATCGGCCCGATCGAGACGCTGCGCATGTCGCAGCCGGTGCCTTTCAGCGAGGAAGAAGCGCTGGCCTACCTGAAGGGCGCGGAACACGTGTACGAGATCGACCTGCACATGGGCGACGGCGAAGCCGTGGCCTGGGGATGCGACCTGACCTACGAATACGTGCGCATCAATGCGGCATACCGGACGTGAGAAGGCCGTGGGGGAGAACGCCATCATGGACAACATTTCGCAGCCGGACTGGCTTGTCATCAAATGCGGCGGCAGCACGCTGGCGGCGCTGCCCGACGCGTTTTTCCGCGACATGATCGGGCTTTTCGGGCGCGGCATCGCGCCGGTCATCGTGCACGGCGGCGGGCCGGCCATCAACGCGATGCTGGAGAAGCTCGGCATCGAGTCCACGTTCGTGGACGGCCTGCGGGTCACGACGCCCGACGTGCTGGACGTGGTGGAAATGGTGCTCGGCGGCGCCATCAACAAGGACATCGTGCGGCGCATCGGGCAGAATGGCGGCCGGGCCGCCGGATTTTCCGGCATCGACGGCGGCACGATCCGGGCGGTGCCGAAGGACGGCGGCCGGCTCGGATTTGTCGGCGACATCGCCGAAGTGGACGCCGGGCTGATCCGCGCGGCCGCCGCCGCGGGATACATCCCGGTGGTGGCGCCCCTCGGGCTCGGTCCGGACGGCAATACGTACAACATCAACGCCGACACGGCGGCGGGCGCCGTGGCGGCCGCCCTGGGCGCCCGGCGGCTGATCGTGGTGACGGACGTGCCGGGCATCCTGCGCACGGTCGACGGCGAAAAGCGGCTCATGCCCGAAGCGTCCGTCGCCGACATCGAAGCGATGATCAGAAGCGGCGACATATATGGCGGCATGATTCCGAAAGTGCGCGCGGCGATCCAGTGCCTGGAAGGCGGCGTGCGGGAAGTCGTCATCTGCGACGGCTCGATGCCGGGCGTGCTCGGCCGCGCCGCATCAGGCGATCCCGCGGTCGGCACGCGGGTTGTGCCCTGAATCGCCGATGGAAACCGATGGGAATGGACGACGAAAATGGCCGATTTCGGATCGGGGAAGGAGAGCTTGCCCATGAGCCCACAGCATGCACAAAACGTTAGCCCGTCCGCCAATTTGCAAGGCGGCGGGCTGGACCGTCCCGATCCCCTGTTTCCGACCTACGCCCGGTTCCCCGTCACGCTGGTGAAAGGCAAGGGAAGCCGGGTCTGGGACGACCGGGGGCGGGAATATCTCGATTTTGCCAGCGGGCTGGCGGTGAACAACCTCGGCCACGTGCCCGACGCCGTGAAGGAAGCCGTCATCCGGCAGCTGGATGAGCTTTGGCACGTGTCCAACCTGTTCCACACGCTGCCCCAGCAGAAGCTGGCCCGTCTGCTGACGGAAAACAGCTGCTTCGACGCCGTGTTTTTCTGCAACAGCGGGGCGGAGGCCAACGAGGCGGCCATCAAGCTGGCCCGCCGGTTCCACCGCAAGGTGCTCGGCAACGGCCGCTGCGAAATCATCACGTTCCGGCAGTCGTTCCACGGCCGCACGCTGGCGACGCTGACGGCGACGGGGCAGGACAAGGTGAAGGACGGCTTCGATCCGCTGCCGGACGGGTTCGTCTATGCGCCCTACAACGAGCCGGCGGAATTGGAAAAATACGTCAATGACCGCACCTGCGCCATCATGCTCGAGTTCGTGCAGGGGGAAGGCGGCGTCCGGCCCGCCGATCCGGCATTCGTCCGGGAAGTGGCCCGCCTGTGCGAGACGCGCAACCTGCTGTTCATCGCCGATGAAGTGCAGACCGGCATCGGCCGCACGGGCACGCTGTTCGCGTACCAGCAGTACGGCGTGGAGCCTGATATCATCACCCTGGCCAAAGGCATCGCTTCCGGCTTCCCGATGGGCGCGATGCTGGGCAAGGGCAAGCTCGCCGGGGCGTTCGGGCCCGGTTCCCACGCCTCCACCTTCGGCGGCAACCCGCTCGCCTGCGCGGCGGCCATCGCCACCCTGGAGACGATGATCGGGCAACAATTGCCCGAGCGGGCCGGCGTCCTCGGCGAACGGGCGATGCGCCGGCTGGAGGAGGAGCTGGCCGGCAACCCGTTCGTCCGGGAGATCCGCGGCCTCGGCCTCCTCATCGGCATCGAGTGCGCCGGGCCCGTCGCCGACGTGCTGGCGGAGCTGCGGGAGGAAGGGCTTCTCGCCGTCTCCGCCGGACCGAACGTGCTGCGCCTCCTGCCGAACCTGCTCATCAGCGAGACGGAGCTGGAGACGGGCCTCGCCATGGTGACGGCGGTATTGAACCGGTACGCGGAACGCAGCGCGGTCGCCGGAGTTGCGGGAGGAGAGAACAGATGAGCGCCATTTTGAAAACCGACATCATCCAATCGATGAAAGGCCGCGACTTTTTGTCGCTGGTGGACTATGCGCCGGAAGAAATCCGCAGCCTGATCGATCTGGCGTTCGAACTGAAAAAAATGCAGAAGGAAGGGCGGCCTTTTCAACCGCTGAAGGGAAAAACCCTCGGCATGATTTTCGAAAAATCGTCCACCCGCACGCGGGTGTCCTTCGAAGTCGGCATGTACCAGCTGGGCGGGTACGCGCTGTTCCTGAGCCGCAACGATCTGCAGCTGGGCCGCGGCGAGACGATCTGGGACACCGCCAAGACGCTGTCCCGCTACGTGGACGGCATCATGATCCGCACCTTTGCCCACCGCAACGTGGTGGAGCTGGCCCGCGGCGCGACGGTGCCGGTCATCAACGCCCTGACGGACCTGTACCATCCGTGCCAGGCGCTGTGCGACTTCATGACGATCCTCGAGCACAAGGGCCGGCTGGAAGGCATCCGGCTCGCCTACATCGGCGACGGCAACAACATGTGCCACTCGCTGATGATCGGCGCCGCGAAGCTGGGGGTGCACATCGCCATCGCATCGCCGCCGGGATACGGCCCCGACGAAGAAGTGGTCCAGCTCACCCTGCAGGACATCGAAAAGCGCGGCGGTTCGCTGACGATCACCGAAGATCCGAAGGAAGCGATCGCCGACGCCGACATCGTCTACACGGACGTGTGGGCGTCCATGGGCATGGAGGCGGAGCAGAAGGAGCGGGAAATCGCCTTCCGCAACTACCAGGTCAACGAAGAGCTGGTGAAATACGCGAAGAAGGATTATCTGTTCATGCACTGCCTGCCGGCGCACCGCGGCGAAGAGGTGAGCGAGGGCGTCATCGACGGCGACCACTCCATCATCTACGATCAGGCGGAAAACCGGCTGCACGCGCAGAAAGCCATCATGGCGGCGCTGATGCAGGATTGACGGCAGGATCGATGCAGGAAATCTGGCGCAATCATGCGCCAGGTTCCCGATAAAACGAGACTGAAACGAAAATATGGCGCAAAATTGCGCGATAATCCCGCAGAGAACGGAACAACCCGGTCATGTGGTGCGGACGCGCACCTTGACTTCAGGCGCGGCCAATCGCGCCGTTCGGAAAGAAAGGGGTGCCATCCCATGGGCAAGAAAAAAATCGTGCTGGCCTATTCGGGCGGCCTGGACACGTCGGTCATCCTGGCGTGGCTGAAGGAAACGTACGACGCGGACATCATCACGTTCACGGCGGACATCGGGCAGAAGGAAGAGCTGGAGGGCCTGGAGGAAAAGGCGCGGAAAACCGGCGCGTCCAAAGTGTACATCGACGACCTCCGGCTCGAATTCGCGCGGGATTTCATCTTCCCGATGTTCCAGGCGGGCGCGCTGTACGAAGGGCAGTATCTGCTCGGCACGAGCATCGCGCGGCCGCTCATCGCCAAGCGGATGGTGGAAATCGCCCGCGCCGAAGGGGCGTTCGCCATCGCCCACGGGGCGACGGGCAAGGGCAACGACCAGGTGCGCTTCGAGCTGACGGCGGCGGCGCTGGCGCCGGAGCTGGAAGTGATCGCGCCCTGGCGGCTGGACGAGTTCCGCGACCGGTTCCCGGGCCGGGCGGAAATGATCGCCTTCGCCGAAGCCCGCGGCATCCCGGTCAAGGCGACGGCGGAAAAGCCGTATTCGACGGACCGGAACCTGCTGCACATCAGCTTTGAAAGCGGCGTGCTGGAAGATCCGTGGTTCGACGCTTCCGCGGCATCCAACGAGGACATGTACGTGCTGTCCGTGTCGCCGGAGCGGGCGCCGGACGAGCCGGAATACGTGGAGCTGGAATTTGAAAAAGGCGTCTGCGTCGCCGTCAACGGCGAGCGGCTCGATCCCCTCGGCGTGATGGAGAAGCTGAACGAACTGGGCGGCAAGCACGGCATCGGCCGGGTGGACATGGTGGAAAACCGGTTCGTCGGCATGAAGAGCCGGGGCGTGTACGAGACGCCGGGCGGCACGATCCTGTTTGTCGCCCACCGCAAGATCGAGTCGCTGACGATGGACCGCGAAGTGATGCATCTGAGGGATTCGCTGATTCCGAAATACGCGTCGCTCGTCTACAACGGCTTCTGGTATTCGCCGGAACGGCTGGCCATCCAGGCGCTGGTGACGGAAAGCCAGAAGAACGTGACGGGCACGGTGCGGCTGAAGCTGTACAAGGGCAACGTGATCGGCGCCGGCGTGAAAAGCCCGGTCAGCCTGTACAATGCGAACATCGCCACGATGGAGAAGGATCCGACCCAGGCCTACGACCAGAAAGACGCCACCGGCTTCATCCGGCTGCACGCGCTGCGCCTGAAAGCGGCGGCCGGCGTGATGGATCTGCAGGACCGCTGAGGGCGCCGGGTCCAGGATTCGCGAAGGGCGCGCCGGATGAACGGCGAGGCAAAGCCGCCGGCTGCCGGATTTGCCGGAGACAGGTCCGGCGACAAGAGCGGCGGGAACGCCGTCACGCGGGGTTGACGACGCCGCATCCGCACGCGCCCGTCGCACGTGCCGTGCGGCCGGACGGCCGAAGCTGAAGGAAAGGAAGAATGGACGTGTCGAAGTTGTGGGGCGGCCGGTTCACGAAACCGACCGATCAGCTGGTGGAAGCCTATACGGCTTCGATTCCTTTTGACAAGGAGCTGTACGAGGAAGACATCCGGGGCAGCCTGGCCCACGTGGCCATGCTGGCGAAGTGCGGCATCATTCCGGCGGAAGACGCGGAAAAAATCCGCGAAGGGCTGCATGCGGTGCTCGGCCGGATCCGCCGCGGCGAGGCGGAATTTTCCATCGCCGACGAGGACATCCACATGAACATCGAGCGGCAGCTGATGGAGGAAATCGGCCCCGTCGGCGGCAAGCTGCACACCGGCCGCAGCCGCAACGACCAGGTGGCGACGGACATGCACCTGTACCTGCGCAAATGGGCCGTGCGGTTCGTCGGACTGCTGGCCGACCTGCAGGAGGCGCTGATCGGCCAGGCGAAGGCGAACCTGGACACGATCGTGCCGGGATACACCCACCTGCAGCGGGCGCAGCCGGTTTTGCTGGCCCACCACCTGATGGCCTACGTGTCCATGTTCCGGCGGGACATCGAGCGGCTCCAGGACAGCTACAAGCGGATCAACACGCTGCCCCTCGGCGCCGGCGCGCTGGCCGGGACGACGTTCCCCATCGACCGGGAGTTCGTGGCGAGCCAGCTCGGTTTCGAGCGGATTTACGACAACAGCCTGGACGCCGTCAGCGACCGCGATTTCATCGTCGAGTTTCTCGCCGGCGCGTCCATCATCATGATGCACCTGTCCCGGCTCTGCGAGGAGCTGGTGCTCTGGTCCAGCACGGAATTCGGCTTCATCGAGCTGGATGACGCCTTCTGCACCGGCAGCAGCATCATGCCCCAGAAGAAAAACCCCGATGTGGCGGAACTCGTGCGGGGCAAGACGGGCCGCGTCTACGGCCACCTGATGGGCATCCTGACCGTGCTCAAGTCGCTGCCCCTCGCGTACAACAAGGACATGCAGGAAGACAAGGAAGGGCTGTTCGACACGGTCCGCACCCTCGACGGGGCGCTGCGCCTGATGGCGCCGATGATCGCCACGATGAAGGTGAACCGGGAGCGCATGCGGCAGGCGGTGCGGGAAGACTTCTCCAACGCCACCGACATCGCCGACTACCTGGTGAACAAGGGGCTGCCGTTCCGCCAGGCCCACGAGATCATCGGCAAGCTGGTGCTCCACTGCATCCAAAAGGGCGTGTTCCTGTTGGATCTGCCCCTCGAGACGTACAAAACCTTCTCCAGCCTGTTCGAGGAAGACATCTACGAGGTGCTCCGGCCCGAACGGGTCGTCAATGCCCGCAACGTTTACGGCGGCACGGCTTCCGGCCGGGTGGCCGGCGCCATCGAACGCGCCGAGGCGGAACTGGCGGCGGTGCGCGAATGGGCCGAAAAACAGGCGGAGCGGGACGTGTTTTGAGCGCCTGAAATCCGGGCGGCCGAAAGAGCAATTCCAAAAAAAGCGGCTACAGGGGCCGGGTGTCCGACCCGGCAACCTTCGGCCGCTTTTTTCTTTGGCGGACATTTTTCGCAAAAAAATGCCGCCGGCCGAGAAACTTCGCATCCCGTAGGGAGTATGAAAAAAGTGACGGCACGGGACAACGGACAAAAAAACGGGGCAACGGACAAAAACCGCGGAAAAAGAAGGCGGTCCGACGAACATTTCCCGGGCAATGACGAAGAAGGCGCCCGTTTTGTCCGCGTTCATGGAGGATTTTGCGATCCGCTGTCGAATATATCATAGCTATCCTCCAAACTTGCGAGCCATCGGGCAACCTTTCACAGGGACGTGATAGAGTGATCGAAATGCAGGACGTCTGGAAAACGTATCCGGACGGCACCGCTGCACTGCGCGGCATCACCGTGACCATCAACCGCAACGAGTTTGTATATATCGTGGGGCCTTCGGGGGCCGGAAAATCCACGTTCATGAAATTGATCTACCGGGAGGAGAAGCCGACCCGGGGGCAGCTGTACGTCAACGGCTTCAACCTGGAGAAGCTCCGCCAACGGAAAATTCCCTACCTGCGCCGCAACATCGGCGTCGTGTTCCAGGACTATCGGCTGCTTCCCCGCCTGACCGCGGCGGAAAACGTCGCCTTCGCCATGGAAGTGATCGAGGCGTCCCGGAAAACGATCAAGCGCCGCGTCGCGGAAGTGCTGGAACTGGTCGGCCTGAAGGACCGGATGAACGCGCTGCCCGGCCAGATGTCCGGCGGCGAGCAGCAGCGGGTGGCCATCGCCCGCGCCATCGTCAACAATCCGGCGGTCATCATCGCCGACGAGCCGACGGGCAACCTCGATCCGGACACGTCATGGGAAATCATGAAGCTTCTGGAAGAAATCCATGACCGCGGCACCACCGTCGTCATGGCCACCCACAACAAGGAAATCGTCAATACGTTGCGCAAGCGGGTCATCGCCATCGAGAAGGGCGTCATTGTGCGGGACGAGCAAAGAGGGGAATACGGCTATGAAGATTAGCACAATCGGACGCCATTTCCGGGAGGGGGCCAAAAGCGTCGCGCGCAACGGCTGGATGAGCTTCGCGTCGGCTTCGTCCATCGCCATTTCCCTTTTCATTCTGGGCGTCTTTCTCCTCCTGGGGATGAACCTGAACGAATGGACGCGGGAAGTCGAAAACCAGGTGGAAATCCGCGTCTACCTCAGCCTCGACACGACGGAAGAACAGATCGCCGTCCTGCACCAGGCCATCGGCAGCATGGATGAAGTGAGCGTCGTCCGGTTCGTGTCCAAGGAAGAGGGGCTCGAGCTGATGCGGCAAAGCCTGGGCAAGGACGCGGAAAAAATCCTGGACGGCTTCGAGGAGGACAACCCGCTGCCGGACTCGTTCACCGTCGAAGTGAAGGAGCCCCGCCAGATCGGGATCGCCGCCGAGAAAATCGAAGCCTTGAACAGCCGCTTCGCGGTGCCGCTGATCGACAAGGTGGACTACGGCAAAAACACCGTCGAGACGCTGTTCCGCATCACCGACATCATCGAAAAGGTCATCCTGGTGCTCGTGGCGGGACTGGCCGTCACCAGCATGTTCCTCATCTCCAACACGATCAAGCTGACCATCGTCGCCCGGCGCCGCGAGATCGGCATCATGAAGCTCGTCGGCGCGACCAATGCGTTCATCCGCTGGCCGTTTTTCGTGGAAGGGGCCATCCTCGGCCTCGTCGGTTCGCTGGTCCCGGTCATCGTCATCTGGGTCGGCTACTGGGAACTGGTGAAAAACAGCCAGCTCACCTTCGGCATCATGCTGATCCGCCTCATTCCGGCGGAAGACATCATGCCGAAGCTTTCCCTCGTCCTTTTGGGCATCGGATTTGCCATCGGCATCCTCGGCAGCACGCTGTCCGTGCGGAAGTTTTTGCGGGTGTGAAATCCCGGAGAGGACAAGCCGTCTGAGCCGCCAGTATGTTTTCATGGGAGGGAACGTATACTTGCGTAAGACACTGTTGCCTTTGCTCGCAGCCGCAGCGCTGATCCTGTCCGTCATCCCGCAGCCGACGGCGAACGCCGCCTCCTCTCTCGAAGAAATCAACCGCAGAATCAAGGAAACCGAGCGGAAGATCGCCCAGACGGAAGCCTCGATCAAGAACGCGGAAAAGGAAATCAAGCTGATCGACAAAGAAGAAAAGCAGCTGGAGAAAGAAATCGCCGAACTCGACAAAAAGATCGAGCATCAAATGATCCTGATCAGCGAGAAAGAGCAGCAAATCGCCCGGACGGAAGACAACCTGCGGCGCACGGCGGAGGAACTGGACGCGGCCATCGCGCGGGTCGAAGCCCGCAACGAGCTGCTGCGCGCCCGCGTGCGGCTGATGTATACGAACGGCGCGGTCACGTATCTGGACGTGCTGTTCAATGCCACCAGCTTCACCGATTTTCTCGACCGGTTCCGTTCCCTGTCGCTCATCGTGGAGCAGGACCGCCAGATCCTGGAAGACAACATCCGGGACAAGGAAATGATCGAAGCCCACAAGGCGCAGATCGAGGAGGACCTGGCCAAACTGGAGCAGGCCCACAGGGAGCTCGTGGCGATCAAGGAAGACCTGCTCCGGCAGGAGAAAGAGAAGGAAGTCCGCATCGCGGCGTTGAATGAGAGAAGGGAACATCTGGAAGAAATAACGGAAGAGCAGGAAAAGGCGCTCATCGACGCGATGAAGCTGAAGTCGGAGCTGGTGAAGGAACGGGCCAAGCTGGTGGAGCACTCCGGCAAGTTCCTGTGGCCGCTGGAAAAGGATTATCCGATCACGTCCAACTACGGGTACCGGATCCACCCGATCTACAAGACCAAGAAACTGCACGCAGGCGTCGACATCGGCGCGCCGAAGGGCGTGAAGGTGCTGGCGGCCGGTTCCGGCATCGTGATCACGGCGAAAGAGTGGGGCGGCTACGGGAATGCCGTCATGATCGACCACGGCAACGGCAAATGGACCCTGTACGCCCATCTGAGCAAGATCCGCGTCAAGGAAGGGGACACGGTGAAAGCCGGCCAGCACATCGGCGACGTCGGCAAAACCGGCACGGCGACCGGTTACCACCTGCACTATGAAGTGCGGGTCAACTCGGAGCCGGTCGATCCGATGAAGCACACGCTGAAATACTCGGATACGAGATGAGGCCGGACGCGGGCCGGCGATTCCGGAGGAACGGGATCCGGTTCGCGGTTGCGCGATTCGGTCCCTGTTCGCGGCAGAACGGATCCCAAGGTGGTGTTTGAACGGTGGTTTTTCGCGGCCGGACAGTCGTCCTTCTCGTCCTGGCCGCCGCTTTGTCCGGTGCGTTGGCAACGGCAGCCCTCACATGGGCCGGATGGCCGGCGGACTGGCGGACGTTGGTTCGCTCCCAACTGGCGGGCGGCGATCCGCCGTCCGCCGATTTTGTTGGCGGGCTGCCTGATGAAGCGGTGGACAAACTGAACAAGACCTATCAGCTGATCATGAACCGATATCTGGAAATCCCGGACGGCGACAAGCTCGTCGAGGGCGCAATCCGGGGCATGCTGTCCACGCTGGAAGATCCGTACACGGCCTACGTGTCGGCGGAGGAAGCCGTCGAGTACGAGCAGCAGCTCGATTCGTTCTTTACCGGCATCGGTGCGGAAGTGTCGCTGGTGGACGGCCGGGTCGTCGTCGTGTCGCCGATCAAGGGCTCGCCCGCCGAGAAGGCCGGCATCCGGCCGCGGGACATCATCCTGAGCGTGAACGGCGAATCCCTCGCGGGGCTGTCGCTGACGGAAGCGGTGCAGAAGATCCGCGGGCCGAAGGGGTCCCAGGCGGTGCTGCAGATCATGCGGGAAGGGTTGGACAAACCGCTGGAGCTCGTCATCGTGCGGGACGAGATCGACCTCGAGACGGTGTTCTCGCGCATGCTGGAAGAAGACGGGATCGGCTACATCGAAATCCGGCAGTTCTCCAACCATACGGTGAACAGTTTCGCGGAGCAGCTCCGGGATCTGGAAGCCCAGGGCATGAAGGCGCTCATCATCGACGTGCGCAACAATCCCGGCGGCTATCTGGAGGGCGTCGCCCACATCCTGTACGAACTGGTGCCCGCCGGCCGCACGCTGCTCATGACGGAAGACCGGAGCGGCCGACGCCAGACGCTGGTGTCCGAAGGGCCGGGCCGCACGTACCCGATGGCGGTGCTGATCAACGGCGGCAGCGCCAGCGCCTCGGAAATTTTGGCCGCGGCGGTGCAGCAGTCCGCCGGCGGGATCGTCGTCGGGGAAAACAGCTTCGGCAAAGGCACCGTGCAGAGCCAGTACGCGGACCTGTACGGCGACGGCGCCATTTTGAAGCTGACCGTGTCCAAATGGCTGACGCCCAACGGCACGTGGATCAACAAAACCGGCCTCGAGCCCGACGTGAACGTGCGCCAGCCCGACTATTTCAACGTGGCGCCCATCAGCCGGGAGAAAACGTGGAAGGTGGACGAAACGGGCGACGACGTCAGAAACATGCAGATCATGCTGCAAGCGCTCGGCTACGCGCCGGGGCGGACCGACGGCTACTTCAGCCGGCAGACCGAAACGGCATTGAAACATTTCCAGCAAGAGGTTAATCTTGAAGCAACGGGGATTCTGGATGCGGAAACCATCGAACGGCTGGAGCAAAAGATGATCGAGAAGCTGGTCGATCCGCGAAACGACCGGCAGTTGCAGCAGGCGATCCGGATCCTCTCCGCGGAACTGGCGAAGGCCAAACGGTAAAGGGAGAATCACGGGATGGACATGGCGGCACAATGGTTGTGGCATGCGGGGGAAGCGCTGCTCAAGGCGGCGCTGAACCCGTTTTCTTTCCTCGCTTGGCTGCTCCTTGCGCTGTCGTGCCGGCGGCGCACGGAACTGGAGCGGAAACTGTTCGCCGTCCGTCTGCACGGAAGCCTGGGCGAATGGCTGCGCGCCGCCGGGATCGGGATCGCCGGGGCGCTTGTGCTGTCGTTGGCGGCGGCCGCCCTTGGGCTGAACCTGACGCCGGATGCGGTGTGGTGGACGTGGGCGGCGGCGCTCGTGCTGCTCGCGTTTCGCGTCAGGTTCGCCGGCCTGCCGGCGGCCGCCGCCTGCATCGGCGCGCTGCAGCTCGTAGTCCGCCCGCTGCGGGACGGGCTGCCGGAACAAGCCGGACCGGCGGCGGATTCGCTGCTTTCGATCGATCTTGCGTCCCTCTGGATGCTCGCGGCCCTGGCGCTTCTGGTGCAGGCCGTGCTCGCGGGCCTGACGGTTGGCCGCGGCGCGATGCCGCTCGTCGTTCCCGGCAAGCGCGGCAAGCCGATCGGCGCCTACCAGCTGCAAGGGCTTTGGCTGATGCCGGCCGTGCTGGCCGTGCCGGCGGACGGCGGGCAGGCAACCGGAGCGGGGCCGCTTGCGGCGGCCGGCGGCGGCGCGCCCTGGTGGCAGGCGTGGCTGCTGGCGCGGCCGGATGCCGGCGCGGGATCGGCGGATGCCGCCGGGCTGGCCGCCTGGTGGCCATGGCCGGCGTTTTTTGACGGCCCGTGGGACGGCGGCATCGCCCTTCTCGCCTTTCCGGTGCTCGCGGGCTTTGCGGAGCTGACCGTGTCCGACTTGCCGGAACGGCGGGCGAAGCGGCTGGCGCTGCGGCATGCCGCCTGGGCGCTCGTCTTCGCCGCGGCGGCGGTTTTGTCGCAGCTGTGGCCGGTCCTGCTGCCGGCGGCCGCGGCCGCCGTGCTGCTCGTGCCGGAAGCGTGGCAGCTGATGGCCGACCGCGCGGAGCGGCGGCAAAGCCCGCAGTTCGTCCAGCGGGGCCGCGGGCTGAAGGTGCTGGACGTCCTGCCGGGAGGGCCGGCGGCGGAAATGGGCATCCGGCGCGGGGAAACCGTGCTCCGGGCCAACGGACAAGCCGTCGATTCGCCCGACGGCCTGCACGCCGCCCTGCGCGCCAACCCGGCGTTCTGCCGGCTCGAGGTGTCCGACGCGAACGGCGAAAGCCGCTTCGTGCAGCGGCCGCTCTACAGCGGCGAGCACCATCTGCTCGGCCTCATGCCGTGTCCCGGCGACCGGGTGCCGGCGGTGGTCCGCTGGCGCCCGCTGACGCTTTGGCAGCTGCTGCGCATCCGGGTGGAGAAGCTCGCGCTGCCGGCGGGAGAAGGCGGGACGGCGGCCGATGCCGGCGATGGCGCGAATTCGCCTGAAACGGCCGGTTCATCGGTCCCGGCGGGGGATGCGGACGTCCCGCCGGTCCGTGCGGATGTTGCGGGCCTGCCGGGGGAAGCCGGGAGGGCGGGCGTGCCGGGCATCGCCGGTTTTTCGGGTGCCGCCGGCGCTGGGCCTGCTGTCGGTTCGACGGCGGACGCCGCCGAAAGCGGCGGCGCCGCAACTTCGATGGCCCGCGGCGGACCGGGCGGTTCGGGGGCTGCAGCCGAAACCGCGGCCGCCCGCGCGGCGGAGCGGGACGCTGCCAGCCGCCGGCCGGGTCCGCGTGCGGCCTCGGGAAGGAAAACATGACGCCCGACCGTTTGGCGGAACCGGGCATTTAACGGCGCGATGCTCGAAAAACTCGGGCATCTCGTCTGTTTGCGGCGCTTCGTGGGCCGAGATGATCGAAAAATTCGAGCAACTCGATCGGGAACGGGCCTCGTGGACGCGAGATGCTCGAAAAACTCGGGCATCTCGTCTGTTTGCGGCGCTTCGTGGGCCGAGATGATCGAAAAATTCGAGCAACTCGATCGGGAACGGGCCCCGTGGACGCGAGATGATCGAAAAATTCGAGCAACTCGATCGGGAACGTGCCCCGTGGACGCGAGATGCTCGAAAAACTCGGGCATCTCGTCTGTTTACGGCGCTTCGTGGGCCGAGATGATCGAAAAATTCGAGCAACTCGATCGGGAACGGGCCCCGTGGGCTCGAGATGCTCGAAAAAATCGAGCAACTCGATCGGGAACGTGCCCCGTGGACGCGAGATGCTCGAAAAAATCGAGCAACTCGATCGGGAACGTGCCCCGTGGACCCGAGATGCTCGAAAAATTCGAGCAACTCGATCGGGAACGTGCCCCGTGGACGCGAGATGCTCGAAAAAATCGAGCAACTCGATCGGGAACGTGCCCCGTGGACGCGAGATGCTCGAAAAAATCGAGCAACTCGATCGGGAACGGGCCTCGTGGACCCGAGATGCTCGAAAAACTCGGGCATCTCGTCTGTTTGCGGCGCTTCGTGGGCCCGGGATGCTCGAAAAAATCGAGCAACTCGACCAGGAACGGGCCCCGTGGGCCCGGGATGATCGAAAAAATCGAGCATTTCGTTCGCAGACGGGCTTCGCGGGTCCGAGTCGCTCGAGAAAGTCGGGCAACTCGCCCCGGCACCGGCCGATCGTTCAATGGCGGTCCGTGCGCTGGCGGGAGTTGCCCGCCTTTTTTCAGCGCGATTTCGGTTTGCATCTTGCCACCCCCTTCGCTATAATGAGATGGAACGGGAACATACATTCTGGTGGCGCCTGGTTCGCTGAATCGGCGGATGGCGGGCCACGCGAAGCGGGGAGGGTTTGCCGCCATGGGAAAGGGAAAGCCGTCACGGACGTTTCAGCTGGTGTCGGACTTTGCGCCGCAGGGGGACCAGCCGCAGGCGATCGAAGCGCTCGTGCGGGGCCTGGAGGAAGGCAAGCGATACCAGACCTTGCTTGGCGCCACGGGGACGGGCAAAACGTACACGATCGCCCAGACGATCGCCCGGGTGAACCGGCCGACGCTGGTCATCGCCCACAACAAGACGCTGGCGGCCCAGCTGTACAGCGAGTTCAAGGCGTTTTTTCCGCACAACGCGGTGGAATATTTCGTCAGCTATTACGATTACTATCAGCCGGAAGCGTACATTCCGCAGACGGACACGTACATCGAGAAGGATTCCAGCATCAACGACGAAATCGACAAGCTGCGCCACTCCGCGACGAGCGCCCTTTTTGAACGGCGCGACGTGATCATTGTGGCCAGCGTTTCCTGCATATACGGCCTCGGTTCCCCGGAAGAGTACCGGGAACTTGTTTTGTCTTTGCGGGTGGGCAGCGAGCGCCCGCGCAACGAAATTCTGCACAAGCTGGTGGACATCCAGTACCAGCGCAACGACATCAATTTCACCCGCGGCACGTTCCGCGTGCGCGGCGACGTCATCGAGATTTTCCCGGCGGGCAGCGGGGAGCGGGCGATCCGGGTGGAGCTGTTCGGCGACGAAATCGACCGCATTTCGGAAATCGACGTGCTCACGGGGGAAATCCTCGGCGAGCGGGACCACGTGGCCATTTTCCCGGCCTCCCACTTCGTGACGCGCCAGGAGAAGATGAAGATCGCCCTGAAGAACATCGAGCGGGAACTGGAGGAGCGTCTGGCCGAGCTCCGGGCCCGAGGGAAGCTGCTGGAAGCCCAGCGGCTGGAGCAGCGCACCCGGTACGACCTCGAGATGATGCACGAGATGGGCTTCTGCTCCGGCATCGAAAACTACTCCGGCCCGCTGACGTTCCGCAAGCGCGGGGAACCGCCCTACACGCTGCTGGACTATTTCCCGGACGATTTCCTCGTCGTCATCGACGAATCCCACCAGACGATTCCCCAGCTCCGGGCGATGTACAACGGGGACCGGTCCCGCAAGGAAGTGCTGGTGGAACACGGGTTCCGCCTGCCGTCGGCGCTGGACAACCGGCCGCTCCGGTTCGAGGAATTCGAGCAGAAGATCCACCAGGTCATTTTCGTGTCCGCGACGCCGGGGCCCTATGAACTGGAGAAATGCCCGGAAATGGTCGAGCAGATCATCCGGCCGACGGGCCTCGTCGATCCGCGCGTCGAGGTCCGCCCGACGAAGGGTCAGATCGACGACCTGATCGGCGAAATCCACGAACGGGTCGCCCGCGACGAACGGGTGCTCGTCACCACGCTGACGAAGAAGATGGCGGAAGACCTGACCGACTACCTGAAGGAAATCGGCATCAAGGTGCGCTACCTGCACTCGGACATCAAAACCCTCGAGCGGATGGCCATCCTGCGGGATCTGCGCCTCGGCGCGTTCCACGTGCTGGTCGGCATCAACCTGCTCCGGGAAGGGCTCGATCTGCCGGAGGTGTCCCTTGTCGCCATTCTCGACGCCGACAAGGAAGGGTTCCTCCGGTCCGAGCGGTCGCTCATCCAGACGATCGGCCGCGCCGCCCGCAACGCCGACGGCACGGTGATCATGTACGCGGATACGGTGACGGATTCGATGGAGCGGGCCATCCGGGAAACGGAGCGGCGCCGCCGCATCCAGATGGCGTTCAACGAGAAGCACGGCATCACGCCGCAGACGATCCGCAAGAAGGTGGCCGACCTGATCGAGGCGACCCGGGCGGCGGAGGCGAAAGCCGACTATGTCACCGCCGCGGACGTGGACCGGATGTCCCGGGAGGAACGGCAGGCGCTCATCGACCGGCTCGAAAAGGAAATGAAAGAAGCGGCGAAGGCGCTGCAGTTCGAACGAGCCGCCGAGCTGCGCGACGCGATTCTCGAGCTGAAGGCGCAAATGTGAACGCGGCGCTCCGCAAAAAGCGGGCGTGGGCAGGGGCGCAAGCTTCGGCTGCAACGCCGGCGCAGGCGGGCGCCGCGGCAAAACCGCAGGCGAAACGGGAGCCGCGGCCGGCCGGAACAGCCGCAAGAACGGCCGCGGCCGCCAGAAAGGTGTGGCAAGCATGGCGCAGGATTCCATCGTCATAAAAGGCGCAAGGGTCCACAATCTGAAAAACATCGACGTCGTCATTCCCCGCGACAAGCTGGTCGTGCTGACCGGGCTGTCGGGTTCCGGCAAGTCATCGCTGGCCTTCGACACCATCTACGCCGAAGGGCAGCGGCGCTACGTCGAGTCGCTGTCGGCCTACGCCCGGCAGTTCCTCGGCCAGATGAACAAGCCGGACGTCGATTCCATCGACGGGCTGTCCCCGGCGATCAGCATCGACCAGAAGACGACGAGCCGCAACCCGCGCTCCACCGTCGGGACGGTGACGGAAATCTACGACTATTTGCGGCTGCTTTACGCCCGCATCGGCGTGCCCCACTGCCCGGAGCACGGCATCGAAATATCGGCCCAGACGGTCGACCAGATGGTGGACCGGATCATGGCGATGCCGGAACGCACCCGGCTGCAGATTCTGGCGCCGGTCGTCTCGGGGCGCAAGGGCGAGCATGCAAAACTGCTGGCCGACATCCGGAAGCAGGGGTACGTCCGCGTCCGCATCGACGGCGAGCTCCGGGAACTGTCCGAGACGATCGAACTGGAGAAAAACAAAAAGCACTCCATCGAAGTGGTGGTCGACCGGATCGTCGTCAAGCCGGACATCGCCGCCCGGCTGGCCGATTCGCTGGAAACGGCCCTCAAGCTGGCCGACGGCCGGGTCATCATCGAACGGGTCGACACGCGGGAAGAATGGACCTTCAGTTCGAAGCTGGCCTGCCCGGTGTGCGGGTTCAGCATGAACGAACTGGAGCCGCGCATGTTTTCCTTCAACAGCCCGTTCGGCGCCTGCCCCGAATGCGACGGGCTCGGCTTCAAGATGATCGTGGACCCCGAGCTGATCGTCGATCCGCACAGGACGATCGACGAAGGCGCCTTCGAGCCGTGGGCGGGCAGCACGTCCACCTACTATCCGCAGTTCCTGCAGGCGGTGTGCCGCCACTATGGCATTCCGACGGATGTGCCCGTCGGCGAACTTGCGGACGAACAGATGCGCATCCTGCTGTACGGCACGAACGGGGAGAAAATCCATTTCCGCTATGAAAACGACTTCGGCCACACGCGGGACGCGACGGTGCCCTTCGAGGGCATCGTGCGCAACCTGGAGCGCCGCTACCGGGAAACGCCTTCGGACGGCATCCGGGAATTCATCGAACAGTACATGAGCACCAAACCGTGCGAAGCCTGCAAGGGCAAGCGGCTGAAGCCGGAAGTGCTGGCGGTGACCGTCGGCGGCCAAAGCATCGACCGGGTGACGGATTTGTCCATCGGCGAGGCGCAGGCGTTTTTCCGCGGACTGCAATTGACGGAGAAGGAGAAGGCCATCGCCGGGCTCATTTTGAAGGAAATCGAAAACCGTCTCGGCTTTCTCGCCAATGTCGGCCTGGACTACCTGACCCTCAGCCGGGCGGCGGGCACGCTCTCCGGCGGGGAAGCCCAGCGCATCCGGCTGGCCACCCAGATCGGCTCCAAGCTGACGGGCGTGCTGTACGTGCTGGACGAGCCGAGCATCGGCCTGCACCAGCGGGACAACGGCAAGCTGATCGAAGCGCTGCTCCAGATGCGGGATCTGGGCAACACGCTGATCGTGGTCGAACACGATGAAGACACGATGCTGGCCGCCGACTACATCATCGACATCGGCCCGGGCGCCGGCATCCACGGCGGCCGGATCGTCGCGGCGGGCACGCCGCAAGAAGTGATGGAGCATCCGGATTCCCTCACGGGCCAGTACCTGAGCGGCCGGAAATTCATCCGCCTGCCGGAGAAGCGGCGCGAGCCGAACGGCAAATGGCTCGAAATCAAAGGCGCCCGTGAAAACAACCTGAAGGGCATCGACGTCCGCATTCCCCTCGGCGTGCTGACGTGCGTGACGGGCGTATCCGGCTCCGGCAAGAGCACCCTCGTCAACGAGATCCTGTACAAGCGGCTGGCCCGCGATTTGAACCGGGCGAAGACGCGGCCCGGCCGGCATGACGACATCCTCGGCCTGGAGCATCTCGACAAGGTGGTGGACATCGACCAGTCGCCCATCGGGCGCACGCCCCGCTCCAATCCGGCCACGTACACCGGGGTGTTCGACGACATCCGCGATCTGTTCGCCAGCCTGCCCGAGGCCAAAATCCGCGGCTACAAGAAAGGCCGCTTCAGCTTCAACGTCAAGGGCGGGCGCTGCGAGGCGTGCCGCGGCGACGGCATCATCAAGATCGAGATGCACTTCCTGCCGGACGTGTACGTCCCGTGCGAGGTGTGCAAGGGCAAGCGGTACAACCGCGAAACGCTGGAAGTGCGCTACAAGGGGAAAACGATCGCCGACGTGCTGGACATGACCATCGAGGACGCCTGCGAATTTTTCCGCAACGTGCCGCGCATCCACAACAAGCTGCGCACGATGATGGACGTCGGCATCGGCTACATGCAGCTCGGCCAGCCGTCCACCACGATGTCCGGCGGCGAGGCGCAGCGGGTGAAGCTGGCGTCCGAACTGTACCGCCGCAGCAACGGGCGGACGCTGTACATTCTGGACGAGCCGACCACCGGCCTGCATGCCGACGACATCGACCGGCTGCTCACCGTGCTGCACCGGCTCGTGGACAACGACGACACGGTGCTGGTGATCGAGCACAACCTGGACGTGATCAAGACGGCGGACTACATCATCGACCTCGGGCCGGAAGGCGGCGACGGCGGCGGCACGGTGGTCGCCACCGGGACGCCGGAACAGGTGGCGGCGACGGCGGCCTCCCACACCGGCCGCTATCTGAAGCCGATTCTGGAGCGGGACCGCGAACGGATGCGGCGGCTTGCGTCCGGCGAACCCGTCTCCGCGCGCACCCCGACCTGAACGGGTTTTCCGGTCCATTGGCGCCCGATCCGTCTTGAACGAATTTTGAATTTCGCCGCCGGGGCTTGCATCCGGGCTTCCCGCACGATAACATAGATAAAGATAAAATCGTTCCAATGTACGGGCAGGAACGTCTCCATCAACCGCTAGGGGGTTTGACGCACATGCTGCTGGCAGAACAGGCGGCGGAACAGGCAGCCCGCTTCCACGTGTTCGACCTGTTCATTTTCGCGTTTACGGCGTTGATTTTGTGGGGCATCATCCGGCTGTTCCGGGAAGAAAAGCGCAACAAGTTCGCCCTCGGATTCGCCGCGATCAGCCTGCTTTTGTTCCTCGTGCTCGATTTTCTCGTCGTCGCGAACTGGTTCGGCAAGCTGGGCGACATCCAGCAGCTGATCGCCGGCTGAAACGGCTGATTCGGGACGCTTGAAGGCATCGGTTCCCGCCGGGGCGGGAAGCGGTGCCTTTTTCTTTTTTTGTTTTTTGCGAGAAGGCCGGGGAGGCGCGTGCGGCCGTCGTGCGGGATCTTTCCGTCGGCACGGGGGCGGATGGCGATAGTGAAATTTTTCATTTCATCGAGAAAATTCGACACTATCGCGCGGAAGCGGGCCAATTGCCGCGGCCGGATGCCTTTTTTCATATGCATTTGCATTGAGAGGGATCGTTCCCCTTTGCTAGAATGAACACGGAACCTTGCAACAACGCCAAAAGGCGGCATCGGAGGGACGACAGTGGTCGAGGGACAACGCGCGGCGGACGGTTTCGCCGCAGGCTGGCGGCACGCCTTCAAGCTGGACCCGGACCGCCCGATCGGGGACGACGCGCTCCGGCGCATCGCCGCTTCGGGCACGGACGGCATCATCGTGGGCGGATCGAGCGGCGTCACTTTTGAAAACACGGCGGATCTGCTCGCCCGCATCCGTCGGGCCGGCTCCGTTCCGTGCGCCCTGGAAGTGTCCAGCCTGGACGCGGTCGTGCCGGGGTTTGACGGCTATTTCATTCCGCTCGTGCTCAACTCGCGCAGCCGGGATTTTATCATCGGCCATCATGTCGAGGCGATCCGCCGGTACGGCGCCTTCATTCCCTGGCATCGCGCGGCGGTGTTTGCCTACATCGTGCTGAACCCGGTCTCCGCGGCCGCCCGGGCGTCCGACGCGGAAATGCCCGAAGACGCGGAACGCGTGCTGGCCATGGCGGATCTGGCCGACAAACTGCTGAAGCTGCCGTACCTCTATCTGGAATACAGCGGCGCGTTCGGGGACATGGAGCTCGTTCGTCGGGTGAAAAACCGGCTCGGCCACGCCCGGCTCGTGTACGGCGGCGGGATCGCCGGGCCGCGGCAGGCGGAGGAGGCGGCGCGGCACGCGGATTTGGCGGTGGTCGGCAACGCCGTCTACGCGGACCTGGAGCAGGCGCTGGCGACGGTGCCGGCGGTCCGCCGCGCGCATGACAATGGCTGCGCAACGCAAACGGAAGTGGAGCGATCCATCTGGAAACGGGGTGACAATTGGTGAAAAAACGGGACATGCGCGGGCGGACGATCCAGGCGATCATCTTTTCACTTGCGGCACTGCTTGCGGTCTCCCTCGTCTGCAACGGCCTGCTGCTGCACAAAGTCCGGCGGTACGAAGCGTCCGTTGACGCCACGCTTTCGATCGCGGCGTCCCGCTATCGGCAGCTGGAAAGCCTTCATCGCGTTCTTGTTTCCGTGCGGGACGGGGGAAAGATCGTGTCCGCCGACCGGCGTCCGGGACGGTATTTGGCCGATGGCTTTGCGGCCGTCGCGCCCTTCCGCCCCTTTAGCGGCGCGGAAGGGCGTTTTCCGTTTTGTTGCGAATATATGTTCCGTTTGCTAGAATGAAGGCACATCGCAGGAGCGAAATTTTGACGGGGAAGGCGGCCGGACGGTGGAAGTTCGCGACGTATCCGTGCAGGCATTGCTCGAAGGACTGAATCCGCAGCAGCGCGAGGCGGTGGAGGCGACGGAAGGCCCGCTGCTCATCATGGCGGGAGCGGGCAGCGGCAAGACCAGGGTGCTCACCCACCGCATCGCCTATCTGATCGCCACGCGCAAGGCGCCGCCGTGGGCGATTCTCGCCATCACGTTCACCAACAAGGCGGCCCGCGAGATGCGGGACCGGGTCGTGCGGCTCGTCGGACCGGCGGCGGACGACATCTGGGTGTCCACGTTCCACGCCATGTGCGTGCGCATCCTGCGCCGCGACATCCAGCGGCTCGGGTTCACGTCCAATTACGCCATCTACGACCCGGACGACCAGCTGACGGTCATCCGGCAATGCCTGAAGGAGCTGAACCTGGACCCGAAGCGGTATGAACCGCGGGGGATTCTCGCCGCCATCAGCGCGGCCAAGAACGAGCTCATCACGCCGGAGAAGTACGAGCAAAACGCCCGCGACTACTTCCAGAGCATCGTTTCCCGGGTGTACGGGCTTTACCAGAAAAAGCTGCAAAGCAACAACGCCCTCGACTTCGACGACCTCATCATGACGACGATCCGGCTGTTCCGGGAAGCGCCGGATGTGCTGGACTACTACCAGAACCGCTTTATGTACATCCACGTGGACGAGTACCAGGACACGAACCACGCCCAGTACGTCCTGTGCAAAATGCTCGCCGACCGGCACAAGCGCATCTGCGTCGTCGGCGACAGCGATCAGTCCATCTACAAATGGCGGGGCGCGGACATCCGGAACATCCTCGATTTCGAAAAGGACTACCCCGACGCGCGGACGATCATGCTGGAGCAGAATTACCGGTCGACGGGGCGCATCCTCGAGGCGGCCAACCGGGTGATCAGCCGCAACACGGGGCGGAAGCCGAAGAAGCTGTGGACCGATCTGGGCGAAGGCGAAAAAATCCGGCTTTATTACGGCAACTCGGAACACGGGGAAGGGTATTTCGTCGCGCAGGAAATTTTGAACAACGTGAAAAACGGCATGCGCTACGGCGACCACGCCGTGCTGTACCGGACGAACGCCCAGTCGCGGGTGATCGAGGAGACGCTCGTCAAATCGGACATCCCGTACCGGATCGTCGGCGGCATCCGCTTCTACGAGCGGAAGGAAATCAAGGACGTGCTGGCTTACCTGCGCCTCATTGCCAACCCGGATGACGATCTGTCCTTCGAACGGATCGTGAACGTGCCCAAGCGCGGCATCGGCAGCTCGACGCTGGACAAACTGGCGGAAGCGGCGGCCCGGGAAGGACTGTCCATGTTCCGCATGCTGGACAACCTGCAGGGCGTCGGCATCACCGGCCGGACGGAGCATGCGCTGCTCGGGTTCCGCGACCTGATCCTCGATTTTGCGCGCATGGCGGAATATCTGTCCGTCACCGAGCTGACGGAGCAGGTGCTGGAGCGAAGCGGCTACCGCGAGGAGCTGATCCGGGAAGGCACCGTGGAAGCGATGACGCGGCTCGAGAACATCGACGAGCTGCTGTCGGTGACGAAGGATTTCGAGGCGAAGAACGAGGACAAGTCGCTGGTGGCGTTCCTGACGGACCTGGCGCTCATCGCCGACATCGATGCGCTGGAGGACGAAGCGGAAGGCGAAGACGCCCGGGAAGACGCCGTCGTGCTGATGACGCTGCACAGCGCCAAGGGGCTGGAATTTCCCGCGGTGTTCATCATCGGCATGGAGGAGGGCGTGTTCCCCCACAGCCGGTCGATGGCCGATCCGGAGGAGATGGAGGAGGAGCGGCGGCTCGCCTACGTCGGGATCACCAGGGCGAAGCGGAAGCTGTATCTCTGCTCGGCGCGGGTGCGCACGCTGTTCGGCCGCACGTCGGTCAACCGGCCTTCCCGGTTTTTGCAGGACATTCCCGCCGAATTGACGGAAGTGCACGGGAGCGGTGCGGAGGACGGCGATTTTGGCTTCGGCGCCGAAGGATACGGCGGCAGATTTGCCGGCGGGTACGGCGGGTACGGCGGAACCGGCGGCGGATTCGGCTGGCGCCGTTCATCTTCGGACGGCGGGAGCGGGTTTGCCGGCGGTGAAACCGGATGGGCGGGCCGCTCCGGGACGGCGCGGACGACCGCCGGATGGAGCGGCGGCGCCGGTACGGGAAGCAACGGCACCGCCGGCCGGTCCCCGGACGGCGGGACGGCCGCCGCATCCGGCGGCGTGCCGGCGGGCGAACCCGCGGCCTACAAGGCCGGCGACAAGGTGGTCCACCGCAAGTGGGGCGTCGGCACCGTCGTCATGGTGAAAGGCGAAGGGGACGACACCGAGCTTCAGATCGCCTTCCCGGCGCCGGTGGGCATCAAGCGGCTGCTGGCCCGGTTCGCGCCGATCGCCAAGGCGGAAGAATGAGCGCGCATGAACCGTGAAACGACAGTCCATGACCGAAAGCGAGGTTGACGGGGTTGACGAACCAGGAACGCGAGCGGATGGAAAAGCTGATCGAGGAGATCAACTACCACAATTACCGGTACTATACGCTGGACGACCCGGAAATCAGCGACGCGGAATACGACAGGCTGTACGACGAACTCGTCCGGCTGGAGCGGGAAACCGGCATCGTGCTGCCCCATTCCCCGACCCGCCGGGTGGGCGGCGAACTGCTCGCGGGCTTTGCGCCGCACACCCATCTGGCGCGGCTGTGGAGTCTGGACAAGGCCCAGTCGGTGGACGATCTGAAAGCCTGGCACGGGCGCGTGCAGAAGCTGTGGAACGACTACAACGCCCGCCATCCGGACGATCCGCTGCCGCCCCTTTCCTTCGTCGTGGAACTGAAGTTTGACGGCCTGACGCTGAACCTCACCTACGACCACGGCGTGCTGGTGCAGGCCGCCACGCGGGGCAACGGGGAAGTCGGGGAAGCGATCCTGCCCCAGGTGAAGACGATCCGCTCCATTCCCCTCCAGATTCCGTACAAAGACGGCGTGCTGGAAGTGCAGGGCGAAGGGATCATGTACCTGTCGACGCTGGAGGAATACAACAAGACCGCCGCCGAACCGCTGAAAAACGCCCGCAATGCGGCGGCGGGGGCGCTCCGCAACCTGAATCCGCAGGTGACGGCGGAGCGGAAGCTGGACGCCTTCATCTACAACATCGGCTATTCGGACGCCATCCGGTTCCGCGACCACCGGGAGATGGTGCAGTTTCTGCGGGACAACCGGTTCAAGGTGAACCCGTACATCCGCTTTTTCGACCGGTTCGAAGACGTGATCGGGGAGATGGAGCGGATCCGCGCCATGCGCGGCAGCCTGGACTATCTGATCGACGGCGCCGTCATCAAGATCAGCGACATGCGCACGCGGGAGGCGTTCGGCTATACCGAGAAGTTTCCCCGCTGGGCGGTGGCGTTCAAGTTCGAGGCGGAGGAAGCGACCACGGTGCTCGAGGCCGTCACCTGGGAAGTGGGCCGCACCGGAAAGCTGACGCCGGTGGCCCGGGTGGCCCCGGTGGAACTGGCGGGCGTGACGGTGCAAAACTGCACCCTCAACAACTTCGGCGACATCGAACGGAAAAACCTTCGCTTCGCCCTCGGCACGGAAGTGTACATCCGCCGTTCCAACGACGTCATCCCGGAAATTCTCGGCAAAGTGACCGACGAGCAGGACGGCGGCGAAATCACGGTGCCGGACAAGTGCCCGGCCTGCGGGTCGCCGGTGGAGTGGCGCGGCGCCCACCTGTTCTGCACGAACAAGGCGGACTGCCCGCCGCAGCTGGTGGCGCGGCTCACCCATTTTGCCTCGCGGAACGCCATGGACATCGAGACGTTCAGCGAAGCGACGGCGGAACAGCTGTACCGGGAACTCGGCGTGCGGGAGCCGGCGGATCTGTATGACCTGACCTTCGATCAGCTGCGCGGGCTGGAGCGGTTCGGCGACAAGAAGGCGTCCAACCTGCTGGAAGCCATCGAAAAAAGCAAGCATCGCGACCTCGCCCGCTTCCTGTTCGCGCTCGGCATCCCGAACACGGGCATCACCACCGCCCGGGCGCTGGCCGCCCATTTCGGCAGCCTGGAAGCGGTCATGAAGGCGGAGATGGACGAGCTGACGGCCGTGCCGGACATCGGCGGCGTCGTGGCGGAGAGCATTTATGCCTACTTCCGCGATCCGGACGCGGTGCGGGGCATCGAGCGGATGCTGGCGGCCGGCGTCCGGCCCGGGGCGCCGCGTCCGGCGGCGCCGGCGGACAGCCCGTTTGCCGGCAAGACGGTGGTCATCACCGGCAGCTTCGCCTCGTTCAGCCGCGACGAGCTGACGAGGAAGCTGGAAGCCCTCGGCGCCAAGGTGACGGGCAGCGTGTCGAAGAAAACCGACCTCGTCATCGTCGGCGAAAACGCCGGCAGCAAGCTGGCGAAGGCGCAGGAACTCGGCATCGCGATCATGGACGACGAAGCGGAGCTGCTCCGCCTTCTCGGCGAGTGAGACCGAACCGCCGGCTTCGGGCCGGGGGGAATCGGCCGCCCGCCAACCTCGGGCTGACGCGCGTTGGCAAAATAGGCGGCCGTTGGCGCCGGATTTCCGCAAGAGCGGAAATCCGGCGTTTTTTTGCGCCATTTGGCCTGATCTGATGTGCCGTCATAACCAGATGGGCTCCCGGGTCATGCGCCGGGAGATTGGATGGCTGCCGGGCGGCGCGTCCCGATGGGCCGAAAACCCGTCTGAAAATTTCATGATAGTAAACAGCCATTTCATATTGTAATTTGATTGAATATTATGAAATAATCATATTGCAACGTGAGATACGCCTTTCATTCTGAACCCGGGGGGAACGCAGCGTGGACAAGATTCGGTGGGGCATTCTCGAAACGGGCGCCATTGCGGAAAAAATGGCGCCGGCCATCCGGACGGCCGCAAACAGCGAACTCATCGGCGTCGCGGGCCGGCATGAAGAATCGGGCCGGATGGCGGCCGCCAAATAACGGCTGCAAACCCGCTTCGTCAAGGCATGGGGCGGCGGGGCCCTGTACGATCTGGGCTGCTACGCGGTTTCCTGGAGCCGCTTCGTCATGGACGGCGAACCGGTCGCCGTGGACGGCGTGCTGTCGCCGGGGCCCGATGCGGAGGAGGTGGACAGGTTCGGTTCGGGGGTGCTGTATTTCCCCGACCGGACGGCGTTCATCATCGTGTCGTACGACATGGGGCGGTTCCAGTTTTACGAAGTGCTGGGCGACGGGGGCAAACTGCGGCTGGAATCGGAAGCGACGGGTGACATGATCCGGTTCGGGCTGACGTGCGGAGACTTGAGGCGGGAATGGACGACCGACCGGATCGAGCCGTACCGGTATGAAGTCGAGGCGTTCGCCGGTTCCATCCTGTCGGGGCGGCCGCTGCCGTACGACCTGGAAGACGCGCGGAAGAACATGCGGATCCTGGACGCCTTCTTCGATGCTCATGTACCAGCAGCATTTCGGGCTGATCAACGTGCTGCTGCAGAAATGGTCCGTCATCGATTCGCCGATTTCGTTCCTTTCGTACGACAATGCCCTGGCGGCGGTCATCGTGGCCAGAATCTGGCGGGCGATGCCCTTCGCCTTCATCACGTACTATGCCGCCCTGAGCTCCCTGTCCGATGAACTGTACGAAGCGGCCGAAGTGGACGGGGCCAATGAAATGCAGAAGCTGTTCCGGATCACGATTCCCCAGCTCCGGTCGGTGACGTCGGTCGTCATGTTCATCCTGACCATGTGGACGTTCCTCGTGTTCGACATCATTTTTGCCATGACCGGCGGCGGACCGGTGGATGCCACCCGGATCCTTCCGATCCTGATCTACAACGAATTGTTCGCGATGAACGACATCGGCACGGCGTCGGCCCTGTCGGTCATCTCCATCGCGGTGCTCCTGATCCTGTCGTCGATTTACTGGAAACTGTTCAACGAAGGTGATCTCGAATGAAGATCGATTCCGCCCGGCTGATGAAAGCGCTGAAATGGATCCTCGGCATCGGGATCATCCTGTTTTCCGTCGCGCCGATCTACTCCAGCCTGCTGATCGCGCTGACGCCGTCCGTCAACGTGATGGAGGCCCAGCTTTATCCGAAGTATTGGGCGTTCGACAATTTTTCGAAGGCGTTCCGCCTGATCCGTCCCCATCTGGTGAACAGTTTCATCTATTCCATCGTGACGGTCCTGTGCACGCTCGCCATCACCATTCCGCCGGCCTACATCATCGCCCGGTACCGGTTCCGGTTCAAGAAAGTGCTGATCTTTTCGATCCTGCTGACGCAAATGATCGCCGGCATCGTCCTGCTGCCGTCGCTGTACCAGTTTTTCAACCGGATCCATTTGATCAATACGAGCCACGGTCTCGTCCTGACGCTGATCGGCCTGAATCTGGCCCTGACGGTGTGGCTGCTGCTCGGCTTCTTCGCTTCCCTGCCGCGGGAGATCGAAGAGGCGGCGATCGTGGAGGGAGCGGGCTTCGTCACCGTTCTTTTCCGGTTTGTCGTCCCCATGGCGGCGCCGGGAATCGCGGTCAGCGCCATTTTCACCTTCATCAACGCCTACAACGAATTCGCGGCGCCGCTGTTCCTGCTGACCGATGCCGGCAAGCATCCCCTGACGATGCGGCTTTATAGCTTTTTGAGCGATGTTACTATACAATGGGAGATGGTGGGAAGTTCCGCGATCATTGGCATGATCCCGCCCGTTTTGATCTTCCTCTTTTTCCAGCAGTACATCATCAAGGGTTTGACGGTCGGCGCGGTGAAGAGCTGACATTCACGAGACTTTTCAATAAGGAGACTTCTGATGTGACTGGCAAAGATTCGGGCATCAAGGTCTTGGACAAAATGTACGCCATCATCGACACCATCCGGGACCACGCGAAGCATTCCGGCGCGCCCGGCGTGAATGAAATCGCCAAGTTGACCGGCATTCATCCGGCCACGGTTCATCGCATCCTGAAATCGCTGCAGTCCAACGGCTGGGTCATCCAGGACCGCCGCGGAAAATACATTCTCGGCACCCGGTTTCTCTCGTTCGTGGACAGCGACGATACGATGCCGGCTCTGAGGGAAGCCGCCTATTTTGTCATGCGGGAACTGACCGAATCCGAGTCCCAGGCGATGAACCTGGCCATCCGAAGGCACGAGAAAGTGATCATCTTCGAACAGACGAGGACCGGCAAACTGCTGGACTACGTGCTGCCCGCCGGCGCCGAGCTGACGCCCCACGCCACCGCCTGCGGGAAAGTGCTGCTGTCCGAATTGCCGGACCCCCTCTTGAACGACATTCTTTCCCTGATTGAACTGAAACCGCTGACATCGAGAACGATCGTCAAGCGAAACGTGCTCCTGAAAGAACTGGAGCTCGTCCGGAGCCGGGGGTACGCGATCGACATCCACGAATCGCTGGACCAAAGCTGCTGCGTCGCCGTGCCGGTCCGGGACGAGAACCGCCGGATCATCGCCGCGCTTTCCTTCTCGGGCATTCTGGGCACCCTGGAGGAATCGGACATCCGCTATTATGCAAGCGTCCTGTTCGAAGGTTCGCGGAGGATTACCGAGAAACTGTACGAATACAAGCGGCATGCCGTCCGCTGATGGCCGGCAGCCCGGCGGGCGGGCGGCCGAAAGACGGGGCGGAACCCGTTTGCCGCGCAAATCCGCACCGCCGCTTCCGCCTTTTGCCGTCCGCGAACCGGACGGCTCCTCCCTGAATAGGAATGTAGGGCAGGCGACGATTCCCCGTTTCAGCCGGAAGGCCCGCGTCGCATCGGCGGATGCGGGAACCCTTTCCGCCGCGGCGAAAAAACCGGGCCCGAAAGGTTTATTTTTCCGGTCTTCGTGAAATAATGGCTAGAAACGGGTGCAAGAAGGTGATGGTCCATGGAAGCGTTGCACCGGCCCGGCGGAGACGGCGGCGCGTACGGCGCGGCCGGAACCGGCGCCGGCGGGCACGGTACAAGCGGTGCGGATTCGGGAGGAGCGGGTGCGGGCGGACCGGATGCCGGAAGACTCGGCCCGGATGCGGCGGGGGCCGGCGACGCCGGCAACATCTGCCTCATCTGCGGCCGCGGACAGCGCATCGGGCTGCACATCGCGGAAGAATTCATCTGCAGCGACTGCGAACGGGAAATGGTCCGCACCGAAGTGTGGGATGCCAAATATCCGTATTTCGTGCATCGCATGAAGCAAATGTGGCGCAGAAAAGACGCCTGACGGCCGGGAAGAATCGGCGGCGGGCGTTTTTTCGTTGCGCCGTTTTTTTATCGCCGTTTTTTATTGCGATCGGCCCGTCGGTCCCATCTTCCGCTTTTCTTTGGGGACAGGTTGTGATAGTTTGATGATGTTGTGAACCGGTGACCCGAACAACGCACATTTTCGGCAACATGGAGGAGAAACCGGATGACTCGCTGGAAGACGCCGCTCTTCGGCAACCTGCTCCTGTGGGCGTTGAAACTGGGAAAATGGACGATCCGCTGGCGCATGTCCGGCATGGACAAGGTGGAAGCCTGCCTCCGGGCGGGCCGTCCCATCGTGTTTGCCGGCTGGCACGGCCACAACTATTTGACCCTGCTGGCCTATCACGTGCATTTGCGGAAACGGATGCGGGCGGCCATCTTCGTGCCGGACAGCCCGAACGGCCGGGTGATGGCCCACTTTGGCGAAAAGGCCCGCCTCGACGTGATCCGGGTCGGCATGGAAATGGGGCCAATCCAGTGGGCCCGGGCGACGCTCGCCGTCATCCGGCAGCTCCGGACGGGCGCCGTCTGCGCCCTGGTTTCGCCGGACGGTCCGGAAGGGCCGGCCTGTGTGGCCAAGCCGGGCATCGGGGTCATCGGCCGGCGCGCGGAGGCGGTGATCATCCCCGCCAGCGCGGCGGCCCGGCCGGGATTCAAATTGCGCCGCCGCTGGGACGAGCATTGGGTGCCGCTTCCTTTTTCGACGGCGGTCATCCATTTCGGCGATCCGATCGACGCCTGCCCTGTGGACGGACCGAGGCCGACGGCGGAGGAGCTGCGGCGGCGGGTGGAAGCGGCCCTGAACGAAGGGGCGCGGCGGGCGGAAGCGCATTGCCGCGGCAAAGAGCGGGCGTACGGCTGACGGGCCGGCGTGCGGTTGACGGATTGGCGTTGCGGCCATCGGGCTGGTGTTGCGGCTGACGGACGGGCCGGCGGTGACGGGCCGGCGAGGACGGACCGCCGGGGACGGACGGCGTTTCCGTCCGCCGCGGCCGCCCGGAGCCGCGCATGTTAAGCCGGATGGGAAAACGGGGCAAGCTGTTGATGCAAGGGGTTTGGTGGAAGCCATGGAGGACAGGAAGGATCAACGCCGGGCTCCCCTGTGGGACGCGATGCTCGCTTACCGGAACCGGGGGCCGGTCCGGTTCCACGTGCCGGGGCACAAGGGCGGAACCGGCCTCGATCCGGAAGCGGCCGCGTGGCTTTCCGGCGTGTGCGAGCTGGACGTGACGGAACTTTCCGGCCTCGATGATCTCCACAAACCGGAAGGCGTGATTGCCGAGGCGGAAGCGCTGGCGGCGGCCTGCTTCGGCGCGGAACGGACGCGTTTCCTCGTCGGCGGCAGCACCGCCGGCAATCTGGCGTTCATCCTGGCCGTCTGCCGGCCGGGGGACGTGCTGATCGTGCAGCGGGACGCCCACAGGTCGGTCTACAACGGCCTGATGCTGGCCGGCGCCCGGGCGGTGCTCCTGGAGCCGCGGCTGGATCCGCGCACCGGCTTGCCGTGCGGCCTGCGGGCGGACGACGTGGAGCGGGCGCTGGCGAAATACCCGGAAGCCGCCGGGCTGGTGGTAACCGATCCGAACTATTACGGTTTCGGCACCGACCTTGCGCCGATCGTGGCCGCCGCCCATCGCCGCGGCGTGCCCGTGCTGGTGGACGCCGCCCACGGCGCGCACTACGGCTTCCATCCGCAATTGCCGCCTTCGCCGCTGGCATCGGGCGCCGACGCCGTCGTCCAGTCCGCCCACAAAATGCTGCCGGCGATGACGATGGGCGCCCTGCTCCACATGCAGGGCCGGCTCCTGGACCGGGAAGCGGTGGAGCGGGCGCTCTCCGCCATCCAGACGTCCAGCCCGTCCTACCCGGTCATGGCGTCCCTCGATCTGGCCCGGCGGCAGATGGCAACCGGCGGCGCGGCGCTGCTGGAGCGGGCCCTCCGCGTCTCCCGCCTGCTGGCGGACGGACTCGCGGCCCGGCCGTGGCTGGAGGCGGCCCGCCCGGAATCGGCCGTCCATTGCGACCCGCTCAAGGTGACGTTCCGCGACCGGACCGGCCGCCTGGACGGCCGGGCGCTGGCCGCGCGGCTGGAAGCGCGGAACTGCTGGCCGGAAATGGCGGATCCGGTGTACGTGACGCTGGCCCTCGGCCTGTCGACAAGCGAGGACGACATCCGTCGTCTCCTGGAGGCGCTGGACGAGATTTGCGCGGAACCGGGCCCATCGGAGAAGGAACTGGGGGAGCCCATACAGAATATATATAAATCGCCCCTTCAGCGGGACGGACGACGCGGCGCGGAGGTGCCGGAGCCGGTGGCGTTCCGTTTTCTCCGCGCCGGTGAAAACGCTTCGCGCAGCGTGCCGCCGGAGGACGCCGTCGGCGCCGTGTGCGCGGCGGCGGTCGTGCCGTATCCGCCCGGCGTGCCGCTCATCGTGCCGGGGGAGACGGTCACGGCGGAAGCGGTCCGCCTGCTCCGGGCGTGGCAGGAAGCCGGAGCGGGCATTCACGGCCTCAATCGGGACGGCACCATCAACATCAGAACGGACGGAGTCAAACCGTGAAAGGATTGTTCATCACCTTCGAGGGGCCGGACGGCGCGGGCAAGACGACCCAGGTGCGTCTTCTGGCCGACGCCCTGGCCGCCATGGGCCGGACGGTGGTGCTGACCCGCGAGCCGGGCGGCACGCGGATCGGCGACAGCATCCGAAGCCTGTTGCTGTCGCCGGAGCACACCGAAATGGACGCCCGCACGGAAGTGCTGCTGTATGCGGCCCAGCGCGCCCAGAACGTCGCCGAGCGGATCCTGCCGGCGCTTGGGCGGGGGGATGTGGTAATCGGCGACCGCTTTGTCGATGCCAGCATCGCCTACCAGTCGGCGGGACTGGGCGTTGACGAGGCGATCGTGCGCCGGGTGAACGAGTTCGCCACCGGCGGCCTCAAGCCGGACCGCACGTATTTGCTCGACCTTCCCGAAGAGGAAGGCCGGCGCCGGCTGGCCGCCCGGACGCGGGAACGGGCGGGCGGACCGGCGGGCCTCGACCGCATCGAGCGGCGGACGGCGGAATACCACCGGCGCGTGCGGGAGGCGTTCCGCCGCATCGCCCGGGAGAATCCCGGACGGGTGCTGCTGCTCGACGCGCTGCAGCCGCCGGAAATGCTGGCGCGCATCATCCTGGAAGACTGCCGGCGGCTTCTGGAAGCGGCGGATCGCGCCGAATGAACGCGGCGAACACGATGGACGATGGGACGGCCGAAAACGGCGAACACAATGGATACATGGCGACAGCCCCGATGGCGAATGCCCCCGGGTGCAGCCGGCGGATGCCGCCGCGAGGCCGGACGGGGCGGGACGACATCGGCGAGCTCAACCTTCCTCAAAGGGGGAATTGACCATGAAACTGATCATCGCGGTCGTGCAGGACAAGGACAGCAACCGGCTGTCCAACGCCCTCATTGCCGAAGGCATCCGCGCGACGAAGCTGGCCAGCACCGGCGGATTTTTGCGGTCGGGGAACACGACGTTCGTGATCGGGATCGAGGATGAACGGGTCGACGACGTGATCGAGATCATCCGCGCCAACTGCAAGGTGCGCGAACAGCTGGTGACGCCGGTGTCGCCGATGGGCGGCACCACCGATTCCTACATCCCGTTCCCGGTGGAAGTGCAGGTCGGCGGCGCGGCGGTGTTCGTGCTGCCGGTGGAACGGTTCGAACATTTCTGATGCGCGGGGGGTGGGCGCCTTGAAAATCCAGCCCGGCGTTCCCTCCTACGGGCGCAAAGTCCGCCGTCCGGAAACCCCCGTCCAGCAGCCCGTGGCGCCCAAATCGTTTTCGGACATGCTGCGCCGGCAGGAAGAGCAGCGGGACCGCGAGCAGCTTAGGGAGATGCTGGAAAACATCCGGGAGCAGGGGGAACGGCTGGCCCGTTCGATGACCGTGCGCGAACTGCGCCTGTACAAGCAGATGGTCAAACAGTTTCTCGAAGATACGCTGAAGCGGGGCATCGGCCTGAAGGAAACCCGCGGCTGGGACCGGCGCGGCCGCCAGAAGCGCTACAAGCTGCTGGAAGAAGTGGACCGGCTGCTGATCGAGATGGGCGAAGAACTGCTGGAAACCGAGCAGGGCCGGCTGGAGCTGCTGGCGAAAGTCGGCGAAATCCGCGGGCTGCTCCTGAACGTCGCATTTTAGGCGGCTTCCGAACGCCGCATATACGGGTGAGCGTCGATGAACCTGCAATCATTGCCCGGACAAGCCCTGGCCAGGCGCATGCTGCAAAGCGCCCTGGCTGCCGGGAACGTGTCCCACGCCTACATTTTCCACGGACCGCCGGGATCGGGCAAACGCCGTGCGGCGACGGCCTTCGCCAAGGCGCTGCTTTGCGATGCGGGCGGCACCGATGCCTGCGGGAGCTGCCTGTCCTGCCGCCGGTTCGACAGCGGCAACCATCCCGGCCTGACCGTCATCCGGCCGGACGGCGCCAGCGTCAAGATCGGACAAATCCGCGAGCTGCAGCGCCAGTTCGTCTACCGGAGCGTGGACGGCGACGCCCGCCAGGTGTACATCGTGGAGGATGCCGACCGGATGACCGAGCAGGCTGCCAACAGCCTGCTCAAATTTTTGGAGGAGCCGTCCGCCCGCCTTGTGGCCATCCTGCTGGCGGACAACATCCGGGCGCTCCTGCCGACCATCCGGTCCCGCGCCCAGGCGGTGCCCTTCGCGCCGCTGCCGCCGGACGAGATGGAGCGGGCGCTCGTCGCCGAAGGCATTCCCCGCGAGCTGGCGAGACCCGCCGCCCGTCTGGCGGCCGGCCTGGACGCGGCCCGGGAATTGGCAACGGCTGATTGGTTTGCAGAACTTCGGAACCTGATGATACAATTGGCGAAGGAGAGTGCGTCGGGCGGGCGCGAAGCGCTGGTGACCGCCCTGAAGCGGGCGCCGGGCCGCGGCGAGGCCGGGCACGCCGACGTGCTGTTCGACCTGTTTCTTCTCTGGTTCAAGGACATGCTGCACGTGCAGTGGAACCGGAAGGAAAACGTGGTGTTCATCGACCAGATGGAGATCCTCATGCGCGAAGCCTTCAGGCGGTCGGCGGGCGAATGGGCGGCCCTCATGGAGATGGCGCTGGATGCGCGGCGGAAGCTCCGCGCCCACGCCAGCGTCCAGCTGACGCTTGATCATTTTCTGCTCGCCCTGGAGAGGAGGTAGCCGTTTGGAGGAATATCAGGTTGTCGGCGTCCGGTTCAAGCGGGCCGGCAAAATCTATTATTTCGACCCCGGCGATCTGCCGGTGGAGAAGGATCAGCACGTCATCGTCGAGACGGCGCGCGGCATCGAGTACGGCAAAGTCGTCATCGGCCGCATGACCGTTGGCGAGAACGACGTCGTGCTGCCCCTGAAGAAAGTGATCCGCATCGCCGACGAGAAGGACGCCAGGACGGTGGAAGCCAACCGGGAGGCGGCCCTCCGGGCGCTGGACATCTGCGTGCAGAAAGTGGCCGAACACCAGCTCAAAATGAAGCTGGTGGACGTGGAATATACCTTCGACCGAAACAAGATCATTTTCTACTTCACGGCGGACGGACGGGTGGACTTCCGCGAACTGGTCAAGGATCTCGCTTCCGTGTTCCGGACGCGGATCGAACTGCGGCAGATCGGGGTGCGGGACGAGGCGAAAATTCTGGGCGGCATCGGGCCGTGCGGCCGGCAGCTGTGCTGCTCCACCTGGCTCGGCGACTTCGCGCCGGTTTCGATCAAGATGGCCAAGGATCAGAACCTGTCCCTCAACCCGACGAAAATTTCCGGCCTGTGCGGCCGGCTCATGTGCTGCCTGAAATACGAGCACGACTCCTACGAGAGCGCCAAGGAAGAGCTGCCGGAAGTGGGAAGCCGCGTCATGACGTCGCTCGGACCCGGCAAAGTGACGGCGATCTACGTGAAGGAGCGCAAGGCGGACGTGCGGCTGGACGAAACGGGCAAAATCGAAAAGTTCTCGTGCGACGACATCGTCGAAGAGACGCTGGTGGGCGAAACGTGAGCGGTCCATGGTACACGATCGTGCCGGGGTGTCGAGGATGAGCAACAGGAACGTGTTCGAATCGCTGGAAGAGGTTGTCCGCGAGGCCGGCCGGATGCACGAACGGCTGCGCGATCTGCAGGCCCAGGTGGTCGCCCTGCTGGAGGAGAACAAGCGCCTTTCCATTGAAAACGCCCAGCTGCGCAAGCTGCTGAAAAACGGAAACGGCGGATCGGAAGCGCCGCACAAGTCCGCCTCCGAAACGACGGGAGGCGGGTACGAAAACCTGATCCGGCTGTATCACGAAGGATTCCACATCTGCAACGTGTATTACGGACATCTTCGCACGGAAGGCGACTGCCTGTTCTGTTTTTCATTCATGAACCGATAAAGCGGATTCGCGGAGCCGGCCGGCTCCGCTTTTTTTCGGCGGCTGCGCATGGCGGAGGTGAATCCTTTTGCTGAAACCGTCCGAACGGATCGACGATCTGGTGACGCAAAACCTGAAAATCATCCAGAGCGGCGACGTGTTCCGCTTTTCGCTGGATGCCGTGCTCCTCGCCCGGTTCTGCACCGTGCCCGCCGCCGGACGGATCGCCGATCTGTGCAGCGGCAACGGCGTCATTCCGCTGCTTCTCACCACCCGCACCGGCGCCCATATCACCGGCGTGGAAATCCAGGAGCGGCTGTGGGACATGGCGGTGCGCAGCGCGAAGCTGAACGGGCTGGAAGACCGGGTGGCGTTCGTGTGCCGCGATCTGAGGGAATGGGCGATGGAACGGGCGCAGCACCAGGCCTTCGATCTGGTGACGGTGAACCCGCCGTGGATGCCGGTGCCGGCGGGCGACCTGAACATGAACGAGCACCGGGCCATCGCCCGCCACGAAGTGATGGGCACGCTGGAAGACATCGTCGCGGCGGCGGCGCGGATCGTCCGGTCGGGCGGCCGGGTGGCGATGATCCACCGGCCGGGCCGCTTCGCCGACATCGTGACGCTGATGCGCCGCTTCCGGCTGGAGCCGAAGCGGGTCCGCTTCGTCCATCCGCGGTCCGATGCGGACGCGAACATGGTGCTGGTCGAATCGGTCCGGGACGGCAAGCCGGATATGCGGCTTCTGCCGCCGCTCATCGTATATAATGAAAACCGGGAGTACACGACGGAACTTCTGGAGGTTTTTTATGGACGGGCAACGGAGCTGCGCGGATGACGGCGGAAAGCGGCCGGCGCGGCGGGCGGCCGGGAAGGGCGCGCCGCCGGATGCGCGGCGGGCCGAAAGCGGACGGCACGCGGAAGCGACCGGACCGGGCCGGCTGTATCTGGTCGCCACGCCCATCGGCAACCTGGAGGACATCACCTTCCGGGCCGTTCGCATGCTGCAGGAAGCCGACGTGATCGCCGCCGAAGACACCCGGCAAACCCGCAAGCTGCTGAACCGGTACGGCATCGGCGGCACGCTGGTCAGTTACCACGAGCACAACAAGCGGACAAGCGGGCCCGCCCTCGTCAACCGGATGCTTGCCGGCCAGTCGGTGGCGCTGGTGAGCGATGCCGGCATGCCGGGCATATCCGACCCGGGGGAAGACCTGGTGCGGCTGGCGGTGGAAGCGGGGATCGACGTGGTGCCGGTGCCCGGCCCGAATGCGGCCTTGAGTGCCCTGGTGGCCTCCGGCCTGAAGGCCGTGCCGTTTCTGTTCGCCGGTTTTCCGCCCCGCGGCCGGCGGCAGCTGGCCGAGGCGCTGAAACGGCTTAGGGAGCTGGAAGAAACCCTCGTGTTCTACGAGGCGCCCCACCGCCTGGCGGCCACCCTCGCGGCGATGCGGGACGTGCTGGGCAACCGGCGCATCGCCGTCGCACGGGAGCTGACCAAAGTCCACGAGGAGGTTTTTCGCGGCACGATCGACGAGGCGCTCGCCCGCCTCGGGGAGCAGCCGCCCCGCGGCGAATACGTGCTGGTGGTGGAAGGGCGTACCGGCGAAGGCGGCTCAGCCGGCGGCCGCACGGGCGGCGGCGCGGACGATGATCCCCCGGACGGCGCATCCGGTCCGTGGTGGAGCGCCCTCGGCCTTGCGGAGCACGTTCGGCACTACGAGGAGAAGGAAGGCTTGACCCGCAAGGCGGCGATGAAACGGGCGGCGGAAGACCGCGGCCTGTCGCGCCGCGACGTCTACCAGGCGCTGCTGGCGGAGCGGGACGTTGCAGACCGGGACGGCGCTTCGCCGGAATGAGCGCCGGCCCGCATGTCCGGACGCCGGCAACCCGGCCGCGCCAGGGCCGCGCGGCGGAAAAAAACCTCCGCCCGGCAGGGCGGAGGTCATGCAAGGAGATATAAAAAGGTTAGAATTAACAACGGTCGTTTCCAACCTCTATTATATACGAAACAATGGCATTTGTCACCGAAAAAGGATCGCCTTGAGGAAAAAATTATTCCACCAGCTTGGCGAGTTCCTTGGCCACGCTGCGGCTGATCATTTTGCCTCTGAAGTAGATCAGGTCGTTGGCCTCGCCGGTGAAGATGCAGGCCGGTTCGTATTTTTTGAGCATGATGCGCTCGCCGTCGACATAGATTTCAAGGGCATCTTTCTCGGCAATGCCCAGCGTGCGGCGGAGTTCGATGGGGATGACGACCCGTCCGAGTTCATCCACTTTGCGAACAATGCCCGTCGATTTCATGGTTGCCTTCCTCCTCCCCGAAAAAGTTTTGTAGCGTGATTTGATTCTGTTATTTTCGCCACAATTCGACAAAATACCTTCAAAACCTATGGTACCAACGTTTACCAAAATAGTCAACAAGAAAGAGATGGCAAGAAGCAGAAGGAATCGCCGGCCAGTTCCCGATTTTCTGGAATTTTTCCCGAATATCGCGGAAAACAAGGGAAATTGGGATCCGGAATCGTTTTTTTTTTTCGGACCCGCGCAACGCACCCGTTGCCGAGAAAATTGTACAATCGGACGCCGCGAAAATCGTTGACGAAAAAATGACAATTTCCGCTACGAAACGTTTTGGGAGTCCATGGAATGTCGAACAATGTCGAAAAAGGGAGGTCGATGCATCATGCTGGGCACGCTGCGGGAAGAAAAGGTGTTCAAGGATCCGGTGCACAAGTATGTGCACGTCAATTCGCCGGTCATCTGGGCCCTCATCAACACCCGGGAGTTCCAGCGGCTGCGCCGCATCCGGCAGCTCGGCACGTCCTTCTACACGTTCCACGGCGCCGAACACAGCCGGTTCTCCCACTCGCTGGGCGTCTATGAGATCGCGCGGAAAATCATTTCCCAGTTCGAGCGGAACCGGTATCCCGACTGGCCGTCGGAGGAAGGGCTCGTGGCGCTGGCCGCCGCCCTGCTCCACGATCTGGGGCACGGCCCGTTTTCCCATTCGGTGGAAAGCGTCTTCAACGTGTCCCACGAAGACTGGACGTGCCGCATCATCGAGGGGGATACGGAGGTGGGCCGCATCCTCGCCGCGGTGGATCCGTCGCTTCCCGGCCGGGTGGCGCGGGTGATCGCCAAAACGTATCCGGAAACCGTCGTCGTCAACCTGATTTCCAGCCAGATGGACGCCGACCGGATGGACTACCTGCTGCGGGACGCCTATTTCACCGGCGTCAATTACGGCGCCTTCGACCTGGGGCGGATTTTGCGGGTGATCCGCCCCCACCGGGGCCACATCGTGGTGAAGGAAAGCGGCATGCACGCGGTGGAACACTATCTGATGAGCCGCTACCAGATGTACTGGCAGGTATATTTCCACCCCGTCACCCGCAGTTCGGAGATCATTCTGCGCAAAGTGTTCCAGCGGGCGAAGGAACTGTTTGCGGCGGACTACCGGTTCGGCTTCCTGCTCGATCCGCTGCCCCGGCTGTTTGACGGGCGGCTTGACGTGGACGATTTCCTGCGCATCGACGAGCCGCTGATGCAGACGGTGCTGATGCGCTGGACGGAGGAAGCCGATCCGGTGCTGGCCGACCTGTCGGCCCGGTTCGTCTGCCGGCGCCTGTTCAAATACCGCGCCGTGGCCGGTCCGGACGATCCCGCGGTGGAACGGATGCGGGAGCGCCTCGCGCGGCATGGCTTCGACCCGGACTATTACACGGAGGTTGACTATCCGACGGACAAGTTCTACGACATGTACAAGCCGGGCCATCCGGGCACGAAGTCGCCGATTCTGCTCCTGACGGAGAACGGGGATGTGGTGGAAATTTCCGAAAAAAGCCTGGTGGTCAGTTCCATCAGCGCCGGTTCGCAGCAGCAGGGCACGCACTACCTGTACTATCCGGAAGAAATGGCGGAAGAGGCGGTTTGACGGCCTTTTCACGAACGACAAAAGGAGAGGATTTCGCATGCTGGTGGATTCCCACGCCCACCTGGATTCGCACAAGTTCGACGATGACCGGGAGGCCGTGATTGCGCGCGCGAAGGAGGCCGGCGTGGAGCTGATCGTCAACATCGGCTTCAACCGGGAGACGATTCCGACGACCATCGCGCTGGCGGAAGCCCACGACATGATCTACGCGGCGGTCGGCTGGCACCCGCAGGACGCCAAGGACATGACGCCGGACGACCTGGATTGGATCGAGGAGCTGTGCCGCCATCCGAAGGTAAGGGCCATCGGCGAGATCGGCCTGGACTATTACTGGGACACGTCGCCCCGGGACGTGCAGGAGCGGGTGTTCCGCGAACAGATCCGCCTCGCCCGGAAACTGGGCAAGCCGATCATCATCCACAACCGGGACGCCACGGGAGACGTGGTGCGGATTTTGCGGGAGGAGAAGGCGGACGAGATCGGCGGCATCATGCACAGCTTTTCGTCCAGCCCGGAAATCGCCCGGGAATGCATCAAGATGAACTTCTACATCTCCTTCGGCGGGCCGGTCACGTACAAAAACGCCGTCCAGCCGAAGGAGGCGCTGGCGGCGGTGCCGCTGGAGCGGCTGCTCATCGAAACGGATTGCCCGTATTTGACACCGCATCCATTTCGAGGAAAGCGGAACGAGCCGGCCCACGTCCGTCTCGTGGCGGAAGCGGCGGCGGCGATCAAGCAGGCAACCGTTGAAGAAATTGCCAGGTTCACGTTGGAAAACACCAAAAAAATCCTTGTCATTTCGTGACATTTCGTAGCATTCCGGAGATTTTCCAAAAGGTTCCGTTAAAAAAGTGGGTTTCTCCGGCCGCTTTTCCCTCTCAGTGGACAATTTGGCCCGATTTGCCGGAATTTTGTCCCAAGAAATGGTTTACAATCCGTTCCGGCAGTCAGTAAACTCGGAACTGCATTTCCAATGACGCTCAAACAGTATGCAAACAGCAGATGTGGCAAAGACTACGTTTCAAACCGGCAATCCACTGAACAAGCAATCGACTGCAATGTCACCTTGGCCGGGTCATCGCGCGCGCATGGGAACCTGGCCGGCCAGTCGGAAGGGACACTGTACTGTTGGGCCAAACAAGGAGGAGCTTTTCTCGTGGGAGCAATGCTTTTGCGACCCCATGGTGAGCGATCATCCGACGTTGCCTGCGGGATCAGGATGGAACGGAAGCGGCCGGAGCCGGTTCGTTGGCGAATCGTCGTTGGCATTTTGTCGCTGTCGCTTTTGTTGCTGCTTTTTTATGGCACGTCGCTCAAGAAGGTGGAATTGGTCGTGGACGGCGAAACCGCCGTCGTGTCAACCCGTGCGGGCTCCGTGGAGAAGCTGCTGGCCGAGCGGGGCATCGCGGTTGGCGAGCACGACCGGGTGATCGCGCCCGGGGGCGCTCTCAAAACGGGCCAGCGCATCGAAGTGGTGCATACGAAACCGCTCGTGCTCGTGGACGGCGGCGAAGAGGCGCACGTCCACGCGGCGGGGGATACGGTCGGGGACGTGCTGGCGGATCTCGGCATCGTCCTCGGCAACTGGGACCGGACCGAACCGGGGCTTGATGCCCGGGTCGGGCCCGGCGACACCGTCCGGGTCATCCGCGTGGAACGGGAGTACGAAGAGGTCGAGCGGGAAATTCCGTTTCCCGTGGTCACGAAGGAAGACAAGAACCTGGCGCTCGGCAAGGAGAAAGTGGTGCAGGAAGGCCAGGCGGGCGTGATCGTCGAACTGATGGAAAACGTCTATGAAGACGGCCGCCTCGTGGCAAGACGGGTCATCGATTCGACCCTCAAGTCGCCCGGCGTGGAGCAGATCGTCGCCATCGGCTCGAAGCGCCCGGTGACGGTGCTGTCGGCCCGGTCGCCGGACATCGAGACGATCACGAAGGGCGGCGTCACGTTCGGGGTCAAGAAGATCCTGCACGACGTGACCCTGACGATCTACGATGCGGGTCCGGAATCGACAGGCAAGGACGAGGACCATCCGCTGTACGGCATCACGTTTACCGGCACCCGGGTGGAGGAAGGCCGCACCATCGCCGTCGACCCGAACGTCATTCCGCTCGGCTGGTGGGTGTACATCGAAGGCGTCGGCTTCCGCAGGGCGGAGGACACCGGCAGCGCCGTCAAGGGCAACAAGATCGACGTCTATTTCGACGACGTCGACGAGGCCCCGTTCAGCCGGAAGCGCGGGGTGACGGTGTACATCATCGGGCCGGACAAGCCGGAAGGGCTCGAGTGAGGAAGCCCGAAGGCTGCGGACGGCGTTGATGAAGGGTGCGGAACGCGCCGCGGAAGGCGCCGAGGAAGGCGCCGGTCGATGCGGCTGTGCAAGGCGTTGACCGGGGGTGCCTTGATCACCAACCAAAGTTGAGCCGGCCTTCGGGCCGGCTTTTTGCATGGCCGGATCGCGCGCCCGGCGGCCGACGGCGGTCCGGGTTCGGGTCGTACGCCGGCTGCCCTGTGGCGGTCCGGGTTTGGGCCGCCCGCCGGCGGCCCCGAACGGCGGCCGGTTTTCGCCGCGAAACTTGCCCCCGGGCCGCCGGGTCATCTACAATGAAGTATCGGATCGAACAAGGGCCGGCGGCCGCGCGGCGGGCGCCGGCGCCGGACGGGAAGCGGGAGGGCGCATTTGATCAGGGAAGTCATCGTCGTGGAAGGCAAGGAAGACACCGCCGCCATCCGGCGGGCGGTGGAGGCGGATACGATCGAGACCGGCGGGTCGGCCGTCAGCGCGGAGACGATCGAGCGGATCCGTCTCGCCAACGAGCGCCGGGGCGTCATCATCCTGACGGATCCGGACCACCCGGGGGAACGCATCCGCAAGCTGATCGCCGCGGCGGTGCCGGGATGCAAGCACGCCTTCCTGAACCGGGAGGATGCCCGCCATGGAGGGGAAATCGGCGTCGAGCACGCCAGTCCGGAGGCGATCCGCCGGGCGCTGGACGGGGTGCGCAGCGAATACGCCGGCCCCGAATCGGACGTGGAGTGGTCGTTCCTGGCGGACGCCGGTTTGATCAACAGCCCCGACGCGGCCGCCCGGCGGCTGGAAGTCGGCAAGCGGCTCGGGATCGGCTACGGCAACGGCAAGCAGTTTTTCAAGCGGTGCCGCATGTTCGGCATTACGCGGGAAGAATTGGTCCGCGCGATGGCGGAGGCCGGATTCGCGCCGGACGCGGAGGTCGACGGGCCGTGAACGTGTCGCATCCCGCCCAGGCGGCGGCCATCCTGCGCAAATACGGCATCGCGCCGAAAAAAAGCCTCGGACAAAACTTCCTGGTGGACGCCAACGTGCTGCGGAACATCGTCCGCGCCGCCGAGCTGGACAAGGAGAAAGGCGTGCTGGAGATCGGCCCCGGCATCGGCGCCCTGACCCAGCATCTGGCGGAGGCGGCCGGCCGGGTGGTGGCGGTGGAAATCGACCGGCGGCTTTTGCCCGTTCTGGAAGAAACGCTGGCGCCGTACGGCAATGTGGCCGTCATCCACGGGGACATCCTCGCCATGGATCTGCCCCGCCTGTTTGCCGAACGGTTTTCCGGCCTGAAGGCGGCGAGCGTCGTGGCCAACCTGCCCTATTACGTGACGACGCCGATCCTCATGTCCCTGCTGGAAACGGATCTGCCGCTGGAATTCATCGTGGTGATGGTGCAGAAGGAAGTGGCGGAACGGCTGGCTGCTCCTCCGGGCAGCAAAGCCTACGGGTCCCTCAGCATCGCCGTGCAATACCGCTGCGAGGCGGAAGTCGCCGCCGTCGTGCCGCCAACGGTGTTCATTCCGCGGCCGGACGTCGATTCCGCCGTCATCCGGCTGCGGAAGCTGGACCGGCCGCGGGTCAAGACGGAGGACGAATCGTTCATGTTCGACGTGGTGCGGGCGGCGTTTGCCCAGCGGCGAAAAACGCTCCTCAACAATCTGCAGGCCCGGTTCGGCAAAGATCGGAAAGAAGCGCTGCTGGCCGCCCTCGCCGAAACGGGCATCGACCCTGGCCGGCGCGGCGAGACGCTGTCCATCGCCGAATTCGCCGCGCTGGGCGATGCGCTGGCCCGCCGGTTGAAGCGCGGGTCCGCCGGCTGAAGCGGGCATCTGTCTGCTGGACAGGCGGCCGACCGGCAGGGCCGGACGGGCCATAAGGACCGGAAACGCGACGATCCAGGCGGTCCGGGCGATCCGTGCGGTCCGGCGGTTCAGGCGATCCGGTCGATCCGGGCGGTCCAACGGGGGCTCGGAAATTTTGTGTGAAATTGCATCAAAAAAATTTGATATTCGGGCTTTTCGGTGGCGTTTTGTGCGAAAAATCGAACAAAATCGGTGGCGGAACGCGTCGCTGGGCGGATTTTGTGCGATTTTTCGAACAAAACGTCATTTTTTTGATGAAACGCTTCGAACCCACGGCATGCCATCCATTCGTTGCTGAAGCTCCTTCGCTCTCGCGAGCCCACGGCACGAAATCCGTCCGCCACCGTGGCTCCCGCCATGCGCCCATGTCCCGGACTTCCAGGCACCAAATGCCGCAACCGCCCATAGGATGGAAAGCAGAATGTTCGAAGGGAGAGGCGCCGATGTGGCGGGAAGGCGATCTGGTGACGCGCAAATCATACGGGGAGGATGTCCTGTTCCGCATCGAGGCGCTGGAACGGCACTTGGCGCTGCTGAAGGGGGTCGAGTTCCGGCTGCTGGCGGACGCGGCGTACAGCGATCTGGTCCGGGTGGCGGAACCGGCGCAGCACCGGCCGACGGAGAACGTCCGGCTCAAGGCGGCGGAATTCGCCCGCACCATCGAACTGTCCCGGGAAAGGGACCGCACCGTGGCGGCGCCGGATCGCCCGCCGTTTTTCGAATTGCCCGGCAAGGTGCTGCACCTGGACGGCGACGCGAACTATCTGAACAAATGCCTCCAGGTGTACCGCAACCTCGGCATTCCGGCCGTGGGCCATCACGTCCACGAATCGATGATGGCGGAAGCGGTGTACCGGCTGCTGCCCGAAGTGAAGCCCGACATCCTCGTCATCACCGGCCATGACGGGCTTGTCCGGCGGCCGGGGGTGGACCGCCACTTCATCGGCAACTACAAAAATTCCCACCATTTTGTCAACGCGGTCAAAATCGCCCGGCAATACGAGCGAAACCGGGACGCGCTGGCGGTCATCGCCGGGGCGTGCCAGTCCCACTTCGAGGCGCTGCTGCAGGCGGGGGCCAATTTTGCCAGTTCGCCGGCCCGCATCCTGATCCATTACCTGGATCCCGTTTACGTCGCGGCGAAAGTGGCGTTCACGTCGATCCGGGACACGGTGAACATCTACAGCGTCATCCGCCACACGGTCAGCGGACTGGACGGCCTCGGCGGCATCGAGACGAAAGGCAGCCACCGGGTCGGCCTGCCCCGGCTGGAGTATTGAGGCGATAAGCGACGCAAACGGATGCAACCCGTCAAACGCGTGGCAATTTTTGCACCCCGTCCCCCGGAAACCGCGACAAATGCCGTTGACAAAGCGTTTTCGCGGCTGTTATAATATTTCACTTTGATTGACAATGCACCTGTTTCTGCGGTATAATGGACCGTGGAAAGAGGTGGTAGCTCACTATGACCAAAAATGCTCTCGCCGAAATCAAGGCAAGCTTGGATGCATATGTGGGGCGCAAAATCAAGCTGAAGGCCAATGGCGGTCGCCGCAAGACCATTGAGCGCAGCGGCGTGTTGGAGGAAACCTACCCTTCGGTGTTCATCGTGAAGCTGGACGAGGAACAGCACTCGTTCAAACGCGTTTCGTACAGTTATGCGGACATCCTGACCGAATCGGTCGAAGTGGTGGTCTGCGATGATGAGAAAGGGCAGTTCCGGATCAGCTACGCGCAGGCGTGATCGAAACCGTCCTCGAGATCTGGCACCGGCATCCCCGGCAAGGGATCCGGTGTTTTTTTGCCGTTTTGCAGCCGTGCGGCGTGCGGTGCCGCGGGCCCGTCCGCCGGTTTGCCGGCCCGTCAATCGACGTGCCGGCCCGTCGATCGGCGTGCCGGCCCGTCGATCGGCGTGCCAGCTGTCTGTCGGCGTGTCAGCTGTCCCTCGGCGATCCCGGGCTGCCGGCGGGGCGGCGGGGGATCGGCGCGCGGGTTTTATTTGCCGGGGAGATCCGCATACTATGGACGGGGCCGGGAAGACGGCCCGGGAAAGGAGGGAGCGGCCATGGGCCGCAGACGACGCGGCATCATGACGGAATCGTTCAAAATGGAGCTGGCCCGCGACCTCGGCTTCGCGCACAAGATCGAGCGGGAAGGATGGGGCGCGATCACGGCCAAAGAAGCCGGCAACATGGTCAAGCGGGCGATCCAGCTGGCGGAACAGTCCCTGGCGGGAACCGCCCCCAGGCCTCCCGGCTACTGGCGGAGGTAACGGTCCGACCGTTCTCCGGGCAACAAAGCGAAGGCGCCGCGCCTTCGCTTTTTGCCTTTTGTTTTGCTAGAATGGGTGGAAGACCGACCGGAGACGGCGACTGAATACGGTGAGCGACATGAAATGCTACGAGAAGGCGCCGGCCAAAATCAACCTGCTGCTGGACGTGCTCCGCAAGCGGGAGGACGGCTATCACGAAGTGGAAATGGTCATGACCATGGTGGACCTGGCCGACCGTCTGACGCTGTCCGAACTGGACGGCGGCGAAATCCGGCTGACGAGCCCGTCGGGGGGCATTCCGCTCGACGGCCGGAATCTGGTGGTGCAGGCCGCCGAACTGGTCAGAAAACGATACAATGTGCGGACGGGCGTCCATATTCACCTGGAGAAACGCATCCCGGTGGCCGCCGGGCTGGCCGGCGGCAGCAGCGATGCGGCCGCCGCGCTGCGCGGGCTGAACCGGCTCTGGCGGCTCGGGCTGACCGCGGACGAGCTTCGGACGCTGGCGGCGGAGCTCGGGTCCGACGTGCCGTTCTGCGTCACCGGCGGCACGGCCGTCGCCCGGGGCCGCGGCGAAGTGCTGACGCCGGTGGACAATCCGATATCATGCTGGGTCGTGCTGGCCAGGCCGCCGATCCACGTGTCCACGGCCACCGTGTACGGGCGGCTGCGGGCGGACCGGATCGCCCGGCATCCGGAACTGTCCGCCGTGCTTTCGGCGATGGCGGAGGGCGATTACCGGCAGCTGTGCGCATCCCTCGGCAACGTGCTGGAAAACGTGACGATCCGGATGCATCCGGAAATCGGCAGGCTGAAGGAGGCCATGCTGCGGCTCGGGGCCGATGCGGCGCTCATGAGCGGCAGCGGCCCGACGGTGTTCGGCCTGACCGAACGGCGGTCGAAGGCCGCCCGCATCTACAACGGGCTGCGCGGCTTCTGCAAGGACGTGACGGTGGTGCGGATGCTGCCGGCGCCGATGGCGCCGGCGGACTGAGCCGGCGGAAAGTGCCGGCGCACCGGGCCAGCGGACCGAGCAAACATTCAAATTGCGGAAACCCGGACAAAAATGGTATATTGACATTAAATTATTCGGAATTGGCGAAAATCCGGACCGGACAACCGTCGATGATGCCGACGATGCCGACAATGTCCGAAAACGCGCGAAAACGCCGGCGGAGGGAGAGAAACCGGATGAGCAAACTGAAACGGAGCGCCCGGCTGGTGGACATGACCCAGTACCTGCTGGCCAATCCCCACCGTCTCATACCCCTCGGAACGTTCGTTGACCGCTACCGCTCCGCCAAATCGTCCATCAGCGAGGATCTGGCGATCATCCGGGACGTGCTGGCCGATCGCGAGCTCGGCGAGCTGGTGACGGTGGCCGGCGCGGCGGGCGGCGTGAAATACGTGCCGAAGATCGGCGAGGCGGAAGCCCGGTCGTTCATCGATGACGTTTGCCGCCAGCTGGACCAGCCGGAGCGGATTTTGCCGGGCGGCTACCTGTACATGTCGGATCTGCTCGGCCGGCCGGAGGTGGTGGGCCGGATCGGGCGCATGTTCGCGTCGGCCTTCGCCGACCGGGAACCGGACGTGGTCATGACCGTGGAGACGAAGGGCATCCCGATCGCCTGCGCCACGGCGCAATGGCTGAACGTGCCCGTCGTCATCGTGCGGCGCGACAACCGGGTGACGGAAGGGTCCAGCGTCAACATCAACTACGTGTCCGGCTCCTCGAAGCGGATCCGGACGATGTCCCTCGCCCGCCGCGCCCTCAAGGAGAACGCCCGCGTGCTCATCGTGGACGATTTCATGCGGGCCGGCGGCACCGTCAAGGGCATGATGGACCTGCTGCAGGAATTCAGCGCCTCGGTGCAGGGCGTGGGCGTTTTCGTGGAGTCGGGGGATGTCGGCGAAGGAGAGCATCTGGTCACCGATTACCTGTCGCTGGCCAAGCTGGCCGGCGTCGATCCCGCGACGAAAAAAATCCGCATCGAGCCCGGCAACTATTTCGCCAAATTGTCCGAGAAGAAAGGAGCGGATTCCGTTGGCCATTGAGAAGGTCTCGACCGACCGGGCGCCGGCCGCCATCGGCCCGTACGCCCAGGCGGTCAAATGCGGCGATTTCGTGTTCACGTCCGGCCAGATCCCGCTGGATCCCGCGGGCAACCTGGTGGAAGGCGGCATCCGCGAGCAGACGCGGCAGGTGCTGGCCAATCTGCAGGCGGTGCTGGAGGCGGCGGGCAGCGACAAATCCCGCGTCGTCAAAACGACGGTGTTCCTCCGCGACATGAACGATTTCGCCGCGATGAACGAAGAATATGCCGCATTTTTCGGCGGGCACGCCCCCGCCCGTTCGACGGTCCAGGCGGCCCGGCTGCCAAAGGACGTGCTGGTGGAAATCGAAATGATCGCCGCGCTGGCAAAATGACAAAAAAATTTACAATTGCAAGAAGGATTTCCGAAACAGTTGTGGAATATATAGCCAAGCTCTTGTTTCTCGATCAGTAAAGGTGGTGACAGAAGTGGAAATCACGGACGTGAGACTGCGCCGGGTCAACACGGAAGGGCGGATGAAGGCCATCGCCTCGATTACGATCGACAACGAATTCGTCGTCCACGACATCCGGGTGATCGACGGCAACAACGGCATGTTCGTGGCCATGCCCAGCAAGCGGACCCCCGACGGGGAATTCCGCGACATCGCCCATCCGATCTCCCAGGCAACCCGGGAAAAAATCCAAAGCGCCGTCCTGCAGGAATACGAACGCGCCGCCCAGGCGGAGGAAGCGGAATCGGTCATCGAAGAAGGCGCGTGAACAAAGGGATGCAGGCGAAAGAGAGTCGGCAAACGGCTCTCTTTTCTTTTGCCCGAAAGTAGGCTATGATTCAAAGGTGGGAACTGGCGAAACCCTGGACGGAGGTGCTGGGCATGCCGCTTCACGCGGTGGTACTTGCGGCCGGTCTGGGCAAACGGATGAAATCCGGGCGCCACAAGACGGTGCATCCGGTTTGCGGCAAACCGATGATTCTGTACGCGATGGATCTCATCGAGCGCCTGGCCGCGGACCGGACCGTCGTCGTGGTCGGCCACGAGGCGGAGCAGGTGCGGCGCATCGTCGGCGCGCGCGCGGCGTTTGCCTTGCAGGAAGAACAACTCGGCACCGGCCATGCCGTCTTGCAGGCCGAACCGCTGATCGGCGGCGAAGACGGCACGACGCTGGTGCTTTATGCCGATATGCCGCTTTTGACGGATGACACGGTGCGCAGGCTGGTGGACACCCACCGCCGGAGCGGCGCCGCGGTCACCGTGCTGTCGGCCGTCGTGGACGATCCGACGGGATACGGCCGGATCGTGCGCGACGCGTCCGGCCGCCTGGCGGCCATCGTGGAGGAGAAGGACTGCAGCGAGAGCGAGCGGGCCGTCCGGGAAATCAACACGGGCGTCTACTGTTTCGACAATCGCAAGCTGTTCGCCGCCCTCCGCCGGGTGACCAACCGGAACGCCCAGGGCGAATACTATTTGACCGACGTCATCGGCATCCTGCGCGGCGACGGCGAGACGGCCGAAGTGGTGACGGCCGCCGATCCGGCGGAAGCCGCCGGAGTCAACGACCGGATCGGGCTCGCCGAAGCCGAAGCGCTCATGCGCCGGCGCATCAACCGCCGGCACATGCTGGAAGGGGTCACGCTGATCGATCCGGAGACGACGTACATCGAGGCGGACGTGCGGATCGGGCGGGACACGGTGATCTGGCCGGGATGCGTCCTCCGCGGCCGCACCGTCATCGGCGAGGAGTGCGAAATCGGACCGCAGGCGGACATCGCGGACTCCGTGGTGGGCCGCGGCTCGAAGGTGATCCGGTCGGTGCTCGCGGAGGCGGAAACGGGCGAGAACGTCAGCATCGGCCCGTTCGCCTACCTGCGTCCCGGCACGAAGCTGGCCGCCGGCGTCAAGGTGGGCGATTTCGTGGAGATCAAAAACGCGTCCGTCGGAACGGGCAGCAAGGTGCCCCACCTGAGCTACGTCGGCGACGCGGAAATCGGCGCCGGCGTGAACATCGGGTGCGGGGTCATCACGGCCAACTACGACGGGGTGGCCAAACACCGGACCGTCATCGGCGACGGCGCCTTCATCGGCAGCAACAGCAACCTGATCGCGCCGGTGACCGTCGGCCGGAACGCCTACGTCGTGGCGGGATCGACCATCACCAGCGACGTGGGCGACGACGATCTGGCCATCGCCCGCAGCCGGCAGGTCAACAAACCGGGATACGCGAAGGTGCTCAGGGCGCGCATCCAGGCGAAAAACAAAAAAACCGAATGACGGAGCACAAAGGGACGGAGCGTAAGGAATGACCAAGAAAATGTACGGGGACAACAAACTGAAGCTGATCACCTGCAATTCCAACCGGAAGCTGGCCCGGGAGATCAGCGAATGCATCGGCGTGCCGTTGTGCAACGCGGAAGTCCAGCGGTTTTCCGACGGCGAAATCCAGATTCGCCTGGAGGAGAGCGTGCGGGGGTGCGACTGCTTCGTCATCCAGTCCACCTGCGCGCCGGTCAACGACCATCTGATGGAAGTCCTGATCATGATCGACGCCCTGAAGCGGGCTTCCGCCAAGACGATCAACGTCGTCATGCCGTATTACGGCTACGCGCGGCAGGACCGCAAGGCGCGGGCGCGGGATCCGATCACGGCCAAGCTGGTGGCCAACCTGATCGAAACCGCCGGCGCGGACCGCGTCATCTCCCTGGACCTGCACGCCATGCAGATCCAGGGGTTCTTCGACATCCCGGTGGACCACCTCATCGGCGTGCCGATCCTCGGCCAGTATTTCCGGGAGAAGCAGCTTTCCGACATCGTGGTGGTGTCCCCGGACCACGGCGGCGTGGTGCGGGCGCGCCGGCTGGCGGACGACCTGCAGGCGCCGCTCGCCATCATCGACAAGCGCCGCCCGGAGCCGAACGTCAGCGAAGTGATGAACATCATCGGCGACGTGCGGGGCAAGACGTGCATCCTGATCGACGACATCATCGACACGGCGGGCACCGTCGTGCTGGCGGCGGAAGCGCTGCTGAAGGAAGGGGCGCGGGACATCTACGCCTGCTGCACCCACCCGGTCCTCTCCGGGCCGGCGATGGAGCGGCTGGACCGCGCGCCGATCAAGGAAATCATCGTCACCAACACGATTCCGATCACCCATCCCCATCCGTCCCCGAAAATCCGCGTGCTGTCCGTGGCGCCGCTCGTCGGGGAAGCGATCATCCGCGTCCACGAGGAGCTGTCGGTCAGCAAGCTGTTCGAGGAACCGGCGGGCCGCGGCAGGAAGGCGGAAACGGCTCCGGTCTGAGAAGAGGAGTACATGCCCGTGAAATGGATCGTCGGACTCGGCAACCCCGGCCGGAAATACGCCGGCAACCGGCACAACGCCGGATTCATGGCGGTGGACCGGTTTGCCGGGCGGCACGGCATTGCCGTGACGAAGGAAAAGTTCAAGTCGCTGTACGGCGAAGGGATCGTGGACGGCGTCAAAGTGGCGGTGCTGAAACCCCAGACGTTCATGAACCTGTCCGGGGAGGCGATCCGCGCCTTCCTCGACTTCACGAAATCGGCGCCGGAGGAAGGCATCGTCATCTACGACGACCTGGACCTGCCCCTCGGGCGCATCCGCCTGCGGCAGAAGGGCAGCGCCGGCGGGCACAACGGCATGAAATCGGTCATCGCCCATCTCGGCACCGAGCAGTTCAACCGGATCCGCATCGGCATCGACCGGCCGCCGGCGCATCTGGACGTCATCGACTACGTGCTCGGCGATTTTTCCAAAGCGGAGCGGGAACAGCTGGACGGGGTGCTGGACCGGGTGGCGGACGCCCTGACGGAGGCGCTGGCGGCGCCCTTCGACCGGGTGATGGCCAAATACAACGGATGAGGCGCCGGCGGCGGACGGGCGGATAACCGGGGCCGAAATGGGCAAACTGGGAGTGATAAAACGACTCCCGGAGGCATATCATGACCGTGAAATATGTATGCCGGCATTGCCGCATGCCCATCGGCGAAATCAACGGCGAAGGGCTGAGCGAATACCAGCTCGGGTTCCACTTTCTGACCCCGGAAGAGCGGGTGGACATGATCGCCAGCGACGGGCGGGGCGGCCTGGAAATCCGCCTGACGTGCGACTATTGCCGCCAAACGCTGGACAGTTACCCCGAACTGGCCCTCGTGGGCAATCCGCTGCAATGACGGCGGCGTCCGCCGTCAAACAACTTGCGAAGTTCCGGCCGCGCGGCGGCCCGTCGGAATCGGGCGGCGCGGATGCGGGGCTTTTTCGGGTTTTTTTGGCGTGAAAGCCGTTTTTCGCTTTTTTGTGAAAGGAGAGGAGCGGGATTCCGCAAATGGAAGAGTTGCTTCGCGCGTTCGCGGAAGAACCGGATTTCGGAAACGTGATGTCCGGCGTGCGGCAGGGGTTCCGGGAACAGCTCGTGTCGGGCCTGGCCGGTTCGGCGAAAGCGGTCATGATCGCCGCCGCCGCCCGGGAGCTCGGACGGCCGGTGCTCGTGCTGGCGCACAACATGTTCGCCGCCCAGAAAATCGCGGAAGACCTGAACGAATTGCTGCCGGAATCGGCCCTGTTGTATCCGGCCCACGAACTGACGGTGGCGGAAGGGGCGCTGGCCAGCCCGGACCTGTTGTCCCGGCGGATTGACGCCCTGAGCCGGCTCGCCGTCGGCAGCCGGGGCATCGTCGTGGCGCCCTACGCCGGCGTCCGCAAACTGGTCCCGCCACCCCGGGTATTCGCGGAATCCCGGGTGGAGCTGTCCGTCGGCCAGGAGCTGCCGCTGGAGGCGTTCGTCCGCCGGCTGTCGGAAATCGGCTATGAACGGGCCGAACGGGTGGAGCGGCCGGGCGAGATGGCCGTGCGGGGCGGCATCGTCGATTTCTTCCCGCTGAACGAGCCGCTACCGTACCGGGTGGAATGGTTTGACGACGAAATCGATTCGATCCGCACCTTCGACCCGGCCGACCAGCGATCCGTCGACAAGCGAACGCAGATCACCGTCTGGCCGGCGCGGGAGACCGTGGCGGATGGAAAGCGCTTGCAACAAGCCGCCATGCAGGTCGCCGACCGGCTGGAGGAACAGCTCGGCAAAATGACCGACCGCCTCGCCAAAGAGCGGCTGCGGGAAACGGTCCTGCACGACGTTGAACGGCTGCGGGAGCAGGCGTCGTTCACCGACATTTACAAATACATCGCCGTGTTGTATCCGGAACGCACCACCCTTTTCGACTACATGCCCGACGACACGCTCCTTTTCATCGACGAACCGCTCCGGCTCATCGAAACGGCCCGCCAGATGGACCGCGACGAAGGGGAAATGATCGCGGACATGCTGGCGGCGGGAAAAATGCTGCCGGGAACCGAGCTGGCGAAAAGCATGGACGAAGTGCTGCATGCGAAGCCGTTCCAGACCGTCTACCTGTCCCTTTTTCTGCGGCAGGTTCCCCAGGCGTCCCCGCAGAACGTCGTCGGCTTCGTCTGCCGGCAGATGCAGAATTTCCACGGCCAGATGCACGTGCTGAAGGCGGAGATGGAGCGGTGGACGAAAAGCGGCACGCGGGTCATGGTGCTGGCGGCGGGCAGGGAGCGGGCGGACCGGGTGCGCCGGGTGCTGACGGACTACCAGATTCCGGTGCCCGAAATCGTCGACGGCAACCTGCAGAACGGGTTCGAACTGCCGTCGGTGCGCCTGGCGGTCATCACGGAAGGCGAAGTGTTCAGCCAGCGCCAGCGCAAGGTGCGCAAGAGCGACCGGAAGATCGAAAACGCGGAGCGGATCAAAAGCTACCTCGAGCTCAAGCCCGGCGACTACGTGGTGCACATCCATCACGGCATCGGGAAGTTTCTCGGCATCGGCACGCTGGAAGTGGCGGGCATCCACCGGGATTATCTGCACATCCAGTACGCCGGCGGCGACCGGCTTTCCGTGCCCATCGACCAGATCGACCTGGTGCAGAAATACGTCGGGGCGGACGACAAGGAGCCGAAGCTGTCCAAGATGGGCGGCGCGGACTGGCAGCGGGCGAAAAGCCGGGCGCGCAAGTCCGTGCAGGACATCGCCGACGATCTGATCCGGCTGTACGCGGAGCGGCAGGCGGCGCCGGGGTTCGCCTTCTCGCCGGACACGCCGTACCAGGCCGAGTTCGAAGCGATGTTCCCGTACGAGGAAACGCCGGACCAGCTGCGGGCGATCCGCGAAATCAAGGCGGACATGGAGAAAAGCCGGCCGATGGACCGGCTGCTTTGCGGCGACGTCGGCTACGGGAAAACGGAGGTGGCCATCCGCGCCGCCTTCAAGGCGGTCATGGACGGCAAGCAGGTGGCGGTGCTCGTGCCGACGACGATTTTGGCGCAGCAGCACCATGAAACGTTCCGGGAGCGGTTTTCCGGCTTTCCCGTGTCGATCCACGTGCTGAGCCGCTTCCGCTCCCGCAAGGAGCAGCAGGAGACGATCCGCGGGCTGGCGGCGGGCACGGTGGACATCGTCATCGGGACGCACCGGCTTTTGTCGAAGGACGTGAAGTTCAAGGATCTGGGCCTGCTCATCGTGGACGAGGAGCAGCGGTTCGGCGTCACCCACAAGGAAAAGCTCAAAATGCTGAAGGCGAACGTGGACGTGCTGACGCTGACGGCGACGCCGATTCCGCGGACGCTGCACATGTCCATGCTGGGCGTCCGGGACCTGTCCATCATCGAAACGCCGCCGGAAAACCGGTTTCCGGTGCAGACGTACGTGGTGGAGTTCAGCCCGACCCTCGTGCGGGAGGCGATCGAGCGGGAGCTGGCGCGGGGCGGCCAGGTGTATTTCCTGTACAACCGCGTCCAGGGCATCCACCAGATGGCCGATTTCGTGCAGAGCCTCGTGCCGGACGCGCGGATCGCCGTCGCCCACGGGCAGATGGCCGAACAGGAACTGGAGGCGACGATCCTCGATTTCCTCGAAGGCGAATTCGACGTGCTGGTGAGCACCACCATCATCGAGACGGGCGTGGACATTCCGAACGTGAACACGCTGATCGTCTACGATGCGGACAAGATGGGGCTCGCCCAGCTGTACCAGCTCCGCGGCCGCGTCGGGCGGAGCAACCGGATCGCCTACGCGTATTTGACGTACCAGAAGGACAAAGTATTGAACGAAGTGTCGGAAAAGCGGCTGCAAGCGATCAAGGAATTCACCGAGCTCGGTTCCGGGTTCAAAATCGCCATGCGCGACCTGGCCATCCGCGGCGCGGGCAACCTGCTCGGCCCGGAACAGCACGGGTTCATCGCCTCCGTCGGCTTCGAGCTGTACTCCCAGATGCTGGCGGAGGAAATCCGGAAGCGCAAGGCCGCGTATGACGGCGTGGAGGCGGCGGCGGAACCGGAACCAGTGAACGTGCAGATCGATCTGGACATCGACGCCTATTTACCTTCCTCGTACATTTATGATAGTATTCAGAAGATTGAAGTGTACAAAAAGGTGGCCGTCGTCGATTCCCTCGAAGCGGCGGACGACCTGCACGACGAACTGACCGACCGGTTCGGCGATCCGCCGCGGGAGGTGGAGCGCCTGCTGGCCGTGGCCCGGCTCCGCGTGCACGCCCGCGCCCTCGGCATCGAATCGTTCCAGCGCAAGGGCAGCGACGTGGTGATCCGCTTCCTGCCGGGCCGCAAGGAGCTGCCCGGACGGGCCGGTCTGAACGCGCTCCCGGCGGACATCAGAGCAAGGCTGCAGGCGACGGACGATCCCGTCCAGGTGCTGACGGTCAAAGGAAAAGGCCTCGACGCCGACGGACTTTTGGACCTGCTGGAACAACTGATGACGGGACTCGAACGGGTCCTTGCCACGAAAGGAGATTTGCATCATGCCGCACAATGAACGAACGGCCCGGAACGAACGCGTCCCGGCGGGCCGCCGGATGCGCCGCCTGGCGGCGATCCTGCTGGTGCCGGCGCTCGCCGCGGTGATCCTTGCGGCCTGCGGAAAAGGCGAGGAAAGCGAGGGTCCGAGCGTCGGGGGCATCGACCCGTCGTCCGTCGTGGCCCGCTACGACGGCGGCGAAGTGACGGGAAGACAGCTCATTTCGTACCTGGGCGCGCACAAGTTCCTCAACCTGAACGAAATGTACGGCTTTTACGAAATGCTGCCTTCCTTCAAGCAGGACATGCTGTACCGGCTGATCGCCACCCGGCTCATCGCGTCGGAAGCCGACGGGGAGACCGTCAAGAAAAATCGCGAAACCGCCGCCGAAATGATCAAAACCCTGGAAAACACGCTGGACCAGGACGAGGAATACCGGAAGGGCGTGGAGCAGTTCCTGCAGGCGGAAGGCATCACGCTGAAGGACATCGAAGAGTACCTGGCCATGAGCCTGAACCTGCAGTCGGTGCTGGAAACGAAGTTCTCCGATGACGAGCTGCGGGCGAAATACGAAGAGATTCTGGCGGAAGACGCGAACGCCTTCCTCCGGGCGACGGTGCGCCACGTGCTGGTCGGGCTGACCGATGAACAAGGCAACGAGCGCACGGAGGAAGAAGCGCTGAAGCGGATCAAGGAAGCCCAGATCAAGCTGAAAAACGGCGCGGACTGGAAAGCGGTGGCCAAGGAATATTCCGAAGACCCGGGATCGAAGGACAACGGCGGCCGGTATGAGGACGTCGAAGTGTCCCTCTGGGCGGAGGAATTCAAGAAGGCGGCCATCGAACAGCCCGTCGGCGAAATCGGCGAGCCGTTCAAGACGAATTACGGCTACCACGTGCTGCTCGTCGAAGAACGCCGCCAGCCCGGTTTCGAGGATGTGAAGGCCGAAATCCGGGAACTCGTGGCGAGCGAGTATTTCTTCAATATGGTCGATGTGGAAGTGCCGCAGCTGGTGACGGAACTGAACCTGCCCGAACCGCAGCTGCCGGAAGGGTTTGAAAATGTGGACGCCGGCGGGGAAGACGCCGGGGAGCAGGAACCGGGCGGCGGCACGGAGCCCTGATGCGGCTTGATGTGCAACCTGCATGCCAATGCTTGCGAAACCGTCCGCGGGCTTGCCGATTCGTTCGGCGGGCCGCGGGCGGTTTTTGACATTTTCTTGACAATTGAACCGGCGAACCGGCCGCTTCCGGGCGTCCGGGTTTCCAGTTTCCGCCTGCCGGGCGACTGCATAACGGTCTGGGAACAGTTGAATACTATGGGCAGAAATTGACCGAACCCTTCGGCAGCCGGGAAACCAGAAGCAATCAACCCCTACATGAAAGCGAGGCACCATGAATGAAAGCAACTGGTATCGTTCGCCGCATCGACGATCTGGGCAGGGTGGTCATTCCGAAGGAAATCCGCCGGACGCTGCGCATCAGGGAAGGCGATCCGCTGGAAATTTTCGTGGACCGGGACGGGGAAGTCATTCTCAAAAAATACTCGCCCATCGGCGAACTCGGCGACTTCGCGAAGGAATATGCCGAATCCCTTTTCGAGAGCACCGGCCACATCGTCATGATCTCCGACCGCGACAACGTCATCGCCGTCTCCGGCGGTTCCCGGAAAGATTATCTGGACAAGCCGATCGGCGGCATCGTGGAATCCTGCATGGAAAACCGCAAAACGGTGCTGGAGGCTTCGGGCGGCGAAGCGGAAATCATCCGGGACATGCCGGAAACGTACGGCTCCTACGTCATCGCCCCGATCATCTCCGGCGGCGACCCGATCGGCGCGGTGATCATGATGAACAAGGACAGCCACGTGCGGATGAACCAGCTGGAAGTGAAAATGGCGGAGACGGCGGCCGGCTTTCTGGGCAAACAGATGGAACAGTGACGGTTTATTCGGCTTCGACCGAACCGGTCCTTCGGCACCTGCGGAACTTGCGGCGGCGCCTGCCTGCGGGGTTCTGCGGGCGGGAGGGCCTTTTTTTGTCTGGGCGAAATTTGACCGGTCCGCAAGGGGATCTGCACGGAACCGGCCGGTTGGGGTATAATGACAAGCAGCACGAAGGAGGAATTTCCATGACCATGCCAAGCGCCGCCGCCGGTTCCATCCTGGTCGCCGGCCTCGGTCCCGGCGACGAAAACCGGCTCACCCTCGGCGTCCTGAACCGGCTGCGCTCGGCCGAGGCGCTGTACCTGCGCACCGCCCGGCTTCCCGTCGCCCGCTTTCTCGAAGCGGAAGGCATCCGGTTCGAATCGTTCGACGGCCTGTACGAGCGGCACGGCACGTTCGGGGAGACGTACCGGGCCATCGTCGACGAACTGTTCGCCCGGGCGGCGTCCGGCGTCCGGGTCGTCTATGCCGTGCCCGGCCATCCCCGGGTGGCGGAGGCGACGGTGCGGATGCTGCTGGACGAAGCCCCGTCCCGCGGCGTGCCCGTCGCGGTGGAAGGCGGTGAAAGCTTTCTCGACGAAGCGTTCCTGCGCCTCGGTTTCGACCCGGTCGAAGGGTTCCAGCTGCTCGATGCCGCCGACGTGAAGCCGGAGCGCCTGCAGCCGGACCAGCATACGGTGATCGCCCAGGTGTACGACCGGCTGACCGCCTCCGACGTCAAGCTGGCGCTGATGGAGGTGTACCCGGACGATTACCCGGTGACGCTCGCCTCCGCCCTCGGCATTCCCGGCGAGGAACGGATCGAGACGATTCCGCTCTACGAGCTGGATCGGCGCGACGATTTCGGCAACATGTCCCTCGTCTATCTTCGGGCGGACGGGGACGAGCGCCTGAAAAACCGCAAATTCGAGCGGCTCCACGAGATCGTGCGCATCCTGCGCAGCCCCGAAGGCTGCCCGTGGGACCGGGAGCAAACCCACCGCAGCATCCGCAAAAACCTGATCGAAGAAACGTGCGAAGTGCTGGAGACGATCGACGACGACGATCCCGACGCGATGCGCGAGGAACTGGGCGACCTGCTGCTGCAGGTCATGCTCCACAGCCAGATGGAGGAAGAAGCGGGCACCTTCACCGTCTGGGACGTCATCGCCGGCCTGAACGAAAAGCTGGTCCGCCGGCATCCCCACGTGTTCGGCGACCGGTCGGCGGATAGCGCCGAGGAGGCGCTGCAAAACTGGGAGGCAATGAAGGCGGCGGAGAAGAAGGAAAGCGGCCGGAGCGACGGCGGGGAACCGCCCTCCCTCCTGTCCGGCATCCCCCGCGACCTCACCGCCCTCCTGACGGCCCTGAAGCTGCAGAAAAAGGCGGCGTCCGTCGGGTTCGACTGGACGCGGCCGGAAGACGTATTAGCCAAAGTGGAAGAGGAAATAAATGAAATCAGACAGCTGATGGACAAGACCGGCGCCATTCCGGAAGAGGAGAGGAGGGAGCGCCTCGCGGGGGAAATCGGCGACCTGCTGTTCGCGGGCGTCAATGCGGCGCGGTTTGCCGGCGCGGATCCGGAGGAAGCCCTTGCCCGCGCCAACCGCAAGTTCATCGCCCGGTTCCGGCACATCGAGAAGCGGCTCCGCGAGGCGGGCAAAACGTTTGCCGACACCGATCTGGCGGAAATGGACGGCTGGTGGGAGGAGGCCAAGCGGCTGCAGGAGAGCCGGCCGGACTGACGGCGGGGAAACCTGACAGGATCCGACGGCAACCGCAAAAAAAACATATGAAAATTGCGGCAGGTAGCAGGATTTTCCTTATAAAGAAAGAATACATATTGCGTGATCCTCGGAGCCGGGATCCCTTGCGGGATCAGGGCTTCGACAAATCATGGCAACAAATCATTTAGGAGGAAAAAAGATGAACAAAACCGACCTGATCAACAACATTGCGGCGAAGAGCGGTTTGACGAAGAAAGACGTCGAGACCGTTCTGAACGGTTTCCTCGGCGAAGTGACGGCCGCTTTGGCCAAAGGCGAGAAGGTGCAGCTGATCGGTTTCGGCACGTTCGAAACCCGCAAGCGCGCAGGCCGCACCGGCCGCAACCCGCAAACGGGCAAGGCCATCACCATTCCGGCTTCCAAGGTGCCGGCCTTCAAGGCGGGCAACAAGCTTAAAGAAGCCGTGAAATAATGCGGCTTGACAAGTTCCTCAAACTTTCCCGCCTGATCAGGCGGCGCACCGTCGCCAAGGACGTGGCCGAACAGGGCCGCGTCTTCGTCAACGGGAAAGAAGCAAAAGCGGGCACGACCGTCAAGGTCGGCGACGAGATCACCATCCGCTACGGGACCAAAAGCGTGACCGTGCGGGTGGACAACCTCGTCGAATCGCCCCGCAAAGAGGAGGCGTCCGGCATGTACACCGTACTCCGCGAGGAGCCGGTGCATGCGCAGGACGACGAGTAATGCGGACTTGGGTCCCCGGGTTGCCGGGGGCTTTTTCTTTTTTGTCCGTTGCCGGTCTTCGTTCTTTTTGTCCGCTTCCGGTCCTCGTTCCGGCCGCCGCCCGCCATCCGTCCGGCCACGGCCGGCCGCAACCCGTCCGCTTGCATTCCGGCCGCCGTCGCGGTATAATGGCTAACCGTATTAGTAAATAACACTGTTAGCGAACGGGAACGGAGGGCCACACCCATGACCGACCACGAGCTGGCGGCGCTTTTCCTGGGCAAGATGGTCCGCTGGACGCGCCTGCACGCCGCCCGGAAATTCACCGACCTGTCCCGGGGGGAACTGTACGTGCTGCAGATGCTGACCGACAAGCGGGAAGCCCAGCCGGGGGACATCTGCGCGGGCCTTGACGTCAGCACCGCCCGGGTGGCCGCCCTGCTGAACAGCATGGAGCGCAAAGGGTGGGTGAAACGGTTTCCCGATCCGGCCGACCGCCGGAAAATCCGCGTCGTCATCACCGAGGCCGGCGAAGCGAAAGCCCGCGACTTCCGCCGCGGCATCCTCGAGTACGTGGCGCGGCTCCTCCGGGAGCTCGGCGAACGGGATGCGCGGGAACTGATGCGCATCATGGACCGGCTGTCGGAACTTCTCGAGAAGGACCTGGCGGAACGCGGCGCCGCGGAACGGGACGACGCGGACCGGGACCATTTGCGGAAAAAGCGGGATGGCATCAGCCGGATGAACGGGGAAACTACGGAATGAACGGAAAACGGCATACGGACAAAAAGGACGGGAGAAGGACATGCTCGCCATTTTGCGCCAACTGAAAAACTCGAAAACCGCCGTGCTGCTGACGGTGCTGCTGCTGGTCGTGCAAGCGGCGTGCGACCTGGCGCTGCCCGAATACACCAGCGAACTGGTGGACGTCGGGATCCAGCAGGGCGGCATCCCGAACGCGGTGCCGGATGCGATGCGGGAGACGACGATGGAGCGGCTCAAGCTGTTCATGGATGATGAAGACGTCCGGCGCCTGGAAGGCGCCTACGAGCCCGACGGGCCGGGCCGCTATGCGCTCCGCGATCTGCCCGGGGACGACATCGACGCGCTGAACGGCATCCTGGCGGCGCCGCTGGCCATCGTGGCGGAGCTGGAAGCGTCCGGGGAAGGAAAACTGGCGGAGCTGGAGCGGGCGCTGGAGGCGGGGCTCGTCACCCGCGGGGATCTGCTGGCGAAGAAACGGGAAGCGGAGGCCGCCCTCGGCGAACTGGCCGCCATCATGATGGAACAGCGGGCGATCCTCCGCGTCAAGGCGGAATACGAGGCGCTCGGGCTGGATACGGCCCGCATCCAGAACCGCTACCTGTGGAGCGTCGGCGGCAAAATGCTCGGCGTCACCCTCGCCATGATCACGGCGTCGATTCTGGCCGGCCTGATCGCCAGCGTCACCTCGGCGAAAGTCGGCCGGGACCTCCGGGTGCGGGTGTTCCGGAACGTGGTGTCGTTCAGCAGCGCCGAGATGGACCGGTTTTCCACCGCTTCCCTCATCACCCGGAGCACGAACGACATTCAGCAGGTGCAGATGGTCATTTTCCTGCTGCTGCGGATGGTGCTGTACGCCCCGATCCTCGGCATCGGCGGGGTGCTGAAGGTGCTCGGCACCGAGACCGGCATGAGCTGGATCATCGGCGTGGCGCTCGTCGCCGTCAGCATCCTGGTCGGCCTCCTGGTCGGCATCGCCATGCCGAAGTTCAAGCGGATGCAGGCGCTGGTGGACCGGCTCAATCTGGTCAGCCGGGAAATTCTGGCCGGCATGTCCGTCATCCGCGCCTTCAGCCGCGAGGCGCACGAGGAGCGGCGCTTCGCGGAGGCGAACCGGGACCTGATGCGGACGCAGCTGTTTACGAACCGGGTCATGACGTTCATGTTCCCGGGCATGATGCTCATCATGAACGGCGTCACGCTGCTCATCGTCTGGTTCGGGGCGAAAAGCATCGAGCAGGGGCGCCTCCTCGTGGGCGACATGATCGCCTTCATCGCCTACACGATCATGATCGTCATGAGCTTCATGATGCTGACCATGGTGTCCGTCCTGCTGCCGCGCGCCGTGGTGGCGGCGGGCCGGATCGAAGAAGTGCTGCGGACGGAGCCGTCGATCCGGGATCCGGAACATCCGGCCGATGCGCCGGCGGCCGGGACGGAGCAAGACGGCGGCCGGAACGAAGCCGGACGACCGGCCGGCGCCCCGGGCGGCATGCGGGAATGGAAAGGCGTCGTCGAGTTCCACAACGTCGCCTTCCGCTTCCCCGGCGCCGAGCGCAACGCCCTGGAAGGCATCAGCTTCACGGCGCGCCCCGGGGAAATCACCGCCATCATCGGCGGCACGGGCAGCGGCAAATCGACCCTCGTCAACCTCATCCCGCGCTTTCATGACGTGACGGAAGGCCGCATCACCATCGACGGGGTGGACGTCCGCGACATGACCCAGCGGGAGCTGCGCCGCCTCATCGGCTACGTGCCGCAGCGGGCGGTGCTGTTCTCCGGCACCATCGCCTCCAATCTGAAATTCGGCGGCGACGACATTCCGGACGAGGATATGAAAGAGGCGGCGCGGATTGCTCAGGCGGAACCGTTCATCCTCGAAAAGGAACACGGCTACGACCACCCGATCGCCCAGGGCGGCAGCAACGTCTCCGGCGGGCAGAAGCAGCGGCTGTCCATCGCCCGGGCGATCGCCAGGCGGCCGAAAATCTACATTTTTGACGACAGCTTCTCGGCGCTGGACTACAAGACCGACGCGGCGCTCCGGCGGGCGCTCCACGACCGGGTGAAGGACGCCACCGTGTTCATCGTCGCCCAGCGCATCAGCACGATCATGAACGCGAGCCGCATCATCGTGCTGGACGACGGCCGGGTGGCCGGCATCGGCACCCATGACGAACTGCTCCGCACGTGTCCGGCGTATCAGGAAATCGCGAGAAGCCAGCTTCCGGGCCTCGTGGCCGGCCTTGAAGGGAGTGAACGCTGATGGACCGGAAACCGGAAGGCATGCAGGATGAAGCGGGCCTGCCGCAACAGGACCGTCAAGACGGGCGGGACCGCCGCGCGGCTCCCGGCGGCCATCCGCCGGCCATGCCGCGGCACGGCTTCGGCCGGCGGCCGGGTCCCCGTTTCGGCCCCGGCCACGGGCCGGTCGGATTCGGCGAGAAGCCGAAAAACTTCCGCCGCGCCATCGGCCAGATCATCGCCTATCTCGGGCGGTACAAGTACGCGCTTTTTGCGGTGGTCGTCCTGGCGGCGGGCAGCACCGTGTTCGGCATCGTCGGCCCGAAAATTTTGGGCAACGCGATCACGGAACTGTTCAACGGGCTTGTGGCGAAGGTGACGGGCACCGGCGGCATCGATTTTGACCGGATCGCGTCGATTCTCCTTTTTCTCCTCGGGTTGTATGGCGTCAGCGCGCTGCTTGGGTTCCTGCAGGGCTGGATCATGACGGGCATCGCCCAGAAGGTCGGCTACCGGCTGCGCCAGGAGATCAGCGAGAAGATCCACCGGATGCCGTTCAAATATTTCGAGGGCAACACCGTCGGCGACGTGCTGTCGCGCATCACCAACGACGTGGACCTGCTCGCCCACAACCTGAACCAGAGCGTCACCCAGCTGATCACGAGCCTGGCCACCATTATCGGCGTCACCGTCATGATGCTGACCATCAGCCCGCTCATGACGCTGGCGGTGTTCGCCATCCTGCCGCTGTCCGTGGCGCTCATGGGCGTGATGATCAAATTCACCCAGAAATACTTCACCGCCCAGCAGCAATATCTCGGGAAAGTGAACGGCCTGGTGGAAGAAGTGTACGGCGGCCACATCGTCGTCAAGGCGTTCAACCGGGAAGAGGCGATGCGGCGGGCATTCGACGAATCGAACGGCAAGCTGTACGAAGCCGGATGGAAAAGCCAGTTTTTCTCCGGCATCATGTTTCCGCTGATGATGTTCGTCGGCAACCTCGGCTACGTGCTGGTCACGGTGCTGGGGAGCTTCCTCGCCATCCGCGGGTCGATCACCGTCGGGGACATCCAGGCGTTCATCCAGTACGTGCGCAACTTCACCCAGCCGGTCAACCAGCTGGCGCAGGTGTCCGGCATGCTGCAGGCGATGGCCGCCGCGGCGGAGCGGGTGTTCGAGTTCCTGGGCGAAGAGGAGGAACCCGCCGCGCCCGCCGATCCGGTGTCCATCGAAGGCATCCGCGGCGAAGTGCGGTTTGAGCACGTCCGCTTCGGCTACACGCCGGACCAGGTCGTCATCCGCGACTTCAACTGCGCGGTGAAGCCGGGGCAGACCGTCGCCATCGTCGGCCCGACCGGCGCGGGCAAGACGACCATCGTCAAGCTGCTGATGCGGTTCTATGACGTGACGGACGGGCGCATCACCGTGGACGGGCATGACCTCAGGGCATTCGACCGGCACGAGCTGCGCAAGCTGTTCGGCATGGTGCTGCAGGACACGTGGCTGTTCAAGGGCACCATCATGGAAAACATCCGCTACGGCAAGCCGGACGCCACCGACGAGGAAGTGATCGAGGCGGCGAAGGCGGCGTATGCGCACAACTTCATTTTGACCCTGCCGGGCGGGTACCAGATGGAACTGAACGAGGACGCCAGCAACGTGTCCCAGGGGCAGAAGCAGCTGCTCACCATCGCGCGGGCGATTCTGGCCAACCGGCCGATCCTCATCCTCGACGAGGCGACCTCCAGCGTGGATACCCGGACGGAGCGGCGCATCCAGCGGGCGATGGAAAACCTGATGAAAGGCCGCACCAGCTTCGTCATCGCCCACCGGCTGTCGACGATCCAGAACGCGGACCTGATCCTGGTCATGCGCGACGGCGACATCGTCGAGCAGGGCACGCACGAGGAGCTGCTGGCGCTGGGCGGCTTCTACGCGGAGCTGTACAACAGCCAGTTCGAGCAGGTGTCGTGAGGGTTTGCAGGTACCGCAGAGGAGTTGAAACGGCGGCCGCATCCCGCTTCTTCGGATGGTTTGGCATCCGGAGAAGCGGGATTTTGTTGGGTGAAGGAAAAAGGTTGGCAATGCGAAATGATCGGCGTGGGAAAGTTTAACCTGATTGATTGCAAATAATTTCAAATTTGTCGTCGACCTCCGGTTGTGCAAAAAAGCCCGGGGGTCGACGACAACCACCGAATTTGGAAGGATATTGTAGCAGCAAGGCGTTTCCGGTATGATAATGCTGACAGGAATGTGAACGTGTTCGTCGGCATGAACGAGAAGCAGCGCATCGGTGCGGGTTTTTGGGGTTTGGATCGTACCTATGAGGAATTGAAACAAACACTTCCGTTCCGTTCGACGATCCCATTGACGTGCTGCGGAAAATGCTGAACATGTCCATGGATCACGACAACCGGGAAATCATGATGGAAATGGAAGAATGCAGGTGGCGGATCCCGTTCCGGACCGGGAGCCGGATTGGCCGCCGGAGCCCGGCTTCGGGAGTGTCATTTCGCATGCCGTCCAGAATGGCCGGATTGTTGCCGTCGTGGCCTCCTGGATTGCGGTGACGGGGCGGGAGAGAAGCGGAGATGCTTCGTTCGACTCCCTTGTCGATGCGGCGAAGGGAATCGGGGAACAGGTGGACGCCAAGATGGAAACGGGGGAGCAGGCAACCCTGCATGCGGCCTCTACTCCACATCAAAATCAAAATACGTCTCCGGATACGGTTCGTCGGCCAGCGTGTAATGCCACCATTCCTTCGCATACGCCTCGAACCCGTGCCGCTCCATGGCATCCTTCAGGATGCGGCGATTCGCCGCCTGCTCTTCCGTGATGAGCGGCGTGTCGTGGTGCGAAACCTCGCCGAAGAAATCGAACGGTCCGCCCATGTCGAGCGGTTCGCCCGTCGCCGCGTCCGCCAGGGTCAGATCGACGGTGCTGCCGCGGGAGTGGCCGGAGCGGGAAGCGATGTAGCCCATCTTGAACAGCCGGCTCTTCTCCAGGTCGGGGTAGTGGTCGGCTTTCGTTTTGGTGTCGGACGGATCCTGCGACCACCGCTTGAAATGGTCCACCGCCTTCTGCGGCCTGTAAGCGTCGTAGATCAAAAGCGTGTACCCGAGGGACCGCACTTCTTCCTGCACCTTCGCCAGCGCGTCCGCCGCCTCCTTCGTCAAAATGGCAAACGGCCCCTTGTACCCGTCAACCGGCGCCCCGACGAAATTGTTTTCCCCGAAATAGCGGATGTCGAGCCGCACGCCGGGGATGTGGTCGTCCACATAGACGAACCCGTCCGGCAAATTGTAGGCCTTCACAAAAGGCGGCGGCGTTTCCTGGCCATCATCCGTTGGCGGCAGAGGGCTTTCCAAGTTGTCTTCAGAATCGGAGGCCGCCTGCTCGCCGTCTGCTCCAACCAACCAGCCATCCAACTTGTCCTCCGATGAGTCCGCCGGCCTTCCTTCCGGCGTTTCCGGCATCGCCAGCAAGCCATCGGAAGCCGCCGGTGTCCCGCTGACGGAAGGCGCCTGCGGTGTCCCGCCCGATTCGCCGGCAGGCGATGCGGGAGGCGTGGGCCCGCCGGATCCCCGCGTCTGCATGATGGCGAACCCGGCCAGAATGGCAATAAGAACGCAGCAGCCGATGATGGAGCCGATGATGACCCTGTTCGCGCGCATGGCGGCCCCTCCCCGCACCTTTTCTGCTTCCATCATAGGGCACGGCCGCGAGTTTTGTCGATCGGTAATCTTGATAGAAACGGTTAGGGAATTTTTCGCTCATCCCGTCCCGTCTTCCACCCGGATGTGCGGCGCCGCTTCTTTCAATTGCCGGATGAACGCCTCCTCCTGCTCGGGCGATACATCCACGTAATCGAACCTCGTGAAAATCCGGAGCCGCTTCTTCGAAAGGGCCGCCGACGACTCCAGGGAGACGATCCGCCTGATGCTTTTGATCTTGGCCAGCGGAATCGTCCTGCGGTAAAAGAAGCCGCCCGCGATTTTGAGCCGATCCTGTTCAATGACGTAAAACGTCCGCAGAACCGCGGAGTGGCAGGCTGCCCCGTTCAGGACCAAAATGGCGGCGCCTGCCCATTTCACCACGGGCGAAACGTCAATGAAGAAGCCCAACACGGCCAGAACGTAGCATCCGGTGCCGATGGCCCACATCATCCGCGCAAACCAGCGATCTTTCCTGGCGCGAAACCGCATGGCCAACCCTCCCGGTCGTGCTGGAAGCGGACGGACGGGCTTGGCGGATCCCGTTCCCGGACGACGAGACGGATTGGTGGCCGGCTCCCCATATCGGAAACGTCATCCATTATGTCGTGGTGGACGACCGGCCGGCCGCCAGCGTCGGGCTGCAGGCGTCAACCGCCTGGTTTCCCGCCGATCTGTGGATCGCCTATGATTGGAACGGGGAGCGCCTGGCGGTGTCGGCCCCCGAAGTCCACGTGCACAAGGAGACGGGCCATCCGTACCGCTACGAAGACCGCCGCCTCGGCCTGGCCCTCCGGGTGCCGGCGGGCTGGTTCGTTGACACGGGCGCTTTCGGCGGCGAGCCGGCGGGCGGGAAAAGTTTCGCCGTTCTGGTGGAGGGCCATCCGGAGCGGGCGCTCCGCCATGACGATCGCGACCGGATCACGGTGTCGGCGGGAACCGGCCCGGCGCCGAAGCTGAAAGGTGCCTGGGAGCAGATCGACGTCAAGCTGCCGTCCGGCGAAACGGCGGCGCTGCATTTCGCAAACGCCAGCGAAACGGTGGAACTGTGGTTTTTGTCCGACATCGCGGTGGCAAACGGCGTGCTGCGGGCCGAAACGTTCAACGGGAACCGGGACGCCATCGTGGAAATGCTCGGCAGCCTGGAGACGTTGATGGAAAACTAGCCTCGCAAGACAAAACCCGCCCGCCCCGCGGACCCGTCCAAGTCCGGGACGGTCCGGGGAGCGGACGGGCTTTCTTGAGCCGGCGCGCTGCCGGTCTTTTTTCATGCCGGCACCATGCCGGCCATTCTTGCGCCCCTACGCCCCGACGCGGCCCCGGTACTTGTTGCGGTACTGGAGCGGCGTCATCGATACATACCGCTTGAACTGCCGGGCATAGTAACTTTGGCTGCAAAACCGGAACAGGACCGCGATGTCCACAATCGGCAGGTCGCTGTGGGTGAGAAAATATTTCGAGTCCTCGATGCGCGTTCGGAGCACGTACTCCCGCACCGTCATGCCCGTTTCCTTCTTGAAAAGGCCGGACAAATACGACGGATGCACGTTCACGTGGCGGGCGATGCGGGAAAGCGGCAGGTCGTTCAGCACCTCGTCGTGGATGAAGGCGATGGCCCGGTTGACGATGGCGCCGTAGACCGGCTGCCGCTCGCTGTTCAGCGCGTCGGCGAAGGCGTACAGCATGTCGTACTCCAGCCGCTCCAGCGCCCTGGCGTCGTTCGTTTCCTCGATCTGCAGAATGAACACGTCGCTCAGGCTGTAGGCGCTCTCCGGGTGGACGCCGCCGCTGATGATGGCCCGGGTGAACAGCGTGCAGGTGCCGATCAGCGAATTTTTCAGGGAGCGGATCGGATCTTTGGCGAGCCGCGCCCGGGGGTGGCGGTTGATGTCCTCCAGGGCGGCGGCGGCTTCCTCGGCGTGTCCCAGGGCAAGCGACCGGAGCATTTTCAGTTCGGTGCTGTAGGAGGGATGGATGAAAAAGTTCTGCTTGTTCTTCACCTTGGCTTCGAGAAATTTGTCGATCCACTGTTTGCGGATCGCCGGATTCGGCCGGTCCATGGACATCACGACCTTTGAAAAGTGCTCAAAATGTTAAAAACATGACATCATTGTACGCGCAAACCTTCTAGACTGCAAGTTGGGGGTTCAGGCCGCGCGAACGACCGCGAATGACCCCCGTCGTGCGGAAATCGGAAGGCCGGCGCCCGTTCCGGGAGGAGGATCGCGGATCTGCATCCAATATGGTCCTTCATGGAAGGCGTTTGTCGGCCGGTTTTTCAAAATCAAACCGTCGGGAAGGGACACCCATCATGAGCTGGTCCATTCGTTCTGCTTCGCTGGACCGGACCGCCTGGTCCACGGAAGAAAGCCTGTTTTTCACCGGCAACGGCTATCTGGGCGTGCGCGGATGCTTCGAGGAACCGCCCCGCCCGGAGGCGGACGGCGGGCACCGTTCGATCCGCGGCACGTACCTCAACGCGTTTCATGAAATCACCGACGTCGAATACGGCGAGAAGCTGTTCGGCTTCCCCGAAACCCAGCAGAAAATGGCCAACGTCATCGACGCCCAGACCGTCCTGCTGGCGTTCGGCGGCGCAGACGGGGAGGCGGCCGGCGGCCGGGACCCGGAAACCTTTTCGCTGGAAGAGGGCGAGGTGCTGGCGTATGAGCGCGTCCTGCACCTGGACCGCGGGTACGCGGAGCGCATCGTGCACTGGCGGTCCCCGTCGGGCCGGGAAGTGCGGCTTGCGTTCCGCCGGCTCGTCTCGCTCCGGCGGCGGGAACTTTTTGTGCAGGAAATCGAAATCGAACCGGTGCGCGGCGCGGATCGCGTGACCGTCACCGCCGTCCTGAACGGGGACGTGCAAAACTACGTGAACCGCCGCGACCCCCGCGTCGGGGCGAAGCACGCCAAGCTGCTGGAGGTCGTGCGGTCCGTGGCGGAGGACGACGGCGTCGCCGGCCTCGAGGTGCGGGCGCCGCGCTCCGGCCTGAAGGCGGCGTGCGCCTCGTTCCTGCGGATCGACGGGGCAGCGGAACGGCACGTCGTCCGCGGCGGCGGGGCGGCCGGCATCGCCGGCGACGGATCGGCCGGCGACGCACATGGCGGCGGGGCGGTTTCCATCACCCGCGGCGACAAGACGGTCGCCTTCACCGCGACGGTCGGGCTCACGGGCAAGGTCGTCATCACCAAGCTGAACGTGTACGCCGACACGCTGCGGCACGGGGACGACCCGCTGGCGGCGGCCGTCGGCCTGTGCCGGTCGTGGAAAGGGCTGACCTTCGCGGAGGCGGCGGCGGAGCAGCGGGAGGAATTGGACCGTTTCTGGCGGATCGCGGACGTGGCCATCGAAGGGGATGACGCGCTGCAGGAAGGGATCCGGTTCAACCTTTATCACCTGCTGCAGTCGGCGGGGCGGGACCGGTTTTCCAACATTGCGGCGAAAGGGCTGTCCGGCGAAGGGTACGAGGGGCATTATTTCTGGGACACGGAAATCTACATGGTGCCCGTGTTCCTGCTGACCCATCCGGAGCGGGCCCGGCAGCTGCTTCTTTACCGGTATTCGATTCTGGACCACGCGCGGCAGCGGGCCCGGGAGATGGGCCACCGGCAGGGCGCGCTGTTCCCGTGGCGGACGATCGCGGGCGGCGAGTGCTCGGCGTACTTCCCGGCGGGCACGGCGCAGTACCACATCAGCGCGGACATCGCCTACGCCCATGTCCAGTATTACCTGGCGACCGGCGACTGGGCGTTCATGGAGCAGTACGGGGCGGAGCTTCTCGCGGAGACGGCCCGGCTGTGGATCGACGTCGGGCACTGGCGGGACGGCCGGTTCCGCATCGACGGGGTGACGGGGCCGGACGAATACACCGCCATCGTGAACAACAACTACTACACGAACGCGATGGCGAAGCACAACCTGCAGTGGGCGGCGCGGATGGCCGTGATGATGCGGCAGCGGGCGCCGGAGGCGTTCGCGGCGCTGGCGGCGCGCATCGGGCTGAAGGACGGGGAGCCGGAGGCGTGGATGCGGGCGGCGAATGCCATGTATCTGCCGTATGACCCGGCGCTCAACATCAACCCGCAGGACGACTCGTTCCTGCAGAAGGCGGTGTGGGATTTCGATGGCACGCCGGAGGAGCACTATCCGCTGCTCCTGCACTACCATCCGCTGACGCTGTACCGCTACCAGGTGTGCAAGCAGGCGGATACGGTGCTGGCGCATTTTCTGCTGGACGAGGAGCCGCTTTCCGTCATCCGGGATTCGTACCTGTATTACGAAAAGATCACCACTCACGACTCCTCGCTGTCCAGCTGCGTGTTCAGCATCATGGCTGCCAAAATCGGGGACGTGGACAAGGCGTATGATTACTTCATGGAGACGGCCCGCCTGGATCTGGACAACACCCACGGCAACACGCGGGACGGCCTGCACCTGGCCAACATGGGCGGCACCTGGATGGCGATCGTGTTCGGCTTCGCGGGCTTGCGGATCAAGGAAGACGGCCTCGGCTTCGCGCCGGTGATTCCGCGCCAGTGGAAGGCGTATGCCTTCAAGGTGCGGTATCGCGGGCGGCTGATCGCGGTGCGGGTGGAGCAGGCGGACGGCGGAAACGGCGGAACGGACGCCGGCATGAGCGTCGCCCGGTTCGAGCTGCTGGAAGGCGACGGGCTGGAGATCCGGGTGCACGGGGAGACGCGGAAGCTGGAGCCGGGTGTCCCGGTGAAGGCGGAAGCGGAAGCCGGAGCGGTTTGCCGCGGTTGACGGGAAAGCAGGACGGGATGCAAATATTGGCTGTTTGCCGCCGGTCTTCGGGTCGCAAAACCCGGGGGCCGGCGACTTTTTTCGACCCGATGCATGTCGAATTTGCTAAATTTAGCGGAAATTTCGGTTGCCTTTGCTAAACAAACAGATGTACCATTCGTGGTAGATGGAGACATTACAAGCAAGGTATCGTTTTCAAAACGAACAGGGCTGTTGCTAAATGTCAGCATCGGCGCGCAGTTTGAAAGCGTTATCAGACAATTCGGCACGAAAGAAGGGCTCGGTGCGAAGATGGCGATTGTGACGATGAATTTTGAAAGCGAATTCTTGAAGTCCAATCACTGGATCAGCGTCATCCTGCCCGACAAACCGCGCGACTTCGACGATGCGGAACTGGTGTGGGATTACCTGTTTTCCGGCACGCGCCGGGATGAAAACGGAAACATCGTGCACGAAGAGCCGCTGGAGCCGCGCAAAGGGGACGCCTTCGCCATCGCGCTGCGGGCGGGCTGCGACAAGGCGTACGTGAACAACAAGCTGGTGCACATGAGCGGCCCCGCCATCAAGCGGCAAAAGCTGAAATACCACGGGCTGAACGGCGGCAGCATCGTCCGCGGCGAATACCTGTGCGTGCCGGTTTCCTTCGTGGCGGACGTGTTCGGGGGCAAGCTGGAGCAGACGGACGGCGGGCTGGCGGCCGTGCTCACCCTGCCCGACGGCCGGACGCTGCAATTCGCCCGCGGCAGCATCGGCTGCGTCGTGAACAACACGGTCCGCTCGATGCTGTGCGACGCGGTGTACGCCAACGGCGAACTGCACGTGCCGATCCAGTGGATTTGCCAGAGCCTGTTCCATCATTTTGCCTCCACGTGCGAAGACGTCCTGTACATCACGGACCACTATGCGGTGCTGTCCAAAAACATGGCCCATTTGATCCGGGACGAAATCCTCGTCTGACAAGCCTGCGGCGCGAAAATGCGGCGTGCAGAAACGAAAGGATGGGAGCCATGGCGCTCATCAAAATGAATTTCCAGTCCAAGGCGCTCGGGAAGCAGACGAACGTGACCGTGTTCCTGCCTTCCTACAGTTTCGAGGACAGCCGGGCGGGCAAGGAAGTGCGGTGCGTTCCGGGCGTGAAATTTCAGACGCTGTATTTGCTGCACGGCGGCCTCGGGGACGACAGCGACTATGTGACGTACACGAATATCGTCCGCTATGCCGATGAAGCCAAACTGGCCGTCGTCATGCCGTGCGGCTACAACTCCAGCTACACCGACGCGGAGGACGGGGCGGGCTATTTCACCTACATTGCCGAGGAGCTGCCGGAAATTTGCGGGGCGTACTTCCCCCTTTCCAACAAGCGGGAAGACACCTTCGTCGGTGGATTGTCCATGGGGTCCCACGGCGCGATGAAGCTGGCCATCGTCCATCCCGAACGGTTCGCCGCGGCCTTGATGATGTCCGGCGCCTCCTACCGGCCCGGGGTGCCCAGCGTGGTGAAAACGGTGAACGGACAGTTCGATTTCGCGGCGAAAATGCCGACCCCCATCGGCGCCTCGCTGCAGGCCAAACTGGAGGATGAATCCTTCATCCGCGGCACCGTGAACGACGTGTATGCCATCGCGAAGCGGAACGTGGCGGAGGGCAAGCCGCTTCCGAAACTGTTTTTCCGCGTCGGCGACTGCGACCACGCCCTGTACCGGACCCTGCAGGCGGAAAAGGATTTGCGGGAATGGGGCTACGAAACGAAGCTGGAAGGGGTGCCGGGCATGGGCCATGAGTGGGATTTGTGGGACGACACGCTGCGGCTGGCGATCCGGGAATGGCTGCCCCTTCGCCGCCAGCCGATCTATCCCGGCGATGATCAATAACCGGCCATGGGCGGGGATCTGCCATGACGAAACGGAAGTCCACCATCCAGGTGAAGAAAATTGCCGAAAAACTGAATCTGTCGCCCAGCACCGTCTCGATGGTGCTGAACAACAAGGCGCGGCAGTACCGCATTTCCAAGCAGACCTGCGAGCGGATTTTCCAGGCCGCGAAGGAGCTCGGGTACGAGCCGCCGGTGCGGGCGAAACCGCCGAAAGCGGGCCTGAACCAGCGGCTGGTCATCATCTTCTGCCCGACCAATTTTGAGAAGGGCCCGATCTTCTATGCGGGCATCCTCAAGTATTTCCGGGAGAAGAAGCTGGATTACGAAACGATCCTGTTTCCGTTCGAGATCGGCAGGCTGAAAGAGAAGGCCGCCTACATTTCGAAGGATTTCGCCGCCGGCGCGATCATGTTCGCCCTGGGGAAAGAAGACATCACCTTCATCGAAAACATGAAATTCGACATCCCCATCGTGCTGTACAACCGCACGGCGAAGCGCTATTCGTCGGTGCTGACCGACGATTACGCGGTCGGGACCGGCACCATGGAACACTTCATCAAACGCGGCCACACCCGGTTCGGCATCGTGTCGCCGAATTATTCGAGCCGCGCCCTGAGCATGCGCGTCACCGGGTACCGGGACAAGTTCAAAAGCCATTTTCCGCCCGGCGCCGCCTATCTTGCGCCGGTCAGCTACGGCGACGACAGCGACGGCGGCGGATATGCCGCCATGCGGGAATTGCTGGACGGCGAGCAGAAGCCGACGGCCGTTTTCGTGGCCAGCGACAACATGGTGGGCGGCGTCCTCCGCTGCATCCACGAGGCGGGGCTCGCCGTGCCGGGCGACATCGAGCTGATTTCCTTCGGGGACAAGCCCATCCATCAAATTTTGCGGCCGACGATCACCTCCTTCAGCCCGCCCACCGACACGATGAGCTACAACTGCGCCATGCTGCTTCACCGCTTCATCGAGGAAGGCATCCTGACGGACAATGTGAAGCTCAGTTTTGAAGCCGCCTGCGTGTTCCGCGAAAGTTGCCCGGAATGAAGCCCGAAATGAAAAGGAGAGCGCCCATGAAAAAGATTGCCAACGAAATCATGCTGATCACGTATGCGGACAGTCTGGGCGGCGATTTGCAGAAGCTGAAACGCGTGCTGTCCGAACATTTCGACGGGGTCGTCGGCGGGCTGCACATCCTGCCCTTCTATCCCTCGTCCGGCGACCGCGGGTTTGCCGTCATCAACTACGACTCGGTGGACCCCGCCTTCGGGGACTGGGACGACATCCGCGAACTGGCCGAGCGCTACTACCTGATGGTCGATTTCATGGTCAACCATGCGTCCATCCGCAGCAGGGAGTTCCAGGATTACATGGAGCGCGGCGACGAATCCCCGTACCGGGACATGTTCATTCACTGGAACGAATTCTGGCCGAACGGGGAACCGACGGAAGCGGACATGGAAAAGCTGTACCGGGACGGACGACATGGACAGCTTCAACCAGCTGACGGAAATGTTCGCCAAGGTCAAGGAGAAATATCCGGACATCATCCCGTTCAACGGCTACCGCATCTTCGGGCAGAACAACATCTCCTACGTGGACGGCTTCGGCAACCACTTCGGCGTGCTGGAAAACTACGGCCAGACCACCACGATCACCAACTGGTACGAATCGGAGCAATTCCGGCGGTTCGCCGAGCTGGCCCGGGAATGGTATCTGAAGGGGTATTCGTCCAAAGACATCGGCCTGGACAAGGAACTCGGCCAGGCGAAGATGAAAGCCGGCAACACGTTCGCCTTCTTCGCCGCCTACGACACCGATCTGGCCACCGTCAACGTGAAATCGCAAACGGGCTATGACACGGTCCTGATTCCGGTCTCCAAGAAAATGAAGACGACCACGGCCGTCAACGGCGCCATGAACGTCGTGCTGAACACCTCGCGGGACAAGGCCAAGGCGTTCCAGTTCCTGAACTGGGCCTACACCAGCAAAGAGTTCAACGACTATTTGAACTGGGGCGTTCCCGGCAAGGACTGGATCGTGAACGAAGACGGGTTCGCCGATTATCCGCCGGGCGTCACGGCCCAGACGGTGAACTACCATTCCGACTACGGCTTCATCTACCCGAACATGTACCTGATGACGCCGTGGGTCGGCAATCCGAAAAACATTTGGGAAGTGTACCAGGCTTTCGACGACGACGCCCTCGTCTCCAAAGCGTTCGGCTTCAACTTCGATGCGTCCCCCGTGGCCAACGAAATGTCGCAGCTGAACGCCGTGCTGGCCAAGTGGGAAGACCCGATCTCCTTCGGCGTGGTCGACATCGAGCCGGCGCTCCAACAATTCAACGACGAACTGTATGCGGCCGGACTGCAGAAGGTGATGGACGAAAAACAACGCCAGCTGGACGAATGGCTGGCGAAGCAGAAATAATGGCAGGTTGAGTTCGGAAAAGGCTGTCATGGCGGAGGTTGCTGTTTCGGCCGAAACGTTGCGGCAACCTCCTCCTTCATTTGCCAAATATCAGGTCCGAAAGGGATACAACCTATGTGGACGAAGATCAAAAGGCTGAGGCCGTACATTCCGCTGTATTTGATGATGCTGCCGTGCGCGGTCTATCTCATCGTCAACAACTATATTCCGATGGGCGGCATCATTTCCGCGTTCAAGACGTTCCGGGCCTCGGACGGGCTGCTCCGCAGCCCGTGGGTCGGGTTCAAAAATTTCGAGTACGTGTTCAGCTCCAACGATTTCGACATCATCGTCCGAAACACGTTGCTGTACAACGCCGCCTTCATCATCGTCAACAACGTGGTCGGCATCATGCTGGCCATTCTCATATCGAGCGTCATCAGCAACCGGCTGCGGAAGCTGCATCAAAGCTCCATCCTGCTGCCGTTCACCATGTCGATGGTCGTGATCAGCTACATCGTCTTCGCCTTCTTGAGCCAGGAAAACGGCCTGCTCAACAACACGATTTTCAAAAACAATCCCGTGGAATGGTACACCGTCAAAACGTGGTGGCCGTTCATCCTGGTCATCGTGCAATGCTGGAAATACGTCGGGTACGGGACGCTGATCTACATCGCGGGCATTGCGGCGATCGACCGCTCGCTGTATGAAGCCTGCGCCATCGACGGGGGCGGCAAGCTGCAACAGACGATCTGCAACGCGATTCTGATGCTCGTGGCGTTCGCGATGATTGCGCCCCTGGTGCTGCTGTTTATCAGCTCCATCACCGACGAAAACGTCCTGATCGCCAAAGGGTATTCCTTTTTCCCGGAAAAATTGAGCCTGGAAGCGTACCGGTACATCCTGAACAACTCGACGACCATCGCGGTCGCTTACGGCATCAGCATTCTGGTCACCGTCGCGGGCACGCTGCTCGCCATGCTGGTGACGACCATGATGAGCTTCTCCCTTTCGATCCGGGGATTGCCGGGCAAAAACGTCATCAGTTTCTTCGTCCTGTTCACCATGCTGTTCAACGGCGGCCTCGTGCCGTCCTACATCCTGTGGACGAGCCTGGGCATCGTCAACACGCTGTGGGCCTACATTTTGCCGTTTCTGCTGACGAACGCGTTCAACATCATCATCATCCGGAGCTATTTCCAGGCGAACATTCCGGAAGACGTGTACGACTCGGCCAAAATCGACGGAGCCGGCTACTTCCGCGTCTTTCTGCAAATCGGCCTGCCCCTGGCCAAACCGATCATCGTCACCATCGGGCTGTTCGTCTGCCTGGGCTACTGGAACGACTGGCAAAACGGCCTGTATTTCATCACCGACGCCAACCTGTTCAGCATCCAGGTGCTGCTGAACCGGATGAACCAGAATGTGCAGGCCGTCCTGGCGTACACGGGCCTGAGTTCCGACACCCTGGCGAAAATGCCGCAGGTGTCCATCCGGATGGCCATCGCCTATGTCGCCATTCTGCCGATTCTGATCGCCTATCCGTTCCTCGAAAAATACTTTGCGAGCGGCATCCTGAGCGGCGCGGTGAAGGGCTGAGAGGTTCGGCCCGCCCGGCCATTGCCGGCTGCCGGTTTTTGCGCCAACGGTGAGGAGTGAACCGACATGAAGGGAAACATCAAAATCGTCCCGGGCACGCCGAATGACGACAACCGGGAGTATTTGCCGGAAGCGATCAAGCATTCCGACATGGTGGTGAACGAAAACGGCAACAATTCCCAGGTGTATCCGGCCAGACTGCAGGAATTCACGGAAGCGGTGGTGGACAGCGCGCCGAGCACGTGGTACGAGTACGTGCCCGCGTCCTACGACGGATCCCGGAAAGTGCCGCTGGTGGTGTCCCTGCACGGCGGCCTGATGACGGGGTGGGGGCAGGCGATCTATTCGTCCTGGACGCTGGTGGCCGACCGGGAAGGATTCATCGTGCTGTTCCCCGACGCCGGCGCCCGCCGGATCTGGATAGTCGAAACCGAGAAGAAGACGCTGGAAGCCTTCAGCAAACCGAATCCGGAAGGGTTTTATTTGCACACGCCGCCGGAGGATCCCGCCGACAACCGGGACATCCGGGTCATCTTCAGCCTGATCGAAAAAATGAAGCAGAAATACAACATCGACGAAGACCGGATTTTCCTGCACGGCATGTCCATGAGCGACATCATGTCCAGCCAGATCGCCCGATATTTCGGAGACCGGTTTGCCGGGCAGGCGGGATCGGCCGGCGTGACCTGGCCGGAAGTGCTGTGGGATGCGGAGGGCCGGATCCGCAACCGCTCCGGTCCGCTTTCGGTGTGGCAGACCCGCATGGAATATGACAGCATTCCGCTGCATGAAGAGGAGACGGGCGAATTTGTCCGCTTGAACCGCGAGTACTGGAAACAGGTGAACGGCTGCCGGTCCCTGCCCGAGATCAAGATCGAGGGCGAGAACAATTTCGCCTTCTACCGCGGCGAGCAGGCGGATTTCGTGTTTCTGGAAGTGAAAAACCGGGACCACGGCCAGACGTTCGACGACGCGGAGCTGGTATGGGACTATCTGTTTTCCGGCGTCCGGCGCGATCCGGCCGGGGGACGGCCGGATTGCGGCCCGTCGATTTTGCCGCGCAAGGGCGACGCCTGGGCCATCGCCGCGGCCGCGGGATGCGACCGGGCGTACGTGCACAACCGGCTGGTTGACATGTCCGGACCGGCGTTCATCCATCGTTCGCTGAAATATCACGGTTTGAACGGCGGCGCCATCGTCAGGGGCGAGTACCTGATGACGCCCGTTTCGTTCGTGGCGCACGTGTTGGAGGCGGAGCTGGCCACGTCCCATGGCGGCCTGGCGGCCGAACTCAAGCTGAAGGACGGCCGCGTGGTCCAATTCGCCCGGGGCAATGTCGGCTGCGTCGTCGACAACCGGGTGCGGGCGATGTACTGCGAAGCGGTGTTCCGCGGCGGCGAGCTGTACGTTCCCATCCAATGGATTTTCCAGCGGCTTTTCGATTATCACGCCTCCATGTGCGACCACGTGCTGTATATTACCGATCATCCCGCGGAGCTGTCCAAACACATGGCCGCGCTGATCCGCGACGACATCTTGGGCGCCTCCCCGCGTTGATTCGAAACAAAGAGGACTGCCATCATGGAACCTTGTTCCGTTCCCGCTGCAAACAACCAGAACACGCCGAACACCATCTGGAACAGGGCGTTCGTTTACATTTTCATCGTCAACATGGTGCTGAACCTGACCCAGTTCATGATGAATGCCCTCGTGCCGAAATACGCCGAATACCTCGGCGCCACGCCCGCCATCGTCGGCGTGGTCAGCAGCATGTTCGCCTTGACGGCCATCGGCATCCGGCCGGTGGTCGGGCCGGCGACCGGCTATTTCCGCAACAACCGGCTGCTGGCGGCGGCCCTCGCCATCATCCTGCTCGCCTTTGTGTGCTACGGCATCTCGGATTCGGTGGAGGTCGTCATCATGGGCCGGCTGCTGCACGGCATCGGCATGGGCTTTCTGGCGCCGCTGACCCTGTCGCTGGCCAGCAACGCGCTGCCCGGCGACAAAATCGCCCAGGGCATCGGCATCTTCTCCCTCGGGCAGGCGGTGGCCACCGCGTTCGGCCCGTCCCTCGGCATCGAACTGGTGAATGCCGTCGGGTATCACCGCACGTTTTTTGTCGGGACCGCGATGATGGCCGTCGTGCTGCTCATGGTGCTCCGGATGCAGACCGACGCTCCCGACAAATCGGGCGGATTCCGCATTTCCCTCGACAACGTCGTCGCCAAAGAAGTGCTGGTTCCGGCCGTGATGATGTTCTTCCTGGCGGGCGCGTATTCGTGCATCAATTCGTTCATCCTCATTTACGGCTACGCCAGCGGCGTGGAGGAAATCGGCCTGTTCTTCACGGCCTACGCGGCGTTCATCCTGTTCTCCCGCCCGTTCAGCGGCAAAATCGCGGACAAATACGGCCTGGACAAATCCCTCGTGCCCGGCATGCTGATGTTCGCCCTGTCCTTCGTGCTGATCAGCTTCTCCCGTTCGCTGCCGATGTTCATCCTGTCGGGGGCGGTGTCCGCCTTCGGCTACGGCATCTGCCAGCCGCTCGTCCAGACGCTGTGCATGAAGCTCGTGTCCCGGGAACGGCGCGGCGTCGCCGGCAACACGAACTACATCGGCGTCGATCTGGGATACCTGATCATGCCGCCGATCGCCGGCGCCATCGTGTCCCGCGCGCAAAGCCGGGGCGAGACGCTCCTTGCGGGGTATTCGGAGATGTATCGGTGGATGATGATTCCGATCGGCATCGCGCTGCTCATCTTTTTGGCGCAGAGGCGAAGGCTGAAGGCCATGGTGCAGAATGATTGATGGCGGGTGTGGCGGTGGAACGTGAGTCAGATGTAGATAACAGCTTGATCAGATATAATGCTCGTGCGGTCGAATAGTCGAATATGGACAGACCCGGCTTTCATTTTAGCCGGGTTTTTCATTATCGTTAAAAGTTGAATTGCGAAAAAAGGACATTCGCAAAAAGCAGCAAGCTTTCGAAAAATTTCATCAGAACATGTGTTTCATGTCAAAATGTCGTCAAAGCCAATTGGTATACTATAGAGGGAAAGACTAGGAATGAAGTTAGGCATAGCTAATATTCAACTAGGATCAAACAAGAGGAGACACATCTTTATGAACTTCATTGCACATGTGCGTACAATGGATCAACAGTTTCAGTCTGTAGAAGACCATCTTCTCGGGGTCCAAAAGCTGATGGAAATGATCGGAGAAAAAATCGGAGTCAGACACATCGCGGGTATGGCCGGAATGTTGCATGACATGGGCAAGTTTTCGGTTCGTTTTCTGAACTATATTCTTGAAGCCATTCGCCATCCAGACAACCCGCCGAGAAGAGGATCTGTGGATCATTCCACAGCTGGAGGCAGATACATATATGACCTTCTTCATACGGGAGACAGACAGAAGTTGCACTGGATTTTGGCCGAAATTGTTGGAAACGCTGTCATTTCTCATCATGCTTACCTCCATGATTACCTGTCTCCACGTTTGGAGTCCGATTTTCTGAAGAGAGTGCGGGATAAAGGTGCGCAATTGGAAGATTTCACGGATATGGTCAACCATTTTCATGAAAGAGTTATGCCAAAAGATGAATTTCTCCGATATGCGGGTGAAGCGTTGAAAGAACTGGCTGACTACATCCGCAAAGTCCACTCCAATGGCATGAAGCCGGAAAGCGGCATCATGTTTTTGACCAAGTTTGTATTCAGTGCCCTGATTGATGCCGACCGTACCGATACGCGATTGTTCGAAGAAAACAAAACGTCTGAACCGCCGTTCTGTCTTGCAGAACTTTTTGAAAAATACTATGAAAAGCTATTGGCCAAAATCAATGATTTAAGCCGAAGAAAAGACGCAGATACGCCAATCAACCGCAAGAGAACGGAACTATCGAATCAATGCGACCAGTTCGCGGAAAATCCACCGGGGATCTATATGCTCTCGATTCCGACCGGAGGCGGGAAAACCCTGGCAAGTCTGCGATATGCTTTGCGGCACGCGATGTTGCACGGGAAGAAACGAATCGTCTACGTCATTCCCTATACGACGATCATCGAGCAAAACGCACAGGAAATCCGGAATATTTTGGAAGACGACCAGAATATTCTCGAACACCATTCCAACGTAATAGAGGATCTGGATGAAGATGATGAGATGGAAGACGGACGGATGACCGTCCGGCAAAAATTAAAGTTGGCGAAGGACAACTGGGATTCGCCCATCGTTTTGACCTCAATGGTGCAATTTTTGGACACGTTCTACGCCAAAGGAAGCAGCAACATTAGGAGATTGCACAACTTGTGTGAAGCCGTCCTGATTTTTGATGAAGTGCAAAAAGTACCGATCCCGTGTGTGTCCCTGTTTAACCATGCACTGAATTTTCTGCGGTTCTGCGGTAACAGCACGATCGTGCTCTGCACGGCCACTCAGCCGGCACTGGACTTTGTCGAACACAAGCTGGCCATCAGCAAAGAAGCGGAAATGATTCCCCCTCAAGATGACATTACAAAAACGTTCAAACGTGTCGAAATTGTGGATCGGGCTACGGGTCAAAAGGTAACCACCGACACACTTGCGGAACTGGTCAAAGAGCGTTTCCATCAAGGCGAAAGCGTACTGGTCATTTTGAATACAAAAGGCGTTGTCCGTAAACTTTACAACAAATTAATAGCCCCATCTTTGCAGGTCTATCATCTCAGTACGCTGATGTGTCCGGCGCATCGCAGGACCGTCATCAACCAATTGAAAAAAAAGCTCGAGTCGGACGAAAAAATGATCTGCGTCAGTACACAATTAGTTGAAGCCGGTGTCGACCTCAGCTTTGACTGTGTCATCCGGTCGTTGGCCGGACTTGATTCAATTGCCCAGGCCGCCGGACGGTGCAATCGGCATGGCAAGGTTCCGATTAGACAGGTTGTGCTTGTCGATCATGCGGAAGAAGAACTTTCCAAATTGAAGGAAATCCGAATCGGGAAGAAGATCACGGCAAAGATACTGGTCGACATGCAGAAGGATCCAGCGATGTACGGTGGGGATCTGCTGTCCAAGGAGGCCATGGACTACTATTTTCAAGAGTTCTACATGGAAGTGAAAGATGAACTTAATTATTTTATAAAAGATCATCGGTTGACCATGATTGACCTGTTGATGGCTGCAGGTCACCAAAATCCGCTGGTGCAAGCCTATGTTGCAAAACACAAAACCTATCCCGAACTTATGATCACAAACAGTCAAGGTACTGCCGCGGAACATTTCAGAGTCATTGATCAACAAACGACATCTGTGCTGGTTCCATACGGAGAAAAAGGAAAAGAACTGATTGCCGAGTTGAACGGCGACAGGACGATCGAGCAAATGTCACGATTGCTCAGGGAAGCGCAACAATATAGCGTGAATCTGTATGAAAACGAACTCAGGGAACTTAAGAGGGAAGGGGCGTTGGTAAGTTTGTTGGACGGAAAAATTCTTGCACTGAAAGAATGGGCCTATCACGCTGAATCGGGGGTTAATCTGGATGGAGGCATACAAGAATTTATGGGGTTCTGAAGGCAGAAACCCATCATTTCGTGATGATGGGTTCCGTTCGAACTTCATACAGTATATTTTTCAATCCGCGCTGTTTCCAGCGACGAAACATTTATAACACATGAAACAAGATAAATCAAAATAACTTCATATAATGTATTAAGTATTGACTTTCTGCGCCTATTGTTGTATTTATATTTCCAGAAACAAGAAAAATGTGGAAAAAGGGAGGTGATCCCATGCGTAATTCCATAGAATTCAAAGTCTATGGTCCGTATGCGCTGTTCACCGATCCGTTGACCAAAATCGGCGGTGAGAAACTGTCCTACCAAATTCCGACTTATGAGGCACTGAAGGGCATCACGGAATCAATCTACTGGAAACCGACCCTGCTCATCGTTGTTGATGAAGTCAGAGTCATGAACCCCATTCAGATGGAGTCGAAGGGGGTTCGGCCAATCGAATACGGCGGTGGAAATAGTTTGGCCAACTACACGTACCTGAGGAATGTCTGTTACCAGGTGAGGGCCCATTTCGAATTCAACATGAATCGCCCGGATCTGGCTTTTGACCGGAACGAACACAAACATCACAACATCATGAAACGCGCTTTGGAGAAAGGCGGCCGGCGTGACATTTTCCTGGGAACCCGTGAATGCCAAGCCTACGTGGAACCCTGCGTCTTCGGAGAGGGCACTGGCGCCTATGATGATGTGCCGGAAATCCATTTTGGCACAATGGTGCACGGCATCAATTATCCCGGAGAAACGGGTAGGGAGGATTTGGAAGTCCGGCTTTGGCAACCCGTCATGCGGCATGGAGTCATCAAATTCATACGACCTGAAGAATGCACCATGGTCCGTAAAATTCGGAAAATGAAAGCTAAACAATTTGACCGTGGAAACATTCAGCCCGTGGACGAGCTTTATGAGGAATTGGGAAGGGAAGTGTGAAACTCTTGAGCTGGCTATTGGATCTGTATGAGACGTACGAACGTAACACGCACCAGGTCGGGAAATTTGATAAGAGACGGGACGATCAGGAATTCACTCTGCTGCCGGTTTCCCATACAACACAAAATGCACATATTGAAGTACTGGTTACGGAAAATGGAGAATTCCATTCGGCATATGTCGTGGAAAAGACGGAAGCAAATACTCTCATTCCATGCACGGAAGATTCCGCTAACCGTACTAGTTCAATCGCTCCATACCCGTTGCACGACAAATTGGTATATGTGGCGGGTGATTTTCAAACGTTTACAGGAATCGATAACAACGAATATTTTGCTCGTTACATTGAACAGTTGCAAGAATGGGCCGAATCCCCTTTTGCTCATGACAAGGTTAGGAGCATTTATCGTTACTTGAAAAAGGGTTGCTTGATCCAAGACCTTATCAACTGGAAGATTCTTTTCGCAGAAAACGGAAAGCTGATCTCAAAATGGGACAAGTCCCTGAATGAAAAGTATGGGGAGAAACCGGCGATCTATGCGATGGTCAACGGGGGTGTTGAAAGTGCGTTCGTGCGATTTGACGTTCAATACCCCGGCAGACATACGCTAAAAGTTTGGCAAGAACCAGAAATGTATGAATCATTCATTCGATACTACGATCAAAAGCTAGGAGACCGTGATATCTGCTACGTAACAGGAAAATGGCTTCCAAGCACCCAGCGCCACGCCAACAAAATCCGCAATGCCGCAGATAAGGCCAAATTGATTTCATCTAATGATACAAGCGGGTTTACATTCCGCGGCCGGTTCGAAAGAGCGAGCGAGGCTGCCAGCATCAGCTATGAAGTGTCCCAGAAAGCGCACAACGCTTTGAAGTGGCTGATTCAACGCCAAGGAAAATTTGTCGGCGGACGCGTGTTTTTGGTTTGGAGCACAGAAGAACCAAACATGCCGGATCCGATGGAAGACCTGTTCTCCATCTTGCCGGAAACAGCCGATGTAACGGGACGAACGGCATTTACGAATGAATGGTTTGCTAGAGAAGTGGCCAAAGCCATGGACGGATATCGCGGTGATCTTTCATCAAAAGCAAATGTCAACATCATGGTGTTGGACTCAGCAACCACTGGTCGATTGGCGGTCCTTTATTATCGCAACATGGAAAAAGAGCTGTACCTTGAGCGCCTGGTCCAATGGCATACCACCTGCGTGTGGCTCCACAATTATCGAAAATCGAACGACAAATTCATCTCGTTCCTTGGAGCGCCAGCCACTCGGGATCTCGCGTATGCAGCTTATGGGCACAACGCGGACGACAAAATCGTCAAGGGTTTGATGGAACGCATGCTGCCCTGCATTCTGGATGCCCGGCCTATTCCGCGGGACGTTGTGGATAACGTCTTTCGCCGAGCAAGCAATCCGGTAGCCATGGAAAGGTGGGAATGGGAAAAAACGCTCAGCATTGCCTGTGCTTTGATCAACAGAAGCCGAAAGGAGAGACTGGAAGTGGCTTTGGACGAAAGCCGGAATGATCGTGACTATCTTTTCGGGCGTCTCTTGGCGGTTGCGGATGTTCTCGAACGGAGGGCTCTCGATGAGAATGAGACGCGGGCGACCAACGCCATTCGCTATATGAATGCCTTTTCGCGTCATCCTGCAAGAACCTGGAAAGTAATTCAGGAGGCGTTGCAACCGTACCAGGCACGGTTGGGATCGAAAGCGACGTACTGGACGAAAATCATTGACGAGGTGGCCTCACGGATTCCGGTTGACCAATTCAATGACAAACCGTTGTCAGGGTTGTATCTGCTCGGTTTCTACAGCCAGCGTCACGAGTTGTACAAGAAGAAAGATGCATGAATATTCTTTATCAATTCATCACGAAATGTATAAGGAGCTGATCGATCATGTCTGTCCTTGATCACAAAATCGATTTCGCTGTTGTGTTGTCGGTGAAGAACGCCAACCCGAATGGCGATCCGTTGAATGGCAACCGGCCGCGGCAAAACTATGACGGTCATGGAGAAATCTCCGACGTCGCTATCAAGCGGAAAATTAGAAACCGTCTGCAGGACATGGGCGAGCCGATTTTCGTTCAATCCAATGACCGGACGACGGACGGGTTCACCAGCTTGCGCGAACGCGCCGAGGCTCATCCCGAACTGTCTAACCTGCTTAAGGGAAAAAAGAAAGTTGATCCCGAAACTTTCGCCAAACTTGCTTGCCAAATTTGGACTGACGTTCGCAGTTTCGGACAGGTATTCGCTTTCAAAGGAGACAAAGATAAAGAAGAGGCTGGCGTTTCGATCGGCATTCGCGGACCGGTTACCATCCGTTCGGCGGAAAGCCTTGACCCGATTGACATTACCAGCCTTCAAATCACCAAGAGTACGAACACGGAACCGGGAAAAGATCGCGGGTCTGACACGATGGGCATGAAACACCGGGTGGATTTCGGCGTGTATGTCTTCTACGGGAGCATCAATACTCAGCTGGCCGAAAAGACGGGGTTTACCAACGAAGATGCCGAAAAAATCAAACAGGCGCTCATCACGCTGTTTGAAAATGACGCTTCGGCAGCCCGACCGGAAGGCAGCATGGAAGTCCACAAGGTGTTTTGGTGGGAACACAATAGCAAAATAGGTCAGTACTCATCCGCGAAGGTTCATCAGTCTCTGCAGATCGAAAGATTGACCGATCAACCCCGATCTTTTTCGGATTACCGGATCACGGTCAAAACGCTGGAGGGGTTGAAAGTCGAGGTCTATGATGGAAGATAAAGAAGATTATCTGATGCTATCCGGTATCCAGCACTTCAAATTTTGCAAACGGCAATGGGCGCTCATCCACATTGAACAGCAGTGGGAAGAAAATGTGCTGACGGTGGAAGGGCGAATTTTGCACGAAAGGGTGGATCAACCTCATTTGCGGGAAAAACGGGGAGACCGCATTATCATTCGAGCCATGCCAGTACGATCGAACCGTTTGAAATTGCAAGGGGTTTGTGATGTCGTCGAATTGGTTCGATCGCCTGACGGCATATCGATTTCCGGTCTCCCCGGAAAATACCTTATACATCCCATTGAATACAAGCGCGGGCGTCCCAAAAAAGGTGAAGAGGACCTCGTTCAACTTGTTGCCCAAACCGTCTGTTTGGAAGAAATGCTGGTTTGCACAATTGAGACGGGATTCTTTTATTACCATGAAATCCGCCATCGGGTTGAAGTAAACATCACGAATGACATGAAGGAACATGTGGTCGAATTGGCCCGGGAAATGCATCAATACTATCAAAGGAGGCACACTCCCAGAGTAAAGACCGGTCCGCATTGCAAGAGTTGCTCCTTGAGACATATTTGCCTGCCAGAAATTATGAACAAACGAAGTGTCAAAACGTATATCGAGGGAAAACTGTCAGAATGAGAAAGTTGTTGAATACCCTTTACGTTTTACAACCGGATTCCTACTTGTCCCTGAATGGTGACAACGTCGTGCTGACCAGGGGGAAGGAGGAAATTGCTCGAGTCCCCCTTCACAATCTGGAATCAATCGTCATATTCGGCTATGCAGGAGCAAGCCCGGCATTGATGGGATATTGCGCCGAGCGCAATATCTCTTTGGTGTTCATGACCAAAAATGGGCGCTTTTTGGCCAGAGTGATCGGAGAAAGCAAGGGCAACGTCGTTTTGAGAAAAAGGCAATATCTTTTGTCCGAGGATCTAGAGCAATCCGCACTCATAGCGCGGAATTTCATCACCGGAAAAATTTATAATCAAAAATGGATTATAGAACGATACACTAGAGATCATCCCTTGAGAATTGATGTGCCCCGTTTTAAAGAAATTTCTGGCCAACTTTCTGACATTTTGCGCGAGGTCAGAACTTGCGACAATCTTGAAAAATTGAGAGGTCTTGAAGGGAAAGCGGCCAATAACTATTTTCGATTGTTCAACGATATGATTTTGCAACAGAAAGGGGTTTTTGATTTCAGTGAAAGGAACCGGAGGCCGCCCACTGATGAAGTGAATGCCCTGCTTTCATTTGCTTATTCGCTTTTGGCCAGTGATGTGGCCGCCGCCCTTGAAGGCGTGGGGTTGGATGCATATGTGGGGTTTCTTCACCGCGATCGGCCAGGCAGACCTTCTTTGGCACTGGATCTGATGGAAGAGCTTCGCAATGTGCTGGCTGACAAATTTGTGCTTTCATTGATCAACAAAGGGATCATATCAAAAAATGATTTCCTCAGAAAGGAAAACGGAGCAGTCCTGCTGAATGAAGATGCCAGGAAGAAATTTCTGTCATTCTGGCAAACCCGAAAACAGGAGCCAATCACACATCCATACCTTGGAGAGAAAATTAACTGGGGACTGGTTCCACATGCCCAATCCCTTCTTTTGGCACGCCATTTGCGAGGAGACTTGGATGAATATCCACCGTTTATGTGGAAATAGGTGATTGGATGCTGGTGTTGATTACATATGATGTCAGTACCACAAAACTTTCGGGTCAAAGAAGATTGAGACAGGTTGCTAAAGTATGTGAAGGATACGGTCAACGAGTTCAAAATTCCGTTTTTGAGTGCATTATCGATAATGCGCAGCTGGCGGTCCTTCGAAATAAACTAATAAAAATCATTGATCCAAACGAAGATAGCTTGCGGATTTATATTTTAGGAAATAAATACAAATCAAAAGTTGAGCATTATGGCACCAAGCAAATACTTGATTTGGAAGGTCCGTTGATTTTATGAATTTCCCTAAATGGTGCGAATGTAAAGTGAACATAAAAAGATGGAACATTCGCACCAAGAATATACCATTTTTTTCATGAAGATTTCGTTGTGGTTGCCTCCATCACAAAATAAAGGGATGAAATCGGATTAAGTTATCGATCAAAATTTATTTTTGTCCATATTTTATGAAAATTTTAGGGTCGCTTCCCACGCGGGAAGCGTGGATTGAAATGAGTTTGTACGCCGAACGAATCGCCATGATTTTTTGTCGCTTCCCACGCGGGAAGCGTGGATTGAAATAACGTCGTTTCCGAATCCCTCCTGCGCCCCAGAGTCGCTTCCCACGCGGGAAGCGTGGATTGAAATTCACCGTTGGCTTTGGTGAAGGGGCGGTCACACGCGTCGCTTCCCACGCGGGAAGCGTGGATTGAAATAAAGCGCCACGCAGGAACTGGTCCACGCGACGCGAGTCGCTTCCCACGCGGGAAGCGTGGATTGAAATCCACACCGCCAGGAACACCCTCCGGCGGCGTGACTGTCGCTTCCCACGCGGGAAGCGTGGATTGAAATAGGATCAGGTCGTAGTAGATTTTTGCCACGTCACGTCGCTTCCCACGCGGGAAGCGTGGATTGAAATTTTACTGCTGACACCGGTTTCCACACTCCCCCATGTCGCTTCCCACGCGGGAAGCGTGGATTGAAATTCCCCGTTGATTCGCATGTAGTGATGCCGAATTTGTCGCTTCCCACGCGGGAAGCGTGGATTGAAATAAACCGCATCCGCTCTTCTTCGCCAATCACAGCCCGTCGCTTCCCACGCGGGAAGCGTGGATTGAAATAAAGCCGCCGCGCCGGTTGAGGCGGACGATGTGGTCGCTTCCCACGCGGGAAGCGTGGATTGAAATAAGAACTGCGCGCAAAGCGTGCAAAGCTGATCCAGTCGCTTCCCACGCGGGAAGCGTGGATTGAAATGTCTTCCTCGATCGTCTCTCCGATCAACGCCAGCTCGTCGCTTCCCACGCGGGAAGCGTGGATTGAAATATCCACAGCGGTCGCCCCTCGAACACCGCGTCCGGTCGCTTCCCACGCGGGAAGCGTGGATTGAAATCGGCAGTTGGAAATATTCGCCGGTCTCCAGCATCGTCGCTTCCCACGCGGGAAGCGTGGATTGAAATTTTGTCTTCGCCGCTTGCGCGAGGTTCGCTACAAGTCGCTTCCCACGCGGGAAGCGTGGATTGAAATAATAACCTCTGGGAAGGTGTCCTTGCGGGATTTAAGTCGCTTCCCACGCGGGAAGCGTGGATTGAAATTCGAAAAAGTGAAGGGAAAAGATAGATACCATATCGTCGCTTCCCACGCGGGAAGCGTGGATTGAAATGCTGGCGCACAATGGCGTGTTGGACAATGATCATGAGTCGCTTCCCACGCGGGAAGCGTGGATTGAAATACGACACCGGTTTCGACCTTGTGATGTTGCATTAGTCGCTTCCCACGCGGGAAGCGTGGATTGAAATTGCCGGCGCTTGAGATTGAGAACCTCACGCCGGGCGTCGCTTCCCACGCGGGAAGCGTGGATTGAAATAACCAGGCCATCCTCTCGCTTGTGACCGGGAGCGTCGCTTCCCACGCGGGAAGCGTGGATTGAAATCTACCGGCTGAAGAAGGGGACGACAGGAAAAACAGTCGCTTCCCACGCGGGAAGCGTGGATTGAAATCCCGGATGTCTGCCCACGCTTCGACGGCCCGGTCGTCGCTTCCCACGCGGGAAGCGTGGATTGAAATGGGAAATGGGTGCCGCCGATGATACCCCGCCACGTCGCTTCCCACGCGGGAAGCGTGGATTGAAATAATTGTGAATACTGGTGGCGTGTCGATCCTAAAACCGTCGCTTCCCACGCGGGAAGCGTGGATTGAAATCCCCAAGAGGGAAAAAGGGTTCTCGTCTGCATTCGTCGCTTCCCACGCGGGAAGCGTGGATTGAAATTCGATCCACGTGTTGACGAAATTTCAGCGGCATAGTCGCTTCCCACGCGGGAAGCGTGGATTGAAATCTCGGGTGTCCACGATACAACGCGCTGCACACCCGTCGCTTCCCACGCGGGAAGCGTGGATTGAAATTGTCCTCATTGAATCAATGCCTGGCGGAGATCGAGTCGCTTCCCACGCGGGAAGCGTGGATTGAAATGGGTCCGAACCTCGTCTGAATGCAGACGAGAACCGTCGCTTCCCACGCGGGAAGCGTGGATTGAAATGCGAAAGCTCGTTCTGCACCCGCTCGTGCCCGCCGTCGCTTCCCACGCGGGAAGCGTGGATTGAAATTGCTTCCGCCGCACGGTGCCGTCAGGCATCGTGAGTCGCTTCCCACGCGGGAAGCGTGGATTGAAATACGTTGGACGTTTGCGCCACGCCCGAAAACGCGAAAGTCGCTTCCCACGCGGGAAGCGTGGATTGAAATTGTACCAGAAATGGAGGAATCAACCCATGACTTAGTCGCTTCCCACGCGGGAAGCGTGGATTGAAATAAAATGAAAACGGATTGGCAAAGAGTGCGGCGTGGTCGCTTCCCACGCGGGAAGCGTGGATTGAAATAAGCTCTTCCGCGAGCAGATCAATGGCGGCCTCGAGTCGCTTCCCACGCGGGAAGCGTGGATTGAAATCTCAAGCGCGGGAATGATGTGCGGATCAAATCCAAGTCGCTTCCCACGCGGGAAGCGTGGATTGAAATGTCCTCGGAATCGGAGTGCTTGACTCCGAGGATAGTCGCTTCCCACGCGGGAAGCGTGGATTGAAATGGACCGGAGCCGACCGGTCCATCGTCAGGCGGGGTCGCTTCCCACGCGGGAAGCGTGGATTGAAATGCATACCCGGAGAGCAACACCGGCCCCGGATGCGGTCGCTTCCCACGCGGGAAGCGTGGATTGAAATATTTGCGAAAGGCCAAAAACGACGTGCTGGAGGGGTCGCTTCCCACGCGGGAAGCGTGGATTGAAATGGAACGTGGCGACGGCGATGGCCACGGGCCGTATGTCGCTTCCCACGCGGGAAGCGTGGATTGAAATCGTTATGGTCAGATAGAAACGGCAAATGGGCTTGCGTCGCTTCCCACGCGGGAAGCGTGGATTGAGATCGCCCCGAGCAGATCATCCCGTATCTGACCGCCATGTCGCTTCCCCACACGGGAAGCATGGATTGAAATGAATCCGACATCCCCGTGCAGGTTCGAATCCTGCATGTCGCTTCCCGCTAGGGAAGCGTGGATTGAAATCCCAGGGAGATGCTCCGGAGACCACCGTACCAGTCGCTTCCCACTTTGGAGAGTGGATTGAAATGTTATACCAACTCTGGTCAAGTTCCCGCACCTAAGTCGCTTCCCAAGTATCGTGCTCGTCGTTTCCCACACGGGAAACGTGGATTGAATTACGAAAGAAAATAGCAGGTTTTTTGCCGGCTGTTGGCGTCGCTTCCCTTGTCGTATGAGAGGATCTAGCTTAAGTCTGAAACCTTCCTCTTTGGCCGGAGCTGCCAATTCGCGCCTGCGCCTCGGCCACCACTGGCCGCCGCCAGCCGTCACCCCACCTCCACTTGCACCTTCAAATCCTCCGGCCCCGCGCCGCACTCCAGCACCTCCGCCACGTCTTCGAGCCGGATCACCCGCGTCACCAGCGGCTCCAGCTCGACGCGGCCCGCCTTCGCCCACTGCAGCGCCGCGTGGAACGTGTTGTTGGTCGCCATCGAGCCGATCAGCGTCCAGTCGCGGTTGAACAGGTCAAACGGCTTCAGCCGGATCGTCGCGTCCCGGGCCGTCACGCCGAACTGGAGAAATTTCCCGGCCGGTCCCAGGAACGCCAGCGCCTGCTCGATGACCGCCGGAATGCCCGTCGCGTCCACCACGATGTCAAAGCCGCGCGGAAAATCCGCCATCAGCGCCTCCCGCTCCCGGTCCAGCTCGCTGCCGAGCACCGTCTTCGTCGCGCCCCGCTCGCGGGCCAGCGCCAGCTTCTTCGCCGACAGATCCACCACGACCAGCTCGGCCACGCCGCAATGCGCCAGCGCCTGGATCAGCTGCTGCCCCATGGCGCCCGCGCCGAACAGGAGGGCCCGGCTCCCCGCCGCCGGCTGCAGCCGGTTCAGCGCCAGCACCACGCACGCCATCGGCTCGATGAAGGCGCCGACGGCAAAGCTCATGCCATCCGGCAGTTTGAACACGTTCCGCGCGGGAACCGCCACATATTCGGCCATGGCGCCATGGCGGGTCACCCCGACCGCCTGCCAGTTGTCGCAATGGTTGCCGCGGTGCGTCAGGCAGTACACGCAATGCCCGCAGTGGATGTTCGGCTCCGCCGTGACGCGGTCCCCCGCCGCAAACCCGGTCACGTTCTTCCCGACCCGCACCACCGTCCCGGAAAACTCGTGCCCCGGCACGATCGGATACGGCGACAAGTATTCCCCTCTGAAAATGTGCACATCCGTGCCGCAAATGCCGGCGCGCGCCACCCGGATCAGCACCTCGTCGTCGCCGGGAACGGGCATCGGCACCTCCCGCACCGCCGCCCGCCGCGGCCCCTCGATCACCAACGCCTTCATCGTGTCCACCCTCGGATCCCCCTTGCTGAATAAAAGAACATTCGCCGCATGCACAACCGGCACTATAAATGTACACCGTTTCCGCCCGGCTAGAAAGCGAATTTCTCATGGCGCGCGTCCGGCATGTTTTGGAAAGTGAAGAATCAATCGAAGACGATCAAAATAAATCAAATCTTGTCGAATCGAATCATTCGTGATACAATGTAATCAAAATCAATCATACTAAAGCGCTAACAAAGACAACAAAGTATCAAATTAAATCAAAAAGAATCAAAGGAGCAGAGGCGTCATGCTGCGGGAGGAACGGACGGAACGGATTCTCCAGTATTTGGCCCAACACGGTTTCGCCAAAATCCAGGAAATCATGGAGCTCTGCAACGTGTCGCGGCCGACGGCGCTCAGGGACTTGATCCGGATGGAGAACGAAGGCCTGCTCATCCGCACCCACGGCGGCGCGCGCAGCATCCGCAGAACGACCGCCTTCGAGCCCCGCCACCGGTGGAAAGAAAGCCAGCACGCCGAGGAAAAGAAAAAAATCGCGGCACTGGCAAAAGATATGGTGGAGGACGGCGACACGATCCTGCTGGACAGCGGCACGACGACGCTGATGCTGGCCCGGGAACTGGCCTCCTTCAAAAACATCACGGTGATCACCAACGACATCATGATCGCCATGACGCTGAGCGACAACGACGACATCCAGCTCGTGATGCTGGGCGGCCAGCGGCGCAAGGGCGTGTACAGCCTGATCGGGCCGTTCGCCGAACAGATCCTGAACCAGCTGAACGTGGACAAAGCGTTCCTCGGCGCGGACTCCGTCGATCTCGTCCACGGCATCACCAATTCCAACATCGAAGAACTGAGCCTCAAGAAAACGATCCTCGACATTTCGCAGAAAACGATCCTGCTGGCGGACAGCAGCAAGTTCAACAACGTCGGGTTCGTGAAGGTCGCCGATCTGGACCGCATCGACACGATCGTCACCGACGGCGGCATCCGGAAGCTCGATCCGCTACTGGACCAGCTGCGGGACATGAACGTCGACATCCGCATCGCGGACTGACGGAAAACATCAACCGGCAAGGGGAGGAACGCCCATGAAATCGCTGTTGGAGCTTTTGGACCGGGAATTGACGTTCTGGGATCTGGAAGCCGAAACAGATGATGAAGTCATCGGTTTTTTGGCGGACAAGCTGATCCGCAAGGGGATTGCCAAAGAAAGCTTCAAATCCGCCGTCATCGAGAGGGAGCGGACGGCGCCGACCGGGCTGAAGACGGAACGGATCGGCGTCGCCATGCCCCACACCACGGAAGAGCATGTCAACCGGAAAGGGCTCGCCGTCGGGTTCCTGAAGTCCCCGGTCCGGTTTCGGGCGATGGGCATGCCGGAAGAGGAGGTGGAAACCCGCATCGTGTTTTTGCTGGCGTTGACCGACCCCCACGGCCACATCGATTTTCTCCGGGAACTTGCATCGGCGTTCGAACATTCGGACATACTGGTCACCATGGCGGAAGCGCGCGATTTTGACAGGCTGACGGCGAGCATCAGGGCGATGGCGTAAACGGGGTTTGGCTTGTCTGTTTTTCCGACTTTTTGACCAGAAGGGCGGGGAGAAAAAATGGATCGTTTGCTGGCGGACATCAGGGAACTGACGTCGCTCGACGGTCCGCCTTCGCGGGAAGACCGGATCATCGAATACATGGCGTCCCGCCTGCGGCCGTTTGACCGGGACCTGTCGATCGACCGGCTCGGCAATGTGGTGTGCCGGATCGGATCCGGCCGGACCGGAGCGAAAAAACTGATGATTTTCGCCCACATGGACGAAATTGCGCTAATCGTCCGAAAGATCGAGCCGAACGGCTTTCTGCGCTTCGAACGGGTCGGCGGCGTCCATGTCAACGTGTTGCCCGGTCTTCGCGTGAACGTTTTGGGCAACCGCGGAATTGTAAGCGGTTTAATCGGCACCAAATCCCATCATTTCACCAGACCGGACGAGAAAGGCGTCGTTCCGGCCGTCCACGATCTTTACGTCGACATCGGGGTTTCGTCCCGGGAGGAAGCCCTCGAGGCGGGCGTGGACGTTGGCGCTTTCATGGTTTACCGGCCGGATTTCCTGCAGCTTCAGGGCGGGCTCGTCGCCAACAAGGCGATGGACAACCGCGCCGCCTGCGCCGTTCTTCTTTCCCTGGCGGAAGCGCTTCATGCAAGAAGGGACCGGCTGCAATGGGACGTCTATCTGGTGGCCTGCGTGCAGGAGGAGTTCAACATCCGCGGCATTTTGCCGGCGGTCCGCCGCATTCGGCCGGACGCCTCCATCGGCATCGACGTCACGCCGTCCTGCGACACGCCGGATCTGGCCGGCCGATCGGACGTGGTCATCGGCAAGGGGCCGGCGCTGACGATGATGAACTTCCACGGCCGGGGCACGCTGGCGGGTGTCCTGCCGGACGGGAAGCTGCTGGCCAGGCTGCTGGAAGTGGCCGGCGGAGCCTCGATTCCCTGCCAGAAGGAAGTCGCGCTCGGCGTCATCACCGAGAATGCCTATATCTCACTCTTCGGGGACGGCGTCCCGGTCGCCGGCCTCTCCATTCCGACCCGGTACACCCACACGCCGATCGAAACGATCAGCCTGCACGATGCGGATTTGCTGAAAACGTGGCTGTTGGAATTTGCACTGAGTCTCCGCGCGGAAGACCGGTTCGGCAAAGGAACCGGCGACGTTTGACGGGTTCGGGCGCCGCCTTGCACGACTTGACGGGCACGGCGCTTTCGGGCGCAGCCTTTTTCGACCCTTTTCAAAAGCATCTCTCCATAACCTTTTCCCAAAAGGGGGCAACCGGATGAAAACCATCGTCATCGCCTGCGGTGCGGGCGTGGCCACGTCGACGATTCTGGTGGACCGGGTGAGTCATCTGCTGAAGGAACACCACATCGAGGCAAAGATCATCCAATGCATGGCTTCGGAAATTGACGCGCACGTCGGACACGCGGATTTGATCATCACCTCAATGAAACTGGACAAAACCTACGACAAACCGGTCCTGACCGGCGTTTCGCTGATTACGGGCGTGGGAAGGGAGGAAACGGAGAAGGCGATTCTTGAGCATCTGGCGGATTGACGGGCGTTGTCGGGCGTTGCTACGGCATTTTGAACCATTTTCAAGGGAGAGTGATGGTCAATGGATTGGGTGTTGAAGATTTTCGACTACATCAGCGGACTCGGATCCACCTTCATGCTGCCGGTCATCATTTTCATCGTGGGTCTGATTTTCCGCCTCAAAGTCAGCCAGGCGCTGCGCGCCGGCATCACGGTCGGCATCGGGTTCGTCGGCCTGAACCTGGTGCTGAACCTGATCTGGAACTACGTCGGGCCGGTCACCAATCTGCTCGTGGAGCGGTTCGACCTGAATCTGTCCGTCGTGGATGCCGGCTGGGCGGCCGCCGCGGGCGTGGCCTTCGCCACCAGGGTCGGCGCCGTCATCATTCCGGTGATCATTCTGGTCAACCTCGCCATGCTGCTGCTGCGGCTGACGAAAACCGTCAACATCGACATCTGGAACTTCTGGCACTTCGCCTTCTCGGGCGCCGTCATCATGACGATCACGGGAAGCTTCTGGTACGGGCTCCTGGGGGCCGCCGCCCACTGCATCATCGCGCTCAAATTCGCCGACATTTCGGCCGAGCGGGTGCAGAAGGAGATCGGCCTTCCCGGCATTTCCATTGCCCAGGGGTTTGCCATCACCACCATTCCCATCTATCTGCTGCTGGACAAAGTCTATGACAAAATCCCCGGCATGAACCGGGTCAAAGTCGACTCGTCGTTCATCCAGAAAAAGCTGAAATTCATCGGCGAACCGATCATGATCGGCCTCATCCTCGGCATCCTGATGGGGATTTCGGTCGGGTACGACCTGAAGTCGACGGGCGAGCTCGGCATCGCCATGGCCGCCCTGATGATGCTGCTGCCGCGCATGGTGAAGGTCATCATGGAAGGCCTCATTCCGATTTCCGACGCGGCCAAGGCGTTCCTCGAAAAACGGTTCAAAGGCTCGGAGTTCTACATCGGGATGGACTCGGCCGTCACGCTGGGCCACACGAACACGATCACCGTCGGCATCCTGCTCATTCCGATCACGCTGCTGCTCGCCTTCATCCTGCCCGGCAACACGACGATGCCGATCGGCGACCTGGCCGCCACCGCCTTCTTCGTCGCCATGGCGACGCCGATCCACCGGGGCGATTTCTTCCGCACGCTGATCAGCGGCACCATCGTGATGGGCATCGTGCTTCTCGTCGCGAGCTACTTCGCGCCGATCATCACCCAGTCCGCCATCGAAACCGGCTTCAACTTCCCGGAAGGCGCCAACAACATCACGGCCCTGTCCGCCGGCAACCTGGTGGCGTTCATCTTCGCCCTGAGCGCCAAGCTGAAATGGGCGGGCATCGCCATCATCGCCGCCGTGACCGGTCTGGTGCTGTACTTCGCCCGCGGCCGGAAGAAGGACGCCGCCGAAGCCGCCAACTGACCGGCCGGAGCGGAAAACGCGCCGGCACGCGCAAAGCCAAGAACCGGCATGCCGCCGGTCCGTCCGGGAACGGCGGATGCGGGCGCCATCCCGCCTCCGCCGGGATGTCCGGCGGCCTGCCGATGCCCGTTTCCTGTGCATGACGGCAACGCAAGATTCGGAACAATAGAGAACGGGAGAGATGGAGATGACCTGGTTGAAAGACGTGATAGGAACGGAGAAAGCCATCATCGCCATGTGCCATCTTCGGGCGCTGCCGGGAGATCCGCACTATGACGAGAAAAAAGGGATGGACTTCGTGGTGGAAATGGCGCGAAGGGATCTTCGCGCACTGCAGGACGGCGGCGTGGACGCCGTCATGTTTTCCAACGAATTCAGCCTCCCGTATTTGACCAGCGTCCATACGGAAACCGTGGCGGCGATGGCGCGGGTGATCGGCGAGCTCAAGTCGGAAATCCGCGTGCCCTTCGGCGTCAACGTCCTGTGGGATGCCCAGAAATCCATCGATCTGGCGGTGGCGACGGGCGCCCGGTTCGTCCGGGAAATTTTCACCGGCGTCTACGCCAGCGATTTCGGGCTGTGGAACACGAACGTGGGGCAAACGGCGCGGCACCGGGCCCGGCTGCACGCGAACGACGTCAAGCTGCTGTTCAACATCGTCCCGGAAGCCGCCGTGTATCTCGCCAACCGCGACATCGAGAGCATCGTCAAGTCGACGGTGTTCAACAACCGGCCGGATGCCCTGTGCGTCTCCGGACTGACAGCCGGCTCGTCCATCGACTCGCAGCTGCTCCGGAAAGTGAAAAACCTGGTGCCCGACACGGTGGTGTTCGCCAACACCGGCGTCCGCCTCGAAAACGTGCGGGAACAGCTTTCCATCGCGGACGGCGCCATCGTCGGCACCCACTTCAAGGTGGACGGCGTTTTCGAAAACCACGTGGATCCCGCACGGGTCAAGCGATTCATGGACGAGGTCCGGGAATTCCGCAAAAGCCTGATGGCGGGTGCCACCGCATGATCGTGTCGCCCTCCATCGCCTCGGCCGATCCGCTCGACCTGCGGGCGGCCGTCGGCAAAGTGAGCGAGGGGCCCTATCAGGATCTGCACATTGACATCGAGGACGGCAACTTCATCCCGAACATCACCTTCGGCCTGAAGGCCGTGCGGGCGATGCGGGCGATCACCGGACTGCCGTTCTCGTTCCATTTGATGGTCACCGATCCGAAGCGGCATGCGGAGCAGGTCGTCGATCTGGGCCCGTCCATCGTGTTCGGCCATGCGGAAGCGCTCGACTATCCGCTGGAGTTCATCCGCTTCGTGCAGGGGCTTGGCGTCCGGTGCGGGCTTGCCTTCAATCCGAAAACGCCCGTGGAACCGTACCTGTATGCCCTGGCAGAAGCCGACGGGGCGCTCATCATGACCAGCGAGCCGGACGGACGGGGGCAACAGTTTCTGCCGGCCATGCTGGAGAAGGCGGAGAAGCTGCGGGGCCTCCGGCTGCCCGGCGGGCTTTGGGCGGACGGCGGCATCACGCCGGACCGGCTGGAGCGGCTGGAGCAGGCGGGCGTCACCCATGCGGTGATGGGCCGCGCGATTTTCGGCTGACGGAAACTTTTTGGACTGGGAGTGGTGCCCATGGAAAACCAACAGATGGAGGAACAGGACAAGCACGGGGAACAAGAGGAATGCGTGGGCGAATTCACCGTCAAAAATCCCCGCGGGCTTCACGCCAGGCCGGGCGGCGACTTGATCAAGCTGGCCAATTCGTTTCCGTGCGAAGTGTATTTCGGCAAAAACGGGAAAATGGTCAACGGCAAAAGCATGATCGGGCTGTTGTCCCTCGGTCCCAAGTTCGGCGACAGGCTGACCGTCCGGACGAAGGGGGAGCGGGCGCGGGAAGCGTTCCTCAAGCTGGGCGAAATGATCGAGTCGGTGCTGGAGTGATGTTGGATGAGGGTGGAGAGTGGGGGCACATGCAAGTAAAAGGAATCGGCGCGTCGCCCGGCTATGCCGTCGGAAAGGCGGTCATCCTGAAGCGGCACGACGGCGGCGCGGAACGGCGCCGGCTGCGCGAAGGGGAGACGGAGGCGGAACTGGCGCGGCTCCGGCAAGCCGTGGAGCGGGTTTCCCGCGAGCTGGAACGTCTTGCGGACGAAACGATGCGGCGCGCGGGCGAAGAGCAGGCGAAAATCTTCTCGTCGCAAATGCTGCTTTTGCAGGACCCGGAATATGTGGGCGCCGTGGAGAACGCCATCCGGGAGCAGGGCATCAACGCGGAAGCGGCGCTGGATGACGTGACGGCCATGACCGTGGAGATGTTCCGCGGGCTGGAGGACGAGTATTTGCAGGCGCGCGCCGCCGACGTGGCCGACGTGGGCCGGCGGATCATGGATGCCCTGCTCGGCAGGGAAGACCCCCTCGGGCAGCCGTTCGGCGAGCCCGTCATCCTCGTCGCCGACGATCTGGCGCCGTCCGAAACGGCGCGGCTCAAGCCGGAGTCCGTCGCCGGATTCGCCATGGAGCTCGGCAGCCGCACGAGCCATTCGGCCATCATCGCCCGTTCCCTCGGCATCCCGGCCGTCGTGGGGGCGAAGGGCGTCCTGTCGCAGATCGCGGCCGGCGATGTCGTCATCGTGGACGGCCGAAGCGGGGTTCTCCACATCCGCCCCGACGAGGCGCTGATCCGGGAATATGAGGAGAAGCGGGACGCGCATCGGCGCCGCATGCGGGAGCTGGAGGCGTACCGCGGCCGGCCGAGCGTGACCGCCGACGGCCGGCGGGTGGAGCTGGTGGCCAACATCGCCGGTCCGGAAGACGCCTGGGAAGCCCGGAAAGCCGGCGCGGAAGGCGTCGGGCTGTACCGGACCGAGTTTCTGTTCATGGGCCGGTCCGCCTTGCCGGACGAAGAGGAACAGTTCAACGCCTACAAGGCCGCGGTCGACGTGTTCGGTCCGGAGGCGCCCGTCGTCATCCGCACGCTGGACATCGGCGGCGACAAGGAGCTGCCCCATCTCGGCCTGTCCGCCGAACTCAACCCGTTTCTCGGCAACCGGGCCATCCGGCTCTGCCTCGAGCGGCCGGAGATGTTCAAGACGCAGCTTCGGGCCATCCTGCGGGCGAGCCACTACGGCAACGTCAAGCTGATGTACCCGATGATTTCCACCCTGCAGGAGCTGCGGGAGGCGAACCGGCTGCTGGAGGAGGCGAAGCGGGAGCTCGACGAACGGGGGATGCCCTACAATGGCGCCATGGAAGTCGGCATCATGATCGAAGTGCCGGCGGCGGCGCTCATGGCGGACCGGTTCGCCCGGGAGGTCGACTTTTTCAGCATCGGCACCAACGACCTGGTCCAGTACACGATGGCGGCGGACCGGATGAACGAAAGCGTCGGCCATCTGGCGGATCCGTTCCAGCCGGCGGTCATCCGGCTCATCCGCCGCGTCATCGAAGCGGCCGCCCGGGAAGGCCGGTGGGTCGGGATGTGCGGCGAAATGGCCGGCACCCCCTTGGCGATCCCCCTGCTCGCGGGCATGGGCCTGCACGAGTTCAGCATGAGCGCCGGCGCCATTTTGCCGGCCCGCGCCCTGCTCGCCCGGCTGCGGGTAGGTGGACTTGCGCATCTGGCGGAAACGGCCGCCAATCTGGACACGGCCGAGGAAGTGGCCGCGTTCCTGCGGCGGGAAGTGCCCGACATCGCGGATTTCGAGTAAGGCGGGCAGCGCATGCGTCGCCATTTTTCGCATCGCCGGCGATCCGGCCTTTCCCCGCGACACGCCCGGCCGATGCCCATGCCATGAAAAAAACCGCCATCCGGCATGCCGAACGTCTCCCCGCCAGGCGGACAGGCGAGAGGCGGATGCCGGACGGCGGGTTTTTTTGTTTTTCAGCGGTATCCGTTTTTCTTCCATCAAACGATCCCCAGCAGCTGGATCACCAGCGTCACCGTCACCATGCTGAGGACGGTCGACGCCAGCACCGTCTGCGACGCGAACTCGGGCTCGTTGCGGAATTCCACGGCGAGCAGCGCGCTGGACAGGGAACTCGGCACGGCCGAGGAGACGATCAGCGCCGCGGCCAGCAGGCCGTCGATGCCCAGGAGCCAGGTGACGAGCCAGGCGAGCGCCGGGCCGCCGACGAGACGCAGGGCGGTCGCCAGCGACACGTCCAGCGCCTCCGCTTTCGTGATGCGCCACGTCATGCTGCCGAGCTGCGCGCCGAGGGTGAACAGCGAAAAGCCGAAAAACCCGTCCGCCACGTAATCGAGCGGGACGCGGAGGAACGCGGGCAGCTCCGCCCCTCCCGCGCGCAGGCCGATGCCGAGCGGAATCGCGTAGATGACCGGCATCGCCGCGATCACCTTCATCGTCCGGCGCCAGCCGAAGCGGTGGGCGTTGACGCTGTAGATGCCGTATGTGTTCGGCAGAAGCGACTGGACCACCATGATCAGGATCTGCACCGACTGCGTGAACGGATCGCCGCGGAACACGAGCTGGTTGAGCGGGAGGCCGTAGTTGGCGCTGTTGTAGAAAAGCACGCTGTTCCGCATGGCGGCCTTCCTGCCGCCCGTATTCCCGCGAAGGCGCGCGGCCGTCTCCGCCGCGCCGAACTGCAGCGTTTCGAACAGCAGGCAAAACAGGATCACCTGCCCGAACAGGCTGGCCGGAATGGCCGTCTCGTACAGCAGCCGGAAAATGACCGCGGGGGAAAACAGGTAGAACGACAGCTTCGACAGCGTGCGGATGTCGAGGTTGAACAGCCGCTGCAGCAGGATGCCGACGGACACCACCGTCGCGATCGGCAGCACGTTGTTCCAGAAAATGTGGGCGAACACGATCATGGGTGCATCCGTCCTTGCGGTGCGTCCGGCCGGGTGGTCCAACAAGCGGGAATCAAGCCGGAATGCAGAAAACGTCCAACCACCCATCCGGGCAAAAAAAATCTCTCTGCCCCGGGCCGCGCAGCCGGGCTGCGTCAGCCAAGGAGAGGAGAACCGCCAACACAAACTTACCATAACGTCCCGGCAAAAGGAACCGGTTTTTTCAGACGCCACGTTCAGTCTCTGGCCGCCCCCGCCTTCCGGATGGTGAGCTGGATGCTGCCCAGAATCAGGCCGAGACCGGCAAAGAAGAGCACAAACGGCACCGTCTCCAGCACGTTGATGAGCGCGGCGATCATGAAGCCGGCGCCGAGCGCCGTGAGCAGGATCGTCGCAAGAAGGGCTTTCCTCTGCGGATTCCCCATGGCGTTCTCTCCCAACACGATCATTTTCCAGACCTGCAGTTCTAACACCGTGAAAACGAGTCCGAAGATGGCAATATTTGGAGGTCCATCCATGGCCGAGGGACCGGCGTTGCCGGTTGTCCGCAGTCGGCCGTTCATGATAGGCTTTGGAAAAGGAAGTCGAACCGTGTCGGAAGAATCGACCGGCCTGCCGGAACGGACCGCGGACAAAAAGGGGGTTTCCGCATGCAGTACCTCGCCATGCTGACCATGCTCATCGACCACATCGGCGTCGTGTTTTTCCCGGACGATCCCCTGTGGCGCATCATCGGGCGGATCGCGTTTCCGATCTATGCGTACGGCATCGTCATGGGGCTCGCCCATACCCGCAGCCGCAAACGCTACGCGACGCGGCTTGCCGTCATCGGCGCTGCCGCGCAGCTGCCGTACATGGCCGCATTGGGCGTCCTGCAGATCAACGTGATCGGCACGTTTCTCGCGGCGATCGGGGTGCTGGCGCTGATGGAGCGCACGCCGTCGCCCGTGCTGAAAGCCGCCGTTTTTCTTGCCGGTGTTGCGGCGCTCGAGCTCGTGCCGTTTTCCTACGGAGGGTACGCGCTCGTCCTTATCTGGATTTACCGGGCGCTGGCCGGCCGTCCTTTCGCCATGGTGGCGGCCCATGCCGCCCTGAACGCCGTCTATGTTCTCCAGACCGGGGCGGCGTTGCAAATGTTCTCCCTGCTGCCCACGCTGGTCATCGCTTTCGCGCCCCGGCTGGCGGCGAAGCGCCTCGCGCCCCGCTGGCTGTGGTGGAGTTTCTATCCCGCCCATCTGGCGGCGCTGGCCGCCGCCGAGGCGGTGCGGACCTGGTCCGGCGCCGTGGCCTTGGCCGGCTGAAGCCGGACCGTTCCGGCGCGTTTCCGCCGTGCCGTTCCGCTGTTCTAAACCCGTCCCGTCGCCCATATGGTAGGGATAGGACAGGATTCCGCCGATACGGGAGCGGCCTCGCGCGATGTGGCGTCCGCCTGCGGCTTTGCATGCGATGCGGTGTGCGCTTGCGGCCTTGTGCGTGACGCGGCGCGGGCTTGCGGCCAAACGCGTTGCGGCGTCCGCTTAAGGCCGAGCGCAATGCGGTTTGCGCTTTTCGGCCATGCGCCATGCGTCGGCTGCCCGCGACCGGGCGCCGCGCTTCGGCCGCATGCAGCGATGCGCCATGCCCCGGCTTGCGGCCATGCGCGGGCAGGCGCGTCTCCCGGCGGCGGATCGGGGGAGGGGCGTGCCGGACATGATCGAGACGAATCGGCCGAAGCGGCAGGAAATCAAGATGATGAACCGCAAGACGCTGGAGATCAGCGGCGTGCTGAACGTGGAAAGCTTCGACAGCGAGGAGTTTCTGCTCGAGACGGAATGCGGCTTTCTCACGATCCGCGGCACCAATCTGCACATGAAGACGCTGAATCTGGAGCAGGGCCTGGTCGCCATCGAAGGCCTCGTCAGCGAGATCGTCTATCTGGACGGCCAGCAGGGCAAAAGCAAAGGGTTCATCGGGAAGTTGTTCAAGTGAGCCTGGATGTCCAGTTTTTGACGATGGCCTGGATGGCGGGCTGCGGGGCGCTGCTCGGCGCGGCGTTCGATACGGTGAACGTGACGGCGCGCCGCTTCCGTTTCGGGCGGGGCGTCAGGTCCCTGCTGGACGTGCTGTACTGGGTGGCCGCCACGCTGCTGGTGTTCCGCGTGCTGGTGAAGGCCAACGGCGGCGTGGTGCGGCCCTTCGTGTTCCTCGGCCTCGGCATCGGCGCCGTGCTCTACCTGCTCCTGGCGGCCGGCCTGTACCGCCGGACGGTGGACCGGCTTCTCGCCGTGCTGACGTGGCTGTATGGCTGGACGGTGCGGGTGCTGCGGGCGCTCGTCTGGCGGCCGCTTCTGTGGATCGTCCGGACGGTCCGGCGTTTTCTCCGGTGGGTCTGGCGAATTACCACCCGGGTCACTGTTGCCTTCGGCCGATCTGTGCTAAAATGGAGTAGATTATTCTGGAAACGCCTGCGCTTCAGGCGGCGATGACGACGGGGAAGCGCCGGCGGCCTTTTCCATGGACAAGGCATGCGAAGGCGCCGGTGCGCCGACAGGAGGAACCCGCCGAACATGCACGACACGGCCGTATATGCGCAACAACCGAAACGTGCTTCCGAAAACCGCGGCGCGCGCCGCCGGGTCCGGTTCGTGCTCGTGCTGCTTTTTGCCTTCATCGGGTGGGCGGTCATGGCGGCGTTCCAGCTGGCGGCCGTGGCGGAGGAGAAGCTGGGCCGGCTGGCGGAACTGGAAGCGCGGCTGGCCGACGTGCGGGCGAAGAACGAGAAGCTGAAGCTTGAGATCATCCGCCTGAACGATCCCGAGTACATCGAACAGCGGGCGAAGGCCGACTTCCAGATGGTGCGGGACGGCGAAACGCTGTTCAAGGAACCGCAATGACCGGAAATGGCAATAACGCCAGTCGCGCCACAGGCCTCAAAAACCGCAAATCCATCGCAAGAACGGGCGCCGGGGTTATTGACCGGCGCTTTCTTCATCATGTATAATTTCCACATAAACGGCATGGCGGAAGCAAACTCGATTTTGCCGATGCCCCCGGGTCAGACCGGCTTTTTTTGTATATCAAGGAGGAAACATTTTTTTCATGTCAATCGAAGTGGGCGCCAAGCTGGAAGGCAAGGTCACGGGCATTACGCACTTCGGCGCATTTGTCGATCTTTCCGGGGGCGTGACGGGACTCGTTCACATTTCCGAAATTGCCGACACGTACGTGAAAGATGTCAACGACTACCTGAAGATCGGCGATGTGGTGACGGTCAAGGTCATCCATGTGGACAAGGACGGCAAGATCGGGTTGTCCATCCGCAGGGCGGTGGAGAAACCGGCTTCCGACCGGCCGGCCGGCTACCGTGACGACCGTGGCCATCGCCCGCGATCGGCGGGATCCGCCCGATCGGCTTCATTCGAAGAAAAAATGATGCGGTTTTTGAAAGACAGCGAAGAGCGCATGTCGTCGCTCCGCAAGCACACCGAGTCCAAACGCGGCGGCCGCGGCGGACGGAGGGGCTGATTCGCGGACGCGCGTTCGCCCGAAGAACCGCACGTTCGCCCGCATCATCCCGTTTTTGCCCGCATCGTCGCGCATTTGCCCGCACAACCGCTCGTTTGTCCGCATCATTTCACGTTTGTCCGCATCACCGCGCACCAACCCGCAGAACCGGCGTTCTGCGGGTTTTTTGCATGCTTTTTTGTCGCAAAATTTAAAGGGTCCGCCGCAGGAAAGCGACACACTTCTGACGGGACAAGCTCCTATAATAGAGGCACTCTTGTCTCGGGGTGGTGGCTTTGGGAACCATGCTGGAGCGAAAAAGGGACCCGCTTCCGGCGGACGCGGCGCGGCCGGCCCGCCGCAGGCGGGAGCGGTGGATGCGGCGGGCGGCGGAAAGCCGCCCGGTCCGCGCGGTGGCGGCGGCGGGATGGACGCTGGCGCTTTCCGCCATGGGACTTTTGCTCGGGCGGGCGACGGTGCTGGGCGACCTGTCCCCGTTTGCGGCGGCGTTCTTCGCGGCGGTGTTTTTCATGCGGCGGGATTCGCTGTTCTGGGCGGGCATGGCCGCCGCGGCGGGCGGATTTCTGGCCGCCGAGCCGCGCGGGTTTGATCTCGCCGCCCAGCTGCTCATCGTGGTCGGCCTGCTGCGCGGGCTGGAGCTCATGGGGCGGGCGGAACCGTCCCGGGCGCCCGCGGCCGTGTTTTTTGCCGTGTTCGCCGTGAAGCTGTTCACATCGTCGATGGATGCGGGGCTGACCTGGTTCGGGCTCGTCATGACGACGGTGGAAGCGTCCCTCAGCTTCGTGCTGGCCCACATTTTTCTGTTGGCATTCCCCGCGCTGGCCGCGGCCGGCCGGCGGGCGGTCCGGCTGAAGAGCGAAGAGGTCGTCTGCCTGATGATTTTGCTGGCGTCGCTGCTCACCGGCACGGTCGGCTGGACGCCCGGCGGCGTATCGGTGCAGGGCGCGCTCGGGCGCTGGCTCATCGCCGCGTTCGCCTGCTCGGGCGGGGCGCCCGTCGGGGCGGCGGCCGGCGCGGTGACCGGACTCGTGCTGAGCCTGGCCGACGTCGGGGCGCTCCGGGACATCGGCGTGCTGGCCTTCGCCGGCCTGCTGGCCGGCCTGTTCCGGGAAGGCCGCCGCATCGGGGTGATCGCGGGCCTTGCCATCGGCTCGCTGCTCATCGTGATGGTTGCGGGCGAGAAGGCCGACGTGGCCGCCGCCCTTCTGGAAACGGGCCTCGCGGCGCTTCTGTTCGCCGCGACGCCGGCTTCGTTCATCGCCTTCATGGCCCGCTTCGTGCCGGGCACGCAGGAATACGCCCGCTCGCAGCACGAATACGCGCGGCGGGTGCGGGACATGACGGCGGGACGGGTCGAACAGTTTTCCGAAGTGTTCCGCCAGCTGTCCGCCAGCTTCCAGCCGCCGGAAAGGGAGGACAACCCTGACGGCCGGCGGGAGCGGACGGCCCGGATGATTCACGAAGCGGCGGCGAAGACGTGCGCCGGCTGCTTCAGGAGGCGGCAATGCTGGGACGAAAAAACGTTCCGGACGCTGACTTGCCTGACGGAAATGATGAACGCGGTGGAGGAACACCCGGACATCGGCCGGGACGCGATCAGGAGCGACTGGAGACAAGCCTGTGTCCGGTCGGAAACGATGCTGTCGACCATGAAGCATCTGTGGGAACTGCATCAGAACGACCTGCGGTGGCGAAAGCAGCTGCAGGACAGCCGGCGGCTCGTGGCCGACCAGCTGCACGGCGTCTCCCGGGTGATGCTGGACCTGGCCCGGGAAATCAAGCGCGAAGGGCAGGAAATGCACCGGCAGGAGGAGCAGATCCGCTCGGCGCTGGAGCAGCTCGGCGTGTCGGTGCACGATGTGGAAATCATCAGCCTGGAAGAAGGCCGGGTGGAAATCGAGATCGTGCACGGCTTTGCCGACGGCCACGACATCTGCCGCAAGGTGATCGCGCCGCTTCTGTCCGACATTCTCGGGGAAAACATCGCGGTGCTGCGGGAGGAACCGCTGGCCGGCGGCAACGGGAACGGCGACGGCGGGGTGTTTTCGCGCGGCGATGGATTATTCGGCGGCATGCGTCCCGGCGGATCAGATGAATTTTCCCGAGAAGAGGTCCATGCGGGGGACCGTGCGGGTGCGGGACCGCTGGCCGCCGTCCGGAAGTTGTTCGGACGCCGGGGATTCGCCGCGGGCGGCGGGCTCACCGCCGTGCTGTTCGTGTCGGCGAAGGCGTTCGAGGTGGAGACGGGGTTCGCCTGCGCCGCCAAGGGCGGCGGGCTGCTTTCCGGCGACAGCTTCACGCTGCGGGAGCTGGCAAGCGGCAAGTTCGTCGCGGCGCTCTCCGACGGCATGGGCAACGGGGAGCGGGCGAAGCGGGAGTCGATGAGCGCCCTGTCGATTCTGGAGCAGTTGCTGCAATCGGGCATGGATGAACGGCTGGCGGTCAAGTCGGTCAATTCGATTTTGCTGCTCCGGTCCGCGGACGAGATGTTCACCACCATCGACCTGGCCCTGATCGATCTGTACACGGCCCGGGCGACCTTTTTGAAGAGCGGTTCGACGCCGAGTTTCATCAAGCGGGGCAGGGACGTGTTCGCGGTGGCCGCCGGCAACCTGCCGGCCGGCATCCTGCAGGACATCGAGATCGACGCCGTGACGGTGCCCCTCAAACCGGGGGACATCCTCGTCCTGATGACCGACGGCATTTACGACGCCCCCGGACCGACGGTGAACAAGGAGCTGTGGATGCGCCGCATCCTGTCCGAAATCGAAGCGGAAGATCCCCAGGACATCGCGGATTGCCTGCTGGAGTCGGTCATCCGCCGGCACGGCGGGGACATTCGCGACGACATGACGGTGGTGGTGGTCCGCATCGAACGGCACACGCCGGAATGGGCGCCGGTGCGATGGCCGGGACGGACGCCCATCGAACGGCCGAAGCCGATCAGCCCGTGACTTGCATTTCTGCAAAGCTTCTTATATAAATGGAACTGATGAAAAGGAACGGATGACACGGATGAAGCGGGGTTGACCGGTCATGGATTTGGCGCCCGAGGTCAGGCGAGCGCTGCGGGGCGGGCATGCGATTGAAGCGGGAGATGCCGTGGTGTGCGCCGTGTCCGGGGGGCCGGATTCCATGGCTCTTTTGCATGTTCTGGCCCGCCTGTCCGGGGAACTCGGCTGCCGCCTGGTGGCGGCCCACGTGCATCACGGATTCCGGCCGGCCGAATCCGACGCGGAGGCGGAGACGGTTCAAGCCTTCGCCGCCTCGCTCGGCGTGCCGTTCGTGATGGCGCGCGTCGACGCGCCGGGCTTTGCCCGCGAAACCGGAATGAACGCCCAGGCGGCGGCGCGGGAGCTGCGCTACCGGTTTCTGCGCGAAACGGCGGAAGCCCGCGGGGCGAAGGCGATCGCGCTGGCCCACCACCTGGACGACCAGGCGGAAACGGTGCTGATGAACCTGCTGTCGGGCGCCTCGCTCACCGGACTGGCCGGCATGGCGCCCGTGCGGACCGAAAACGGGATAAAACTTGTCCGGCCTTTTTTGCGTATAAGTAAGAAAGAAATTCTCGCCTACGTGAAGGCATGGAACATTCCCCATCACGCGGACAGCAGCAACGATTCGCGGGCCTACCTGCGCAACCGGATCCGGCTGGACGTGATGCCCCTGCTGCTGAAGGAGCAGCCGAAGCTGCCCGAAGCGCTGGGCCGTCTGGCGGAGATCGCGGGGGAGGAGGACCGCTTTCTCGATGGTCTGGCGCAAAGCCGGCTCGAGGCGCTGGCCCGGACGGAGGACGGGCGGACGAGCCTGGACCGCCGGGCGTTTCTGGCGGAGCCGGTCGCTTTACAAAGGAGAATGGTTAAACTAATATTAAATTATCTTGCCGGTGACCCGAGATTTTCCGATTATACGGTGATCGAATCGATACGGACGGCGATCGAACGAAGTTCGCCGCCTTCTTTGTCTATGGACGCCGGTCGGGGCATCCGGTTTTTGCGCCGGTACGACCGGCTCGTCTGGGAACGCCGATCGGCGGACGGCGGCATGCCGCCCGTCTTTCCCTATGCGTACGTGTTCGATCCCGGGGACGGCGAGATCGCCATCCCGGGCGTCGGTTTCATCCGCGCCGAGTATGTCGACCTGGCCGCGGAAGGCGGGGAGGCGCCGCATCCGCGGACTTCGCGGACGGCATGGCCGGCGGCGTGGACCGGAAGGCACACGGCGGCATTCGATGCCGACCGGCTGGCTTTGCCCCTCACGGTGCGTTCCCGCCGGGACGGGGATCGCCTGCAGCCGTTCGGAATGGCCGGCAGCAAGAAGGTAAGCAGGCTTCTCATGGATCTGAAAATCGATCCCGACCGGCGGGATGCCGTGCCCGTGGTGACCGACGCGGCCGGAAGGCTGCTGTGGCTTGCCGGGGTGCGCCGCTCCCGACACGCGCCGGTGGACGGCGGCACGAAGCGGGCGCTCGTGCTCCGTTTTGAACCGGAACGGTTTTCGGACGGGAATCGAATGGATAGCTGACAGTCCACATATTGATCAATACCGGGAGGGTCCACTTTGCAACAAGACTTGAAGGAGATTTTGCTGACGGAAGATGAGCTGCAGGCGAAGATCAAGGAGCTCGGCGCGAAACTGTCGGAAGACTACCGGGACCGCAACCCGCTTCTGATCGGCGTGCTGAAGGGCGCGTTCATGTTCATGGCGGATTTGGCGAAGGCGATCACCATTCCGGTCGAAATCGACTTCATGGCCGTTTCCAGCTACGGCAGCTCCACCAAATCGTCGGGCGTCGTCCGCATCATCAAGGACCTCGAGGTGTCGGTGGAAGGCCGCGACGTCATCATCGTCGAGGACATCATCGATTCCGGCCTGACCCTGAGCTATCTGATCGACGTGCTGGAGCGGCGCAACGCCCGGTCCGTGGCGGTCGTCGCCCTGCTGGACAAACCGGACCGGCGCAAGGTGAACCTCGACATCGAGTACAAAGGGTTCACGCTGCCCGACGAATTCGTGGTCGGCTACGGGCTCGACTATGCGGAAAAATACCGCAACCTGCCGTACATCGCCGTGCTGAAACCGGACGTTTACGGGGACCGCTGATGCCGGCGACGGGGCGGCCGCCTTTTGTTGAGGTGACGGATCGGACTGTGATAAAATAAAGCAAGTTGCGGCCCGAGAGGAGGTCAGGGATGAACAAAGTCATCCGGAACACCGGGTTCTATATAATCATTTTTCTCGTCATCGTCGGCATTTTCCAGGTATTCAGCACCAGGAACGAACAGCGGGACGAGCTGCGGTATGACCAATTCCTGACTGCGCTGCAGAACAAGGAATTCACCCAGCTCAACGTCCGCTTTGACGATTACACCTATCTGGTGACGGGCACGTTCCAGTCCGGCCGGCCGTTCAGCACGCGGGGGCCGGTGTCCGAGGAATTCATCCGGCTGATCGAATCGAGCGGGGTGCAGGTCACGTGGCTGCCGATGGAAGGGGACAGCGTCTGGCTGTCGTTCCTGACGACCTTGATCCCGTTTGTCATAATCTTCATCCTGTTCTTCTTCCTGCTCAACCAGGCGCAGGGCGGGGGCGGCAAGGTGATGAATTTCGGCAAGAGCCGCGCCCGATTGTATACCGAGGACAAGAAGAAGGTCACCTTTGACGACGTGGCCGGGGCTGACGAAGAGAAGCAGGAACTCGTTGAAGTCGTGGAATTTTTGAAGGACCCGCGCAAGTTTGCGGCGGTGGGCGCCCGCATTCCGAAGGGCGTCCTGCTGGTGGGACCCCCGGGAACGGGGAAAACCTTGCTTGCCCGCGCGGTGGCCGGGGAAGCCGGCGTTCCCTTCTTCAGCATCAGCGGTTCCGATTTTGTGGAGATGTTCGTCGGCGTCGGCGCTTCGCGTGTTCGCGACCTGTTTGAAAACGCGAAGAAAAACGCGCCCTGCATCATTTTCATCGACGAGATCGACGCCGTCGGCCGCCAGCGGGGCGCCGGCCTCGGCGGCGGCCACGACGAGCGGGAGCAGACGCTGAACCAGCTGCTTGTGGAGATGGACGGTTTCGGCGTCAACGAAGGCATCATCATCATCGCCGCCACCAACCGGCCGGACATTCTCGACCCGGCGCTCCTGCGCCCGGGCCGGTTCGACCGGCAGATCACGGTGGACCGGCCGGACATCAAGGGGCGCGAGGCCGTGCTGAAGGTGCACGCCCGCAACAAGCCGCTGGCCAAGGACGTCAAGCTGGACGTCATTTCCCGCTTCACGACGGGCTTCACCGGTGCGGATCTGGAGAACCTGCTGAACGAAGCGGCGCTTCTGGCCGCCCGCCGCAACCGCAAGGAGATTTCGATGAAGGAAATCGAGGAAGCGGTGGAGCGGGTCATGGTCGGCGTGGAGAAGAAGAGCCGGATCATCAGCCCGCGGGAAAAGCGGATCATCGCCTACCACGAGGCGGGCCATACGATTGCCGGCTACTATCTGGAGCACGCCGACATGGTGCAGAAGGTGACCATCATCCCCCGCGGCCGCGCCGGCGGGTACGTGATGATGACGCCGAAGGAAGACCGCCTGCTGATCACGAAGAAGGAGCTGCTCGAACGGGTGGTCGGCCTGCTGGCGGGGCGCGTGTCGGAGGAGCTGTACATCGGCGAAATCGGCACCGGCGCCTACGACGATTTCAAGAAGGCCACCCAGATCGTGCGCAGCATGATCACGGAATACGGCATGAGCGAGAAGCTCGGGCCGATGCAGTTCGGCCATTCGCAGGGACAGGTGTTCCTCGGCCGCGATCTGGCCCACGAGCAGAACTATTCCGACGCCATCGCCTACGAGATCGACCAGGAAATGCAGCGCATCATCCGCGAATGCTATGAGCGGGCCAGACAGCTGTTGACCGAGCACGAGGACAAGGTGCACCTGATCGCCAACACGCTGCTCGAGCGCGAAACCCTCGACTTCGCGATGATCAAGCAGCTGATCGAAACGGGCAAGATCGACGAATCGGCGCTGAACGAGGAGCACAAGAGCGGCATCTTCGCCAGCGTCATGGACGAAGCCGCGAAGAACCCGGCCGGGGAGCAGGCCGACGCGAAGAACCGGGAGGACGGCGCGATTGCGGTCCGGCAGGAGAGCGGCGCCGCACCGGCCCGCCAGGAAGGGGCTGTTGCGCCGGCTCCGGAAGGGGCGGCTGCACCGGCTCATCGCGATGAGCCGGCCGAATCGGCCCGCCAGGAAGAGAGCGCCCGCGCCGGCCGGCGGGAAGAAGCTGACCGGGAGAGCGAGAAACCGGGCGCCAGAGATGCGTCCGGCGAAACCGAAACGGCCAAAGGCAAACCCGCCGGCGCACCCGGCAAAGCGTTCGGCGGCGGGAGCTTCCACGCGGCGGATGCAGCCGCCGGCACGGCCGGCGCGCTGCCGGGCGGGGCATCCGGCCATGCGCCGGGCGACGACATCCGCATCAACATCCAGCCGAAACCGGAAAGCGATGCGAGCAACAAGCTGAACTTCGACCGGAACGATCCGGATGACGGCGGCAGGAAGGAATGAGCGGATCGGCGACGGCCCGCCAACCGGTCCGGCGAGGGACGATGGCGGAGACATTCGTGCCCGCGCCGGATGGCGGGCCAGCGTTGGATGGTGAGCCAGCGTTGGATGCCGAGCCAACGCCGCAGGGCCATGACCGGACGACACAAGCCGCCAAACAGGCTGCACAGCAAAGCAGCAGAGCTGCCCCGGGGAACGATGACCGGCGGCGGCTCTTTGTTTGTATCCATGTTGTTCGATTTTTCACATGATGAATGATCAACGGCGCTGAATTTTGGGCTGGTTTCTCATTCGTTGATTGCTTCTTGTTTGCGGCTTGCTTGCTGTTCGCGTGGAGTTGCGGACAATTTGTCCTCATCGGATGTGATAACCGGGGCAATGGGAAACCCATGTAGACCGGGGGATGAAACCGTGGACACGGGACCTAAAGAAACGAGAGAATCAAGAGAAGCAAAAGAAGCAAGGGAAGCAAGAGGAACAAGAGAAGCGGGAGCGAACGGAACGGGCGGACATGCGAACCTGTTCATCGCCGTGCCGCTGCCGGACGACGTGAAGCGGCGACTGGCGGAGGCCGTCTCCGCCGCGCAGCGGGATTTTGCGTTCCGCAAATGGGTGCACCCGGCCGATTATCACATCACGGTGAAGTTCCTGGGCCCGCTGGATCCGCGCCTGGCATCGGCGCTGCGGGAGACGGTGGCGCCCGCGGTGGCGGGCTTCGGCCGGTTTGCGCTTCGCCTGGCGCCGCCCGGCGTGTTCGGCCGGCCGGAGGCGCCGCGCATTTTGTGGATGGGCGTCGGCGGCGACCGGGCGGCGCTCGGAGCGCTGCAGCAGGCCGTGGAGCAGGCGGCCGCGCGGCTCGGCTTCCCGCCGGAACAGCGGCCGTACGCGCCCCACATCACGATGGCCCGGCAATGGACGGGGGCGGGGAAACCGGACCTCGAGCGGCTGGCGGCGTGCTTTGCCCCGCTTTCGGCGGCAGAGGACGCGCTTTCATGGGAAGCGGACGAGCTCGTGCTGTACCGCACCCGCATGGGCCGGCAGCCGATGTATGAACGCCTGGATCGCTATCCGCTCGTTGATTGACACTTTTTTGACCGTTGGTGTACATTAAGGTGTAATCGCAATCGGCTTGGCGGGACATCCCGCCGGAAACGGAGAAACGGCCGGACCGGTGAGCCGGCGGCTGCCATTCGATGCCATCGGAGAAGGAGAGACGGGCGATGGAGGCTTTGGCCCTCGAGCATCGGGAAGCGCAAAACCGCGAACTGAAAGAGCGCCTGATGCAGCTGAAGAAGGAACGAAACGCGATCATACTCGCCCATTACTATCAGCGGGATGAAATACAGGAAGTGGCCGACTTTCGCGGGGACTCGTTCCTGCTGGCGCAGAAGGCGGCCCAGACCGACGCGGACGTGATCGTGTTTTGCGGCGTCCATTTCATGGGGGAAAGCGCGAAAATCCTGGCGCCGGACAAGACGGTGATCATTCCCGATGAGCGGGCCGGCTGCCCGATGGCGGACATGGTCAATCCGGACGGGCTCCGCAGACTGAAGGCGCAGCATCCCGACGCGACGGTGGTCACGTACATCAATTCGTCGGCGGACGTGAAGGCGGAGACGGACATCGTCTGCACGTCCAGCAACGCCATCAAGATCGTCAATTCGGTTCCCACGAAAAAGGTCATCTGGGCGCCGGACAAAAACCTGGGCCACTACGTGTCCCAACACACGGACAAAGAAATGATCATCTGGGAAGGCTACTGCAACACCCACGACATGCTGACGATCCGGGACATCGAGGACATGAAGGCCCGGCATCCGAACGCCCGGGTGGTCGTCCATCCGGAGTGCCGCCCGGAAGTGGTGGCGGCGGCGGATTTCGTCGGCAGCACGACGGCGATCATCAAATACTGCAAGGAATCGCCGCACAACGAGTTCATCGTCGGCACCGAGGACGGCACCGGGTACCAGCTGCGCAAGGACAGCCCGCACAAGACGTTCCATTTTGCCTCGAAATATCTCGTCTGCCCGAACATGAAGGTCAACACACTGAAAAAGCTGGTGCGCGCCCTCGAACGGATGGAGCCGGAAATCTACGTGCCGCCCGCCGTGGCGGACAAAGCCCGTCGGGCGCTGGAACGGATGCTCGAGGTGGCCACCGCATGATGCCCCGAATGCTCATTGACTGCCGGGTGGCCGACCTGCCGCGGACGGAGGCGGACGTCGTCGTCATCGGGGCCGGCATCGCCGGCCTGTTCACGGCGGTGAAGGCGGCGGAGCACGGACGGGTGCTCGTCATCACGAAAAAATCGCTGCTGGAATCGAACACGCGGCATGCCCAGGGCGGCATTGCCGCCGTCATTTCCGACGACGATTCGCCGGAGTTTCACCTGGAGGACACCCTCGCCGCCGGCGCCGGTCTGTGCGAGCCGGCGGCGGTGCGGGTGCTCGTGACGGAAGGGCCGGATTGCATTCGCGAACTTGTGAATCTGGGCACAAATTTTGACCTCGAAAACGGCACCTTCGCCCTGACGCGGGAAGGCGCCCACAGCCATCGCCGCATTCTGCACGCCAACGGCGACGCCACCGGCGCGGAAATCGTCCGGGCGCTGTCGGAACGGGCAAAGGGGCACCCGAACATCGAGCTGTGGGACAACCATTTTGTCGTGGATCTCGTGTCGGACGGCCGGGAATGCTACGGCGCCATCGTCCTGACGCCGGACGGGGACCTTGTGTTCGCCGCGGGGAAGGCGACGGTGCTGGCCAGCGGCGGCGCGGGGCAGCTGTACCGCTACACGACCAATCCGGACGTGGCCACCGGCGACGGCGTCGCCATGGCGTACCGGGCCGGCGCCGTCGTGCGCGACATGGAGTTCATCCAGTTCCATCCGACCGCCCTCTGCCATCCGGGGGCGCCGCGCTTTCTCATTTCCGAGGCGGTGCGCGGCGAGGGCGCCGTGCTCCGCAACATCCGCGGGGAGCGGTTCATGGAGCGCTACCATCCGATGCTGGAGCTGGCGCCGCGGGACGTGGTGGCGCGGGCCATCGTGGCGGAGATGGAACGGACGGGCGCCACGTACGTCTATCTGGACATTACCCATCAGCCGGCGGACATGGTGCGGCATCGGTTTCCGACCATTTTTGAAACGTGCCTGCAATTTGGCCTCGACCTGACGAGCGACTGGATTCCCGTGGCGCCGGCGGCCCACTACATGATGGGCGGCGTCCGCACGGACCTGCAGGGCGAAACGAACATCCGGCGCCTGTTTGCCTGCGGCGAGGTGGCCTCCACCGGGGTGCACGGCGCCAACCGGCTTGCCAGCAACTCGCTGTCGGAAGCCGTCGTGTTCGGCCGCCGCATCGTGGAGCGGATCCGGCGGCTTGCGCCGGCCGACGTGCCGCCGGATATCGGCGCCGATCCGGGCCGCCGTACACCGAATGGAAACGCCGTCGCGGAGCGGCGGCTGAAGCTGCAGAAGGTCATGCTCCGCCATGTGGGCCTGAAGCGGAACCGGTCCGGACTGGAGAAAGCCGTCGAAGAGCTCGGCAAGCAGCTGCCCTTCCTGGAGCGGCGGCTTATGACCCGGGAACAGTTCGAATTTGCCAACATGCTCACCTGCGCGGTCATCGCCGCCCGGGCGGCCCTTGCCCGGACGGAAAGCCGGGGCGGCCATTTCCGCGAGGATTTCCCGCAGACGGATGACCGCGCATGGCGAAAGCACTTGCTGTGGCATATTGAAAAAGGCATGATGGAGGAGCCGATCGGCGATGGGTGACATCGGGGAACAACGGACGGACGCCAACGGAACGGGGGCGCCGGACCGGTTCGCGGCGGATGCGTCCGCGACGGACGTGTCCGCAACGGATCAGTCCGCCCGGCCCGCAAAACCGGAACTCAACATGGCGCTTCTCAGGAAAAGGATCGCGGAATGGCTGGAGGAAGACGCGGGCGGCGGCGACGTGACGAGCGCGGCCGTTCTTCCGCCGGACGCCGCGGCGCGCGGTTTCATCCACGTGAAGGAAGACGCGGTGCTGGCGGGGCTGCCCGCCGCCCGGGAAGTGTTCCGGATGGCGGATCCGGCGATCGATTTCGCGGCCCGGGCCGAAGAAGGCGCTTTTGTGGCCAAAGGCACGGTCATCGCGGAAGTGGCGGGGCCCGCGCGCAGCATCCTGACGGCGGAGCGGCTGGCGCTCAACCTGCTGCAGCGGATGAGCGGCATCGCCACGGCAACGCGGCGGTTCGTCGACGCGGTGCGGGACTTCCCCGGCGTGCGGATCGTCGACACCCGCAAGACGACGCCGGGCCACCGCTTTCTGGAAAAATACGCGGTGCGGATCGGCGGCGGGCACAACCACCGGTTCGGTCTGTCGGACGCGGTCATGATCAAGGACAACCACATCAAGGCCGCCGGCGGCATCCGGGCGGCTGTTGCTCGGGCGCGTGCGGCGATTCCCCACACGATGACCGTCGAGGTGGAGACGGAGACGCTCGCCCAGGTGGAGGAAGCCCTCGAAGCGGGCGCGGACATCATCATGCTGGACAACATGCCGCTTGAAGAGATGCGGGAAGCGGTCCGGCTCATCAAGGGCCGGTCGCCGCGGACGATCGTCGAGGCGTCGGGCGGCGTCCGTCTGGAGACGGTCCGCGCCATCGCCGAAACGGGCGTCGATGTCATTTCGGCGGGGAGCCTCACCCATTCCGTCCGGGCCGTCGACATCAGCCTGGACCTGGGAGACATCAAGGCCAGCCGCCGGGAACGGGGGGATTGGGCATGATTCTCGTCATCGACATCGGCAACACGAACATCGTGATCGGAGCCTACGAAAACCGGAAGCTGCTGCACCATTGGCGGCTTTCCACGAACCGGACGGCCACGGTGGATGAATACGGCATCCTGGTGTACAATCTGTTCCAATACGCCGGCATCCGGAAGGAAACCATCGAAGGCGTCATCATCTCCTCCGTCGTGCCGCCCATCATGCCGGTCATCGAAACGATGTGCAGAACCTACATCGGCAGGGAGCCGCTCATCGTCGGGCCGGGAATCAAGACGGGCCTCAACATCCGCTACGAAAACCCGCGGGAAGTCGGCGCCGACCGCATCGTCAATGCGGTGGCGGCCATCGAGAAATACGGGCCGCCGCTCATCGTCGTCGATTTCGGCACGGCCACCACGTTCGATTTCATCGACGCCAGGGGCGACTATCTCGGCGGCGCCATCGCGCCGGGCATCGGCATCTCCACCGAGGCGCTGTACAGCCGGGCGGCCAAACTGCCCCGCATCGAACTGGTGAAGCCGAAAAGCACCGTCGGACGCAACACCGTGGCGTCCATGCAGGCGGGCATCATTTACGGATTCGCCGGCCAGGTGGACGGCATCGTGGCGAGAATGGAGGAGGAATTCGGCATCAAGGCCAACGTCATCGCCACCGGGGGACTGGCCGGCCTGATTGCCGAGCATTCGAAGACGATCCGGAAAGTCGATCCGATGCTGACGCTGGACGGGCTGCTCATTTTGTACGAAAGGAATGCGGGCTGACGCGGCGGCATGCGGAAGGAAGCGGGGGACGAAGATGCACGGGAAAGAAGACCGGCTGATCAGGGGCGTCGCCCTCGGCGGCAAGGTGCGCGTGTTCGGCGCCCTGTCCACCGGCCTGGTGGAAGAAATCCGGCGCCGGCACGACCTGCTGCCGACGGCCGCCGCGGCGGTCGGACGGACGGTGACGGGCGCGGCGATGATGGGATTCATGCTCAAGGACGGACAGCGGCTGACGGTGCAGATCAAGGGCGACGGGCCCATCGGGCAGATCGTCGCCGATGCGGACAGCGAAGGCCATGCGCGCGCCTATGCGGACAACCCGCACGTCCACCTGCCGTCCAACGCGGCGGGCAAGCTGGACGTGGCCGGGGCCGTCGGCCGGCAGGGCATGGTTTACGTCATCAAAGATTTGGGCCTCAAAGAACCGTACCGCGGCGCTTCACCCATCGTGTCGGGGGAAATTGCGGAGGATTTGACCTATTATTTTGCCTCCTCCGAGCAGACGCCGTCGGTGGTGGCGCTGGGCGTGCTGGTGGATACGGATTTGTCGGTGCGGGCGGCGGGCGGCTTCATTTTGCAGGTGATGCCCGGCCTGTCCGACGGGGAACTGGACGAACTGGAAGCGCGGCTTGGCCGGCTGTCGTCCGTCACGTTCCTCATCGAACAGGGTCTCGGTCCGGAGGACATCGCCGGACGGCTGGTCGACGACCTGCAGGTGCTGGATGAAATCCCCCTGCGGTTTCGCTGCACCTGCTCCCGGGAGCGGGTGGAAAACACCCTCTTCAGCCTCGGCCGGGAAGAGGTGGAAAGCCTGATCCGGGAAAAGGGCGGCGCGGAAGTGGTCTGCCATTTCTGCAACGAGAAGTATCGGTTCGACCGGACGGAGCTGGAAACGATGGTGCGCGAACATTTTTGATTGACAAGGCGAATGCGGGCTGTTATGATAAAGCTAATTAAAACCAACTGAATTACTCGGAATACTGGTTGATTTGGGAGGACCGAGACCATGCCGAAAATTGTGAACAACATCACCGAAGTGATCGGCGACACGCCCCTCGTCCGGCTGAACCGCGTCGTGCCGCCGGGAAGCGCGGAAATCTACGTGAAGCTCGAATTCCAGAATCCGGGCGCCAGCGTGAAGGACCGGATCGCCATCAGCATGATCCAGGAAGCCGAACGGCAAGGCCTGATCAAGCCCGGCGACACGATCATCGAGCCGACCAGCGGCAACACGGGCATCGGCCTGGCCATGGTCGCCGCGGCCAAAGGCTACAAAGCCATCCTGGTCATGCCGGAAACGATGAGCCTGGAGCGCCGCAACCTGCTGCGCGCCTACGGCGCCCAGCTGGTCCTGACGCCGGGACCGGAAGGCATGAAGGGGGCCATCCGCAAGGCGGAAGAAATCAAGGCGGAGCATCCGGAATACTTCATGCCGCAGCAATTCAAAAACCCGGCCAACGTGAAAATTCACCGCGAAACGACCGGGCCGGAAATCGTCGAAGCCATCAATTCGCTGGACGGCAAGCTTGACGCGTTCGTGGCGGGCATCGGCACGGGCGGCACGATCACCGGCGCGGGCGAAGTGCTGCGGAAACATTTCCCGCACATCAAAATCTTCGCCGTCGAGCCGGCCGCTTCGCCGGTTCTGTCCGGCGGCAAACCGGGCCCGCACAAAATCCAGGGCATCGGCGCCGGCTTTGTGCCCGACATCCTGAACACGGAAATCTACGACGAGGTCATCACGGTGGAGAACGAGGAAGCCTTCGAAACGAGCCGCCGCGTGGCGCGGGAAGAAGGCATCCTGGGCGGCATCTCCTCCGGTGCGGCCATCTTCGCCGCGCTGAAGGTCGCCAAACGGCTGGGCGAAGGCAAGCGCGTCGTGGCGGTCGTGCCGTCCAACGGCGAACGCTACCTGAGCACGCCGCTGTATCAATTCGAGGAATGATCGCCGGATGACCGCGGCGGACGGACCGCCAACAGGCCCGCGGCCTTGGCGGACCGTCCGGGGGAACCGCCTCTCTTCCGATGCGTCAAATCAGCCCTCACCGGATGGATGGTGTGGGCTTTTCTTTATTGCCGGAAAAAAGGGGTTGATGCAGATGGCCGTTCAGGCCAACCAAAACGGACAGCCGCCCGTTCCGCCTCCCGACGAGCGCGTCGCGCTGGTCACGGGCGGCAACCGGGGCATCGGGAAGGAAATCGCGCGGCAGCTTTCGCTGATGGGGATGACGGTGCTGATCGGGTGCCGGGACGAGGCCAGGGGAAAAGACGCCGCGGCCGAGCTGGCTGCAGCGGGAGCGCCCGTCCGGCCCGAAGTGGTTGACGTCGGAAGCCGTCGCAGCATCGAAGGGTTGATGAAGCGGATCGAAGAAACGTACGGCCGGCTGGACGTGCTGGTCAACAATGCGGCCGTTTTGCTGGACCGGGGGGTGCCGGTGCTGGAAGTCGAAGAATCGGTCGTGCGCGAAACGCTGGACACGAACTTTTTCGGCGTCCTGAACCTGATCCAGCTGGCCGTTCCCCTGATGAAAAGGCACCGCTACGGGCGGATCGTCAATCTGTCGTCGGGACTCGGGGCGTTTCAATCCATCGAAGTGCTGCCGGCGTTGAAGGGGCAGTCGTCCGCCTACCGCATTTCCAAGACGATGGTCAACTTCCTCACGTGCCTGGCCGCCCTGGAGGTGGACGGCAGGGAAATCAAAATCAATGCGGTGTGTCCGGGCCGGGTCAGGACGGACATGGGCGGCGAAGACGCGCCGCTGTCGCCGACCGAAGGAGCGGATACGGCCGTCTGGCTGGCCACGCTGGATGCAGACGGCCCGAACGGCGGGTTTTTCCGCATGCGCATGAAGGCCGAATGGTGAAACGATCGGCCTGGAGAGGAGCAAAGACACGTTGGAAGAATCGGTGACCACGCTGGAGCAATGGCGCATGTGGCGGCGCGACGGGTTCAGCGCGCTGCCGCTTGTCCGCCGTGTGCCGCTCGGACCGGGCGAAGACCGCCCCGCCGAATGGAGCGGCGCCTGGCAAGCCGCTTTTCCGTATGCGGTGATCATGGAAAGCGGCAAGGACGGCCGGTACACCTATCTGGGCCTCCGGCCGGCCGCCGTGCTGCGCGGCAAGGGTGATCGGGCGGTCGAACTGGCAGCGGACGATCCGTGGACGGGAACGGGCGCCGGAACGGGCGGCCCGCCGGTCCGGACCGGCAAACCGCTGGATGTCGTGCGGAGCTGGATCGCGGGGCGCCGCGGGCCGCGGGTTGAAGACGGACCGCCGTTTGTCGGCGGCATCGCCGGCCTGTGGAGCTACGACATCGCCCGCTCCATCGAGCGGCTGCCCGAGCGGGCCGCCGACGATCTCGGGCTGCCGGACTATGTGCTCCTGCGGCTGGACGAACTGTGGATCATCGATCATGAAACGAAGGAATTGATGCTGTCCTGCGTGACGGTCGTCCCCGATGTTGTTTCCGGGGATGGGCTGGCGCATCTGCACCGCGAGGCGGCGGACAAAACCCGGCGCATGCTGGTCGTCTGGCGTTCGATTGCCGAAGCGGCGGCTTCGCCCGGGGCGCTGCGGCGGCGGGAGGCGCGGCGGGCGGCGACGGAGGCGGACCGGCTGGAAATCGACGTGGAGAACCTGGATCTGATCCGCCCCTTCAGCAAAGCGTCCTACATGGAAGCCGTGGAGGCCGTCCGGCGGTACATCGCGCAGGGCGACGTGTTCCAGGTGAATCTGTCGCAGCGGATGTCGAAGCGCACGCATGTGGCCGCGGAAGATCTGTACGAGTGGCTGCGGCTGTTCAATCCGTCGCCCTACATGGGGGTGCTGCGCTGTCCCGATTTCCGCCTCGTGTCCGCTTCGCCGGAACTGCTCGTGAAAAGTCGCAACAATCGCCTGGCCACCCGGCCGATCGCCGGCACGCGGCGCCGGGGGCGGACGCCGGAAGAGGACCGGCGGATGGCCGGCGAACTGCTGACGAGCGGCAAGGAACGGGCCGAGCACGTCATGCTCGTCGACCTGGAACGCAACGACCTGGGCCGGGTGTGCGCCTGCGGCACCGTCCGGGTTCCGGAACTGATGGCCATCGAGCGCTATTCCCACGTGATGCACCTGGTGTCCCAGGTGGAAGGGGAACTGGCGCCGGGGAAGGACGCCTTCGACGTGATCGCGGCGATGTTCCCGGGCGGCACCATCACGGGCGCCCCGAAAGTGCGCACGATGGAAATTCTCGAGGAGCTCGAACCGGTGCGCCGCGGCCCGTACTGCGGCTCGCTGGGCTGGATTGACTACGGCGGCGATATGGAATTTAATATTCTTATACGCACGATGGTCATCAAAGACGGTGTGGTGCATGTGCAGACCGGCGGCGGGGTCGTCATCGACTCCGATCCAGAGCGCGAATACGCCGAGACGCTGAACAAGGCGAAGGCGCTGTGGAAAGCGGTCCAATACGCCGAGCAAGAAGCGGCGGCATCCGCCGGGCGGCGCGAACCTTCCGCCGAACGGCGCGAACCATCCATTTCTGCACCCGGATCCGGGGAGGGCGGCCGGCCATGATTCTGGTCATCGACAATTACGATTCGTTCACGTACAACCTGGTCCAATATTTGGGCGAGCTCGGCGAAACGGTCGCCGTCCGGCGCAACGACGAGATCGACCTGGCCGGCATCGAGGCGATGCGGCCGGATCACATTTTGCTGTCGCCGGGTCCGTGCACGCCGAACGAGGCGGGCATCTGCCTGTCTTTGATCCAGCATTTTAAGGGAAAAATCCCGATCCTCGGCGTCTGCCTCGGCCATCAGGCCATCGCGCAGGCGTTCGGCGGCGAAGTGGTCCGGGCGGAGCGGCTCATGCACGGGAAGACGTCGTCCATCCTGCACGACGGCCGAACGGTGTTCGACGGCATTCCGAGCCCCTTTACGGCCACCCGGTACCATTCCCTCATCGTGCGGCGGGAGACGCTCCCCGCCGAACTGGAGATCAGCGCGGAAACGCCGGAAGGGGAAATCATGGCCATCCGGCACAAAACGTACCGGATCGAGGGCGTGCAGTTCCATCCGGAATCGATCCTGACCGAGCACGGTCACCGGCTGCTGCGCAACTTCACGGCCTCCAATGCCGCGCAATGGCCGGAAACGGCCGCCATCTGACCAGGCGGTGATGTTCGCGGCCGGGTCATTGCCCTTGGAAGCCGGATCATTGTTTCGGTCCGGCCATTTCGGCTGCCGGACCGTTGCGGCCGCCTGGCCATTGCCGCCGGAGGCCGGGCATTCCGCAGTGTGGCGCGGCCACGCGCATGCATGAAAGGCGGGCGAAACGGGAACGATGCGATTTGTCGCCGTGAACGGGATGCTGGTGGAGAAAGAACGAGCCGTGGTGTCGGTTTTCGATCACGGCTTTCTTTACGGCATCGGCCTGTTTGAGACGATGCGCACGTACGGCGGCGCGCCGTTCCTTCTGGATCGGCATCTGGCGCGGCTGGCGGACGGCTGCCGGCGGCTCGGCATCCGCCACGAGCCCGACGAAGGCGAGGTGCGCCGGCTCATCCGCAGGCTTCTTGACGCCAACGGCCTCAAGGACGGGATCGTCCGCCTGAGCGTTTCGGCCGGCGAAGGCCCCCTCGGATTGCCCGAAGGCCCATACGAGTCGCCGGTGACGGTCATCTTCTGCAAACCGCTCCCCCCGGTGCCGGCCAGCCGGCCGCTGCAGCTGCTCCGGCTGCGCCGCAACACGCCGGAGGGGAGCGTGCGGGAAAAATCCTTCCATTATATGAACAACGTGCTGGCCAAACGCGAGCTGTCGACCTATCCGTGGGCGGCGGGGGCCGAAGGGCTGTTTCTCGACGCCGCCGGACGGGTGGCGGAAGGCGTGGTCAGCAACGTCTTTTTTGCCGCCGGGGGCGTTCTGCATACGCCTTCGGCCGAAACGGGCATCCTGCCGGGCGTGACCCGGGGGGAGGTGCTGCGCCTCGCGGCGGAAGACGGCATCGAGGCGCGGGAAGGGCTGTATGGGGTGGACGATCTCTGGCGGGCGAACGAGCTGTTCCTCACCAACTCGGTGCAGGAACTGGTGCCGGTTCATGCCGTCTATGACGAAACGGGCGCCGTGCGCTGGCGCTGGTCCGGCAAGCCGGGCCCGCTGACGGAGCGGCTGAAGGCGGCCTACCGGCGGGAAACGGAGCGCGAAGCGGCGAACGCCGCGGACGGGTGACGGCGGATCGGCAAAAAGCCGGACAAACGCCGAAAAGAGGGAGGCCGGACAACAACGCGAAGGAGCGACGGATCCATGCTGCGGGTACGGGTTGAAAAGCGCGTGATCGATTGCCGGGGCAAGACCCTTGTCCTCGGCGAACGCACGCTCATCATGGGCATTCTCAACGTGACGCCGGATTCCTTTTCCGACGGCGGGCGCTACACGACGGTGGAGCGGGCGGTGCGCCACGCGGTGCGGATGGCGGAGGAAGGCGCCGACATCATCGACATCGGCGGCGAATCGACGCGGCCGGGCCATCAGCCGGTGAGCGCGGAGGAAGAACTGGCCCGCATTTTGCCGGTGATCGAGGCGGTCAGGCGGGAGGTCGACCTGCCGATTTCCGTCGACACGCACAAGGCGGAAGTGGCGCGGCAGGCGCTGGAAGCCGGCGCCCACATCATCAACGACATCTGGGGCTTTAAGCGCGACCCGGACATGGCGCACGTGGCCGCCCGCTACGGCGCGCCGGCGGTGCTCATGCACAACCGCACCGACGAGGACTATCCCGGCGGCTTCATGGCGGATCTTCTGGACGATTTGCGCCGGTCGGTGGACATCGCCCGGCGGGCGGGCGTGCCCGACGACCGCATCATCCTCGATCCCGGATTCGGCTTCGCCAAGTCGATGGACCAGCATCTGGAGCTGATGGGCCGCCTCGATGAAGTGCGCGCCCTCGGATTTCCGGTGCTCGTCGGCACGAGCCGCAAGCGGTTCATCCGCCACACGCTGGATGTCGGCGTGGACGATGCGCTGGAAGGGACGGCGGCGACGGTGGCGCTGGCGGTGGCCCAGGGCTGCGACATCGTGCGGGTGCATGACGTGAAACCGATGAAACGGATCGCCGCCATGTGCGACGCCGTCGTGCGGCGGCCGGCGGTCGGCGGCAGGTGAACGGCCGATGGACAGGATCGAGTTGAAAGGCATGCGGTTTTTCGGGTACCATGGGGTGTACCGGGAAGAGAACCGGCTCGGCCAGCAGTTCGTCGTGGATCTGACGCTTTACCTCGATCTGGCGGAGGCCGGCAGCCGGGACGATCTCGCGGCCACCGTCAACTACGCCGACGTGTGCCGGCTGGTCGGGGACATCGTCACCGGACCGCCGCATCGCCTCATCGAAGCGCTCGCGGAACGCATTGCCGCCGCCGTGCTCGGGGCTTATGACAGGGTAAGCGAGATCACCGTGCGCGTCACGAAACCCCACCCGCCCGTCGACGTCCATTTTGACGGGGTCGCGGTGGAAATCCACAGGAGACGCGGCTGATGGAACACGAGCAACACATGCGCGAAACGACCGCCTACATCGGGCTCGGGTCCAACCTGGGCGACCGGTTCCGGTATTTGACCGCCGCCGTCATGCAGCTTCATGCCCTCGGCGGCGTTCGCGTCACGCGCTGTTCTTCCGTTTATGAAACGGCGCCGGTCGGGCTGAAGGAGCAGCCGCCTTTTTTGAACATGGCCATCGAAGTGGCGACGTCCCTGCCGCCGCTTGATCTGCTCGAGGCGATGCTTGCGGTGGAGCGCTCCCTGGGCCGCGTGCGCACGGTGCGCTGGGGGCCGCGGACGATCGATCTCGATCTGCTCGTCTACGGCGACGTCCGGATGCGCACCGAACGGCTGGAACTGCCGCATCCGCGCATGCTGGAGCGGGCTTTCGTGCTGGTGCCGCTGCTGGAACTTTGCGACGGACGCGGGCATGCCGGCGGGGACGCGGCCGGCGAACCGCGGGACATGCGGCCGGCGGCCGCGCGCAAGGAACGGGACGCATGGCGCAGGGCGCTCGACACCGCGGAAGGAAAGGAAGATGTGCGTTTATGGAAAACGATCACCTGGCGCTCCGAATCCGGGCGTTTCGAAAACTGAAAGGTTACACCCAGCAGGAACTGGCGGAACGGCTCGGCGTGTCCGTCGCCGTGCTCGGGGCCATCGAGCGGGGAACCCGCCGGGCTGACAGCAACATTCTCGAGAAAATCGCCGACGTCCTCGGCGTGGGCATGGATGAGCTTTTGAACCGGGCATAAAATTGACGTTTTCCTGTTCCGATTCACCCATTCCAAAAGGAAAGAAGGTGGACGCCATGTTGAAAATCGGCAACGTGGAGCTCGAAAACAACGTCGTGCTGGCGCCGATGGCGGGCGTCTCCAACCCGGCGTTCCGTCTCATCGCCAAGGCGTTCGGGTGCGGGCTCGTGTGCGCGGAGATGGTCAGCGACAAGGCGATCATGCACGGCAACAAGCGGACGATGGAAATGCTGTACGTCGACGAGCGCGAGAAGCCCCTCAGCCTGCAAATTTTCGGCGGGGAGAAGGAGTCGCTGGTGGCCGCCGCCAAATTCGTGGACCAAAACACCAACGCGGACATCATCGACATCAACATGGGCTGTCCCGTTCCGAAAATCACGAGCTGCGACGCGGGAGCCAAATGGCTGCTCAATCCGGACAAGATCGAGGAGATGGTGTCCGCCGTCGTCGAAGCGGTCTCGAAGCCGGTGACGGTGAAAATGCGCATCGGCTGGGATTCGAAGCACATCTACGCCGTGCAGAACGCCAAGGCGGTGGAGCGGGCCGGCGGCGCCGCCGTCGCCATCCACGGCCGCACGCGGGAGCAGATGTACACGGGCAAGGCGGACTGGAACATCATCCGGGAAGTGAAGGAAGCCGTGTCGATTCCGGTCATCGGCAACGGCGACGTGTTCACGCCCGAAGACGCCCGGCGCATGCTGGATGAGACGGGCTGCGACGGCGTCATGATCGGCCGGGGCGCCCTCGGCAACCCGTGGATGCTGTACCGGACGGTGAAGTACCTGACCACGGGAGAGCTGCCGCCGGAACCGACCCCGCGGGAAAAGATCGACATCGCCATCGTGCACATGGACCGCCTGATCGCGCTCAAGGGCGAGCAGGTGGCCGTGAAGGAAATGCGCAAGCATCTGGCCTGGTACCTCAAGGGCCTGCCCGGCGCGGCGCGGGTGAAGGACCGGATCATGGAAGAAACGAGCCGCGACAACCTGGTCAACATCCTTCGGGAATACGTGGAAAGCCTGTACGAGCGGGACGAATTCCGCGAAGCGGAGAAGGACGAAGCGCGTTTGGCCACGGCATCGGTCACGGAGAAGGTCAAGCAGGCGGTCCGGGTGGACCCCGGGGCGGATCCTTCGTTCGTGCCGCCGGCATCCGGGCAGTGACGGGCCCATTTCCCGGCCGGACGCCCGTCCCGTGGGCGGATAGCCGCAATTGACTTTTCCAACCCCATGCCATATAATCATGCAATAGAAATTTGGCGTGCCGGCTTGGCAGGGCAACTCGCGTATTTTCGCACAGGCTTCGGAATATGGATACAGTACGGCAGAGTACCATGGAGACGGGAGATCTGAAAATATGTCCGAAAAGGAAATCATCCTGACGCAAGACGGCTTGCGGAAGCTGGAAGAGGAGCTCGAGCACCTGAAGTCGGTCAAACGTCGCGAAGTCGCCGAACGCATCAAGGTGGCCATCGGCTACGGCGACATCAGCGAAAACTCCGAGTACGAAGACGCCAAGAACGAACAGGCTTTCATCGAGGGACGCGTCATCACGCTGGAGAAGATGCTCCGCAACGCGCGCATCATCAACGACGACGAGATCGACACCGAAACGGTGAGCATCGGCTCCAAGGTTGTACTGGAGGATCTGGACTACGGCGAGAAAGAGGAATACACCATCGTCGGCACCGCCGAGTCCGACCCGTCGCAAAACAAAATTTCCAACGAGAGCCCCGTCGGCAAAGCCATTCTCGGCAAGAAGAAGGGCTCCGTCGTGGAAGTCAGCGTTCCAGCGGGCATCATCAAATACAAGATCGTCGACATCAAAAAGTGAGCGAATCTCCGGTACGAGCGTACGAATACACTTGAAGAAAGCTTCCCGACGGAAGCTTTTTTTTGCAAAGGGAGTGGACAAGTGTTGAACCAGCAAACGGAGCGCCGGGAAGCCGATCGGGAGGCGGGGCGGCAAGACGCCGGCCGGCCGGAAGAACGGCAGGAGGAACTCAGCGAACTTTTGCGCGTCAGAAGGGACAAGCTGGACCAGCTGCGCCGGATGGGCATCGATCCGTTCGGCCGCCGGTTTGAGCGCAATGCGCGGGCCGCGGACATTTTGAAGGCATACGGCCATCTGCCCAACGAGGAACTGGAGGCGCGGCCGGCGGACGTGAGCCTGGCGGGCCGGATCATGCAGAAGCGGAGCATGGGCAAGGCGTCCTTCGCCCACATCCAGGATCTGACCGGCCGCATCCAGATTTACGTGCGCAAGGACGAGGTCGGCGACGACGCGTACGCCCTGTTCGACCTGCTCGACATCGGCGATCTGATCGGCGTGCGTGGCACGGTGTTCAAGACGAAGACCGGGGAGACGACCGTCAAGGTGAAGGAGCTGGTGCTGCTCACCAAATCGCTCCATCCGCTGCCGGACAAATACCACGGCCTCCGCGACGTGGAGACGCGGTACCGCCAGCGCTACGTGGACCTGATCGTCAACCCGGAAGTGCGGGAGACGTTCATCGCCCGTTCCCGCATCATCCAGTCGATGCGCCGGTATTTGGACAGCCAAGGGTATCTCGAGGTGGAGACGCCGACCCTGCACGCCATCGCGGGCGGCGCCACGGCGCGGCCGTTCATCACCCACCACAACGCCCTGGACATGCAGCTGTACATGCGCATCGCCATCGAGCTGCACCTGAAGCGGCTCATCGTCGGCGGGCTGGAGAAGGTGTACGAAATCGGCCGCGTCTACCGGAACGAGGGCATTTCCACGCGCCACAACCCCGAGTTCACCATGATGGAACTGTATGAGGCATATGCCGATTTCGAGGACATCATGCGCCTGACGGAAAACCTGATCGCCCACATCGCGCAGGACGTGCTGGGGACGACCAAAATCACGTACCAGGGCATGGAGATCGACCTGACGCCGCCGTGGCGGCGCGCGTCCATGGTGGATCTGATCCGGGAAGTGGTCGGCGTCGACTTCAGCGTGCAGATGACCGACGAGGAAGCGCACCGGCTGGCCCGGGAGCACAACGTGCCGGTGGAACCGGCCATGACGTTCGGGCATATTGTGAATCAGTTTTTCGAAACCTATGTGGAGGACAAACTGATCCAGCCGACGTTCGTGTACGGCCATCCGGTGGAAATTTCGCCCCTGGCCCGCAAGAACGACAAGGATCCGCGCTTCACGGACCGGTTCGAGCTGTTCATCGTCGGCCGCGAACACGCCAACGCCTTCACCGAGCTGAACGACCCGATCGACCAGCGGGAGCGGTTCGAGGCGCAGCTGCGCGAACGGGAGCAGGGCAACGACGAAGCCCACATGATGGACGAGGACTTCCTCCATGCGCTGGAGATCGGCATGCCGCCGACGGGCGGGCTCGGCATCGGCGTCGACCGGCTCGTCATGCTGCTGACCGATCAGCCGTCCATCCGCGACGTGCTCCTGTTCCCGCACATGCGGGAGCGGATTTGACCGCGATTGGCAATTCCATGCAGGCCCGGGAAGAAGTTGAGTTGCATTCCGTCCCGGGCCGTGATAATATCTTTCTTGCCGTCATCGGACGGCCGCCGCCCGGGCGGCAGGATGGACCCGGAACCCCGCCGGCAGCGTGCCGCGGCAGGCACGGGGCTGGCGCCGGAACCAAAAAAATCTTGTTGCCAAGCGGGCACGAAATGTGTTATTTTATAAAAGTCGCTGTCATCACGGCGACGGCGCAAAACCTTGTTCCTTGAAAACCGCAAACAAGCCATCGGGGTCCTGCGACCGTGCGTCCTTCGGGGACGCAAAGCGAAGCGGAGGAAACCGCGCCCTGTGGGGGCGAAGGTCCTTCGGCAAGGACAACAGCC
>Ga0310826_100113_pt1 | contig 134060 bp, 103 predicted proteins | sample WT_ome_FD_201306 | JGI IMG/M metagenome (GOLD analysis project Ga0310826, IMG submission 201306) | Sorghum-adapted microbial communities enriched on wild type (WT) sorghum from Joint BioEnergy Institute, Emeryville, California, United... ... | reverse complement strand
AACTCTAGAGACGGACCACGTGCGCGTTCCACTGTGGTCGGTCAGTCAGGCAACGCCCCAGCCAGCAACAATTCCCTTGCAACACAGCGGCTCTCAGCACCCACAGAAAGCCAAGGAGAGGGACGCGTGTTCTAGGATTGACGTATGACAACGGGGGTGGTGACGGCTTCTACGGCGCCTCAGGTGGCTCCCCAGGTTCTTCCACCTGGCTTGGCCGAGATGCCACCGGGGCCGCGGCTGTCAGCGGCGCTGGCGTCGCTCGACTTGCGACGATTGACCGCGCATCAGCTCGCGGTGGTGATTGCGGCGCAGAATCGCCAGATCGCTTACGAGCAGTCGCGGTTGCTGGCGGCGGTGTGGGAGCTGGGGCACACCCCGCTGGAGGTTCGCGACACCGTGGTGCGGAAGTCGGACATGGTGCCGTTCGCCATGGTCGAGGCCGCGCAGGCCGGCCGGTGGACCCAGCAACATGCGAACGAGACCCGCGATCTGGCCTACTTCGTGCTGGACCAGGTGCCCGCCCTCGGCGACGCGCTGGCGGCCGGGCAGGTGGATCTGGAGAAGGTGAAGGTCTTCCAGCGTCTGCTGTCCAATGTGGTGGATGTCGCCCTGATGCGGACCATCGTGGCGCTGGCCCTGCCCACGGCGGTCCACGGCACCACCGGTGCCCTGCGGTCGCGGCTGTACCGGCTGCGGTGCAAGCTCAGCCCCGAGGCGGTCCGTCGCCAGCGCGAGCGTGACCACGACAACCGGTACCTCTCCGCCCACCAGGAGATCAGCGGACTGGTGACCCTGGTGGCCCGGTTCTGTGACGAGCAGGCGGCCATGGCCGCCCTGGAGCACATCGACGCCATCGCCGCCGCCACCCGGGCCGCTGGCGACCCGTTGGGGCGCAGCGCCGACCAGTTGCGGGCCGACATCGCTCTCAGCCTGCTCGCCGGCGTCGATCCGGCCAAGGCCGGGTTCGCCACTCCGGCCGACCGCAAGGGCACCGTCACCGTGACGGTCAACCTCGCCACCCTGGCGGGCCTCACCGGGCTGCCGGGCCTGTCCATGCGCAGCCGGACGTGTCCGCACACCACGCCTACCGAGCGGACCATGCTCTCCCACCTGACCGCCGCCGACCCCGGCATCGCGGGGCTGTGCCCGCAGTGCCTGGCTCAGGCGGCCGACCTGGCGCTGGAGCCGGGGGATCTCGCCGGGTACGGGCCGCTGGTCGCGCACATCGCCCGCCAGACCGTCGCCCAGCTCGCCCGGGTCAGCACCTGGCGGTTCGCGGTCACCGACGACCACGGCCGTCAGATCGCCGAGGGGCTGGTCCCCACCGACGTGCTCCCCGACATGGATGTCGAGCTGCGTCGGTGGGCGGCCGACGCCGCGGCCGGTCCCGACGGCCGCGCCCGCCGCACTCCGACGGCGGCGCAGGCCGCGTTCGTGCGGGCCCGTGACCGGCACTGTCAGGCGCCCGGTTGCCGTGTCCCCGCCCACCGCTGCCAGATCGACCATCGCATCCCCTGGCACTGCGGCGGACCCACGCTCATCGACAACCTGTACTGTCTCTGCCGGTTGCACCACCGTGCCAAGGACGAGGCCGGGTTCACCTACCACCCCACGGGTGACGGCCTGCGCTGGACCACCCCGGCCGGGCACACCTACCTCACCCGACCCCGCCGACGCCGACGACGTGACCACCGCTCGCTCGGCATCGTCGTCACCGTCGCCGCCTACCGGCATCTGTCGAGGGGGCACGATGGGATGGCATAACCCTCCGGTGCCGTGGTCCACGTTGGAGCGGCATCTCTCCGGCGACGTCATCCGAGACCCGGTGACGGTCGACCATGGCGACGGCAGCGACACGCCCGCCTGGACCCGCAAGCGGCCCCGCTACGAGGCGCCCACCCTGGTTCGACAGGCGTCCGCTGTGGACTATGCCGAGCTGCACTGCCACTCCAACTTCAGCTTCCTGGACGGGGCGAGCCATCCGGAGGAGCTGGTCGAGGAGGCCTACCGGCTCGGGCTGACCGGGTTGGCGCTGACCGACCACGACGGGTTCTACGGCGTGGTGCGGTTCTCCGAGGCGGCGCGCGAGCACGGGCTGCCCACCGTCTTCGGGGCGGAGCTGTCGCTGGATCTGCCGGCCCCGCAGAACGGTGAGCCCGATCCGGTCGGCGCCCACCTGCTCGTGCTCGCCCGGGGTCCGGAAGGGTACGCCCGGCTGAGCCGGGTCCTGTCCGAGGCACACCTCGCGGGCGGGGAGAAGGGGCGCCCGGTCTACGACCTGGAGGGCGTCGCGGCCGAGCTGAAGGACCACGCGGTGGTGCTCACCGGCTGTCGCAAAGGCCTGGTGCCCCGGGCCCTCCTCGCCGGCCGGGAGGAGCAAGCCGTCCGGGAGCTGGATCGCCTGATCGCGCTCTTCGGGGCCGATCAGGTGGTGGTCGAGCTGACCGACCACGGGGATCCGATCGATGGTGATCGCAACGATGCGCTCGCCGAGCTGGCCGCCCGCCGGCGTCTGCGGACGGTGGCGACGAACAACGTGCACTACGCCACGCCCGACCGCTGGCGGATGGCCACGGCCCTGGCCGCGGTGCGGGCGCGGCGCAGCCTCGACGAGATCGACGGATGGCTGCCGGCGGCCGGCACCGCTCACCTGCGCAGCGGGGAGGAGATGGCCCGGCGGTTCGCGCACTACCCGGATGCGGTGCGTCACGCCGCCGCGATCGCGGCCGAGCTCGCCTTCGATCTGACGCTGGTCGCGCCCAACCTGCCGGCCTACCCGGTTCCGCCGGGGCACACCGAGATGTCCTGGCTGCGGGAGCTCACTGAGCAGGGCGCGCGGGAACGCTACGGCCCGCGGGAGGAGAACCCCAGGGCGTACGAGGTCATCGACCGGGAGCTGGACATCATCGAGAAGCTGAACTTCCCGGGGTACTTCCTCGTGGTGCACGACATCGTGACGTTCTGTCGGGAGAAGAACATCTTCTGCCAGGGGCGCGGGTCGGCGGCGAACTCGGCGGTCTGCTACGCGTTGCGGATCACCAATGTGGACGCCGTGAAGTGGGGACTGCTCTTCGAACGGTTCCTCGCCCCGGAACGGGACGGGCCGCCTGACATTGACGTCGATATCGAGTCGGACCGTCGGGAGGAGGTGATTCAGTACGTCTACCAGCGGTACGGCCGGCGGCACACCGCCCAGGTCGCCAACGTCATCTCCTACCGGCCGCGCTCGGCGGTGCGCGACATCGCCAAGGCGTTCGGCTACTCGCCGGGGCAGCAGGATGCGTGGAGCAAGCAGATCGATCGCTGGGGGTCGGTGTCGGCCGCCGACGTGGACGACATCCCGGCCGAGGTGGTGCACTACGCCAACGAGCTGCTCACCTTCCCCCGGCACCTCGGTATCCACTCCGGCGGGATGGTGATCTGCGACCGGCCCATCATCGAGGTCTGCCCGGTGGAGTGGGCCCGCATGCCGGGGCGCACCGTGCTGCAGTGGGACAAGGACGACTGCGCCAACGTCAACCTGGTGAAGTTCGACCTGCTCGGCCTGGGCATGCTCTCGGCGCTGCGGTACGCGGTGGAGTTCGTCGACCCCACGATGGATCTGGGCACGCTGGACCTGGCCGACTCGGAGGTCTACGACATGCTCTGCCGGGCCGACGCGGTGGGGGTGTTCCAGGTGGAGAGCCGGGCTCAGATGGCGACCCTGCCCCGGCTGAAGCCTCAGAAGTTCTACGACCTCGTGGTGGAGGTGGCGCTGATTCGCCCGGGTCCGATCCAGGGCGGTTCCGTGCATCCCTATATCCGGCGGGCGCAGGGCAAGGAGCCGCCCGTCCCGCCCCATCCGCTGTTGGAGAACGCGCTCAGCCGTACGCTCGGGGTGCCGCTGTTCCAGGAGCAGCTCATGCAGATGGCGATCGACGTGGCCGGCTTCAACGCGGCCGAGGCCGACGAGCTCCGGCGGGCCATGGGGGCCAAGCGCTCGGCCGAGCGGATGGCTCGGCTCAAGGATCGGCTCTTCGCCGGGATGGCGGAGCGGGGCATCACCGGGGAACTGGCCGAGGAGCTGTTCCACAAGCTGGCCGCCTTCGCCAACTACGGCTTCCCCGAGAGCCACGCCATGAGCTTCGCCTCCCTGGTCTTCTTCAGCGCCTGGTTCAAGCGGTACCACCCGGCCGCGTTCTGCGCCGCGCTCATCAACGCCCAGCCGATGGGCTTCTACTCGGTACAGTCCCTTGTGGATGATGCCCGCCGCCACGGGGTCACGGTCCGCCGGCCGGACATCAACGCCAGCGGGGTGATGTGCACCCTGGAGCCGCCCATCGAGCCGGGAGGACCGCGGAGCCTGGTCAAGGGCACGCCGCCGGAGGAGTGGGGTCGGGGTGGCCCGGTCGTCCGGCTGGGGCTGTCGCAGGTCCGGACGATCTCCAAGGAGATCGCGGAACGGATCGTGAGCGAGCGGGAGTCCGGCGGACCCTACCGCGACCTGCGTGACCTGGCCCGACGCGTCGCCGCCACGGGGAAGCCGCTCACCGTGGCCAACCTGGAGGCGCTCGCCACCGCGGACGCCTTCGCCAGCCTCGGGCTGAGTCGGCGGGAGGCGCTGTGGGCGGCCGGCGCCGCGGCCCAGGAGCGACCCGACCGACTGCCCGGTACGGTCCTCGGGGTGCAGTCTCCGACGCTGCCCGGCATGGACGTCGTGGAGGAGATGGTCGCCGATGTCTGGGCGACCGGGTTGGCTCCCGATTGCCATCCGGTCGAGTTCGCCCGGGAGCATCTGACGAGCCTGGGCGCTCGCCCTATCGCCACACTATCCACAGTGGATGACGGTGCCCGGGTTCTGGTGGGTGGCCTGGTTACTCACCGGCAGCGTCCGGCGACGGCCAGCGGCATCACGTTCCTGAACCTGGAGGACGAGACCGGGATGCTCAACGTGATCTGCTCGCCCGGTCTGTGGCAGCGGTTCCGGCGGGTGGCCCGGACCGCGAATGCCATGGTGATCCGCGGCACGGTGGAGAACGCCGAGGGGGTGACGAACCTGGTTGCCGAGCACCTTGCCCCGCTGCGCCTGCCGGTCCGCCTCGCCTCCCGGGACTTCCGGTGATCACGGATATCTCAACGTATAAGTAGAACGCAGTCTGGTTTCACGTTATCCTGGCGAGCGGACAGGTGCAGGGCGGGCCACAACCGTACCCCTCGACATGGAGAGACTACGATGCGTACCCGTCCCCTGATCGCGGCGGCCACCGCGATCGGTATCGGCGCCGCCACGGCCGTGATCGCGGTGACCTTGTCTCCCCCCGCCACGGCCCAGGTCGCCGGTGGCTACGACTTCACTCAACCCGAGGTCGTGGCGTCCGGGCTGAACACGCCCTGGGGCCTGGCGTTTCTTCCCGACGGCAGCGCCCTCGTGGGCGAGCGCAACAGCGCCCGCCTGCTGCAACTGCGCCCCGGTCAGCCTCCTCAGGTGATCGGCACGGTTCCCGGCGTGCAGGCCAGCAATGAGGGCGGTCTGCTGGGCTTGGCGGTGTCGCCCAACTACGCCCAGGACCAGTGGGTCTACGCCTACTACTCGACGGCGACCGACAACCGCATCGTCCGCTTCCGTCTGAACGCGATCCAGAACCAAGAGGTGATCCTGTCCGGGCTGGGCCGGGGGTTCATCCACGACGGTGGTCGGATCGCGTTCGGCCCGGACGGGATGCTTTACGCCGGGGTCGGCGATGCCGGCAACACGGCGAACGCGCAGAACCTCCAGAGCCTCAACGGCAAGATCCTGCGGATGACCCCGACCGGCGGCGTGCCGGCCGACAACCCGTTCGGCAACTCGCTTGTGTGGAGCCTGGGCCACCGCAATGTGCAGGGCCTGGCCTGGGACGCCCAGGGCCGGATGTGGGCGTCGGAGTTCGGTCAGAACACGTGGGACGAGCTGAACCAGATCGTGCCCGGTGGCAACTACGGCTGGCCGACCGTGGAGGGCATGGCCAACAACCCGCAGTTCCGTAACCCCGCCGCCGTCTGGACCCCGGCCGAGGCGTCGCCCAGCGGGCTGGCCTTCGCCAACGACACGCTCTTCATGGCGGCGCTGCGCGGCCAGCGGCTGTGGACCGTCCCCGTCAACGCCAACGGCACCGTCGGTACGCCCGTGGCCGAGCTGCAGGGCCAGTACGGCCGGCTCCGGACGGTGGCGCGCGGCCCGGACGGCTGGCTGTGGGTGACGACGAGCAACCGCGACGGCCGGGGCAACCCGTCGGCCACCGACGACCGGGTGCTGCGCTTCCCGCCGGCGTCCGGCGGCCCGACCGGCACGTCCACCGGCACGCCGCCGGTGACCGAGACGCCTCCGCCGCCGGGGTGCACCGCGACGTACCAGAAGGTCAATGAGTGGCCGGGCGGGTTCCAGGCGAGCGTGCGGGTCGTCAACACCGGCTTCACTCCGCGCACGGGCTGGACGGTGAGGTTCACCTTCCCCAGTGGCCAGACGATCACTCAGCTCTGGGACGGCACCTACACCCAGACCGGCGCGAATGTGACCATCAGCAATGCGCCGTGGAACGCCACGCTGCCCCCGAACGGCTCCGCGACGGTCGGCTTCCTCGGTACCTGGAGTACGAGCAACGCCGATCCGACCAGCGTCACCTGTCAATGACGCCCGGCGGCTGATCGCCAGCCGGAGATTTGGCAGCATGACCGCCATGCAGATCCACAGCGCGGTGGCGCTGGTGACCGGGGCGTCGTCGGGGATCGGTCGCGCGACGGCGCTGGCCCTGGCCCAACGCGGAGCCACGGTCCTGCTGCACGGCCGTAACCGCACCGCGCTCGGCGAGGTCGCCGACCGCACCGGTGGCACGGTGCTGGTCGAGGATCTCGCCGAGCCGGGCGGGGGTCGGCGGCTGGCGGAGCAGGCTCTCGCGGTGGCGGGAAGGCTGGACATCGTGGTCGCCAACGCGGGCGTCGGCGCGGCCGGGTCGTTCGCCGTCATGGCCGAGGACCGGCCGGCTCACCTGATCGCGGCCAACCTCACGGCCCCGATCGAGCTGACGCGGGCGGTGCTGCCGGCGATGCTCGCCGAGGGCCGGGGCAGCATCGTCCTGGTCACCTCGATCGCCGGCCGCATGGGCGTGGCCGGCGAGGCGGTGTATGCGGCGACCAAGGCCGGGCTCGATGCGTTCGCGGAGAGCCTGCGGCTGGAACTGCACGGTACGGGCGTACGGGTCGGGGTTCTCGTGCCCGGCGTGGTGGCGACCGACTTCTTCACGCGCCGGGGTCGGCCGTACGGCCGGCGGCGCCCGCGGCCGCAGAGCCCGCACGCGGCGGCCGCCCGGATCGTCCGGCTGGTCGAGACCGGCCGGGCCGAGGCGTACCTGCCGCGCTGGCTGCGGCTGCCGGTCGCGGTGCGAGCGGTCGCTCCGGGGTTCTACCGGCGGCTCGCCGGCCGCTTCGGCGGGAGCTGAGGCACGGCGCGGTCGGCCCGGGCCGGGGCGCCACCGCGAGCCGGGGTGTCGCTGCGGGCCGGGGCGCCGCTCCAGGCGAGCGCGAGCAGCAGCTGGGAGCGGAAGTCGGGGGAGTCGAGCGCAGAGCCGAACAGGGTGTGCAGCTGGCCCATCCGGTAGCGGACGGTCTGCGGATGGACATGCAGCTCGCGGGCCACGGCGCGGCGGTCACCGAAGTGACGCAGCCAGGATCGCAAGGTTTCGATCAGTCGCTCGCGGGTGGCGCTGGGCTGGCCGTCGAGCGGGGCGAGCACCTTGCGCTGCAGGGCCGCGAGCAGTTGGGGGTCGCGGTGGACCAGGATCGCGTCGAGGTGCTCGTCGGCGAAGACGGGGTCGTCGGTGAGGATGCCGGCCCGCTGCAGCTCGGCGGCGGTCTGCGCGATCGGCACGCTGGCCGGTAGGTGCTCCAGGGGTACGGCGTGGCCGACCACGGCGTGGGCACCGCGCAGGGCCTTGGCCAGCCAGCTCCGGCGGCCGGGGCCGGCGGGATCGGGGACGATCGCACCGACCAGGCCGGGCCGGCGGACGGGCAGGCTGCGGGTGTCGAGCCGGGACAGGAACGAGTGGCCGATGGGGTTGTCGGGATCCGTGAGGATGATCGACACCTCGGCCGGTAGGGCCCAACCGGCGCGGACCGCGGCGCTGCGGACCGCGGTGGTGTCGGCCCGGCCGGAGAGCAGCAGGTCGACCAGTTCTTCCCGGCGACGTTCCCGTTCAGCCACGGCTTCGGACTGCTCCCAGACGTACCCGCGGGCCGAGGCGGAGGAGAGCTGGTCGATAAAGACGAAGACCGCTTCGGCGAGGGCGGCCAGCGCATCGGGCTCGACCCCCAGCTCCAGGGCTGCCCGCGATACGTGCCGCCAGGCCACCCGTCCGCCCACCTGGTAGGCGGACAGCAATGTGGACAGTTCGCGGCCCTCGCGGGCTTCCAGTCGGCCGATGCTCTCGAACAGCGCGATGTGGGGTGCGGGCTCGGTGGGTGTCCGGGGTTGCTCGGCCAGCTCCACCAGCCAGGTCAGGAAGGCCCGGGCCGCCGTGGTCACCTCGCCCTGGTCGTGGCTCAGGAACTCGGCATATTCCGGCCACTCTGTGGCAAATTGCTCCCGGACCTCCGCCAGGATCTCGGGCAGCTGGTTGTGCAGCACCGGCACCAGCCGGGCAAGATCACTTCTCGCGATGTTTCCCGGTACGTGCACGTATACCGGTCTACCTCAACGAGACGGGGGTCGCCGAGACTCCGTGTCCGTCATGACGGACTCATTGTGCGTTTGTACGTCGGTGACAACCTGCCGCATCCGATTTGCGCCGAGGAGGTACAGACGCCGCGCCCGATCACGGAAGACCATCAGGTAATGCGACCCCCGACCGGTGCCCGATCGGCCGCGGCGAACGGCGGATCCGTACGGTCGGAGGCGCCCACCGATCCGCGTAGTGATCATTTGCCCCATAACGATTTGTCGGCGAGTGATCGGCCCAGCCGCGCGGTGCCTGGTGAGAACGTGCCCGGTAGCAGTGTTTCCGGCAGCAACGTGCCCGGTAAGACCATGCCCGGTAAGACCATGCCCGGTAAGAACACGCGCGGGAAGAACATGCCCGGTCAGAACGCGCCCGGCAATGATGTTCCCGGTAGCGATGAGTCCAGCGACGATTTGCGCCGCAAGGAACGGGCCGAGAACTTTCCGGTCGCGCTGCGGGTGCTGCCCGCCCGGTACCGCGAGCATCTGCGGAATCTCTACGACGTCGCCCGCGTGATCGACGACCTGGGTGACACCGGTGCGCCGGAGCAGCGGACCGCGGCCCTGCTGGCCTTCCGGGAGGACCTGTCGACGATCTGGCGCGGCGGAACGCCCCAGAGCCCGGTGCTGCGTAACCTGATCGGGACCGTACGGGCGTGTGACCTGCCCGAGCAGCCGTTCCTCGATCTGATCGAGGCGAACCTGCGCGACCAGACGATCACGGTCTACGAGACGTACGAGGACCTGCTGGGTTACTGCACCCTGTCGGCCAATCCGGTGGGACGGCTGGTCCTGCAGGTCTTTCAGGTCAGTACGCCCAAGCGGATCGAGCTGTCCGACCGGGTGTGCTCGGCCCTGCAGATCATCGAGCACTGTCAGGATGTCGCCGAGGATCACCGGGCCGGTCGCCTGTATCTGCCGCTGGCCGACCTGCAGCGGTTCGGCGTCCGTCGCGACGATCTCGGCGCGGCCGTGGCCACGCCGGCCGTGCGGCGGCTCGTGCAGTTCGAGGCGGAGCGGGCCGAGCGGCTGCTCGTCGAGGGGGCCGTGCTGGTTGGCGAGCTGCGGGGCTGGGCCCGCCTGGCGATCGCCGGCTACATCGCCGGCGGCCGATCGGCGGTGGCGGCCCTGCGCCGGGCCGACTGGAACGTGCTGCCCACCCATCCCCGACGCCGCCGGCGGGACGTGCTCGTCGCCTTGGTCGGGCTCGTGACGCGCGGCGTCGGTACCACTGACCGGACGGCCGAGGGGAGCGAGCCGTGACGCCGACGATCGAGCAGGCGTACCAGGTGTGCGAGGAGATCACCCGGACCCGGGCGCGCAACTTCTACTACGGCATCCGGCTGCTGCCGCCGCCCAAGCGGCAGGCGCTGTGCGCGCTCTACGCCCTGTCGCGGCGCATCGACGACATCGGCGACGAGGAGGCGCCGGCGGACGAGAAGCTGACCGCGCTGACCCAGCTGCGGGCGGAGCTGGACGAGATCGATACGTCGAACGATCCCGTGCTGGTCGCCGTCCGCGACGCCGCCCGGCGGTACCCCGTGCCGATGCCGGCCTTCCGGGAGCTCATCGACGGCGTGGAGATGGACGTCACCGGCCGGACCTACGACACGTTCGACGAGCTGGTGATCTACTGCCGGTGCGTGGCCGGCACGGTGGGCCGGCTGTGCCTGGGGGTCTTCGGCTCCCGCCCCGACCCGCGGGCCGCGCAGTGGGCCGACACCCTGGGGATCGCCCTGCAGCAGACGAACATCCTGCGCGACGTCCGGGAGGACCTGAACGCCGGGCGGGTCTACCTGCCACGGCGGGAGCTCGACGCGTTCGGCGTGCAGCTCACCCTGGATGAGCGGGGCAACCTGGTCGACAAGGACGGCGGACTGGCCGCGGTGATCGCGGCCGGCGCGCAGCGGGCCCGGGCCTGGTACGTCGAGGGCCTGCGGCTGCTGCCGCTGCTCGACCGTCGCAGCGCCGCCTGCACGGCCGCCATGGCGGGGATCTACCGCCAGCTGCTGGCTCGGATCGCGGAGGAGCCCAGTCGGGTCTACCATCAGCGGCTGTCACTGTCGGGCTGGCAGAAGGCGCGGGTAGCCACCTGGGCATTGATTGGTCGCGGACTATGAGCACGGGGGGCGGCGGGGATCGGGTAGTCGTAGTCGGCGGTGGCCTGGCCGGCATCACCGCCGCGCTCGACTGTGCCGACGCCGGCTGCTCGGTGACGCTGCTGGAGGCCCGGCCCCGCCTGGGCGGGTTGACGTACTCCTTTCGGCGCGGGGATCTGGAGATCGACAATGGCCAGCACGTCTTTCTCCGGTGCTGCACCGCCTACCGGGCCCTGCTGGACCGGCTCGGCGTGACCGGGCAGACCGTCCTGCAGCCGCGGCTCGACATCCCCGTCGTGTCCATCCGGGACGGTCGGCGGGCCCGGTTGCGGCGCAACGGTCTGCCCGCGCCCCTGCACCTGGCCCGCTCGCTGCTGGCCTACCGGCCGCTGACCGTACGGTCGCGCCTGCGGGCGGCCCGGGCCGTGCTGGCGCTGCGGGGCGTGGATCGCACCGATCCGGCCACCGACCGCCGGGGCTTCGGCGAGTGGCTGCGCGCCCACGGGCAGGGCGCCGACGCCGTCGAGGCGCTGTGGGATCTCATCGGGGTCGCCACCCTCAACGCCCACGCCGACGACGCGTCGCTGGCGCTGGCCGCGATGGTGTTCCAGGTGGGGCTGCTCGAGCGGGCCGATGCGGCCGACCTCGGCTGGTCGCGGGTCCCGTTGGGACGCTTGCACGGTGACGCGGCGCTGGCCCGGCTGACCGCGGCCGGGGTGACCGTACGGACGGCCACCAAGGTGACGGGGCTGGAACGGGTGGGCGACGGGTGGCGCGTCACGACCAGCCGTGGCGGCACCGAGGCCGCCCACACTGAGGCCGCCCACACTGAGGCCGCCCGCATTGCGGCCGGCCGCATCGAGATCGGCCGGGAGCACACCGAGCTGGCCGACCAGGTGATCCTGGCGGTACCGCCGGCCGCGGCCGAGGCGTTGCTGCCGCCCGGGGCGGTCGCGGCCGCGCCCGGTTGGGCGGCCCGGCTCGGGGCGGCGCCGATCGTGAACGTCCATGTCGTGGTGAGCGAGCCGGTCCTGGCCGAGCCCTTTCTGGCCGTCGTGGGCTCGCCCGTGCAGTGGGTCTTCGACCGTACGGGGGCGGCCGGCCTGGCCTCGGGCCAGTACCTGGCCGTGTCGGTCTCGGCCGCCGACCCGTACATCGACGCGCCGGTGGCCCGGCTGCGCGAGGTGTTCTGGCCGGAGTTGGTCCGGGTGCTGCCGGCTATCGCGCGAGTTGATCTGATCGATTTCTTCGTCACCCGGGAGCGCGCGGCGACCTTCCGTCCCGCGCCGGGGCAGGCGGCGCTGCGGCTGCCTGCGCGGACGAACGCCCCGGGCCTGGTCCTGGCGGGTGCCTGGACCGATACCGGATGGCCGGCCACGATGGAGGGCGCCGTCCGGAGTGGTCATGCGGCGGCGCGGGTCGTTCTCGGCGACCGCGCCGGACACCTCAGCGGACCCGGACCATCGGCGGGCGCGTCGCCCGCCGGCCTGGTCCCCGGTGGGCGAGGAGTGATGGTATGACGGGGACAGGGTCGGTGACGTCGACCGAGCGGAGGACGGCGACACCACCGTCCATTGTGGAAAGAAGTCGGGGCGTGGTGGAGCCAGCGCTGCAGGCGGCGCTGGCGCGGCTGGACCCGTGGTGTCGGCACGTCGCCACCTACCACCTGGGCTGGTGCGATGCCGACGGTCAGCCCACCCCGGGCCGGGGCGGCAAGCTCGTCCGACCCGCGTTGGTCCTGCTGGCCGCGGAGGCGGTGGGGGCCGCGCTCACGGCGGCGCTGCCGGGCGCGGTGGCCGTGGAGTTGGTGCACAACTTCTCGCTGTTGCACGACGACCTCATGGACCGGGACGTGGAGCGTCGCCACCGCCGTACGGTGTGGTCGATCTGGGGTCCGGCGACCGCGATCCTCGCGGGCGACGCTCTGCTCGCGCTCGCGCACGAGATCCTGCTCGAGGCGCCGTCACCCGGGGCGTCGCGGGCCGCCTGGCTGCTGGCCGGCGCGACCCGGGAACTGACCCGCGGTCAGGTGGCGGACCTCGCGTTCGAGACCCGCGACGACGTGGGACTCGACGAGTGCATCGAGATGGCGCGGGCGAAGACCGGGGCGCTGTTGGCGGCCGGCGCCGGGATCGGCGCGGTGCTGGCCGGTGCTCCCAAGTCCACTGTGGATGCGCTGGTGACGTTCGGGCGTGAGGTCGGGCTCGCCTTCCAGCTCGTCGACGATGTGCTCGGCATCTGGGGCGACCCGGCGGTGACCGGCAAGCCGGTCCACTCCGACCTGCGTTCGCGGAAGAAGTCCCTGCCGGTGGCCTGGGCCGCCGCCCGCCCGGAGGTGGCCGAGCAGTTGCGCGGGTGGCTCTCCGGCCGGGACGAGCCGACGGACGAGACCGTGGCCGGCGTGGCTGACCTGCTCGACCGGGCCGGGGCCCGCGCCTGGGCTCTGGAGCAGGCGGGGGCGTGCATGCGTCAGGCCGAGCAGGCGCTCGCGCTGGTCGACATCAAGCCGCAGGCCCGGGCCGAGCTCATCCAGCTCGCCCACTACGTGGTGGATCGATCGTCATGACAAGCACTCTCGAGCAGACCGAGGTCACCGCGGCGCTGGCCCGCGCGGTCGAGCACCTGCGCGGCCGCCAGCACGCCGACGGCTGGTGGAAGGGCACGCTGGCCACCAACGTGACGATGGACGCCGAGGACCTGTTGCTGCGCGAGTTCCTCGGTATCCGGACGGAGGAGGAGACCGCGGCGGCCGCCCGCTGGATCCGGTCGCAGCAGCGCGCCGACGGGACGTGGGCCATCTTTCCCGGCGGGCCGGCGGACCTGTCGACCACGGTCGAGGCGTGGGTCGCGCTGCGGCTGGCCGGTGACCCGCCGGACGCGCCGCACATGCAGCGGGCCGCGCAGTTCATCCGCGAGCACGGCGGGGTGCCGGCCACCCGGGTGTTCACCCGGATCTGGCTCGCCCTCTTCGGCGCCTGGTCCTGGGACGACCTGCCCGAGCTGCCGCCCGAGATGATCTATCTGCCGTCGTGGTTCCCGCTGAACATCTACGACTGGGCGTGCTGGGCGCGGCAGACCGTGGTGCCGTTGACGATCGTGGGCAGTCTGCGTCCGGTGCGGCCGCTGCCGTTCGACCTGGCCGAGTTGGCGGTCGACACGGTTCCGCCCCGCAAGAAGGCTCCACTGTGGACCTGGGAGGGCGTGTTCCAGCGGCTGGACCGGGTGCTGCACTGGTACGCCCGGCACCCGATCCGGCGGCTGCGCGAGGCGGCCCGGCGGCGCGCCGCGCAGTGGATCATCGAGCGCCAGGAGGCGGACGGGTCGTGGGGCGGTATCCAGCCGCCGTGGGTCTACTCGCTCATGGCGCTGCACCTGCTCGGGTACGACTGGGACCACCCGGTGATGGCCAAAGGGCTCGCCGGCCTGGAGGGCTTCCTCGTGCGCCAGGAGCAGCCCGACGGCGTGCACCGGTGGTTGGAGGCGTGTCAGTCGCCCGTGTGGGACACGGCTCTCGCGGTGACCGCGCTGCTCGACGCCGGGGTGAGCCCCGACGATCCGGCCGTGCTCCGGGCCACCGACTGGCTGCTCGGGGAGGAGGTCCGGGTCCGGGGCGACTGGGCGGTGCGCCGGCCCCGGCTCGCGCCGGGCGGCTGGGCGTTCGAGTTCGCCAACGACTACTACCCCGACACCGACGACACCGCCGAGGTCGTGCTGGCCCTGCGCCGGGTGGCCGACCACCATCCCGACCCGGCTGCGGTGCGGGCCGCGGTGGAGCGGGGCGTGGCCTGGACGATCGGCATGCAGTCCCGCGACGGCGGCTGGGGCGCCTTCGACGCCGACAACACCCGGCGGCTGCCCACCAAGCTGCCGTTCTGCGACTTCGGCGAGGTCATCGATCCGCCATCGGCCGACGTCACCGCGCACATCGTGGAGATGCTGGTGGCGCACGGGCTCGGGGAAAGCCGGGCGGCCCGCCGGGGCGTGGCCTGGCTGCTGCGCCACCAGGAGCCGGACGGGTCGTGGTTCGGCCGGTGGGGAGCCAACCACATCTACGGCACGGGCGCCGTGGTGCCGGCCCTGGTCGCGGCCGGCCTGGACCGCGATGCCCCGCCCATCCGGCGTGCCGTGGAGTGGCTGCGCCGCCACCAGAACGACGACGGGGGCTGGGGCGAGGACATGCGCTCCTATGTGGACCCGGAGTGGATCGGTCGGGGCGCCTCGACCCCGTCCCAGACCGCCTGGGCGTTGCTGGCCCTGCACGCGGCCGGGGTGCACGACGAGACGGCCCAGCGGGGCCTGGCCTACCTCGTGCGGAGCCAGCGGCCCGACGGCGGCTGGGACGAGGAGCAGTACACCGGCACCGGCTTCCCGGGCGACTTCTACATCGCGTACGAGCTCTACCGGGTGGTCTTCCCGATCATGGCGTTGGGCCGGTACGCCCGCTCCCCGGTGGAGACGTCGTGAGCGATGCCGTCATCGCCGCGCCGCTGCCGGTCGAGTGGGTGGCCCTGCGTCGCGCCCGAACGCCGGTGGTCTGCACCGGGCGGGGCCCGCGTCGGTCGCAGCGCTCGGCCCGCCGGCTCGGCGAGGCGGCCGTGCTCGTGGCCGGGGTCGCCGGCGGCCTCACACCCGAGGTGAACGTGGGCGACCTGGTGGTGGCGAGCGAGGTCCGGGCACCGGACGGGCCGGCGCGCGCCTGCGTGGGCGGTGCCGACCTGGCCGAGCGGCTGCGGGCGGCCGGGCTGCGCGTCCACTATGGACCGCTGCTGTCCTGGCCGCGGGTGGTGGACGGGGCCGAGCGGCGCCGACTGGCCGCGACCGGCGCGCTCGCGGTCGACACGGAGTCGGCCTGGCTGGCCCCGCCGGAGCCCGTGCCGTTCGCGGTGGTCCGGGCGGTCTCGGACACCGCGGCGTCTCCGCTGCGGCGCCCGGGCATCGTGGTCGCGGGCCTGACGGCCCTGCGGGCGTTGCGCCGGGCGGTGCCGATCCTCGACTGCTGGGTGTCCGATGTCAGGAAGGACGCCTTGTTGACGGCTAGTGCCCAGGAAGGCGTCCTTCCTGACACTGAAACGGAGGTGAGCTGACCGTGGCGATGCCATTGCGCCAGAGCATTCGGCTGGCGTCGTACCTGCTCAAGCAGAAGCTGCGCCGCCGGGAGAAGTTCCCGGTGCTGGTCGAGCTCGAGCCGCTGTTCGCCTGCAACCTCAAGTGCGCCGGGTGCGGGAAGATCGCTCAGCCCGCCAGCCTGCTCAAGCAGCGCATGCCGGTCGAGCAGGCCGTCGCCGCGGTCGAGGAGAGCGGCGCCCCCATGGTCTCGATCGCCGGCGGCGAGCCGTTGATGCACCCCGAGATCGACGAGATCGTCCGGCAACTGCTCGCCCGGCGCAAGATCGTGTTCCTGTGCACGAACGCCCTGCTGCTGCCGAAGCACCTGCACAAGTTCAAGCCCCACCGCAACTTCGCCTGGATGGTGCACATCGACGGCCTGCGCGAACGACACGACGCGTCGGTGCGTAAGCCCGGTGGGTTCGACGCGGCCGTCGACGCGATCCGGCAGGCGAAGGCGGCCGGGTTCCGGGTGATGACGAACACGACGTTCTTCAATACAGACACGCCGGAGGACGTCCGGGCCGTGCTCGACTTCCTCAACGACGAGTTGAAGGTCGACAACATGCAGATCTCTCCGGCGTACGCCTACGAGAAGGCGCCCGACCAGGAGCACTGGCTCGGGGTGGAGGAGACGCGGGCGCTGTTCGCCAAGGCGTTCGCCGACGGACGGCGGCGCAAGTGGCGGCTCAACCACTCGCCCGTCTTCCTCGACTTCCTCGAGGGCAAGCGGGAGCTGGCCTGCACCCCGTGGGGCATCCCGTCGTACTCGCTGCTGGGCTGGCAGCGGCCGTGCTACCTGCTCGACGACAGCTACGCGCGTACCTACAAGGAGCTCATCGAGACCACGGACTGGTCGGCCTTCGGCCGAGGCAAGGACCCGCGCTGCGCCAACTGCATGGCTCACTGCGGTTACGAGCCGACCGCGGTCATCGCCACCCTGGGTTCGCTGCGGGAGACGCTGCGGGCCGCCGCAGGCAGCTGACGCCGGCGGCCGGCGAGAGCGACTCGGCCCCGCGGCGGGGGGGGCTACGCCTCGTTCGTGTGCCGGGGCCGCTGTGCTTCGCTGGCGCGGCCCGGCGGCCGCCGGCCCGGAGCGCGCAGCCGCGGGCCGAGGTGACCGTACGATCGGGGTGTGCCCGCCCTGGCGTCGCTGTGGCTGGATCGTGCCCTCGCGGTGGTCAGCGGCGCCGTCATGGTGCTCCTGGTGCTGGCGTACGTGACCCAGCCGCCAGCGCCGGCTGACGCGGTCGCGGGCCTGACGCTGGCCGGGGTGGTCGCCGCGCACGCCGTCCTGGCGGTGCGCAGCACCCGTCCCCGCCTGGCGGTGGTGGTCGCCGCGGTCGGCGGGGCCCTGGCGGCCGGGTGCGGCTTCGAGGCGCCGGTCGTGGCCCTGCCCTTCGCCCTTTACTCGCTGGCGGTGACATCGGCCGATGTCCGGTGGCCGTTGGCGGCGGTCGTGGGGGCGATCGGGCTGATCACCATCGCGCGCCTGGTCGGCACCCGGGGCGACGGTGGCGCGAACCTCGCGGTGCGGGACGCCGCGATCGTGCTGGCCGCGGTGGCGATCGGGGCGTGGGCGCGGGCCCACCGGCGGGCCGGCCGCCAGGCCGTCGAGCTCGAAGCGGCCCGGCGGATCGCCGAGGAGCGCCTGGCGTTGTCGCGCGAGCTGCACGACCTGGCCGCGGGCACGCTCACGGCCACCGCCGTACAGGCCGGCGCGGCGGCCCACCTGAGCGCCACCGCTCCGGACACCGCGCGAGCCATGATCGCCGAGGTAGCCGAGCAGAGCCGGGCAGCCATGGCCCGGCTGCGGTCGATCGCGGCCGCCCTGCGCGCCGGGGACCTGCCCGCGCCGCATCCGGTGGCGCCGACGGTTGACGCGCTGGTCGAGCTGTACCGGCGGGCCGGTCTGACCGTGCACGGCTCGTGGGCGAGCGCGGCCGGCGACGAACCCGGCCCGGTCGCGGTGCGCCTCGTCGTGCAGGAGGCCCTCACCAACGTCCTGCGTCACGCGGGACCGGGCGACGTCGAGCTGACGGTCGCCGAGGATGCCGACGCCTGGCGGGTGCGAGTCGACAACCCGGTGTCGGTCGACGACCCGGTGTCGGTCGACGACCCGGCGCGTGAGACCACGACGGTGACCGACCATCGCGGCGGTCTCGGCCTCGTCGGCCTGCGCGAGCGGGTCACCGCCGTGGGCGGGACGCTGACGTACGGTCGGCGCGACGGCCGCTTCGAGGTGACGGCGGTCGTCCCGAAGACGGGGGCGACGCGGTGATCCGGGTTGCGCTGGTCGAGGACCACGCCGTGGTCCGGCGCGGGCTGCGGGCGCTCATCGACTCCACCGAGGACCTGCGGGTCGTGGCCGAGGCCGGTTCCGGCGTCGAGGGCCTGGCCGTCGTCGCCGAGACCCGGCCCGATGTGGCATTGGTCGATGTGCAGTTGCCCGCCATGGACGGCATCACGGCCACCGAGCTGATGCTGCGCTCCGACGACGCCCCGCGCGTGGTGGTGCTCACCGCGTTCGGCGACGAGGCGACGGTCTTCGGGGCGCTGCGGGCCGGGGCCAGCGCCTTTCTCCTAAAGGACTCCCCGCCCGAGGTCGTGCTGAACGCGATCCGGACCGTGATGAACGGCGATGCGTTGGTCGGCCCCGAGGTGACGCGCCTGGTGATCGAGCGCGCGCTGGCCGCGCCACCGTCCGGCGCGCCACCGTCCGGCGCGCCATCGTCCAGCGCGCTGTCGTCTACGGGGCCACCGTCTGGCGAGCCACCGTCCACGTCGTCCGTTGGGCCATCGGCGGGTGCGACGCCAGCCGGCGCACCGGTCCCGTCGAGGGCGGGCGGGCCGGCCCCCGCGAGGCCAGGCGGCCTGGCTTACCCGAGGCCAGGGGCGTCGCTGCCCGCCGACCTCACTCCGCGCGAGATCGAGGTGCTCGCCCTGGTCGGGGCCGGCCTGTCCAACGCCGAGATCAGCGAGCGGCTGGTCGTCTCGGCCGCCACCACGAAGACCCACATCCGGCATCTGCTGGCCAAGACCGGCGCCCGCGATCGCGCCCAGCTGGTGATCCTGGCGTACGAGTCCGGCCTGGTCACGCCGGCGGCCCGAGCTGACCGAGCCGGCTGGCCCGCCCGAGCCGGCTGACCCGCCCGAGCCGGCTGGCCCGTCCGAGCCGATTGACCCGCCCGAGTCGCCTGAGCCGACCGGGGCGCCGGCTAGGCTGGGCCGCGTGGAGACCTGGATTGAGCACCGGCGCGCCGACGGAGAACGACTAGGGTGGATTCGTGCCGAGGGCGAGCACTTCGTCGTCATCGATCTGCTCGGCCGCGAGGACCCCACGCCCCGGGACTGGCCGTCCGCCGAGGAGGCGCTGGAGGAGAAGGGCCTGGCCTGGCTGGCTGAGCCCTGGGAGCTGGTGCGCGACGGTGAGGTGATCGATGTGCGCATCACCGGGGTCAGCCCGACCGGCATCACCGTGAAGACCGAGGACTACGGCGCCATCGACATACCGGTGACCGTCTATCACCTGCCGTTCCCGGCCCCGGCCGAGCTGCGCCCCCGCCGCGCATCCTGACCCGCCGGCACGTTCGGACCCGCCGGCACGTTCCGACCCGCCGTACGTTCCGACCCGCCGGCACGTTCGGACCCGCCGTACGTTCCGACCCGCCGTCCGTCCTGATCCGCCGTACGTCCTGACCCGCCGCACGTCATGATCGCCGTGAGGCGGCGCGGGGGCATAGCCGCCATGACTGCCTCACGGCGATCATCGCGCGTGATCGCGGTGAGGCGGTGGGGCGTCGTCGCGGCCATGACCGCCTCACCGCGATCTCTCCTCTGCGCGATCTCTCCTCTGCGCGATCTCTCTTTTGCGCGATCTCTCCTCTGCTCGGCTCTTGGCGCCCGCTCGCCCGACGGTGTGACGTACGCCTGTTCCTCGCACCCCCGGTTGAGAGAACCCTCACCCGTCACTAAGGTAAGCCTTACCAAACCGTCGGGAGAGGGTCTTGATGCGATCTTTGCGAGTGCTGGCCGCGCTGTCGGCTGCGGTCCTGGTCCTCGCCGGGTGCTCCAGTACGACCGAGAGCAACTCGAGCGGGGGCGACGATACGACCGGGATTTTTCCGATCACGATTCGCCACGCGTTTGGCGAAACGGTCATTCCGGCCAAGCCGGAGCGTGTGGCCGCGGTCGCGTGGTCGAACCACGAGGTGCCGCTGGCCCTCGGGGTCGTGCCGGTCGGCTTCCCGGCCGTGACGTGGGGCGATGACGACGGCGACGGTGTGCTCCCGTGGGTCGAGGAGCGGCTGGCCGAGCTCGGGGCCGAGACTCCGGTGCTGTTCGACGAGACCGACGGCATCGACTTCGAGGCGGTGGCCGACACCAACCCCGACGTCATCCTGGCCGCGTACTCGGGCCTCACCCAGGAGGAGTACGACACGCTCAGCCAGATCGCGCCGGTGGTCGCCTACCCCGACCTGCCGTGGGCCACCTCGCTGTCGGACATGATCCGGCTCAACAGCACGGCGCTGGGCCTGGCCGAGGAGGGTGAGCAGCTCATCGCCGACCTGGAGCGGCAGATCGACGACGCCCTGGCGGAGTACCCGCGGCTGACCGAGCACAGCGTCATGTTCAGCTGGTTCGATCTGAACGACCTCAGCCAGGTCGGCTTCTACACGACCCACGACACGCGGCCCGGCTTCCTCGCGAGCGTCGGGTTCGCTACTCCCAAGTTCGTCGCCGAGCGGTCGGCCGCGTCGGAGTCGTTCTTCGAAACGGTCAGCGCCGAGCAGGCGGACCTCTTCGAGGATGTGGACATCATCGTCGCGTACGACACGGCGGACGGCGCCGGCCTGGCCGCGGCCCAGGCGGACCCGCTGCTGTCCCGCATCCCGGCCATCGCCCGGGGTTCGGTGGTCCTCCTCGAGAACGGCACGCCGCTGGCCGCGTCGGCCAACCCCTCGCCGCTGTCGGTGGGTTGGGGCATCAAGGACTACATCGCCCTGCTGGCGGCGGCGGCCGACAAGGCCGGCGGGGCCGACTAAGGTCGACGGGACCTCGTGACCACCCTCGTCGCCCCGCAGCGGTCAGCGGACGTCGCGACCCCGCGGCGTGCGCTGACCGCTCGGCTGGCCTGGCTCGGTGTCGCCCTGGTGGCGCTACTGCTGGCCACCACGGCGTCGGTCGCCTTCGGCTCCCGCGTGGTCAGTCTGGACGAGATCGTCTCGGCGTTCACCGGGGCCGAGGACGGCGTCGCGCAGGCCGCCGTCCTCGGCCGCATCCCGCGGACGATCCTGGCGCTGCTCGTCGGGGCGACCCTGGGCCTGGCCGGGGCGGTCCTGCAGGCGGTCACCCGCAACCCCCTGGCCGACTCTCAGGTGCTCGGCATCACGTCGGGGGCGTCCCTGTTCGTGGTGGCCGGCATCGCCTTCGTGGGCCTGTCCAGCCCGATGGCGTACATCTGGGTGGCCATCGCCGGTTCGGCCCTGGCGGCGATCCTCGTCTATGCGATCGGCTCGCTCGGGCGGGGCGGCCCCACGCCGCTCAAGCTGGCCCTGGCCGGGGCCGTGACCTCGGCGGCCTTCAATGCGCTGGTCAGCGCGGTCCTGTTGCCCCGCATCGAGGTCATGGACGACTTCCGGTTCTGGCAGATCGGCGGGGTCGGCGGGGCGACGTACGACAAGCTCACCCTGGTCGCGCCGTTCCTGGCCGTGGGAACGCTGATCTGCGTGGTGTGCGCGCGGGGCCTCAACGCGCTGGCCCTCGGTGACGACGTGGCGGCCGGGCTCGGCGAGCGGGTTCTGCGCACCCGGCTGGCGGCTGCGGCCGGCGCGTTCATCCTGTGCGGCGCCGCCACGGCCGTGGCCGGGCCCATCGGGTTCGTGGGGCTCATGGTGCCCCACGCCTGCCGCCTGCTGGTGGGGGTCGACCACCGGTGGCTGCTGCCCTTCTCCGCTCTCGTGGGGGCCACGCTGCTCACGGTGGCCGACGTGGCCGGCCGCGTGGTCGCCCGACCGTCCGAAGTGGACGTCGGTATCGTCACGGCGCTCATCGGTGCGCCGATCTTCATCGCCATCGTTCGGCGCCTGAGGGTCCGGGCCCTATGAGCGCAGTCGACGTCGTGATCGCGGGCCGCGTCCGCCGGGCGTGGCGCTGGCGGCTGGTCGTGACCGGCCTCGCGGTGGCGGTCGTGGTCGCGTTCAGCGTGAGCCTGATGGTCGGCCGGACGTTCTACGGTCCCGACGAGGTGCTGCGCGTCATCGCCGGCCAGGCCGTGCCGGGAGCGTCGTTCACCGTGGGTGTGCTACGCCTGCCGCGCGCCGTGCTGGCCGTGCTGACCGGGTTCGCCTTCGGCCTGGCCGGGGCGACGTTCCAGACGATGCTGCGCAACGCGCTCGCCGCGCCCGACATCATCGGCATCAGCTCGGGCGCGAGCGCGGCCGCCGTTTTCGCCATCCTGGTGCTGAAGATCAGCTCGGCGACGACCGTCTCGGTGCTGGCGATCCTGGCCGCCCTGGCCACGGCGGCTCTTATCTACGTTCTTGCCTTCAAGGATGGCGTCGTCGGGACCCGGCTCATCCTCATCGGGATCGGCGTGTCGGCCATCCTGAAGAGCCTGGTGAGTTACCTCATCGTCCGGGCGGCGGCCTGGGACCTCCAGGTCGCCATGCGCTGGCTGACCGGCAGCCTCAACGCCGCCACCTGGAGCCGGGTCGTGCCGCTGGCCGTGGCGATCGCCGTGTTCACCCCGCTGCTGCTCGCCCAGTCCCGCAACCTCGAGCAGCTGCGGCTCGGCGACGACACGGCCGCCGCCCTGGGCGTACGCGTCGGGCGGACCCGCCTGGTCGTGATTCTTGCCGCGGTGGCGCTGATCGCGTTCGCCACGGCCGCCGCCGGTCCGATCGCGTTCGTGTCCTTCCTGGCCGGCCCGATCGCGGCGCGCGTGGTCGGGCCGAGCGAGTCGCTCATGGTCCCGGCCGGGCTGGTCGGCGCCCTGCTCGTCCTCGTCTCCGACCTCGTCGGTCAGTTCGCCTTCGGCACGCGCTACCCGGTCGGCGTCGTGACCGGTGCCCTCGGCGCGCTGTACCTCGTCTTCCTGCTCGCTCGCACCAATCGCTCGGGAGGTTCGCTGTGACCGACACCCATGTCCTGCGCGTCGAGGGTGTCACCCTCGCATACGGCGAGCGCACGGTGGTCGAGTCGCTCGACCTGCTCGTGCCGCCCGGACAGATCACCACGATCATCGGGGCCAACGCCTGCGGGAAATCGACCCTGCTGCGGGCGATGTCCCGCCTGCTCGCGCCCCGCCAGGGCCGGGTGGTGCTCGACGGCAAGGACCTCCACCGCCTCCCGACCCGCGAGGTCGCGCGCACCCTCGGCCTGCTGCCGCAGTCGCCCATCGCCCCCGAGGGCATCACGGTCTCGGACCTGGTCGCCCGCGGCCGCCACCCCTACCGGCGGCTGCTCACCCGCTGGACCGCCGAGGACGACGCGGCCGTGGCCCGGGCCCTGGAGCTGACCGGCACGGCCGACCTGGCCGACCGGCCGGTGGACGAGCTCTCCGGTGGGCAGCGGCAGCGTGTGTGGATCGCCATGGCCCTGGCCCAGCAGACCGACATCCTGCTGCTCGACGAGCCGACGACGTACCTGGATCTCAGCCACCAGGTGGAGGTGCTGGACCTGCTCACCGACCTGAACCGGGAGCGGGGCACGACGATCGTGATGGTGCTGCACGACCTCAACCTGGCCGCCCGCTACGCCGACCACCTGGTGGCGGTGAAAGCCGGTCGGGTCTACGCGGCGGGCGCCCCGGAAGCGGTGCTGGACGCCCAGCTCGTCCGGGAGGTCTTCGGGATGAACAGTCAGGTCGTCACCGACCCGGTGTCGGGCCGGCCGCTCGTCCTGCCGATCAGCCGGCACCACTGCGGGGCCGACCGGCGCGAGCCCGTCCCCGTGGGGGTGTGAGCGTGCGCGCCTTTCACGCCACCGTCGTCGATGTGATCGACCTCAGCCCGGCGATGCGCCGGGTGGTCTTCGGCGGGGCCGACCTGGCCGAGTTCCGCAGCACCGGGGTCGGCGACGAGTACATCCGGCTGCTGTTTCCCGAGAAGCCCGACCAGGTGCCCGACCTGCCGCCGATCGTCAACGGATCGATCGACTACAGTGCGATCGATCTCAGCCGATTGCGGACCTACACGGTCCGCGACCACGACCCCGTGGCCGGGACGATCACGGTGGACTTCGTGGTCCACGAGGGCGGGGTCGCGGCGCAGTGGGCCTTGCAGGCCACCCCGGGCCAGGTGATCGCCATCAACTCGCCCGACGCGCTCTACTCGCCGCCGCCGAACCTTACGTGGCTGGTGCTGGTGGCCGACTACGCCGGCCTGCCCGCGGCCGCCCGCATCGCCGAGACCGCTCCGGAGAACGTACGCGTCCGCCTCATCGTCGAGATCGCCGACGACTCCCACCGAATTCCCATCGCGGCCCGGCCCAACCTCGAGGTCACCTGGGTCATCGGCGGCAACGGCCACGGCCCCAGCAAGCTGGAGGAGATCGTACGGTCGCTGCCCCGACCGGACGGCGTCGGCTACATCTGGGTCGCCGGTGAGAGTCGGACCCTGCGCGGTGTCCGGAAGTACCTGCGCAAGGAACTCGGCCTGCCGGCCACGGCCTACAAGACCGTGGGCTACTGGATCGAGCGGGCCGAGCAGTGGCGTGAGCGCTACGCCGCCCTCGACGAGGCCACGAAGCGGGAGCTGGAGTCGCTGTGGTCCAGCGGCCGCGACGAAGAGGAGATCGAGGACGAGTACAACGAGCGGCTCACGCGCCTAGGCCTGTGACCGTCGCCGAGCCAGATCGATCGACAATCGCCAGCGATCCAAAGTCATGGAGTCATCGGCGAGTGTGGGTCGCCCAGTGAAGCCACCGGGTCTACTGTGGCCGGTATGGGGAACGAGGCTCTGGCTCGGGAACTGATCGCCATGGCCGAGGAGGACCAGCGCGTGCTGGCCGACGGGCTGGGGGACGACCTCGAGGCCCGGTTGGCGTATCGCCGGGTCGTGAGCCGCAACGCCGATCGACTCATGGAGATTATCGATGAGGTGGGGTGGCCCACGATCAGCCTGGTCGGCGCGCAGGCCGCCTGGAGTGCCTGGCTCGTGGCCCAGCACGCGGACCATCAGCTCTGTCTGCAGCGGCGAGCCCTCGAGCTGATGGCGTCGGCCGTGGAGCGCGGTGAGGCGGAGGCCAGGCTCCTGGCCATGCTCCGTGACCGCGTGGCCGTCGGTGAGGGCCGGCGCCAGATCTACGGCACGCAGATTCTCTACCTGACCGACGGTACGCCGGTGCCGTGGCCGTGCGAGGACCCCGAGCGGATGGACGAGCGCCGGGCCGAGGTTGGGCTGGAGCCGTTCGCTGACTACATCGCCCGGTTCACGGGCCCCTGAGCCCCTGTCTCAGCCCCAGGGCGTACGGGCCGGATCAGCCCGTGCGGCGATGCGGCCGGCCGGTCGGGCGACGAAGGATCGGGGCATGTCGGACGAGGCTGAGCTGCTGGTGCGGCTGGACCGGGTGACCCGGACGTACGCGGACGGTTCATCCACGGTCGTCGCGCTGGCTGAGACCACTATGGACATTCCCGCTGGCCGGCTCGTCACGGTGATGGGGCCGTCCGGGTCGGGCAAGTCCACTCTGCTGTCGCTCATCGGCGGTCTGGACGTCCCTACCGCGGGCCGCATCACCGTGCTGGGGCACGACGTCGCGGCGCTGAGCCCGGAGGAGCAGGCGCGGTTGCGCCGGCGGGTGGTGGGGTACGTGTTTCAAGACCTCAACCTGCTGCCCGGGCTGACCGCGGAGGAGAACGTCGCCCTGCCGCTGGAACTCGACGGCGCCTCGCACCGGTCGGCCGCCACCGCCGCCCGGGAGGCGCTCGCGCAGGTCGGGCTGGCCGGTAAGGAGTACCGGTTCCCGGCCCAGTTGTCGGGCGGCGAGCAGCAGCGGGTCGCGGTGGCGCGGGCGATCGTGGGCGGCCGGCGCGTGATCCTGGCCGACGAACCGACCGGCGCGCTGGACAGCGCAACCGGCAGCGCGGTCATCGACCTGCTGCGCCGGTTCTGCGACACCGGCGGGTCCTGCGTGATGGTGACCCACAACCCCGGGCACGCCGAGGCGGCCGACATCGTGGTCCGCCTGCGCGACGGCGTGGTCACCGAGGTCGAGCATCGCAGTGCCCCCGGGCGGGCCGGAGCGCCCGCGGTGTCCCCAGGGAGGACGGCATGAGCGCGCGGGCCGCGCTGCTGCGGCTGGCCTGGCGCGACGCACACCAGCACGCTCGACGCACGCTGCTCATGCTGGCCCTCATCGCGCTGCCCATCGCCGGGACGGCGCTGGCCGCCACGCTCTTTGCGACCGTACGCGTCACCGGAGAGGACCGGGCCACCGCGGCGATGGGGCACGCCGACGTGGCTCTGTATGCATCCCCAGATGTCGATGCCACGAAGGGCTGGGAGACGGTCGCGCAGCTGCTGGGCCCGGCCGAGCACGTCGAGCCGGTGGCGGTCCGTACGCGCCAGCTCAGCCACGGTTCCTCCACTATGGAGGCTGCCATCTGGGCGTCGGACGAGTCCCGGACGATCCGACAGATGCTGCACCTGGTCGAAGGCTCCTGGCCGCAGCGCCCGGGGGAGTTGCTGCTGACCCCGGCCCTGGCCGACGACCTCGGCGTCGGCGTGGGCGAGGCGGTGCTGCTCGACGGCGTACAGTTCGACCTCGTCGGCCTGGCCCGCGATCGCCTCGACCTCGACCGGCGCGTCGGGGCCACCGTCGGCGGCACCCAGACGCCGACGGTCTGGTTCGTCACGCTCCCCGAGGGCGCCGCCCTCGACCTGGCCACGAGCAGCGCGTTGGAGGCGTACGGCTTCATTCCGGCCCACCGCACCACGATCGTGGCGGCGAACGCGAGTGAGGCGGCGCTCGGCATCGTGCTGCTCGGTGGCCTCGGCTTCGTGGTGGTCATGCTCCTGGCCGCGGCGGCGTTCGCGGTCGTGGCCGAGCAGCGCCGCCTCGACCTGGCCCGGCTGCGGGCCGTGGGCGCCACGCCGCGCCAGCTCCGCGCCGCGGTCACGGCCAGCGGCTGGGTGGTGGGCGCGCTCGCGGCCCTCGCCGGGATCGTGGTCGCGGTCGGGGCGACGTTCGTGGCCCGCGGGTTGCTGGAACGCCTCGCCGACCGGGCCATCACCGAGGTACGGGTGCCGTGGGCGGCGCTGGGCGCGATCGCGGCCGTCGGCGTGCTGACCGCGGTGGTCGCCGCGCGGGCGCCGGCGCGGCGGGCCGCCGAGGGAGCGGCCAAGCAGGCCCTGGCCGGGACCGTGGCGCTGCGCGCCTGGGAACGGCCGCCGCTCGCGCGGATCGTGGTCGGGGTCGCCGGCCTGGCCGGGCTGGCCGTGTTCGTCGGCGTGGCCCCGCGGACCGAGCTACTCGCCGGGGCGGCCATCACCCTGGGCCTGGTCGTGCTGGCGATCATCGGCGCCGGCGGCGCGGGGCAGGTGGTGATCGGCGGGATCGCCCGGCTCCTGCGCACCCGGGCCCGGCCGGCGCTGCGGATCGGCCTGCGGGACCTCATGCGCATGCCGTCCCGGGTCACCCCGATCGTCACCGCCCTGGTGGCCGTCCTGGCGCTCAACGTCCTGGTGGTCGGCTTCGTCGAGGCGGCGACCGAGGCGCGCCAGACGAGCGCGGCCGCGGTCCGGCTCGGGCCGGAGCACTTCACCATCGACGGGCCTACGCCGGCCGTGGCGCTCGCCGACATCCGGCAGGCCCTGCGGGTCCGGCACGCCGCGACGCTGCGGATCGTGCAGCCGATCGGGACCGACCGGCAGACCGTCGCCGCCGGCCAGCTGCCCTACGTCGGTCTGGCTACCGACGAGCTGCTCACCAACCTCGGTCTGGACGAGTTGCGGGCCGACGTCGCGGCCGGCCGCACGATCGTGGTGAACTCCGCCCAGCCCGTGCCGCCGGTCCTCGCCCCGCACGGCGTCCGGACGGTGCAGGTCGACGACTGGCCGCGCGACGTGCCGCCGATCCTCGTCCCACCCGAAACGCTCGACGCCGCCGGCCTACGCCCCGCCCGGGACGGCGCCCGGCTGCTGGTCCGCTTGGAGCGGCCGGTCACCGCCGAGGACCTCGCCGTCGCCACGGCGATCGCCGCCCGGTACGGCCAGCGCATCCAGCAAGCCGTGCCGCCTCCGGCCATCGATCCCGGGCAGGTCCGCACCCTGGCCACCCTCGCCACCGCCGTGGTCGCGCTGCTCGTCGCCCTGGCCGGGCTGGCCCTGCTCACCGCCGAGGCCCAGTCGGCCGACCGCACCCTCATCGAGGTGGGCGCCCCGCCCCGGCTGCCCCGGCACCTGGCCGCCATCCGCGCCCTGCTGCTGGGCGGGCTCGCCGCGGTGCTGGCCCAGGTGATCGGCGCCTCCGCCCTCTCGGCGGTGACCGGGGCCGGGTCGGCCTCGGCGCTCACCGAGCGGGTGGTCGTACCGGCCCCCGCCACGGTGGCGGTCACCCTGCTCATCCCACTGGTGGCCGCCGGGCTGAGCTGGGCGCCGTGGCGGCGGGTCGGCCGCGGGGCCGGCGTACCGACGTTCCGGCGCCGCTGAGCCTCCGAGCGGGTCGTGACCGGGCTGGGCCGCAATGGATGGGTGGCGTGACGGGCGGGGCCCGGCGGAAGGCTCACCCAGGTGGCTCACCCGGCGGTGCGACCAGGGTGACCGGAGTGACGTCTCGGCCTCGTCGTACGGCAGACTCGGTGAGTGCGGATCGCGGGCATCGACATCGCGCGTGGCCTCGCGCTGCTCGGGATGTTCGTGGCTCACGCCGCGCCCCCGATCGGCGGCGGGGGGATCGCGGCCACCCTCATCGAGGTGCCGGACGAGCGCTCGCGCCTGCTGTTCGCCATCACCGCGGGCCTGGGGCTCGGCCTGCTCACCGGTGGCGTCCGCCCTCCGGGGACCGCGACCGGTGAGCAGAACGCGCGGGGGGTGCTCCGCCGCCAGGTCGCGATCCGTGCGGTCTGCCTGCTGGTGCTCGGAATCCTGCTCCAGGCGACCGGCGTGCTCGTCTACGTGATCCTCGACGAGTACGGGATCGCCTTCCTGCTGATGCTGCCGATCGTGTTCCTGCCGGCGCGGTGGCTCCTCGTGGCGGGCTCGGTCCTGCTCGTGGTGGCGCCGGGGGCGATGGCCGCGCTCGCCGCGATCCTGGGCAACCAGGCGTCGACCCTGCTGGAGGACTGGTTCGTCACCGGCGCCTACCCGGTGCTCACCTGGGTGGCGGTGATCATGATTGGGGTCGGGGTCGTCCGGCTCGACCTGACCCGGCGTGCGGTCGTGGTCACGGTCGGCGGCCTCGGGCTCGTGGCGATGGTCGCCGGGCTCGGCCTGTCGATCGCGCTCGGCGGTGACGGCATCGCGGCGGAGCCCCGCGTCACCCAGGTGCCGCTGCCGATCGCGGCCATCGGCACCTCGGCGTTTACGATCGGCAACGTCGGCTTCGGGATCGCGCTCACGATGCTGTGCCTGGCGCTGACGTCGACGGTCTGTGGGCTGCCCCGACGCGTCGCCCGCGGGATCGCGGCCGGGCTCTCCCCGGTCGGGGCGGCCGGCGCCATGCCGCTGTCGGTCTACACCGCGCACCTGCTCGTCCTGCTTGCGGCCACGCACCGGACACCGGAGGGCAGTCTGACCGACGACGGCTGGCCCGTGGTGATCGGACTGGTGGTCGGGGCCCTTGCCGTGTCGTGGCTGTGGCGGCGGTACCTCGGCCGCGGTCCCCTCGAGTACGTGATCGGCCGGTTGAGCGGGCGCGTCCCGGCGCCGCGACCGGGCGACCAGGTGGAGCGCGCACCGGCCCCGGGCGACTCGGCAGCGACCGTGGGCGAGCGGCGGCCGGGTGACCGGCTGGCGGGTGACCGGTTGGCGAGTGACCCGGTCCCGAGTGACCGGCTCCCCAGCGACCGGATCCCTAGCGAGTAGCGGTTCCCACCAGCGGTCGGGGTGGTACTGCCGGGGCACTGGCGGCCGGGCTCCACAGTGGACATCGCGGCGGGCGGTCCGTCGCGTACGCCCGGCGTGGCCGCAGCCGCGCCCGTGACCGCCGGTCGCCCGGGCCACCCTGGCCCGCGGCGGGTGAGCCCGCGCTAGGCTGCAGGTCGTGGATGGACCGGCGGTGGCGGGAACCCGGGGCGTGGAGGCCCTGGCGGGGCGGACGAGCGCCCGGACGGCCGTCGTCTGGCAGGTGCTGCAGCGGGAGCTCGACCGGGCCGCCGGGGCGGGGCGTTGGCCGCTGCAGGTCGTCGACGTGGGCGGAGGCACCGGGGGCTTCGCCGTGCCGCTGGCCCGCGCCGGTCATGATGTGACTGTTATCGATGCCAGTCCTGATGCGCTCGCCGCGCTGACCCGGCGGGCGGCCGAGGCCGGGGTGTCGGACCGGATCCGGGCCCTGCAGGGCGACGCCGACTCGCTCAGCGAGTTGGTCGAGCCCGGGCACGCCGACCTTGTTCTGTGCCACAGCGTGCTGGAGGTCGTCGACCGGCCCACCGATGTTGCCGCGGCCGTCGCCGCGACCCTCCGCCCCGGCGGAGCGGCGAGCGTCCTGGTGGCGAACCGGGCGGCCGCGGTGCTCGCCCGGGCCATGGCCGGTCAGTTCGACCTGGCGCTGAGCGGGATCGATGGAGCTCCCGGTGGCCGCGACACCGTGCTGCGCCGCTACGACATCGAGTCCGCCACCGCGCTGCTGGCCAAGGCGGGCCTGATCGTCGACGAGGTGCACGGGGTGCGGGTCGTGGCCGACCTGGTGCCGGGCGGCGTCGCCGAGCGCGAGCACGAGGGCCTGGTCGCCTTCGAGCTCGCCGCGGCCGGGCGGTCGCCGTACCGGGACATCGCGACGCAGGTGCACCTGTTGGCGCGTCGCGCGTGAGCACGACAGGGGCGTTGGTGCGGCCCCGCTACGGCGAGGCCAGCCTGGCCGACGTTCTGCCCAGTGTGCTGTCCTGCCTGGGCGTTCCGGGCGCCCGGGACACGCTGGGCCTGGAGTACGTGCTCCACGACATCCGCACCGTGGTGGTGCTGCTCGTGGACGGCTTCGGGCACGAGTTGCTGCCGATCGCCCGGCGCTCGGCCCCCACGCTCTCGGCGCTCGCCGTGGGCGCGCCGGTGCTCACGGCCGGTTTCCCCACCACCACGCCCACGTCACTGACCACGCTCGGCACGGGGGCCCCGCCGGGATCGCACGGCGTGGTCGGGTTCTTCCTGCGGGTGCCGGGCACCGACCAGATCCTCAACCACATTCGTTGGGACGACGACCCCGACCCGCTGCGCTGGCAACCGTTGCCGACCCAGTTCGACCGGGCGCGGAGCGCCGGCGTGGGCGCCTGGGTGGTGAGCCGGCCCGAGTACGACGGCTCGGGCCTGACGCGGGCGGCGTTCCGGGGTTCGCGGTACGTGCCCGCCGCCGACATCGATGTGGTTGCCGACCAGGTGATTGAGATTGCTCGATCATCACGGGCGCCCAAGCTCATCTATACGTACGACCCGTGGGTGGACAGTTGCGGCCACATCTACGGCGTGGGCTCGGTGCAGTGGCATCGCGCGGTCGCCGAGGTCGACCACCTGGTGCGGATCCTGCTGGAGCGCCTGCCGCGCCACGCCGCTCTCGTGATCACCGCCGACCACGGGCAGATCAACGTGCCGGAGGAGAGCCGCGTCGACCTCGATGCCGATCCGCGCCTGCGGGAGGGCGTCGAGGCGGTGGCGGGGGAGGCGCGGGTGCGCTACCTGCACACCGTCGCCGGCGCCCGGGACGACGTGCTCGCGACGTGGCGATCGATCCTCGGCGACGCTGCCGTGGTGGTGCCCCGCGATCAGGCCGTGGCGGAGGGGTGGTTCGGGCCCATCCCCGAGGCGCACCTGCAGCGGGTCGGCGACGTCGTGGTGATCTGCACGGGCAACACCGTCGTTCTGGCGACCAAGACCGACCCGCCCTCGGTGGCCACCTTCGTGGGCTTCCACGGCTCGGCCACCTCCACCGAGATGCACATTCCCCTGCTGATCGGTCGTCGCTGAGCCCGGGGTGTCCGTGTCAGGAAGGACGCCCTCTTGACGGTTTTTGCCTAGGAGGGAGTCCTTCCTGACATCACTGTCGGGGGCGCCGGTTACCCTCCGGGCCGTGGCGCCGGAGTGGTCGGACGATGCGGGGTGCACGGTCCTGCACGTGGACATGGACGCCTTCTACGCGGCGGTGGAGGTGCGTCGGCGGCCGGAGCTTGCGGGCCGGCCGGTGATCGTGGGCGGCACCGGCCCGCGCGGCGTGGTCAGCTCCGCGAGCTACGAGGCCCGGGCGTACGGCGTGCGCAGCGCCATGCCCGTCGGGCAGGCCCGCCGCCTGTGCCCGCAGGCGGTGTTCCTGCCGCCCGACATGCCCGCCTACGTGGAGGCGTCGCGGGCGGTGATGCGGATATTCCATGACGTGACGCCGCTGGTCGAGCCGCTCTCGATCGACGAGGCGTTCCTGGACGTGGCCGGGGCGCAGCGGCTGCTTGGCTCCCCGGCGACGATCGCTCGCCTCATCAAGCGCCGCATCGCCGACGAGCTCGGGCTGACCTGCACGGTCGGGGTGGCCAGTACGAAGTTCGTGGCCAAGCTGGCCTCTGACCGATCGAAGCCGGACGGGTTGCTGGTGGTGCCGAAGGCCCGCGTGCTCGAGTTCCTGCACCCGCTGCCGGTTGACGCGCTGTGGGGCGTGGGCGACCGGACCGCCGAGGTGCTGCGTCGCCTGGGTCTGCGGACCGTCGGCGACGTGGCGGCCGCACCCATCGGGATGCTGCGCCACGCGTTGGGCGAGGCGGCCGCCCAGCACCTGCACGACCTGTCCCGGGGCCATGACCCGCGGCCGGTGGTCGGCGGCGGACGGGTCGAGAAGTCCATCGGTTCGGAGACCACATTCGATACGGATGTGTCCGACGTGGACACCGCCCGGCGCACGCTGCTCAGCCTGGCTACCAGGGTGGGCGCGCGGCTGCGGCGCGCCGGTTACGTAGGTCGTACGGTCGCCATCAAGGTGCGGCTCGCGGATTTCCGCACGCTCACCCGGTCGCGTACGTTGGCCACGCCCACCGACGTGGCCCGGGAGATATTCGCGGCCGCCTGGGCCCTGTTCACGCAGCTGATCCGGCGGTCGAACCCGTCGTCGGGGACGCTGAGCGAACGCATTCGTCTTCTTGGCGTCCGGGTCGAAGGGCTGGAGGCATCCGACGGCACCCCTCGGCAGCTCGCCCTGGGTGAGCGTGAGCACGGCTGGCGCGATGCGGAGCGCGCGGCCGACGCCGTGGCGGCCCGGTTCGGGGCGGCCGCGGTGCGACCGGCCAGCCTGTTGAGCGCCCCGGACGAGGCGGCGGATACCCGCGGATACGGACAAACCGGCCAGACGTCCGAAGATGATGCCATCCCATGACTAAACGCGGACAGAAGGTGGCTTCGATCGGCTTTCCGACGGGGTGTTGCGCTCGTAGACTTCTTGTATGCGGCCCAGTGGCTGCATACGGTCGGCCCACTGATTTCGGTCGGCCGACCGGATTTGGGCCTTTCTAACGCGAGCCCTCGTGGGTCGCGAGGAGCCGGGGAGGGACGCCGTGCCGCTGTCCGAGCACGAGCAGCGGCTGTTCGAGCAGATCGAGCGGTCGCTGGCCGAGGATTCGAAGTTCGCCTCGGCGGTTCGCTCCACCGATCCGCGCTATCACGCGCGGCGTCGGGTCGCGTTCGCTGTGATCGCGGTGCTGCTCGGCCTCGCGGTCCTGATCTACGGCGTGGCCATCCGGATACCGCTGCTCGGGGTGGCCGGGTTCGTCGTGATGCTCGGTTCGGCCGCGTATGGGATCCAGGCGTTCCGCCGGGGTCGGGCGCCCGACCTCAGGATCGTTGGCGGCAGCGTTGGTGGCCGGGGCTCGCGGGGCCCGCGCCGGCAGGGGATCGTGTCCCGGCTCGAGGACCGCTGGCGCAACCGCCCCGAGGGCGACAAGGCCGGCTGACCAGCGTTTCCGGTGCGGCAAGTGCCTCCTTTGTGAGGCGTACGTCGCTGTGCTCGTACGGCCGTGGCCGGCCCGGGTCGCGTGGTACGGGGCCGGGTTGTCCGCGAGGACCGAGTTCGTACGCGTTACCGGGTTGGCGCTCCGTGTCCCGTGAGGCGTTTGTAGGCCTGTGAGCACGTTCGTGCCTCACCGCAGTCGTGTGTCGTGGTCACCGTGAGGCGGTCGTCCTTTCGCCGGCCCGTCATCGCCTCACCGTGATCATGACTGTAGGAGCGGACGCCCGGCAACGGTGCCTGCCCGACGAGGGACGCCGCGCCCCGACGAGGGACGCGGCGCTCAGCGACGGCGACCCCGACGGAGTGGGCCGAGCAGCAGGGCGTCCCGCACCCGCCCGACCCGTCGGGACGTGGCCACCACAAGTCCGAACCAGGCCAGGCGCCACCGCATGAGCACGGAGCGGGGGAACAGCGCGGCCGAGATCCGCTGACGCCGGGTGGCGTTCGCGGCGAACGCCCGCCGGGCCGTGCGGACCGCTTCGTCGAGGTTCGTGACCCGAACCGGGGCGGGGGCGTAGCGAGCCCGTTCCTCGGCCCGGGCCAGCAACGACGTCGACGCGTGGCCGGTCGAGCTGAACTGCGGTGTCGCAACGAGCCGCTTCGCCGTGGCCCGGGGCGTCTCGGCCGGGTCCACGAGCACGCCGTAGTCGATCATCGTGTCGAGCAGCTCGGCCCACGCGTTGTGGGCGTCGCGCTGGGCCTGCGTCATCGCGGCCGGGTCCGTGACCAGATCCTCCTGGCCGGGCGGTGGTGGGTTCAGCGCGATCACCGGCCCGGTCCGCGCGCGCCGGCGCCGCCGCAGGACCCGGCGGTACGAGCTCGGCGCGAGGAGCAGCACGAGCAGGACCACGACACCCACCCCGACGGCGACGTGCCAGGCCTGGACCGGCAGTCCGGCCTCCTCGCTGCCGGCGCCGGGCGTGTCCAGCTCGTCGACCGGGTCCACACCGGGCCGTGGAGCCGGGGTGGCCGGGGCGGCCGGGACCTGCGGGCTGTTGACCTCGGTGTCGAGGTCGGGGGCCCACGCCGTCCGGGTGGAGCCCGGTACCGCGGTGCCCGGGGTGGCGTCGAACGGCACCCAACCGAAGTTCGGGAAGTAGACCTCGGTCCAGGCGTGCAGGTTGCGGTTGGTCATGACGTAGGCCCCGGCCCGGCTGGTGCCCCGGGTGAAGCCGAAGGCCACGCGGGCCGGGTAGCCGGCCGCCCGCACCAGCCAGGCCAGCGCGGCCGCGTACTGCACGCAGAAACCGCGCTTGTTCTCCAGGAAGTCCACGATGGGGCTCCCGCTGTCTCCCTCCACCGTGGACAGCGAGTAGCGGAAGCCGTTGCTGGGGTGGAAGTAGTCGTACAGCGCGCGCACCCGGTCGTACTGGGTGTCCCGCCCGGCGGTCAGCTCGGCGACCAGGTTCGAGACGTACTCGTTGGGCGGCGCCAGGCTGAGCTGCCGGGCGCCGAGGTCAGAGGACGGGATCGGCGGGGCGCCGCGCAGCGCGTCGGGCGAGAAGTCCAGACGCGAGTACGTGAAGGAGTACGTGCTGCCGTTGATGTTGCGCTGGTGGGAGAAGAGTTGCTCGGTGTTCTCGTCGAAGTTCCAGGCACCGTCCAAGCCGGACACCGACTCCAGCCGGGTGTAGATCGGGGCGAGCGGAAGGCTGAGACCGACGATCTCGACCTGGGCCTCGAACGTGCCGGCCACCTGTGCGTCGCTGTCCAGGACCGCCAGCGGCTGGTCGAGCGACCGCCCTCCGGCCGGGAGATCGGTGTAGAACCCGAATTCGTCCATGCGCTCGGCCGTGCCCAGGCGTAGGTAGTAGGGCCGGGGATCGGTGGTGCGTACGACCACCATCTCCACCGTCTCGTCGAGCTTGAGGTTGTCCGCCAGTAGCGCCGTCATGTCGACGCTGGTGATGGGGAGTTCCCCGCCCGGTCCGCCGCCCTGGTGGCTTCCACCGGGCGGGCCGAACGAGGACAGGATGGAGGAGGTCATGCTCGGCACGGCGAACGGCACGACGATGGCCAGCGCGATCGCGATCACGCCGAGGCGCCGCCCGGCCGCCGCCAGCGGTGACGGCTCCCAGGCGTCGATGTCGCGCCCGTCGCTGGAGAACCGGCGCCCGAACCGCCGGACCCGGTCGATGTTGTCGCTGACGAGTAGCCACAGGAAGCCGACGGCGGTGGCCACGAAGGGCAGGAACGGGACGCCGTCCGGCAGCACCGCGACCGGCACGGAGTAGATGGCCAGCATCGGTAGCCCGGCCAGGGCCGGCCGCTGGAGACCGACCGCGGCGAGATCGATGAGGACCGCCACCAGCCCGATCCCGGTCGTGGCGAGCAGCAGCAGTCCTTCCAGGTCCGGCACGGGGACGGCCGAGGTCCGTACCTGCTCGCCAGCGAGGACCAACAGGTCGTTGAAGTGCCGGAACGTCGCGCCGGTGGGAATGAGGCGGGCGATCTCGCCGCCGCTGGGGAACATCCAGGTGAGGATCAGCAGCAGCGCCACCATCATGACGAGGACCTGCACCCCGGGCGTGGCCCGCAGCACGCGGGCCAGGGTGGCCGATCCGCTGACCACGACGATGACGACCGCGCTGTAGAGCAGCCAGGTCCAGGACGCGAATATGGCGGACAGCGGCATCGCCGCGAGCAGAGTGGCGATCGCGGCCACCGCGGCCATTCCGTGTCGGTGTCCCATCAGCGCTCCCTCACCCCGTGCTGCGTGCGTACGGTCTGTCTCGGCCCGGGGAACCCGGGCGATGCCGTGAACCCGGCCGTCATCGCCCCACCTGGCTCGAAGCCACGGTCTCGGCCAGGGCCGCCCGGACGGCGAAGCCCGGCGAGCTCCGGCCGGCGATGAGCGGCCATACGGCGTCGAGCCGGGTACCGTGCGTGACCCGTACGACTCGCCAACCGCCGCGCAGCAACGTCACCATGGTGGCTTCGGTGTTGGCGGCGGCCTGGGCCTGTTCGGCGTCGCCCAGCGCGACCCACGTGGCCGAATCGATGAGCAGCGCCGCGCACCGGGTGCCGGAGGCGCGCAGGGCCAGCAGGCTCTCCGCTTCCGCGACCGACAACGCGCCGAGCACGGCGATGATGAGACCGCCGTCAGCCCGGCGGCGGACCCGCTCCACCAGCGACGGAGCCGTGTCGTTCGCCGAAAGCCGTACCTCGGCCAGGGCGTCGAGCAGGACGCCGTCGCCGTCGCGTTCGGTCGTGTCGAGGTCGATCCCGCTGCCGGTCACGAGCCGGATGCGGTAGCCGCCGTGTCGCAAGTGGACGGCGATGCTCGCCGCGGCCGAGACGGCCCACTCGAAGCTGGCCGTGGGTCCCTCGCCCCGGTGGCCGCGTCGGCGCGTGTCCAGCACCACGGTGGCCTGGCTCTCCCAGGGCTGCTCTTCCCGGCGCACCATCAACTCGCCCATCCGGGCCGTGGAGCGCCAGTGCACGCGACGCAGGTCGTCGCCGTGCCGGTACTCGCGGGTCGCCACGTCGTCCTCACCGTGCACGGCCACCGAGCGAGCCCGGCTGTCGCCGCTGCCCACGAACTCGCCGGCGAGCCGGATGGCCGGCAGCGGAACCACCTGGGGCACCACGGTCAGGTGACTCACCGAGGTGAAGGAGCGGCTGAGCTCGCACAGTCCAAAGGGGTCGGTCATCCGGACGACCAGCGGCCCGACCTCGTACTTGCCCCGCAGGTCGGCCCGCACGGTGTAGGCGACCGTAGTGGCCCGCTTCCCGACGAGACGCTCCAGCACCAGCCGCGGCCGGTTGCCCAGCGCGTACGGCAGCCGGTCCTCCAGCAGCAGGGTGCCGGTCGGCAGGTGGGACAGGTTTGACAGGCGCAGCATCACGCGGGCCGGAATACCGACCGGGACCCGGGCCGGTTCGATCGACCGGGCACAGGACAGGCGGTAGCGGGCCTGGCCCACGTAGAACGCGGCGGCCAGCGGCAGAGCGGCCAGCAGGACGGCCACGCGGAGCAGGTCCCGTTCGCCGAGCACGAAGGCGCACAAGCCGGCCGCCAACGCCGCCGCGAGGAAGGAGCGACCGCGCGTGGTCAGTCCTCGCAGCGCGTTCCGCATGTCAGCGCCTCCTGGCGTCGTACGGCGTGCGGTGGTAGTCGCCGGGCACCGGCAGGCGGTGAACCAGGTCGGCCACGATCAGGTCGGTCGTCCGGCGCGACAGTTGCGCCTCGGCGGTGGGGATGAGCCGGTGCGCGAGGACCGGTACGGCCAGCGACTGCAGGTCGTCGGGCAGCACGTAGTCCCGACCGTCGAGGGCGGCCACCGCCTTGGCGGTGCGCAGCAGCTGCAGGGTCGACCGGGGCGACGCGCCCAGGCGCAGGTCGGCCGCCTCCCGGGTGGCGGTGACGAGATTGACCGCGTACTGCTTGACCGAGTCGGCGACGTGGACGCCCCGCACCATCGCGATCATCCGGCGGACGGTGGCCGCGTCGGTCACGGGCTTCAGGTTGTCCAGCGGGTCGGCCGCCCCGTGGACGTCGAGCATCTGCAGCTCGGCCTTGGCGTCGGGGTAGCCCACGGCGATGCGGGCGGTGAACCGGTCCCGCTGCGCCTCGGGCAGCGGGTAGGTGCCCTCCATCTCGATCGGGTTCTGGGTGGCGATGACCATGAACGGCACCTGCAGCGGGTAGGTGACGCCGTCGATGGTGACCTGGCGCTCCTCCATGCACTCCAGCAGCGCCGACTGCGTCTTGGGCGACGCCCGGTTGATCTCGTCGCCGACCACGAGGTTGGCGAAGACCGCGCCCGGCTTGAACTCGAACTCCCGGGTCTCCTGGTTGTAGACGCTGACGCCGGTGACGTCGCTGGGCAGCAGGTCCGGGGTGAACTGGATGCGCCGCACCGAGCAGTCGATGGAGCGGGCCAGCGCCTTGGCGAGTTTGGTCTTCCCGACGCCGGGCACGTCCTCGATGAGCAGGTGACCCTCGGCCAGCAGCACCGCCAGGGCGAGCCGGATGATCGCGGTCTTTCCTTCGATGACCCGCTCGATGTTGTCCACGATGGCCCGCGCGTGCGCGGCGAACTCGGGGGATGTCATGGGCGCGTCGTGCTCGTTCGGCGTCCGCGGCAGCACGGCCTGCGCACTCCAGTCCGTGGGCGTCGCTGACGCTGCCTGATGGTTCCACCCCGATGGAGTGATCGGACCTGTCACCGGCTTCCTCCTGCCTCGTTGCGCGGGGCACCAACCTCGCGAGCGGACCCCGGCACCGTTACCTGCGCAATCGACGGGTACCTGCGCAATGGACGCGCGCGCTGGCGTGTGCCGTTGCCGTGCGGTCGTACCTGCCGGGTATGTGCCTGGTCACAGGCTAACCACGGGTCAGGCGCCCGCCGTAGCCCCAACTTTATGGATTCGTTACCAAATTTCGGTGTGTTGCCGATGGTATTGCCCCATTTGTTCGGTTAAGCGGGTGCTTGTTGGTCACCCTAGCCAAAGGACGCCACGGCCGTGGTCCTTGTTGGGGTTGGATCGAGGCGTTGACCGGTCCGTCGTGAATCCGACTCTTCTCGGGGCGTGCTCGTTCGGGGCGCGCTCGTCTCGAGGGGGTTCCTCTCGTGGGCCGGGTTCTGCGTGGGACCCGCGTCTTGCCCGGAGGTCGGGCGCGGTCGTGGCCTTTGTCGGTGCTCGCCGCTACCGTGCGTGGGCATGCGAGGCGGGTCGCTCCGGGACGCCATCTTCCTGCTCGCCCACGACGAGGATGGCCGGCTCATCGTCGCCGAGCCGGCGATCTGTGCCGGGCTGGCCGGGGCCACGCTCATCGACCTGCTGCTGGGCCGCCGGGTGGCGGTCGTGAATGGCCGTCTCGACGTGATCGACTCCGCCGTGACCGGTGACCCGGAGACGGACGCGGCCCTGGCGGCCATCGCGGCCGACACCGAGCCCACCGGCCCGCGGGCCTGGGTGAGCTGGCTGGCGGCCGGGGCGTACGAGCGGGCCGCCGAGACGCTCGACCGCGCCGGGGTCATCCGCCGGACCACGGTACGCCGGCTCGGCCTGCTGCCGGCCACCCGCTGCGTGCCGGCCAACATCGAGGATCTGGTCCGGCTCCGCTCGCGCCTGCGGTACGGCGTGACCTCGACCCAGCCGCCCGATCCGGCCACCGCGGCTTTGTGCGGGCTGGTCCGCGTGCTGCGGCTGCACTCGGCCCTGCTGTTGTCGATGCCGTCGGCCGAGCTGCTTGACGCGCTGGCCGACAAGGCCATGACCGCCGATCCCACGGTCATCCAGGTCATTACCGCGGTCGATTCCGTGGTCTCCGCTGCTACCTATCGGTGACTCACTGTCATGCACCTATCGGTGGCTCACCACTAGGTACGTGTCAGTGACCCACTGTTACGTACATGTCGGTGACCCATGGTTGCGTCCGTGTCGGTGACCCACTGTTGCGTCCGTGTCGGTGACCCACCGTTTCGGGCGCAGCGGGGCAGGCGCGTCGCGGCTCTTCATGATCGCCGTGAGGCAGTGCGGCCCGCGGGAGGTCACGATTGCCTCACGGTGATCACGGAGCGTGAGCGCGGTGAGGCGATCGTGCGTCCGGACGCGTACGAGCGTTTCACCGTGATCATGGGTGTTCGTTCTTCCTGACCATGATCACGGGCGCCTTCCGCTGCGGCCGGCCCGCCGGCGAAGGATGGCCATGGGATACGGGCGGGCGAGGACGAGCGGCGACGGGGTAGGATACGCGCCGTGACCGGAGTGACCCTGCTCCTTACGGAGCCGTGCTGACGCATCTGACTGCGACAGCACGGCGACCCCTCCTGCGTGAGGGGTTTTTTCGTGCGCGCCGCGCGGGGCCCCGGCGGACGCGGGCGCCACGAGACGAGGAGCGGACCGGCCGCGCCACAGGGGAATACAGCGTGCCTGATCAGATCGACCCGATGACGTGAGGTGGCATCGATGAGCAAGGCGGACGGCACGGGCGGCACGAGCAAGCCCGCGGTCACGAAGGCGTCCACGACAGCCGCAAAAGCCGCGAAGGCGGCGAAGAGTGCGACCGCCAAGGCAGCGAAGGCGGCGAAGGCCACCACCGCCAAGGCGGCGAAGGCCACCACTGCCGCGAAGGCTGCGCCGGCCAAGGCAGCGAAGGCTGTGCCGGCCAAGGCCGCCCCGGAGCCGGCGTCGACCGCGGCCGGCGACGCCATCCCGCCGTTCCGCTACACCGCCGCGCTGGCGAACGAGATCGAGGAGCGCTGGCAGGACTACTGGGAGGAGCACGGCACCTTCTACGCCCCGAACCCGGTCGGCGACCTGGCCGACCCGAGCCACCCGCGCGCCGGGGCGGAGAAGCTGTTCGTGCTGGACATGTTCCCGTACCCGTCGGGGGCCGGCCTGCACGTGGGGCACCCGCTGGGCTACATCGGGACCGACTGCTACGGCCGGTACCAGCGGATGGCCGGCCGCAACGTGCTGCACGCGATGGGATTCGACGCGTTCGGCCTGCCGGCCGAGCAGTTCGCCGTGCAGACCGGCAAGCACCCGCGGCTGACCACTGAGGACAACATCCGGCGGTACCGGGCCCAGCTGCGGCGGCTGGGGCTGGCCCACGACCCGCGGCGCTCGGTCGCCACCACCGACGTGCCGTTCTACCGGTGGACCCAGTGGATCTTCCTGCAGATCTTCAACTCCTGGTACGACCCCGCCCAGCGGAAGGCCCGCCCGATCGCGGAGCTGATCGGGGAGTTTGAGCGGGGCGAGCGCTCCACCCCGGACGGTCGCCCGTGGACGGATCTGTCCGATGTGGAGCGGCGGCGGATCATCGACGACCACCGGCTGGCCTACGTCAGCGAGGCACCGGTGAACTGGTGCCCCGGCCTGGGCACCGTGCTGGCCAACGAGGAGGTCACCTCCGAGGGGCGCAGCGAGCGGGGCAACTTCCCGGTCTTCAAGCGCAACCTGAAGCAGTGGATGATGCGGATCACCGCGTACGCCGACCGGCTGCTGGAGGACCTGGACAAGCTGGACTGGCCGGAGCCGGTCAAGCAGATGCAGCGGCACTGGATCGGTCGGTCCACCGGTGCCCACATCAACTTCCCGTGCGGCGACACGGTGATCCGGGTGTTCACCACCCGGCCCGACACGGTCTTCGGCGTCACGTACATGGTGGTGGCGCCGGAGCACGAGATCGTGGACTCCCTGGTGCCGACGGCCTGGCCCGAGGGCACGAAGAAGGCCTGGACCGGCGGGCACAAGACGCCGGCCGAGGCGGTGGCCGCCTACCGGGAGTTCGCGGCCCGCAAGACCGAGGCCGAGCGCACCGCCGAGTCGCGGGAGAAGACCGGCGTCTTCACCGGTGCCTACGCCACCAACCCGGTCAACGGGGCCAAGGTCCCGGTCTTCATCGCCGACTACGTGCTGGCCGGCTACGGCACGGGCGCCATCATGGCGGTGCCGGGCGAGGACGAGCGCGACTGGGAGTTCGCCGAGAAGTTCGACCTGCCGATCATCCGCACCGTGCAGCCGCCGGAGGACTTCGACGGCAAGGCGTACACCGGTGACGGACCGGCGATCAACTCCGGGTTCCTGGACGGGCTGCACGTCGACGAGGCCAAGCAGAAGATCATCGAATGGCTGGAGACGAACGGTCACGGCCAGGGTGCGGTCACCTACCGCCTGCGTGACTGGCTGTTCAGCCGTCAGCGGTACTGGGGGGAGCCGTTCCCGATCGTCTACGACGAGACCGGGCTGCCGGTCGCGCTGCCCGAGTCGATGCTGCCGGTCGAGCTGCCGGAGGTCGACGACTTCTCGCCGCGCACTTTCGACCCCGACGACGCCGACACGACGCCGGAGCCGCCGCTGTCGCGGGCGAAGGACTGGGTCGAGGTGACCCTGGACCTGGGTGACGGGCCGAGGCGGTACCGCCGCGAGACCAACACCATGCCCCAGTGGGCCGGCTCCTGCTGGTACGAGCTGCGCTACCTGGACCCGGCCAACGACCAGGCCATGGTGGACCCGGCCAACGAGCGGTACTGGATGGGCCCGAACTCGCCCGAGGACTGCGGCGGCGTGGACCTGTACGTGGGCGGGGTCGAGCACGCCGTGCTGCACCTGCTGTACGCGCGGTTCTGGCACAAGGTGCTGTACGACCTGGGGTACGTCTCGTCGTCTGAGCCGTTCCGGCGCCTGTACAACCAGGGCTACATCCAGGCGTACGCCTACACCGACAGCCGGGGCGTCTACGTGCCGGCCGAAGAGGTGGAGGAGCGGGACGGGGCCTACTACTACAAGGGCCAGAAGGTCAACCGCGAGTACGGCAAGATGGGCAAGTCCCTGAAGAACGTGGTGACGCCCGACGAGATGTGCGCCACGTACGGGGCGGACACGTTCCGGGTCTACGAGATGTCGATGGGCCCGTTGGACGTGTCCCGGCCGTGGGAGACCCGGGCCGTGGTCGGCTCGTACCGGTTCCTGCAGCGGGTGTGGCGGCTGGTCGTCGAGGAGAACACCGGCGAGACGCGGGTGGTCGACGCGCGCATGGACCCCGAGACCGAGCGGCTGCTGCACCGCACCATCCACGGTGTACGGTCCGACATGGAGGGCCTGCGGTTCAACACCGCCATCGCCAAGCTGATCGAGCTGACCAACCGGGCGACCGCCGTGAGCGCCAACGGGACGCCGCGGGCCCTGGCCGAGCCGTTGGTGTTGATGCTGGCACCGTTCGCCCCGCACCTGGGCGAGGAGCTGTGGCGGCGGCTGGGCCACGAGGAGTCGGTGGCCTATGTGGACTACCCGACGGCCGATCCGGCCCTGCTGGTGACGGAGTCGGTGACCTACCCGGTCCAGGTCAACGGCAAGGTGCGGGCGCGCATCCAGGTCCCGGCGGACGCCGACGAGGAGACCGTGCGGTCCACCGCGCTGGGCGAGGTGGCCGGCGTCCTGGACGGGCGTACGCCGAAGAAGGTCATCGTCGTTCCCGGCCGCATGGTCAGCGTGGTCGTCTGACCGCCGCGCTCAGCGACGGACAGGGCTTTCGAGGCCGGACCGCCGGGCTTGGCTCGGCGGTCCGGCCTCTCGGCGTCATGACACGGTCCGCGGGCGCGACCGTGGGCGCGGGATGGCGGTGGGGTGTGCGTCGGTGGCGCACAGCCTGTGCGACCGGCCCGTTCGGTAGTCCGGGTGCCGGGAGCAAGAGTCGGGTTGCCGTCAGTTGGGACGGTGTCCGTCCGGCCGGTGGCTCGTTGCTTGGTCCGTGACGGTCAAGTGGCTGGCTGCGGCCTGGCGTGGGCCCGGTTAGCCGAGCCGTGCCGGTCTGACGATTGGGCTTTCCCTTACTTCCTGGGCTTTCCCTTACCTCCCCGGAAACGGACATGACGCTGATGGTTGCCGGGGTCGCCTGTCTCGTCGTCTCCTGTCTGTGGCACGTGTGCCTGGCCGTCCTGTCGACGCTCGAGGCCTCCCGGTGGGCCGCCGGGACGTCAGCCGCATCTGACCACGTTCGCCCGAGAGACGTGTCGGCGGCTCCCTCGGTTCTGTGGCTCGTGCTCATCAATCCGGCCCCCGCCACGCTGGCGGCGGTGCGGGCGGTCGGGTTACGGCTGCGGTGCCGAACGCGGGCGGTGGTGGTCGTGTCCGACCTGTCCCGGCACAAGCGTCCGGACCCGGCCGACCTGCATCGCGCCGACATGCATCGCCTCGCCGTGCCACCGCGGTTCGAGCGCGCGGAGGTGCTCAACCGGGCGTACCGTCTGATCCGGGCCCGGTGCCGGGAGTACGGCGACGATCCGGCCCGGACCGTAGTCGGCGTCATCGAGGCCAACACCGTGCCGGACGAGTCGCTGGCCGTGGCTGTCTGGCACGCCTTCCGCGAGCCCGGCGTCGGAGCCGTGCAGGCGCGGACCCAGATCCGGGAAGCGGGCGGACTCGGGGCCGCCGAGCACTACGACCGGGGCGTCCTGGCCGACGCGGCCAACCTGGTTCGGAGCCGGCGGGGCCGGGCGTGGCTCGGCGTCAACGGGGCGTTCGTGCGACTGTCCGAGCTGTCCCGCCTCGGCCACCGGCCCTGGCGGCCGGGGGCGACCGAAGACCACGGTCTCAGCGCCCGCCTGCGCAGCCTGGGCGTGTTGATCCGGCACTGCCCGCAGATGCAGGTCACCGCCTACGGCCCGCGGTCGGTCGGGACCAAGGCGTCGTTCGGGACGACACCGTTCGGGATTCAGACATCGTTTGGTACCAAGGCATCCTCCGAGACCGGACGGCCGGGCATCGCGCGTCGGTACGCCCGCGCCGTGCGCGACCGGTTGCCGGCGTGGCCGTCGGCAGGGAACCGGCGTCGGGAGTGGATGCGCTGGGCGTTGCACCTCGCGGGATGGCTGCTGCCGGGTTTGATCGTCCTGTGGGTTGTTGTGGCGTACGTCGGCGCGGCCAGCCGGCTGCTCCTGGCGCTGCCCGGGCCATCGGCGGACGCGCCCCGGTCGTCCACGCTGCTCTGGATGGCGATGGGCCTGGATACGTCGTCGTGGTGGGCACTCCCGCACGCGGCCGGGCCGTGGGTCGGCGCGGCCGCGGCTCCGGCTGTCGTCTGGTGGGTCGCTCGTCGTGACCTCACGCTCGGCCGTCTGGTGCTCGGGGCGCTGGGCCGACCAATGCTCCTACTGGCGCGACCGGTGGTGTTCGGGTTGGTGGTCGGCCGAGCCCTGCTGGGCCGGCCGGCCACGGATCCTGTGGGGGAGCCACCTGCGGCGGCCCCGCTCATCGGTCCGGACATCCTCCGGGAGGAGCCCGTCTTCGTCGACTCCACCGGCCGCCGAAACCGTCGAGTGTGGACAGTGGCGTACGCGTCGGGCCTGGCCGGACTGGCGTATGTCGTTGCTTTGTTGATCGCGCTCGCCACCGGGCAGATCCCGCCACACGCCGTGGGCGAAGGGCCCCGCCTCGACTTCCCGGTGCCGGCCCGGACCCCGCCAGCGATGCCGCAGCCCGTACCGATCGAGCCACCGGTTGAGATCGAGCAGTCGGTCGAGGTACGGCCGAGTGACCTCGTCGGGCCGGTCGCGACCACCCAGGCCGGGTCGGCCGATGAGACGGTTCCCCCCACCTCGGTATCGCCGTCCGTCGGGCCGACCGAGATCGACGAACCGACCTCACCGCCCGAATTGTCGGTGTCGCCGTTGCCGTTGGAGACGCGGAAACCGTTCCCGACGCCCAGCCTGTATCCGTCCGTGACGCCGGACCCGTCCCCACCTCCGGGCCCGTCGTTATCCCCGCCCGAAGGTTTCGGGACACCGATCATCGGGCGTCGTCCCTTCCGGTGAGGCCCCGACTGCCTCTGTTCTACGTCGCCCTGAGTCACCATATGCGTCTCAATGCATAGAACCCCCCACATCTGAAGACCCCCCCACACATCTAACGGCATAACTCGCCCCACGACCGAGTCGGTCGCCCTCACTGCCTGATCGGGCAGCCGAGAGCGACGGCCCGGACGGCATCACATTGCTGGCTGGCTTCAGGTCATGAGGAGGCCGACGTGATCGGGGGGCGTGATCGTGTGGTGGGCGTCGCCCGGGGCGCCTGGAGCGTTGGTCGGCACCGGGCAGCGAGGGGACGGCTGGACGACGGGCCAGTGGGTCGGCACCGATCCCGGCTACCCGAGTTGCGGTCGGCGGTGGTGCCGATCGGGTTGCTCATGGCGGTGTTCACCGCCGTCCTGACGTTTGAGGCCTACGTCGACGCGTCGTTCCGGCCCGACGGTGAGGGCGCGCCGAGCGGCAGTCAGGCGACCGTTCCGGTGGGGATCCTCGAGGGCGGGCCGTACATCGACACGACCGGGGGCCGGATGGTGTCGTACGACCTTCCCCTGAGGACGGTGGTGCTGACGTTCGACGACGCCCCGATCCGCAGTGGACGCCGCAGGTCTTGGAGGTGCTGGCTCGGCACGGTGTGAAGGCCACGTTCTTCGTGGTGGGGACCGAGGTGGCGCGGTACCCGGACATCGTCCGGGCCATGGTCGAGCAGGGACACGACCTGGGGGTGCACACGTTCACGCACTCGGATCTGACGGCCCTGCCGGCGTGGCTGCGGGGCCTGGAGTACTCGCAGACCCAGGCCGCGTTGGCAGCTGCAGTCGGGGTCACCACTCCGTTGGTCCGGTTTCCGTACTCGTCGGGCGCGTCGTCGCTGCACGACACCACCTGGCCGCTCGTCCTCGAAGCCGGGCAGGCCGGCTACATCGTGGTGATGAGCAGTGTGGACAGTCGCGACTGGGAGACGCCCGGCGTCCAGCGGATCGTGGAGGCGTCGATACCGCCGGACGGCGAGTCCGGCGTGGTCCTGCTGCACGACGCTGGTGGGGATCGCTCGCAGACGGTGGAGGCGCTCGACCGGCTCATCCCGATCCTCAAGGAACGGGGTTACCAGTTCCTGACCGCTTCCGAGGGCCTGCGGGTGGGTCAGGCCCTGGCCGGCGTCGACCCGGCGCTGGTCGAGACCGCGGTGGACCCGTTGGTGATTCTGGCCGCGGCGAGGCAGGTCCCAGTGCTGGCCGAGGCGATGCCGAGGGACGTGTGGCGGGGCCGTCTGCTCGTGCTGAGCGTGCGGTTCGCCGACGGGCTGCTGAAACTGCTGGGGCTGACGGTGCTGTTGGTCGGGGCACTGTTGGTCGTTCGAACGGTGATCGTGTTTGTGGTGGCCCGGCGGCATGCCCGGCGGCGCCGCTCGCCGATCTGGTCGTGGGGACCGCCGGTCACCCGGCCGGTGTCGGTCGTGATGCCGGTCTACAACGAGCGGGAGAACGTCGCGGCTGCGGTGCGCTCGATCGCCCGTGGGGATTACCCGGCGATCGAGGTGGTGGTGGTCGACGACGGCTCCACCGACGACACGGCCGCCATCGTGGCCGGGCTGGGCCTGCCCAACGTGGTGCTGGTCCGAATCCCCAATGGCGGCAAGGCGAACGCGCTCAACGTCGGCATCGCTCACGCCAGCTTCGACATCATCGTCATGGTCGACGGCGACACCGTGCTCGAGCCCGACTCGCTGCGGATGCTGGTGCAGCCGTTCGCCGACCCCCGCGTCGGCGGTGTGGCGGGCAACGTCAAGGTGATCAATCGCCGCGGGCTGATCGGCAAGTGGCAGCACATCGAGTACGTCGTCGGTTTCAATCTCGACCGGCGCCTGTTCGAGGTCATGCAGTGCATGCCCACGATCCCGGGAGCGATCGGCGCCTTCCGGCGTCAGGCCCTGCGCGACGTCGGCGGGGTCAGCGACCGCACCCTGGCCGAGGACACCGACCTGACCATGGCGGTCATCCGGGCGGGCTGGAAGGTGGTCTACGAGGAGCGGGCCCGGGCGTGGACCGAGGCCCCGCACACCCTGCGCCAGTTGTGGCGGCAGCGCTTCCGGTGGAGCTACGGCACCATGCAGGCCATGTGGGCCCATCGGGGCGCCATTCGCGACCCGGGGGCCTCTGGCCGGTTCGGGCGGGTGGGGTTGCCGTTCCTGGCCGTCTTCGGGGTCGTGTTCCCCCTCCTCGCCCCGGTGATCGACGTCATGACCATCTACGGCCTCGTGGTGTCCGGCAGCTTCACCACCGGGCTGGCCTGGTTGGTCATGCTCGGCCTGCAGGTCGTCACCGCCGTCGTCGCCTTCCGCCTCGACGGGGAGTCGCTGCGTCCTCTGTGGAGCCTGCCCCTGCAGCAGTTCGTCTACCGGCAGCTTCTCTCCATCATTCTCGTGCGCTCCTTCGTCGCCGCCCTGGCCGGCGTCGCCCTGCGCTGGCACAAGCTCCCACGCACCGGCGCGGCCGCTGCGCACGTCTCGCACTCCGTCGCGCGGGTGGGGGAGTCGGTGCCACGGCAGCCCGACCGGTCCGTGGTCACCGCGGCGTGACCCACCGAGCGGAGGGACAGGTTCAGTGAAAGCGACGGGTCCGGTGGGAGCGAACGGGTTCGGTGGCTGTGATCAGCAGCGCGACAGGCCCGGTGAGGAGGGCGAGCGGAGCGCCATGGTGATGGGAGTGGGGCAACGCGGGCCGGTGACCGATTCGCTACACGGTGGGCGGCGGTTCCGGCATGCGCAGGTGGCGTCGGGTCCGGACGGCGACGGTGGTGCTCAGCACGACGCCGAGGGCCAGGGGAAGCAACGTCAGCGGGGCCGCGTCCTCGGCGGCCACGACGGCGGCACCCAGCAGGGCGTAGGTGACCGCGGACGGGGAGCTGGCGAGCGTCGTCCCGAGGGCGTAGTCGCGGACCCGTACGCCGGACGCGCCGTACGCGTACCCCACCAGACCGAACGGCGCCATCGGGAGCGACCGGACGGCGGCCACCGCCAGGACACCCTCCCGGGCGATCCAACGTTCGACGGCGGCCCAGGCCCGGTCGACCCGCCGACCGGCCGCCCGGTGGGCCCAGCGCTGGATGCTCTGTCGGCCGAGCCACCGACCGGCCAGGAACGTCGCCGCCGCTCCCACCATGGCCACCGCCAAGGCGCATATCGAGCCGGTCGTGGGCCCGAAGAGCAGTCCACATGCGACGGATATCGGGGTTCGGGGCACCAGCGCGGCCAGCAGGAGCGCGCCCACGACCACGCCAGCCACGGGTGCCACCGGTCCCAGTCGCGTGACCGCTTCGGGAATCGCGTCGAGGGGAGCCGACCACGCTGCGGCGGCCAGCACCGCAACGCTGGCCATGAGAACGACCAGACGCCGACCAGGGCTCATGGGGTGAGCCTAGCCATGACGAAGTATCGAGATGCCTGCTCCGAAGGTTCGGGGGAGGGTTGGAGGAGATCGGTGGAGAAAGGGCGTATCGCCGCATCGCACCGGGCATGCCCGAGTGGTCCGATTCCGAGGGGGGACCGGAGGGTGCGCGACCGCGCTGTTCCGGGCGGTCGAGTCGGGTGCCGAGGCGGCGTCGGCCCCGGCGTGCGGCCCCGATGGGTTGTCGCGTCGCCCGTTGCCCAGAACCGGCCTGGTTGACCTTGGAGAACGTCGGCGTCGGTCGCCGGGCTGCTTGAGGGCGGGCCGGATGGGCGCGTCCTCTGTGACCGATCGTCAGGTGTTTCCGGGGCGGCCTCGACCCGGTTGTTTCGGCGCGTACCCACGACGGTGTGCGGGCGCGGTGTTCTCGACTGCCCCGTTCATCGCGGTCTTTTGCATACACGAACGGCGATATTTACGCGGGGTTTGCCTATGGCGATGGTTGCGAGCCAGTGCCGTTGCTGCCGGTCGCCGCGTGTCAGCCCACGCCATAAGGCGATTCTCGCCGCTTCTCATACATCCTGGGGCAAATATTGATGACTACTATTCTTGTTGTCTTCTTCTCGGTCTTCTTCCTCGTGTTCTCGGCCATCACGCTGTGGTGGACCATGCACGCGTGGCGAACACCCGAGACGCTCGAGGAGACGCGCTTTCCCGATCCCGACGGTGGCCATGAGCTGAGCTTCAGCCTGCTGGTGCCGGCCCGGCACGAGGAAGCGGTGCTCGAGCACACGGTCGAGAACCTCTTCCGTTCCACTCACAAGAACTTTGAAGTGATCATCATTGTGGGCCACGACGACCCGGCGACGGCCGAGGTGGCCGGGCGCCTGGCCGAGCGGCGTCCCGACCGGGTCCTGGTGGTCACCGACACGGGCCCACGCAAGAACAAGCCCCGGGCCCTGAACACCGCGCTGCCCTACTGTCGGGGCGACGTGGTTGGCGTCTTCGACGCCGAGGACGAGGTGCACCCCAAGCTGTTGGAGCACGTGGATCACGCCTTCCGCTCCACCAGCGCCGATGTGGTGCAGGGCGGTGTGCAGCTGGTCAACCTCCACTCAAGCTGGTACAGCCTGCACAACTGCCTGGAGTACTACTTCTGGTTCCGCAGCCGTTTGCACCTGCACGCCCGCCACCGCTTCATTCCGTTGGGCGGGAACACCATCTTCGTGCGGAAGGAACTGCTGCAGAGCGCGAACGGCTGGGACGGCAGGTGCCTGGCCGAGGACTGCGACCTGGGTGTGCGACTGTCCGCGCGGGGAGCCAAGGTCGTGGTGGCGTACGACCCGGCGCTCGTCACCCGCGAGGAGACGCCGGACTCGCTCCTCGGCCTCATCAAGCAGCGCACCCGCTGGAACCAGGGCTTCCTTCAGGTGTACCGCAAGGGCGAGTGGCGCAAGCTGAGTACCTTCGGTCAGCGACTGCTGGCCCGGTACACGCTGACGCAGCCGTTCGTGCAGGCCCTCTCAGGCGTCGCGGTGCCCGTCGGCATCGCGGTGGCGGTCTTCGGCCAGGTCCCCGCTCCGGTGGCGATGCTGAGCTTCTTCCCGTTGGCGCCGATGATCGCCGGTCTCGTGTTCCAGACCATCGCGCTGCGAGACTTCGGCGTCCAGTACGACATCCCCATCCGGATCCGGGACTACGTCCGCCTTTTTGTCGGTGCATTCCCCTACATGCTCGTCCTCGCCGTGGCCGCCCTGCGGGCCGCGATTCGCGAGTACACGGGGCGCCACAACTGGGAGCTCACACGCCACGTCGGCGTCCACCTCTCGCAGCGCACGGCCGGGGCCGACACGTGACGCCGACTCGGACGCCGATCCACTCCTTCGACCAGATCCATGGGGCTGACCGGAGCCACCCCGTCGACCGGATCCATCCCGCTGACCTGACCGCCCGCCGGCACCCGCTGGCCTCGACGAATCGGAGCAAGGCATGACGGTCATGCTGACCCGACCTACCGACGAGCAATCCGCGGCGCCCCCCGAGTCGGCGGCCACACCACCGGCTCCGCCGGCCGAGTCGGTCCCGCCGCGGTCCGGCTCGGGCCGAGTGCGCCGGCGGGCGGTGCCCCGCTGGCTGGACAACGCGATCGCCTGGCCGCTCGCGGTGGCGATGGTGGTGCTCATCGCGTGGAACATCGGTGGCTTCCCCACGGCCAGCGATGACGAAGGGACCTACCTGGCCCAGGCCTGGGCGGTGCGGGAAGGGCTCGGCCTGGCGCATTACACGTACTGGTACGACCACCCGCCGCTGGCGTGGATCCAGCTCGCTCTGGTCTCCTGGATTCCGGAGAGCCTGGCCCCCGAGGCGCTCGTGGTCGCGGCCGGCCGGACCGTCATGCTTCCGGTTGCCCTGATCACCCTGGTGCTCACCTACGTCCTGGGCCGACGTCTGGGGTTCGCCCCCTGGACGGCCGCGCTCGCGATGCTTCTCTACGGCCTGTCGCCGCTCGCGGTCACGATGCTGCGACAGATCTACCTGGACAGCTTCGCGGTCGTGTGGATCCTGGCCGCCTTCGTGCTCGCTTTGTCGCCTCGGCGGCACCTGTGGGCCTACGTCAGCTCGGGCCTGGCGGCGGGGGTCGCGGTGCTCTCCAAGGAGACCATCGCCGTCGTACTGCCGGCGCTGTTCGTGGCCGTCTGGCAGAGCACCCGCGGCATTGCGATCCGGCCCTGGGCGATCGCGGGTTTCGTGACCGGGTTGTCGTTCGTCGGCGTGAGCTACCCGTTGTACGCGGTGCTCAACGGTGAGCTGCTCCCGGGCCCCGACCATGTCTCCTTGCTCGGCGCGATCCAGTACCAGCTGCACTCGCGCAGCGGCTCGGGCAGCGTCTTCGTGGCCGGCTCCAACGCGAACGGGCTGGTGAACGACGGGCTCTACTACGACACGATCCTGCCCCTGGGCGGGCTCGCGGCCGCGGTCCTGGCGGTGGTCAACCGCCGGCTGCGGGCGCCCGCTCTGGCGCTGCTGATGCTGGTCCTGGTGGCGCTGCGGCCCGGTGGCTACCTGCCCGCGATGTACATCGTCCAGACGTTGCCGTTCCTGGCGATCCTGCTCGCCGGCGCGGCCCAGGTCGTGGTCGCGGTTGTGCTCGTCGGCGACCGACGACGGGCACGGGCCTGGTTCCGCCTGGTGCGGATGCGGTCGGCTCCGGTCATGCGGGCGGCATCGGTCGTGCGGGTGGCCCGTCTGGCCCGCCTCGTCGCCGTCCTGGACCGGTTGGCGTCGGGTCGTGTCGTCACCGTCCTGGATCGGTGGTTGTTTCAGCACCGTCGGCCCGCCCGACCGGGGGCGGCCGCCCCGCGGGGGAGCAGCCGTGTCTGGTCCTGGGTCCAGTTAGGACTGCGAGTGGCGCTCGTCGTCGGGTTGGCCTGTCTGGTCGTCGCTGGCGTGGCCCCTCGCTGGTATGACGGCCATCGGCGGTCGGTGACCGAGAACGCCAACGCCACCTACCAGGCGGCGGCGAGCTGGCTGCGCGCCAACCTCGATCCCGACGCGGTGGTGCTCACCGACGATGTGCTCTGGCTGGACATCGTTCTGAGAGCCGGCCTTCCGCGGGAGCAGGTGATCTGGTTCTACAAGCTCGACCTCGACCCGCAGGTGGCGCGCCGGTATCCCGGCGGTTGGCGCGACGTCGATTACGTCGTCTCCACCCCGGCGCTGCGCGAGGACCCGACCACACCACGCTCCCGAACGTCGCGCAGGCCCTGGCCAACTCCGAACCCGTGATCACGTTCGGCGACGGAGAAAGCCGCATCGAAATTCGACAAGTGAATACCTGATCCGGTCGTTCCCGGATCGCCCTTTCATCCCTCGATCACAACAAGGAGACCACGTGACAGCAGTGATGGAATCGCAATCCATCGCGCCCGTCCGGCCGCGGGCCGGAGAAGGTGTCCGCTGGGGTTCCCCCGCGGCGCCGCCGTCTCAGTCCGAACACACCACGAACAGCCCGCGTCAGAGCATCGTCATCCCGACCTACAACGAACGCGACAACATTCCGGCTCTGCTGGAGCGGCTCGAGCGGGCCCTGCCCGCGGGGAGCGCAGAAATTATCTTCGTCGATGACAGCACGGATGACACTTCGGCCGTCATCGAGGAGGCGGCGCGGTCCTGCCAGATTCCCGTCACGGTTCACCATCGCGAGACGCCGGTCGGCGGGCTCGGGGGCGCGGTCGTCGAGGGGTTCCGGCGCGCGCGAGGCGCGTGGATCGTGGTGATGGACGGCGACCTGCAGCACCCGCCGGAGGTCGTTCCCGAGCTCGTTAAGACGGGTATTCGCGACGGCGCTGATCTGGTGGTGGCGAGTCGCTACGCCGCAGGCGGAAGCAGCGACGGTCTGGCGGGCCGGTACCGGCGTCTCGTGTCACGTGGCTCCACGCTCGTGACCAAGGTGCTCTTCTGTACCCACCTGGCCCGGGTGAGCGATCCCCTCAGCGGCTTCTTCGCGGTACGCCGCACCTCGGTCGAGATCGATGAGTTGCGGCCCGAGGGTTACAAGATCCTGCTGGAGTATCTGGTTCGCGCCCGTCCGGGTCGGGTGGCCGAGGTTCCGTTCACCTTCCAGGCCCGCGCGGCCGGTGACTCGAAGGCGAGCCTCGCCGAAGGCGTGCGGTTCCTTCGGCACCTCGTGCGGCTCCGCCTCGGTGACCGGCGCCTGCGCATGGTCGCGTTCGCGCTGATCGGCCTGTCCGGGCTGCTGCCGAACGCGGTGGCGCTGTGGCAGCTGACCGAAACGGCGGGCCTGCACTATGCGCTGGCGGCCGTCATCGCGACCCAGGTGGCGATCGCCTGGAACTTCGCGTTGACCGAACGGCTGTTCCGCAAGCGCCGGCCCCGGGCCCCGGTCTGGCGGGCGGTTCGTTTCTTCCTCCTGGGCAACGCGGACATCGTCCTGCGCGTGCCCGCCCTCGCACTCCTGGTCGACCACGTGGGCGTGAACTACCTGGTCGCCAACGTCGTCACCCTCGTCGTCTCGTTCCTGGTGAGGTTCGCCGTGGTCGATCGAATCATCTACGCGCGAACGGCGGCCACCACCCGGACGACGCCGACGAGGCCGTCTTGTGTCCGTGGAGGTTTGATGTGACCGTCCGACGACGAATCACTCCAAGGTCGTACACATCCCGACTCGTCGCTGCCTTGATGGCGGTGGCCCTGGTGGCGGTGGTGAACGCCAACCAGCCGGCGCACGCCGCCGTCGAACTGATCGTCAACGGCAACCTTGAGCAGCTGGACTCGACCGGCTTTCCGGCCTGCTTCGAGCAGGCGGGCTGGGGCGACAACGTGTACAGCTTCTCGGTCACCGACGACGCGCACAGTGGCACCAACGCGGTCCGGCTGGAGATCACCGAGATCAGCAGCGGTGACCGCAAGGCCATGATGTTCGAGGACGTCGCCTGCGCGCCGGCCGTGACGCCTGGGCACCAGTACGACCTGTCGGTGTGGTACAAGACCACGAGCCCGAACACCGTCATCACGATCTTCCGTCATGACGTGAACCTGGGCTGGCAGTACTGGACCGACCCCGGACATCTGGAGGTCAGCGAGGACTGGGCCCAGAAGACGATCCGGACCCCACCCATCCCGCCGGAGACCGACCAGATCACCTGGGGCATCACGCTGTACGGCGTCGGTGTGCTGATCACCGACGACTACTCCATGGTGGACGCGACGCCCGAACCGCCGCCGTACGAGTGCACCGCCGGCGACGCCTGCACCATGGGTCGGTGGGAGGTCATGCCGATCGAGTCGCCCGCGCGGGCGGTACACACGGTCGTCCTGCACGACGGCCGGGTACTGATGGTGGCCGGCTCCGGCAACGAGCCGGACCTGTTCGCCGCCGGCAGCTTCAAGACGGCGATCTATGACCCGCAGACCGGGACGTTCACCGAGGTCGACACGCCGACCGATCTCTTCTGCGCCGGTCACGTGCAGCTCCCGGACGGCCGGGTGCTGGTCATGGGGGGCAACCTCGACTACCCAGACCCGGAGGGCACGCACGGGTACAAGGGCCTGCCGGACTCGTACATCTTCGATCCCGCCACGAACTCGTACCAGCACATCAACAACATGAACGAGGGGCACTGGTACCCCTCGGCGACCATCCTCGGCAATGGTGACGTCATCTCGCTCGGCGGCCTCAGGGAGGACTCCACCGGGACCGTCGCGGTCGAGTACTTCAACTACGCCGAGCAGCGTTGGCAGGCGCTGTGGGAAACCAACCAGACGTGGTTCTTCTGGGGTCTGTACCCGACGATGATCCTGCTGCAGGACGGCCGGCTGTTCTACACGGGCAGCCACGTCTTCGGCGACAACATCCCCGGAACCGGCGCCGCGATCTACGACTACCATGCCAACACCATCACGCCCGTTCCCGGGCTGCGCGAACCGAACCGGCGCGACCAGTCGATGAGCCTGCTGCTGCCACCGGCCCAGGACCAGCGGGTCATGATCGCGGGTGGTGGGAACATCTACACCAACCCGGAGCCGTTGCGGTACACGGACATCGTCGACCTGAAGGAGCCGAACCCGCAGTACGTGCCGGGGCCGGACCTGCCGCTGGCCCGACTGGCCGACGGTGAACTCCAGCCGGAGCACCAGGGCAAGATGTACGTCAGCCTCGTCATCCTGCCCGACGGCACCGTGCTGGAGACCGGTGGGGCGCTGTACAACCGGTCCGACCCGGTCTTCGGGGCATCGATCTACGACCCCGTGACGAACGAGTTCACGCCGGTGGCGGCCGACCCGCTGCCGCGGGGCTACCACTCGTCGGTGGTGCTGCTGCCGGATGGGCGCGTGATGGCCTTTGGCGACAACCCGGGCGACGGCTCGTTCGAGATGCGGGTCTCGATCTACTCGCCGCCCTACCTGTTCCACGGCCCGCGGCCTCAGATCCTGTCGGTGGCCTCGACCGAGTGGGAGTACGGCACCGTACAGGAGATTACAGTGGATGGTCCGGTGGCGAAGGCGGCGCTGATCCGCCCGGCCGCGGCGACCCACCAGTCGGACCCGAACCAGCGGTACGTCGACCTGCCCATGACCGTCGACGGCAACACCATCGGCCTGAACCTGACCAGCAACCCCAACCTGGCTCCGCCCGGCTGGTACATGCTGTTCGTGGTCTCGCCCAACGGCGTTCCGTCGGTCGCGACCTGGGTGCATGTGTCATGAACGGGCGACTGACGGCCCGGCGGCGGCGTCACGCCGCCGGGCCCGGAGACACCGGCCCGGGCGGGACGGGGAGTCGGCTGCGCGCGGTGGTGCAGCGGTACTGGCGACTGCTCGCCCTCGCGGCGGCGATCCTCGTCGTGGCCGGCATCGCGTTGTCGATACCGGTCGGCCCCACAGGCGACCAGGAGGCGGCCCGGTCCGGAACCCCGGGCGGTCGCGACGCCGGGACGCCCACGTCGGCCCCGGCGAGCGCCAGCACGGAGCCGGCCCAGCCGGCCCCCACGTCGGCCGCCCGGTCGGCGATGCCCGCGTCGAGCACCGATTCGTCGGACCGCCGGCCCGATCCGTACATCCGGGATTTCGCCCGGCAGCCCGGAGTGACTCCGCTGCCGCCGCAGCCCTCGCCGACCGCGGGCGTCCCGCTGCCAGGCAACGTCAATGGATGTGATTTCAACTATGGGGATGTCGGTCAGTGCATTCCCGCCCAGTTCCCGGCCAGCGTCACCGACCGGTGCGGCTGGCTGGCCCGGCAGGGACTGGTGTCGATACCGGTGACCGGCGTCGACCGCCACGGCCTCGACGTCGACGGCGACGGACTCGCCTGCGAGCCCGACGAACGCCCGTAGCCGGCTTCGCGTAACCGATGGGCCCGTGTCCACAAGGGACACGGGCCCATCGCTGTCTGTGGCTTTGGCCCGCGGCACGGCTGACGCCCATCCGGAGGGTGAACCCCCGCGGTTGCTGAGCGCCTGGGCGCTCCGACGCCGGGCCCACGCGGCGCGGCCTGCGGGGTTCGGCCGCGGCGCGGACCGCCGAGTCCGCCCGGGCGAGGAGAGCGTGGCGTCCGGGCTCGGAATGATCATGGCTTGCGACCTCGGGCGCGTCTTCACACGTTCGGGCGTAAGGCGGGTGACCGTTCCCCGTCCCCGCGCCCGCGGCCCCCATGATGCTTTCAGCCCGTTTCGGTCTTTTCGATCCGTAATTCGTGATCCATACGGTTTCAGCGGTTCTGCTATTCCTGCAGCCGGCTGGGCCGTTCGCCCTGTATGGAGGAAGAGTTGTCTGCATTACGGCATGCCCGATATCAACTCGGCAGAGCCGCTCGACGGGCCATCCGACTCCGCGTTCTGATCCCCGCGCTCGTGGCCGCGCTGGTGGCCGTGGTCGCGGTGCCGGGATCGGCCGGAGGACCGTCGAATGCCCGGCTGTGGTCGTCCCCGGGGACGGAGCTCGACCAGGACCCGCCAGATTCGTCATCGGCCGAGCGGGGCAAGCAGCGGCGGGGGCCATCGGCGCCCGGCTATCCGGAGATGGGCCCGCCGACGATGCCGGAGGCCAAGCCGCTGCCGAACTGGCGGGGTGGCCCCATACGCATCGATAAAAATAAGAAGGTGAAGTGGCCTCGAGGTGGGCGAGACCATCACTGGCCGCACGGCTGGCCGCACCACTGGCCGCCGGGCAAGCCGAACCACCCGGGCAAGCCGAACCCCCCGGGCAAGCCCACCGGGAAGCCGACGCCCTCGGGTAAGCCGACCGGCAAGCCGACACCCACGGCGACGTCGTCACCGACCAACACCCAGACGCCTACCCAGGACCCGACGCCCACCCAGTCGACCACTCCGACCGACGAACCGACTCCGACGGATACGCCGACTCCGACGGATACGCCGACTCCGACCGACGAACCGACTCCGACGGATACGCCGACTCCGACCGACGAACCGACTCCGACGGATACGCCGACTCCGACCGACACGCCGACCGAGAGTCCGACGCCCGACGAGCCGCTGCCGCCGCGCGTGGCGCTCCGCGCGCTCGTCCTCGCCGTGGACGGCGACGACTTCGGCGTCGACACCTGGACGACCATGCTCGATCGGGTCGGGGCCGCCTACGACGTGATCTACGTCCGCTCGACGACCCTGACGCCGGAGAGCCTGGTCCGGCCCGACGGGATCGGACGCTACAACGCCATCCTGCTGACCAACGCCATGCTGTTGCAGGAGGACGGCTCCGGCGGGTTCGTCAGCGGACTGTCGGCCGACGAGTGGAACCTGCTGTGGGCGTACGAGCGCGACTTCGGCGTGCGCCAGGCGACCCTCTACGCCAGCTACGGGTCCTTCCCCGAGGACTACTGCCTGCGTCCGCGCGGCGAAGGCAGTGTGGGTGACACGGCGGTGCCGGCCCTGCTGACCACGACCGGGGCGGCCATCCTCGACTACCTCAACCCGTCGGCCCAGGTGCCGATCATGCAGTCGTACGTCTACCGCAACGAGCTCGCGGCCGGCTGCGACGCCCGGGTGGTGCTGACCACCGCCGGCTCCGAGGTGCTCGGAGTGGAGACCCGGTCGGAGGACGGCCGGGAGCGCCTGGCCCTGTCGTTCACCTCGAACCAGTACCTGCTGCAGTCGCACCTGCTGACGTACGGCCTGTTCCGATGGGCCAGCCGGGGCCTGTTCCTGGGCGAGCACCGGCACTACCTGAACATGGACGTCGATGACTGGTTCAACTCGGCCGACGAGCTGCTGCTGGACGGCACGATCAACAGCGACCCGGGCTTCCGCATGTCGGGTCACGACTTGTACAACGTCTACCTGCAGCGCAACGCCATCCGTACCCAGTACCCGTTGGCGGCCACGCTGAACTTCGACCTGGCCTTCAACGGGGGCGACGCCGACCTCGGCGCGGGAACCGAGTGCGCGCCCAACGGCGGGATCGAGACCCTCACGGCGACCAGTCGGTGTTTGGCTCATGAGTTCCGATGGATAAATCATACGCTGACCCATCCGGACATGAACTTCACCGACTACGCCACCAACGTCACCGAGATCAGCGAGAACCTGGCGGTGGCGGCGCTGCTCGGCCTGCCCACGGATCCGATCGTGCTCAAAACCGGGGAGTACTCCGGGCTGGGTGTCTACCACCCGGACCCGGACAACGACATCGACCCACCCACCGACTTCGGTCTGCAGGCGTCCAACGTGGAGCTGCTTCAGGCGGCCCGCGACCTCGGGGTGCGGTACCTGCACGGCAACATGTCCTTCGCCAGCCACCAGCCACCGTGCTACAACTGTGGCTTCTACCACCCGCTCGCGCCGGACATCTTCGTCGTGCCGGACTGGCCCACGAACATCGCCTACCACACGACCACGGCGGACCAGCAGACGCTCTTCTACAACTCGTTCTACGGGCCCAACGGGAAGTTCCCGTTCTTCCCGAACGACGTGACCTATGAGCAGATGCTGGACTACGAGTCCGACCAGGCGCTGAACCGGGTCGCCTCGGGGTCGATCTACACCAACACCTTCCACATCGCGAACCTGCGGGACTACGCGAACGGGCGCACCCTGCTGACCGACTGGGTGGAGGCGGTGGTGGCCAAGTACAGCGCGTACTACGCGGTGCCGCTGCTCAACCCCGGCTGGCCCGGTATCGCGGTCTACGCCGAGGGGCGCAACGCCCACTTCGCCGGTCTCGCCGCGGGAGTGGACGCCGTGTACGACGCGACCACCAACACGGTGACCCTGCTCGCCCCGACGGCGGCCACGGTCACGGTCACGGGCGCGCCGGTGGCCGGGGCCACGAGCTACGGCAGCGACGTGTCGGGCCCGATCACGCTCGCCGCCAACGAGCCCGTGTCCTTCACACCCAGCCTGCGGCCATGAGAATCGCGCTCGTCTCCGAAGGTACCTACCCGTTCGCCGTCGGCGGGGTGAGCACCTGGTGCGATCAGTTGATTCGGGGCATGCCCGACTGCCACTGGCAGATGGTCGCGCTGACGGTGGACGAGACGCAGAAAGAGCTCTGGCCACGACCGTCCAATCTGGAAGAGGCGCGGACGGTGCCGCTGTGGGGAGCATGCCCCTCCCCGCGGCACGGGAGGCCCGGCCGGCCGAGCCGGCCGGGCCCCAACCCGGCGGCGGCGCACTCCTCGTACCGGGCGCTGGTGCACGCGATGCTCGCCACCCAGCACACCGATCCCGACGTCGCCGCGGTGGCCCGCAGCCGGTTCCTGCTGGCGCTGCGGGGGCTGTACGAGTACGCGTCGGCTGGGGGACACCTGTGTCCGATCCTCACCGGCAACGCCGGTCTGGCGGTGCTGGGCGAGGCCTGGCGGGCGGCCCGTCGCGACGACCTCGCCCTGGTCCACGCCGTGGCGGCGGCGGACCTGCTGGCGCACCTGCTGCGCCCGCTGGCCGCGCCGCCGGTGAGATGCGATGTCGTCCATGCCTCGATGAACGGTCTCAGCATGCTGGTGGCGATGGCGGCCAAGTGGCGGTACGGCACGCCGATCGTGCTGTCGGAGCACGGCGTGTACCTGCGGGAGCGGTACCTGCAGTACCTCGACGACGGCGACGTCGCCGGCCCGGTGAGGGTGTTGCTGCTCGCCTTCTACCGGTCGCTCGCCGCGGCCGGCTACCTGATCGCCGACGCCCTGGCCCCGCACTCGCGCTACAACAGCCGGTGGCAGGTCCGCAACGGCGCTGACCCGGAGCGGGTCTGGACGATGTACAACGGCGTGTCGCTGGAGAGCTTCCCGGTGGCCGACGAGGAGCCGGACCGGCCGACCATCGTGTACCTCGGTCGCATCAGCCCAATCAAGGATCTTCACACGCTGATCCGGGCGTTCGCGTCCGTACGCGCAGAGGTGCCCAACGCGGCTTTGCGGATCTTCGGTGCGTCGGTGCCGGCCGAGGCGTGGTACGAGCGCAGCTGCCGGCGACTCATCGCCCAGCTCGGGCTGGATGGGGCGGCCGTGCTGGAGGGGCCGATCGCCTCGCCGGTGGCCGCCTACCACGCCGGAACGATCGTGGCCCTCACGAGCATCTCGGAGGGGTTCCCGGTGGCGGTCATCGAGGCGATGGCGTGCGGCCGGCCGATCGTGTGTACCAACGTGGGCGGCGTGACCGAGGCCGTGGCCGACGCGGGCCTCGTGGTACCCCCGCGCGACGTCCGAGCGGTGGCCCGCGCCTGCGTGACACTGCTGGCCGATCATGACCTGCGCCGGCGCATGGCCGCGGCCGCCCGCGCCCGCGTGATGCGCCACTTCACGCTCGAGGAGTCGCTCGCCGCCTACCGCCGGGTCTACCAACTGGTCACCCGGCCGGCGACCGTCGGATCGACGGGGACCACCGTCGCCGGCCCGGTGCTCGAGTCGGCGCCGGGCGCGGCGAGTCTGCTCTCGGTACCTCACTCGCGCCGGCCCGCCACGGGGCGGTCGCGCGTGGCTCGGCCCCGGGCGCTCGGCCGCGTCCGGCTGCATGCGCTGGGGTCGTCGTGAACGCCGGCGGCGCCCTGATGCCCACCGCCCGGGCCGTCGCGGGGGAGGCGACCGCGCTGTATCCCGGCCTGGCCGTCCGCATCGCTACCGGTGATCCGCTCGATGGGCTGATCGATCGCATGCGGCCGCTGGCCGCGCGGGCCGTGGACGCCCTGCAGGTGGCGGCGGCGCTCGAGACGGCCGGCGTCACCGACCAGGCCGCCCGGGCGCGGTTCGGTTTCGCCGACGTCTTCGCCCTCGCCGAGGCCGTGTACCGGCGGGTCCCGCCAGCCCCCGAACCGGCGCCGGCCGACCAGCGTCAGGACCGCGGCTGGCGCGACGTCGGGCACGGAGCGATGTACCTGATCGCCGTGGCGACCTTCCCGCCCGCGCTGGCCGTGGTGGGTCGGTCCGTGTCGATCACCGCACTCGTCGTGACGGCCGCCACCGGCTGGGTCCTCAGTGGAGTGATCTCCTGGCTGGCCTACCGGTTGCTCGGGGATGGCCAGGCGAGGTCGGCGGGCCAGCTGCTGGGGTGGGCCACCCTCGTGGCGATTCCGCTCGGGGCGGCGGTCGGGGGCACCATGGTGGCAGCCGCGGGAGCCGCGCCCGCGCTGGTCGGGCTGACGACCGGGGCGATGGCGTACCAACTCGCCGTCACCGTCCTGGTCATCTACGGTCAGGAGGCGCTGGTCTTCGCCGCGATGGCGCCCGGCGCGGCGGCCGGCGTCGCGTACCTGGTGGTCGGGCCACCTCTGCTGTCGATGGCGGTCTCGGCCGGGCTGGGCTCGGTCGTGGTGGTGGTCGGCCTCGCCCTTTACCAGGCCTTCGGCCCGAACTCACGTCATGCCTCTGGCCAGGTCCGTCAGCGCGCCGGGTCCGGACCGGCGCGGTGGACCGCCACCGTACGGCGGCACTGGCGCCGGGCGCTGGCCGTGGTGGTGTTCAGCGCGCTGTCGGCCGTGTTCTTCCTCCATCCGCAGGCCCGCCACCTGGCCACCCGTCTGGACATCGCGCTGGCCACCCTGCCACTCATCGCCGGCATGGGGGTGGTCGAGTGGCAGGCCCGCCGGTTCTCCGCCCAGGTCCGGGCGCTGCTCGCGCGCGTCACCCAGCCCCGCCAGTTCGCGGTCCGGATCTGGCTCGTGGTCGTCGGTGGACTGGGCATCTGCCTGGCCGTCGTCGGCGCGCTCGCGGTCGCGCTGCTCGGCGTACTCACCCTGATCGGCCGCGGCAGCGCCCCCGCCGCGGTCATGGCCACCGCGGGCGTGCTGCTGGCCGGCGCGTACTACCTCGGGTTCCTGCTGGCGAACCTGGGCCGGTACGGCTGGTTGTGCGTCAGTCTGGTGCTCAGCCTCGGCACCTACGAGATCGCCCGGATCGCCCTTCCGGGTGTGCTCGGTGACATCCAAGCGTTTCAGATCGCCGCGGCCCAGCTGCTGGTGCTGTCCGCCGCCGGTCTGCTCGGTCTCCTCACTCAGGCCCACCGCCACCGGTAAGGGCCGCTTCGTTCACACCACAACTCAACCACCGCCCACGATCGAGAAAGGCAGCCCCACATGCACGCGGTCATCCTGGCGGGTGGTAAGGGCGCACGGCTGCGACCGTACACCACCGCACTTCCCAAGCCCCTGGTGCCCATCGGCGACAGTCATTCGATCCTGGAGATCATCCTGCGCCAGCTGGCGGCGTACGGGTTCACCTCCGTCACCCTGGCCATCAACCACCTCGGTTCGCTGATCCGGGCCTACGTCGGGGACGGCTCCCGCTGGGGACTGGACGTGACCTACGCCGAGGAATCGACTCCACTGTCGACAGTCGGTCCGCTCTTCGCGCTCAAGGACACCCTGCCCGAGCACTTCCTCGTGATGAACGGCGATGTCCTGACCAATCTCGACTTTCGCAAGCTGCTCGACGCCCATCGCCAGTCGGACGCGCCGTTGACCGTGGCCACGGCGGTGCGGACGACGCCCATTGAGTTCGGCGTCCTTAAGGTTGTCGATGGCCGCATCGTCGGCTTCGCCGAGAAGCCGTCACTGACGCACCGAGTCAGCATGGGCGTCTACGGGCTGAGCCGCGAGACGTTACGCCCCTACCAAGCGGGGACACCGCTGGGTTTCGACCAGCTCGTCCTCGAGCTCATCGCCGACGGCCGGCCACCGGCCAGCTACGACTTCGACGGGTTCTGGCTCGACATCGGCCGCCCCGACGACTACGACGAGGCGAACCGCGCGTTCGCCGAGCTGCGGCCGCTCCTGTTGCCCGAGCGGACCGGACCGCCGGGTCCGGCCGCTGAGGCCACGACCGCGTCAACCGGCGATGCGTCGGCCGGGTCGACCTCGGCCCCGGCCGGCCACCGCCCCACCACGGAGAGGATCCCGGAGCCGGTATGAGCCACATCGTTCTGCTTGGCGCCTCCGGATTCCTGGGCGCCCACATCGCATCGGCAATGATCGAACACCCGGGGGTCAGTCGACTCACCCGGCTGGGTCGCGACCGTTGTGACCTGGTCGCGGCGACCGTCGACGACATCCGGGCCGTGCTGCGGGACCTGCGTCCCGACGTGGTGGTCAACGGCACCGGCCGGCTGGACGGGACGACCACCGAACTGGTGCAGGCCAACACCCTCGCCACCGCGAAGCTGCTCGACGCGCTGGCCGGCACCGGTATCCGGTACGTCCGTCTCGGCTCGGCCGGCGAGTACGGTCCCATACCGCAGGGGTGGGCGGCGACCGAGACCGATCCGGCGAACCCGGTCAGCCCGTACGGGCTCAGCCACCTGGCCGCCACCCGGCTGGTCGAGCTCGCGGCGGCCTCGGGTCGGGTCGACGGGGTCACGCTCCGCGTGTTCAACCCCGTGGGTGCCGGACTGCGGGAGAGCAGCGTGCTGGGGCAGGCGGCGCACCGCCTCCGGGTGGCGCTCGCCACCGGGGCCTCGGCGATCACCATGGGTCCCCTGTCGGCCTACCGGGACCTCGTCGACGCCCGCGACGTGGCCACGGCCACGGTGGCGGCGGCGCTGGCCCCCGACCTGCCGTACCGGGTGTTCAACATCGGCAGCGGTCACGCGGTGCCGACCCGGGTCGCGGTGAGCCTGCTCGCCCACGTCGCCGGCTTCACCGGTGAGATCCGAGAAGAGGGGGAGCCGAGCGCACGATCGGCCACAGTGGACTGGGCCCTGGCCGACTGCACGCGGGCCACGAGCGTCCTCGACTGGCGCCCGGTGCACGACCTGAGCGACTCAGTAAAGGCGGTTTGGACGGGCACCCCATGAGTCCACGGTGGACCTTGACCGGTCTGGTCGGGCTCACGGTCCTGGCGGCCGCCTGCGCCGTTCCGCTGGCCACGCCGGACGCGCTCCCGCCCGCCCCGGTCGGCAGCGGCTGGGTGTACCAGCTCCAGGGGTACCCGGGCGGGCGGCTCGACGAGGTGGCGCGGGCTCCGGGCGAGGTCGCCGTGATCGACCTGGCCCGGGACGCGCAGGGCGACTACTTCCGGCCCGAGGAGATCGCGGCGGTGCGGGCCACGGGCAAGCTCGTGCTGGCCTACTTCGAGATCGGCAGCATCGAGGAGTTCCGCCCCGAGTACGACCGCCTGCGCACCGAGCACGCCGACCTGATCCTCAACCGGTGGCCCGCCTGGCCGAACGAGCACTTCGTGGCCTACTGGGATCCCCGCTGGTGGGATCTGGTCGTCCGGCCCCGGGTCGATCAGGCCCTGCAGGCCGGATTCGACGGGGTGTACCTCGACACGCCGCTGGCGTACGAGGAGATCGACCTGGCGCTGGTGCCCGGCCGTGATCGGGACGACCTGGCCGCCGCCATGGTGGAGCTCATCGGGCGGATCAGCCGGTACGGCCGCGGCCGCAACCCGGATCTCCGCATCGTGCCGCAGAACTCGCCCGAGCTGCGCCACTGGCCCGGATACCTCGAGGCGATCGACGGCATCGGCATGGAGGAGCTGTTCGTCAAGGCCACCGACGAACCCTGTACCGACTCGTACTGCGCGGAGAACCTCGCCGGCGCCCGGGCGCTGCGTGACGCCGGCAAGTTCGTGCTCGCCGTCGACTACGCCGACAGCGCGGATCTGATCGCCGCCACGTGTGCCCGGTACCGCGAGGAGCGCTTCATTGGCTACATCGGGGTGCGCGAGCTGGACCGCCTCGGCGCCTCGTGCGGCTGAACCGTCGACGCTCCGGCCAGCCAGCGATTCATCTCACTATATAAGCGACATCTCATCTATCCACGACTCTCCCGATCGAGAGATCTCGGACGCAGAGAAGGAGAAGCAGTGCAACCGCAGACCATTGGCGTCGTCGGCATGGGGTATGTCGGCCTGACGCTGACCGCCGCGCTGGCCCGAGCCGGCCACACTGTGCACGGCGTGGACGCCCAGCCCCGCGTGCTGGCTGAGCTGTCCCGGGGACGGCCGCACATCTACGAACCCGGGGTGGAGGAGATCTTCGCCGAGCTGGTCGGGACGCGGATCCACATCGCGGAGCGGCTGCCCGAGCGTGGCCTGGACGCGGCGGTCATCTCCGTGTCGACGCCTATCGACGAGGACACCCGTCAGCCGAACCTGACCAACCTGGCCGCGGCGGCCCGGAACATCGCCCGGTGGTGCCAGCCGGGGACGCTCGTCGTGGTGCGCAGCACGGTGCCGATCGGCACCAGCCGGCGCGTGGTGCTGCCCGCGCTACAGGCGGCCTGGGGCGACGACGTCAAGCTCGTCATGGCGCCCGAGCGCACCATCCAGGGCCAGGCGCTGCGGGAGCTGGTCGAGCTGCCCCAGGTCGTGGGCGGGCTCGACGAGGCCAGCCTGGCGGCGGGGGTCGAGGTCTTCGCTCAGCTCGCCCGACGTGTGGTTCCGGTCTCCAGCCTCGAGGTGGCCGAGATGGTGAAGCTGTCCAACAACTGCCACACCGACCTGATCTACGCGTTCGGCAACCAGGTGGCGCTGATCGCGGAGGAGCACGGCATCGACCCGCTCGAGGTCATCCGGGCGGCCAATGTGGACTATCCGCGGCCGGATCTGTCCCGTCCGGGGTACGTCGGTGGCGGCTGCCTGTCCAAGGACCCGTACCTCATGATGAGCTCCGCAAACCGCCCGCCGGAGCTGGTGCGGCAGGCCCGGCGGCTCAACGAGTTCCTTCCGCAGCACGTGGCCCGGCGTGTGGTCGAGCTGCTGCGTGAGGAGCGGGGCTCCACGGTGGGCGCCCGCATCGCCGTGCTCGGTTGGGCCTACAAGGGCTGGCCGCCCACCGACGACATGCGGGGGACCCCCATCGCGTCCATGATGCCGATCTTCACCGAGGCCGGGCTGACCGTGCTCGGCCACGACCCGATGGTGACCAGTGAGGTGATCCGGCTCTACGGGGGTGAACCGGTGAGCCTCGACAAGGCGTTCAGCGACGCCGACGCGGTGCTGGTCATCACCGACCACCCCGACTACCGGGCGGTGCGGGCCGACGCGATGTTCGGGGCATCCCGGCCCGCCCTCGTCTACGACTCCTGGCGCATCCTCGACGAGAAGGCGATCACGGCGGCCGGCGTGCGGTACGCCGGGCTGGGCTACGAGGCGGTGGCACGGGCATGAAGGTTCTCATTCTCGGCGGTGCCGGCTTCATCGGCCTGCACCTGGCCCGGCGCCTGCTGCGCGACAACCACGACGTGACGCTGGTGGACGACTTCTCGCGGGGCAGTCGCGACCGCGAGCTCGCCGAGGTACGCCGCCACCCGTCGGTCACGGTGATCTCGGCCGACCTGACCTCGGCCGACGCCTGGCGACAGCTGCCGCACGGGTGGGACCAGATCTACCTGCTCGCGGCCGTGGTGGGGGTCCGCAACGTGGAGCGGGACCCGGCGCGGGTGGTCCGGGTGAACACTCTCATCACCCTGCATCTGCTCGACTGGGTCCGCGACGATGCGAAGATCTTCTTCGCCTCCACGAGCGAGGTCTACGCGGGCGGCGTGGACGCCGGTCTCGTCCCGGTGCCCACGGCCGAAGACGCCCCGCTCCTCATCGCCGACGTGCGGGCGCCGCGCTTCGCCTACGCCATCAGCAAGCTCCTCGGCGAGGCGGCCTTCCTGCACGCGGCGCGGGCCCGTGGCCTGTCGGTCGTCATCGGCCGATTCCACAACGTCTACGGACCCCGCATGGGCAGCGATCACGTGATCCCGGAGATGCTGCTGCGGGCCATGAGCGGGGAGAACCCCTTCGCGGTGCCCGGGGCCGACCAGTACCGCGCGTTCTGCTACGTCGACGACGCGGTCGAGGCGGTGGTGCGCCTCATGGACACTCCCGAGGCCGTCGGAGAGATCATCCACATTGGAGACGACACCGAGGTCACGCAGATCGCCGACCTCGCCACACTGGTCTTCAAGGTGTGCGGAGTGAATCCGACGATCCAGGAGAAGCCGGCGCCGCCCGGCTCGGTCACCCGGCGCTGCCCGGATCTGAGCAAACTGCGTCGGCTGACCGGGTACGAGCCGAGCGTGCCGCTCGCCGACGGCGTACGCCGGACCATGGAGTGGTACCGGGCTCAGCTCGGGCCCGGGTCGGAGCGGCCGGCCCGCCAGCCCATCGCCTTCTACTACGGCCGGGGCCAGCTGGAGCTGCTCACCGGCTACCGGCGGGTGGTGCTGCAGCCCGAGTTCTATGAGCCGGCCGAGTTGGCCTTCCTGCGCCGTCACGGGGTGCAGCCGCTGGCCTATATGTCGCTGTCGGAGGACACGGGGCCCGAGGCGCCGTGGCAGCGAGCCGAGCGCAACCCGGACTGGGGCGGCCGCTACGTCCACCTCGACCATCCCGGGTGGACCGAGCACGTGCTGACGCAGGCGCGGCAGGCCCTCGACGCCGGCTTCACCGGGCTGTTCCTCGACACCCTCAACGTCGAGCACACCTACCCGGAGGACCTGCCTCACCTGCTGCGCCTGGTCGAGCTCATCCGGGAGCAGGCCGGCTCGGCCTATCTGCTGGCCAACCGCGGGTTCGGGCTGCTGCCGCGTCTGGCCGATCTGGTCGACGGCATCCTGTTCGAGTCGTTCTCGGTGCGGTGGGTGGACGGGGGATACGCCCCGTGGCCGCCCGAGGTGCTCGACCACCACGCCGAGATCGCCGAGCAGCTGCACGCCTACGACCTGGATCTGTACGCGCTGGACTACGCCGACAACGAGGGTCTGGCCGCCTTTGCCGCCCGCCGGGCTGCCGAGTTCAACCTGCACCTGTTCGTCAGCGACCGGGCCCTGTCGCGCGTGTGATGTGGTGCCAGGTGGTGTGGTGTCAGGTGGTTTGGTGTCAGGAAGGACGCCCTCCTGCGCTTTTTTGCCTAGGAGGGAGTCCTTCCTGACATCGGGTACAGTCCCGAGCGTGAACCTGGGTCTGCTGGCGGACGTGCCCGCGGGCTGGCGGGAAGCCATGAGCCCGTTTCTCGACACCGACACGGTCAAGAAGCTGAGCGCCTTCGTCGAGGACGAGTACGCCCACCACGAGGTCTTCCCACCCCGGGCCGACCTGTTCGCCGCGCTGCGCCTGTGCCCTTACGAGCAGACCCGGGTGCTGATCCTGGGCCAGGATCCCTACCACAAGCCCGGCCAGGCCCACGGGCTCAGCTTCAGCGTCCGGCCCGGCGTGGCCGTGCCGCCGTCGCTGCGCAACGTCTACAAGGAGATCGTCGACGATCTCGGCGTGCCGCCGCCGCCGAGCGGCGATCTGACCGGCTGGGCCGCGCAGGGGGTGCTGCTGCTCAACGCGGTGCTGACCGTACGCTCGGGCGCGCCGGCCTCGCACGCCGGCCGCGGGTGGGAGCACGTGACCGACGCGGCCATCCGGGCTCTCAACGAGCGGCCGACCCGGGTCGTGTTCCTGCTGTGGGGCGCCTACGCCCGGCAGAAGGCCACGCTGGTGACCGCACCCCACCACGTGGTGCTCGAGGCCGGGCATCCGAGCCCCATGAACCCGCGCGGCTTCCGCGGTACGCGGCCGTTCAGCGCCTGCAACACCGCGCTCATCGAGGCCGGGCTGGAGCCGATCAACTGGTCGGCGCCCGGTCTGCTGTCCCCGGTTCCCCAGGCGTAGCGCTCGGTCTCCCAGTCGTAGCGCCCGGGTTCCGAAGCGTACGCGCCGGTGCCCCAGCCCTCGACTCCTGCTCATGCGCCGACGGTCTCACGCGCGGAGCCATCCCGCCGGGCTGAGCACGGCAGCGCTCGTCGCGTGGCACACCGGGCGCCCGTACGGTCAGCGGATGGCGGCGAGGCGTTCGGCCCGCAACCGGTTGGGCCACGTGTCGTCGATGGGGGCCACCGGAGCGCCGGTCGCCCAGGAGATCAGCAGGTCGGCCAGCGCCGGGTTACGGGCCAGGACCGGCCCATGCATATATGTGCCAATGATCTTGCCGTGCCACACGCCCTCGGTGGTGCCGTCGTTGCCCACGCCGGTGGTGACCCGGGCCAGGGGCGTGAGGCCGGGGCCGAGATGGGTCCGCCCACCGTGGTTCTCGAAGCCGGTGAGGGTGGGCAGGTTGAGAGCTGGGTCCGCCTCGCCGGCGAGTTCGCCCACGGCCCGGGTGGGACCGCGGTCGGAGGCGATGTCGAGGATGCCGAGCCCGGCGCACTTGGTTCCCTTGGCGAAGAACGAGGTGCCGATGAGCTGGTAGCCGGCGCACACCACCAGCGCGGTCGCGCCGCGGGCCAGGGCCCGGTGCAGGCCCTGGTTCGCGTTCAGGCGCTGGGCCGCGAGCGCCTGCGGACCGTCCTCACCACCACCAAGAAGGTAGATATCTCCCTGCTGCGGCACCGGCTCGTCCGACCGGACCTCGATGGTCTCGACCGGGATGCCGCGCACGTAGGCCCGGCGGGCCAGGATCAGCATGTTGCCGCGGTCGCCGTAGGTGGAGAGCAGGTCGGGGCAGAGCCAGACGATGCGCAGCGCGGACTCGCTGGCCGGGTCATCCCCCTCGGCGAGGTGCCGGGGTCCGGACCGGCGGGGCGCGGTCGCGTGGTAGCTGGGCTCAGTTGACACGGTTGAGCTCCGCTCGGATGTCCTGGAACGCGGTGTAGTTGGCGATCACCTCGAGCCGGCCGGGCGGGACGGCGGCCACCGCCTTGGCGAAGGTTGGCACGTACTCGAACTCGACCTCGTTGACCTCGAGCCGAACAGCCAGGTCCATCGCCCGTTCCCCGGTGATGAGCACCCGTCGTCCCTGCAGGGGCGAGAAGTCCACGTCGTACAGCCACGAGGTGTCCAGGCCGTCGGGGTCGCGGGCGTTGATGGCGAGCAGGGTCGGGGCCCGCTCGGCCATGTCGAACGCCTCCAGCCAGCCGGCCGGGTTCTTGGCCAGCAGCAGCCGGATGGTCCGGCCGTCGCGCTCGACCGTGGCGTACCGGCCGGCGATCGAGGCGACCGTGGCCAGCCGCGGCAGGGCGGCGGCGGGATCGACCCCGAACTGGGCCGCCACCGCGAGCGCCGTGGCCGCGTTGGCCCGGTTCACCCGGCCCGGGAGCTGCAGCATGATCGGGTGGTGGGTCCCGTTCGGGTCGACCACGGCGTCACCCTCGACCCTCCACTGTGGAACGGGCCGCCGCAGGTCGCAGCCGGCGCACGACCAGTCCTCACCTGAACGAACGATGTGCGACCCGCAGGCGGGGCAGACCCAGGAGTCGTCGTGCCACCGCTGGCCCGAGGCGACCCAGGTGACGCTCCGGGCGGCCCTGGCCGCGTAGACCACCATGGGGTCGTCGGCGTTGGCGACGATGTGGCTGTCCCGGTCGCGCACCGCGTCGCGCCACAGGCTCGCCATCATCGCCACCTCCTTGGCCCGGTCGAGCTGGTCCCGGGAGAGGTTGAGCAGCGCGATCGCGACCGGGTTGGTGGCGTCGATGACCTGCTTGAGGTAGTGCTCGTCGACCTCGAGGACCGCGTACGGCGTGTGGCCCGCCCGCGCCAGCGCCGACGTGTGCCCGGTCGGCATGTTGGCGCCGAGCGAGTTGGTGGCCACCTCGCCGAGCACGCCCATGGCGGCGGCGGTGAGCCGGGTCGTGGTGGTCTTGCCGTTGGTGCCCGAGATGAGCGCCACCTGGCGCCCTGCGGCCAGGTGCTTGAGCAGATCAGGGTCGATCTTGAGGCCGAGCCAGCCGCCGATCACCGACCCGTCGCCCCGGCCGGCCGCCCGGGAAAGGGCCGACGCGGTGCGGGAGAGCGTCGAGGCGAGCTTGGCCCGCAGGGGCAGCCCACCGCGCCCCGTGCCCTGCTCCGCAGTCGTCATGGTCCTCCGCTCGCTGCACCCACCCCTCGGCCCCCGGACGCGCGGTCCAGACGCGAGGGAGTCGATGCGAAGAGACTATCGCCCCCGGAGGCGGTCAGGCGCGACCCTCTCCGGCCCGCTGTGTTTGCGCGTGATCGCCAACTGATCGGCGTTCGGTTTGCTTTTTCGCTGATATGCGGTCCCCTAGACGGGTGACCTGCATCGTGGTTACTCGCTACACCTTCCCTGAACTGTCGACATGTCTGCCCCGGAGTCGTCGCCATGGGCGATGGGGCCGGGACGGCCCGGCCGGCGGTCCCCGCTTCCGCCGGCCGGCGGCCGCCGACCGGGTGCACGAGGCGCGCTCGGCGTGTCGGCCAAATTGGGAGCGGGTTTCTCCGGGCGCCCATGGCCGGGCGCCGGCGGGTGTCTTGGGGCTGTCATCGGTCTGTCATGGGGGTGTCATGAGAGCCTGCCGGCGGTGGCCGGTTATGTGAGTATTGCCCGATATATGGCGATTTTGGGGAGGCTTCTGAGCCCTCAATTGCTGTGATTGAAATCACCGAGCACATACACAACTCTGATGTCAAGCGTGACACGCCGTAGCCAAAAGTCGGGCACGAACGGGCGAAATGGTGTGGCCAGGTGGAGTTGATTACTTTAAGTATCGTAGCGTGTGCAGCGAGTAAGGAGGGTCGTGGGCTAGAAAGGTTCAGTCACCCCACCCGGGGTGCACCGTGTCGCCTGGGTCACGTCGAGTCCTGCCCGCCCGGGGCGGCACGATCCACACGGGACAAGTGAAGACGGGTCAGGGCAGGATCGCCGGACCACTTCCGGCGGGACGCGAGGCGTCCGTCCGGAGTGGAGTAGCGCCGCCACGGCCGACGCTGAGGTGTGGACAAGTCGGTTGTGGACGCTTGACCGGCCGCGGGAAAGGCGGCTTGGTCGCGGTGGGCGGCGCACGTGGACCAGGGCCAACCCTCGCCTGGCCACGGTGTCCGGTAGACGTGCCGGAGGGACACGATTCGTGTACATCAGCATCGCCCACGGCTCCGACCGTTCGGGCGCCGCTCGTGGGTTCCGCCCGCACGGGCGCACGGGTGCGGCGACACTGGCCGCCCTCAGCGTCATCGCGACGGGCAGCGTCGTGCTCGCGACGCCCGGCGTGGCCCACGCCGCGTCTGCGGAGCCTGTCCAGCTTGGACAGTCCATTGTCGTCCGCCCGGCCATTCTCGGGCCGGTGGTGCCTCCCACCGACGCTCCCGCGCGGGGAACAAGCATCGCCCTGACGGTCGACAAAGCGACAATCCTCGACGGACAGTCCATTGTGTTCAATGGCACATTGACGCTGCGCAAAAAGGGCACCCCGCTGACCAACCAGGCCCTCAGGCTGGAGGAGAACACCGGCGGGGAGTGGAAGACCGTGGCCAGCGCCCTCGCGTCCGCCGACGGAACGGTCACCTTCACCATCAAGCCGACTACGTCCGCCAAGTACCGGATGACCTACGCAGGCATCCAGTCGCTGCGGGCCGCGGTCTCGGTCGAGCAGGAGATCACGGTCAAGAAGCCGCCGCCGCCTCCGCCGCCGGCCCCACGGGTCTCCTCGGTGTCGAACCGCTCGACGCCGTCGACGCCGGTGTCGGCGATCGGGGCGAACGGCAACCCCGGCAGCGCCACGGGACAGGCCATCGTGGCCGCGGCTGCGGCCCAGTCGGGCAAGCCGTACTCCTACGCCTCGGCGGGTCCGAACGCGTTCGACTGCTCCGGCCTGGTGAAGTACGTCTTCGCCCAGTTCGGTATCTCGCTGCCGCACAACGCCCACGCTCAGATGAGCTACGGGCAGCCGGTCTCCGCAGCCGACGCAGCCCCGGGTGACCTGGTCTTCTTCCTCGACGGCGGGTACGCCTACCACGTGGGGATCTACGCGGGCGGCGGCATGATGTACGACGCGCCGCACGCGGGCGCGACGGTGGGGTTGCACACGATCTGGACCTCCAACGTCGTCTTCCGGCGCATCGTCTGAGCCGTCCTCGGCCCGATCCGGTCCACCGTGGATCGTGGACAGTGGTCGCCGCTGTCGCGGGTCCACTGTCCACGATCGCGAGTGGACGAGCGTGCCGGCTGTGGTCGGCACGGCGGAGTCCACTCTCCACGGTCGCGAAAGGACCAGCGCCGACGGTCGTGATAGGACTGTCGCGGGCAACGCGTCGACCGTGACGAGGCGACCGGGGTCCGGCGGCCCGATCTGACCGTGGGTATGTGGCCCAGGGTTCAGTGCGGTCCCGCGTTGGGGGGGTTGCGACCGCCGCCGGCGGTGGCGGTTCTTGTGGGGGAGTAGGGCTGACCGGCCCACGTCGAGGACCATCGACGGTGGCCGCTCGGCACCGAGCTGGCAAGATCGCGATGGCGCCGACGGGCGGCGGCTCGGGCGGATCCTCGCGGGCCGCCGCCCGGCCGCCGGTGCTCGTGGGTCGAGTGGCCGTTCGCTCCGGGCTGCGGCGCCCTCAGGACGGCCACCGTCGCGGCCGGGCTGGGCGACCGGAGCGTCCTTCCCGTCTTCCGGTGGGCTCCGCTGTGCTTTCGGCGAGGCCCACCATGCTTCTGCGGGGCTCGCCATGCTTTCTGGGGGGCTCGCCATGCTTTCTGGGGGGCTCGCGATGCTTTCTGTGGGGCCCACCATCTGTTGAGCTCGCTGCCGCGGACGCGCTGCCTCGCAAGCCCCTGTCTTTCGGGTTCACCTTCTCCTTCTGCTCGGCCGGGGTGCCGGAGGCCGGCATGAGCTCGCTGGCTTGCGGGCTCCCCGTCTCCCCGGGCTTGCTCTCGTGCGGCTCGTTGTCGGCCCAGCTCCGTGGCGTTCGGTGGCCGTCGGAGGTCTCGCGGGCGGCCGCCCCCACCTGGTGCGGGTCGCGGACATCGCACACCCTGTGCGTCCTGCACCCCGGGCGTCCCGGGTGACTGGCCGTCCTCCCCGGCGCCGTGACCGGTCCACAAACCGGGCCGAACGTCCTCCACTTTCCTCCACCCAGCCAGGTCGAGGCGGCCAGCCTCCGCCGGATATATGGCGGTTTGTGGCTGAAAGACCGGGTTCCTTGGTCCGCGAATGCCGCTTCTGACGGCGGTTCGGGGCGTACCTCCCTCCACCGCTCACCACCGCCTGTGACGTGCTCGATCGCCCCCCGATTCGGGCATATCACCCGGGTATCGGGTTGACGGTGGAGGGAAGTGGAGTACAGTGGGGCGCATTGGCGGAGCCGGAGGCTCCACCGGCCCCACGGGGACAGCGAGTGCAGGGGCAAGGGGGGAAGGTCCCGTGTTTCTGGGCACCCACACGCCTCGACTCGACGAGAAGGGCCGGCTGATCCTTCCGGCGAAGTTTCGCGAGGAGCTGGCAGGTGGTTTGGTGATCACGAAGGGACAGGAGCGCTGTCTCTACGTGTTCCCGACCGCCGAGTTCCGGCGTCTCGCACAGGAGCTGCAGGCACAACCAGTGACCAACAAGGCGGCTCGCGCCTACGGCCGGGTGTTCTTCGCCAGCGCGCACGACGAGGTGCCGGACAAGCAGGGGCGGGTGACCATCCCCGCTCACCTGCGGGAGTACGCCGGATTGCACCGGGACGTCGTCGTGATCGGCGCGAGCAACCGCGTGGAGATCTGGGACCAGCAGGCATGGGAGCAGTACCTGGCAGAGAACGAGCAGGCGTTCGCTGAGATTGAGGAAGGGGTGTTGCCCGGCGGGCTGTGAGGGCCTGCGGGAGAGGGTGAAAAGGGTCCGTTCTGGACAGACCACTATGGACTGTCCATGATGGGCTAAAGGTTTCGGGGTGCGACCAACGCGCTCTGGTGCCCGGCGACGCGTAGGGGGGACCGAACGCGACGACGGCCGTGCGCGATGCGTGGGATCACGGGCCGAATCGGCTCCGGCCCACGGACGACCGGCTTGGACGCGACGGCAGCGCTGCGCCGCGGGGCACATCCATCCGTACCGCCAGATCTCCCACCGTTACGCGCACCTGACGCCTCTTCCCCGGCGCCAGGCGTGCGGGCGGCCGGGGATCTGGCGGTACGGCTACACCCCGTCTCCTGCTGGAGTCCGCCGCGGACGACATCCGCACGGCAGGCAGGCAAGACACGCCCGGCCGCGAACCGGGCGTTGAGGACGACCGACGTCCCACCGCGGACCATCGCCGCGGGGTCGTGGTGGCGGCGTCGGCAGCTAGGGGGATCTTCGTCGTGGGCAAGCGTCAGGCTTCCCACGGCTCAGACGCACCGGCTGGGGGGCGGGGTGCGTCACGGGCCATGGGCAACGGGCACGTTCCGGTGCTGCTGGCGCGGTGCCTGGATCTGCTCGGGCCCGCGCTGGACCGCACCGATCCGGTGCATGTGGACGCCACCGTGGGTCTGGGGGGCCACGCCGAGGCGGTACTGGCGGCCCACCCGACGGTCCGGCTGATCGGGTTGGACCGCGACCCGGAGGCCCTGCGGCGCAGCGCCGAGCGCCTGGCCCCGTATGGCGACCGCGTACGCCTCGAGCACGCCGTCTACGACGAACTGCCCAATGTGCTCAATCGGCTGCAACTGGACACAGTGGACAGCGTGCTGTTCGACCTCGGGGTCTCGTCCATGCAGCTGGACGAGCCGAGCCGCGGGTTCAGCTACGCCCGGGACACTCCGCTGGACATGCGGATGGACCCCACCCGGGGCATCACGGCCGCCGACGTCGTCAACACCTACTCGGCGGCGGAGCTGACCCGGGTCCTGCGTCGCTACGGCGAGGAGCGTTTCGCCCCCCGGATCGCGGCCGCCATCGTGCGGGAACGCCAGCGTGCCCCGCTGACGTCCTCGGCCCGACTCGCCGAGCTGGTGCGCGATGCCGTGCCGGCGGCGGCCCGGCGAACGGGTGGCCATCCAGCCAAGCGGACGTTCCAGGCCCTGCGTATCGAGGTCAACGGGGAGCTGGCCGCACTGGAGGCCGCTCTTCCCGCCGCAATCGACGCGTTGTCTTTGGGCGGCCGGATCGTTGTCCTTTCGTACCACTCGCTTGAGGACCGGATCGTCAAGCAGGCCTTCGCCGCCCGCGCCCGGTCCTCCGCCCCGGTCGACCTGCCGGTGCTGCCAGCGGGAACCGGGCCCACGCTGCGGCTGCTGACCAAGGGCGCCGAGGTACCTAGCCAGGACGAAATCGAGGCCAACCCACGGGCGGCCTCGGCCAAGCTGCGGGCCGCTGAGCGCATCGATCCCGACGCGCCGACCGGGCGGGCCATCCGGGGGGGACGCAGAGTGGCCCGACTCGTCAGCCCGGAGACGACCGCCACACCGACCACATCGGAGACTCGCCGGCCACGCCTGCGCAGCCGGACCACACACGCAATCGAGGGGGGATCATGACCGTCGAGACCAGGCCACGCTCCGCACGCGACCGTGGGTGGGGCGAGCCGCGGGCCACGCGCCCGTACCGGGGGTACGGCGCCTACACGGCCGGGTCGACGGCGCTGCGGCTCGACGAGGCCGTCGACGCCGACGACCTGGGCATCGATGAGCTCGGCATCGGCGATCTGGGTATTGACGAGCTGGGTGACGACGCGTTCGCCCGGGACGGGCGGGGCGCGCGGTCGGCCACCGGCGTCCGGGCGGGGGGCCCGACGTCGACCCGGACCCGGGCGACCAGGCCTCGTCCGGCGCGGATACCGCGGCCCCGGCGGCGTACGCCCTGGATCAAGGACGTCACCCCGACGCCGGCCCCCGCGGCCGACCCACCGCCGCTGCCGGTGAACCTGCCCAAGGCTCCGTTCCTGGTGCTGATGGCCGTGCTCGTGGTAGCCGGCGTGGCGGGCGTGCTGGTGCTGCACACCAAGATCAATGAGGGCGCGTTCCGGCTCAGCGACCTGCGCGCGAACCAGGCCAGCCTCGACCAGCAGGAGCAGCAGCTCGAGCAGCAGCTCGCCGATCTCTCCTCGCCCGGCAATCTGCGCGCGGCGGCCACGCGGCTCGGCCTCGTCCCGGCCGGCGACCCGGCGTACATCTACCTGCCCGACGGCCGCGTCGTGGGCGTGCCCCAGCCGGCGTGGCAGACCGGCCCATGATGCGCCGCCCACCGTCCACGTCGGACGAACTCCGCACGGGACGGTCCGCAGTGGACGCCCCCGGGGGACGCGCCGCGTCCGCCGGCGACCCGCCCCGGCCGCGGTCCCGCCTCGGGCAGGCCCGGGCCTGGCACCCGCGGGGCCGCACGATCGGCGACCTGGTCCAGGCCGGTGAGCGTCCGGCCCTGCGGCTGGTCGAGGGCGGGACCGACCCGGACCGTACGGACGGCCCGAGCCGGGCAGGCGCCGGAAGCCGGACGGACGCGGGAAGCCGCGGGGACGCCGGGAGCCGTCCGGGCGCGACGGGCCGAACGGGCCCGGGAAACCGGACGAGCGCCGACAACCGGACGAGCACCGGGAGCCGCTTGGGCGCCGCCACCGACAACCGGACCACCGCCCGTCGACGGTGGACGGTGGCCGGCGGGCGAGCGGCGACCGCGAGCCGGACCGGGGCCGAAGCCGCGGACGCGACCGGCTCGACCCCCCGCCGTCGCCTGGGCCTGTTCGCACGCTGGTGGGCGACGGAGCGACAGATCCGCCCGGGGCAGGCTCGACCGGACGGGGTCCGCCCGACGGCGCCGCGGTTGGCCAACTCGGCCGCCCGGCTCCGGCAGGCGACCGCGCTCGTGCTGGCCCTGTTCGTGGTGCTGGGGCTCCGGTTGGTCGTGTTCCAGTTCACCGACGCGCCGACCTATGCGGCCGAGGGGTTGCGCGACCGGTTGCGGCCGGTCGTCCTGCCTGCGCCGCGGGGCTCCATTGTGGACCGCAACGGCGCGGTGCTGGCCGGCAGCGCCGAGGCCCGGTACGTCTTCGCCGACCCGTCCCGCGTGGAGGACCCCCTCGCCACGGCCGAGGCGTTGTCCCCGGTGCTCGGCGTACCGGTCTCGCAGCTGCTGCCGAAGCTGGTCCCGCACCGCCGCGAGGACGGCACCGAGGTGCTCTTCGAATACCTGGCTCGCGGCGTGTCGGTGGCGACCGGCGAGCGCGTGCGGGAGCTGGGCCTGGCCGGGATCGGCGTGGACCGGGACGAGACCCGGGTGGTGCCGGGGCACGACCTGGCGGCCAACATCGTCGGGTTCACCGGTCAGGACCTGCAGGGCCTGGCCGGGCTGGAGGCGGCGTACGACGAGCTGCTGCGCGGGGTCAACGGCCGCCGCAGCTTCGAGGTCGGGCAGCGGGAGGTCAACCTCGACCACGAGATTCCCAGTGGCTACCGCGAGGAGATCCCGGCCAAGCCCGGACGGTCGCTGCAGCTCACCATCGACCGGGACCTGCAGTTCGAGGTGCAGCGCATCCTCGGCGACGCGATGACCCGGGCCGGGGCGTGGGTCGGGGCCGCCGTGGTGCTGGACGTGCGCACGGGCGAGATCCTGGCCCTGGCGAGCTACCCGTTCTACGACGCGGCCAACCCCCTCGCCTACCCGGAAGAGAACTGGCGCGACGTGGCCACGGGGTGGACGGTTGAGCCGGGCTCCGTGCACAAGGCGATCGTGCTCGCGGCCAGCCTGGAGGAGGGCGTGGTCAGCCCGACCGACACCATCGCGCTGCCGTACACGATCACCAAGGGCGCCACCACGTTCCGCGACGTCTACTGGCATCCGCCGATGGCGCGGTTCACGCTGCCCGGCATCCTGGCCTGGTCCTCCAACGTCGGCACGATCATGCTTGCCGACCAGCTCGGGGCGCAGAAGCTGTACGAGTACCAGCGGGCGTTCGGACTCGGGGAACCGGTCAACACCGGTCTGCCCGGCGAGTCGGCCGGTCTGGTCCAGCCGCCGGAGAACTGGGCGGCCGACGCGTACGGCTCGGTGCCGATCGGTCACGCCGTCTCGGTCACCCCGCTGCAGATGGCGGCGGTCTACGCGGCGATCGCCAACGGCGGCGTCTACGTCAAGCCGAGCCTGGTCAAGGCGATCATCGATCCGGACGGTACCGTCACGCCGACCGACCCGCCGGAGAGCCGGCGCGTGGTCTCGGCCGAGACGGCCACGGTGCTGCGCAGCATGCTCGAGGCGGTGGTGACCGGGCCGGACGCCACGGGGCGGACTGCGGCCATCGACGACTACCGGGTGGCCGGCAAGACCGGCACCGGTCGCGTGATCGTCAACGGCGCGCCCGGTCCGGGCGAGGTGGGCTCGTTCATCGGCATGGCCCCGGCCGACGCTCCGCGGTACGTGGTGGCGGTCTTCGCGCACACCCCGGGCGGTAGCGGCGGGGTCGTCGCCGGCCCGGCGTTCGCGCAGATCATGGAGCAGACGCTGCTGCACTACCGGATCGCCCCGACCGGAAGCCGGCCGCCCGAGTTCACGATCTACGAACAGTGACGGCCCGGTTTCACAAGCGTTGGTCGGTTAGGGGTCAGCCGCATCCGGCGGGCGATCGAGGCGAGTAGGGTCAAGGGCCGTGCCTGGCTTTCCGCGTCCAAGCCGCATCGCCGCGGTTCCGCTCCCGCAGATCGTGGAGGTGGCCGGCGGCTCACGGAGCGTGACCATCGATCCCGCCGGGGCGGCCGACACCAGTGGGACCGCCGTGACGGGCGTGACGCACGACAGCACCCAGGTGCGCCCGGGTGATCTGTACGTCGCGCTGCGTGGCCGCAGCCGTCACGGCGCCGAGTTCGCCGCTCAGGCCATCGGGGCCGGCGCGGTCGCCGTGCTCACCGACGAGGCGGGCGCCGCGATGATCCGCGCGAGCGGGTCGGCGGGGCGGGTGCCGGTGCTCATCGTCGACGATCCCCGGGCGGTGATGGGGGCCGTGGCGGCGCGTACGTACGGCGACCCGACCGCCGACCTGACCGTCGTCGGCCTGACCGGGACCGCCGGCAAGACCTCCACCGCCTACCTGGTCGAGTCCGGGTTGGCCGCGGCCGGCCACACCACCTGCCTCATCGGCACCGTGGAGACCCGGATAGGCGCCGACGTGCTCGACAGCGTGCACACCACACCCGAGGCGACCGACCTGCACGCGCTGTTCGCCGTGGCCCGGGAGCGGGGCGTGACCGCCGCGGTCATGGAGGTGTCCAGTCACGCGCTCACCTACGGCCGGGTCGGCGGGGTGCACTTCGACGTCGGCGGCTTCACCAACTTCGGCCAGGACCACCTGGACTTCCACACCGACCTGGCCGACTACTTCGCCGCCAAGGCGCGCCTGTTCGACGGGCGCTGCCGTCTGGAGGTGCTCAACCTCGACGACGAGGCCGTACGGTCCCTGGTGCGCCCGCACTCGATCACGTTCTCGGCGAGCGGGAACCCGGCCGCCACCTGGCGGGCCGAGAACGTCACCCGCTCCGGGTTCACCCAGGCGTTCACGGCCGTCCACGACGAGCACGGGGCGGTCGAGGTGACGGTGGCGATGCCGGGCCGGCACAACGTGGCCAACGCGCTGCTGGCCCTGGCGTGCCTGGTCGCCGTGGGCGTTCCGGCCAAGGTGGCGGCCGAGGGCATCGGCGCCTGCCGGGGCGTGCCCGGCCGGCTCGAGCTGGTGGGCCCGGCCGGCCCTCAGGGGTCGTGGCCCGTGCTCGGTGTGGTCGACTACGCCCACAAGCCGGACGCCATCGCGGCCGCCCTCGCGGCGCTGCGCGAGGTCACCACGGGGCGGCTGCTCTGCGTGGTCGGCGCGGGCGGCGACCGGGACCGGGGCAAGCGGCCGCTCATGGGTGCGGCCGCGGCCCGCGGGGCCGACCTGGTGGTGGTCACCGACGACAATCCGCGGTCGGAGGACCCCGCGGCGATCCGGGCCGAGGTCCTCGCCGGCGCGGCCGCAGCCGACGGCGCCCGGCACGGCGTGATCGAGGTGGCCGGGCGGCGGGCCGCGATCGCCGAGGCCGTGCGCCTGGCCGAGCCCGGGGACGTGATCGCCGTGCTGGGCAAGGGCCACGAGCGGGGCCAGGAGATCGCCGGTGCGGTCACCCCCTTCGACGATCGGGTGGAGCTGGCGGCGGCGCTGCGCGAGCGGTTCGGCTCGCCGGAGGGCACCTCGCCGGCTCACACGGGCTTGACCGGCCGGGCGTCGGGTGAGCCAGGTGCGGGGCGTGAGCCCGGGGCGGAGGTGCAGCCATGATTCCCATGTCCCTGGCCGAGATCGCGGCGGCGGTCGACGGCCGGCTGGTCGGCGCCCCCGATCCCGAGGTGCGGGTGACCGGGTCGGTGGAGTTCGACTCGCGGAAGGTGGGGCCGGGCGGCCTGTTCGCGGCGTTCGTCGGGGAGAAGGCGGACGGGCACGACTTCGCCGAGCAGGCCCGCGCGGCCGGAGCCGTGGCGGTGCTGGGCACGCGGCCCACGCCGGTCCCCACGATCGTCGTGCCGGACACCCGCGTGGCCATGGGGCGGCTGGCCCGGGCCGTGGTGGACCGCCTGCCCGGGCTGACCATCGTGGGCGTCACCGGGTCGTCCGGCAAGACGTCCACGAAGGACATGATCGTCGCGCTGCTGGCCCGGCTCGGCCCGACCGTGGGACCACCGGGCTCGTTCAACAACGAGCTCGGCCTGCCCCACACGGTGCTCAAGGTCGACGCCGACACGCGGTACCTGGTGCTGGAGATGGGGGCCCGGGGCGAGGGGCACGTCAGCTACCTGTGCGACATCGCGCCGCCGCGCATCGGCGTGGAGATCAACGTGGGCGTCGCCCACATCGGGGAGTTCGGCTCGGTCGACGCGATCGCGCGGGCCAAGGCGGAGCTGGTCCGGGCGTTGCCGGCCGACGGCGTCGCGGTCCTCAACGCCGACGACGAGCGGGTCCGGGCCATGGCCGACCAGACCCGGGCCACGGTGGTGCTGGCCGGGGAGGCGGCCGATGCGACCGTCCGGGGAGCCGACGTCGCCCTCGACGACCGGGGCCGCGCCACATACACTCTGACGACTCCCGAGGGCCGGGCGACCGTCCGGCTACGGGTCGCCGGCCGGCACCAGGTCGGCAACTCGTTGCTCGCGGCGGCGGTGGCCCGCGCGGCCGGGATGCCGCTGCCGGAGCTGGCCGCCGCCCTGTCGGAGGTGACGCCGGCGTCCTCGCGGCGTATGGACGTCTTCGACCGGCTGGATGGCGTGACGGTCATCGACGACTCGTACAACGCCAACCCCGCCTCGACCGCGGCGGCGCTGCGGGCGCTCGCCGCGATCGGGGCCGGTCGTCGCCGGGTAGCGGTGCTCGGCTACCTCGCTGAGCTGGGCGATCAGGAACGGGAGGGACACCGACAGGTCGGCCAACTGGCGGCCGAACTGGGTGTGGATCGGCTCGTCGTGGTGGGCGCGGAAGCGGCGCCGATCCACGACGGGGCGGTAGCGGTACCGAACTGGGGAGGAGAGTCCGTGGTGGTGTCCGATCAGGACGCGGCCGTGGCCTGGCTGCGCGCGGCGCTGCGCCCAGGTGACGTGGTGCTGGTGAAGGGGTCGCGCTACCGGACCTGGACGGTGGCCGACGCCCTCCGCGACGAGGACCTCATCGGGCTGGTCACCTCGTGAGGGCCGTCATCGTCGCCGCGGTCGTCGCGTTCCTCGTCACGATCGCGTTCACTCCGTTCGCCATTCGCGTCTTCGCCGCGTTGAAGGCCGGTCAACCGATCCGGGAGATCGGCCCGCAGACGCACCTGACGAAGAAGGGCACCCCGACCATGGGCGGGGTCGTGTTCATCCTCGCCACGGTCGTTGCCTACATCGCCGGGCACTTCGTGCTGGCGGCCCTGCCGGAACGGGAGGTCGTGGTCGACGGCCAGACCTACATCGCTCCGCTGGGCACGCCGACCGGCATGACTGCGACCGGCGTGGTGCTGCTCGGCCTGTTCGTGGGGCTCGGGGCGATCGGCTTCATCGACGACTATCTCAAGGTGCGCAAGCGCAACAGCGCGGGCCTGGCACCGCGCTACAAGCTGCTGGGCCAGGTCGTCATCGGGGCCGCGGCGGGTGCGGTCGCGCTGTGGGTTCCGAGCGACACCGTCGAGAAGGAGACCGTGGCCGACTCCACGGTCTCGTTCGTCCGCGACCTGTACTGGTTGGACATCACCAAGTACGGCACGCTCGTCTTCTTCATCTTCGTGGTCATGTCGATGTCCAACGCGGTGAACTTCACCGACGGTCTGGACGGCCTGGCCACGGGCGCCTCGGTCATGGTGCTGGGGGCGTACGCGCTCATCGCCTTCTGGCAGTACCGCCACTGGGACCTCGACCCCAGCTACGGCGGGCGGTACACGTACGAGGTCCGCGACCCGCTGGAGATCGCGATCATCGCGGCCGCGGCAGCCGCCGCCTGTTTCGGGTTCCTGTGGTGGAACGCGTCGCCTGCGAGGATCTTCATGGGCGACACCGGGGCGCTGGGTCTGGGCGGCCTGATCGCCGGGCTCGCCTTCGCCACCCGGACGGTGCTGCTGCTGCCGCTGCTCGCCGTCCTGTTCACCCTGATCGCGGTCACCTGGGTGATCCAGATCGGCTCGTTCAAGCTGTGGCACCGGCGGGTCTTCCGGATGGTGCCGCTGCAGCACCACTTCGAGCTGGCCGGCTGGAGCGAGGTCAACATCGTGGTCCGGTTCTGGATCATCGCCGGGGTCGGGGTGGCCTCTGCGCTCGGTTTGTTCTACGCGGACTTCCTGCGTGTGATGGAGTTGGGGCTATGAGTCCGACAGCCACCAGGACGCGGGTGGAGGCGGCGTGACGGTCGCCGACGACCGGGCGCGGGCCTACCGGGGCCGGCGGGTGCTGGTGGCCGGCACCGGCGTCGCCGGCACCGCCTGCGCCGAGGTGCTGCTGGGCCTGGGGGCCCAGGTCACCGTGCTCGACCGCACCGAGACCGAGGCGTTGGCCCGCCTGCGGGAGGCGGGCGCGGCGGCCGTGGTCGGGGACGAGCCGGAGCCCGCCCTGCTGGCCGAGATCGACGACGTGATCGTCTCGCCGGGGTTCGCCCCGCACACGCCGCTGGCCCGCGCCGCGCTCGCGGCCGGCCGCCCGGTCTACTCCGAGCCCGAGCTCGCCTGGCGGTTGCGCGGCCCCGAGGCGGCCGGGTGGCTCGCGGTCACGGGCACCAACGGCAAGACCACGACCACCACCATGCTGGCCGCCATGCTGCGGGCCGCGGGGTACCGCACCGGGGCGCTGGGCAACATCGGCGAACCGCTGGTGCACGCCGTCCTGCGGGACGACTACGAGGTGCTGGCGGTCGAGCTGTCCAGCTTCCAGCTGTACTGGTCGACGACCTTGGCGCCCCAGGGCGGCGCGCTGCTCAACCTGGCCGACGACCACCTGGAGTGGCACGGCGACTTCGAGTCGTACGCGACCGCGAAGACGGCCATCTGGCGGGCCGCCGTGACCGGCAGTGGGGTGGCCGTGGGCAACCTCGACGATCCGCTCGTGGCGGCGCGCCTGCGCGCCCAGCCGTTCGCCCACGATCCCGCCTCCGGGCACCTGTCGGCACGGGTCGGCGGGGGCCGGGCCGTGGGCGTCACGCTGGGCGTGCCGGGGCCGGGCGAGCTCGGGGTGATGGACGGGGCGCTGGTCGACCGGGCGTTCGGGCCGGCCGAGGGGGTCGAGCTCGCCGCGGTCGCCGACATCCGCCCGGCCGGGGCGCACAACGTCAGCAACGCGCTGCACGCCGCCGCCCTGGCCCGGTCCTGGGGCGTGCCGGAGTCGGCCGTACGGTCCGCGTTGGCCGGGTACGAGCCGCAACCGCACCGCAACGCGCTCGTGGCCACGGTGGGCGGCGTCGCGTACGTCGACGACAGCAAGGCCACCAACCCGCACGCCGCGCTCGCCTCGCTGACCGCCTACCCGCGGGTGGTGTGGATCGCCGGTGGTCAGCTCAAGGGGGTGGACATCAACGACCTGGTGGCCACGGTGGCCGACCGGCTCGTCGGCGCGGTGCTGCTCGGGGTGGACCGCGCCCAGGTGGCCGAGGCCCTGCGCCGCCACGCGCCGGCGGTCCCGGTCGTTGAGGTCAGCAGGACCGATGATCAGGCGATGACCGATGTGGTTCGCGCGGCGGCCGGGCTCGCCCGCCCCGGGGACACGGTGCTGCTCGCGCCGGCGGCGGCGTCGAAGGACATGTTCACCGGTTACGACCAGCGCGGAGAGCGGTTCGCCGCCGCGGTGAGCGCCCTGGTGGGCTGAGCCGTGAACGAGCCGACGGCGAGCAGGCGTCGCCGGGAGCGCGGAGGCAGGCAGTCATGACGGCACCCCCCACCGGCCCCGTCGCCCCTCCGTCCACGGCAGACGGTGCGGCACCCGCAGCACCCCGTCGGCCGCGCACCCTCCCGGAGTTCGCCCGGGCCGTCGTGGCGCTGGTGCGCGCGCTGCTGGCCCGACCCCTGGCCGACTACTACCTGCTCATCTCCACCACCGCGCTGCTGCTCATCATCGGTTTGATGATGGTCTATTCAGCCACCAGCGTGACCCAGTTCGGTGAGAGCGGCAGCGCGGTCGCCTCGGTGCAACGGCAGGCCGTCTCCGCCACCGTGGGCCTGGTCGCGTTCTGGCTGTGCCAACGGTTGCCGGTGCACACCTGGCGGGTGCTGGCCCGCCCCGGGCTGCTGCTGGCCTTCCTGCTCGTGGGCGCGCTGGACATCCTCGCCCTGCTGGCCGACGCCGACGTGCTGGCCAACCCGGCGTTCGGTCCGCTGCGGGCCGACGAGCTGTGGCTCTACCTCGGCCCGCTGCAGCTGCAGCCCAGCGAGCTGGCCAAGCTCGCGCTGGCCGTGTGGGCGGCCGACGTGCTGGTGCGCAAGGGCGAGAAGGCCGCGGTGTTCCGGGACCTGGCGCGGCCGCTGTTCCCGGTGGCCGGGCTGCTGTTCGTGGCCGTGGGCTACAACGACCTCGGCACGATGGTCTGCCTGTTCGTGCTGTTCATCGGTTTGCTGTGGGCGGCCGGAGTGCGGCTGCGGATCTTCCTGGGCATGCTCGTGGTCGGCCTGCTCGGCGTGGCCGCGCTGATCCTGTTGCCCGGCGCGGAGTACCGGCTCGGGCGGCTGCGGGCGTTCCTGCACCCCGAGCTGTACGCGCAGACCGACGCCTACCAGGTGCAGCAGGGGCTGGCCGCGATCGCCGGGGGCGGCTGGTTCGGGGTCGGGCTCGGGGAGGGCCGGCTCAAGTGGGGCTGGCTGCCCAACGGGCACAACGACTTCATCTTCGCGGTGATCGCCGAGGAGCTCGGCGTGGTCGGCTGCCTCGTCGTGCTCGCCCTCTTCGCCGTGCTGGCCTACACCGGGCTGCGGATCGCCCGCCGCTGCACCAACCCCTACCGGCGACTGGTGGCGGCCGGCGTCACCTCGCTGATCGTGGGCCAGGCCACGATCAACATCGCGGGGGTCGTGGGGCTGGCGCCGGTGACCGGCCTGCCGCTGCCGCTGATCTCCGACGGCGGCAGCTCGCTCGTGGTGACGCTCGCCATGATCGGCATCCTCGCCTCGTTCGCGCGGGCCGAGCCGGCCGCGGCCCTGGCCCTGCACGCCCGTCCGCCCGGAAAACTGGCCCGACTACTCTGGGCACCACTGCCGCCCCTACCGCTGCCGGTGTCCGCCGTCCAGCGGGACCGGACAACCGCCGCCGACGGGCTCGAGCACGACGCGACGGGCCCGGAGGCCAGACAACCCGAGAACACCGCACCGAACGATCGGGCGCAGGGCGATCGGGCACAGAGTGGTCGGGCACCGAGCGACGGGACCCGGAGCGACCGGGCCCGGATCGACCGGCGCGATCGGCCCGAGGACAGGGACCGGCCCCGGGGGCGCAGCCGCCGCGGGTACGACCAGGAGGGGTGATGCGCGCATGGCCGAGGTGCGGCCTTCCGAGGATGTGCGGCCTTCCGAGCCGGCGGTTTCCCGGCGACGCTTGCGCGAGCCGGTGAGCGGGGTGCAGCCGGCCGAGTCGACGGATTCGCCGCTGCGGTCGGTGGTGTTGGCCGGCGGCGGCACGGGCGGCCACATCTACCCGCTGCTCGCCTTCGCCGACTGCCTGCGGCGGCACCAGCCCGACATCCGCATCACCTGCGTGGGCAGCACCAAGGGCCTGGAGGGGCGGCTGATCCCGGCCGCGGGGTACGAGCTGCGCCAGGTGCCGGCCTACCAGCTACCGCGCCGGCTGAACTTCGACCTGATCGCCACGCCGGCCCGGATGCTGCGCTCGATGAAGGCCGGGCTGGAGATCCTCGAGGACGTGCAGGCCGACGTGGTGGTCGGGTTCGGCGGGTACGTCTCGGTCCCGGCCTATCTGGCGGCCTGGCGGCGGCGTACGCCGCTGGTGATCCACGAGATGAACGTGCCGCCCGGGGTGGCGAACCGGCTCGGCATGAGGTTCACCCGCCACGTGGCGGTCGGTTTTCCCCACCAGCCGTCGGCCTCGCCCCTGCTCGCCAATGCCCGCATGACCGGGGTGCCGTTACGCCCCGCGATCGCGACGCTGGAGCGCAAGGAGGTGCGGCACGGGGCCCGGGAGCACTTCGGCCTGCACCCGTACCTGCCGGTGCTGTTCGTCTTCGGCGCGTCCCAGGGGGCGCGCTCGATCAACCTGGCCGTCGCCGCGGCCGCGAAGGCCATCACCGAGGCCGGTATCCAGGTGCTGCATGTGACGGGTGCGCGCAATGAGCCGGTGGAGGTTCCGCCGAACCTGCCGGTGCCGTACGTCACCGTGCCGTACATCGAGGACATGGAGCTCGGGTACGCGGCGGCCGACCTCGTGCTGTGCCGGGGCGGGGGCATGACACTCGCCGAGGTGACCACGGTCGGCCTGCCCGCGATCTACGTACCGTTGCCGTACGGTAACGGGGAGCAGCGGCGTAATGCGCTGCCAGTGGTCCAGGCGGGGGGCGGCATCATGGTCGACGATGCCGATCTCACCCCCGAATGGATCGAGAGGACGGTGGTCCCGTTGGCCAACGATCCGAAGCGTCTGCACGACATGAGCCAGGCCGCGGCGCGCTTCGGACGCCGGGACGGAGACGAGGCGCTGCGGGCGTTCGTGCTGGACGTCGTTTCGGGGAGGCTGTAAACCGCCATGACTTCATCGATGTCTGCCTCCGCGGAGGTCATCCCGGCGGAACAGCTCGGTCGGGTCCACCTCATCGGCATCGGCGGGATCGGGATGAGCGCGCTGGCCCGGCTGCTGCTCTCCCGGGGCATCCCCACCTCCGGCAGCGAGCTCAAGGACTGGCCCGCGCTCGCCGGCCTGCGAGCGCTCGGCGGGACCATCTACATGCGACACGATCCGTCCAATCTGGACGGTGTGGACACGGTCGTGTACTCCAGCGCCATCCCGGCCGACCACGTCGAGCTGGTCGAGGCCCGCGCCCGGGGCCTGCGCATCCTGCACCGCTCCGAGGCGCTCGCCTCGGCCATGGTGGGCCGCAAGACGATTGCGGTCGCCGGGACGCACGGCAAGACCACGACCACGTCCATGGTCACCGCGATCCTGCAGCACGCCGGGCTCGACCCGTCGTACGTCATCGGCGGGGAGATCGCCGAGGCCGGCGCGAACGCGCACCACGGCACGGGCGAGCACTTCGTCCTCGAGGCCGACGAACACGACCGGTCGTTCCTCAACTACCGGCCCAACATCGCCATCATCACGAACATCGACGCCGATCACCTGAATACGTACGGCGACCTGGCCGGCCTGGCCGATGCGTTCTTCGAGTTCGGCCGCCTGGTCGGGCCGTCCGGACTGGTGGTGACCTGGGCCGACGACCCGCTCACCCGCGAGCTGGCCGACCGCGCCCGGGCGGCCGGGCTGCGGGTGGAGACGTACGGCGAGGCCGAGGACGCCACGCTGCGGGTCACCGATCTGCGCTCCGACACGGGCGCCGCCCGCTACCGGGCCCTCCTCGACGGCGAACCGCTCGGCGAGATCACCCTGTCGGTGCCCGGGCGGCACCTCGGCCTCAACAGCGCGGCCGCCGCCCTGGTGGCGCTCCGGCTGGGCGTGCCCACCGCCACGGTGGCCGAGGCGCTGGCCCGGTTCCCCGGCGTCCGGCGGCGGTTCGAGCGCAAGGGCGAGGCCGGCGGGGTGCGCGTCTACGACGAGTACGCCTACCACCCCACGTCGATGGCCCTGGCGCTGCGCACCCTGCGGGAGGTAGCCGGCAACGGGCGCCTGCTGGTGGTCTTCCAGCCGTACCGGGTCTACCGCACCCGGGACCTGCGCCCGCAGATCGCGGCCGCGCTCGCCCTCGCCGACGAGGTCGTGGTGATGGAGGTCTTCGGACCGGGCGAGACGCGCGGCCCTGGGGACGGGGGGATCGCCCTGCACGCCGCCATCGACCTGCCCCCGGAGCGGAAGGTCTTCGTGGCCTCGTGGGAGGACGTGCCCGCCGAGGTCGTGGCCCGGGCCCGGCCCGGCGACCTCGTGGTGACCATGGGGGCTCCGCCGATCTCGCTCATGGGGGATGAGCTGCTGGCCGCCCTGGCCGAGCGGGAGTCGGCGTCACCGGTCGGCGCGCCCTCGGAGGCGGCCACCCGGTGATCGGAAGCGGCCACCCGTCGCCCGGCGGGCGCTCGCGCGGCCGGCGCTGGCGGTTGGTCCGCGCCCGGGGTGAGGTGCCGCGCCGGCGGGTCGCCGGCCGCCGACGGGTGTCGCGGTGGGCGCTGCTCGGCCTGCTGGGCGCGGTGCTGGTGGGCGCGGCCGCTTGGGCGCTGCTCGGCACGAGCCTGCTCGGGGTGCGTCACATCGAGATCACCGGCGTCGAGATCACCACGCGCGAGGCCGTGCACGACGCGGCCGCGGTGACGCTCGGGACCTCGCTGCTGCGCCTGGACACCAAGGCCATCGCCGAGCGGGTCGGGGCGCTGCCCCCGGTGGCGTACGTGGACGTACGCCGGTCGTTCCCGCACACGCTCGTGATCACGGTGACCGAACGGACCCCGGCCGCCGTGGTGCCCGGCCCCGACGGCTACGCCGTGCTCGCGGCCGACGGCGTGGTCTACCACCACGTGGCCACGCCGCCCGAGGGGATTCCGGTCGTGGTGCTGGAGACGCCCGGGCCGACCGATCCGGCCACCCTGGCCGCCCTGCGGGTGGTCGCCGCCCTGACGCCCGAGCTGCGGGCGGTGCTGGCCGAGATCCGGGCCCCCGCCTCGACCAGCATCAGCCTGGCCCTCGTCGACGGCCGCACGATCGTCTGGGGCGATGCCGACGCCAGCGACCGCAAGGCCGCCGTGGCCACCGTCCTGCTCGCCGAGGACGCCACCATCATCGACGTCTCCGTCCCCGACATCGCCACGGTCCGCTGACCTGAGTCTCGGTGCCCCGCGGACCAACGGGTCGAGGTCACCTTTTCCGGGCATGGGGTGATGTTTCGGACGCGACACGCCGCCGGGTTGCTTGGTGGGTGGGGGCGTGGGCGCCTACGGTCCCAAGAGACGACGGGATTGACAGAACTCTCAATCTCTAGTAGAGGTTTAGGGTTTACTGTCGCGAAGACGTCCGGTTCGGGGCGCGACGGGCGAATGCGCGTCACTGCCCACCCGGGCCGACCGTTGTCTACTGTGGATCGGGCAGAATAACACCTGCGTAGTTCACGTCGGACGGGCCGCCGATCGAAGGGAACGCATTGATGACACCTCCCCACAACTACCTGGCGGTCATCAAGGTGGTCGGCATCGGCGGCGGTGGCGTCAATGCCGTCAACCGCATGATCGAGGTCGGGCTGAAGGGCGTCGAGTTTATCGCCATCAATACCGACGCGCAGGCCCTGCTCATGAGCGACGCCGACGTCAAGCTCGACATCGGCCGGGAACTCACCCGGGGGCTCGGCGCGGGCGCCAACCCCGATGTGGGGCGCAACGCCGCCGAGGACCACCGCGACGAGATCGAAGAGGTTCTCCGCGGGGCCGACATGTGCTTCGTGACCTGTGGTGAGGGCGGCGGCACCGGCACCGGGGGCGCGCCCGTGGTGGCGCGCATCGCGCGCGAGCTCGGAGCGCTGACCATCGGGGTGGTCACGCGGCCGTTCTCGTTCGAGGGCAAGCGCCGGATGATGCAGGCCGAGGCCGGCATCGAGGAGCTGCGCGCGCAGTGCGACACGCTCATCGTGATCCCCAACGACCGGCTCCTCGCCCTGGGGGACCGCAGCATCAGCATGATGGACGCGTTCCGCCAGGCCGACCAGGTCCTGCTCTCGGGCGTGCAGGGCATCACCGACCTGATCACGACTCCGGGTCTGATCAACCTCGACTTCGCCGACGTCAAGAGCGTGATGAGCGGCGCCGGCAGCGCGCTCATGGGCATCGGTACGGCCCGCGGCGAGAACCGAGCCGTGGAGGCGGCCGAGCGGGCGATCTCCAGCCCGCTGCTCGAGCAGAGCATGGACGGGGCGCGTGGCGTGCTGCTGTCGATCGCGGGCGGCTCCGACCTCGGCTTGTTCGAGATCAACGACGCCGCCCAGCTGGTCACCGACGCCGCCCACTCCGACGCGAACATCATCTTCGGGGCGGTCATCGACGACGCCCTGGGCGACGAGGTCCGGGTGACGGTGATCGCGGCCGGCTTCGAGGGCGGGGCTCCGGCGTACCGGCCGGCCGACGCGCAGCGGCGGTCGATCTTCTCGAGCACCAGCACGGAGACCCCGGCGGTGCCCCGGCCTGCGCCGGTTCAGCCGCCGCGCCGCGTGCTCTTCGACGACGTCGACGTGCCCGATTTCCTCAAGAACGGCGCCTGACCGCGAAGCGACGGCCCGATCGAGAACGCCCGACCCCCATGACCGTCCACCTGGCGCCGCCCAGCGGCTCGGATGACCGCCGAGCGCCCGTCGAGCACCGACGGCCCGATGACCATCGACACCCCTATGACGACCGATAGCCAATGACGAGCGACGAGGCGCGCCGCGCCACCCTGGCGGCCAACCTCGCCGCCGTGACCGAGCGCATCGCCACCGCCTGCCGCGACGCCGGCCGGGACCCCGGCGAGATCGCGCTGATCGTGGTCACCAAGACCTATCCGGCCTCGGACGTGCTGCACCTGGTCAGCCTGGGCGTCACCGACGTCGGCGAGAACCGCGACCAGGAGGCGGCGCCGAAGGCCGCCCAGGTGGCGGCGGCCCTGGCGGGGCAGCCGGGTGGGGTGGCGCCACCCCGGTGGCATTTCGTGGGCCGGTTGCAGCGCAACAAGTGCCGGTCCGTCGTGCGCTACGCCGACCTCGTGCACTCGGTGGACAGCGTGCGCCTGGCCCACGCCCTCGACCGGGCCGTCCTGGCCCGGGCCGCCGAGGAGGGGTCCCAGCGTCGTCTCGACGTCCTGGTGCAGGTGAGCCTCGACGGGGATCCGGCGCGGGGCGGGGCCGTGGCCACGGGCGGTGTCGCCAAGGCCGCTGCCCTCGACGAGGCTGCCCGGGACGCTGCCTCGGACGACGAGGACGTGGCCCTGGACGCGGTTCTGGCGACGGTGGCCGCCGCCGAAGGCCTGCGCCTGCGCGGGCTCATGGCGGTCGCGCCGCTGGACTGGGAACCGGAGCGCGCCTTCGCCACCCTCGCCGACATCCGCGCTCGGGTCCTCGAGCGGTACCCCGAGGCCACGATCCTCTCGGCCGGGATGAGCGGGGACCTCGAGACGGCGGTCCGGTACGGGGCCACCCACGTCCGGGTCGGCAGCGCCATCCTTGGGGCGCGGTCCTAGCGTCCGCGCCTGCCCGCCGCCCTCCTGTCCGTCACCGCCGGGCTCGTCACTGCCCCGATGGTGACTTCGTGGGCCCGCCTCGGTGTTGGCACCGCTCTGGAGGTCGCTGTCTGGGCGCTCCCGGCCCCCGGGGCCGGGCTGGGGCCGTCATCCCGCGGCATCGTGTCACTCGAATCTCAGGTAACCTGGGAAACACCGCCGGAATCACAAATTTGTCATTCCGCGTGGCGACATCGGGCAGGTTGTCTCGTTGGCTTATTGGGGGTCCCGCCGAGGGCTGCCCGAAGACGGCTTCGCGGTGCGTGAACGCCGTCGCCGGAGGGAGGGCGCGCAGATGGGTGCATGGCGCAAGGCCGGCGTCTGGCTCGGACTTGTCGAGGACGACGAGGCTCGCGACTACGACGACGAGTTCGAGGATGACGACTTCGCCGTGCCTGCCCGCACCCGCCCGATCGTTCGGCCCCAGCGCGGCGTCGACCACGACCGCTTGGAGCGCGACCGGCTGGAGCGTGACCGCCACGATCGGGATCGTCTTGATCGTGGTCGACTCGAGCGGGACCGACTGGAGCGTGATCGCCTGGAGCGGGGGCGGCGGGCCGAGCGGTCCCTGGACGCGCGGGCCGACGACTACGACGAGCCGCCGCGGGCGGTGCGCGAACCGCGAGGCGGGTTCGGGGCCGACCGCGGCCGCGGCGACTTCTACGGTCCGGACCGGGGCCGGATCGACCGGGAGCCGGAGTACGAGGACACCCACCGGACGGTGCGGGAGCTGCGGACCGAGCGGGTCACCGACTCGGTCGGCAGCAGCTTCGGCGAGCGGCCGGGCGAGGAGGAGAGCCGCACCACCCCGACGGGGTCCCGGTCGGCGACGCGATCGACGCCCGGAACCGTACGGCCCCTGGTACGCCCGACCGCAGGCTCGACGGCGCTCTCCGTCCCGGCCGAGGAGGACCTTGCGCTCGCCCCGCAGGTGCACCTTCGGGAGCGGGCGGCCGTCCCTGACGAGCGGGCCGGGCGTCGGTACGAGATCACCACGGTGCACCCCACGAGCTACAGCGACGCGCGCGCGATCGGCGAGCAGTTCCGCGACGGCCATCCGGTGATCATGAACCTGACCGAGATGGACGAGCCGGACGCCAAGCGCCTCGTGGACTTCGCCGCCGGGCTGGCCTTCGGCCTGCGGGGCAGCATGGAGCGGGTCACGAACCGGGTGTTCCTGCTCACGCCGCCGAACATCCGCGTCAGCGACGAGGAGAAGCAGCGCATCGCCGACACCCAGCTGTGAGCCGACTCGCATTGGTAAGCCGACACGCAGCTGTTATCGGCCCCCAAGCTGCGAGCCGATACTCAACTACCGTGCGCCGACGCGCAGGTGGGCGCCGGGCCACCGGCGATCGCGGGCTGGTGACCGCTGGACGACGACCGCGGCGAGGCCGGCGGCCCGGGCAGGCGGCGGCGGGCCCGGCCCGCTAACGTTGTTGCCTGATCGCGTCGGCCGACGACAGAAGGGAGGGGCAGCGTCGTGGTGTCGATCGTGCTGCAGATCGTGTATGTGGCGCTGCTGCTCTTCGTCTATACCCTGTTCGCTCGGTTTGTCATGGGCACGGTGATGACCCTGGGCCGGCGGTGGCGGCCTGGGCGAGGCGCGGCGGCGGCGCTGGAGGTGGTGTGGAGCGTCACCGATCCGCCCCTGAAGGCGTTGAGGCGAGTGATCCCGCCGTTGCGTCTCGGCGGTATCAGCCTGGATCTCGCGTCTCTCGTCGTGCTCCTCGGCGTTTGGCTTCTACTCATCTTGCTTGACATACTCATTCCGCGTGTGACCGCGTAACCGAATTCAAGGAGCCTCGATGCCGCTGACCCCCGCCGACGTTCACAACGTCGCGTTCAAGAAGCCCCCGATCGGCAAGCGGGGCTACGACGAGGAGGAAGTGGATGCGTTCCTCGACGAGGTCGAGCGGGAACTCGCCCGACTGATCGAGGAGAACAACCAGCTCCGGGCGGGCCTGCTGCCAGGTGGGCCGGCTGGTGACATGCGGCACTCCGGCGAGTACGCCGACCTCAAGACCCAGCTCGACCGGCTGGCCCGGGAGAAGGCCGCGGCCGAGCAGCACATCCGCCAGTTGCAGATGGAGCTGGAGCAGCTTCGCAACAGCCAGGCCAGCACCCCCAGTGCCGGGGACGGGGAGCAGCAGGCGCTGCGGGTGCTCATGATGGCTCAGCGCACCGCGGACGAGCACGTCAACGACGCCCGGCGTGAGGCCGACAAGCTGCTGACCGAGGCCCGGCAGAAGTCGGAGGAGATGACCCGCGAGGCTCGGGCCAAGGCGGAGGCGCTCGAGCGCGACGCACGCCAGCGCCACCAGGAGGTCATGGGCAGCCTCGACGCCAAGCGGACCGCGCTCCAGAAGCACATCGACGAGCTCAAGCAGTTCGAGCGGGAGTACCGCACGCGGCTCAAGGCCTACCTCGAGAGCCAGCTGCGGGATCTGGCCGGCCGGGGCCAGGCGATCGAAGCTGAGTTGGCCCGCATGTCCAACGGGGACCCGAAGGGTGCCGGCGCGCCCGTGCCCGCGCCCAACGCCCCGCGGGGCGGCGAGGCCGCGGCGACCGCCCGGTAACCGCCCAGCAGCGTGATGCGCCGTGATCCCCGGCGGCCCGGATGATCGTCGGTAGCGTACTGCTGGTCGTCGTGGCTGGTGTCCTGCTCGGTGTCGGGCTGGTGCGCCTGGATCCGACGCTGCTGTACGCGTCGATTGGGGTGAGCGCGTTGGCCGCGCTCGCCCTGGCCGTCGGGGTCCGGCGAGCGGCCACGGTCCGGGCCGGCAACGGCACGATCGCGGTACGACGGGTGGTGCCTACCCCGCGGGTCGCGCTGCCCGCGGCCGAGCCGTTGCCCCCTCGCCCCGTGGGCCGGGCGAGGGTCGTCCCGCTGGCCGACGTGGCCGATGACCGGGTCGCCGTCCGCATCGGGGCCGCAGAGGAGATACCCGAGGCCGTCGATGCTCAGGACCTCTCCCGCGCCCGCGGGCTTGAGGTGACCGTCCTGGTGGACCGGCGGCCCTGGTTCCACCGGGTGGACTGCGGGTTCGTGCTCGGACCGTCGGCGGCGCCGATGTCCGCAGCGCAGGCGATCGAGTTAGGCGCCGCTCCCTGCGGCCGCTGCCGCCCCGTGACCACCCTGTTGGCCGACATCGACACCGCCGCCGGCGGCCCCGGCGACTGACAGATCGGATGTGACCCGTGGCGACCCGTGCCGAGGTGACCGTGGCGGTACGGGTGCGGCCACGAGCCTCCCGGACCGCCGTGGGCGGCTCCTACCCGGGTCCGAACGGGCCTGCCCTGGTCGTCGCCGTCCAGGAGCCGGCGGTCGACGGCAAGGCGACCCGGGCCGTGCTCGCCGCGGTGGCCGAGGCGCTCGGCGTGCCGCGGTCGCGGGTTCTGCTGCGCAGCGGTGAGCGCAGCCGCGACAAGTTACTTACTATCGTCGATCCGCCTGCCGATCTGGCGCAGCGGTTGCAGGCGCTGTACGGCGATACCGCCCCCGACAAGCCGCCGCCCGCGGGCGGGCGAGCGTGACCTCGGCCGTGGATCTGGCCCTGCTCGTCGGGGCCGTTGTCCTGCTGGTGGCCGTGGTGGCCGTACGGTTGTCCACCCGTCTCGGGCTGCCCAGCCTGCTCGTCTACCTGCTGCTCGGCCTGGTCCTCGGCGAGGCTGGGTTCGGCGTCCAGTTCGAGAACGTCGACCTCACCCGGTCGCTCGGGTTCGTCGCCCTGGTCCTGATCATCGCCGAGGGTGGCCTGACCACCCGCCTGTCGGTGGTGCGGCCGGTCCTGGTGCCGGCCGGTCTGCTGGCCACGCTCGGGGTGTTCGCGAGCACGGCCGGGGTGGGTCTTCTGGTCCACCTGCTGCTCGACCTGCCGCTGGAACTCGCGTTGCTCTACGGCGCGGTGCTCTCGTCGACCGACGCGGCCGCGGTCTTCTCGACCCTGCGTCGGGCCCGGATCACCCCGCGCATGGGGGCGCTGCTCGAGGCGGAGTCGGGCATGAACGACCCGCCCGCGGTCATCCTGGTGGCGACCCTGTGCACGCTCGCCCTGGGTGAGCAGACCGGACCGCTGTGGCAGCAGGGGCTGCTCGTCCTCTTCCAGCTGGCCGTCGGCGGCTTGGTCGGGCTCGGCGTGGGCCTGGCCGGCGCCTTCGCCCTGCGCCGGGTGGCGCTGCCGGCTGCCGGGCTCTACCCGCTGGCCGCCGTGGGCCTGACCGTGCTGGCGTACGGCGTGGGGGCGTTCCTGCAGGCGTCGGGTTTCCTCGCGACGTATGTGGCGGGCGTCGTCCTCGGCAACTCCCGGATCCCGCACCGTCAGGCCGTGTTCGGGTTCGCCGACGGGGTCGCCTGGCTCGGTCAGATCGGCCTGTTCGTCCTGCTGGGCCTGCTCGCCTCCCCGGCGCGCCTGCCCGATGCGATCGTGCCGGCGCTGATCGTGGGCGCCTCGGCCCTGCTGGTCGCCCGGCCGTTGGCGGTGGCGCTGTCGGTGTCGTGGCTGCGGTTCCTCCCCGGCGGACGACGACGCGGCTGGGCCTTCACCTGGCGCGAGCACGCCTTCCTTTCCTGGTCGGGCCTGCGGGGCGCGGTGCCCATCGTGCTGGCCACGGTGCCGTTGTCGCTCGGGGTGGCCGGGGCCGAGCGGCTCTTCGACGTGGTCTTCGTGCTGGTGGTCATCTACACCGTGGTGCAGGGGAGCACGATCGACCCGGTCGCCCGCCTGCTGAAGCTGAATGCGCCGGAGCAGCCCACCGACCTGAGGGTCGAGGTCGCTCCGCTGGAGCGTATGCGGGCCGACCTGCTGCAGGTCACGGTCCCGCCCAAGTCCCACCTGGCCGGGGTCTACATCGACGAGCTCCGGTTGCCCCCGGGGGCGGTCGTCACCCTGGTCATGCGGGACGGGGCCGGGTTCGTGCCCGACCCCCGGACCCGGCTGCGGGCCGGCGACGAGTTGTTGATCGTGGCGACCGCCGAGGTGCGGGACGCCACCGAGCGGCGGCTGCGGGCCGTGGGCCGGCGCGGCCGGCTGGCCCGCTGGTTGGGCGAGACCGGCTGACGAATTCAGTGGCAGACATCTATTTATAGGGTGCGACGGCTCGGTGGAACGTCGCGGGCGCTATCCGTCGCGAAGTTCCGACAAACTGTGACCAAAGGGGTGAGATCGCGCACGTCGCGTACACGATTGGTGACTCGTCGGTGTGGGATGTTTGTCGCGGGACGTGAGCTTCCGTATTCTTGCCGTTCTCGGAGTGCGCGGCGCCCGGCCGTGCGCCCGTTTTGTCTATCTGGGGGAACGCCATGGCGGATCGGGCAAGCTCAATGCGGAAGGCCGCGAAGAGTGCCACCCGACGCGGCGTATCGGCTGAGCAGGTGATCCCGGCCCAGTCGACCCCGGCCTCGTCCGCGAAGACGCGTAGCGCCGCGGTCACCGCCCCGCCGACCGCGCCGGCTCCGGCCAAGGCCGCCAAGAAGGCGCCCGCGTCGGCGTCGTCGGCGGCCGCGCGGACCAGTGCCCGGGCCAGCGCCGCCCGGGCGAAGGCCACGACCGGGGCGACCAAGGCGACCCGGGCCAAGGCCACCTCCGGCGAGGCCACGACCCCGACCACCGCTGCGGGCGCGACTACCGCTGAACCCACAGCAACCACTGCTGCTACGACGGCTGCGACCAAGGCGTCCGGCGGCGCCGCGAAGGCCACGAAGGCGGCGAAGGTGACCAAGTCGACGAAGACCACTGGGGCGACGAAGGCCACCGGGGCGACCAAGACGACCGGGGCGACCAAGACGACCGGGGCGGCGAAGGCGACGGCTAAGGCGACCAAGGCCGGCGCGGCGGCCAAGGCCACCAAGTCGACGAAGGCCACCAAGGCGGCGTCCGCCGAGCCGGCGGCCATGGCCGCTGAGCCGACGGCGAAGGCCACCCGCGCCAGCAAGGGGAGCGCGGCCGCCGCGGCGTCCGCCGAGGCCACCCCCGCCGCCGAGGCCACCCCGGCCACCGAGACCACCCTGGCCACCGAGACCGCCCCGGCCACCGAGGCGCCGGCCCCCTCCGCCACGAAGGCGGCCGGGACCGTACGGGCATCCGGCAAGACCGCGGCCGCGAAGACGACGGCGGCCAAGAGCGGGGCCGCGAAGACGACGGCCGCCAAGCGGGGTGCGAAGAAGGCGGCCGCTGAGGCCACGACGGCCGTGAGCGCGGCCGGCAGCGGCGCTGAGCCGGCGGCGCTGGCCGAGGCCGAGGTCGTTCCGGTCTCGCCGGCGGTCGCCGGAGTCACCGCGTCGCCGGTTCCGGCGCCGAGCGCGGCCACCGTCGCGGCCACCGTGGCCGGCCCGGAGGCGGTCAGCCCGGTCGTTCCGGTGAGCCCGGCCGCGCCGACGAGCCCGGCCGCGCCGACGAGCCCGGCCGCGCCGACGAGCCCGGCCGCGCCGACGAGCCCGGCCGCGCCGACGAGCCCGGCCGCGCCGACGAGCCCGGTCGTTCCGGTGAGCCCGGCGGCGCCGACCAGTCCGGCCGCGCCGGTGAGCCCGGCGGCGCCGACCAGTCCGGCCGTTCCCGCCAGCCCGGTCGGGCCGACCAAGAGCACCACCAGCGGGCCGGCGACCCGCGGCCGTACGAGCACGACCAGCCGGACCACCTCCACCAGCCGGACCACCTCCACCAGCCGGACCACCTCCACTAGCCGGACCACCTCGACCAGCCGGACGGGCACGTCCAAGACGTCGAGCCGCAAGCCCGAGCCGAAGCGGCCCCTGCGCTCGCCGGAAGAGACCGAGTCGATCCGTATGGCGCTGACCGAGCGTCTGACCGACCTGCGGGCCGAGTACGACCAGACGATCTCGGAGATCGCCGAGGCGCAGCGCGACCGCCTGACCGACTCGGCCGGCGACGACCAGGCGGACACCGGCACCAAGACGTTCGAGCGGGAGCAGGAGCTTTCGCTGGCCAACAACCTGCGCGAGCGCATCGACCAGGTGGAGCGCGCCCTGGACCGGCTCGAGGACGGCCAGTACGGCTGGTGCGAGCGGTGCGGCAACGCGATCCCCGTGGAGCGGTTGGCCGCGTTCCCGTCGGCTACTCTCTGCGTGTCGTGCAAGCAATTGGAGGAGCGACGGTGACGGGCGACGGCGGACACGCGGGCGCGGAGAAGCCCGCATGACGCTCCAGGAGACGCCGCCGGTCCGCCCACTGGGGCGGATCAGCAGCGCCCGGACGGCGTACCTGGTGCTGGTGGGCGTCGCCGCCGTGTTCGTGGGCGTGGATCAGTGGACCAAGTACCTCGCCGTTGAGGGCCTGGGCGACGGCTCGGTGGTGCGTATCCTCGGCGGGCTCGTGTACCTGGACCTGGCGTTCAACCCCGGGGCGGCGTTCAGTATCGGGACCGGGCTCACCTGGATCTTCCCGATCATCGCCATCGCGATCAGCGCCGGTATCCTCTGGTTCACGCGGCAGATCCGGTCGTGGCCCTGGGCGGTGGCGTTGGGCCTGATCCTGGGCGGCGCGCTGGGCAACCTCATCGACCGGCTGTTCCGCGAGCCCGGACCGATGCGCGGTCACGTGGTCGACTTCATCAGCGTGTTCGCCCCGGCCGGGGAGAAGTTTCCGATCTTCAATATCGCGGACTCGGCGCTGACCGTGGGTGTCGTGCTCGCGATCGCGTTGGAGCTGTTTGCCGTTCGCCGTGACGGCACCCGTGTGGTAGGGAAGCGTCCGTCCGGCGAGGCGTAGGCGTTCGGGCGGAGGGGTGGGTGGCCGACACGAGCGACGATCGGGACCGACGGGCCCTGCCCGTTCCTGACGGTCTCGCGGGGATGCGGCTGGACCAGGCGGTGGCCCGACTGTTCGGCCTGTCCCGGACGGTGGCCGCAGCCCTGGTCGACCAGGGGGACGTGCTTGTCGACGGGGTGGCGCGGACCAAGGCCGAGAAGCTCGGAGCCGGGGCGTGGCTGGAGGTGACCCTCCCGCGTCCGCCCGCGGCGGCCGAGACGGCCGTCGTTCCGCGACCGGTGACCGGTCTGTCCATTGTGTACAGCGACGTCGACATCGTGGTGGTCGACAAGCCGCCGGGGGTGGCTGCGCACCCGAGCCCGGGCTGGACCGGGCCCACCGTACTGTCCGGGCTCGCCGCCATGGGGCAGCCGGTCGCCACCAGCGGCGCGGCCGAACGGCAGGGCATCGTGCACCGCCTCGACGTGGGTACGTCGGGCCTGATGGTGGTGGCGAAGAGCGAGCGGGCCTACAGCTCCCTCAAGCGGGCGTTCAAGGCGCGCCAGGTCGAGAAGATCTACCACGCCGTAGTGCAGGGCCATCCGGACCCGCTGCGGGGGACGATCGACGCGCCCATCGACCGGCACCCGACCTCGGAGTACAAGTGGGCGGTGGTGTCGGGCGGGCGCGACGCCATCACTCACTACGACACGCTGGAGGCGTTCCGGGGCGCGAGCCTGCTGCAGATCCGGCTGGAGACCGGACGGACCCACCAGATCCGCGTGCACATGGCCGCGCTGCGCCATCCCTGCGTGGGCGACCTCACGTACGGCGCCGACCCCACGCTGGCCGAACGGCTGGGTCTGAAGCGACAGTGGTTGCACGCCAAGGAACTGGGCTTCGTCCATCCGGGAACCGGCGACCCGGTCCGCTTCGAGAGCCCGTATCCGGACGACCTCGCCGAGGCGCTGCGCATCCTCCGCTCCTGGTGAGCAGCCGCCCTTTGCTCATGAGCTGTCCGCTCGCCCGCGCGGTGCCGTGCGTCGGGAAGTTTCCAGGGATCGGACGTTCGCCTGATGGGACGGTGGCCGGTCAGGAGGGACGCCGTGTTGTGCACTGGATGTCAGGAGGGCGTCCTTCCTGACACGCTCCCCGGGCCCGCAATCCGCCGCGCAGGTGCCGTGAACTGGACGATCCGCGACGCGGGAGGGCTGTGGACCAGCCGGTAGGCTGGTGCTGCCGGGTAGCGGGCAGGGAGATGTCAACCCGCGACCAATACACGAGACGACGGGCTGGAGAGGGTCAGCGTGGGGACCGACACCGGGTGGAGCCGGGCCGCCGGGGAGTCGTCGGGCCGGTGGCGGACAATCCTCGATCGAGCCGCGGGACGGGCGCGCGTGCCGGGCTCGGAGCCCGAGCAGTCGGCGCCGCCGTCCTCACCGGGGGCGTATCCGGCGGCCGCCCAGCCCAGCGGTCAGTACACCGCCGCCGGCTACCCGTCGACGACGCCGGCGGGGGCACCGGCCGCGGCGACGCCGTACGGGGTTGGTCAACCGGCGTCCTACTCGCCCGGGTACGCCGTGCCGGCCCAGCGCGCCGGGGGACCGGCGGTGCTGGGCATCGTGCCGACCCCGGGGAGCCCGGCCGAGCGCGCCGTGTCGATCCTGCGGCGCAAGCTCGACACGCCGCGCGTGATCGCGTTCGCCAACCCGAAGGGTGGCGTGCACAAGACCACCGCCACCGTGCTCGCGGCCGCGGCCATCGGCGGCGCCCGGGGCCGCGGGGTGGTCGCTTGGGACGACAACGAGCTGCGCGGCACGCTGGGCCTGCGGGCCGGTAGCGCCCGGCACGCGCGGACGATCCGCCACCTGGTCGCCGAGCTGGCCGAGGTGGAGCTCAACACCGGGCCGGCGCTGGCTGCTCGCCTCGACGACTTTCTGCGGCACGCCTCGGACGGCACCTACGACGTGCTCGCCGGGGAGGAGGACCCACGGTTCGCGTGGCGGCTGGACCCGCCGACCGTACGCCGGGTGCTCGACCTGCTCACCCGTACTCACGAAGTTATCTGTGTCGACACCGGCAACAACGTCGAGAGCGGTAACTGGCGCACCATCATGGAGGCGGCCGACCAGCTCGTGATCACCACGGTGCCGCGCGAGGACTCCGCGTTCAGCGCCGACTGGATGATGGACGTGCTCATCGAGGCGGGGCGGGCCGAGCTGGTGGCCAACGCCGTGACGATCGTCTCGATGACCACGCCGCGGCCGGGTCCGTTGCAGGACGACCTGGTGCGCCACTTCCGCCAGCGCAACCGCGCGGTCTGCGTGGTGCCCTACGACCCGGTGCTCGAGCGAGGCGGCTTCATCGACCACAACGCACTGGCCCCGGCCACGAGGGAGGCCTGGCTCACGGCAGCGGCTGTGATCATGGAGCCCTTTGGCAGCTAGTCGGCGCGGCGCCTGGGTTTCTTCCCTCCGCCCCCGTAGCATCGCCTTCGCGATCACGCTGTCCGCTACGTGTGTTCGAGTGGTCGTGACGGGAGGGGGAGGCTGCAGTGGGTGACTCGTTCGTCCACCTGCACGTACACACCGACTACTCGATGCTCGATGGCGCCGCCCGCCTGAAGACCCTCCTCGACGAGACGGCTCGGCTGGGCATGCCCGCCCTGGCGATCACCGACCACGGCAACCTCTACGGGGCGTACGACTTCTACAAGCAGGCGACCGCAGCCGGCGTCAAGCCGATCATCGGCATGGAGGCCTACCTCACGCCCGGCACGTCCCGGTTCGACCGCACCCGGGTCCGCTGGGCCGACGGTGGCGAGAACGACGTCTCCGGCGGCGGGGCGTACACCCACATGACGATGTGGGCGGCCGACGCCGAGGGCCTGCGCAATCTGTTCCGGCTCGCCTCGCTGGCCAGCCTCGAGGGCTACTTCTACAAGCCCCGGGTGGACCGCGAGCTGCTCCAGCAGTACGCGGGCGGCCTGATCGCCACGACCGGGTGCCCGTCCGGCGAGATCCAGACGTGGCTGCGCATCGGTGACTTCGAGAAGGCCTGCGCCTCCGCCGCCGAGTTCCGCGACATCTTCGGCCCGGAGAACTTCTACCTCGAGCTGATGGACCACGGGCTGGACATCGAGAACCGGGTCCGGGAGGACCTGCTGCGGCTGGGCAAGCGGCTGGGTCTCAAGCCCGTGGCCACCAACGACCTGCACTACACGTATGAGAAGGACGCCGACGCGCACGAGGTGCTGCTGTGCGTCCAGTCCGGCTCGACGCTGGCCGATCCGAAGCGGTTCAAGTTCGACGCCCGCGACTTTTACCTCAAGTCCTCGGAGGAGATGCGCAAGCTGTGGGACGCCGAGGTGCCGGGCGCTTGCGACAGCACCCTGGAGATCGCGGAGCGGATCGGCGACTACGCGGAGATCTTCGCGCCGCGCAAGCTCATGCCCCAGTTCCCGGTGCCCGAGGGCGAGACCGAGGAGTCGTGGCTGCGCAAGGAGGTGGCCCGCGGGCTGGAGCGCCGCTTCCCCGACGGCGTGCCGGAGACCCACCGCAAGCAGGCCGAGTACGAGCTCAACGTCGTCTGCCAGATGGGCTTCCCGGGCTACTTCCTCGTGGTCGCCGACCTGTGCCGGTACGCCAAGTCGCAGGGAATCCGGGTGGGCCCGGGCCGGGGATCGGCCGCGGGTGCCCTGATCGCCTACGCCCTGGGCATCACCGAGCTCGACCCCATCGCCCACAAGCTGCTCTTCGAGCGCTTCCTCAACCCCGACCGCGTGTCGATGCCCGACATCGACATGGACTTCGATGAGCGTCGGCGCGGGGACATGATCCGCTACGCCACCGAGAAGTACGGCGAGGAGCGGGTCGCGCAGATCATCACGTACAGCACCATCAAGGCGAAGGCCGCCATCAAGGACGCCTGCCGGGTGCTGGGCTACCCGTTCGCTCTCGGCGACCGCATCACCAAGGCGATGCCGCCGCCCGTCATGGGCAAGGACATCCCCCTGTCGGGCATCTTCGACCCGAGCCACCCGCGATACCCCGAGGCGGCCGAGTTCCGGGCGCTGTACGAGGCCGAGCCCGACGTGCGCAAGGTGGTCGACACCGCCAAAGGGCTGGAAGGCCTCAAGCGCCAGTGGGGTGTGCACGCGGCCGGCGTGATCCTGTCCCGCGAGCCGCTGCTGGATGTGTTGCCGATTCAGAAGCGGGAGCAGGACGGCGCGATCATCACCCAGTGGGACATGGGTGCATGCGAGTCCATCGGTCTGCTCAAGATGGACTTCCTGGGCCTGCGCAACCTCACGGTCATCGACGACTGCCTGGAGAACATCAAGGCCAACCGGGGCATCGACCTTGAGCTGGAGAAGCTGCCCCTGGACGACAAGAAGACGTACGAGCTGCTCGCCCGGGGCGACACGCTCGGCGTGTTCCAGCTCGATGGCGGGCCCATGCGGTCCCTGCTGCGCTCGATGGCGCCGGACAACTTCGAGGACATCTCCGCCGTCCTCGCCCTCTACCGGCCGGGACCCATGGGCGCCAACGCCCACATCGAGTACGCCGACCGCAAGAACGGCCGCAAGCCGGTCGTGCCCATCCACCCCGAGCTGGCCGAGCCGCTGGCCGACATCCTCGACGAGACCTACGGCCTGATCGTCTACCAGGAACAGGTCATGGCCATCGCGCAGAAGCTGGCCGGGTATTCGCTCGGCAAGGCCGACCTGCTGCGCCGCGCGATGGGTAAGAAGAAGAAGGAGATCCTCGACAAGGAGTACGTGCCGTTCCGCGACGGCATGCGGGCCAACGGCTACTCCGACGACGCCATCAAGACGCTGTGGGACATCCTCGTCCCCTTCTCCGACTACGCCTTCAACAAGGCCCACACCGCCGGCTACGGGCTGGTCTCGTACTGGACGGCGTACCTCAAGGCGAACTACCCGGCCGAGTACATGGCCGCCCTGCTCACCAGCGTCGGCGACGACAAGGACAAGTCGGCGGTCTACCTGGCCGAGTGCCGGCGCATGGGCATCAAGGTGCTGCCGCCCGACGTCAACGCGAGCGTGGCCCGGTTCTCCTCGGTGGGGGAGGACATCCGGTTCGGTCTGGCCGCGATCCGCAACGTCGGGGCCAACGTGGTCGAGGCGATCATCCGGGCCCGCAAGGAGAAGGGGCCGTACACCGACTTCTACGACTTCCTGCGCAAGGTCGACCCGGTGGTCTGCAACAAGAAGACGGTCGAGTCGCTGATCAAGGCGGGCGCGTTCGACTCGCTGGGCCACCCGCGGCGAGGCCTGCTCGCGGTGCACGCCGACGCCATCGATTCATTCATGGAGGTCAAGCGCAACGAGGCGGCCGGCCAGTTCGACCTGTTCGCCGGCATGTTCGGCGACGACCCGCAGCAGCAGGTCCAGGTCGCGGTGACCCCATCGATCCCGGAGGGGGAGTGGAGCAAGCAGGAGCGGCTCACCTTCGAGCGCGAGATGCTCGGGCTGTACGTCTCCGACCATCCGTTGCGGGGCCTGGAGCACATCCTCAGCCGCGAGGCCGACACCTCGATCGCCCAGCTCAGTGAGGAGGGCGTCGTCGAGGACGGCAAGGTAGTCACGCTCGCCGGCATCCTCACCGGCGTGCAGCGGCGCATCACCAAGCAGGGCAAGGCGTGGGCCTCGGCCATGTTGGAGGACATGGACGGCGGGGTCGAGGTCCTCTTCTTCCCGAGCACGTACGAGCTCGTGGGGCAGTACGTCGCCGAGGACGCCATCGTCGTGGTGCGGGGCCGCGTCGACCGTCGGGACGAGCAGGCGCGGCTCATGGCCATGGACCTCAAGCTCCCCGACCTGACCGTCACCGCCTCCGGCTCGTCCAAGCCGATCGTGCTGCAACTGCCGCCGTCGAAGTGCACGCCGCCCCTCATCAAGAGCCTCAAGCAGGTGCTCGCGAGCCATCCGGGCTCGGTCGAGGTGCACCTGCGCCTGCTCACCGGGGAGTCGCCGAAGCTGTTCCGGCTCGGCCCCGACCGGGTGGCCCACACGCCGGCGCTGATGGCCGACCTCAAGGAGCTGCTCGGCCCCAACGCACTCGCCACCTAGCCGGTGCCTGCTCACCCCGTGATCTTGGAAGTCTCACACCCCTATAGGGGGTCGGGACTTCCAAGATCACGATGACCGTAGGTCAGGGTTCGTCGCCCGAGTCGCCCGAGTCGTCCGGCTCAGGCGACTGGCTCGGCTCGGGTGACGGCTCCGGCGACGGCGACGGGTCCGGCGGCGGTGGCGGAGCCGGGTTGTGGGGATACGGCCAGGCGTTGGGCAGGCAGCCCTGCATCCCGAGGGTCTGCTGCTGCATGACGTCGGCCAACTGGCCGGCGCCTCGGCAGTTCACGTGCCCGCGGCCCAGCCGGTGCCCCACCTCGTGGTTGATCACGTACCGCCGGTAGACGTCGAGGCTGCCGGTGAACGCGCTCGCTCCGTACAGGTACCGGTCGGAGTTGATCACCACGGGGGCGCCGGCCTGGCAGTTCGTGTAGGGCACGCCGCCGATACGGATGTCGACGACCGACCGGCACAGCTGGTACGCCGTCCACGGGCTGGCCAGGTACACGGTGAAGTTGGCCGTGCCCGCGACCCGCTGGAACCGCCGCTCGCCCGCGCCCGTCCAGCCGCGCGGGTCGCCCAGTGTCGCGTCGACCAGGGCGGTGAACTCACTGAGGGAGACCGGCAGCCCCACCTCGACCGCCACCCGGTAGGTCCAGATCGGCCCGGCGTAGCCCAGGGTGGGGCCGGCCCCGGCGTACTCCCACTGGCCCGAGCCGGGGGGTGGGTTGCTGCCCACCACGACCGGACCGTCGCCGCTGGCCGGCGTCGCCGACGGCTCCGGCGTCGCCGAGGGATCAGGGGTCGGCGTCGGGCCCGCCAAGGACGTCGCGGTGGCCGTCGCCGTGGCTTCGCTGCCCGCCAACTCGTCGGCTAGGTCGGTCGTCTCCTCTCCGCGCCGCCACACCGCGATGACGACCACGGCCACGAGGAGCACGACCGTCGTCGCGGCGGCCACGATCGTCACGGGCACGGACGCGCCGCGGCGGCCGGCGAAGCGACCGAAGGATTTCACGTCGGGAGTGTACGGACGCGGGGGAGTCAGCGGCCGGCACGCCACGTGCGGCAGGATTGGCCGGTGACCGCAGCACAGCCATGGGGGACCGACGCCGGCTCGGTCCAGACGGGGCCCTACGAGCGCCGCGGCCGGGGCCGACGGGTCACCGTGGCCGTGCTGGCCGCCGCCGCGCTCGGCGCCGTGGCCCTGGGCCTCGTCGTGGGCCAGGTGTGGCGCCTCATCGCCCCCCGGTTGCCGGTCGTCAAGGTCGAGGGCGGGTACCGCTACGTCGGGGACGCCCAGTCCGAGCAGCCCGTGGCGGCCGACGGGTGGTTTGGCCTGTTGGGGCTGATCGCGGGCATCCTGGCAGCGGTCCTGGCGTGGTGGCTCCTGCGTCACCGGCGCGGGGTCGCGGTCCTGGCCATGCTCGTGCTCGGTTCCCTGGTCGGCGGGTGGCTCGGCTGGTGGGTCGCGGCGCGGCTGGAGCGGGCGTCCTTCGAGGAGCACTACGCCGCCACCCCCATCGGCGGTGGCCTCGAGGCTCCCCTGTCGCTGAATCTCACCGACCTGAATCGGGCAGACCCGTGGCCGTTCCACCTCAGCGAGAGAATCTCGGTGCGGGTCTCGGGCGTCGTGGCCGCTCAGGCGCTCGCGGTCGCGTTCACCTACACGGTGCTGGCCGGGTTCGCGGTCGACCCCGACCTGCGGCCGAATCCACCCGAGCCGCTGATGGAGGACGAGCTCGGCGAGCCCGACCGTACGACCGACCCGGCTTCACCGCTGCCCGCAACTGACCCGGCGCCGCCCGTCCGCGCGGTGTACCGGATGCCCCCCGGCCGGGCCACCGACCCGACCCGGGCCGCCGACCCGACCCGGGCCACCGACTCGACCCGGGCCACCGACTCGACCCGGGCCGGCGCACCGTTCAGTTCGGCCCCGGACGGACCGGCAGGTCCGACAGCCGCGCCGGAACCGCCTTCACCCGGCGCCACAGGCTGATCTCCCGGTTCAGCAGGCGGAGCTCCTCCCGCAGCCGACTGGCGGTGTCCGGGGCGGCGAGCAGCGCCTGCCGATCGGGCACGGACAGGGACGCGGTCGCGGCCACCAGGTGGGAGAGCACCAGCGGATCGTCCGGGAGTTGCTCCTGGCCGGCGGCCGCGCTGCGGTAGGCACGCAGGTAGGAACGGAACGTGGCCAGGACCCGGGGCCCGAGTTCGTCCGCGGCCCCCTCGGGCCCGGGCGACTCGGGCAGGTAGGTGACCGCCGCCTGGGCGTACGGGGTCGTGGCCGCGATGCGCTCGGTGATCGCGAAGCGGCGCCGGCCCACCGTCACGATGTCGTAGGTGCCGTCGGGGTTCTCAGTGACCTTGCGGATCTCGGCCGTGCAACCGACGTCGTACGTGTCGACCTCGTCGGCGGGCTGGCCGACCTCCCAGCCCCGGCGGATCGCGACCACACCGAAGACCCGCTCCTGGTCGGGGCGGTCCAACAGGGAGCGAACCAGCTCCCGGTACCGCTGTTCAAAGATGTGCAGCGGCAGCACCAGGCCCGGGAATAGGACCGTGCCGAGCGGGAAGAGCGGCAGAACCGTCCGCTCGGTGCTGGTCATGTCGAGAGCGTACGGCTTGTGTCGAGTCCGGACGACGTTGTGCCGAGTTCGGGGGAGAGTTAGGCCGCGTTTCGGGGAAGGCCGGGGCTCGGACCGGGTCCGATAGCGGGGCTCGGACCGGGCTCAACCGCAGGGTTCGGACCGGCCCCCAATAGCGGGGTTCGGACCGGGGAGGTGTCCGGGGCTAGACTCGGCGCCGAGCTGACTCGCGCGTCCCGCTCGCGTGGGCCTGCTCGCGCGGGTCGAGGACCTCGCGACGCACGGATGCGGCCACGGTACGGTTCTCGGGTCAGTGAACACCTCGACGTCAGCAGGTCTTCGGGTACGGACAAGGAGCGAGGAGAAGGCGCGATGGTGACACTGGTTGACCCGTTCGAGGATCTTCCGCTGCGCGATGACCTCCGGAGCCGGACGCCGATCGCTGCCCCTCCGCAGGTCGATGCCGCCGTGCGGTTGGACACGAACGGCAACCCGTTCCCCGTGCCCGATGCGGTCGCCGATTCGATCGAGAAGTCGGTGCGTGGCCTGGTGCGCGAGCTGCACCGCTTCCCGGACCCGGACGCGCTCGCCCTGCGCGAGGACCTCGCCACCTACGTCGGCCACGGCATGACGGCCGCGAACATCTGGGTCGGCAACGGCTCGGGCGACGTACAGCAGCAGGCGTTGCTCGCCTTCGGCGGCCACAACCGTACGGCCATGGGCTTCCTGCCGTCCCGGGCCCTGCACGCGCACGTGGCGGCGGCGACCGGAACGGGCTGGTTCGACGGCCACCGTACGCGGGAGTTCCACCTGCACCCTGAGCAGGCCAAGGCTCAGGTGCGGGTCTTCCAGCCCGACCTGGTCTTCCTCTGCTCGCCCAACAACCCGACGGGCTCGGCCGTGTCGCTGGAGACCGTCGAGGCGGTGGCGTCCGAGACGGCGGGGGTCGTCATCGTCGACGAGGCGTACATCGAGTTCGCGCGGGAGGGCACGCGCAGCGCGGTCGAGCTGATCAGCCGGTTCCCGCGTCTGCTCGTCACCCGCTCGCTGAGCTCGGCCTTCGGCATGGCGGGCGCGCGGGTGGGTTACCTCATCGGCCGGCCGCACGCCATCGAGTACCTGCAGCACGTCCGCATGCCGCACCACCTCTCCTCGCTGGCCCAGGCCGCGGCCCGGGCCGCGCTCGCGCACGCGTCGACCCTGCTCAGCCAGGTCGAGGCGGTCAAGACGCAGCGGGACCGGCTCGTGGCCGGCCTGCGCGAGCTCGGCCTCACGGTGCCCGACAGCGACGCCAACTTCGTTCTCTTCGGCGGGTTCAAGGACGAGAAGGCGGTGTGGCGGTTCCTGCTCGACCGGGGCGTGGCCGTACGTGACGTGGGTGTCCCCTCCTACCTGCGCGTCTCGGCGGGTACCGCCGAGGAGGTTGACACGTTCCTGCAGGTGATGGGGCAGCTTCCCGATGGCATCTAGGGCTTCGGCGGCGGATCGGCCAGGTGTCCGATGAGGACGGTCCTGCCCATCCTGTTGCTCGGCCTCGCCGGCCTGCTGGTCGGCGGTGCCATCTCGCTGCGCCGCCAGGGCGCCCGGTGGCCGGTCGTGATCGTGGTCGGCCTGCTGGCCGCGGTCGCCGGCGTGGCCGGAGTGCTGTGGATGAGGGCTGACTCATGACGCGTCCTTCGGTGGTGGTGCTCGACTACGGCTCGGGCAACCTGCGGTCGGCCCAGCGGGCCCTGGACCGGGCGGGCGCCGACGTGACCGTCACGTCCTCCCTGACCGACGCGGCCAACGCCGACGGTCTGGTCGTGCCCGGCGTGGGCGCGTTCGCCGCCTGCATGGCCGGCCTCAACGACCTCGGCGCCGGTCCGGTCATCGTCGACCGGGTGGCGGCGGGGCGGCCCGTGCTCGGCATCTGCGTCGGGATGCAGATCCTCTTCGAGTACGGCGACGAGCACGGCGTGGTCACCAAGGGACTCGGCCTTCTGCCCGGCGGTGTGACCCGGCTCTCCGCCCCGGTGGTCCCGCACATGGGCTGGAACGTGGTGCATCCGCCGGCCGACTCGGTGCTGTTCGCGGGCATGCCGGACCAGAGCCGCTTCTACTTCGTGCACTCGTACGCGGCGCACCCCTCGCCCGCGCTGGCCGAGGGACGCCGGGTGACCACGGCCGTCCACAGTGAACCGTTCGTGGCCGCGATCGAGGCCGGTCCGCTCATGGCCACGCAGTTCCACCCGGAGAAGTCGGGCGACCTGGGCTGTGCGCTGCTGGGTAACTGGCTCGCCACCCTGACATGAAGCCCGGCGCTGGCGTGAGTACGACCCGGTTGTAAGCAGGGCACGGTCATGAGCGGGGCACGGTCATGAGCAAGGAGCGCGCGCGGCGGCGGGCCGAGCGGGAGGCGGCCCGAGCGGCGGCGGAGGCGGCCCGGTTGCGCCGGTTACGCCGCCGGCAGCGATGGGCGGCCCTGGTCCGGCGGCTGACCCCGCGCCGCCGCCACCGGGCCTGGGGGTTGGGGCGCCGGAGCCCGGCTCAACGCGCGATCATTGTGGGGATCGGAGTCCTGCTCCTGTTCCCGGTATGGTTCCTGGTCGATTCGTGGCCGAACCGGATCGGCCTGTCCGCCCTGGTGCTGTTCCTCCTGCCGGTCGTGGCCGTGATCTCGTTCGACCGGAAGGGGATGCGCCTATGAGTCGGGCGGGAACAACCGGGGTTCGGATGCGTACGAAAGGTGGACAACCGTGACGTTGGTGCTGTTGCCGGCGGTCGATGTGGCCGGGGGTCAGGCCGTTCGGCTCGTGCAGGGCGAGGCCGGGTCGGAGACGTCGTACGGCGACCCGCTGGAGGCCGCCCTGGCCTGGCAGGCGGACGGAGCGGAGTGGATCCACCTGGTCGACCTCGACGCCGCCTTCGGCCGGGGCTCCAATGCCGAGCTGCTCGCCGAGGTGATCGGTCGGCTCGACGTGAAGGTCGAGCTCTCCGGCGGGATTCGCGACGACGAGTCCCTGTCCCGGGCGCTGGCCACCGGGGCGGCGCGGGTGAACATCGGCACCGCCGCGCTGGAGAACCCGGAGTGGTGCGACCGGGTCGTGGGCGAGTACGGCGACCGGGTGGCGATCGGGCTGGACGTCCGGGGGCGCACCCTGGCCGCCCGCGGCTGGACCCGGGAGGGGGGCGACCTCTACGAGACGCTGGAGCGGCTCAACAAGGCCGGCTGCACCCGGTACGTCGTGACCGACATCCTCAAGGACGGCACGATGCGCGGCCCGAATCTCGACCTGCTGCGCGACGTCTGCGCCCGCACGTCGGCGGCGGTGATCGCGTCCGGGGGCATCTCCACGTTGGACGATCTGCGGGCGGTGGCCGCGCTCGAGCCGCTGGGCGTGGAGGGCGTGATCACCGGGAAGGCCCTGTACGCCGGCGCGTTCACGGTGGCCGAGGCGCTTGAGACGCTGCGGTCGGTGGCGGCCAGCGCCTCGGGAGAGACGGCCTCATGACGGTCGCGGTGCGGGTGATCCCCTGCCTGGACGTGGACGCCGGGCGGGTGGTGAAGGGGGTCAACTTCGCCAACCTGCGCGACGCAGGGGATCCGGTGGAGCTCGCCGCCGCCTACGACGCGGCCGGCGCCGACGAGCTGGTCTTCCTCGACGTGACCGCGTCGGCCGACGGCCGGGCGACCATGCTGGACGTGGTGCGCCGGACGGCCGAGTCGGTGTTCATTCCGTTGACCGTCGGCGGCGGTGTCCGTTCGGTGTCGGATGTGGACACGTTGCTGCGGGCCGGTGCGGACAAGGTGGGGGTGAATACCGCGGCGATCGTCCGGCCGGAGCTCGTGGCCGAGATCGCGGAGCGCTTCGGCCGGCAGGTGCTGACCCTGTCACTGGACGTACGCCGGGCTCCCGGGGTGCCGAGCGGCTTCGAGGTGACCACGCACGGCGGCCGCCGGGGCACGGGTATGGACGCGATCGAGTGGGCGGTGCGGGCCTGCGAGCTCGGGGCCGGCGAGATCCTGCTGAACTCGATGGACCGGGACGGCACCAAGGACGGCTTCGACCTGCCGTTGATCTCGGCGATTCGGGAGAAGGTCACGGTTCCGGTGATCGCCTCGGGCGGGGCGGGCGCGGTCGAGCACTTCGCCCCGGCGGTGGCGGCCGGGGCGGACGCCGTGCTCGCGGCCAGCGTTCTCCACTTTGGAGAGATCACGATCGGTCAGGTCAAGGAATCCCTGCGCACCGCCGGCTATCCGGTCCGCTGACGTCCGCCGGGCTCACCGCCCGAGCGGTGCTCGCCGCCCGGCCGCGCCCAGTTGGTGACTGGCTGAGCTCGCGTGGCCTCGTGGGCTGCCCTGGTGGTGACCGTCCGGGCTCGCGCGGTCCCCAGCCCTGGTGGTGGCTTTCCGGGGTCCCGTCCGGGCCCGCCCTCGACCGCTCACGGGTTGGCGGCGGCGGGGTTGGCGTCCAAGGCGGGCGGCGTCGTCCGGACCGCGAACAGCGGCAGGGTGATGTGCACGAGCGGGCCGATGGCCAGCGCGTAGACGATCGTGCCCACGCCGAGCGTGCCACCGAGCAGGAAGCCGATGAGCACGACACTCACCTCGATGCTGGTGCGGACCAGCCGGATCGAGTAGCCCCGGGCGGCGAGCCCGGTCATCAGCCCGTCGCGGGGACCGGGGCCGAGCCGGGCGCCCACGTAGAGCCCGGTCGCCACGGCGTTGAGGAGCACCCCCACGGCCAGGAACAGCGCCCGGCTCCACAGCGCGGTCGGGGTCGGCAGCACGGCCAGGGCCGCGTCGACCGCGAGGCCGATGACGATGACGTTGGATACGGTCCCCAGGCCGGGGCGCTGGCGCAGCGGAATCCACAGCAGCAGGACGACGGCCCCGACGACGATCGCGATGGTCCCGATCGACAGGCCCGTGACGCGGGCGATGCCCTGATGGAAGACGTCCCACGGCATGTTGCCGAGGTGGGACTCGACCATGAACGCCATGCTGAGCCCGTACGCGACCAGGCCGATATAGAGGTTGCTCAGCCGACGGAGCGGCCGTACGCGGAGGGGAAGCGGTCGGTAGTCGTCCTTGCCAGTCGCTGCCATGGCTGCCACTATGAAGGCCAATTCCGGGCTACAAAAGAGCCAATTCGAGGTGACTGGCCTTGGTGAACACGATTCGAGCAGGCCACCTGGTCCGGCTGCTTGACCAGTGGCGGGCCAACCGGACGACCGGCCCGGGTCGGCGCCGGTCGCCCGAGTACGCGGCGCTGGCTGGCGCGATCCGCGGCCTGCTGCGGGATGGACGGATTCCGCTGGGCGTACGGCTGCCGGCCGAACGGGAGCTCGCCGAGACGCTGGGCGTCAGCCGGACCACCGTCACGGCCGCCTACCGCGACCTGCGGGAGACCGGCCACCTCACCAGTCGGCGGGGCTCGGGCAGCTTCACGGCCATTCCCGGCGGGCAGCGCGTCGGCTCGGGCGGGCTGTGGACCCCGGAGAACGCCGAGGACATGATCGACCTCGGGTGTGCCGCCCCGCCGGCCCCGGCCGTGTTCGCCCAGGCGGTGGCCGACGCGGTGGCCGAGCTTCCGCGCTACACGGCGGGCACCGGGTACCACCCCACCGGCCTGCCGGCGCTGCGCGAGCGCATTGCGGCCGCGTTCACCGACCGCGGGTTGCCCACCAGCCCGGACCAGATCCTCGTCACCACGGGTGTCCAGCAGGCGGTGGACCTGATCCTGCGACTGCTGGTCTCACCCGGGCAGGCCGTGCTGGTCGAGTCGCCGACCTACCCGAACGCGCTTGCCGCGCTGCGCGCCCACCGCACCCGCGTGGTGACGAGCAACCTCGACCCGGTCGACGGGTGGGACGAGGAGCTGCTGCTGGCTGAGCTGCGGGCGACCCGGCCCACGGTGGCGTACCTGATTCCCGAGTTCCAGAACCCGACCGGGCACGTGATGCCGCGCCGGCTGCGTACGCTCCTGCCGGCCGTGGCCCACCGGGCCGGCACCGACCTCATCGTGGATGAGTCCTTTGTGGACCTTCGCTTCGACGACCCGGTCGGCGAGGTCCCGCCGCCGGTGGCGAGCTTCGATGCCCATGCCCGGGTGCTGACCGTGGGCGGGATGAGCAAGCCCTACTGGGGTGGCCTGCGGGTGGGCTGGATCCGCGCGGCGACGCCGATCATCGCCCGGCTGGCCGCCCAGCGCGTCGCGGTCGACATGGCCGGTCCGGTGCTGGATCAGCTCGTCGCGGCCGCCCTGCTCGACCGGGCGCCCGAGGTCCTCGCGGCTCGGCGGCGGGAGCTGCGCGAACGCCGGGACGTCCTGGTCGGGGCGCTGCGCCAGCAGCTACCCCAGTGGAGCTTCACGCCTCCCGGCGGCGGCATCAGCCTGTGGGTGGAGCTCGACGCACCGGTCTCCACCGCGCTGGCTCAGGCGGCGCACGAGCACGGCGTGCGGATGGCGCCCGGCTCGCTGTTCGGCGTGGCGGGCACGTTGGAGCGCTTCATCCGGCTGCCGTTCACGCTGCCCGGGCCCGACCTGGTCGAGGCCGTACGCCGGCTGGCCGCCGCGCACGCCGACCTCACCCGGGCCCGCCCGGCCGCGTGGACTCCGCCCTCCCTCGTCGCTTGACCCCGTCCGTATTCCTCAACGATCTAGGGCTCAGAGTGGTGGTTGGAGATCAACTCACCACTCCAAGCCCTAGATCAACAACAGAGGAAGGGGCAGGGCGTCAGACGACCTCGGCGAGGGTGCCCTCGTACATCCTCTCGATCTCGGTGGAGAAGTTCTCCTCCACGGCCCGGCGCTTGACCTTGAGCGACGGGGTGAGCTCCCCGGTCTCGATCGAGAGGTCGCGCGGGAGGATGGTGAACTTCTTGACCGTCTCCCAGCGGTTCAGCTTGCTGTTGAGCTCCTTCACCGACTGCTCGATCATCGCGTGCATCTCGGGCGACGCCGCGATCTCGGCGTACGACTTGCCGCGGAAGGGGCCCTCGGTCGCGGCGAGCTTGGCCGCCACGTCGGGGTCGATGGTGACCAACATGGTGACGTAGTTGCGGGCCTGGCCGATGACCACGACCTGGGCCACGTACGGGCAGATCGCCTTGAACATGCCCTCGAGGTGGCTCGGCGCGATGTACTTGCCGCCCGAGGTCTTGAACAGGTCCTTCTTCCGGTCGGTGATCTTCAGGAAGCCGTCAGCGTCGATCTCGCCGATGTCGCCGGTGCGGAAGAACCCGTCCTCGGTGAAGACCCGCGCGGTCTCCTCGGGCAGGTTGCGGTAGCCCCGCATGACCGGGACGCCACGCAGCAGGATCTCGCCGTCCTCGTCGATGCGGACCTCGAGGTCGCCCAGCGGGACGCCCACCGTGCCGAAGCGGAACTTGTTCTCCCGGTTGAGGAACGAGCCGGCCGAGGTTTCGGTCAGGCCGTACCCCTCATAGATGGTCATGCCGGCGATGTGGAAGAACTCGGCGATGTCCTTGTTCAGCGGGGCCGAGCCGGAGATCAGCACGCGCAGGCGACCGCCGAGCCGGGCCCGCAGCTTGCTGAAGACGAGCTTGTCGGCCAGCCGGCGCTTGACGGCGAGCAGCCCGCCGACCGACTTGCCGGCCAGCTCCCGCTGGTACGCCTCGCGGCCGACCTTGAACGACCATTTGAAGATCTTGTACTTCGCCCCGCCGGCGTCGCGCATCGCCGTGTTGATGGCGTTGTAGAGCTTCTCGAAGATGCGGGGCGCGCCACACATCATCGTGGGCTGGATCTTCGGCAGGTTCTCCGCGATCTTGTCGATGCGACCGTCGACATATGTCGGTATCGGAATGGCGATGGCTCCGGCCAGGATCGTCTTGCCGAACGAGTGCGACAGCGGCAGCCACAGGTACTGCAGGTCGTCGGTGCGCAGCATGCCCAGCTCGGACTGGGCGACTCCCTCCCAGACCCAGCTCGCGTGCAGCAGCTCGACGCCCTTGGGCCGACCCGTCGTGCCCGAGGTGTACATGATCGTGGCGAGGTGGTCGGGCTTGACCCCGGCGGCGATCCGGTTGACGAGCTCGGGGTCGGCGGCCAGCAGCGAGCGACCCTTCTCCTCCAGCTCGGCCAGCGTGAGCACGGGGACGTCGGCGCTCGGCGCGGGCCCGTCGATGACCACGATGTGCGTCAGCGCGGGCAACGAGGCGCCGACGGTCTTCGCCACCTGGTCGGCGTTCTCGGCGATCAGCACCTTGGCGCCCGAGTCGGACAGGATGTAGACGGCGTCCGCGGCCTCGGTCGTCGGGTAGATGGTCGTGGTGGCCGCGCCGGCGCACATGATTCCGAGGTCGGCCAGGACCCACTCGAGCCGGGTGGAGGAGGCGATCGCCACCCCGTCCTCAGGGTTCACCCCGAGCGCGTGCAGACCGGCCGCGATGGCCGTCGCCCGGTCGCCGACCTCCTTCCACGTCAGCCACACCGGGCCGTCCGGTCCGGGTGAGGCGAACGCACGGACCGCCGGGGTCGCGGCGACCCGCTGCAGGAACATGTCCGGGATGGACTTGTAGGGCAAGTGCAGTGGCTTGCTCATGGCGCACAGCCTCCGTGGTCGGGGCGCAGGTGACCGCGGTCACGCGCGTGCCTGGGTTACCCGAGAGTACGGAAAACCCGGGCACGCAACAACCTCCGACCGGCGCGTTCGCGGCCGGCGCACACGGTGCCAGGTGCCCAGATCCGCGCACGGCCACCGGCGTACGCGACCGGTGCGTACGCGGTCGCGTACGTACGGTCAGCCGTAGCCGTCTCGCCCGGCCGCCCGGCGCCAACGGATGCCCGCCCAACGGCCACGCGTCCGCGCGTACGGGCGTCGCCCGCGCGGACGGTCGTCCCCCACACGCGGTCACACGTCCCGCGGTCACGCACCCGCCCACGGTTACGAGGTCTTCCGGGCCGGTCCCGACGCGAGGGCCCGCAGGTAGGACCGGGCCCAGGCCCGCACGTCGTGGCTGCGGACGTGGCGACGCATGGCCCGCATGCGCGCGCGGTTCTCGGCCGGCGACGCCTCAAGGGCCTGCACGATCGCGTCCTTGAGCCCGTCGAGGTCGTGCGGGTTGACCAGGTAGGCCTCGGTCAGCTCGGCCGCCGCCCCGGCGAACTCGCTCAGCACAAGCGCGCCGCCGTTGTCGATACGGGCGGCGATGTACTCCTTGGCCACGAGGTTCATGCCGTCGCGCAGCGCGGTCACGGTCAGCACGTCGGCCGCGAGGTAGAGCGCCGCGAGCTCGGTCCGGTCGAACGACTGGTTGAGGTAGTGCACCGCCGGCACCCCGACCCGGCCGAACTCGCCGTTGATGCGGCCGACCTCCCGCTCGACCTTGTCCCGCAGCACCTTGTAGTGCTCGACCCGTTCGCGGCTCGGCACGGCCACCTGCACCATCACGGTGTCCTCGACCTTGACCCGGCCGTCGACCAGCAGCTCCCGGAAGGCCTTGATCCGGTGCTCGATCCCCTTGGTGTAGTCGAGGCGGTCGACGCCGAGGATGACCTTCGCCGGGTCGCCGAGGTCGGCTCGCAGGTTGGCCGCCCGCTCGATCACGTCGGGCCGGCGGGCCAGCTCCTCCATCTCGGCCACGTCAATCGATATCGGAAACGCGCCGACGCTGACCGTACGGCCGTCGACCTCGAGGAAACCGCCGTTGCCGGCGGCGCCGGTCGTGGTCGGGACGCCCAGCAGCCGGCTGGCGATGCGGATGAAGTTCTCCGCGCCCGCGTTGGTCTGGAAGCCCACCAGGTCCGAGCCGAGCATGCCGCGCAGCAGCTCGGTCCGGCGGGGGAGCTGCATGAACAGCTCGACCGGCGGGAACGGGATGTGCATGAAGAACCCGATCCGCAGGTCCGGCCGCAGCGCGCGCAGCATCGCCGGCACGAGCTGCAGGTGGTAGTCCTGAATCCAGACCATCGCGTTGCGTTCGGCGTAGTCGGCCGTCGCCTGGGCGAACCGCCGGTTGACCCGCTCGTACGCCTCCCACCACCGCCGGTGGAACGCGGGGGTCTCGACCGCGTCGTGGTACAGCGGCCAGAGCGTGCCGTTGCTGTACCCCTCGTAGTAGTCCTCGTACTCGGTGCTGGACAGCGGGACCGAGCGCATGCGGATGCCGTCCATGTCCGGCACGTAGGGTGCTGAGTCGATCGCACCCGACCAGCCGATCCAGGTGCCCTGACGGTCGCGCAACACCGGATGGAGTGCGCTGACCAGACCGCCCGGGCTGCGCGACCAGGTGATGCTGCCGTCCTCTTCGACGGTGTGGTCCACGGGCAATCGATTGGCGACCACCACGAGCGACCTGCGCGCCATAACGTCCTCCCGTTGTCAGTCCGGCATGCTCCTGTTGAGCCCGCCGGCCGCTGCCACCCCAACGCCGGGAATCCAGCTCCGCCAACCGCGCCGGCCCACCGGCTGAAGCCCCCACCCACCACGGGCCAGCCCGGTTAACAATGTTCGATGGGTGAATCCTAACTGATGAGGGAGTTCCTAACCACCCAACGTTACGTTGAGATTACGGTGCGGCAAACTCAGGTGGTGAGGGAGGTCTCAGCGACCGTCATGAACCTCACATATCCCACCGTATCACTGTCTGGTTCGTCCCTACTTGACCCGATCAATCCCCCATCAAATCGGTCATAACCGGGCGTACGCCGACAGGGTCGGCCCGCCTCTGGCGGTCGTCACGGTGACGACCTATTTCCTTTGAGAATTTCCTCGAGAAATCTTCCCGGTGGAAATTCGCCGGCAATTCCCTCGCGCGCGTGAAGGGAGTCGCCACTGGGGCGGTAAGGACCGGTCCCGGCGACCGGGCGTAGCATCGTCGGGGCGATCGGCGGGGAGGTGCGGTTGGTCAGCGCAACGGTAGGGGCGCCCGACACCCGCACCTTCGACACTCGCATCGGAGTGTTCCGTCGCGGCCTGGCGGTCCTGGGCCGCGGCATCCGCGAACAGCCGTCGATGTTCACCGTCGGCGTCGTCGGCGCGGCCGTCTATGGCGCCCTCAGCGTGGGGACCGCCTTCGTGGTCGGGCAGGTGGTCGGCCGGATCGTGGTGCCGGCGCTCGACCGCGGCGACGTCGGGCCGGCCGCGCTCGTCACCGCGTTCACCGCGATCATGGCGGTGGCGGTGCTGCGGATCGTCGCTCTGGCCGCCCGCCGGTTGGGTGCCGCCTCGACCCAGTTCCGCCTCACCGCCGACTACCGCCGTCGGATCGTTCGGCGCTACCTGGCTCTGCCGCTCGCCTGGCATCGCCGCCACGCCACCGGAACCCTGCTGTCCAACGCGAGCTCGGACGTCGAGGCACTGTGGGCGGTCTTCGCCGCGGTGCCGCTCGCGGTCGGCACGCTCTTCATGCTCGTGGTCGCCATCGGCGGCCTTTTCCTGGTCGACTGGGCCTTCGGACTGGTGGCGGTGGCCCTGTTCCCGTTGCTGTTCGGGCTCAACGCCGTCTTCTCCCGCCGGATGGCCCCGCGCATCGCCCGGGCCCAGGCGCTGCGGGCCCAGGTGAGCGCGGCGGCCCACGAGAGCTTCGACGGCGCGCTGGTGGTCAAGACGATGGGCCGTGAGGCGGCCGAGACCGAGCGGTTCGCCGCCCGGACCCGGCAGCTGCGCGACGCCATGGTCGAGGTGGGCCGGGTCCGCGGCGTCTTCGACCCGCTGATCGAGGCGCTGCCCAACCTCGGCAGCCTCCTCGTGCTGGTCGTGGGCCTCGTCCGGGTACGGCAGGGCGCGGCGACGGTCGAGGAGATCTTCAGTGTCTCGTTCCTGTTCTCCATGCTGGCCGTGCCGATCCGGTCGATCGGGTGGACGCTGACCGAGATCCCACGCAGCGTCGCCGGCTGGGACCGGGTGCGCGCCGTGCTCGCGGCCACGGGGGACATGCCGTACGGCCGGCAGACACTGTCCACGCCGCCCGGTACCCCGGTCGCCCTCGCCTTTCACGATGTGCGGTACGCCTACGACCCGCCCACGGACGCGCCGACGTCTCCCGCCTCCGACCGGCTCGCGTCCCCCACGTCCGACGCCACCGACGCGCCCGCGTCCGACGCCACCGACGCGTCCGCGTCCGACGCCACCGACGCGTCCGCGTCCGACGCCACCGACGCGTCCGCGTCCGGCGCGCCGTCCCGTCTCGACGCGGTCAACGGAGTGTCGTTCGAGGTGCCGGCCGGGCGCACGGTGGCCCTGGTCGGTCCCACCGGGTCGGGCAAGTCCACGATCGCCGCGCTGGCCGCGCGGCTCATCGACCCGACCTCGGGGACGGTCACGCTGGACGGCGTCGACGTCCGTACGCTCTCCGCGGCCGAGCTGGCCCGCACGGTGGCCCTGGTGCCGCAGGTCCCGTTCGTCTTCGACGACACCGTGCGAGGCAACGTCGCCCTCGACCGCGCGGGCATCGACGACGACCGGGTGTGGCGGGCGTTGCAGCTGGCCCAGGCCGACGGGTTCGTCCGGCGGCTGCCCGCGGAGTTGGCCACCCCGCTCGGCGAGCGCGGCACGTCGTTGTCGGGTGGGCAACGCCAACGGCTCACGCTCGCGCGGGCCCTGGCCGGCGCACCGCGCCTGCTCGTGCTCGACGATGCGACGAGTGCCGTCGATCCCCGGGTGGAGGCGGCGATCCTGCGCGGCCTGCGCCGGGCATCGGTGTCCACTGAGGACAAAGAGGCGCCGGCTCCCACGATCCTGGTGGTCGCCTACCGGCGGGCGACGATCGCGCTGGCCGACGAGGTGGTGTTCCTCGACGGGGGTCGGGTGGTGGCCCGCGGCCCGCACGAGGAGCTGCTGGCCACGGTTCCGGCTTACGCCGACCTGGTCACCGCCTACGAGCGGGCCGACGCCGAACGCGAGCAGGCGTTCGCCACCGACGACGACCAGCCGCCCGGCCTCGGCTCCGAGCCGCCCGACGAGGAGGCCCGGGTGGACGAGATCGTCGACGACGTCGGCCGGACCAAGGCGGTGTCATGACCGACTCACGGGCATCCGGTGCGCTGGGCACGATCCGCCGCGGGCTCGCCCTCTCGCCGGAGTTACGCACGGGGCTGGCCAAGACGGTGGGGCTCGCCCTGGTCGCCATGGTCGGCCGGGTCGCGGTCCCGATCGCCGTGCAGCAGGTCATCGACCGCGGTCTACGGGCCCCCGGCGGCCCGGACAGCGGCGTAGTCCTCGGGACGGTCGGCGTCGCCCTGGCCGTCCTGGCGGTCACCACCACCGCGCAGTCGTTGATGATGCGACGGCTGTTCACCGCCACCGAGTCGGCGCTGGCCACCGTCCGGACACGCACGTTCCGGCACATCCACGATCTGTCGATGCTGCACCAGCAGGCCGAGCGGCGCGGGGCACTGACCTCGCGGGTCACCTCCGACGTCGACCAGATCACCCAGTTCCTGCAGCACGGCGGGATCACGCTGCTCGTGAGCAGCGCCCAGATCGTGGTCACCAGCGTGGTGATGTTCGCCTATTCGTGGCAGCTCGCCCTCGTGGTCTATGCCTCGTTCCTGCCGCTGGTGGTCATCGTGCGGCTGCTGCAGCGCCGCCTGGCCCGGACGTTCCTGCAGGTGCGGGAACGAGTCGCCGTGATGCTGGCCGCCGTCGCGGAGACCGTGGTGGGCGCCGATGTGATCCGCGCCTATGGGATCGCCGGCCGCAGCGCGCGACGCCTCGACGAGGCGATCGACCGGGCCCGCGCGGCTCAGATGCGGGGCATGCGCATCAGCGTCAGCGCCTACTCGATCGGCGAGGTCGCGGCCGGGCTGGCCATGGCCGGGGTCGTGGTGGTCGGCACTCTGCTCGGCGTGGGCGGGGGCCTGCAGGTGGGCGAGCTGACCGCGTTCCTGCTGCTGGTCCAGCTGTTCGTGCAGCCGGTGCAGGTGGCCACCGACGTGTTCAACGAGGCGCAGAACGCCGTGGCCGGGTGGCGGCGGGTGCTCGACGTGCTCGACATCTCACCGGACGTACGGGATCCGGGCGAGCGCGGTCAGGACCTGCCGCCCGGGCCGGTGTCGATCGAGTTCTCGCACGTGAGCTTCGCCTATCCGGACGGCCCCACCGTACTGTCCGATGTGGACCTCCGGATCGCGCCGCGCACCCGGGTGGCCGTGGTGGGCGAGACCGGCTCCGGCAAGACCACGTTCGCCAAGCTGCTCACGCGGCTGATGGACCCCACCGAGGGTACGGTCCGGCTCTCCGGCGTCCCTCTGACCGAGGTGCGGTTCGCCTCGCTGCGCCGGCGCGTGGTGCTCGTCCCGCAGGACGGCTTCCTCTTCGACACCACGGTCGGCGAGAACGTCCGCTTCGCCGATCCGTCGCTGTCCGACGCCGCCCTGTTCGACGCGTTCGCCGAGTTGGGGCTGGCGGACTGGGTTCAGTCGCTGCCCCACGGGTTGGCGACGCCCGTGGGCGAGCGGGGGGAGGCGCTGTCGGTGGGGGAGCGGCAGCTCGTGGCTCTCGTCCGGGCCCACGTGGCCGACCCCGACCTGCTGGTGCTCGACGAGGCGACGTCGGCCGTCGATCCGGCCACCGAGGTCCGCCTGCAGCGGGCCCTCGAGGCCGTCACTCACGGCCGGACGACGGTCGCGATCGCCCATCGCCTGTCCACCGCCCAAGCCGCCGACGAGATCATCGTCTTCGACCGAGGGAAGATCGTGCAGCGGGGCCACCACACCGAGCTCGTGGCCCAGACCGGTACGGTCTACGCCCGCCTCCACGCCTCCTGGGTCGAGGCCCGCTGAGGCCCTTGCCCGCACCCACGTGTCAGGAAGGACGCCCTCCTAGGCACTGGGCGTCAAGAGGGCGTCCTTCCTGACACGGGTCCTGACACGGGTCAGCGGGGTGTGGCGAAGTCCTGGGTCCAGTAGGGACGGTTGTTGGCGTCGTAGGCGAGACCGACGCCGATGTGGGTCAGGCGGCAGTTGAGGATGTTGCGTCGGTGGCCGTCACTGCGCATCCAGCCGTCCATGACCGACTGCGGGTCGCGGTACCCCGCCGCGATGTTCTCGGCCGCAGACGACCAGGCGAAGCCGGCCTGCGTGATGCGCTGGGCGAAGGTGACGCCCTCGGGGGTGGTGTGGTCGAAGTAGTTCCGGGCGGCCATGTCGGCCGAGTGAGCCCGGGCGGCCGCGACCAGCCGGCTGTCGACCGTCAGCGGTCCGCACCCCGCTGCGGCCCGCTCGTCGTTGACCAGGTCCACCACCTGCTGCTCGTACGGCTCGAGCCCGGATGTCGCCGGCGGCTGGGGCGGTGCCGGCGGCGGTGCGCTGCTGGCCGGCGGGGCCGTGGGCGACGGCGTGGTCGGTTCCGGCGTCGGCGTCTCGGAGGTGGCCGGGCCGGCGGTCGGGGACGGGGACGCTTCGGTCGGTTCGGGCGTCGCCGTCAGGGGCGTCAGCGATCCGCCGGCGTCGTCGAGGGTGACGACGTTCGGGCCCTTGTCCCGCAGCACCAGTCCGCCCCAAGCGCCGAGCGCGAGCAGGGCGACCGTGAGGAATGCGGGCAGCGCTCGGGCCAGCGGCGACGCCGGGCGGGCGTGACGACCACCGCGACCGGTGGGGGGCTGTCGACCGGGATTGATGGTCACGCAGCGAAACCTACCGGTTGGGCCGGATTTTCGCCGGGTGAGCGATATGCTCGCCAGAGCCCCCCGGCCGGATGCGTCGCTGTGGAATGGCGGCGTCAGAGCGGACGCGAGGGGGAGCCGTGGCTGGAGTTTCGGAACCCGTGGCGGTGCTCGGCCTCGGGGCGATGGGGCGCCGGATGGCGCGCCGCGCGGTGGAGGCCGGCATCCCGACGATCGTCTGGAACCGACATCCGGAGGCCACGCGGGAGCTGGCCGAGGCGGGCGCCGAGGTCGCGGACAGCGCGGCCGACGCGGCGCTGCGGGCCGGCATCGTGGTCACGATGGTCTCCGACGCCCAGGCGGTGGGGTCGATCGCCCGGGAGCAGGGGCTGCTGGCGGCGCTGCGGCCCGACGCGATCTGGGCGCAGATGAGCACCATCGGGGTGGCCGCGACCGACAAGCTCGCCGACCTGGTGCGAACCCAGCGGCGGGACGTGACCTTCATCGACGCCCCCGTGGTGGGCAGCGTGGAGCCGGCGGAGCGGGGCGACCTGCTGATCCTCGCCTCCGGGCCGCAGGCGGCGCGGTCGCGGCTGAATCCGGTGTTCAACGCCTGGGGCCGGACCCTCTGGACCGGGCCCGTCGGCACGGGGACCCGACTGAAGGTGGTCAACAACGTCTGGCTCGCGTTCGCCTCGGAAGCGGTCGTCACCTCGACGGCGGTGGCCCGGCGGCTGGGGCTGCCGGCCGAGGCGGTCATGAACCTGTTCGCCGACAGCCCGCTGGCCTCGCCGTGGCAGCGGGCGAAGCTGCAGCGGGTGAGCCGGGGCGAGTACGAGCCGCAGTTCCGCCTTGCGCTCGCGCTCAAGGACGTACAGCTCGCTCAGCAGGTGACCGACGACGACCAGTTCGTGGCGCTTGCCGGGCTGGCCGAGGAGTGGCAGCGGGCCGCCGCCCACGGCTTTGGCGACCAGGACCTGACCGCGGTGCACCGGATCTTGGAACCGCAGGGCACGCGACACCAGGGCACGGCCGTCCGGGTCTGACGTACGCCCGCTGACCGTACGCCCGTCCGCCGGCCGGACCAGGGCGGGCGACGACTCAGCGTCGGGCCACGACGAAGATGCGGCGGAACGGGAACCAGACCCGTCCATTGTGGACGGGATAGGCGGCGGCCAGGCGGGGGGCCAGCTCGGCCCGGAAGGCGGTCCAGTCGGCCTCGTCGAGCGCGGACCGGATCGGGCGCAGCGCGGTTCCCTCGACCCAGCGCAGGACGGGGTGCTCGTCTGCCTCGGCGGGCAGTTCGTGCAGGTAGGTGGTCTCCCAGGCGTCGATGGCAAGGCCGGACCGGGTGAGCAGGTCGGCGTAGCCGACGGCGGAGAGCACGGCATCGGGTCCGCGCAGCACGTCGGCGAGCCGGTCCCGCCAGGCCGGCTGCGCGGCGACCTCGCGGATGGCGACGTGGGACGGCGCGTCGAAGTTGCCTGGCACCTGGAACGCGAGCGTGGCCCCGGCCGGCAGTTCGTCCGCCCAGCGCGTCAGCAGGTCCGGATGGCCGGGCACCCACTGCAGGACCGCGTTGGCGATTACCACGCCCACGTCCGGGGGTGGGGTGCCAGTCCCGGACGTCGCTGACCTCGAACCGGATGGCCGACGCCTCCGGCTGGGCCCGGGCCGCAGCGATCATCTCAGCCGAGGAGTCCAGGCCCACGACGGTGGCTTCCGGCCAGCGCCGACGGAGGTGGAGCGTCAGCGTGCCGGGGCCGCAGCCCAGGTCGACCACGGTGGCCGGGTCGGTGGCCGACACCCGCGCGAGCAGGTCGAAGAACGGTCGCGACCGCTCGTCGGCGTACCTCAGGTAGGCGTTCGGGTCCCACATGGCGACGCTCCGTACAACAAACCGTACGTACGTCTTGCTATGACGCTATCACGAGGAGCCGCAGGGTATTCAAGGGCGTTTCGTCAGGCGCTCGGGGTGGCGCCGCCGGTGGTCGGCTCGGCCGTCGAAGCGGTACGGCGGCGAATCAGGTAGGCCAGCGCCATGAGCAGCGTGGTCACCGCCGCGGTGGCGAGCGACAGGGCCAGCACGCCGCCCACAGTGGACGGACGGGTGAGCGCAGCGCCCACGAGGATGCCACTCAGCCCCAGCCACAGCCCCAGCGCGGGCCGGCGGGCCATGGCCGCGATCTCGGCGTTGACGAAGACGTAGACGAGGGCGTAGAGCGCGCCGACGGTGCCGAAGCCGTACGCGTACGGGGCCAGCCACTGGTAGCCGTCCTTGCCCGCCGACGCCAGCGCGATTGCGAGGTCGCCGAAGAGCGCGGCGGCCGCCACGAGCACGATGCCGGACGCGGCCGTGCACAGCACGGTGATGCGCACCGCGTTGCGCCGGGCCTGCGCGAACGCCGGCAGCGCGAGCACGGTGACCGCGGCCGGCGCCCAGATCGCGCCCTTGGTCAGCACCGAGCCGACCGCGTACGCGCCCGACTCCGCTGGCGACAGCAGCGCCCGGGCCAGGACGAGGTCGGCGTACGAGACGGCGAGCATGGCGATGGTCGCCGCGCTCGCCCGCAGCACCTCGCGCCCGCTGACTCGGGTGAGCTCCGATCCGTTCGCCGAGACGGCCGACCCGGCCCAGGGGGCGATCGGCCCGTTCCAGCGCGCGGCCCAGCCGTTCCAGCGGGCCGCCATCCGGTCGCGGATCACCCTCGGGCTGTGACCGCAGAGCGCGGCGATGGCAACGATTGCGGCGAACGCCCCCAGGGCCCCGACGGCGAGCGAACCAGTGACGCCGGCGCCAGCCACCAACGCGACCATGATTCCGCCGAAGCGGCCGGCACTGAGCAGTACGAGGCCTCCGGCGAGGCGCCCGTACCGCCGTCGCCCCTGCATCTCGCCCAGCCACCGCCCGGCGAGCACGACCGGGAAGGTGAGCAGGGCGATGAGCAGCGGCTGCATCGGGGAGAGGTCGAGGGCAACGGACAGTACCGGCACCGCGGCGAGGAGGATGCCGGTGGTGACCGTGGCGGCCAGCAGCGAGACGCGGCCCGCGCCCCACACGGCGTCCTGCTTGGCCCAGCGGACGGCCAGTGCGGTCTGCAGGCCGACGCCCACCGTGGCGGCGATTGCGCCCACGGCCAGCAGGGCGCTCAACGCCCCCAGGTCCGCGGCGGTGAGCAGGCGCGCGGCGAGCAGCGGCACCACGAACGCCAGCGCGTTCATGGCCACCGTCGCCGCCCCGACCACGGCTCCAGCGCCCAGGAAGGCGCGAGCGGAGGCGAGAACGCCGGTCCGCGGAAGGGCCGCGGTGCGCGTCGCGTTCGTCATGGGCACCTCGTCGAAGCTCGCGGCAGAGCTGCCCGCATGGGTAGATCGGCCGCGGGGGCGGGCAACCGGCTCAGGCTACCCGACAGAAGCGTTGACGACCGGGCCCCCGTGACGCTCACCGCCCAAGTCACCCACCTCAGCCGACCCGGTCCTGGGTCTGAATGACCCGGGCGAGCAGCGGCTCGGCCAGGTCGGGCCGGGTGGCCAGGGCATCCTGGACCCTGACCCGCCACAGGCCCTCCTGCACCTGGACCTCGTTCACGGCGGCGGTCGCGTCCTGCAGCCGGTGCCGCGTGGCCAGGAAGGCGGCCCCGCTCTCCGTACCGAGGAGGTCGGCGACCCAGTCACGGCACCACGAGACGGTGGCGTCGTCGGCCCGGGCGGCCCTGACCAGCGTGAGCGCGGCATCCCAGGCGACGCGTGGATGGTGAATGACCGCTGACGACATCGCCACCTCCCGGTTGGTGAACTCCCGGCCATCATCGCAGCTTTCGATGGCCACAGTAACCCCACGCGAGCGGCGGGGCCCAGCGATCCTCGGGACCGCCGTGAGGCGGATGTGCGCCTGGGTCGCTACGACCGCCTCACCGTGATCACCGCGCATGATCGGGGTGAGGCGGACTTACGCCGGGGCCGGCGCCGCCGCCTCACCCCGATCACGCCGCTGGGCCCGATGACCCCGCGTGCCCTGATCACCCCGCATGCGCCGGAACCGTGTCCGGTTGTACGACAGCGCCGCTAGGCTCGGCGGCGTGACGAACGCGGCTAAGGCCGGCACGGTCGGGCTGGGTGACCTGACCGTCAACCGGATGGGTTTCGGGGCGATGCGGATCACCGGCGAGGGGATCTGGGGTCCGCCGCGCGACCACGATGCCGCCATCGCCGTGCTGCGGCGGGCGGTGGAGCTCGGGGTCAACTTCATCGACACGGCGAACTCGTACGGGCCGCACGTGAGCGAGGAGCTCATCGCCGAGGCCCTGTACCCGTACCCGGACGATCTGGTGATCGCCACCAAGGCGGGCCAGCTGCGGCCGGGCCCCGGCCAGTGGGTGCCCAACGGCCGGCCCGAGCACCTGATCTCCGAGTGCGAGGGCAGCCTGCGCCGCCTGCGCCTGGAGCAGATCCCGCTGTTCCAGTTCCACCGACCGGACCCGGCCGTCCCCATCGCCGAGTCCGTGGGGGCGCTCGTCCAGCTCCAGCAGCAGGGCAAGATCCGGCACATCGGACTGTCCAATGTCACCGAGGAGCAGGTCCGCGAGGCGCTCCAGGTTGCCTCGATCGTCTCGATCCAGAACAAGTACAACCTCGTCGACCGCACCTCGGAGTCCCTTGTGGACCTGTGCGAGCAGGAGGGACTCGTCTTCATCCCGTGGGGACCCATCCGGGAGCTGGCCGACGGCCCGGTAACCGAGCTCGCCCAACGGTACGGGGTCACGGCGCAGCAGGTCGCGCTCGCCTGGCAGCTGCGTCGCTCACCGGCGATGCTGCTGATTCCGGGCACCAGCAGCGTGGCCCATCTGGAGGAGAACATCGCGGCGGTCGATGTCCCGCTCACCGACACCGACGTCGCGACCCTCACCAACGCCGGGTCGGCGTGAGCGCCCTCACCGCCCGCTGTGTCCTCTCCGATGCTGGGTGGCCCACCGCCGCCGTGCCGCACGGCCGCTGCGTCGGCGTGGCCCGCATCCGAGTCGGGTGACGGGCCCGCCGACGGTGGCTCCACTGTGATCCTGGCGGCACAACAGTTCCGCCGCCGATCGGTCGGGGTTTAGATGATTGTGTGAGTGTCGACGGAGGGAGCCGGTTCACCCTCCGGTCGCTGGCTCCGTCCGTCTTCCTGCCGACGATCGTCTATGAGGTCGGCAACGGCGCGGTCGCCCCGGTGCTGGCGCTGACCGCGTTGGAGCTCGGCGCCTCACCCGCCGTGGCGGGCGTGGTGGTGGCGGTGCTGGGCCTGGGCCAGCTGGTGGGCACGGTGCCGTCCGCCGCCCTCATCAACCGGGTCGGCGACCGTAAGGCCATGATGGTCTCGGCGGTCGCCGCTGGTGTGGGGATGGTGGCCTCGTACCTCGCCGGCCACCTGCTCGTGCTCGCGGCCGCCACGGCGCTGGTCGGGGCCAGCAACGCCGCCTTCTACCTGGCTCGGCAGTCGTTCGTCACGTTGGTGGTTCCCGTATCCTCACGGGCTGCCACCATGTCGACGCTCGGCGGCACCCACCGCATCGGTCTCTTCCTCGGCCCGTTCGTGGGGGCCGCCGCGATTCAGGTGGCCGACCTGCGCGCGGCCTTTCTCGTCGGCATTGCGGCCACCGTCATGACCGTGGGGCTACTGGTCGTGGCCCGCGAACCACCGCAGGCGGAGGCGATCGCTCGCCGCCCGCGGGAGACCGCCTCGGTGGGGACGGTCCTGCGGGAGCATGGGCGGCTGTTGAGCACTCTGGGTGTGGCGGTCTTCGCCATCGGCGCTACCCGGGCCGCCCGGCCCACGGTGGTGCCCCTGTGGTCTGACCACATTGGACTGGACCCGCAGACGACGAGCGTCATCTTCGGCGTCAGCGCGGCCATCGACATGGCGCTGTTCTACCCTGCCGGCCGAATCATGGACCGGTTCGGCCGGCTGTGGATTGCGGTACCGTCCATGGTGCTGCTCGGCGGGTCCATGGTTCTCGTCCCGCTCACCAGCGGCCCGGTCGCCCTGGCCGCCGTGGCGCTCATCATGGGTGCCGGCAACGGGCTGGGGTCGGGCATTGTCATGACGCTCGGCGCGGATGTGGCTCCCCGGGAGGGCACCGTCCGGTTCCTCTCGCTGTGGCGGCTCATGAACGAGAGCGGACACGGGGCCGGGCCGCTGCTGGTCGCGGCCGTGGCGACGTGGAGCCTGGCCGCGGCCATCGTCGGCGCGGGCCTGGTGGGCCTGCTGGCCGCCGCGGCGGTGGCGCGCTGGGCGCCGCGCTGGTCGCCGTACGCGACCGCGGCGATGGTCCGGGCCCACCTGCGCTGACGTCGGCTCCGTCGGCGACGTGGGCGGTCGCGGTCGGTCCGCGCGTCGGGCTGGCCGCGACCGGGGTTGGCGCGTGCCAGTGGTGACGGGGAGGCCTGTGTTTCGTACCCGTAGCCGACCGCAATGCCTTGTGCCGTCGGCATTCCAGGACTTGTGCCGTCAGCATTCCAGACTGGCCGCACGGCGACGATGGGTGCGGTAGCGTGACGCCTTGATCGGGCTCTGTACGGGCCGATACGGGGCCAAGCGGGTGCAGTACCGGTCACGACGGTCCCAGCGCCGTACGGGGCGACACAGAAACGGGGGGACTGCCATGAACAAGAGCGAGCTCATCGAGCGCGTGACCGGCCGCCTGGGCGACCAGAAGGCGTCGAGCATCGCCGTGGACGCGCTGGTGAACGAGATCCAGAACGCGGTCACCAAGGGCGACAAGGTGAACATCAGCGGGTTCGGCGTTTTCGAGAAGCGGGACCGGGCGCCGCGCGTGGGGCGTAATCCGCGGACCGGGGAGCCGATCGAGGTCCAGCAGACCGCGGTCCCGGTGTTCCGTCCCGGACAGACGTTCAAGACCCTTGTCGCCGGCGGCAAAGTACAGCGCGGTGCGCAGACCAGCCGGAGCCAGACCGGTCGTGCTCAGCCGGCCCGGTCCAGCCGGACCCAGACCGCCCGCGCACAGACCAGCCGGACCCAGTCGTCGCGGGCGTCGCGAGCGCAGAGCAGCTACGCCCGTCAGAGCGCCTCGCAGCGTCAGTCCGCCCGGGCTCGGGCCAAGTAAGGCGACGACCGCACCGTCGTGGCCGGGACAGCACCACCGAGTGTGGTGTTGTCCCGGCGCGTGCGTACGCCTCCGGTATCCCGGGCTCGGGTGAGGCCCGCTCCTGCTTCCGGGCCTGTGTCGACCGCAGTCCTGCTACCGGCCCCGTGTCGATCGGTCCTTCTTCCGGGCCTGCGCGGTCGTGGCCCTGCTTCCAGCCGGCGTCGGCTGCGCTCACATGTCCGGGCCTTCCGCACGTCAATCGCCTTCCTCGTGGCCCGGTAGCCGGTCCCGACTTCTTGCTCGACCCTGCCCACTTGATGCCTAGGAGTCAGGGCCACGACCGTCCGAGCGCCTCGATCATCGTCAATTCTTGGCGTGAAACACAGGAAATCGGCCGGTGGGGTGTCGGCTCGATCGGCGACGCGTGGTGGGTACCGAGCGGCGACACCGAGACGCCAAGGTGGGCCATTCACTCACCGCTGGCTCGAGCGGGACGACCTCGTGACAACCGGGGCTGGTTAGCTCGGTGCCGAGCAGCGGCTGGCCCAGGACCTTGGTGACTCGGCGGCCGGCCATAATGGTCCACAATGGACAGACCGTACGGCTGTCCGGGTGCTGGTCGCGGTTGCTGGCGGTGGGCGCGTTGCTCGGGTGTCGCGCGCTGGCTGGTTGTGGCGTTGTTGGTTGGCTTTCGTGCGGTACCGGGGTGCTCGGCCTGGCTTGTGTGTGTCGGGCGTGTGGTTGGCTGGCCGGTCATCGGATACCGGGGTTTTGTCGTACCTGTGTCCCTCTCCTTGGCTTTCTGTGGGTGCTGAGAGCCGCTGTGTTGCAAGGGAATTGTTGCTGGCTGGGGCGTTGCCTGACTGACCGACCACAGTGGAACGCGCACGTGGTCCGTCTCTAGAGTTCGT
>Ga0310826_100108_pt1 | contig 135564 bp, 147 predicted proteins | sample WT_ome_FD_201306 | JGI IMG/M metagenome (GOLD analysis project Ga0310826, IMG submission 201306) | Sorghum-adapted microbial communities enriched on wild type (WT) sorghum from Joint BioEnergy Institute, Emeryville, California, United... ... | reverse complement strand
GCGTTTGCCTCCGGCTTCCTTCAGATCCCGCCTCGCGGCAGGCACCCTTGCCTTTGGCTAATGGTAGGCGCTCGCCAGCCCCCATTCCGGACTTTCACCGTAGAGATGACGCCCATGCTGGGCGTACAAAAAAGAAGTCCTCTTCCCTTCCGGGAAAAGGACTTTTGCTTTTGCGACGCTGCCGGCGGCGGTTCATCAGGTTGTGCGCATTAACGCATGGCGTGCGCCCGGCCGCCCTGGGGTATGCCGTCCGAATCACCGCGGGCCCGGATCGCATAGGTGCAGCGCATGCCGCCTTCCGCCAGGCACTCCGTGCGCACCACCTCGGCCTCCAGCAGCGATTCGAACAGATGCAGCTCGCAGCGGCACGCCTGCCGGTAACGGCCCGCGACCGCGGCGATGGGACAATTGTACTCATGGAGCAAATATCCGTCACCGGCTTCTTCCCAGTCGGCCATATAACCGGACGAACTCTGGATGGCGGCGAGTTCGGCGACCTTGTCCCGCAGCGTTTGGCCACGCAGGCGATCCTTGAGGCGGGCTTCCAGCTTGTCGCGCCGTCCGGCAAACACCCTCTCCACCGTCTCCGATCCGGCCAGCTCCTCCAATTCCTCCAGCAAATCGAGGGTCAGCTGCGCATAGTTGCGGGGGAACAACTCCTCCGCCCGTTCCGTCAGCGCGTACCGGTATGCCGGGCGCCCCACCGGGCGGCGGGTGATCGTGACGCTGACGAGGCCGTCCCGTTCCAGGGTCTGCAAATGCCGCCGGACCGCCATTTCGGTGATTCCGAGCGCATCGGACAGATCCTGGACGCTGCTGTCTCCCCTCGTCTTCAATAAATGCATCAGTTGTCGGCGGGTCATACTCGCACCGGAGGTCAACATTTCCCTCACCCCGTCCCGCCTGCGCCGGACGCTGTCCGTCCCGCCGCAGACCGTTCTGGCGCTTGCCTGACCCTATTGTACAAAAAAACTTCGACATGCGAAATCATTTTACGACATCCCTGTCACCGCTTCCGGAACGGCCCCAGTTCCCGTTCCAGATAGGCTTCCACCTCGCGGGCAAACCGTTCGAGGCCGTCGGCCAGCCACGCGGCCAGCGGATGAAGCCGTCGCCTCGGCCATTCCGTATACGAACGGATAAGCTGCGTGCGGATCGCCGCCAGTTCGCGGAAGCCCTCCGCCAGATCGCCGCCAATCACGCCCTCTTCCGCGATGATGTCGATGATGTCCCCGTAACTGGCCGCGTCGCGCATGAAGAAACCGTCGATCAGCTCGCTGCCCACATCGGTGACGATTTCCGCCGCAAGATGCAGCGCCCTTTCCTGCGCCAGCCCTTCCAGCGTCGTGCCGGACCAGCGCTCCGCCAGCTCGCGCAGCGCCCCGGCCAGTTCCGGCACCGCAGCTAGTCGGCGCCGGATCGCTTCCCGGTTGACCTGGTACACCATGGTGATCCCGCCCGTCATCCGCGTTTTTTGCGGTTTTTGCGTCTGAGCCAGATGACCATTACAACGGCGCTGATCAGCACGATCAAAAGCACCGTCATCGCTTCGTAAACGTCGCGCAAATCGGAGGAGTCCACTACGTCCCTCTCCCTTCGTCCGTCAAGGTTTCGGCGGGCCGCCGGGCGGCGCCGTCCGCATGGATCAAGGGGTCGCTGCGCATAATACCGAAAAAATGCCGCGGGGAGGCGAAACGATGCGCTTACGCGCCACCTGGGCCGCCGTGCTGATCGGGATCGCCCTTTGCCTGTTCAACGCCACCGGCCGCGACCCGCACAACATCTTTTTCTTCATGTTCAGCATTCCCGTCTGGTTTGCGGAGTTGTTCGCCGACATTCACGAGGTGAGCGTCTGGTGGATGTACGTGCTGACCATCCTCACCTATGCCGGCCTCGGTTTTCTGATCGATCTCGGAGCGGCCCGGCTGCGGTATCCCCCGCGGCGGTGAGCGCCGAAGGCCGCGGCCAGCGAAAAAGGAGCCATCCGGCTCCTTTCCTTGCGCTTGGGCATGTCCGTATGGGCCAGGCCCGTCCATGCACCCGCCTCACCATTTCCCGCCGGGATCCCCTGCGCGACGCCCGTACTTCTCTCCACTCCCCCTATATTATCGGAAATTCCCGCTGTTTCTCAACCGTCCGGCGCTTCGGAAGGGCGGCTTTTTTGTGCAATTGACAAATGTGTGAACGCGCCGGAGCCTTCCGTACGCAGACGATCCGGGCGGAGGTAATCCAGCAGGATCTCCTCCGCCTGGGCGCGGATGAACGCCGAAAGCAGCGAAATCCGGTGATGGTATCCCCGGCAGGCGAACCACGCGGTGACGCCGCCGCGGTCCCGCTGCTGCCCGTAAATCCGGATGCCGGCCTGGCGGAACAGGCGACGCAGCGCGGCCATATCGAGCATGACCCGGTCCTGGATCGCCAGCAACAGCTTCCGGTACGCGCGGTGCATCTTCACCTGCGACGCGTCCATGACGCGCAGATCATGGTCCGCCACACGCAGCACGATATCCAGCAGCAGGTAACGCTTGACACTTTCAAACTCTTCCTCCGTCAGCCGCATCGGCGGTCGCGCCGGCGGCGTACGCTCCTGCCGGGATGTCTGATCCGATGCATGCTCTTGCCGGGACGCCTGTACCGGCGGCTCCCGTCGGGGTGCCTGCTTTCCTTGGGTCGCCTGCACCGACGGCATCCGTTGTTCCTGCCGGGATGCCTGCGCCGGCGGCGTCCATTCCCGCCGGATCGCCTCATCAGCCATGCCGGTTCCACCCCCGCCGCGCCGGTTCGAACGCCAGAATCCGGTCGGGTTCGAAGGTCCGGGGACCGCGGCGGAGAAAGCAATAGGCGCGAATCTTGCCTCCGGCCGCGCCATCCACCCGGACGTACCGTTCGCTGATCGCGCCGGCACGGTCGAGGTAAATGATCCGGACGACGCCGCCGATCCGCCGAAGCAGCGGGGAGGCAGAGGCCGAAACCGGGGAAGGCGGATGCGCAGACGCCGGCCCTCTTTCGGCAGGCAAAGCCGGAAGCGGGCGCGCGAATCCGACCGAGCCCATGCCCGGCGGCGAAAACGCGTGCACGCCCGCTGCTGCGGATTTTGCCGGCAATGCCGGGTGCGCAAACGGACCCGCGGTTGCCACTGCGAATTTTGCCGGCAATGCCGGGTGCGCGGACGCCGCTCCTGAAGACGGCGGTGCAGAGAGCACGGGTGCCGGAATTCGAGACGAAGCTGGCGACACCATGAATCATGCGCCTCCTCCGCACGGAGCGGAACGAAATACGAACGTTTGTTCCTATTATAGACCAAAAAGGCCTTCGTGACAACTCCGGCCGGCTTTTCGGACATACAGTCCGCATGATAGGTTCGAAAACGCTTTCTCCCGAAAAAATCGGACATACAGTCCGAAAAACGGCGGTTGAACCTGAAAGAAACCGTTTCCAACGGTCCAAACCGCGTGCATATCGGACTATACGTCCGAAAAAATCAGTGAAACCGTTTTCAAGACGTCTTTAACGGACTGTATGTCCGATAAAATTTTTGGCGCGTTGTCAGCGGCGGATGGGCCGGGTGGGGTAGCTGCGCCGGTTGCGGCCGCTCAAAGACGCCCGAGCTGCAGGCACGGCGCTTGCATGCACAAACCTCACGCGGTCTTCTTCCGCCGCCGGCTGGAGATGTCCAGGTAGACGGCCAGAATCAGGATCGCGCCCTTGACGATGTATTGCCAGAACGACTCCATATTCATGATGCTCATGCCGTTGTCGAGGCTGACCATGATCAGCGCGCCGATGATGGCGCCGGTGACCGTGCCGGTGCCGCCCATGAGGCTCGTGCCGCCGATGACGCAGGCGGCGATGGCGTCCAGCTCGTACATCGTGCCGGCGCTCATCGTGGCGGCGTTCACGCGGGCCGTCAGCACCAGTCCGGCGATGGCCGCCAGTGTGTTGCAAAGCACGAACACGAGCAAGATCCGCCGCTTGATGGGGATGCCTGACAGCCGGGCCGCCTCCGGGTTGCCGCCGATGGCGTAAATCTGCCGTCCGAACACCGTGTTGCGGGCGATGAATGTGAACAGCAGCGCCAGCACGATGACGATGATGAACGGAATGGGAATGCCCTTGTAGCTGTTCAGCAGCCAGATGGCCCCGAAGATGAATGCGCCGATCAGCGCGATGCGCAATACGCTGGCAGCCAGCGGCTCCACCCGGAAGCCGTAGCGCTTGCGCCGCCTGCGGCTCCACAGCACGATGAAGGCCGTTCCGAGCAGCCCGACCCCGCCCAGAATCCATCCGACCACTTCGGGCAGGTAATCCTGGCCGATGGATTTGAGCGACGGGGACAGCGGGGCCACCGTTACGCTTTTGGTCGTGCCGAGCAGAATACCCCGGAACATCAGCATGCCGCCCAATGTCACGATAAACGCCGGCACCGCCAGATACGCCACAATCCATCCCTGCATCAGCCCGATGATCGCGCCCAGGGCCACCGTCACCAGGATCACCGGTACGGGATCCCAATCGTACCATACGTTCAATACGGCGGCGATCCCCCCGGTCAACCCGACCAGCGAACCAACCGACAGGTCGATCTGGCCCGCCACGATGACCAGCACCATGCCGATGGCCAGAATGGATGTCACCGACATTTGCAAAAACAGGTTCGACAGATTGGTGGGCGTCAGGAAGCGTTCGTGCAAAAGAGAAAACAGCGTCCAGATCGCCACCACGGCTCCGATCATCGAGTAAGCGCGGGTGTCAAACCGGAACCACCGGGCCAAGCCCCCAAGCTCCGTCCGCACCGATGCCGTCTGCGATTCGGTGTTCATGCTTCCATCCCTCCCGTTGCCGCCTTCATGATCCGTTCCTGGGTGGCTTCCGAGGCCGCGAATTCCGCCGTTTTCCGCCCTTCGGACAGCACCATGATGCGGTGGCACATGCCGATCAATTCCGGCATTTCGGAAGAGACGATCACGACGGCCACCCCGTCGCGGACCAACTGGTTGATAATATTGTAGATTTCGAACTTCGCCCCGACGTCGATGCCCCGCGTCGGCTCGTCGAGAAACAGGATTTTCGGACGGGTCGTCAGCCACTTGCCGATGACCACTTTCTGCTGGTTGCCTCCGCTCAGCGTCCCGACGATGGTTTCCGGCGAATTCGCCTTGATCCGCAGCGTTGCGATGGCGTTCAGGCCGCCGGCGGTTTCGCGGTTGTGGTCGATGACGCCCAGCCGTGAAAAAGCGGGCAGACTGGCCAGGGAGACGTTGCTCTTCACATTCATGCCCAGCACCAAACCGTACTTTTTGCGGTCCTCCGACACCAGCCCCATCCCTTCCCGGATGGCGTCCTTCACGCTGCGGATGTTGACCGGTCTGCCTTCGATTTCCACCTCGCCGCTGCTCTCTCCGGGATATGCGCCGAACAGGCTCATCACCAGTTCCGTCCGCCCGGCGCCCATAAGTCCCCCGATCCCGAAAATTTCCCCCTTTCGGACCTCGAAGGAAACGTCCCGGATCACCGCCTTGCCCGGCTGATCCGGACTCATGACGGTATAACCCTGCACGCGCAGCATGACCTCGCCCGGCGTCGCCTCGATCCGCGGGAACCGCTCCTTGAGCTCGCGACCGACCATCAGGGAAATGATCTTCGCCTCGTCCACTTCGGAGACGGGGTAGGTGCCTACCGTCTGGCCGTCCCTCAAGACCGTGATGGTGTCGGCGATGGCCATCACTTCGTTCAGCTTGTGGGAGATGTAGATGCACGTGACGCCCCGCTGCTTCAGGTCCCGCAAAATGCCCAGCAGGATGCCGACTTCCTGTTCGGTCAGGGCGGCCGTCGGCTCGTCCAGGATGAGGATTTTGGCGTTCTTGGCGAGCGCCTTCGCGATTTCCACCAGCTGCTGCTTGCCGATGCCGAGGTTGCCCGTCTGCTCGCGGGGATCGACGTTCAACCCGACCTCTTTCAGCCAGCGCTCGCTTTCCTTGTGCATCTTTTCCTTGTTGACCATGCCGAACCGCGCGGGTTCATGGCCGAGAAACAGGTTTTCCGCCACGGACAGGTTGCGCGCGAGAGCCAGCTCCTGATAGATGATGGCGATTCCCGCCGCTTCCGCGTCCCGGATGCCGTGAAAATGCCTTTCCACACCGTCGATCAAAATCTGCCCCTTGTAGGTGCCCACGGGATAGACGCCGCTCAGCACCTTCATCAGCGTCGACTTGCCGGCCCCGTTCTCCCCGCACAGCGCGTGGATCTCGCCCCGGCGCACGGTGAAGTTGACGTTGTCCAGCGCCACGACGCCGGGGAACACCTTCGTGATGTTGCGCATTTCCAGCGCGACGGTCATCGCGGTTCACCTCGCACATGCAAAGGGGAAGCGCGTGAAACGTCAGTTTCACGGCCTCCCCTCCCGCATCCCGCGGTCATTGGACGTTTTTGTACACGTCTTCCTTCGAATGGAAACCGTCGGCGATCACGGTCTGGTCGATGTTGGTCTTGTCAACGGCGATGGGATCCAGCAGGATGGACGGCACGTCGATCTTGCCGTTGTGGACGGTGCGGTCCGTTTGGATTTGCTCCCCTTTGGCCATCGCGACGGCCAGTTCCGCCGCTTTCTCCGCCAGCAGCTTGATCGGCTTGTAGACCGTCATCGTCTGCGTGCCTTCGACGATCCGCTGACAGGCCGCCAGTTCCGCGTCCTGGCCGGAAACCGGAATCTTGCCGGCCAGACCCTGCGCCGCGAGGGCCTGGATGACGCCGCCCGCCGTTCCGTCGTTGGCCGCGACGACCGCGTCGATCTGGTTGTTGTTGGCGGTCAGGGCGTTCTCCATGTTGGCCATGGCCACCGCCGGGTTCCAATCCTTGGTCCATTGATCGTACACGATCTGGATATCGCCCGAGTCGATGTAAGGCTGCAGCACGTCAAAAGCGCCTTTCTTGAACAGGTGGGCGTTGTTGTCCGTCTCGGAACCGCCGATATAGACGTATTTCCCCTTCGGCACCAGCTTGACGATGGCTTCAGCCTGCATTTGGCCGACCCGCTCGTTGTCGAAGGAAACATACAGGTCGACGTCGGAGTTTTTGATCAGCCGGTCGTAGGCGATCACTTTGACGCCAGCCGCGTGGGCTTTCTCCACGATGGCCGCCGTCGCTTCGGCGTTGTGCGGAATGACGACCAGGACGTCCACACCCTGGGAGATGAGGGATTCGGCCTGGGCGATCTGCTTGGCGTCGTCGCTGTTGGCGGCCTGCACTTCCACCTCGGCGCCCAGCGCTTCGGCTTTCGCCTTGAACAGGTCGCGGTCCCGCTGCCAGCGTTCTTCCTGCAGCGTGTCCATCGACAATCCGATCTTGATCTTGCCGTCGTTTTTCTTCCCTCCGGATCCGGAGCCTCCGTCCGATCCGGAAGAGCCGCCTCCGCACGCCGCGAGCGCCAGCATCAGGGCCAGCATGAACGCCGGCACCGCCAGGGCGAAGCGTCGGCTTCTTCCGTTTGCCTGCCTCATGGTTCCCCTCTCCTTCTTGCACGAAATTTTTTAAAACGCTTACACTTCAAAAAATTAGCACGTGCAATGCCGGCCCGGCGGAGATGGTTGCTGGATTCTTTTGCGAAAATCTGGATTTTTTTATCTTCCGGCAAGCTTGTCCCGGTATTCACTGGGTGTGAGGCCGCACACCTTCCGGAACACCTTGCTGAAATAATTCGGGTCGCGGTAGCCGACGTCGATGGCGATTTCCTTCAGGCTGAGACCCGGATCGCGCATCAGTTCCTTCGCCTTTTCCACCCGGCATTCGGTCAGATAGTCGATGTAATTGACGCCCGTGCGCTCCTTGAAAAATTTGCTGACATAGTGCGGACTCAGGCCCACCTGCCGCGCGATGGTTTCCAGCGACAGGTCTTCGCGGCAATGGTCCCGGACAAACCGCTCGATTTTCCGCACCGCGTCCGTCTCCAGCCGGTTCCGGTGTTCCTCCGCCGCCCGGGTCAACCGCTCCAGCATCGCATCCGTCTCCGCCCGAAGCTGCCGGTAATCCAGCGCCAGCAAGGAAAACAGCGGTTTTTCCGCCGGGGCGCCCATCTCCTGCAGTTCCCGGCTGATCACGAGCAACAGGTCCAGCACCCGCTGCTGCGCCTCAAGCGGCTCCGTCCCGGCCAGTTCCATGCGGCGGATGGCGTCCGAGACGGTCTCCCCGACCCGGACCCACCGGTTCATCCGCACGTGGTCCTTCAGCTGCTTTTCCGCCGCGGGGTCCGATGCGGCCGCCTGCCCCTCGCCAACCGTTACCGGGCAGTCTTCGTAGAACCGGTACCGCGACGCGGAAGGCTCTCCCGCGCAAGCCAGGAGCGCCTCCCGGTAGGACCCGCGAATCCGTTCCAGCGCATCGCAGGGCCGGCCGATGCCCACCTTGATTTCGAGATTCGGCCACCGGTTTGCCAGGGCCAGAAGCCTGCGGGCCAGCGAGGACGCCTGCGCGCGGTGCGAAAGACCTTCTTCGCGGAACACGACCAGCGGAATCTGGCCGGAAGACAAAGCCCCCACCCAGCCGCAGGAAGACTGCTTCACCGTCTCTTTCAAGGACAGGTAGTACGATTCCGCGTCGTGCATTCCGCTCAGCGCGGCCACCATCACGAACGCTTCCCGCGGCGCTTCCGCGCCCAGGAGGCGCAGCATCTCGTCCACCCCCACTTCGTGGGTGTGGTCGAACAGCAGCCGCGCCACAAGATCCGCTTCCACCACCGGCTTCATCTTTCCGATGGCGTCCCGGCTTTGTCGCCGGTCCTCACGCTCCCGGCGTTCCGCCTCAATGGCCCGGATCGCCCTGCCTACCGTCTCAATGATTTCGGACGCCTTGCTCGGCTTCAGAATGTAGCCGACGACGCCCAGGCGGATCGCCTGGTGGGCGAAATCGAAAGTGTCGTAAGCCGTTACCATGATGAACCGGATGTCCTCGCGGCCCGCCTCCCGGAGGCGCCGGATCGCTTCCAGTCCGTCCATGCCCGGCATCTTGATGTCCATCAGCACCAGATCCGGACGGAAGCTGTCGACCATGTCCATAGCCGCCTTTCCGCTCACCGCTTCTCCGATCTCCATATCCGGAAATCCGTCTTTCAGGATGGCGTGCAAGCCCTGGCGCTCAATGGGTTCGTCATCCACGATCAGCAGCCTGATCATTTCTCCCTGCCCCTCCCGTTTTCGGAAGCTGGAGCCGGACCTTCGTGCCCAGCCCGGGCGCGCTTTCGATGCGGATCACGTCGTCCACCCCGTAAAACAGCCGTAGCCGCCGGATCACATTGCTGATCCCGATGCCGGTGGAATGGCCCTGACCTTCGGTGAGCCGCTCCTCCATGATTTCGCGGATTTTCTCCTCATCCATCCCCACGCCGTCGTCTTCGATGTCCACCGCCACCCGGTCGCCCAGGTCAATGACGCGGAACGTCAGCGTACCGCCGTTTTCGGACGGTTCCACGGCATGGATGACGGCGTTTTCCACGATGGGCTGGAGGGTCAGCCCCGGAAGTTGCACCTGCAGACAGGCCTCGTCGATGTCCTGCACAAAGCGCAGCCTGTCGCCGAATCGGGTTTTCTGGATCTCGATATATTGCCTGAGCACCCGAACCTCGTCCTCCAGCGTCACGGGCCGGTCCAGCCGCCGCAGGTTGTAGCGCAGAAGCCCCGCCACGTTCGCCAGCAGATCGCTGGTCTCCGGCGAACCTTCCAGGTATGCCTTTTTCGAAAGCGTATCCAGCGTATTGAACAGGAAATGCGGGTTGATCTGGCTCTGCAGGCTGCGCAGCTGGCTCTCCTTCAGCAGCAGCCGGCTCGTCTGCAGCTCGCTTTCCAGCTGGGCCTTCATCTGGATTTCGGAAATCAGCCTGTTGATGTTGATCCGCATATGGTCAAACGTCCGCGCCAAAAAGGCAATCTCGTCGTTGGACGGCACCTCGATGTGCATGTCGAACCGGCCGCGGGCCAGTTCCCGGGCCGCCATCGTCAGCTTTTGCACCGGCCGGGTGATGCTGTGGGAGAACCCGTACGAAAAAAGCAGCAACACCATCGTCACCAGCGCCAGGAGCCAGAAGCCGAGCTTTTTCAGTTCCGCCGACTGCCGGATGATGCCGCGGTAGAACGAATCGTAGGTTTTCAGCTCCTGCTCCATGAGTTGCTGCGTCATCTCCGCGATATACTTGGCGTAGCGATCCGATTCCGCGAAGTCGCTCAAGGCCTGCACGCCGTTCTGCTCCCGGGCGAACATGATGTGCGAGCGGTCCGCCGCCTCCACCAGGCTGTCCACCAGGTGGAGGTAATCCGTCGGGTCCACGGCGGTCTCGCTGGCCATCCGGGTCTCAAGCAGCCGCTTGGTGTCGAGCACCCTCTGCCTGCCCGAGCTCAGATTCGCCAGGCTCGCCCCGTCCGGCGTCTGCAGGTAAGTATTGAGCGCCACCACCAGCTGCTGGCTGGCGGAGGACATTTCGTAGAGCTGCAGATAGCGCTGCAGGATGCGATTGTACTGGTCCAGCATCCGCTGGTTGTAGTAGGTGAGGAAAATCCAGATGGCGGCCATGATGAACAGCATGATCGCCGACAGCGCCAAAATTTTTTTCTGGATGCCGCTCATATCGGTTCTCCCGCCCGCACCAGCCGGAATTCGGTGAAGTAGCCGCTGTAGTCCAGCGGAAACCTCTCGCCCTTGAGCCACTGCACCATCAGCCGCACGCTGATTTCGCCCATCTGGCCGGGGGACTGGACGATGAGCGCGCTGAGTTTCCCCTGCTCCAAAAGCTTCCGGGCTTCGGCGTCGTCGTCAAAAGCGTATATGTGCCGGTTGTCGATGCGGAACCGCTGTTCCAGAACCCGCACCATCGCGCCGATGTTGGCCGAATGGACGGCGATGAAGGCGTCGGCGCCGGGCCAACGGTTCAGGGCGTCGCCCGTGGCCAAGGCGACCTTTTCCCGCGTGTCGCCGGTGGTCACGATGACCGTCCGGATTTGGTCGGCATACGGAGCCAGCGCGTCAAAAATGCCCTTCATGCGCAGGCGCTGGTTTTCTTCCTCCCGCTCCGACCGCAGGATCACCACGGTGCCGCTGGTCCCCATATCCTCCAGCAGCTGCCGCCCGATCATCCGCCCCGCCAGCTCGTGGTTTGTGCCGATATAGGTCCGGCGGATGCTTTTGCCCGGCGGCACGTCGTTGGCCACGGTGAATACCGGGATCCCGTTGCCCCCCGCCTTGACCGTCGTGAGCCGGTGGAATTCGTCGGTGTTGAGCCCCTGCACGATGATGCCGTCCATTTTGGAAGCGATTGCAATTTCCATCCTTTTTAGAAACTCTTCCTCGTTCTGGCCGTAGCTTCCCCACACTTCCAGATGCGCGTTGTACTGCCGGGCCGAGCGGAGGGCGCCCGCCTCCACCTCGTCCCAGAAGGGAGAGTCCAGTTCCCGCGTGATGAGTGCCAGGCGATAATCGGCCAGAAGAGACGGGGCGGTCCGCACGGGCATCGACAGATCAAAGTGGAACAGACGCCAGAGGGACACGCCCGTGAACCAGGCGGCGACGGCACAACCGGCCACGAGCAGCAGCACGACGGATTTGCGCATGGAACGGCGTTCCTCCCCGTTGCCCGTTTCTGCGAGTTTATATCTTGATGGAAGCATGTGACAATTTTTGTCCACATGGCAAATGATAGCCGTCCTTATTCATTTTGGCAACGGATAAGGAAAGAGGAAAAAGAAGCGATGCATTCCCGCCGCATGCGAGTCTGTATCTCAAGGCGCCGGCCATCGTGATCTGTCCGCATGAAAAAAGGGAGGACAGCGTCCTCCCTCAAAGCGCACCCTCATTCCAATGCAAAAGACTTTAGCTGCGCGTTCCCCTCGCCGCGGTACGTGAAATACAGCGCGTACACGCCGTCCGGAATCGTGATGTCCGCCGCATACTCCTTCCAGATATTCGTGAAATCCACGGGGATGACCCCATGCGCCGGGCCGTCCCACGCCGTCTTCACCTCGAAGGCTCCCTTCGCGTAACCGCGGACTTTGATCCTGACCCGCTTCACGCCGCGGCAGTCGAAATATTTGAAGCCGGCCGTCGCCGAATCCCGCATGTTCGCGATGTAGCCGGGCTCTTCGTCCCCGTCCTTGCCGTCCTGGGTAATCTTCGGGAACCGGCCGTCCATCCAGGCGCCGTAGGTGCCGACGTACAGCTCTTCGTCCTTGCAGAACAGATTGCACGCGATATGGGCGGGATATTCGCCGCGCCCGGCCAGCGGGCCGCCGTTCAAGCCGCAGGACGTCATCTCCGCCTGCACGATGCTCCCGTCCCCGCGAAAGCGAATCGGCTCCGCGCAGCCCTGCCGGGAAAAATGGTGACCGTTCGTCTGCCGGTGGTAGAAAATATACCACTGCCCGCCGATCTCCACCATGCTGCCGTGATTGTTGCCGCCGTAATACATCGGCTTGTCCGCCGGCTTGTAGGAATCGATGTACATATCGGCGTTGCTGACGATGACTCCGCCGTACTGAAAGCATTTCGTCGGATGCTTGCTCGTCGCGTAACACAATTCATGCATCAGGATCGAGGAATAGATCAGGTAATACGTGTCTCCGCGCTTGCGGATCGACGGCGCCTCGAAATACTCGTGCCCCTCGAACCCGGTGCCCGCGCTGTACGGCTCGCTCGGCAGGACGAAGACCGGCTCCTCGACGATCGTCAGCATGTCCGGACCAAGCACGGTGGCCAAGCATCCTTTCCGCGACCTGTCGCCCCTGGGGCAGAAACCCGTGTACAGATAGGTCCTGTCCCCTTCCGTCAGGACGCCGGGGTCAAACTGGTGCTGGTCCCCTTCCCGTTCCCCGAGCCGCGTGCCGTCCGGGTACCGGACATAGCCGTAGAACTCGAACTTGCCGGCCGGTGTGTCGCTCACCGCGACCGAGACGACGGACACCTTGTCCAGCACGTAGTACAGATAGTACCGCCCGTCCGGCCCGACCGTCACGTCCGGCGCGTACAGACACATGCTTCCGTCCGGGTTGAGCGGATCGTCGGTCTTCCGGTAAATGACGCCCTCGCAGCGCCAGTCCCCGAGATTGTCCACGGGCGCCGACCAGCACACATAATCGTTCAGGCAGAAGGCGTGGCCGTTGAACCGGTCGTGCGATCCGTAGACGTACACGCGGTCGCCAAACACATACGGTTCGCCGTCGGGTATGTACTCCCAGGACGGCAGGTAAGGATTGAACGCTTGCTTTTTCACCCCATGCCCCCTCCCTTCTGGTAATCATTCCATTTTTATCCTCGGACATTCGGCAATCAGCCATTTTGCAAATCCCGAGACAGCGGAAAAATTCGAAAAAACGCCTCCGGATCTCGACATTGTATCCGTGGCGATGCCACATAACATGCCCAATTGGCTGAAAAGCGGCGGTTAAGGCGGCTTAACGGAACGGCACGGTGTGAGAACGAGAATGAGCCGGCTCTGTTCCGTTTGCTTTCACGGCGGCGGGGGCTACAATAGGGGGCAGGCGGCAACCTCGGACTTGTCACCGGAAGGAGAAAGCAGCATGGGTTTACGGTTCCGGCTGAAGGCGTTGGCGGGTGCGGGAGGCGCCGTCGATCCGAGCCGGCGTCTGTCGGGCGAAGCGGTTCTGACGATCGGCATCCACAGCCTGTTCCAATTCGGCGCATCGATGGCGGGCCTGTTCCTGAACCTGTACCTCTGGCGCCTGACCGAGGATCTCGCCGTGAACGGCACCTACAACATCATCGTGTTCCTGCTGACTCCCGTCGGCTTTCTGGCCGGCGCCTGGCTCGCGAAGCGGACCGACCGGCTCCTCACGTACCGGATCGGCATCATGCTGACGGCGCTGTTCTATCTGCTGGTCATCCTCGCCGGCACGGCCGTGGTCCGATACTACGTCTGGTTCGGACTGTTCAGCGGCATCGCTTCCGGCATGTACTGGACGGCCTATCTCGTCATGATGTACGACGTATCCACCCCGGCGAACCGGATCCGGTTCCTCGGGCTCAACACGACGTTCTTCAACCTGGCCGGGCTGGCCGGACCGGCGGTCGCCGGCACGATCATTGGCGTGATGGAAGGGCTGACGGGTTACGTGGCCACCTTCACGCTGTCCCTCGGCCTCTTCGTCACCTCAGCGGTGCTCAGCCTGCGCATCCGGCCGTCCGGTTTTCGCCACAAAACGTTCTACATCAATCTCGTGCCGCTCGTGATGCGTCGGCAGCCCGATTGGCTCAAGGCGCTTATCGCCTTCTTCCTGTGGGGATTGTTTCAGGGCATCACGCTGTTTTTGCCCAATATCATGCTTTACCGGACGGTCGGCAGAGAGGATTGGGTCGGCTATCTCACCATTTTCTTCTCAGGCCTCGTCATTTTGGCCAGCTTCCTCGTTTCGCGCTTCGGGCGGGAACATTTCGGAAGGCTGTATGTCCTGCTGTCATCGGCCGGCGTCGTGATCGGCTCCGCTTTCCTGTTCATCGACGTCACGTTCTGGACCGTTGCCGTCTTCATGATTCTGTTCTCGCTCGGCAATCCGCTCATGAACAATACCCTGTCCCATTCCTACTATCGCCAGATCTCGCTGTTGCCGCTCAAGGGCCAGCTGCGGAACGAAGCCATTGTCATACGGGAAGTGTTCCTGAACGCCGGCCGCGTCCTGTCCATCGCGGCGCTGCTCGCGTTCGCGGGCGATCTCGAATCCGCGATGCTGCCCGTCGTGCTGTTCGTGTCGGCGCTGACGCAAACGCTCATCTTCTTCCTCGTCGAGAAGCCGGTCCCACAGCCGGCGGACGGCAGGTTGGAACCCCGTTGGGCAAACCCGGCCTCATCCCGGCACAGTTGAAAAATATCGGTTTTGGTACGCGCTTCAAGGATTATTCCAGAGGCTTCAGGCCTTCCGCAAGGGGGCGGAAAAACGCGCGGAGAGCTTCGGCGGCGGACCCTTCCTCCAGCACCTCGCCCCGGTCGACGAGCACGACGCGGTCGGCGAGGGCTTCCGCCACCTCCGGCTGGTGGGTGGAAAAAACGACCGTGTGCCCCGCTTCGCTCAGTTTGCGGACCAGCCGGACAAACTCCACCTGCCAGAGCGGATCGAGCCCGCTGGTCGGTTCGTCCAGCACGAGGAGCGGAGGCCGGGCGAGCATCGCCTGGGCGAACAGGAGGCGCTGGCGCATGCCTTTGGAAAAGGTCGCGGCCGGTTTGCGGCCGACGTCAGCGAGGCCCGTTTCTTCCAGCGCCTCGTCCACGCGTTCCCGCTGCACGCCGCGCAGATTCGCCCAGAACATCAGGGTCTCCCGGGCGGACAGGCGGCCGCCGAAGCGGTAGTCGTCCGGCATATAACCGACCCGCCGGGCGAACTCCTTGCGGTGGCGCTCCCATCCGAAGCCGTCCACGGTGACCATCCCCCGCGTCGGCGGCATGGCGCCGACGATCATGCGGATCAGCGTGCTTTTCCCCGCTCCATTCGGACCGACCAGCGCCAGCACCTCCCCGGGATGCGCGACAAACGACGCCTCGCGGACGAGGGTTCGCCTGCCGACGATTTTCGTGACGCGGTCCACCACCAGCATCGGCTCAGCCATGCGTCCGTCTCCTTTCCCAGACCCAATGCGAAAGCCCCAGGGCAGCGGCGATCCAAACCGCACAGATCAAGAGGAATGCAGACGTTCCCCCGGAACCGCGGATCCAGTTCATCCACGCGTAGTATTCCGGTCCGAACACCGATCCGCCGCCCAATTTCACCACCACGAACAGCCGGACCAGCTCGGCGGGATTGAGCGCCGTAAGCGCCGCGAGGGCCGGTTTGATCCACGGATGGGGCAAGAGGCCCAGAGAGGCGATGAGCAGCGTCGGCCAGGCGATGACCAGGAAAAACCAGACCGCCACCGAGATCGTGAGCGCCTGCCAGCGGCTTTCCGCCAACGTGCCGATCACCGCCGCCGCCGCGAGGAACAGCAGGATGAGTCCGACGGCAAAAGCGAAAAACATCCCGAGCACGCCGGCATCCGGCGCCTTCCCGGCCAGCGCGCCGAGCGCGCCCGTGAGGCCGAAGCCGAAGGCTACGACGGTGAGCAGCACCACCGCCAGTCCCGCCATCTTGCCGGCCAGAAAGGCGAAGGTGCCAAGGGGATAGGTCGCGAGCAGGTCCCAGCTGCCTTCTTCCTTTTCGGACGCGAGGGAGAACGAGCCCAGCAAAAGCGTCATCAGCGGCAGCAGATACAGCATGAGGTTCAGCAGGGAACCGGCCGCGGCCGAATAGCCTTCCTGCAGCCGATCCGCGGGCATCAGCAGCAGCGACAGGTTGAACAGGCAAAAAAGGGCCATGAACGAGTAGGCCCAAGGGTTGCGAAAGCCGTGACGCATTTCCCGGCCCGCCACATGCGCGGCCGTTCTCACGCGTGACCCTCCATGTGCGCCTTTTGGGCGTGGCTGTCGTCATGCCCCGCGCCGTGGCCGTCCATCCCGCCATGGGTCTCTTTTTTGTTGCGCTCCCACGTGTGGTTTTCCAGCTGCACCCAGTCCATCACCACGCCCGTGCCGTGTTCGGCCGCGTACGCTTCCGCCGCCGTACGGTCCCTGAACGAAAGAACACCGTAGGCCATGGGCGTCTGGAACGATGGATCGTAAACGTAAAACGCGTTTTCCGCCTTGACCCACTCCAGCGTCCCGTGATCCCTCACAAACTCGATGGCGATTTCCGTCCCGGAATTTTCCGATTTCCACTCGAACATGCAGCCGATGTCGTCAAATTTGAACACCCGTTTGTCTTCCGTGATCAGCTGGGTGGCAAAACCGTCGTCCTTGACCTGCATGTTGCAGGCGGCGCATTTGTCGGTGTCCTCATTGATCGCCGCCGGCTTGGGTTCGCTTCCGCCCCCGCAGGCGGCCAACAGGATGAACGCAGCCAGCGCGATGGCTGCCCGTGCTTTTTTCATGATCGTCTCAACCCCCAGTACCAGATGTTGATGATCGCCGCGGCCAGCAGCGCCAGCCCCAGCGCGCCTGCCGCCGCGTCCGAAGGCCTTCGCGCTTCCGGTGCGTCGCCGTCCGTCTCCGGCGGCTCCATAAGCGGGGCCGCGTCCAAGAGCCACCCGTCCCGTCCGGAGGCGTACAGCCCTTCCAGAAACACCATGCCGGGCGAACGGAAAAACAGCTGGAACGCTGGAACCGATTCGGTCAGCTTGAGAAAAAACGGATTGACCGGATTCGGGAGATCGCTTCGCCCGTCCCCGTCCGCGTCCAGCCCGAGAAAGGCGTCCCAGTGGTTTTCCCGCACCTCGTTGCCGCCGCTGTCCACGGCCTCCGCATCCGCCACGTTGCCGGCAAAGACGTTGCGCTCCAGGAGGTTGCCGTTTGCCGAAATCATCTGAACGCCGATATAGTTTTGCCGGATTTCATTGGCAACGATCCGGTTGCCGCGGGATTCCTCCACATAGAAGCCGACCCGGTTGCCTTCCACGGTGTTTTCCGCAAAAAGCGAATCGCTCACGTCAAACAGCAGGATACCCTGTGAATGCACGTTTTCGTGCTGCTTGATGAGCGTGTTGCCCGTCACTTCCAAGTCCTGCGACGTCATCGCCATGATGCCGGTGATGTTCTGCGCGCCGGCGTTGCCGCGCACGATGGTGCCGCCGGTGTACATCAGGTGGATGCCGTACCGCGAACGGTCGACCCGGTTGTTTTCCACCGCGTTGCCGTCGCCGCTTTCCACGTAGATGCCGTCATGCATGCCGGCTATCGTGTTGCCCGCGATCCGGTTGCGGTGCGACGCAAACAGGTCGATGCCGTTGCCCCGCCTCGACACGGGAACGTTGCCGCCCGCCCATTCGATGGCACTGTCCAGGATCTCGCCGTCGTCGGCGCCGACCAGCCGCACCGCGCGGGAAGCGGAGCGGATGGCAAGGTCCGCAAGGCGGACCCTGTCCGCTTCGACGAGGACGGTGCCGGCATCCCGGCGCTCCCTATCGTCCACGGCCAGCCCGCGAACCTCCACGTCGTCCGCCGTGATATGCAGGGCCGGCTGCGGACCCCGGTGGACCAGCCGTACGTCGCCTTCCGCCAGGAGCCTCAGCGGCTTGTCGATCACCGCCGGGCCTTCGTATTCCCCCGCCGGGACCCGAACCGTCTGCCCGGCCTCCACCCTGTCGATGAGTTCCTGGAGGCGGGCGGGCTGCTGTGCGTCCGCTTTCGCGGGCAGGAAGGGCCAAGCGGCGGACAGAAGCAGGACCATCACCGCGGCGCCGCGAAGGACACGGTTTCGCGCCGCCATGGCTTACGTCACTTCTACCTTGGCCAGTTTGGTGATGTGCAGGTCGAGATAGTACACATGAAGGTAGACGTGGAACGTTCCCGCCTGCGGGAACGTATATTCAGCGCGATACCTTCCGCCGGCTTCGGCCGCCTCGATCAGATTGGCCTTGCCTTCCGTCCGGATCTCGAACTGCACTGTGGTGTCGTCGCCGGCGGGCACGCCCGAGATGTCCGCGACCAGGTGAACCGGCGTACCCGCCCGGGCGGGATCGGGCTCCGTGGTCACGGTCGTGCTCACCGAGGCAGGGTCAATGTTCGCGGTGCCGGGCTTCGTTCCCTGGTCCCCCGCACAGGCTGCGAGAATCAGCAGGGCGGCAAGGGCCGCCACGGCCGCCGTCACCTTTCTTTTTCGGCGTGTGCGGGATGCTGCGGGGCCTGTGGTGTTGTCCAACGTATCCGCCCCCTTTTTTCAAATGGGTTATCTTCATGGTATCCCCCCGCCGGACAAAAAAAATGACCCTTTCGGGTCATGGATGTGACAAGATTGAAACATGAAAGTGACAAGGCTGTGGACTCGTTCTTTACTATATGGCTGTTTTTTTATTTTTCCCCGATCAGGTACTTCAGGTAAGGCGAATCCACGGGGATGATGAGCACCGGTTCACCCTGCAGCGTGGTCACGTAGCTTTCCAGCGTCCGGTACAGCTTGTAGAACGCGGGGTCTTTGCCGTACGCTTCGTTGTAGATCCGCGCCGCTTCCTCTTCCCCTTCGGCGATGATCTTCTTGGCCTCCGCCTCGGCCTGGGCAATCAGCTCCGTCGCCTGCCGGTCGGCGTTGGCCATGATTTTCCGCGACTCCTCGTCCCCTTCGGAGAGATACCCCGCCGCGATGGACTGCCGGTCGGAAATCATGCGATTGAACACGCTCTGTTTGTTTTCGTCCGGCAGGTCGGTCCGCTTGATGCGTACGTCCACGATCCGAATACCGTAGTTCTGGTTCACCGCCACGTCGGCGACGATTTTCGTCACTTCCGCGTTGAGGTCGCCCCGGGCGGTGTTTTCGCTGATGATCTCGCCGTATTCGATCTCTGAAAGCTTACGCCGCACGGCGTTGTACACCGCGTCGCCGATCCGGCTCTCCGCATTGGCAACCGTCTTGAGCGAACGGATGAACCTCTGCGGGTCCTCGATGCGCCAAACGGCGTAGTGGTCCACGTTGATCGGTTTTTTGTCCTTGGTCAGAATCAAGGTCGGATTGCTGTTGTAGATCAGCTGGTATTTCGGCAGCGACATCGTGTTTTCGATGAAGGGCAGCTTGAGCTTGATGCCGGGTTCCTCGTAAATGCGCACTGCTTCGCCAAATCGCAGCACCACCTTGTATTCGCCTTCCCGGACGATGAAGACGGAGCTGAGCGCCACGATCAGGACGAGCACGGCCGCGATGCCGATCGTGCTGATTCCCCTTGCGGTCATTGCGAGTTCCCTCCGCTCTTGTTCAGGACTTCGTCAAGGTTGAGCAGCTGGAGCGTGTTGCCGTTGCCGTCGGTAATGATCACCTTCGCGTTCGGCAGCACCTTTTCCAGCGCCTCCAGCAGCAGCCGTTCCGCCGTCACGTCCGGATTGGCGCGATACGCTTCGTAGATGGCGTTGAACTTGGCCACGTCGCCCTGCGCGTTGAGGATGCGGGCCTTTTTCTCCGCCTCGGCTTTCTCGATCATCGCCTGGGCTTCGCCCCGCGCCTTCGGCAGCCGGTCGTTCATGTATTTTTGCGCCTGGTTGATCTTTGTGTTCTTTTCTTCCCGCGCGTTGGTCACTTCCCTGAAGGCCTGCTGGACCTCCCCTTCCGGCGGCTCGATGTCCTGGAATTTCAGGTCCAGGACCTGGATGCCGGTTTCATACATCGACAGGATTTCATCCAGCTTCGCCTTCACTTCCGTCTGGATCACCGTCTTTCCTTCCGTGATCGCGTAATCCAGCCTGGTGGAGCCGATCACGGAACGGATCGCGGAGCTGGCGGCGTTGCGCAGGAACTGTTCCGGATCCGAGATGTTGTACAGGTAGTTGCGCACGTCCGCGATTTTCCATTCCACCACCGCGTCGGCCCACACGATGTTTTCATCGCCGGTGATCATGAGCGCTTCCTCTTCCACCGGGACGACCCGGCCATTGTCCTCGCGGTAGCCGATCTGGATCTTTTGCGTCAGGTTGGCCGGCACCTTGACGACGCTCTGGATCGGATACGGCAGCTTGAAGTGCAGCCCGGATTTTTCCTGCGTCGCCGAGTATTTTCCAAAGGTGAGAATCGCCGCCTGTTCGTGTTCCTGGACGGTGTAGAAACAGGACGACCCGATAATGAGCAGCAGCAAAACGATGACGCCGGCGGTCACTTTCCGGCCAAATCCCGTAGGCAGTCGCACCACCTTCCGCGTCTCCCCGTCAAGTCCTCCCTTGTACACTTCCAACGGTTGTCTCCTCCCCGCGAAGTAATCACACGATTTGTAATACGTAGGAAGCGGGGGAACGTTTCGGGATGGGGCAGGAAAACCGCGGGAAAAGTGAGGAAATCGCGCGAAACGTGTTTGACATCCCGGACGGTTTTGTGGTAATATCACATCTGTCGTTGATCAAGAACATGGGCCTTTAGCTCAGCTGGGAGAGCGCTACACTGGCAGTGTAGAGGTCGGCGGTTCGAGCCCGCTAAGGTCCACCATATCACACCAACAAGAACGCCCGAATGGGCGTTTTTTTATTCACTGTACGTACGCACAAAGCTTTAATCCCCTCTCCTTCCAAAGGATGATGTGGACAGTTACGACGGCTTATTGTCCATTGCTTGAACAAGCAGCAAAAAAACGGACTCCGCCATTCACGGAGTCCGGTCAATACGAATTTTTCTCTGCGGAAGCAGATAAGTTTTTTATTCCCTGGCCTCCAGCATTCTGAGCAGCATGACGACCGCTTCCGCCCGGGTTGCCATATCATTCGGCGAAAATTCATTGTTGCCCCGGCCGCTCACAATACCCAGGTCGCGAAGCGCCTTCACGGCGACCTTTGCCCACGACGGAATGGCCTCGTCATCGGCAAAGCCCGTGGACCCATCCTCCCCGATCTGCAGCTTCAGCGCATTGGCGATCATCAGGGCCGTCTCGGCGCGGGTGATCGGCTCATCCGGCCGGAAACTGCCATCCTCGTATCCCCGCACAATGCCCGCTTGCACGGCAAGCCCAATCGCTTGCGCGGCCCAGGATCCAATCCGGTCCCGATCCGTGAAGGCAAGCGGCGTGCCCGTTCCCTCCAGATGCAATGCCCGCGCCAGCATCACCGTAAATTCGGCGCGGGTAATCGGGTGTTCGGGCCGGAACGTCCCGTCCGGGTAACCGGTCACGATGCCGTCCGCGGCAGCCTGCCGGACCGCTTCTTCCGCCCAGTGTCCGGCCATGTCAAGGAACACGGGAGAAGAAGCATCAGGCTCTGTTCCCGCCGCGAACACCGCAAACTTCCCAAACTCGTCCACCGTTACGGTGATGCGGTCCTCCTCGATGTCCACAACGGGGAGTTCAACCCACTCCTTCTTCGCTTCATCATAGAAGAATACGGCCGGAACCTGATGGTCCTTCAGCTTGGCAGGATCGAATTTCAGAACGAGCGTCACGGGTTTGCTGAAGGTTCCGGGAATGTTTTTGGAGATTTCAAAAACCGGACTCAGAAGCTGGTCCTGCTCCGCCGGAAGCTGTTGCGGGTCCGGCACTTTCCGGATGGTCACGGTCAGTTCTTGATCGAATGCCCCGGCTGGAATGATCACGGTGACGGCATCCCCCAGGCTGACCTCGCCCGCCCGGCAGGGAGACAGGGTCAGTTGGCCATTGGTTGAGATCACGGTATCACAAACAGGGGCCCCTCCAACCGGAATCCCACCGCTTCCGCCGCTTTTCACCCGCCACTGCGCATATACGGTGATATCCGCCGTCACAGGCGTCGAACCGTCAAATGGATCGCCGCTGCCATCCGCTTTCGTGTTCCAACCGACGAAAGTATATCCGGTTCGGGTCGGCGGCGCCGGCAATGTGCCCGCAGGGTCATCGCAAGGAACGGTCCAGGTCGAGGGACTTGCGTCCGTATCCCCGCCGTTTTTATCGAATGTTACGGTGCAAACAAGCAGATACGGCTCCGCCGTCGCCGGATCGGAATAATCGCTTGGTCCGTACGATGAATCCGCTTGTACCGCGAATGTGTACTTGATATCGTGCGTGAGGCCTGTGACGGTATGCGTTGTGTCGGCAACAATGGCTGCCACGTCCCAATCCGCCGGATCCGCGGGAGCCGAGTCACCCTCATATTGATACACTTTATACTCCTCTGCACCCCGAATCGCATTCCATGTCAAAATCACCTGTCGGTGGCCGGGAACGGCGTTCAGCGTGGGAGAGGCAAGCGCGTATTGATATTCATAAGCCCCCAGATCGACCTGATGCCCCTGAATGCGCGGGTTCCCGTGCAGATCGGTCGTAATGCCGCTCAAATCCGGCGTTTTTCCGACATCAAAAACACTCTTGTCCCCCGCATTGATGGCAGGCGAGTCTTTCCGGAGCCGATAGTCTCCGTCCGTTGTCGGAGCGAGACTGGCATCTATGGGTGCCATGAACAAAGACGAAGGATCGTCTCCACTAGATCCAACAATGTTGTTGGGGGACAAAGAGGCGTCGCCGGATAAATCATTGCCGGCATTTCCATAGATGATGCTGTTTCGAATGACCGGAGTGCCGAAATAAGTAAACATCACCGCCGCCACTGTAAGCACGATTGCCGGCGATCGTCACATTCGTCAATATCGGGCTGCTGAAAGTATTACCCATCCCGCCGCCATAGTCTGCATGATTGCCAGCGATCGTCACATTCGTCAATATCGGGCTGCCACCAAAGGTATTATGCATCCCGCCGCCATAATCGTTAGCGCTATTGCCAGTGATTGTCACATTCGTCAATTTCGGGCTGCTGCTCAAGTTATACATCCCGCCGCCATCTGAGTTTGCGCTATTGTCAGTAATCGTCACGTTCGTCAACGTCGGGCTGCTGCTAAAGTTATACATCCCGCCGCCATAGTCTGCATGATTGTCATCAAGCATCACATTCGTCAAAGTCAGGCTGCTGTTAATGTTAGCCATCCCGCCGCCATCCGAGTCTGCGCTATTGCCAGTAATCGCCACATTCGTCATCGTCGGGCTGCTGTTTTCGTTATACATCCCGCCGCCATAGACTGCATGATTACCAACAATCCTCACATTCCTCAACGTCGGGTTGCTCTGGTAGTTATACATCCCGCCGCCGGAATCATGGGGCCAAATGTCCGCATTTCCGCCGGTGATCGTCACACCGTCCAGGATGGCGCCTGTAAGGTCCAAATTTTCATGATAGAACACGTGATAAGCGTTTTCACCGTCGCCCAGATCACCGCTTAATATGGTGGGATTGTTCCCGATGTCGCGGTCATCCCGATTCGTTTCGGTTCCTTCGAAACCGCCATAAATCGCCACACCCTTTTTCATCTGAAAATGACGCGTGCGCTTGTCTGATCCGATCTGATATCCAGTCGGATGGTAGGTTCCATTGGCAATCCAGATCTCGTCGTTCTCTTCCGCCGCGTCGAGAGCATCTTGCAAGGTTGCAAACGCGTCATTCCAGCTCGTCCCATTTTGGGCGCCCGATCCGCCCTCCTTGACGTACCATATGTTGCCACCCTCCGCCGCATGAGCCTCATGAGCGGCCGGACCAAAACCCGGCCACACCATTCCCCACAGCAGCCATAGGATCATGGCGAGATGCCATCCTGTTTTGCTTCTCCGCATCCCGTTTCCTCCTCTACGACGAGTCAGCACTCAGCTGGTTTCTCCGCCCAGTAATTGCATAATTATATCGCGCTTGATGGCTCATGTTTTTATGGCGGATGGGTTTATATTTTGGTTTAGCGTTCCAAATATAGTTTATAGTACAAGGCAATGCGTCTCAATGGGAGAATTGAGAGTATGAAAAGATTGCGCAAAAGAAAAACGCCTCGCATGAGGCGTTTATAACTGCCAAGAAGGCAATTTTTTGCTTGTGTTATTGCGCTTCTCAAGCCATGTCAGCGTTTACGGAATGCCGCGGCGAACGACGTGACCTCGATGTGCGTTGGATCCGCTGTCGAACCCATCATACCATGGCCTTTGCCCCGGATGGCGGGTAACCGTCGGCTTGAAAGAGGGCCATCGTACAAGGAGAAAGATGCGAGAATATCTAAATAATGGAGTTTTTTGGGCAAAAAAACCGGACGTCGGACGGACGAACAGTTTACCCGTCGAGGCTTGAATAAATCTGGCAAGAACGGTGGCGGGATGTTTGGACGACCGCGGGATGAGGGGAAACCGCAAGGGTATCGGCGCGGCGAACCGGAAACCGGCGCGCTGCGTTCAACGTGAAACGCTCAGTCCGTAAGCTTCAATTGGCGCTGCAGGTACTTTTCCAGCACTTCCGTGATGGCGAACGCGGTGTGGGCGATGTCGTAATTTTCAAATTGGTGTTCGCACTGTCTCATGTACTGCATGGCCTCGTCGTAATGCGCCATGTGGCGGGCGATGACTTCCTCGGGCAGCCCCATGTCGCGCTGGCGCTTCTCCACGGTCTGACGGTCCGCGTACACGAACAGCCGGACGACGTGGTCGCCGTAAAGCCTTTTCAGAATTTCGGCGCCTTCGGTGTTCATAATAACGTAAATGCAGCCGCTCGATTTGAACAGGTTTTCCACGTCTTCGTGCTTGATTCCGTACAGATTGCCGTCCAGACGGATGCTTTCGAGGAATTCGCCGCGTTCCTCGGCCTTCAGGAACTCCTCGTGGCTGATGAAGTGGTAATCCTGGCCGTCCCGCTCGCCGGGCCGGGGCTTGCGGGTGCTGTAGGAAATGACCTTTTTCATGCCGAAAGTGCTTCCGACCATGTCGGCCATCGTTTTCCGGCCGGACCCGTCAGGTCCCGTGAAGACAAAAATCCATTCCTTGTCTTTCAGCTCATACATTGGATTCGCCTCCTTACATTCGAAAATTTTGCCGTTTATGCCGTATTTTCAGTATATACCATGACAATAGCGGCAAACAAACAAAAATTCCGTGACTCCGTTCACATCCCGTGCTTGGAGATCAGGTTGTTCAGCTCCTTGAGGAACATGTTGATGTCCTTGAACTGGCGGTACACCGAGGCGAAACGGACGTAGGCGACCTCGTCCACCCTGTACAGCTGCTCCATCACCAGCTCGCCGATGACGCGGCTTTCCACCTCGGATTGGGCGGTTTTGCGCAGCTCGGTTTCCACCTCGGACACCAGGTTTTCCAGCTGCTCCATGGACACCGGGCGCTTTTCGCAGGCGCGCATGAGGCCCCGCAGAATCTTGTCCCGGCTGAATTCTTCCCGGCTGCCGTCTTTTTTGATGACCATGAGCGGCCGTTCCTCCACCATCTCGAAGGTGGTGAACCGCCGCATGCACTGCTCGCATTCCCTGCGGCGCCGAATGGATCGGTTCCCGTTGGCCGGCCGGGAATCCAGAACTTTTGATCCGTCAAAACCGCAATAAGGGCATTTCATAAAACCGCTCCCATTCCTTCCCTGACATGTTCACCGCAAAGCCGCGCATAATACGACTATCAACCGTAAGGAGGTGAACCGCAATGGCAGGATCCCGCAGCAACACGCTGGTGGTTCCCCAAGCCGCGAACGCCCTGGACCAGCTGAAATACGAAGTGGCGCAAGAGCTGGGGATTCAGTTCTCCCAAGACGGTTACCACGGCAATATGGCGACCCGCGACACCGGAGCCGTTGGCGGCAACATGGTGCGCCGCTTGGTTCAAATCGCCGAGCAACAACTGGCCGGCAGAGTCCGATAACCGCGTCTAATCGTTCATTTCCCGCATACAGGAAGCCTTGGAGCCCTGAAGCTTCAAGGCTTCTTTCGCTTGGGCCCGTCCAGGCTGCGCAGGAACTCATCCACCTGCCGTGAGGTTTCCTCCAGGGTTCCCCGGTTGTCAATGACGTAATCGGCCAGGCGTTTTTTCTCTTCGATGTCCATTTGCGCCGCAAGCCGTTTTTCCGCTTCCGCTTCCGTCAGGCCGTCGCGCTTCATCAGCCGCTCCTTCTGGATCTCGCGGGGAACGTACACGAGCAGGACGCACTCGTACTGGCGCTGCAACCCGCCCTCGAACAACAGCGGAATGTCCGCCACGATGAGGCGGTCCGGATCTTCGGAAGCCAGGGCGGCCATCCTTTCCCGCATCCGCGCGCGGATCGCCGGATGGGTGATCGCCTCCAGTTCCTTGCGCCGCGCCGGGTCGGCAAAGACGATCCCGCCCAGCTTTTTGCGGTTCAATGTTCCGTCTTCGTTCAGGATTTCGGAGCCGAAGCGGTTGACGATTTCCTGCAGGGCGGGCTCTCCGGGTTCCACGACTTCCCTGGCCACCCGGTCCGCGTCCACGATCGCCGCGCCGCGCTCCCTGAGCATGTTGGAAACGGTGCTTTTGCCCGTGGCGATGCCGCCGGTCAGGCCGATGATCATGGCAGCCTCCTTCGGAGTGCGGCAGCGTTGGCCGTTTTTTTGTTCTGTATATTCCAAAAGTTAAAGCAAAGCGGGATTTCTGTCAAAAGAGGCGCAGAAACCCCAGGACGATGAGGATAAGGCCGGGCAAGACGGACATCGTTTTTGCCCCCGTCCGCCGCCTGTCCGCCTTGCTTCCGACACGGATTCCAAGGATCAAAAATCCGGCGCCGGCCGCTCCCACCACCAGCGGGGTGATCCCCGCGGGCAAACCGATCAGCGCCGCGCCGATGCCGGCGCCAAAGGCGTCCAGCGACAGGGCCGCTCCAAGCCACACCGCTTCCCCCGGCGAAATGGCGCCGGATCGGTCGGCGTCGGCGGCGGACGGGCTGCGCAAAATATGCACGATCAGGCCAAGCGACCGGATTTCCACGCGGAGCAGCCGGACGCGGGGGAGGTTGCCCGCCGCGAAGGCGTCGTCGTTATCGCCGGCGGGTTCATCCTGTCCGGCGTGTCCCCCGTCATCCCTGTCACCGTCCCGGAGACACTGAACCAAGGACCAGCTTCCGATGCCGATCAGTATGGCGGCTCCCGCCGCGGACGCCGCCTGCGGAGTCAGGAAGCCGCCCAGGAACCGTCCGGCGGACATCGCCAGCGCCGCTGCCAGTGCGGAGCAGCCGGTGATGATCGCCACGGACAAGGCGGGAATGCGAATGCGGCGAAGCCCGTAGGCGACGCCGACGCCGAAGCCGTCCAGGCTGACGGAAAGGGCGAGCAGGGCCAGCGACAAAGCGGATGCCGACATGGGTTTTCCTCCAGGCGGGATGATGAATCGGCGCTTCAAACCGCGCCGACAACTTCATCCTATGCCGGGAGAAATTCGTTTGCCCTCCGGCGGGGCCTTCCTTCAGGCATCCTTTTCCGCACCGAGGATGCGCCGTTTGACCGCATGCATGCGGTCCTTGCGCGTCCGAGCGGAGGCGCCGGCGCCGCGCGGCGGCTTCTGGCAGACAAGGCACAGATGGGTCCCCCGGCCGCCGACCACCGTTTTGACTATGGGCGCCCCGCACCGTTCGCACGGCTGTCCCGTCCGCCCGTACGCCTTCAGCCGGTGCTGGAACATGCCCGTTTCGCCCTGTCCGTTGACATAGGACCGGACCGAGGAACCGCCCGCTTCCACGGCGGCCGCCAGCGTCTCGACGATGGCCCGGTGCAGGTTCTCGATTTCGCGCGGCTTCAGGCTTTTGGCTGTGCGTTCGGGGTGGATGCCGGCCAGATACAGGGCTTCGTCCGCGTAGATATTGCCCAGTCCGGCCACGATTTCCTGATCGAGCAAAAGAGGCTTGATCTTGCCGGTACGTCCGGACAGCGTTTCGCGAAATGCCTGCAAAGTGAATTCGTCCGACAACGGCTCAAGTCCCAGTTTGCGCAGCGGATCGCTGCGCCATTCCTCGCCGGGGTCGAACAGGTGCATCGTGCCGAACTGCCGCACGTCCCGGTAACGCAGTTCGGTTCCGTCGGTGAAATGGAACACGACGTGGGTGTGCTTCTCCTCCGGTTCTCCGGCTTGATACAGCCCGTATCTCCCTTCCATCCGCAAATGGGAAACGAGCACGAGATCATCCAGCACAAGACGCAAAAATTTGCCGCGCCTCTCCGCGCCCCGGAAGGTCCGGCCGGCCAGCGCCGCCGCGAAGCTTTCCGGATCGGCGGGCCTCAGGATCAGGCGCGGCAGTCGCACGGTCACCCGTGCGATGGTCTTGCCCGGAAGCAGCCTCGCGAGGGTCCGCCTGACCGTTTCCACTTCCGGCAGTTCCGGCATGGTTCCCACCTCCCGCTTTTTCCTCTACTTCGCCTCGTACCAGTTGCGTCCCATGTTGACGTCCACTTTCAGCGGCACGTCCAACGGCAGGGCCGTTTCCATAATTTCCGGCACCAGCTTCCGCATCGTCTCCACTTCATCTTCCGGCACTTCGAACACCAGCTCGTCGTGCACCTGCAGCAGCATCCGGCTGCGCAGGCCTTCGCGGCGGAGCGCTTCGTCCATCCGCACCATGGCCAGCTTGATGATGTCCGCGGCGGTCCCCTGGATCGGCGTGTTCATCGCGGTACGCTCGGCGAAAGAGCGCAGGTTGTAGTTGGACGAACGGATGTCCGGCAAATGGCGCCGGCGCTCCAGCAGCGTCGTCACGTACCCGTCGCGCCGCGCCTGCTCCACGATGGCGTCCATGTACCGGCGCACCCCCGAAAACACGCTGAAATAGCGCTCGATGAAATCCGCCGCTTCCTTGCGCGGGATGTTCAGGTTTTGCGCCAGTCCGAAGTCGCTGATACCGTAGACGATGCCGAAATTGACCGCCTTGGCCTGCCGGCGCATGTTCGCGTCCACCTGGTCCGCGCCGACGCCGAACACATCCATGGCCGTTTTCGTGTGGATGTCCATGTCGTTGCGGAACGCTTCCTTAAGCCGCTCGTCGCCGGAGATATGGGCCAGCACCCGCAGCTCGATCTGCGAGTAGTCGGCTGACATCATGTACCAGCCCGGTTCGGAAGGCACGAACGCCTTGCGGATCTGCCGGCCTTCCTCGAGCCGGATCGGGATGTTTTGCAGGTTCGGGTACTGGCTGCTCAGGCGTCCCGTGGCCGCCACCGTCTGGCGGAAGTAGGTGTGCACCTTGCCCGTGTCCGGACGGATTTCCTTGAGCAGGCCTTCGATGTAGGTGGACTGAAGTTTGGTCAGCTGGCGGTAGTGCAGAATGAGCCTCACGATCTCGTGATACGGTTCCAGCTTCTCCAGCACGTCGGCGTCCGTGGAGTAGCCCGTTTTCGTCTTTTTGATCACGGGAAGGCCGAGCTTGTCAAACAGCACTTCCCCGAGCTGCTTCGGCGATCCGATGTTGAATTCGTACCCCGCCAGCCGGTAGATCGCCGCCATCGTGTCCTCGATCCCGCGCTGGAATTCGCGGCCAAGCTGCTCCAGCGCCTCGGCGTCGACTTTGACGCCCTGTTTTTCCATGCCCGCCAGGATGACCGACAGCGGCTGCTCCAGCTCGTAGTAGAGGCGATGCATTCCCGCCTCTTCCAGCTTGGTCTTGAGCACCGGCGTGATGCGCCGGACGGCGTCTGCCTTGGCGGCCATATGGCCGGCCAGCGTTTCCTCCGGCGGAACGCGGAACTTGGCGCCCTTGCCGTACACCGCTTCATCTTCCGCAATCGCAGGCAAGCCGTGGCGCACCAGCAGGCCTGTTAGCGGCGGATCGGCTTCCGAGGCGTCCAGCAGATATGCCGCCAGCTGCACGTCGAAGGCGTGGCCGGACAGCCCGAGGCCGGAGCGGGTCAGCACGAGGTCGGCGCGGTGCAGATCGAAGCCGATCTTCGGCACGCCGGGATCGGCCAGCCACTTCCGAAAGCCCTCCGCTTCCGGATCCTGCAGGCGTTCGTAGGGAATGAAGAAACACCGCTTCCCGGCGGCGACGGCAATGCCCATCCCTTCCGCCTGGTGCGGATTGTCGCCGTGGGATTCGACAATCAGCGCCTCGGCGTCGGGCAGGGCGGCCTCCAGCTCCCTCCAGTCCGACGCGCCGCGGACCGTCACAAGTTCGTCGAAGGCTTTTTCCGAAGCTCCGGACGCCTTCGCCTGGGCGCCGTCCTGTCCTTCCGGCAGGAGGCGTTCCATCAGCGACCGGAAGCCCAGTTTCCGCAATACGGGAGCCAGCGTGTCCGGTTCGTATCCGTTCCAGCGGAAGTCGTTCCACGCGTGCGGAAGCGGCACTTCGCGGTAAATCGTCGCCAGTTGCTTGCTGAGCAATGCCTTGTCCCGGTTGGCCTCGATGTTTTCCCGGAGTTTCCCTTTGAGCTCGGCGGAACGCTCCAGAAGATTCTCGACCGTGCCGTATTCCGCCAGCAGTTTCAGCGCCGTCTTTTCGCCGACGCCGGGCACGCCCGGGATGTTGTCGCTGGCGTCTCCCATGAGCCCCTTCAGGTCAATGATCTGTCCCGGCGTCAGGCCGTATTTTTCCTTCACCGCGTCGGGCGTGAACCGTTCCACCTCGCTGACCCCCTTGCGGGTGAGCAGCACCGTCACCCGGTCCGAAGCCAGCTGCAAAAGGTCCTTGTCGCCGGACACCACCACGGCTTCCTTGCCCTCGCTTTCGGCCATCCGCGACACGGTGCCGATGATGTCATCCGCTTCGTAGCCTTCCAGCTCGAACTGCGCGACGCCGAAAGCCTGCAAAAGCTCCTTCAGCAGGGGGAACTGTTCCGAGAGCTCCGCCGGCGTTTTCTCGCGCCCGCCCTTGTATTCGGCGAAGGATTCGTGCCGGAACGTGTCCTTGCCCGCATCGAAGGCGACCATGATATGCGTCGGCTTTTCCTCGTCCAGCACGCGAAGCAGCATGGTCATGAATCCGTACACCGCGTTGGTATGCTGCCCCGCACTGTTCGTCAAAGGCGGCATGGCGTAAAACGCCCGATTGACGATGCTGTTGCCGTCGATGAGCATGATTTTTTCCCGGTTCCCGCTTTCGCTCAAACCCCGAACCTCCCCGCGGTCGTTGCATGATTTCATCATACCACAAAAGCGGACCGGCTCGCGGGGCAAATCGGACAAAAGCGGACGGATGAGCGCCGGTTACGGGTTGAGCTCGGAACGGATGCCCGCCACCAGGTACACGACGCTTTCGCCGATGTTGGTGGCATGGTCGGCGATGCGCTCGATGTAGCGCCCCACGAAGGCGAGCAGCATCGCCTGGCCCGTTCGCCCCGGATCGGTGGCCATGAGCGCGAACAGTTCCTGCAGGATTTGCGCGTACAGCGCGTCGACCCGATCGTCGTCCCGGGCCATCTTGTGCGCCAGATCCACGTTTTCCTCCGCGTACGCCCGGATCGATTCCAGCACCATCCCGCGGACGATGCGGGCCATCTCCGGCAGGTCGACCAGCGGCTTCATCAGCGTCTGCCCCTGCAGGCGGAGGACGGTTTTGGCGATGTCCACGGACAGGTCGCCCATCCGTTCCAGGTCGGAAGCCATCCGGAACGCGACGAGAATGCGGCGCAAATCCTTGGCCACCGGCTGCTGCGTCACGATAAGGCGGGCACCGGTGTCCGCGATCTTCTCCTCCATCCGGTTCAGCAGGGGATCCGCATCAATGATGAGCCGAGCGGCGTCCCCGTCCAGTTTTTCCAACGCCTCCATCGCGCCGCTGAGCGCGTGATCGACGTGTTCGCCCATCGCCATCAGCAGGCCGGTGAGCGTCTCCAGCCCTTCGTCCAGCTCCCTGCGTCTTGCCATTTTCCCCTTCCTTCCCGGCGCCCGGCGGTCAGCCGAATCGCCCGCTGATGTAATCTTCCGTGCGCGGATCCCGGGGATTGGAAAAAAGCCGCGTCGTTTCCGCGCATTCGATGAGCTCGCCGCCCAGGAAAAACGCGGTGCGCGTCGACACCCGCGCGGCCTGGTGCATGTTGTGCGTCACCATCACGATGGTGTACCGGCTTTTCAGCTCCTGGACGAGTTCCTCGATCTTCAGGGTGGAAATCGGGTCCAGTGCGGACGTCGCTTCGTCCATGAGGAGGATGTCCGGCTCCACCGCCAGCGCCCGGGCGATGCAGAGCCGCTGCTGCTGGCCTCCGGACAGGCTGAGCGCCGACCGTTTCAGGTGATCCTTTACCTCATCCCAAAGCGCCGCCGCCCGCAGGCTCCGCTCGACGATCTCGTCCAGCCTGCGGCGATCGCGCACGCCGTGCAGGCGCGGGCCGTAGGCCACATTGTCGTAGATCGACTTCGGAAACGGATTGGGCTGCTGGAAAACCATGCCCACCCTTTTGCGCAGCGTTTCCACGTCGACTTCGCGGGAATGGATGTCGGTGCCGGCGATCCGCACCGTTCCCTCGGCGCGGAAGCCCGGAATCAGGTCGTTCATCCGGTTGAGCGTGCGAAGCAGCGTCGATTTCCCGCACCCCGACGGCCCGATGAACGCCGTCACCGCCTTTTCCGGGATGTCCAGGGTGATTCCCCTGAGCGCGGGAAAATCGCCGTAAAACACGTTCAGATTGCGGATCTCGATGATGGTGTCCCCGCCTGTCATGGCCTTTCTCCCTTCAAATCCGGTGACGGAACTTGTTACGCAGCGCGACGGCCGCGAAATTCATGGCGAGAAGCAGAATGAGCAGCGCCATGATGCCCGCCGCGGCGAGCTCGTGGAACTCCGGCTGGGCCCGGGCGATCCAGTTGTAGATCTGGATCGGCATGACCGTGAACGGGTCCGTCAGTTTCCCGGGCAGGAACGTCACGTAGGTCAGCGCCCCGATCATGATGAGCGGCGCGGTCTCCCCGACAGCGCGGGACATGGCCAGGATGACGCCGGTCAGGATGCCGGGAAAAGCCGAAGGCAGCACCGCCCGCGAAACCGTCTGCCACTTGGTGGCTCCCAGCGCATAAGACGCATCCCGCCGGGACCGGGGCACGGCGCGGATCGCTTCCTGCGCCGCCACGATGATGACCGGCAGCACCAGCAGCGTCATCGTCAAAGCGCCCGAGATGAGACTCCGGCCCAGCGCAAACCATCGAACGAACACCGCCAACCCGAGGATGCCGTAAACGATGGACGGTACGCCCGCCAGGGTGCGGATGTTGAGCTCAATGAGGCGCGCGAAACGTCCGCGTCCCGCGTACTCCTCCAGATATACGGCGGCACCCACCCCGAGGACGAAGGCGAGCGGCGCCACGAGCAGCATCATATAGATCGTTCCGACGACGGCGGATCGCATGCCCGCCTGGGCCGCCCGGCGCGACGGATTGTTCGTGACAAGTTCCGGATTGAATCGGGCCCAGCCGTCCGTGACAATGTCGGCCATGAGCGCCGCAAGCACCAGCACGCCGATCACGGTCGAAGCCAGAAACACGAGGTGCAGCGCCCAGTCGATCCGCCTGCGCCGCACCACCCGCCGATGTTCCTCGTCCCGGAGCGTATCCGGCACACTGCCGGCGCCGGCCAGGCCGGAACCTTTTTCGTACACCGAGGGCGCCGTGGTTCCCCCGTATCTTTGGTCCATTTCAATACACCTCCCGGAACCGTTTCGCCAGGTATTGCGCCAGAATGTTCATGAGAAAAGTGATGGCAAACAGCGCCGTCCCCACGGCGAAAATGGAACCGTATTCGACGGAACCGTGCGGCGTGTCGCCCAGACTGACCTGCACGATGTAGGCGGTCATCGTCTGGATGCTTTCCAGGGGATTGGCCGTCAGTTTCGGGGTGGCTCCGGCGGCAATGGTGACAATCATCGTTTCGCCGATGGCCCGGGAAAAAGCGAGCACAAACGAAGCGACGATGCCGGAAAGCGCGGCGGGCACCACAATTTTCAGCGCCGTCTCGAAACGCGTCGCGCCGAGCGCAAAGGCGCCGTCGCGCAAGGACCGCGGCACCGCCGCCATGGCGTCCTCGCTAAGCGAACAGACCATGGGGATGATCATGACGCCGACGACGATGCCCGCGCTGAGCGCGTTGAAGACGCCCGTTTCGGGGAAAACGGCACGGATGAGGGGCGTAACGAAAGTCAGGGCAAAATATCCGTATACGATGGTGGGAACCCCGGACAGCACCTCGAGTGCCGGTTTCAGCACGGCCCGCAGGCGCCGCGGGGCATATTCGCTGAGGTAGATGGCCGCCCCGAGCCCCACGGGAATGACCGCCAGGCACGCGATCACCGTGATCAGGAGGGTCCCGGACAAAAGCGGCCAAATGCCGAAGCTGCGGGGTTCAAACAGGGGGGCCCACCGGGAGGACGCGAAAAACTCGCCCAGCGGAACCATCCGAAAAAATTTTCCTGTTTCCGTGACGAGAATGATCACGATCCCCAGCGTCGTCAAAACGGAAACGCCCGCGCACGCCGACAGGATCGCGGGAACGATCCTGTCGGCCCCAAAGCGGCGGCGTTCGTTGCAGAAACGGATCGGCGGCAACGGTTGTCGCTCCTTCCCGGTTACAGCTTGCCTTGTTCCGCGGCGTAATCCTCGTCCGGCAGCGGAATATACCCGACTTCCGCGGAAAGTTCCTTGACGTTGTCCATGTAGAAGCGCACGAAATCCTTCACTTCCGGACGCCCATAGGCGGCCCGGCTCACGTAGATGAAGATCGGCCGGGACAGAGGTGAGTAGTGACCGTTCTTGATTGTGTCGAAGGAAGGGGCGACCGGACCCGCGCCGGCGTCGACGGGCACCACTTTCAGCCGGTCCTTGTTTTCCTCGTAGTACGCGTATCCGAAAAATCCGATCGCATTTCTGTCGCCCGCGACGCCCGTCACCAGCGTGTTGTCGTCCTCGCTGAACGTGGCATCCTGGCGTACGCCTTTCTTGTCGAGGATTGCTTCGTTGAAGTAGTCGAACGTACCGGAATCCGCCCCGGGCGAATACACCCTGATCGGTTCGGCGGGGAACGTGCCGCGCACCTCGTTCCAGGTCTTTGCCGGGTTTTCCGCGTTGAAGATGCGGGCCAGCTCTTCGACCGTCAGATGGTCGACGAAGGTGTTGTCCTTGTTGACCACCACGGACAGGCCGTCAAAGGCGATTTTCAGATCGAAAAATTCGATCCCTTTCTCCTCGCAGGCGGCTTTCTCTTCGTCCTTGATGGGTCGGGAGGCGCCCGAAATGTCCGTCTCGCCGTTGCAGAAGCGCTTGAACCCGCCGCCGGTGCCGGAGACGCCAACGGTCACCCTGACGTCGGGCTGCACCTTCCCGTACTCTTCCGCCACTGCCTCCGTGATCGGATAGACGGTGGAAGAACCGTCGATCTCGATATTGCCGGACAGCGCGGCTGTGCTCGCCGGCGGAATGGAAGCCGACGCGGATTCATTTTCCGACGGCGATGGACTCGCAGGGGCCGCGCCGCCACCTTCGCCGCCGCTTCCGCCGCTGTTGCCGCCGCTGTTACCGCAGGCCGTCGCAAACGCCAGCAGCAACACGATCAGCGCTGCAAATCCTCCGCGTCCGAACCGAACAACCCGTTTCTCCACTCCGAGACCCTCCCGATCTTTTGATATACTTTCGATTTCATCGTAGCGCCGTTGTGTAAAACGATTTCGCAACATTTGTAAAGAGGATGTAAAATTTTCATGCGGCACCGGTCAGGAGTGGAGCCAAGGCGATATGTGCGAATAATCACACATATGAGCCGGCCGTTGAGGGAAACTGCGGCAATATATATGAAGAAAGGGAAACCGCGGCAACGTGAATGAAAAATCACATAAATTCCAAGGCGGTTTGAAGTAGGGGCTGAAAAATAAAGAAACCGCCGTTTAGGGCGGTGGTCCGCTTTCAATTCAACGGCGGTTTCATCTGCTGCATTTCGCAGCACGAATTCATTACAGATAAACTCACAGCTCGTCGACGCTCACCCAGGCGCCTCGTTCGATGGACAGATCGACCGCTTCCAGCACCTGCTGGCACTTTACCCCGTCATGGAACGTCGGCGCGAACGGCGCGTCCGACGCAATATGCTGCGCAAAATCGTACACGATGTGGACGAAACCGTGCTCATAGCCGATGATATGGCCCGTCGGCCACCAGTTGCCCGCGTATTTGTGCACGGGTTCCGTGGCCAGGATGCGGCGGAACCCGGCCAGCTCGGGCTCGTCGTCGCGGAAGTAAACCTCCAGCTCGTTGAGCCGCTCCAAATCCCAGCGGATGGAACCCCGGCTGCCGTGAATCTCGAAGGTGTTGGCGTTTTTGCGGCCGGTGGCGAAGCGGGTGGCGATGAACACGCCCATGGCACCGTTCTTGAAGTCGGCGAGAAATCCCGTCGCGTCGTCCACCGTCACCTCGCCTTTCGCCGTCGCCGAAGCGCGGCCAGCCAGCCCCTCGCCTTGCTCGAGCAACGGCCGCTCCTTGACAAACGTACGGTTGTGACCGACGACGCGGTCGAACTCGCCGATCAGGAAGCGGGCAAGATCGATGCAATGGGCGTTGATGTCTCCGTGCGCGCCGGAGCCGGCGATTTCCTTGCGCAGCCGCCACGCCAGCGGGGCGCCCGGGTCAACCAGCCAGTCCTGCAGGTACGTCGCCCGATAGTGGTGGATCTCCCCGATTTTGCCTTCGTCGATGATTTTCTTGGCCAGCTGCACGGCGGGCAAAAACCGGTAGTTGAAGCAAACCGCGTGCTTCACGCCGGCTTTCTCCGCCGCTTCCAGCATTTCGCGGGCGTCCGCGAGATTCAAGGCCAGCGGCTTTTCGCAAAACACGTGCTTGCCGTTTGCGATCGCGGCCAGCGCGATGTCCTTGTGCGCATCGCTCGGCGCATTGATGTCGACCATGTCGATGTCGTCGCGGGCCACGAGACGGCGCCAGTCGGTTTCCCAGCTCTCCCAGCCGAACCGGGCGGCGGCCTCCCGCACGCCCTGCTCGTCGCGCCCGCAGATCGCCTTCATGACGTAGTCGGCGTCCATGTCGAAAAACATGCCGACATCCTTGTAGGCATGGCTGTGGGCCTTGCCCATGAATTTGTATCCGACCATGCCGACCCGGATCTTCTTCCGATCGTTCACGCCCACCACATTTCCCCCGCCTTTTCGCGCAGAATAAGACCGTTCAGGAACTCCACCGCTTTGCGGAAGCCTTCGTTCACGGACATCAGGCTGTCCTCGTGCTCGATGCTGATCGCGCCGTCATAGCCGACCATGCGCAGCGTGCTGACGAAATCCTTCCAGAACTCCTCATCGTGTCCGTAGCCGACGGTGCGGAAAATCCAGGAACGGTTCAGTTCGTCGCTGTAGTGCTTCGCATCCAGCACGCCGTTCAGCGTGACGTTGCGCCGGTCCAGCTTCGTGTCCTTCGCGTGCACATGGAAAATGGCCGGGCCGAGCGCCTTGATGCATTCGATCGGGTCCATCCCCTGCCAGAACAGGTGCGACGGATCGAAGTTGACGCCGATGTTGTCCCCCGCCTCGCTGCGCAGGCGCAAGGCCGTTTCCGTGTTGTACACCAGGAAGCCCGGATGCGACTCGATGGCCACCTTCACCCCGTGTTCGCGGCAAAACGCGGATTGCTCCTTCCAGTACGGGATGGCCACCTCGTTCCATTGCCAATCCAGCACTTCCAGGTAATCCGGCGGCCATGCGCATGTTACCCAGGACGGATAGCGGGAGTTCGGCGATTCGCCCGGACAGCCGGAGAAGGTGATCACCGTGTCGACGCCCAGCTTTTGCGCCAGTTTCACGGTGGCCACGAAATCTTCATGGAAGCTTGCCGCCGTAGCTTTGTCCGGATGCAAAGGGTTGCCGTGGCAGCTCAGCGCGCTGATTGTCAGCCCGCGAGACTCCACGGCGTCGCGGATGCGCGCGATGGCGGCGGCGTCGTCCACGACTTCCCGGGCGTTGACGTGGCGGGTTCCGGGATATCCGCCCGTTCCGATCTCCACCGCCTGCACACCCGCCGATTTGACATAGTCCAGCGCTTCTTCCAAAGACCGCTCGCCGAACAGCACCAGAAAAATCCCCAGCTTCAAACGTTTTCACCCCTTCAGAAATATGTAAGTGTTTTCACAGTTTCCAAGTAATTATAACTTTGACCGATTGTCGAAGTCGAGCGAATTTCCGCGGCGTCGCCGTTTTTCTATTATTTGGCCCTTCTTGATGGCAAGCGCCGGATTGACTTACAATCAACTATATCAATACCGCGGAAAAAAGGTAGATGCATTGGAGACGAATTCTTATGCGATCTTGGCATCGGCGCCCGAGGAGCTCGTGACCATGAACTATATCGAGGAACGGATCGAGTACGAAAATCCCTTGCTTTCCCTCAAAATCTGGCGGCAGACAAGGAACCGTCCCGACTGGATCAACTGGCACTACCATCCCGAATGCGAAATTTTGCTGATCGAGTCCGGCTCACTCCAGGTGGAAGCGGGCGGGGACACGCACGTGCTTCGTCCGGGGGATTTGCTGCTGGTGGGAAGTTCGCAGCTGCATCGCGACCGCGCACGGGAGACGCCGGTTCGGTATCTCGTGCTGCAGTTCGACCTGCAATCGTTTTTCGACCAGAACACCATCCAGTTTTTGCAGTTTTTCAACGAAACGAAAACTCCGCTCAGCGCGCTGAATTACATTTTCCGCGAAAACGCATCCGTCAGGGAAGAAGCGGCAACATGCGTGCGGGAAATTTACGGGGAAATGCAGCGGAAAGAAACGGGTTACGAGATGGCCGTCAACCTGCACATCCAGCGGTTCCTGCTGCTTCTTCTGCGAAGCGACAGCCGCAGACTCCTGGCGGACCAGTACCGGGTCGAGCGGCTCCGCCTCAAGCCGGTGCTGGATTACATCGACCTTGGCATCGAAGGCCGCATCAGCGTGGAGGAAGCGTGCCGCATGGCCAACATGAGCTATTATTACTTTGTCAAGTTTTTCCGGCGGGTCATGGGCATGTCCTTTACCGAATACGTCAACTATCGGAGAATCCGCCGCGCGGAACAGCTGCTGCTGACGCGGGACATGAGCGTCGGCGAAGTTGGCGAGCGGATTGGCATGCCGAACATGGCGCATTTCTACAAAATGTTCCGGCGGTTCAACAATTGCTCCCCCAAGGAGTTTCAACGCAAGATGCTGGGTCTGGGGCGCTAGGAATTCAAGCCGGGGCGGGCAAAAAAGCGGGGGCACAGATCGTCAACGTCTCGTCACCCGCCGGAGCCGGCCGGTTTGCGGTCCACCGTCAGCTTGTACCCGATGCCGCGGATGGATTCGATCCGCACGGAATGCCGTCCCAGCTCCAATTTTTTGCGAAGCGAACTGACATGCACGTCCACGGTGCGCTGGCCGCCCGAGTATTCGAATCCCCAGACGGCGTCCATCAGGTCGTCGCGGGTCACCACGACGCCGGGCCGCTCGGCCAGATACAGCAACACCTCGAATTCTTTGGGTCTCAGCGAAATCCATTCGCCGTCCAATTGCACTTCGTACTTGTCCGGATAAATTTTCAGATCGCCCAGTTCGATCACCCGGGAATCCTTCGCTGCCGGCGTTTCGCGGAGGCTTTCGCCGCGGGCCCGGCGCAGGACCGCCGCGGTGCGAGCCAAAAGCTCCGCCACCCCGAACGGCTTGGTGACATAATCGTCGGCGCCGAGCCTCAGACCCTGCACCACTTCTTCCTCGGCGCCCCGCGCCGTCAGGATGATGACCGGCGTGCGCACCCCGTTTTCCCGCAGCTTCCGCAGCACCTCAAAGCCGCCCATTCCGGGCAGCATCAGATCGAGAAAAACGACGGCATAGTCGCCCCGAAGGGCCCGGTGCAAGCCTTCCGCGCCGTTTTCGGCCGTCTCCGTCTCATAGCCTTCCTGGGCAAGGTTGTAGGATACGAGCCGGGCGATGGTCGGTTCATCCTCGATAATGAGCACCCTGTCCGCCATTGGCGTCTTCCGCTCCTCCAGCCGGGCGCGTCCCCCGATCGGCCGAAGGCGGCGCCCGAAATGGACAATTCCCCGTCCCATCTTACCATACTTGCGGCACGGGTATGTTAACGCAGTGTTAATGAAAGCAAAAAAAGCGCCCGGACTCGGGAGTTCCCCGAACCGGGCGTTCTCGTTTCCGGCCCCGCAGGCCGTCCCGGCCTTTCCGGAACCGTCACGGCTGCAGTACCGGAAGTTCGACGATAAACCGGCTGCCGACGCCGACTTCGCTTTCCACGCCGATGGAACCGCGGTGCAGCTCCACCAGGTGTTTCACGATGGACAGGCCCAGCCCCGTGCCGCCGGAGCTGCGGGAGCGCGCCTTGTCCACCCGGTAAAAGCGTTCGAAGATGCGGGGCAGGTCCGGTTTGGGAATGCCGATCCCGGTGTCGGACACGATGATGCGGACGCGCTCTTCCCCGCCTTCTTCTGCCGGCGGAAGGCCGGAAGCGCTGACCCGCACCCGTCCGCCTTCCGGAGTGTAGTTCACGCCGTTTTGCAGCAGGTTGAGGATGATTTGGCCGAGGCGGTCCTCGTCGGCTTCGATGAACAGGCCATCCTCGGCTTCCAGTTCAAGCCGGATGTTTTTCCTGGCGGCTTCCGCCGATATGATGTCCAGCTGCCTCGCCAGAAATGGCTTCAGTTCCACCGGGGAAAACCTGAGCGGCACCTGACGCGATTCGATCCGGGACAGGTCGAGCAGGTCTTCCACCAGCCGGTTCAGGCGCACGCTCTCGTCATGGATGATGGTGAGAAAAGAACGGACCGTTTCCTCGTCCTTCACCCCTCCGGAAAGGAGGGTTTCGGCAAAGCCCTTGACGGCGGCGGCCGGGGTTTTGAGCTCGTGGGACGCGTTGGCGACAAAATCGCGGCGCATTTTCTCCAGGCGCCGGATCGCCGTCACGTCCTGCAGCACCACCAGCACGCCGGAATCGGCCGCATCGCCGTCCAGCGGCACAAGCTGCACTTCCACCCGGCGCTCTTCCGGGAAATGGAAGGCCAGTTCCCCGTGCAGCGGCTCGCGGCTTTCGCGGCCGCGGGAAATGAGCCGGGTCAGCTCGAAATGCCGCTTCATCCCCGCGTAGCTTCTCCCGACATGATCGTCGGCGTTTTCGCCGAGCAGCCGCTCCGCCTGCCGGTTGAACACGGTGACGGTGCCGTCGCCGGCGATCATGAGCACGCCGCTCGGCATGTTGTCCAGCACCGTCCTGAGCCGCGCCTCGCTCGTCCGGATCTCGTTCACCTTCTGCCGGAGGCTGTCCGCCATCGCGTTCAGGGCGCGGCCCAGCTCGCCCACCTCGTCCCGCGCGCCGGCGGGGACGCGGACGGCGTAGTCCATGGCGGCCATGCGCCCCGCGGCGGCGGTCATCCGCTCGAGGGGCCGCGTCACGCCGAGCGCCACGCGGTAGCTGACGGCGGCGGCCAGGGCGACGAGCAGGGCCAGTCCGACGCCGAGGCCCAGCCACGTGCGCGCCATGCCGCGCTCGATATCCCGGAGGCTCATGGCCAGCCGGATCACGCCCACCGTCCGGCCGCCGCCGTCCCGGACCGCCGCCGCCGCGTACATCATCCGTTCGTCGAGGCTGTCGCTGCGCCGCAGGCTGTAGCCGATGCCTTCCGCCAGGGCCTGCCGCACTTCCTCGCGGTCCAAATGGTTGTCCATCGCCGCCGGATCGCGGTCCGAATCGCCCACGACGACGCCGTCGGGGCGGATATACGTGACGCGCATCTGCGCCATCGTCTTGAACCGGACCGCCTGTTCCTGCAGCCGTTCGCACTGGCGTGCGGGGTCGTCCTCTTCCGGCCAGGGCACCGCTTCCTGCAACAAAAGCAGCTCACGGGCCATGCGGTCGCGCAGCGTGTCCAGATGCGAATTCCAGTACGACCACTGCATCCAGAGCCCCGCCGCCGCCACGGTGAGCCCGATGAGCAGCACAAACAGCGCGGTCAGCTTGAAACGGAACCGGTTCATCCCATCCACCGCGTCTTCCGTGCCGCGCCGGACGCCGGGACGCCGCGTCTCACACGAACACCGGATCCTTGAAGAGCGCGAGTTTCTCCAGCGAATCGCGCTCCACGTCGGCGTGCAGGCTGTTGCCGTGGGCGTCCATCGTCACGATGGCGGCAAAGCCTTCCACCTCGAGGTGCCACATCGCTTCCGGAATGCCGAATTCGAGGAGATCGACGCCGAGCACCTTCTTGATGCACCGCGCGTAATATTGCGCGGCGCCGCCGACGGCGTTGAGATAGACCGCGCCGTGCTCCTTCAGCGCGGCCAGCGTCCTGGCGCCCATGCCGCCCTTGCCGATGACGGCGCGCACGCCGAACTTGCGGATGATGTCGGCTTGGTAAGGCTCCTCGCGGATGCTGGTCGTCGGGCCGGCCGCCGTGATGCGCCAGCCGTCTCCGTCCTTCAGCACCACCGGGCCGCAGTGGTAGATCACGCCGCCGCGCAGGTCCACCGGCGCGTCATGGTCCATCAGGTACTTGTGCAGCGCGTCCCGTCCGGTGTGGATGACGCCGCTCAGGATGACCACGTCGCCCACGCGAAGCTGCCGGATGTCCTCTTCGGTGAGCGGCGCTTTCAGATGGAACTCCCGCTGCCCGGCGGAAGCGGCGGCGCCCGCCGCCGCGGCCGGCGCTTCCGGTTCCTCCATCTTTACCGAAGAACCTCTTTCGTACAGCCATTCCTTGATTTCGTGGGTTTTGCCGTCCAGGAGCACGCCCTGCCGGCGGAACGCCCAGCAGTTGTAAGCCACGGAGACGAAGAAGCTGGCCGGCAGTCGGTTGTAGGCGCCCACCTTGCAGCCGAGCAGCGTCACGTTGCCGCCGAAGCCCATCGTGCCGATGCCGAGCTGGTTGGCGGCCTTCATGATGTATTCTTCCAATTCGCGCAGGCGGGGATCCGGGTTGACGTCGTCCACCGGGCGAAGCAGCTGCATTTTCGCCAGTTCGTAACCGGTCGTCCGGTCGCCGCCGATGCCGACGCCGATGAAGCCGGCGCTGCACCCGTGCCCCTGCGCCTGGTAGACGGCGTGCAGGATGCACTTGCGGATGCCGTCCAGATCGCGGCCGGCCTTGCCGAGGCCTTCCAGCTCGCAGGGCAGGCTGTACTGGATGTTTTTGTTTTCGCAGCCGCCCCCCTTGAGGATCAGGCGCACTTCAATGTCGTCACGTTCCCATTGCTCGAAGTGGATGACGGGCGTGCCGGGACCCAGGTTGTCGCCGCTGTTCTGCCCCGTCAGCGAATCGACGGAGTTCGTCCGCAGCTTGCCCTCGCGGGTGGCGCGGGCGACGGCTTCGCGGATTTCCTTTTTCATGACGATCTGGTTGGCGCCCACCGGCACGTGCAGGAAAAAGGTCGGCATCCCCGTGTCCTGGCAGATCGGCGATTCCTTCTCTTCCGCCATGTCGATATTGCAGGCGATCGTGGACAGCGACAGCCCCGCCCGCGTGGCGCGGTCCTCCGCCTCCTGTGCTTCCTTCAGGGCGCGGCGCACGTCGGCCGGCAGGTTCGTCGAGGTTTCCACGATCAACCGATAAATGCTTTCACCAAAAGCGGACATGTTGCGAAGACTCCCCTCTCTGGTCTGGATGCGCTGTTGTCTTTATAATAGCATAGAGGACACGGAACGGGCCAAAACCGGATCCGAAAAAAGGAGCGAACCATGGGCCATCATTTTCTGGCTTACTTGTACCGTCTGAAATACATTAAAAGATGGACGCTGATGCGCAGCACGACGCCGGAAAACGTGGCGGAACATTCGTATCAGGTGGCCGTGCTGACGCATCTTTTGTGCAGCATCGCCAAAGAAATTTTCGGCCGCGGCGTCGACCCGGCCCGGGCGGCGGCCTGCGCGCTGTTCCACGACGCGTCGGAAGTGTTCATCGGCGACATCCCGACGCCCGTGAAGCACCACAATCCCCGCATCCTGGCCAATTTCCGGGAAATCGAAGCCATTGCGGCGGATCGGCTGCTGGCGACGGTTCCGGACGAGCTGAAGGCGACCTACGAACCGCTGCTCAAGCGCGCGCCCGACGAGCCCGAATTGTACCGCTACGTCAAGGCCGCCGACCTTTTGGACGCCTACCTCAAATGCGTCAGCGAGCTGTCCGCCGGCAACCGCGAATTCGCCATCGCCCTCCGGGAAAATGAAGAAAAGCTGCGGGCCCTCGGCATGCCCGAGGTCGACTGGTTCCTCGAGCATCTCGCGCCTTCCCTGGCCAAGACCATCGACGAAATGTCGGAAGGTTAGAAAATGCTTCCGGATCCTGCCGGAAGCCGGGCCGATCGGCAACCCGGCAGGTTGAAACATTGTCATATTTTGATCAGCTTTTTTAAAATGCCCTGCGGCTGTTGATCGATGAGCCTGGCTACTATGCCATGCGGCTTGTGTGCGAAGAACAATTCGTCCGTAGTATAAAGCCGTACGCCGCAGGCATTGCAGAAAAAAGCTGCCGTCAAGTCCCCTCCTGACACCTGGTCCAATTCTTCGTCGTTCAGCCGGTCCGCTTCGGGCGTGCGTTCTTCCGTTTCGGATGCGGCAAAGGATTTTGCGTCCTCGGACATGTCCGTCCCTCCGCATCAAAAGAAGAAAGGCTGCGGGCCCTCGGGATGCCCGTGACCGACCGGTTCCCCGGGCATCCCGCGGCTTGCGCAGCCAGGACGATCAGCGTAATATTTCAGAAGAAATATTTTTAACTTGTTTGATTCCCACATGGTGTCCATCATTTCTATGCCTTTGTGCAACAGAATCCAAAAGACAAAATATATTGCAAGTATAGCAGTAAGGAACTTCGGCACCCGGGCCCGCTCCGCCCGCAACCTTTTCCAGTGCTTTGTCGTTCAGCCGGTTCGCTTCGGGTTCACGAGCTTCGGATTTGGAAGTGTTCTTGGATTTTGCATCCCCGGCCATGTCCATTCCTCCGTTTTGGTTTGTATTTCCGCCGGCAACCGCCACAACGCCCATGCCCTGAGGGAGAAAAAAGTCTGCATGCCCGTGGCCGACCGGTTCCTCGGGCATCGCACGCTTTCCCGTGCCAAGACCATTGACGAGTTGTCGGGGAAAAAACGAAAAGTAATACTTGTTGTTCAGAACATTTTTTTCCATACTATTTTGTGGTTATAATGATCATCTTCGTTGCCTTCATGAACCATTACATTGCAATTCTCGCAGTACATCACAATATACGCAGCTCCGCCCGCAACATCTTCCAGTGCTCTGTCGTTCAGCCGATTCGCTTGGGTTTGACGCGCTTCGGATTTGGAAGCGTCGAAAGATTTCCCGTTCCCGGTCATGTCCATCCCTCCGTTTTGGATGTTTTTCCAGACTTATGCTTTTATTGTAGAACGCCTAAATTAAATGAACATAAAGAAATGTTAAAGTTTGCATAAAATTTGACGCCGGTTCCGCAAGAACCGGCGTCCTCAAACTTCCATATTCGGTTGTTGCCCGGACCCGTTCGCCGATTACCACGGGGACGCCATGATCCACAGCATCGCCGCGAAAAGCACGAGCGCGGCGTAGCCGAGCCTTTGCACGCGGGCGATGGAGTCCGAAGCGTTTTCCTGCTTGCGCGCCGCTTCCGCGATCTGTTTCAAAGGCTTTTGGATCATGCCCGATGCCGCGCCGATGAGCACAAGCAGGACGATCACGGTGATTTTCCAGCCCAGTGCGTATTCCCCCAGGGTCAACCGATACCCGCCCGAAAGAAGGAGCAGGATCAACGCGTATTGCGCGTAGCGCCCCGCCACGACCATGCCGTCCGCCAGCCCTTCCTGCGCCGGCGTCGACAGATGGCGAAGCCGTGCCGCCAGGAACGGCAATACCACATAAAATCCCGCGCAGGCCGTGCCCAGGATATGCAAGAATACCATGAGCGCCGTCACGTCTACTCCCCTCCCGCATTGCCCGTGCTTTCCTTATGGCCGGGTTCCGTTTGCCGGATGCCGGCGCGCCGTCTCAGGCTTTTTCCACGATCCGGATGACGTTGCGCACCGATTCCGCGGACTTGTCAAGAGCCGCTTTTTCCTCGGGGGTCAGGTCGATTTCCAGCACCTTTTCGATGCCGCCTCCGCCGAGCACCACCAGCACGCCCATGAACAGGTTCTCGTATCCGTATTCTCCCTGCAGATAGGCGATCACCGGCAGGATGCGCTTTTTGTCCTTCAGGATCGCCTCGGTCATCTGCACCAGCGAAGCGGCCGGCGCGTAATAGGCGCTGCCGGTGCCGAGGAGGTTCACGATTTCGCCGCCGCCGTACCGCGTCCGCTGCACGATGGCGTCAATCCGTTCCTTCGGCAGGAGCTTTTCCACCGGAATGCCGCCCACCGTCGTATAGCGGACGAGGGGCACCATGTCGTCGCCGTGCCCGCCGAGGACCACCCCGCGCACGTCTTCCACGGACACGCCCAGTTCCTGGGCAAGGAACGTGTTGTACCGGGCGGTGTCCAGCACGCCGGACTGGCCGATCACGCGGTTTTTCGGGAAACCGAGGGTCTGGTAGGCCACATAGGTCATGGCGTCCACGGGATTGGACAGCACGATGACGAACGCTTCCGGGCTGGTCTGCCGGATGTTCTCGCACACCGATTTGACGATGCCGGCGTTGGTGTGCACCAGGTCATCGCGGCTCATGCCCGGCTTGCGGGCCACGCCCGCCGTGATGATGACGACGTCGGAATCGCGCGTGTCCTCGTAGGACGAGGTGCCGATGACGTTGACGTCCACCCCTTCCACCGGGGTCGACTCCAGCATGTCCAGCGCCTTGCCCTTGGTCGGGTTTTCCAGCTGCGGAATGTCGACCAGGACGACGTCGCCCAGTTCCTTTTGCGCCAGGATGAAGGCCGTCGTGGCGCCGGTGAAGCCGGCGCCGACGACCGTGATTTTCGGCCGTTTGATGCCCATCGGATGAGCGCCTCCCGTCACATGTGCTTGATGATTTCGTCGGCGAACTGCGAGCACTTCACTTCGGTGGCGCCTTCCATCAGGCGCGCGAAGTCGTAGGTCACCGTCTTGTTGCGGATCGCCGTTTCCATGCCCTTGTAGACCAGTTCGGCCGCCTCCAGCCAGCCCAGATGCTCGAACATCATGACGCCGGACAGGATGACCGAACCCGGGTTGACGACGTCCTTGTCGGCGTATTTTGGCGCCGTGCCGTGGGTCGCTTCAAACACGGCATGTCCGGTTTTGTAGTTGATGTTCGCCCCGGGGGCGATGCCGATGCCGCCGACTTGCGCCGCAAGGGCGTCGGACAGGTAGTCGCCGTTGAGATTCAGGGTGGCGATGACGTCGAACTCCGCCGGACGGGTGAGCACCTGTTGCAGCATGATATCGGCAATGGTGTCCTTGACGATGATCTTGCCCGCCGCCACGGCTTCCTTCTGCGCCGCGTTGGCCGCCTCTTCGCCTTTTTCTTCCTTGATGCGATCATACTGGGCCCAGGTGAAGGTGACGTCGCCGTATTCCTGCTCGGCGAGCTCGTAACCCCAGTTTTTGAACGCGCCCTCGGTGAATTTCATGATGTTGCCCTTGTGCACCAGCGTCACCGATTTGCGCTTGTGCCGGATGGCGTACTCGATGGCCGCCCGGATGAGGCGCTTCGAGCCTTCTTCCGAAACCGGCTTGATGCCGATGCCGGACGTTTCCGGGAAGCGGATCTTGCGGACGCCCATTTCCTTTTGCAGGAATTCGATGACCTTGCGGACTTCCGGCGAACCTGCCGGCCATTCGATGCCCGCGTAGATGTCCTCCGTGTTTTCCCGGAAAATGGCCATGTTGACCAGATCGGGCCGCTTGACCGGAGACGGGACTCCCTCGAAATAGCGGACCGGCCGCAGGCAAACGTACAGGTCCAGCTCTTGGCGGAGCGCCACGTTGAGGGAGCGGATGCCGCCGCCCACGGGCGTCGTCAGAGGACCCTTGATGGCGATGATCAGCTCGCGAATCGCCGTCAGGGTGTCCTTCGGCAGCCACTCGCCATAGGTGTTGTAGGCCTTCTCGCCGGCGTAGACTTCGTACCAGGCGATTTTTTTGGCACCCTTGTACGCCTTTTCGACAGCCGCGTCCAGCACCCGCTTGGATGCACGCCAGATATCGCGGCCGGTTCCGTCCCCCTCGATGAACGGAATGATTGGATGGTCGGGAACGATCAGTTTACCGTCCGATCCCATGCGGATCGGCTGACCCTCGGTGGGAGGGGCGAATTTTTCCAGTTGCAGCATGTTGAACCTCCTTGCCTTTTGCGCTTCCTTAAGCAAAACCCGCGGCTCCCTAAGGAGCCGCACGGGATCAGGAACGTTCCGAAATCGGGACGTAATGCCGGCCCACGGGACCGACGTATTCGGCCCGGGGACGGATCAGCCGGTTGTCGGAGAATTGTTCCATGATATGCGCCGTCCATCCGGAGACGCGGGCCATGGCAAAAATCGGGGTGAACAGGTCCCGGGGAATTCCCAGCATCGTGTAACAGGAAGCGGAGTAAAAGTCGACGTTGGGCGGAAGCCCTTTTTCGGAGACGACCAGCTGTTCGATCTTCACGGACATTTCGTACAGGCGCATGTCGCCCTTCATTTGGCCGAGTTCGCGGGACATGCGCTGCAGATGCTTGGCCCGGGGATCGCCTTTTTTGTACACGCGATGCCCGAAGCCCATGATTTTCTCCTTGTTTTCAAACTTGCGGCGGATGTACGGCTCCACGTTATCTATGGTGCCGATTTCGTCCAGCATCGCCATCACCGCTTCGTTGGCGCCGCCGTGCAGCGGTCCCTTGAGCGCGCCGATGGCGGACACGATGCCTGAATAAATGTCGGAAAGCGTGGCCACCGTGACCCGGGCGGCAAAGGTGGACGCGTTCAGCTCATGGTCCGCGTGCAGAATGAGCGCTTTGTCCAGGGTGCGGACCGCGGTCTCTTCCGGTTCCGTGCCAAACAGCATGTAAAGGAAGTTATGCGCGACGCTGACGCCCTTCTTGGGCTTGACCGGCTCCTTCCCTTCCCGGAGGCGCGCAAACGCCGCGATCAGCGTGGGGATCTTCGCCTGCAGACGGATCGCCTTGCGCAGGTTGGCTTCGGGGCTCATGTCATCCGCGTCCGGATCGTACAGGGCCAGAGCGGACACCGCGGTGCGAAGCGCGGCCATGGGATGGACATTCTTCGGATACAGGCGAATGCTCTGAATCACCGACTCCGGAACTTCCGCTTCTTCCCCCAGCCGGCGAATCAAGTCGTCCAGTTCGGCCCGGTTCGGCAGACGGTTATGCCAAAGAAGGTAGACGACCTCTTCATAGGTAGCGTGTTCGGCCAGCTCGTCGATGTCGATGCCGCGGTAGGTGAGCGTGCTCTCGATGATTGAGCTGATCGCCGATGTCGCCGCCACGACGCCTTCCAGACCTTTTGTTGACGTCATCGCTCTCTCTCTCCTTTTTTTCTCTGTGTTTGTCCTTTGGTGCTACTGGGCTTCGTCAGGAGCTTTCGCGTCACATCCGCCGCATGGAAAAACGGGCAACAGCGATCCGCAATCGCTGACCCGTCTTTGTTTATCAGCAAATGTGACAAGGTTTCCGCATTTCACCTTCAATCATGATAAACGATTTCAGAAGGGAATGGAATCGAGCCTCGATCAAAAAGTTTTATCATCTTTATAAATTTTAGTTATTTCTTTTGAAGCCGCTTCCTTACGGGGCTTTCCCGGGTTCACCCGTTCACCCATTCTGCCAGCCTGGCGTAAAGATCGGGCGCTTCCCGGTCCAGCCTTACCGGCTTCCAGTCCCGGTTCACCCAGACGTGCCGGGTCCAGCCCCGCGCCAGCAGGTCTCCGGGAGGTTCCTCGCCGCGATATGCGATTCCGTATTGCTCCGTTTGATCACCCAGCGTGACGGCCGACAAAAACTGCACCTTGAGCGGCGTCCATTCGCCCACCGCTGTACAGACGGTCACCCAGTCGTCGTAACGGGCCGGCTTGTGAAACCGGATGTTGAGTTCCACAAGGGGAAGCACAAATCCGCGCTCTTCAATGACGCGGTATTCCACGCCCGACCTGCGCACCCATTCCGTTCGGCCGATCTCGAACCAGGTGGCGTAGTTCGCATGGTACACCACGCCCATCCGGTCCGTTTCCTCATACCGGACGCGCAGCGGATGGAGCTGCCAGACGTGCATGCTACAGCACCTTCGCCTGGCCGGAATAGATGACGCCGGTCGCCGCGTACATGGTAATTTCCATGCCGTCTTTCAGCTTCGATGGCGCGCCATCCACGCCGACGATCACCGGAATGCCGAGGTTCAGGCCGACCACCGCCGCGTGGCAGGTGATGCCGCCCGCTTCGGTGATCAGGCCGGCCGCCTTCTCGATGGCCGGCATGTATTCCTTGTCCGTCGCCGGAGCCACGAGGATCGCGCCTTCCGTCATCTTCCGGTTCGCCTCGTCGGCGGTGCGGGCCACCACCACCTTGCCGGTGGCGGACGGCGTGCCGATACCCTGGCCTTTGGCGATCAGCTCGCCGATGTTGTGGATTTTGATCAGGTTGGTCGTGCCCGAACGGCCCACCGGCACCCCGGCGGTGATGATCACCGTGTCGCCCAGCTTCACCAGGCCGGAATCCAGCGCGCCCTTGACCGCGATTTCGAACATTTCGTCGGTCGTCCTGGCGGCGTTGCAGGCCACCGGAATGACACCCCACACCAGTTGCAGGCGGCGCCGCACTTCCTCGAAGGGGGTCACCGCGATGATCGGCGCCTTCGGGCGGTATTTGGACACCATGCGCGCCGTGTAGCCGCTTTCTGTGGCGGTGACGATCGCTTTCACGTCGAGGTCGAGGGCGGAGTTGGCCACCGCCTGGCTGATTGCCTCGGTCACGGAGGTCTGCTGGGCGCCGGCCTGCTTCAGGAAAATTTCCCGGTAGCGGAGGGCCGCCTCGGCCCGTTCCGCGATCCGAGACATCATGAGGACCGATTCCACCGGATACTTGCCCGCCGCCGTTTCGCCCGACAGCATGATCGCGTCGGTGCCGTCGAAGATGGCGTTGGCCACGTCCGAAGCCTCGGCGCGGGTCGGCCGCGGGTTGCGCTGCATCGAATCCAGCATCTGCGTGGCGGTAATCACCGGTTTGCCGGCCTGGTTGCATTTTTCAATGATCCGTTTCTGCACCAGCGGCACTTCTTCCACAGGAATTTCCACGCCCAGGTCGCCGCGGGCCACCATCAGGCCGTCCGACACTTCCAGGATTTCGTCCAGGTTTTCCAGGCCCTGCTGGTTCTCGATCTTGGCGATGATCTGGATGTGGCTCGCGCCGTGGCGTTCCAGCAGCTCCCGGATTTCCAGCACGTCGCTGGCCCTCCGCACAAAGGAAGCGGCGATGAAGTCGACACCCTGCCGGATGCCGAACACGATGTCCGCCGCGTCCTTCTCCGTAATGCCGGGCAACGAAACGGCCACCCCGGGCACGTTGACGCCCTTTTTGCTCTTGATGGGACCGCTGTTTTCCACCCGGCAGTGGATCTCCGTTCCCCGGATGTCGAGCACGGTAAGCGCGATCAGACCGTCGTCGATGAGAATCGTCGAGCCGACGTCCACGTCTTCCGGCAGTCCTTTGTGCGAAACCGGGATGCGCTCCCTCGTGCCCAAAACGTCTTCGGTGGTCAGAATGACCGTCTGTCCGCGCTCCAGTTCCACCGGTTCCGTGGCCAACTTGCCCAGCCGGATCTCGGGGCCTTTCGTGTCCAGCAAAATGGCCACCGTTTTGCCGAGCTCGGCGGCCGCCTGCCGGATGTTGCGGATGCTGTTGCCGTGGGTTTCGAAATCCCCGTGGGAAAAATTGAGGCGAGCCACGTTCATGCCGGCTTCGATCAGTTTTTTGGCCATTTCCGGCGAATCGCTGGCGGGACCGATGGTGCAGACGATTTTCGTCTTGCGCATATGAGTTCCTCCGTCTAGCCTGGTTACGGCGGTATCGCTAATCGGTTGGTTTCACTCTTCGGCGGCAGGCGCCGGCGCTTCCTCGGCGAAACGGCCAATGGCGCGGAACTTGCGGTAGCGGTCTTCGATCAGCTCTTCCGGCGACATGCCAAGCAGTTCGTTCAGATGCCGCCATACCGCGTCCTTCACCGCCGCCGCCTGTTCGGCCGGATTCCGGTGGGCGCCGCCCTTCGGCTCCGGCACCACTTCGTCCACGATGCCGAACGCCTTCAGGTCCGCCGCCGTGATTTTCATATATTCCGCGGCCTGATCGGCTTTGGACGCGTCCTTCCACAGGATCGAGGCCGCTCCATTCGGGGAAATGACGGAATAGATGGCGTTTTCCAGCATGAGCACGCGGTTGCCCACCCCCAGGGCGAGCGCGCCGCCGCTGCCCCCTTCACCGATGACGACGCAGACGATGGGCACACCGAACGAGGACATTTCCATCAGATTGCGGGCGATCGCCTCGGACTGGCCGCGCTCTTCGGCGGTGTCGCCCGGATAGGCGCCCTTCGTGTCAATGAAGGTGATGATCGGACGGCGAAACTTGTCCGCCTGGCGCATGAGGCGGAGCGCCTTGCGGAATCCCTCGGGATGGGGGCTTCCGAAATACCGCCGGATGTTGTCCTTGGTATCCTTGCCCCGCTGGTGGCCGACGACCGTCACCGGAATGCCGCCCAGCCTGGCGATCCCCCCGACGATGGCCAGATCGTCGGCAAACAGGCGGTCGCCGTGCAATTCGATGAAATCGGTGAAGATATGCTCTATGTAATCCAGCGTCGTGGGCCGCTGGTGATGGCGGGCCAGCTGCAGAATCTGCGCGGCGCCCAGATTCTCGTACAGCTCGTCTTCCATCTGCCGGTACCGTTCTTCCAGCCGCGCGATCTCCTCGGTGAAATCGATCTGTTTTTCCGCGCCGAATTTTTTCAGCTCTTCGATTTTCTTGCGCATTTCGGCGAGAGGCCGCTCAAAGGGAAGTTCAGCGGTCATCGGAGGGCACTCCCTTCATCGCGTCCGCGCCGGACGCCACCGCCGCCGGAACCGGATCGTCCGCCGCTCCGGCGCCAGTCCTGGCTTCTCCTTCCGGCGCCCCTTCCGCAACCGCCTCCGCGGCGTTTTGCGCTTCATCCGCGGCAGGCTTTCGGCCCTCCCCTTCATGCGGGGCGGACCCTTCCGCGGACGACGCCCCCTCGTACAGCGAGGAGTGCATTTCAAGCAGCTTGGTCAAAAAAGCTTTCATCTCTTTCCTGTGCACCACTTTGTCCAGCTGGCCGTGCTGCAGGTTGAACTCCGCCGTCTGGAATTCGTCCGGCAGCTTCTGGCGGATCGTCTGCTCGATGACGATGCGGCCGGCAAAGCCAAACGTGGCGCCGGGCTCGGCGATATTGTAATCGCCGAGGCTGGCAAAGCTCGCGGACACGCCCCCGAGGGACGGATCGGTGAGCACGGAAATAAAGAGACCCCGCCGCTCGTGGAACTTCGCCAGGGCGGCGCTGGTCTTGGCCATTTGCATCAGGCTGAAGATGCTTTCCTGCATCCGGGCCCCGCCGGACGCGGAAAACAGGATGAGCGGCACCCGGCGCTCCATGGCCCGCTCGATGGCGCGGGTCACTTTTTCGCCCACGACGGAGCCCATGCTGCCGGTGAAAAAATCAAAGCTCATCACGCCGACCACGACGGGGTACCCGCCGATCGTTCCCTCGCCGGTCACGACGGCTTCCCTGAGGCCGGTTTTCCGTTTCTGCTGCTCCAGCTTTTCCCGGTAGCCCGGAAATTCGATGGGATCCATCGATTCCAAATGGGCGTCCAGTTCCTGCAGCTTCCCGTCATCCAGCGTGATCGCGATGCGTTCCCAGACGTTCAGCCGGAAATGATGGTTGCAGGAGGGGCAAACCTTCAGGTTTTTCTCCAGTTCCTTGGCGAGATGGATGTTGCCGCATTTCGGGCAGCGGATCATGAGCCCTTCCGGAATTTCCCGCTTCGGCCGTTCAGCCCGGAGACGCTCCGGTGGAATGGTCGCGTACTTGCGCTTTTGAAAGAGGTCCTTGAACACGGCGACACCTCACTGGGCGTAAAAATGGCGGACATTCACCCCTCCGCTGCCGTCAGGCCGGAGAATCGGAAACGGGCGCAGGTCCGCGGCGTTGGTTCGTCTCGTGCGGGATGGACACTCGGGGTCCGGCGCGGCCAGGTTATCAGGTATGCAACAGATTGTTCAGCACTTCCTGCACTTCCTGCACTTCACCGGAGGGTACCAGAATCTCGTACTGGGGTTTGGAAAGTTGTATGGGACGCACTTGCACCAAGAAGCCCTCATCCGTCAGACCCTTCTGGATTCGTTCCGCGATTTTTGCGGTTGGTGCAATGTAGATGACCGTCCACATGAAACGGCTCCCCCCACAAAAAAGGCAGAATCATGCCGGGCTGAACAAAATCATAGCACAACCGGCGGCGGACTAGCAACCAAGCGAAAACTCCGGCACGCCATGTAGAGACGGGCCTTTTTCAGTATAATGGTTACATGGCGGCAGTTTCGGACAAGACGGAGAGAGGCTGGGAGTACGCAATGAAATCGATACCGGTAAAAGCTATCGTTGACCGTTTTCAATTGGAAGTGCTGGCAAGCGGGGATCATCTGGACAGACCCGTCACCCGATCGCGCGCACACCGGCCCGGGCTGGAATTCGTCGGCTTTTTCGATTTCTTCCCCATGGAGCGGGTGCAGGTGCTCGGCAAGAAGGAAATCACCTATCTGCACCGGCAAAGCGAAGCCGACCGCGACCTGCACATCGGCAACGTCGTCAAGTACCACCCGCCCTGCTTCATCGTCACCAGCGGGCTTGGCGGTCTCGACTATCTGATGAAGCATTGCCGGCAGGAAAAGATCCCTTTGCTCAGGACGCAGGAGACGACGACGGAATTCATCGGGCGGCTGGACGCCTTTCTGATCAAGGAATTGGCGCCGGAAATGTCCATCCACGGCGTGTGCGTCAACGTTTCGGGCATCGGGGTGCTTTTGCGCGGCAAATCCGGGATCGGGAAAAGCGAGACGGCGCATACGCTGATCCGGCGCGGGCACCGGCTGGTGGCCGACGACATCGTGGTGCTGAAAAAGTTGGGGCCCCAGACGCTCATCGGCACCCACAACGGGAACACCCGGGAATTTCTCGCCCTGCGCAACGTCGGCCTGATCAACGTCGTCCGGCTGTACGGCAGAAGGGCGTTCCAGGACGAAACGAGGATCGCGCTGGACATCGAGCTGACCCCGTGGCGCGAGAACGCCCTGAACAACGAGCTGGAGCTGGAACCGAAATATACGGAATACCTGGGGGTCAAGATCCCGTACATGGAAATCCAGCTCCAGCCGGGAAGGGACGTGGCCGGGCTCGTGGAGGCGGCCGCGAACAACTGGTATTTGCGCCAACTCGGTTACAGCGCCGCGGAGGAATTCATCAAGCGGCTGGAGGAAGAGGGGTTTCAGTGAAGGCCGCGGGCTGCTATTTGACCCGGACAGCCCCTTCCCCCAGCAGCCGCTCGATCTGGCGGAACAGTTCCGGCGACGGCCGCACCCGGTGGTCGTCGCTCAGGGCCACCGTGCGGCGCTGCCGCTCGTAGTGGAGCACCACCGGCACCAGGCCGGGATGGTCCAGCAGAAGCTTCTTCAGCCGATTCAGCGCGGCCGGCCGCTCGTGCGCTTCGTCGATGCGGATATACACCCGCTGCCGCACGGATGCGGCCGGCGCCGGCGAAACGGCGCCGGGGCTGCCGGCGGGCCGCCGCTCCGCGCCCCGGGACGGGCCGCTTCCCGGAGCCGTACCGCCCGTCGGGAGCGCGCCGCCATCCGGAGCCGTGGCGCTTCGCGGGACCGCACCATTCGGCGGGACCGCGCTGCTCCGCGGGATCGCACCGTTCCCCGGGGCTGGACCGCTCCCGGGAACCCCACCGCCCGGCGGGACCACGCCGCTCCCCGAGGCCACACCGCTTCTCGGTACCGCGGCGCTCGCCGCCCCGAAACCGTTCGGCCGTGATGCCGACACACCCGCACCCCGCCCGGGGCCGCCGCCCGCGATCCGCCCCGCGGCGCGCCGCCACTGCCTGACCCGCGCTTCCGCGTCCGGAGACCCGAGCGGAATAATGTTGTCCGCCAGGAGCTTCACATCCTCGTCCCCGTGCTGCAGCTTCGCCTTCACCAGCACGAGCGCGCCTTTCCCGGCGAAGGAAGACGCTTTTTCCCACACGCCGGGGAAGACGACGAGCTCGCACCCCGACACCTTGTCCTCCAGCTCGAGAAACGCCATCGCCTGACCGTTCCTGGTGACGATCGGCTTCACCGAAAGGACCATCCCCGCCGTCACCACCGGCGACCCGTCCGGCATTTCCGGCAGGTCCGCGAGCCGGTCCGTGCCGAGCCGGTCCAGGAGCGCGCCATATTCGTCGAGGGGGTGTCCCGACAGGTACAGCCCCATCAGCTCCCGCTCCAGCTCCAGGGTCTGCGCCGCCGTGAACGGCGCCACCTCCTGCAGTTCCACTTCCCAATTGGGCGTCTCCTCGAAGCCGAACAGCTCGATCTGCAGCTCCTCGCGCTCCTTGCGCCAGGCCGCCGCCGCTTCCATCGCGTCGTCCAGCGCGGCCAGGAGCTGCGCGCGATGGCCGGGCAGCGAGTCGAGGGCTCCGGCCAGAAGCAGCGATTCGATGACCCGCTTGTTGCAGACGCGGGGATCGACCCGCCGGCACAGATCGCCCAGGCTTTCAAACGGCCTCTGGGTACGCTCGCGGATCAGATGCTCGATGGCCTGGGTGCCGACGTTCTTCACCGCCGCCAGGCCGAAGCGGATGGCCTTCGTCCCGTCCCGGAGCGTCACCGGCGAGAACAGCGCCCCGCTTTCGTTCACGTCCGGCGGCAGCACGGCGATGCCCATCCGGCGGCAGTCCTCCACGTATTCCGCCGTCTTGCGCTGGTTGCCGACCACCGCCGTCAGCATGGACGCCATGAACGCCACCGGGTGATGCGCCTTCAGGTAGGCGGTCTGGAACGCGAGCACGGCGTACGCCGCGGCGTGGGCGCGGCAGAAGCCGTAGTCCGCGAAGCGCACGATCATGTCATACACCCGGTTCGCTTCTTCCTCGCTGTATCCCTGCGCCAGACTCCCCCGCACAAAGTGCGCCCGCTGCTCGTCCAGCACCTCGCGTTTCTTTTTCCCGACGGCCCGCCGGAGCAAGTCCGCCTCGCCCAGGGAAAAGCCGGCCATCGCCGAAGCGATCTGCATGATCTGCTCCTGGTAGACGATGATACCGTAGGTATCCTTCAGGATCGGCTCCAGATCCGGATGCGGATATTCCACCGGGATTTTGCCGTGCTTGGCGGCGATGAAGCGGGGAATGAACTCCATCGGACCCGGCCGGTACAGCGCCAACACGGAGACGATGTCCTCGAAACAGGAGGGCTTCATTTCCCGGAGCACCCGGCGCATGCCGGCCGACTCCAGCTGGAAAATGCCCGTCGTCTCGCCGCGCCCGAGCAATTCGTAGGTGGCCGGATCGTCCAGCGGCACGTCGCTCCAGTCGATTTCCCGCCCGGTCGTTTGCCGCACGGTGTCCAATGTCCGCTCGATGATCGTCAGGGTGCGCAGGCCGAGAAAATCCATTTTCAGAAGCCCGATGGCTTCCAGATGCTCCATCGCGTACTGGGTGAGGGGAACGCCGCCCGTGCCTTCCTGCAGGGGGACATGGTTGGTCAGCGGCTCCGGCGAGATGACCACGCCTGCGGCGTGGGTGGAAGCGTGGCGCGGCATGCCTTCCACCCGGGCGGCCATGTCGATGAGCTTCGCCGCCCCCTCGTCCCGCTGAACCAGGGCGCGGAACTCCGGGCTGGCCTCCAGCGCCCGCCCGATGGACATGCCCGGCGCCGCCGGAATCAGCTTGGCCACCCGGTCCACCTCGCCGTACGGGATGTTCATCACGCGCCCCACGTCCCGCACGGAAGCGCGCGCCGCCATCGTGCCAAAGGTGATGATTTGCGCCACGTGGTCGGCGCCGTATTTTTCCGTCACGTAGCGGATGACCTCATCGCGCCGCTCGTCGCTGAAGTCGATGTCGATGTCGGGCATGGACACCCGCTCCGGATTCAGAAACCGCTCGAACAGCAGCTTGTGCTTGAGCGGGTCCACGTCGGTGATCCGGAGGGCGTAAGACACCAGGCTTCCGGCGGCGGACCCCCGCCCCGGCCCCGTGGCGATGCCCCTGTCGCGGGCAAACCGGACGAAATCCCAGACGATCAGAAAATAGTCGTCGTACCCCATCCGGCGGATGACGTCCAGTTCATAGTTCAGGCGCTCCAGGGCCGCTTCGCGGAATGGCGGATCCCGCCACTCGGGCGACGCTTCGTAGCGCGCCTCAAGCCCCTCCCGGCAGAGCCGCGCCAGATAGGAAGACGACGTCTCCCCTTCCGGCAGCGGACGGAACCGGGGCAGGATATGCCTTCCGAAGGGAATGTCCAGGCTGCAGCGATCGGCGATAAGGGCGGTGTTCTCCAGCGCCTGCGGCACATGGCGAAACAGGGCCGCCATCTCGCCGCCGCTTTTCAGGTACAGCTGCGTCGATTCGATTTTCATCCGGTCCGGATCGTCCAGCGTTTTCCCCGTTCCGATGCAAAGCAGGATGTCCTGCAGCGTGTGGTCCTCCTGCCGCACGTAATGGGCGTCGTTGGTGACGACGAGGGGAATGCCGGTTTCCTCCGCGAGACGCAGCAGTCCGGCCGACACCTTCCTCTGTTCGGGCATGCCGTGGTCCTGCAGCTCGAGGAAATAGTCGTCGCCGAACAATTCGCGATAGCGCAGCGCCGCCGCCTTCGCGTCGTCGTACCGGTCCCTGAGGAGCAGCTGGGACAGCTCGCCCTTGAGGCACCCGCTCAGGCAGATGAGCCCCTCGGCGTGGCGGGACAGCCCCTCGAAGTCAATCCTCGGCCGGTAGTAGTACCCTTCCAGATGGCCGATGGTGCAAAGCTTCATCAGGTTGCGGTAGCCCGCATCGTTTTTCGCCAAAAGCGTGAGATGGTAAATGGGCCGGCTTTGCCCTGCGGATTTGTCCAGGCGTGAACCGTCGGCCATGTACGCTTCCATGCCGATGATCGGTTTCACGCCGTGCTCGCGGCACGCCTTGTAAAACGCGATGGCGCCGTACATCACCCCGTGGTCGGTCAGCGCCAGCGCCTTCATGCCGTGCGCCGCGGCCTGCGCGGCCAGGTCGCGGATGCGGGACGCGCCGTCCAGCAGGCTGTATTCGCTGTGTACGTGAAGATGGACAAAATCGCGCATGGGCAAGGACCTCCGTAAGCCGATTATAGCAACAAATGTTCGCCTTTGGAAGAATCGGCGATGCCCCCTGCGAGCGGAAGCCGAAAGACGACAGGATCCTTGTCGGGCTGGCGCTGGCTATGGCCCTGCAAGGCTGCGCGGTGCGGCGCGGAACTGACAAGCCGCAAATAAGTCCGGCCGTCGGCGAGACGAAGGGGGAAATTTTCGCTGCGCCGGCCGGCCGGAGAAAGGCGGAGGATGGGCAAACCTCGACGGTTTATCGCAAAGTTTGACGCCTGAAACTTTCCAAGAGCACCAGCCGTTCGTAAGTCGCCGGCGGTGATTTGTTTCCGTTACGGCGGGGCGCTTTTTCGCGCTGGCGGGTGTTAAACCGCGGACATGCCCCATACATATGGAAAGGGATGGTTTCTCCCGGCTAGCGGAAGGCAGAACCGGAATTCCCGCAAGGAGGGGAAGCCGATGAGCCGGTTTTACGCCCAGGCCATCATGGATTTCTGCATCGCCTTCGGGGTCGTGCTCGGCGGCTCGCTGCTCGCCGGCATGGCCGCGGTGTTCCTGTGGAAAGTACCGAGCGACGAAATGCTGAACATCGCCGGCCGCATCAAAATCTGGGCGATCGTGGTCGCCGTGGGCGGCACCATCGATCCGATGCGGGTGATCGAGACCAACGTCCTCGAGGGGCATCTGTCGCCCGCGGTGCGGCAGGTGGCCTACATCCTGTGCGCGTTCCTCGGGGCGCACACGGCGGCGGAACTGGTGCAATGGATGTGCCGGCAGGGAGAGTGAAACGGGATGCGCGTGCCGCCGTTCTACCGGTACCGGAGCTGGATGCGCGGCGCCGCTTTTTTCGCGTGCGGCTGCGTCGTCGGAGCCGCGCTGTACAACGGGCTCGCCCATGACCAATACGACCGGATCGTGCGGCAGAACATCGAGCTGGCCGCGAAAGCGGAACAATACGAAAAGGACATCGAGCGTCTGAACCAGTTCAAGAGCCGCTCGTCGGTCATCAGCAGCGTGGTCGTCTATGTGGAGGAACCCCAGGGACGCGCGCCCATGGACGCTTCCTCGGAAAAGGAGCTGAAAGAACGGGTCACCCGGGACCTTTCCATTTTTCTGGGGAGAAACATCTATAACATCGGAGCCGAAGCCCAGCTGGCGCGCAATCTTCTGGAGGGGAAAATCTACGAAGGGATCGGCGACAAAGACTACCGGATCGACCTGACGACAATGCTGGTGGCGGACCGCGTGCTGCACGTCTGGATCGAGGCGAGACCGGATCTGCCCGGATGAAGGCGGCGGGCTGAAACCGCTGAAAGCCCGGTTTGCCTGCGCCTTGCCGGCCGTTGTGTTACAATGGGGGCAGCCGGACCCAAGGAGTGGTGTTCATGATCCTCGCATTGAAATGGGCGTTGCTGGCGCTGGTCGCCGTGCTGTCCGTGCTCTCCGTCTACTACGCCTTCAAATCCCGCCGCGCCGGGGAGCCTGGCATGCGCGGGCTGTATGGCGCCCGCTCGAACATCAGCATGGGATTCATGACGATCGTGATCGCATGCCTTTACATGCTCCTTTTCAGCGGCTCGACCATCCTGGTGATCGTCGTGGCGGTGCTGATTCTGTTCGGGCTCTTCCACATCTTTACCGGTTTTCGCAACCACGCTTTTTATTCCCGCAAGGACCGCTGAGGGTGGCCGCCGTCCGGGGTGTCCCTCGCCTCTACATCCCGGACGGATCCGCCGCGTGCGCGGTGAGCAGGGCCCGGGCGGCCGTTTCGCCGTTCTGCGTGATCCGGACCTCCATTTTCAGATGCCGTCTGCCGGCTTCGAACACGTCCGTCCGGATGACCACCGGATGGTCCAGGGAAACCGCCCGCAAAAAATAGGTCGTCATGTTTTCCATCATGGCTTCCTTCCGGCCCCATTCGGCGGCGGTGCGGGCCGCGGCCTGCGTCATGAGCGCCGCGAGCACCCCCTCGGACACCGTCCCGAACGCCCCCGCCATCCGCGCGTTGGGAAGTCCCGTGAAATAGACGCGCCCTTCTTCATCCCTTTCCTCGGCAAATCCGCCCCAGACCAGCGCGTCGATCGTCTCTTCCGCAGGCTGCCGGGCCGCATATTGCAGTGCGCGCAACACTTCCGCCCGGTCCAGGACGCCGATCAGCCTGCGTTTGGAATCCACCACCGGCAACAGTTCAATGCCTTCGGCCACGACGAGATGGGCCGCCGAAGCGATCGGGGTGCCCGGCGTCACCGTGGGCGGCCGGCGAACCATCAGCTTGTCCAGCGTCTGATCCGGCTCCGCGTCTTCCACATCCCTCGCCGAGACGATGCCGACCACGCGGCTCCATTCGTCCGTGACGGGAAACCGGGTCATCCCGTGTTCATCGCTGAGCCTCCGAAAATCCGCCGCCGTGGCGGATTGCTTCAAGGCGCGCACTTCCGCACCGGGGTCCAGCAAGTCGGCCACCGACATGATTTTTTGCCGGATTTGCCGCTCGTACATGGCCCGATTGATCATCGACGCCACCGTGAACGTGTCGTGCCGGCAGCTCATGATGGGCAGCCCCAGCTTGTCCGCCAGCGCGGTCACGTCGTCGGCCGTGCCGAATCCCCCGGTCACCAGCACCCCCGCGCCGTTTTCCAGCGCCAGGCGGTGGGCCTTCTCCCGGTTGCCCACGATGAGCAGGCTCCCCGCGTCGACGTAGCGCATCATGGCGTCCAGTTCCATCGCGCCGATGACGAACTTGTGCAGCGTCTTGTCCAGTCCGCTTCGACCGCCTAGCAGCCGGCCCTGCACGATGTCCAGCACTTCCGCGAAGGTCAGCATGTCCGAACGGGAGCGACGGCGTTCGATCCGGACCGTGCCGATCCGTTCCCTGGCGGCAACGTACCCGAGCGCCTCGGCTTCCTTCAGGGCGCGGTAAGCGGTTCCTTCCGACACGCCCAATTCCCGGGCCATCCGCCGCACGGACACCGCGGTGCCGACCGGCAGCGAGCGAATGTGGCGAAGCAGCCGCTCGTGTTTGGACTCGCCCGAACGCGACTGATCGGTCAACGAATGTTCCCTCCGTTTTTGGTTGCATAGTATTTGTATTAATAATACCAAAAAACCTTCTCTCCGCCTTTGGATGATCCCGGCGAAAAAGAAGGTTTCCACGCTCTCCGGCCAACCGGTATGGTCAAATTTTCAACTCCCCGAGCTTGATCAGCTCGACAACCGCCTGCGAACGCCCTTTCACATTGAGCTTTTGCATGACATTAGATATATGATTTCTGACAGTTTTTTCACTGATAAACAACTGCTGGGCGATCTCCCGGGTCGTCTTGTCCTGCACGAGAAGTTCAAACACTTCGCGTTCCCGATTCGTTAGCAGGAATTTGTTTTTGTGATCGCTGTTTCGCAACTTCCGTCACCCCTCCTTGCCCAAGATGAATGGAAACGAGGTGATGGGATACAGTCAACTTCATGATATGAAATGCTTACGGCGGTGGTGCGGGAACGCCGGAAAATAGGCAGTCCGGCAGCAAGACGGTTCACGGGGCGGAAAAAAGAAAAAAACGGGCGGCTTCAGCCGTCCGTTCCGCGTGCCGGGGTCCCGCGCATGCGTCGAGGGGTATCCGCGCCGGAATCCGCACCGAAGGTGTCGCAAAGGTGTCGAATGCGGCGGTTGCGCGGCGTTGTGCCCGCTTCGTCGCGCCCTCCGTTGCACCCTCCGTCGCGCCGGGTCAGCGGGTATTGTCCGGGGTTGGAAAGATGCGCGCGACCATGGTGTTGAATTCTTCCACGAACCCTTGAATGGGCCTTCCCTGGCCGACTTCATCCGCGATTTCCCGCATCCGCCCGTAGAAGTCCGGATTGGCGCTCACGAAAACGTTCTTCACTCCGGGAACGAGGGAGCGCACCTGATTGGCCACCTTCTCTTTCAGACCGACGGCCAGGTCGTCATCCGCATTGCCGGATCCGGCCGCCTGGCGGCTGGATTTTGCCGATTCCGTCACGGCCACGTAGGCGTTGTTGTCGGTCAGCATGACGTAGGCGGTGTTGATTTCCGGCATGCTGGCGATTTTTTCCGCCAGGAACTGGCTGAGCTCCAGCCGCGTATTGCCGTGCATGTCGGGCACAAGATTGTTGTTGTTCATCTGCCGGCCGAAGCTGCGGTTCATTTCCTGGGCGCGGTCATCGGTGAACCGGTTCGGGCGGATGTTTTTGTGCCCCAGGTCGCCCATCCGGCTGACATCCGCGCAGCCGGCCACCGCCAGCACGAAGGCCGCCAGGGAAAGAATCAGAGCCCGCGCGCGTTCAACGCGTTGCATCCGCTTGTCCTCCTTTGCGCGTTTTTCCGGCGAATTCCGCCTTTGTATAAGGTGACCGCAATGGAGATCAAGTATGAGATGCAAACGTTGCCAACCGCGCGCCGTGGCGCATCCGCCGGGGCTCGTTCGCCGGCGGCGTGCCCGAAAGCGTTGAAACCGACTGAAATGCGCCCGCGGGCATTTCGCCTGCGGTAAAGCAGTCGAAACACCGGCCACTGCCGGTCGGATGAGATCAATATAGTCGATAAAACGACTTCATTGCTTTAGCGAACACGCCGATTGCGGCCATATAGTCGAAAAAGCGACTTCAATCGGTCATGCGACGCTTTCGGCAGAGCTATATAGTCGAAAAACCGACTTCAATGCTCCTTTGGACCCGCCAGTTGCTGCAATGTAGTCGAAAAATCGACTACAAACGCGCGCCAAGCTTCCGGCACATCCGCACACATCCGCAAAAACGTCATTCGCCGGCGGCGCCTGCCGCCACCTCTGCGGCGTCCCTGCGCGCCTCTTCCAGCGCATCGGCCAGCGAACGGACAAAGGAAAAGCGCGGTCTCCAGCCGAGGGCCAATAGTCCGGACGGATCGGCCGGCGGCGGGGACGGAGCCTCCGACCGGCCGACCCGCCAACGGAGCGGCACGCGCGCCAGCCGGTCAAAAACGCGTTTCACATCGGACAGCGGACGGGCCCTTCCGGAACCGACCTCGTACGTCTCGCCTGGCCTGGCCTTGAGCAGCAACTGTTCGTAAGCCGCAACCGCGTCCCGTACGTCCAGAAAATCCCGCGTTTCCGTCAGGGAAGACAGGGCAAACGGTTCCGTGCGGCCGGCCGCGTCGGCGCCACGTTCCGCCTTGCGCTCCGCCTTCGCCGCCCAGCGGGCGATCTTGCCGCACAGCCCGTTGCTGGCGCCCGGCCCGATCAGATTGGACGGCTCCGCCACGATTACGGGCAGCCCGTACCAATGGTGCCAGGCGCGTGCGGCCAGCACCTGCAACGTTTTGCTGAACCCGTACGGGTGGGATGGCCGGGCGAGACGTTCCGGGGGGACACGCAGCATCGACCCGACCGCCAAAATCCGGCAGCCGGTGGTCCGGCGGACGCCTTCCAGCAGGTAAACAGTCGCCATCACATTGGTTTGCAGGGTGACATCGGGGGCGTGCAAGGAAGCGCGGACGTCGTTCTGCCCGGCCAGGTGCAAGACGGCGTCCGGCCGCGTCTCCTCGCAAATTCTGAGCGCCTCGCGCGGGTCCGTCAAGTCGCCGCGCAGGGTCAGCGCGGCGCCCGGAATCCGGCTGACCCCGGCGCGGGGCGAAACAAGTGCCATCACTTCCCAGCCCGCGGCGGCGAAATGCCGGCAGGCATGCCGGCCCGTAAATCCCGCCGCTCCCGTGATCAGAATCCTTCCGCCGCCGCCCATTTGCCCATCCACTCCCTGAGCTCCCGGAGCATGACGGGATAGCCCGGCGGGCGGTAGGCGAAATCGCCCCGCGTCACGGCCAGGGTGCGGTCGATGGCGGGTTCGTCCACGGGCGTGACCGTCACGTCCCGCTTGTCGAACACGTCCCGCATGAGCAGCAAGAGATCGTGTTTCGTGATCGGCTCCGGCGCGGTCAGGTGCACCAGCCCCGCCACTTCGGGGTGCCGGATCGCCCAGTCGATGGCCTTGGCAAGCTCCAGCGTCGTCACTCCGTTCCACGGCACGCGGACGTAGCCGGTGACCGTACCGAAGCTCGTCAGGAACCAGCGCATGAGCCCGATGCCGTCCGGCCGGATTTCCGGCCCGATGATGGACGTGCGGATCGTCAGGTGCCGCGGATGGTGCTTCAGTTCCCCCATCGCCTTGCTGCGGGCGTACACCGTGCTTCCGTCGGGCGGATCGTCTTCCCTGTAGCCTCCCCTCGCCCCGGAAAACACGCAGTCCGAACTGATATGGATCAACCGGGCGCCAAAGCGGTCGCACAGGTGCGCGAGCCAGTGGGGCAGCATGCCGTTGACCAGATAGGCGTCCAGGGGATGGTCCTCCGCTTCCCGGTTCAGCACGCCCACCGCGTTGACCACCACATCGGGCCGCTCCTCGAGGAGAACCCGCGCGACACTCTCCGGCCGGCGCACGTCCAGCGGAATTTCCCGCACGCCGGCCGCCGCGGACAGGGCTTCCCGTCCGGAGGACGGGGCGCACCGCACGGTGGCCACCACCTCGTGCCGGGTCGTCCGCCGAAAATACGATACCGCCATGTGTCCTGCCATGCCGCGTCCGCCAAGCACCAGCATTTTCATGGCAAAAATCCCCCGCGTTTCAGCATCTCCCTGATTTCTTCCTTGGACATCAGGGCGTCCTTCGAGCTGAAGCTGTCGAAGGCGACCCGCGGATACCCTGCGTAACGCTGCCTGAGACCGGGAATGTCCACCGTGGGCAGGATGACCAGGTAATGGTCGTCGTACACGACGGTGTTTTGGCTTTCGTATTCGGTGAGCAGAATCTCGTGGATTTTTTCGCCCGGACGCACCCCGGTTTCCACCATGTCGACCTTCCGGCCCAGCGACTCCATCAGCACTTCGGCCAAATCCGTAATGCGGCACGACGGCATCATCATGACGAAAATCTCCCCGCCGACGCTGACGGCGGACGCATGGAACAAAAGCCGGATCGCCTCCTGCAGCGTCATGAAAAACCGGGTCATCTTGAGATCCGTCACATGGACTTCTTCGCCGGCGCGAATCCGGTTCATGAACAGATGGACGACGCTGCCGCTCGTGCCGATCACGTTCCCGCCCCGCACGCAGACGAATTTCGTCGGGCCGCCGAGCAGGTTGGCGAACACGATGAGCTTTTCGCCGATGGCCTTGGTCATGCCGTAAAAATTGGCCGGATTGGCCGCCTTGTCCGTGGAAATGTACACGACGCGCTCCACGCGGTTTTCGATGGCGGCCTCGATTACGTTCTGCGTGCCGATTACATTGGTCTTGAGCGCTTCGTAGGGCTGGTCTTCACATACCGGCACATGCTTCAGGGCCGCCAGGTGAAACACGATGTCGACGCCCTGACACGCGGCGGTCAGCGCTTCCCGGTCCCGGATGTCGCCGATACGAAAGCGAAGCCGCGGATCGTCGAACACCCAGCTCATGGCCACCTGACTCGATTCGTTGCGGGAAAAAACGACGATTTCCGCCGGCCGCTGCGGCAGCAGTTGCCGGATCAGCTCATGCCCCCAGGAGCCGGTGCCCCCGGTGACCAAAATTCGCTTTCCTTCAAACATCCATGGACCCTCCAAGCAAAAAATTGGCCACTTTCCTTGACACGTCTTCGTCCAGATAGCCGTCCGGGCATTTCCATCCGGCCCGGCCCGAGACCATGACCCGCACGGCGCCCGCCACCCGCTCCGCCTTGAGGCCGGTCACGATGTTGCTGCCGCAATCCACCGTTTCCGGACGCTCCGTCGTGCGGCGGACGGTCACCGCGGGCACCCCGAGGATGCAGCATTCCTCCTGCACCGTGCCGCTGTCGGTCAGGACGCAGCGCGCGTGGCGCTCGAGCTGGACAAAATCGAAAAAGCCGAACGGTTCGTGAAACTCCACAAGCGGATGCAGCTTGATGTCCGGCATCTCGCGGAGCCGGGAACGGGTCCGCGGATGCACGCTGCAGATCAGCCGCAGCCCCTGCTCCTGGGCCACCAGCGCCAACGCGCGCATGATCTCGCGGAGCCGGTCGGGACGGTCCACGTTTTCCGCCCGGTGGATGGTGGCCAAAAGATATTCGCCGGGCCGGAGGCCCAGCCGTTCGAGTGCGGGGCTGTTTTCGATCTGCTGGCGGTAATGGAGCATGACTTCGTAGATCGGATTGCCGCATTTGAAAATCTGCCGGGGATGGAACCCTTCCCGCAGCAGGTTTTGCTTGCTGTTTTCGGTGTACGGCAGGTTGAACGAGCTGACCGCGTCGATCACCCGCCGGTTTTTTTCTTCCGGCACTTCCGGATCGAAGCAGCGGTTGCCGGCTTCCATGTGCGCCACCGGGATGCCCAGCCGCTCGGCCACGATGGCGCACAGCGCGCTGTTCGTGTCGCCCAGGACGAGCACCCGGTCGGGCCGCTCCCGCTCCAACACGTCCTCCACCGCGGCGAACATGGCGGACAGCTGGCTGCCGATCCCCGTTTTGCCCGCCGGGATGCGGACGTCCGGCTGCCGAAGCCCCAGCTGCCTATAAAAGATGTCACTCAGCTCGGGAACAAAATTTTGCCCGGTGTGCACGATCACGTGCCGTTCCGCCAATTCGTCCAGCAGCGGGGTCAGCCGGCTGAGGCGGATGATCTCCGGTCTCGTTCCCAGAATCGTCACGATGCGCAAGGGGACACCTCCTCCGTCGATTGGCCGGAACCCGGACGGTGGGCGGCCGCAGGGCCGTCAGCGGCGGGCACCGGCCTTGGTGCGGTTTCGCCACCGACGGCCCGAAGCTCTGCGGACGCCGCTTCCGATCGCCCGCCCGCGGCGCCGGCTCCGGGCGGCGGACCGTTTCCCTCCCCGGCGCCCGGTCCCCGGCCCCGCTCGGCGGCGGCCTCCGCGCCCGCGCGTCCGGCCGCTGATCCTCCGGTTTCCGCGGGACCGCATCCGGCCTCGCCGCTTCCGGTTACGGCGGCGCCGTCTGATCCGTCCGGCGGTTGCCGCCGTTTCCGGGCGCCCCGGAGCCGGCGGGACCGCCGGCAAGCCGGCGACGAACGCCTCCAGCCGGGCGCGGAACGCCGCCGGTCCGAACACCGCCTCCGCCGCGGCCGCTCCCAGCCGGCCGATCTCGATGCGGCGGGCATCGTCTGTCAGCAGGGCTTCCAGTTTGACCGCCAGCGCCGCCGCGTCGCCGACGGGCACAAGGAATTCGGCGTTGCCCGTCTCGGTCAAAATGTCCAGCAAACCGCCGGAGGCAAACGCCACCACCGGTTTTTCAAAACAAAGCCCCTCCAGGGCCGTCATTCCAAATCCTTCCGGGATCAGGCTCGGCACCGCCACCACGTCCACGGCCGGAACGATCATGTCGATCCGCTCCGTGTACGGCAGCCAGGCGATGCGGTCCCCGAGTCCCGAGTTCTCCGCCATATTGCGGCAGGCCTCGAAATAGACGGGGTCCACCGGGCTTCCCGCCACCAGCAGCCGCGCAGCCGGGTTGCGGGCGGCGACGAAAAGAAACGCCCGCATAAGTTCCCGCAGCCCTTTGTTTCCGTAAATGGTCGCCGCAAGGTACCCGATGGCCCTGACTCCTTCGTCCCAGCCGAGACGGGAGCGAAGTTCGGCGCGCGCGGCCGGCCACATGTCGGGATTCAACTCGCCACGGTCGATGTACGGCGGAAGAACGGCCGCCCGGCCGATCAGCGCCCCGGGGGGAAACGCCGCCAGCGTGGACGGCGACAGGGCGACGATCCGGTCGGCGTTCGCCGCGATGATCCCTGTCGCCAAATGCCGATGCGGCGTTTCCGCCATCGTTTCGTTCAGGCACCAGATGACCGGAATGCCGAGCCGTTTGGCCGCCAGCGCCGGCAGGGGATGCACGCAGGTGTTGACCAGCACCCAGGCGGGCCGCCTTCGCTGCAAAAATCTCAGCAAATGGCGCCATTCCGGCCTGCGCTGGAGGTGGCCGATTTCCTCGCGCACCCTGGGGGATGAAAGATACATGCCGACGGCAAGGGGTATGTTCAACACGACGGTTTCCATGCCCGCCGCCCGCGCCTGGGCGGCGATAACGCCGTCCTGCGGCACCACGAGGGTACAGCGGAAAAACCGCCGCAGCTCAAGCGCCAGACGGAGCAGCGCCTTCTCGGCTCCGGTGACCACCTGCGGATTGCACAGATGCGAGAAAACCATCATTTCCGGGAGAGCGGGCGTCATCTCCGGATCCTCACGACGCGCATGCGCGACCGCCTCCTTTGACGGGTAGTACATCATACGGGCCAGGCCATACACCCGGCGCGGCATCTGAACCCGGAACAACGGCACAAGGTTTTGGCTTTCAGCCGGGCATCACGATGTCGAGCAACAGCGAAAGACGGGAAATGTACGTATGATCGCGCATGGTCCGCTTGAGGGCGAGCAGCGCCATGTGCTGCCGTTCCTCTTCGTGTTCCAGGTAATATTCAATCTTCAAGGCGAGATCCTCCGGAGACGTGTACGTCGCAATTTCCACGCCGGGCACGTAATAGAACGCCAGGTCGTCCCGCCAGTCGGTCAGCTGCAGCGTGCCGCAGGCGGCGATTTCAAAGGTGCGCGGGTTGGGCGAAATCGCGCGGATGCCCGCCGAATTCCGGTTGAACGTCGGATCGTCATGGGCGCGGTGAACGTTGATGACCAGTTTGTGGGCGTTGTAAAAAGCGGCGGTTTGCGCCGGGGGCATCCACGAACCCGGGCCGATACGGTCCCTCCACCGCCGGTAATCCGGGAGCCGCTCCCACCACATGCCCGAGAGCCGGAACCTGCGGTGGGCCACCATCGGAAGCAGGGCGTGGAACAGGCCGACCCGGTTCCAGTACGCCGTGCCGACAAAACAAAAATCCCCCCTCAGCTCCAGCGGCGGGTTGCGCGGCCGAAACGCCTGGGGGAGCACCCCCAGCGGAAGGTGGAAAGCCCTGCAGCCCAGCTGGGCGTATAAAGGCACGCAATTCCGTTCCAGGGTGAAAACGAAATCGTAGTAGGGGGCAAGCTGGGCCGTCAGGTCGGTGTAATACGGATCGTCCGTAAACCAGATGGCCGCGCGAATCCCCGCGTCGCGGATTTTGAGCACCTGTTCCGGAGGCATGTTCATGCCGTCCAGGACGATCATCAGGTGGGGGCGGGTTTTCAGCGCAACCGCTCTGACGTCCTGATTCAGGGGATTCGCCACGATCAGCCTATCCACCATCGTCTGCAGCGTCTGGACCATACCCTCGTCGATGGCGGTATAGGGGTAGCCTTTTCCGGTCGTGACATACAGCACTCGAATCGGCCTGCGAACGGCGGGAGGGAGAGAGGCCTGCACGACGGCTTCGCAGCGGCCGTACCAATGGCCGTGCTGCCAGCCCAGCGGATAACCGTCCCTCCACCCTGCCAGAAACCGTCTGCCGCGGCGCATCGCTGCGCCGCGGCGCGATCGGGAACGCGCCATGTTGTCAGCTCCTATCCGTTGCGACTTCCGAGATATGCTTCCAACACGTCCAGCATCCCGCCGATGCGGCGGGCAAAGGTGTGATCCCGCAGCGTCCGCCGGAATCCGCGGACGGCGATCCGGTTTCGTTCTTCGTCATGGCGAAGATAGTACTCGATCTTGAAGGCCAGCTCTTCCGGGGTCTGGAAGGTGGCGATTTCGGGATTTGCCTCGTCCGGATCGTCGACGCGGAAATGCAAGGGCAGTTCGGCGCGCCGGTCCGACAGCTGGAACGCGCCGCAAGCCGCCATCTCAAACGTGCGGGGATTGACGGATTCCGCCGGCAAGTTCCGGCTGTTCCGGTTGTCTTTGTGGGCTTCCGGCGTACGGTGCAGGTTGATGACAATTTTGGCGCCGTTGTAGTACTTGACCGTTTCCGGCACTTCGGTCCAGCTCTCGCGGATGAACGGCCTGAGCATCTCGAAGCTGGCCAGCCTGCGCCAACTGAGACCGCCGATATAGACTTTCTTTCCTTTGAGCACCGGAGCGATGGCGTCAATGATCTGCACCCGGTTCAAAAAGGCGTTGCCGATGAAACACACGTCCGTCCGGTAATTTTCCGGCACCGGCATGGGCTGGTAAAGCAGCGGATGCACGGCCACCGGAAGATGGTACACGTGCGGACAGCCGATGGATTGGTACAGGGACACGCAGGTTCTTTCCGCCGTGAACACGATGTCGTAATGCGGCGCGATGGCGACCGTGTCGTCCGTGCAGTACGGGTCGTCGACAAACCAGATCGCCGTAGGAATGCCAAGGGAACGGATGGCCGCCACCTGCTGCAGGTGATTGTCCGGAAACACGTGCAGCCCGTTCAGGACCACCACCGCATCCGGCTTCAGGGCGGCGGCCGCCTCGCTCATGCGCGCCGCTTCTATAACATGGAGCTCCATGACGCTCTCCTGAAGGGCGGCTGTCGTCCCGGTGTCAATCGCTTCAAAGCCCTGCGGCACGTACATGAGCCGCAAATTCCGCCGGACCGGCGGCTGCGCCGGCAAACGGACGGCAATTCCCCTGCAGGCGCCGATACGCCAGCCGTCCATGAGTCCCAGTCTGTAGGCTTCGAACCGCCGGCGCCGAACCCGGAGTGTCCGGGCGATCCTCTTCCTTGCGGCTTGCCGCTTTGCGTTTCGCACAGGCCATCACCCGGATTCAATATATGCACCCCGGACAGGAGGGACTTGGACACCTGACCGTCCGCAACCGCCGGTTTGACGCCGTCAGAAAACACAAAAAGAGTCCGGGATCTTTCCCGGACTCAGATTGTTGACAAAGCCCCGATTTTGACGGGGCTTTCGCTGTAGTTGTATTGGCACATGCCAAAAATGGATGGAAGCTGTGGTGTCCAATCGTGAAAATGAAGAAGATCGCTGTTATCCTGCACGCTTATCCAGGATATTGGCGATCTTCTTAATGTTTTGGCAGGTGGCGGTCATCAGTACCTGCTGCAACACTTTTTCGCGTCCTCGGAAACGACAGTAGCGAAGCCCGTGGAGCTCTTTGGCATCCGCAAAGCTTCGCTCGATCGTTTGGTAACGCAGCCGGTACAAATACTTGCCCGATTTGCTCCTGCCATTGGCGCGAACCCATTCCTTGCTGGTTTGCCACACATGCCGCGTAATCACCTTTGTCTTGTTCTTCGACCGGGTGCATTCCTTGAGCATGGGGCATTGGGCGCAATGCGCAGGATCGGACTTGTATTGGCGATACCCGTGCCGGTCTGTCGTGCTGTACTTTAACTCATGTTTTTGAGGACAAATATACACATTCTTCTCTGCATCGTATTTGAATCGCCACTTGGCGATCAGTCCCTTGGTTGGCGTGAAGGCTCGTGTCCCGATCACGGCGAAGAGGTTTTTCTCGTGCAGTTTCTTGCAGATGTGCGAGGTGAAATAACCTGCATCGAGGGCGACAGCTTCCAGCGTATGTTCAAAGCCGAACTTCTTGACGATATGCTCCAAGCGATCGATGTAGGGGACGGAGTCATGGACATTACCGGGGGTGATATGTACGTCGGTAATGATGTTATACTTGTGATCGACCGTCCGATGGTCCAAGTAGAAGAAACCTTCCGGTTTGCCGTTTCGCACCATATAACCGCTGTCAGGATCGGTCGTGCTGACTTTGATCTCCTTCTGCTCCTCGTTCACCTCCTCCCGTTTTCTCAAGGGCTTTTTTCCGTTGGCTTCACGATCCAATCGGATGGCCTCATCCAATTCCGTCATATACGCCTTCGTGCTTTGGGTCACTTGTTCTCTGATAAATTTTCGCTTATTGGCATTGGCTTTCAGATGCGTGGAGTCCGTGATCAGTACCCGTCCCGCCACAAGACGGTGCTTGATGGCCAGCATGACCACTTCGTCAAAGATTTTCTGCAGCACATCTCCCGGGCGAAGACGCTCGCGGAAATAACTCAACGTGCTGTGATCCGGAACGCGGTCGGTCAGGCCGAGACCTAAAAACCATCGATACGCGACGTTGGAGTGAACCTCCATCTCCAATTGACGCTCCGAACGAATCCCAAACATGTAGCCGATAAAGAGCATCTTAAAGAGCATCACCGGGTCAGCGGAAGGTCTGCCATTATCTTCGCAGTAATAGGGACGGACCAGATTGAGGATAAAGGAGAAGTCTATGTGTTTTTGAATCTTGCGGAGAGGATGATTGGGCAATACGAGGTCTTCGATACAAACAAATTCGTATTGATTTTGCACAGTTGGGTTGTGACGAAGCACAGGATCACCACCTAATTGTAGTATAGTGATATTATACCATATTAACGCGGTGATTTGTTAAAGATATGAGAGAAAATAATAGCCTGTTGAGAGGTTTTTCAACAGGCTGAGTCCGGGATCTTTCCCGGACTCCTCTATTTTTACCCCAGGCTACCGGACCCGGTGCACGCTCCAGAAATCGTCCACCGTATCCTGAAGCCGGACGGTGACGGAGGATGTTTTCACCGCACCGTTGCTGTAGGTTGCCGTAAACACGAAGGTGTACGTGCCTTCCGGCAGCTCGTTCAATTTGACGTCTTCCGTGGAACGAAGCAAACCTTCCCAGCGCACCGCCGACCCGGTGGCCGGTGAAAGCGAATGCCGGAGCCCCCGCTCCGCCTCCGCCGTGACCGACACCGCCCTGGTGCCGGAATGCTGCGTGTCGGTCACGTCCGCCTCCAGCACGAACGCCTCCCCCGCCCAGAACCAATCCGGCGGACGCGGACGGTCCGGATATTTTTCGTTGTATCTTAGCCGGTTTTCCTCCCAGGCTTCCGTGTGCAGCACATAGCCCTGGACCCCCAAAGCCCGGACCAGGAACGTCCTGGTCTTCACCACCGCCGGCGCCTTCCCGTCGCTGACGGTCAGCCGCACGGTCCAGGTTCCCGCCGCGGAACCGTCCGCCGGCAGCCGGTAGTCCGGCCCCGGTTCACCGTAGGGATATGCCGCGGCAAAGGTCTGGTCCAGCACCTTCGCGCCTTTCGCATCGAACAGCTCAAACCGGACGCTCAGATTATCCCGTTCCCGGTCGGTCAGCTGCACGGCGCGAATCCGCACCGTATCCCCTTCATAGATGGGCATGGCTTCATCAGCCGCATCGTACGTGTACACCTTCAGATTTCCATCAGGCGGCGTATTGTTGATCACCGCGAGTTGCAACGTCTTCGTCTCGGTGTTTCCGTTCGGCGTGCGGGCGGTCCATTCAAAGGTGTACGTCCCGTCGGGGATCGGCGCCTGCGGCGTAAAGGCCGCGCTCCAGCGTTTGGCGCCCGTGCCCGCGGTCGATTCGGTCACCCCGGAAAGCGTCACCGTCTTTTGATGGGACGTTCCCTTGAACGCCGTGACCGTCACCTGGTTCGGATACTCGGTGGTGCGCGCCGTCAGGGTCACTGGATCTCCCACCGTCAGCGTGTCGACCGGAGAACCGTTTTTCTCCACGCCGGGCTGCAGGCGGATCGGCGTCAGCACGCGGACGCCGAAATCCTTGTGGACGCTCGTCCCGTTGGCCCCTATGGCCCTTACCCGGAACGTGTAATTGCCGTCCGCCGTCGTCTGCGGAATGGTAAACGTCTCGTTCGCCCAATAGATGTCGCTGCCTGTCTTCGTGCCCGTATGGTAGGGCACCGTGCGGTTGATGATGTTGCCCGTCGGATTCATCAGGAACTGCAGGTCCACGCTGTAAGGGAATCTCGTCCACAGGTCGTAGGCTTGAATTTTTTCGCCGGCCGGCACGCCGCCCGCAATCGTAAAGGCGTTGTCCACGGCTCTGAGCTCCGCCCGCAGCTGCGGCGGCGGGACGGACTGCAGCGTGAAGTCCATCACGAACGGGTCCGACCATGCGCCTTCCACGTCTTTGACCAGGTATTCCAGCTGGTACGTGCCCGGCAACAGCCGGTCCGGAATCTTGTAGTACCACTCCCCGTCTTCCGACCGGTAGTAGCGGATTTTGCGCTCCGCGATGCCCTTGTTGACCGGGTCGCTGACGTTGTGGTCCAGGTCGTAGGACTTGTCCACCCAGGTCGTATCGTAGCAGTTGCATGAGGTGTTGTAAGTCCAGTCGAGCTCGGCCAGCGCAATCGGCTTGCGGTGCGCCCGGATGACGGTGAACGATTCGTTGGACCAATACCCGTATTGCTGAAGGGCCGGGTCCGTGGACGGCTGGTCCTTCACTCTGCGGTAAACGATGTATTCCCCTGGCAAATCGAACTTGTTGTGCAGCGCCTGGCTGGACCACCCGGCGGGATCGTAGTCGGCCAAGGCAAAGGGAGCCCGTCCCATGGAGTTGTCGTAAAAGTTCTCATGATGGACATACATCGTCTGCCGCTGCACGATCGGGTCGTTTTCCGGGTCCGTTTCGTCCGTAAGCAGCTGGAACGTTTCCCCTACGAGAACCGTCTGCGAGGCCGAAGGCGGGCTTTGTCCTGCGATCCACGCAAAGGCCTGATCGATGAGCGTACGGATGTCCTCGCCCTGGTTACGGATGAAATGGTCATGTTCGGTCTGGTTCCGGATGCCGGGCGCGCCGATCAGGATGATTTTTCCGTCGGAAAGCCCCTTTACCTTGTTGAAATCGGCAAGCTCGCTGATGGTTCCGTCGGAGACATATATGAGATATTTGTCCGCGACGGCGCGCACATACGGATTCTGATAGGGCTGGCGGACATCCTTGTAAATCGTGCCCGAATAGGTGCCGTACCAGTTGCTGACCCAGCGGACGTCGGATACCCATACCTGCTTGTAGGTGGGAGGCACCCATACTTCTTTGTAGGTGGTCGGCACCCACACCGTGTACTCCACTGTTTTGTAGTAAGGCGTGGAAGTGGAGTGTGTACACGCTCCCGGATGATCGTACCAAACCCCGTTCTCGCCGTAACCTTGGCACCACAACTCCTGACGATACCGGGTTTCCCAGTGTCCGGGCACATCGACGACCGTCTCCCAGTGTCCGGGAACATCCACCACCGTTTCCCAATGGCCGAAATCGTGCCAGTAGCCATTGTCCGTTGCCGAAACGCGACTCAGCGTTCCGCAATAGCCGCCTTCACAATGGTTGTAGGTGGCGGGAGGATAACTGCTGCCCGTATTGACCACCTTGGAAGCCGCTTGGGAATAGGTGTAAGTGTGCATGTCCATAATGTATACAGGATTTTCTTTAATATATTTTTGTTCCGATAAACACCCCGATGTCCTGAAGAACCGCATAACCACGCGGTTTTTCAGGCTTTTTAGTTTTTGCGGAAATGGTGTTGTGACCCCCATTGTTCCCATACGTCCGTGGTCAATATGTGGTCACGGGTGAAAAACCCGGCCAACACGGCCGGGGCTCGTCCATTTATGTAAAGGCTTGCAATTGTACCAATAATAGAATCTGGCGGGACACTTTCAGCGGCAGCTATCCGCCATGACGGCCAGACCAACACGGCGCTGCCTGGAGCAGGAAAACGTTCGGGATCAACGAGTACGACGTCACCGACACGAATCCGGCCAAAGTCATTCTGAGAGCGGAAGAAAAATGCTGCCATGCGTGTCCCGTCCTTTCTTGATTTTATGTTTCCGCTAATCGACTTTTCGGAATTTTCCGCTATTCTATGTAGGGGGAACTACCCATTTTCTCTTTCTCTATTGTTCCTTTCTTCCCACCTCTTTCGCATCACCCAAAGCCACTCGTACCCAGGCACGCACCGTTCTCAACGCCTACAAACGAATACCCGCGGCCCGCCGTCCCGGCTCCAGCGCGGGCGCATGTCTACGCGGCACTCGCAGACGGGGGTGCTGATCATGGCCATCACCTTTACGCGAACTATTGTTCTCATATTATACGGCGGACAGTCTGGCCGGGGCAAGACGAAAAGTTCACAATTTGTTCGCCTTTTGTTCGCTTGTACTATACAACTGTTTACGCTATATTAGAATCAGAAAGAGCCGACAGCCGACACAAGGGCGGCGGGCGAAAGGATGATCCCCATGTTCGACAAAAAGTACAATTACCGAGTGTGGTTGGAGGAGGAAGTCTTGGACAAGCTGGGGCTGGAAGACTTGATTCTCACCGATTCCCTTTTCGTCTTCATTGAGAAGGGAAAAGTCGAAGGCGTGTATGACGGCGGAAAGATTCGGGATTTGCGCGTGTCCGTCGAAGAAATCGCGGATTTGGTTGAGAAATACGATCTCGTATGGGAGCGTGCCGAGGACACCGAGGTTTAGGGGCTACGGCCCTGACGGTCGCGGGAAGCCGCGAAAATAAAGAAAATAAAAGGAAGGATGATTGATGATGAAGAAGTGGTATGTTGATGAAGTTTTCGTCCGGGAGGGCCGCACCTACGACCGCGGCTACCACATCGTGGTGGATGGTGACAGCGCTCGGATCGAATGGCGCGAGCCGATTGCCGGCGGCGATACGCACGTGTTCCCGCTGTCGGAATGCTCCCACGAGAACGGCGATCCGATCCTGCCGGAAGACGGAGAACTGCTCGGCGAACTGGTGGAAGTCTCTGCCGAGCGCATCGACGTCCGCGAAAACTTCCCCAACCGCGACGAGGCATATGCGCTTCTTCGTGGCGAAGACGGTCGGTACGCTTTCGCGTGGGGGCCGGAATATCCCTATGCGGATACGGTCCCGGTGCAGGATGTGAAGGACGGCGAATCCGGAATCGAGTGGTACGACAGCGAAGATGCCGCCCGCACAGCCATGAACCGGGCCGTCGAAGCGTGGGCAGACATCCGGGGAAACTGACCCCGCCCCTCGAACTTATTGGTGCTCAGGAGTTCGCCCGGCTCCTCGGCACCACCCAGCAGAACGTCAGTCTGGCTGGGCAGCGGGCGCTTAAGCCCACCTACCGTGGGAAGTTTCCCCGGCCGGACGCTGTGTTCGAGGGGCGGCCGCTGTGGCGGAAAGACCGGGCGGAGGCGTTCGCCAGGGATTATCAGAAAAAATAAAAGTTCACAATTTGTTCGCCTTTTGTTCGCTTGTATGATACAAGCTAACAGGGTATAATTAAACCAGAAAGAACGAAATGGAGGAATGAAACAGTGGCAAAAGCCAAAGTGATCTCGGAATATTATCGGCTGGTGGACGCCAAGCGCGATCTCCTGAAAGTTTTTGAGCCGAACACCTCGTGGAAAGATATGTACTGGGAAGCTCTCCGCGCCATCAAAGAAAAAGATTACGCAGCCGTATACATCCAGCGTGTCACCAAATGGATCGCGAATGTCGAGGATTTGACCGACGAAGACCGTGAAAGCTTTGCGTTTTTGCTGCTCCCTGTCGACCAGACGGAGGGATCGTTTGAGGGCGAAAGCATCACGGGTGAGTACGCAGTCAACATCCCGCAGCACATGCCGGTGGAGCTGAGCAGGTATCACCCGGTGAGCGGCTGGCTGATTCCGGATGAGATCGATGTCTGAATTTCCCCCTGCTTGAAGAGTACCCCAAAGCAAAAAATCCCCCGCCTGGCCGTGCGGCTGGGCGGGGGTTTCGGTTTATTTCAGCGCACGATACAGCATCGTCCAGACCTCTTCCCGCGTCACTGTATCTTTGGGGCGAGTGCCGTCCGTGATGCCGCGGCTAACCGCCCACTCACGCGCTTCCCGGGCCCACGCCGATACTTCATCGGCAGGAGGGACAGGCGGACTCAGATGCTCCCGCACAGCCGCCAGAAACGCCTCCCAGCCGCCTTTCCGTGCGCGGATAATGTGCGGACAATTCTTTCCGCTCCATTTGTTGTGCTGGACAACAGATTCAATGGGGAGATTCAGTCGCTTCAACAGATACGCCACAAGCCAAGCAGCGTTTGCTTCCGCCTTCGCGCGGTCCCCATCCGAGTTTTCGCAAATCTCGATGGCGACGCTGGACGTGTTACCAGGTCCGTTGGAACCATCCCCGGCGTGCCATCCCACTTCATCAAGAGGAAGATGCTGGACGATGTTTCGATCATCCACCGTGAAGTGCCAACTGGCCGGGCGGTTGGCGGCATCGTCGCCTTTCAGGTACTTGGCGTGCATGAGCGCGTCCGCGCCCTTCGCCGGGTTTGCGGTGTCGTGGATGGTGATGTATTTCGGTCCGGTCAGTTTGGCCCCGGGGCGGTTCCGGCGACCGGCCGGGATAAAGTCCTGGATGATGTTCACTTCGCGTCACCTTCCGACTTTCCACGCAGCACTTCCACCGCCCGCTGAATCGTAGCCGGGATGGGTACGCCGATCCGGCCGAGGTTTTCAGTAATGCTCAAAAGCTCGTTGGCCAAATAGAAAAAGATCGCCGCATCTCGGAACAGGTGGGCGTCACCGAGCGCTGTATCCACCAAGTGCGCCACGGCCACAATGGCGAAGATGGCGACCTTTTTCGGGATGCCCCACAGGCCGACTTCGGACGACAGTTTCCCTTCTTTCCCGGCCGCCACCACGCCCGTGATGTAGTCCAACACGACAAACGTGAGCAGGATTGACAGCAACGACGACCACCCCCCAAACAAATAAGAGGCGGCCGCGCCCCCTACAGCTACGATGGTTTTCGTTACGTTTTCCACGGTAACACCTCCAATAATAAAGGCCCCGCTTATGCGGAGCCTTATCCAGCAGTAACCGAAATTGCGCCAGCGTCAGTTACAGTCACTTTATACCTTGTACCGTTTGGTGAGGCTAAAAAGAAACCCTCGAAGCATCCGTTTGCTGTTGTGACGCTTGTTCTCCTGGTTTTTCCTTCTGCATCATTATCGAAAACACGAACATTTGAGCACGTTCCAGTTACTTCGATTCCATTTCTATTTTGATTTCCTGACGCTGCCATGATTACACGATTGTGGGCGACGATTCCATTTGCGGCGGATGCACCACAAGTAATTCCATTATACGTGTCATCTGTTTCTGTTCCAGGTTCAATAATCTTGTTGTTTTCAACAGAGAATTCTTCGGTAAATGCAACATGAATGCCTATTCTCCCGCATCTATTTATGACGTTATCTTTGATGTTAACACCTTTCGTATATCCCTTAAACCGATATTGCGTGTCTGGCTCGGTAACAGTAATCGCATTTCGAACTGTATCATTGAAACTATTACTGTTGATATTAACCGAGCTTCCGTACCAAACCACGACTCCGTTTTGGACGTTTTTGAACGTGTTGTTGCTTATATGGGCATTGTGTACGAATCGAAGTTGAACGCAGTTTGACGATCCAGGGCTATCAAGTTCAAAAACATTCCCCGTAATGATGATGTTTTGGGCTTTTGCATTTTCGTAAGAATAGACGTCTATACATTCGCCCGCAATATTTTTGAAGAAATTGTTTCTGATGATGTAATTTTTTCCTGCTTGTGGAATCCCTTCGTCATGTACCCCATTTCCATCTGCCTGCGAAAAACGTACTGCATCCTGACAATTTATAAATTTGTTGTTTTCGATGATAACATCATTGTACTTCATCGGTCGAACCGCGACATAAGTCAAACCATCAAAATAGTTCCCGATAACCTTAATGCCTTCATTGTATTCATCCTTTACTCTGGAATGATGGCCAATACCCGTCGCCCATGCCTGCGTTCCTGGCGTTTCACTTGCGCCAAAATAGCAATTCCTAACCGTAATATTTAAACATGGGGTGGCGTCGAAAGGACCGAATTGTCCGAACCCTTCAGATGTGTGTTCTTGGATTTGTATTGCTTCGGAATATTCTCTTCCGCCTGTATTGATAAAACCAACGAAACGGCAATTTTCAATGATCACATCCCGACATGCACACAAGTCGATGGCGTGATAATCAACCACATCTCTAAACTCGACATTTCGAATGATAATATTGGCACCTCTTGCAATCCCAAAAGCATCAAACGATTCAGGGAAATTAGTTACATTTCCATCCCAAATACCGCCATCAATGACGATATTTCCGTGTCCGCTGTAACCTGGGTATTCTGCGCCTTGATCTCCATTTGTCAAAAACATCCCGGAATGATTGCGGATAAGTCGTGTTCCTGGTTCAATGATAAATCTGGTGTTTTTGTAAATCCGAAGCAGCGATCCGAGTTTGTATTCGCCAAATGGTACAAAAACAGTACCGCCACCATTGTCACGGACGGCATTGAACGCATCTTGGAATGCGGGGGCGGAATCTGCGACACCCGTTTTGTCAGCGCCCTTTTCAACGACGCTAACAGCGAAATCGGAAACTTTTATACTCAATTCATCCAATACAGCCTTATCCGCAGCACTCATCAACCCGCCTTCCGCCGTAGTCGCGTTCGGAATCGGGTCGGACCCAAACTCGGTATGTGCGCTGCCGTGCGCTCCGGGTGTCGCGGTACCGGTCGCGGTTACGGTTACGGTCTTTGTGTTTGGATTCTCGCTGATCGTGATCCCCGTACCACCAGCGATATTGAGGGTGTCGTCCTTTGTGCTCGCTGTGAGTCCATTCACCCGTGCAAATGCACGGTCGGCCTTCTCATCCAGTTCAGTGTTGATGGCATCAACTTCGGCTTGTATGGTATCGAATCCGGTGTTGATCTTCGTATATTCGTCCTTGATTTTGTTGCTACCAACCAAATTTGCATAGCGGTTAGCCATTCTTACCACCCTTTTCAATTTGTTTCAGTCGCTTTTCAATCGCTTCTGCCACTCCGCGAAGGATCGCCTCTTCCTGACCGGGATGGTATGGGATGAGCGCTGAGATAACCGCGCATACCTCGGGAACCGGATGCATCGGGTCAAGTTCGACGCGGACGATAGGTTGGACGTGGGCCATGTGACCAACTCCTTTGAGCAAATGAAAAGACGCCCCGCATGGGAGCGCCCAAGCAGGAATATTTTTCATCATGGCGAACTATTACGAAAGTTGGAGGGATCGCCATGAAGGTTGTTCTTCGGCATTACGCATCCGGTCATGAGATCAGATGCAAAAAGGGATTTTCGTGGACAACGCTGTTCTTTGGTTTCTTTGTTCCGCTTCTGCGCGGTGACCTAAAGTGGTTCTTCATCATGTTTATAACCAACGCCATTGTTGGGTTTGTGACGCTTGGGTTTGGATTGATCGTTTCGTGGATCGTTTTTGCAGCTATTTATAACGGCAGATACATCAGCGATCTGGGCAAAAAGGGTTACATTGAAGTACATGACCGCGCACCACCAAACGACCGTCTGCCGCCCGGCGAATACCGTATTAGGCCAGAAGGAAGGCCGTTTTTGTAAAAACGAAGACGCCCGTTTGTGGGCGTCATTTTTGTTGTTGGGCTTGTAGTTGTTCCTTAAATCTTTTCAATCTTTCTAAAAGCTCTTCGGCCTCGCGTTTCTTTTGCCGAAGCTCCTCGATTTTTTCGGGAGAACCGCCGGACGACATGAACATGTTGATCGACATTTCTATTGCCTTAATACCCGTCTCTTGCCCGGCAATGGCTTCATCTATATTGTCAAGCGTATAGTAAAATTCCGGCTCTTGCGCGGGCTGCGCGGGCGTTTCGGCGGGCATCTGTGTTTGCACTTGCTCACCTTCTTTCCGCTCTGTTTTTGACTCAAAAACAACCGTCTTGTTTTGGAATTTCACGTCATAGCCAATTGCTTCTCCGACCGCTCTGAGTGGAGCGTAACTGGTGCCATCAATGGCAACGGCATTAACCGAAAGCCGTTCCCCGTCAACGATAATAGGGTATTCTACCTGCACCTTTTTCCCGACCATAGATATTTGATCGGCGGCAGCGAAGGCCGGGAGCGCGAGGAGAAAACCAACAAGAAGACCGGAAACGAATTTCTTCACCTTTCCGTTCCCCTTCCATGTGTCATTTTTCTCCAATATACCACATGAAAGGGTGACTTATCCACCTAGCGCTGCTATCCTCGCACTTAACGCGTCCAAGTCTTGTTGCAGCGTTCGCCCAGTTATGCTATTCAAGAGCGCCGCCCACGACGGAACGTAAACATATCCGTTCGCGAACAGGTTGATATGGTTTGAAGAAAAGATAAAATACTGGTTTCCTGAAACGAACGCGGCGCCGGTAACGGACCCGTTATAGGACCGTAGAGCCGGAGCATTCGATTCAGAGACGGGGACAATTTCAGTATAGTTATTAGTTCCAAGCGACGCTCTGATTCGATTGGCGGATGCCGACATTTCCACACGCGGGAGGGTTGGGCCAGTAGCAATATACGCACCATAAATTTCGCCACCGTTGATGACGACGCCGTTGATCTCGCCGCCATTGATTTGCGCCCCGTTGATGACGCCGCCGATAATCGTCCCGGCCTGAATTGTGCCGCTGAACACCCCGTCTGCGCCCTCAAGTGTGCCGGTAAACTTCCACCGTCTGTTCGGTACGTCAAACCACAGCGCATCTTCTCCGTCTGCGCGGAAGCGGAATTCATCGGCATTAAGGACGACTTCGGCAAGTCCGTCGCTACGGCCGACTTTCAGGCCGTAATCGGGCGAAATGGACACACCGTAGTAAGTTTTGCCTTGTTTCACGGCGTTCCTGTTCAGCCTGTTCATCGCGTCGGTAAGCGTGCCTTGAACCGGGAATTCTGACTGTTGCTCCGATTTCGACGGGGCTTCCAACGTCATCGCCAGACCGCCGCGGAATGACATGCGCTGATGCAAAATGATCGTCTGGTACTTGCGGATGCCGTCCCAAGGGAAGTCCGCATCCTCCCAAAGGATGTCCGCGTCGATCCACGTCATTGATTCGTCGCGCTCGAACTGGATCACGTCGCCCGGCTCAAGTTGCGGGTATCCGCGTATGTCCATCTCCAACGGGGCGTATGCAAACCCGTTCAGCGCAGCGAGAAGGTTGTCCGCGATTGCTTGGGTGGCGAATGGGCAATCCACATACAGCGTATGGTCTTCGTCGCCTGTTCCCGCCTCATAGGCAAGGTCGTCGTCCGGATCGTAAACCACCACGACGCGGGAATACGACTTAACCGGGTTGGTGAGGCGTGCTCGGATATAATCGGATGGCGTCATCTCGAATACCGGTGATTCAGTCGCCGAAAACCGCTTGAACCGAATCACGCCATCTCGCCCCGCATAGACGGAAGCGGCGTTTGCTGCGGCGATAAAGCCCATCACCTGACGGCATGTGTAACCGGTCGGAGCGGCGGGAACCATGTACGACAGATCGATGATGACGCTGGAGTCATATGTGTAGCCAAGCTGGGTGCATATCTCGTCCCACACTGCCCGCATGGTGGCCGGATATGTCAGCGACGACACATATGGCGTATTGGCGAACATCAGCTTGTCATAGCATGTATATTCCCACGTATTGTTGATCTTCTCGCGGGTATCAACATAGAATTCGCCCAACGGCACCCAGTCCGTCATTCCATCGTGCAGATAGTCATCGATCCCGGATATATCTGTAATGCCATCGGCCGAGAGAGCAACATACGGCACGACTTTGGCGTTGGTCGGGATCTCGGCGTTGGTGCGAAGACGAATCACCAACTTGGACACGATCGCGGTCCCGATTTCGAATTCATCTCCGCTGACCAGGCTCTCCTCGATCTCAAAGTCGATGATTTTGTCCCGGCCATATTCCACGCCGTTAATATCCGCCTTGATGTGCCAGTTACGGAAAGGATAGCGAGAAAGATAATAAACTGCGGGGTCGATCATGCCAGAAGGCGTACCGAAAAAGTCAGTGAAAAGAAGTACCGCGTCATCGTTTTCGTTGTACGATTTTGTCGCGTCCAGTTGGTAGTTTTCGTCTCTCCCCACCTGTTCGTTCCAAAAGTGAACGAGTGCCAATGTATCACCTCCCGGCCGCTGTTAAACTATCGAACTTCGTTAGTTTAATATCTCTTGATCCCGCAACCATGCGAAGTACAGTTTCAACCCTTCGCTTGCGGTTGCATCGATCATTTCTTGCGCGGTTGTATATTGACTGAAATTCGCATTTAAAAAGTCGATGCTTATCGTCCCTGAAAGCCACTGTCCATCTTCTGTCCGGGCTGCGAAAGGGTTATAGGCTTCACCCGGAGCGACTTCATCAAGAATCTCATAAAAGTTCATGTCACTACCCCCTTACATGTCCATACACATCAAGAGTAGCGATTCTACGATCAACAGTGTCCTCGTTTTTAACTGAGATATTTGCCCTCTGTGTGATAACCGAGACGGGTGCGAACACTTTATGTGCATCCCCAATTTCGGTCAGCTCCTGAACAACGGCGGTTGAATCTCTTGAATTGCGCCAATGCACACGTATCTTATGTGGCCATAGGATGCTATGCATAATAAAGATGCCTGATATGTGCGTGTACTTAGATAAATCGACGTTTGAATATACAGTTGCACTGCTCCCTGCAGTAACAACGACATCACGCGACAATGTAAAATCCACAGCTGGTTCAACATTACTCCCCGTTAGTTGAACATTCAGGGCGTTAGCAGCATCGTTCCACACATCGGTGAGGATCGTCCGCAGCCGCTTTACAATGGCAATAAGAGATCCGTTTCCAGTCGCCTCTGCGTCTGCCTGCGCACCAAGCGCTGCCTCCACGCCGTAAAGGTAGCCCTCCAACGCCTTAAGTCGCGCCAGAGCCGTGTTGGCTGTTGGGTTGGCCGATACTTCGCCAAGGCGATCGACAACGGCCTTGAGCCGATCGGCCAGAGTATTGGCCGTTGGTGTGGCGGACACTTCCCCCACAGCCGCAGCGATGGTTTGCAGAACCGATTTGACTTCGGCGTCATTTACATTCATTTTGCCGCTCGATACAGCATTGGCAACGGTTTGCAGGTAGTTTTTGAAATCACCGATTGTTACGATCGACATGTTGATCCTCCTTAACGTTCTGTTAGGGTTAGTTGGAGACTTTTCCACCATGTCACACCGTTCCGCGTGAACGCAATCGGCGCTTCCCGGTTGCCGACATAGAACACCCGCGTCTCAATCTTTCCGCTCATGCTGTCCGGGTAAGTAAACTCGAAAAACGGCGCTTCCATCATTTGAAGAATGGCGGAAATGTCTTCCCACCGCAGCGCGTTCCACGACATCTGAATTTGCCTTTTTACCGCGATTCGGTCGCGTGAAAGGGTGCCGTCAGCGGTGCGCGTGGTGGTTTCGGCGTTGTCCAAGTCCATGACGGTTACTTGAAATTCTGCCGGGTAAATCGGCAACTCAACCCCATTGATAGCGAGATACACCAGACGACACCCCCTCACAGATGAAGCGGATTCCGACCGCGACGAATCTCATCGTTCATATAATCCACAGAAGCGCGACCTATATCATTTCGGCTGATTGTCACCGGGCGATTGGCTGTTTCGCGGATCGCCTGAACGATGCGTTGCAACCAGATGATTTCCTCGTCGTTGTCACCGACCATCTCTTGCAATTCCGAAAGCGGCGCGATAACTTCTGGGTTCGCGCTCGCGCCGGCATATTCGCCGATCATCGCCAGCGTCGGCCCACGAACGATACCGCCGGACGCAAACTGCGGGACCGGGATGCGGATATTTTTGAGTTGCTTCAGCAGGTCGTCTAGCCATGCTGCCCCACGAGCAGCACCGCCAGCCCCGGCCAGTCCGCCGATGATGGAAAGGCCGGCCCGGTTCTCCGGTTTGTTGGCTTCACGTTCCAGCAAGTCTCCGATGTTTCGTGCGGTTTCCCCACTGAAAATCGTTTGGAACGTCCTTTTCCACTGTTCAGTATCAAGCAATGGGTTTTCTTTTCTAGCGGGCCCTGTCATCCCAAAAGCGGCACTGAACCTATTCCATGCCGCGATAGCCTCATCGATCTTCGCTATGATCGGACTCAGTTTTTCATTCGCCGTCTTGCGCATGCTTTCCAAACTGGATTGCCAAGAGTTTCTGACATCTTGTATTTGTAACTTTACCAAAAGCAGAGAAACTTTAACGGCATCCCATACCTTATCCCAAGCCGTCCGTTTAGTTTGCAACTGGGTTTGCATGTCCGTCAATGAATTGTTCCACGCAGTATTAGTTTGAGATAGTGGGACCCTGACGCTGGCCACGGAATTACTAACTGCTGCCCATTCCGAAGCAACAGTCGGACGAAACGTTACCAAACTGACTAGCATGTTCGCAAGCGTCGTTCGCCAGTTCTCCTGCAAAACCATTGAATTCGATTGTGATTGGGCGAGCGTTTCTTGCCACATTTGAGACCACTGTTGATTCATTGCTGCAGTTCCCGCTTGGGTTTGAACCTGCAGATCGTTCATCATGTTGGCCCAGCTCAAATTGACACCGGCGGCCATGCTCGGAACGAGGACTTCATTTAGGTTCGTCGCAAGCTGGTTCCAACGAATGATTACGTTCGCCAATCCTGTCGCTGTCTGCGCCTGCAAGTCCGCCCACCATTGCGCCATACGAGCCTTTGTCTCAGCAATCATTCCGTTAATCGTATTGACGACGGCCGTCGCCACAGCGCCAAGCCCAGCATCAGGAGGATGCGGCGGGTCGAATTCAATGCGCCAGCGTCTGGTCAGTTCCGGCGGGAATTCGGGTAAATCGATCCTTCCTCGTCCACCGCCACCGGGCGTGAATCCACCCTGCGATCCGCCACCAGCGCCACCGCCGCCAGTACCACCGCCGACACCAGAACCGAATCCGATGAGATTCAGCCGGTCAAATGCGGCGAGTTCACCCCGCGCCTTCCGGGCAGACGTAGCAAGATCATCATACGCCCGTCCTTGGTCAATGACGGCGTCGGTGTACTGCTGCGTCCCTCGCGTGCGCTCGTCATAGTCCCACCCGCGAAGCCAATAGATAAACCGCGCCAATTCCTCAGTCACAACCGCAAGCGCTTCGGCCAGACGGATCAGCGCCGGGAGAACAGCGTCCCAAATCGGAAGGAACGCTTGTGACAAGTTGAGTTTTATTTGTTTAAGCTGCTCCGTCAGCAGCGTTTGTTTCGTCATTACGTTTTGTTGCAGTTCGTTTCCGTAGCGCGCATAGGCTTGCTCAAGGATCGCGGCTAGGCGGATTTGTTGCTGCACTCGGAAGTCAAGCTGATTCCAATGCTTCCCGTTAGCAAAGCGCCGGAACGCCTCTGTGCTTTCGATCATGGCGACGTTGACAAAAATACCGAGGTCTTCGATAGCCTCGGTGTTTCCGAGCAAACCGGACCTGATGCGCTCTTGTACGTCCTCGATTGTCCGGCCCGTCGCTGATGCTACAACGCGTGTGGCATGAACAAGGTCTTGCGTTTGCCGTCCGATTTCGCGCGTATCGGATATAAACGATGAAAGGAGTGTACCGTATGTCGCCCCCATATTTGCTGCCGTTGATGCGGCAAGACCTTGCGACCGCGCCCACTGCATGAATTCATAGGAACTACCGCGAAGTTGCATGTTCAGGCGCATCAAATCCGCTTCAAACTGCACCGCCGGTTGGCTGGCTTTTGCAATCGCCGCGATTGCAGCAGCGGCAGCAGCGGCAACAACTCCAAGCCCAATTCCAAGCGGACCAAGAGCGGCCGCAGCGCCACCGGCCGCAGCACCAAGCCCACGAAGACTGGCAGCAGCGCCGGAAAGAGCGGGAGTTAACCCGCCCAACGCTGTCACGACGCCGCCGATGCCTCTTGCGCCACGTATTTGGGAGAGAGAGGAAGAAACAGATCGGCTGAGTTCACGGAATTGGGTATTGAGTTGGCCCAAGCCGCGGCGGCCGCTGATTTCGTCCAAATTCTTTTGTGTGTCTCGTTTGAAGCGAGCAACTTCACGCGTGGCGCCTTGCAGCGCTTGTCGCGCTGCAGAATAGTCGGCCCCCACGCGAATTAACAGGTTACGTACGACCGCCATCTCGTTTCCCCTCCCTCGACAACTGTTTGTTCAGACTTTTCACTATCGCAAACATCTCTTCCGGCGTCTGTTGCTTCTGACGGCGCACTTTTATTTCATCCAGCACCTTTTTCAGCGGCGGCATGCGCTTCACGCGCTGCCAGTAGGCCGTAAGATATGCTTGTGTAAGCATCTGCCGATATTGGATTGCCATGCTCTCGTTGTACGCTTCGACCCTCAACATCAGCTCGTGCGGCGTCATTTCGTTGTACTCGTGAAGGCTGACACCGCATGCGAACGCGACTTTCAGGCTTTCGTTCCAGTCGAAGCGGCTTTTTCCGGCTCCCGAGCCGGTTGAGACTGGTTTCCCTCAGCATCACCGGGTTTCACGCCAAATGCTGCCAAAAACGCAGTCTGCACCGCGTCGATGATGTGCTTGTAATTCGGTGCCTGGTCAAGCAGTTGCTCCATATCCGAAAGCTGGATCGAATCATCGTTCAACCCGCAATAAACCATCTTCTCGATGATGTCGAAATCAGCAAAACCGTCGCGCTCGATATCCTCGAGGGATTTTCCGGTCAGCGCAACGAGCTTTTTCAATGCCTTGTGTCCGTAACGGAGTTCACGGGGTTTATCCAGTTGGATGATAACGATATCGCTCATAAAGACTTATCCTCCTTATAAATTGGCCCGGAGCCGAAGCCCCGGGCCGTTTCATTAAGCATGAACGACGATGACTTCGTACGTTACCGGCGCCTTTCCTTCCTCGTTAGCGACGATCGTAAGCTTGCGGCTATTTGCTGCATCGAACAGAATCGCGCCAGACGGCTGACCGCTGACCAAGTTTTCTTGGAAGTCGCCATCCACATACAGTTTCAGCGTGTGGTTGGCCGCCGTGGCCGTCACGGTGACAGAAGGATCGGTAACGCCGTCGAACGTATAGAAATACGTTGCCGGATCAAAGGCGGGCGACAGCACACCACCGGTGCCGGATACCGACAGCGCAGACAGACCTGCGCTGGGTTGCGTAACCAGAACGGGTTTTCCGCTGACTTTGATCGTCGCCTCAAACGTGAGCAATTCTTCAAGTTCGGCATTGCCACCCGTAAACCCGGTCACTACGCCGCGGAATTGCCATGACGCGCCAAACTCAGCCGGGAAAATGATCTGGAAGTCGGTTTCCTCCCCGGACTCAAATGCCGCATCAAGGGCAAGTTGTCCGGCGTCGCCGGGTTCGAAATAACCAGAAATGGTCACTTCGCCCCCGTCTTTGAAACCCCCAGTAAACGTGCGGTATCCGCCGTCCGAATCAAGTGTCGTCGTATCCAGCGTATCTGCCGTCTTCGGCGGCGCACCGATCGACGTGAGGCCCGCAACGGCATTCAGACCGATCATGAGTTTCGTACCAACAGAACGTCTTGCCAATTCGATCACCCCTCAAAATAAGCTGAAAATTCCACCACGCACCGGTAAAGCGCCGGTTCGCTTTCGTACATCTCAACCGGATGTTGAAATGTGATTTCCTCGATGAACGGCCCGCCTGTACCGATTTTCCGCCCTTCGAAGCCAATAAGAAGGGCGATCACCTGTTTCGTGATCGCCTTCATATCGCTGTACTTTTTGGCTATGATGTTGAGTTCTGCCTGAACCTCTTTGCTGTTGAGATGCCCGCCAAGCGTCTTATCGCGCAAACCCTCGCTGCTGGCGTAAATCAGGTACGGGACACCACCAGAAGCGGTTGCTTCCGGCGCGGTGAGCGGGTATATACGATTTTCCAGCGCCGCAATGGATTTCAACTCTTGCACAAGTGCCGGTTCAAAATCCACCCGCATCACCTTCCCTTCCGCAAGGCTTTGTCCACTTCTTTGCCGGCCACCTCAAGAACACGCCTTTCAATCTGATTCGCGTTCTCGTCGATCGCTCGACGCAGGAAGCGATAGCCCGGAACATATCCGCCGTCACGAGTGAGAAAGCCGTATTCCTGCGACGCCGGGTAATAGTACCGCTTGCCATCTTTGGTCGTCTTAACAAAGATGTCGTTCTTGGCCGGGTCCATCATCACGTCATAGACCGCCTTGCCGCGAACACGGGTTTTCTCTCGCTTCAGGATGATGCCGTCTCGCAATTCCCCCGTATCAACCGGAGCATTTGCACGTGCCGCTTTCAACACAATCTGACCACCGGCACGCGCCGACTTCGTTGCCGCCGTTTGCGGGACTTTGCCGAGTTCTCGGAACGCGCATTCGAGTTCCTTCATGCCGATGATTTCACTTTTTCGAGCCATCGCCACTCACTCCATTGCCGCGCAAACCAGCTCAACGATTTCCCCGTTGCGCTCATAGGTGCGGGTGACATCATATACCTTGTCACCGTATTTCAGGCGAAGCTCGCCATCATAATCGACCATACGCACCTCGAACATGATTTCAGCTTTCATGCCAGCGGCTAGCGCTTGATAAAACTCACTTTGACGCACGGACTTTTTGTTTGCGAATACCTCTCGTTCAACGTAGGTTTCGATCGGCTCGTTATATTCGTTATAGTCCATGACGATTTTCAGGAGTTTCACGGTATCACGCCACATCATGGCGTTTCACCAGCCGGCGTGTACTCGGTCGAAAGCGTAAGGTGCGCTTTGATCATGTCGTAAGCGCGTTGCAGTCGTTCCGCATCGGGATTGTCAAGCCCGAAGTTCGCTTTGCAATAGGTGATAACGGCCCTCTTTATCAGCGCATCGGGGTCGTCGGCATCAGCTTTCGCGGGGTCCACTCCCGATAGTTTGAGGTCAGCGCGGGCCGCAGCGATCAAATCGTCAATTTCAGAATCAAAGGCGCTGCTGGTAATGCGCAGCGCCAGCTTCACATCATCCAACAGCGCCATCGGTCTTCACCTTCCGCGTTTTTCTTGTGGATTCCGGGGGAGGCTCGATTTCCTCCCCCAGATACCCATTTTCACGCAGAAAGTTGATCCGGTCCGGGTCGTCGTGTTCGTAAACGTCACCGGGATAATACCGGACTTTCCGGTATTTGTCCTTGAATTCGCGGATCACCTCATAACGCATCAGGAATCACCCGTCGGTTATACGCCGTCGTCTTTCTTGACGCGCAGGAACCCGTTTTTCGCGGTGACGTTGCCGCCGACGAACACGCTGCCCTTGTGCGCGATCATGCCTTGCTTGAACTTATAGTCCGTGGAACGTTGTACTTCCACGTCGGAGAAGATCGCCAGTGTATAGTTCGACAGCGGGCCATAGGCCATGCAGAAAGCGCCAGCCGGCGTGTTCGGGTCCGAGATAGCGGCGCAAGCGCTATTGATGATGAACGGAACGCCGTTGATCGTGCCGGTATTGCCGCGGTTCACAACCTCATAGACTTTCCGGTCTTGAGAATCGCGGAGCATTGCGAATGCCTGCAGGTCCTTCTTGTTGAGGATCAGCACCGCGACGTCCTCCACGTCTTCCTCGCCGCCGAACGAATAAATGATTTCGTCCAGCGTGTCCTTCGTGATGCCGGAAATTTCGAGGTCCGTCGCCGGGTCGATGGCCGTGGCGGCCGCGGAAAAGATGCCGGCCAAATGGTTCGTGGAGCCGTCGCCCACAAGGATTTCTTTCGTGATCTTCTTCCGCAGCGCGACCGTGATTCCATTCATGACGACAGAATCATAGTCGGCAGCCGGGAGTCTCAGCACTTCTTCGGAGTCTTCGGCATACGCCGTCACTTTAGATTTGTTGATGACGGCATAGCCGAAGGTCGGTTCGGCGTCGGTGTAGTCGGCACCTTCAGCCGTATATCCGCCTTCACCGTAACCGATCAGGTACGGTTGGCGGAACGTCTCGCCGCCCGGGAGCGAAATCCTGTTCACGCGGTCGATCAAGCTCGACACTTCGTTGAACGTCGGCTTGATGTCGGTCGCGTCGTGCCGCGGCAGAATGATATTGGAGGCCCCTACCGTCACGGAACGGCTTTCCTTGAGCGCTTTTCCGCGTTCCTCACGCGCTTTGCGCTCTTCCTTTTTCGGGTCTTCTTTCAGCGGGTTTTCAGCCCCGGGGAATTGCCGCTGCTCTACTTCTTGGGCGGTTTTAATGCCCTCCAGCAACGTTTTGCGGCGCTCGATTTGTTCCTTCTCCTTGTCCAGTTCGCGCAGTTCCTTTTCAAGCGCGTCCAAATCGCATTCCTGACCGCTTTCCAGAATCTTGCGGATTTCCTTTTTGCGTTGTTCGATTTCTTGCAGACGATTCACTTTCACCATCTCCCTTTTGGAATTACAAAAATGTTTTCAGAATCAATCTCCGACGCAAATTGGCAGCCTCCGCCGCCTTGCGCTCCTTCTCGATCTCCATCTCGAAGAAGCTCCTTGCCGAGATAGATGTCGTATCGTAAGCCGGGGTATCCACCGCGGCGACATCCCAAATTTTTTTGATGCGCTTGATGATTCGCGTGCGGGTTGAACGATCATATTCGTCCCCATCATCCGCGACGGTAAAAGCAAAAGACATCTTGTCGATGTCCCCGCGTTTGATCAGCGTATAGAGGTCGCGTCCAGCCGTGGTGTCGGCCAGTTTCGCCCGAATAAAAAGGCCCTTGTCATCCGGAATAAGTTCAAGCGTCTTATTCCTGGTTCGGGCCATGATCATAACGCTGTCGCTATGGTTGTACTTGAAGGGCACATCCCGCAAGTCCGCCTCTCGAAGCGCCCCGGGGTCAATGATTTCGCGGTATTCTTGGCCGAAAAAATCAAATACAGCCGGCTCGTTGAAACGGATCGCATAACCCTCAACGATCATTTCATCATCCGGCGGATAGGGCGCTGCCCGCACTTCCATCAGGCGGTATTCTTTGTTCGGTTTTACCATCCTCTCACCCCCGTTATATTGCTTCATGCAAACAGCAAAGCGCTGCTTTTCGTCCGGGAAATCTTCCACCATGAGGTCGTTGGACATGCAGCGCTGGATGAATTTTTCTTGAGATTCGCCATCAAGCGGCACCGGCATCGGCATCTCCATCGCCTCCGTTCACTGGCTCCGTCTTGACTTCCGCAGTATCCAGTCGGCGGATGGGCTTGTCCCCACCCTCGATCGGCGCCATGTTGAATGCCTCGCGCCATTCGTTCGGCGTCAACGCCCCGCGGTCCACCATTTCGCGGAGTTCCAGTTTGGTTTTGGTGCTTGTGTATTGCAACCGGTTCGCCTCGAAGATGATCGCATTCCCGAAACCACGTTCGCGGTCGGTGAAAACCTTCGCCGTCAGTTCCAACGAAAGCTGAATTGCAATCGGCTCAATGACGGACTCATAAAAGGCGTTCCACTCATCCTCGGTATAGTTCGATTTGACGATTTTCTCGTTGACACCAAAATAGGAATATACCTTGTCCTTTATCTGAGCCATTTGCTTATCGTCGATCATCTTTGGGTCGCTATTTAGCGGAATATAATCCGCTTTAGCGTCAGTCGCTGCCACACCGCCATTGTTCGCAATATCGAGGTAATCCTTTACAAAATCATCGCGCTGTTTTTTCAGGTCTTCCGGTTTCAGCATTTGCGTGAACTTCAGAATACCACGAAGAAAAGCGGATGATTTGACCGCATTCGCTATGCCCTGGTCCGTCGTGCTGATGAGTTCAAGCGTCGGCGTGAGCGCCCGGTCCGAAGTCTCCCCGAAAAGATCGTTGCGGTAGAAAAAGCGACGCAGATGCGCGATCTGGTCATACGGCAAAACCACCGATTGGCCCCCGAGAAACCGGAATCTAACATTCGGCATCGTCTGCCCGCGAGGCGGTTCCAAAAATTCCACCACGGATGCCGGGATCGGATAGAATCCGCGAACCATTGCGCCGGTCTCGTCCCAATCGATGAAGATAAACGCATTGTTTTGCAAATACAGGAGCGTGACGACTTTATACAGAAAATCGTATGCGCTCATGTACGGATTAGGACGGACAGAAAGCAATCGCTCAATATGCGATTTCATTTCCTGAACGCCGTCAGCCGTGACCCGGATATGCTTGGGTTTCAACTTCGCGGCATTCCGGGCAATCGCATCGACGGCCGCCCGCACCACGTCGCTGTCGTAGGCGTCACCGGAAAAGGGGCTGAATGTAGGGTTGAATCCATTCAGCATCCGCAGCAATGTCTGCTGTTTTTCGCTCGGCCTCGTTTTCCCGCCGAAAATCATCTCGAAAAGCGATCGTTTTTGTTTCAAGCCATCACCCCCTCAAATGAGCGCACGGTAATCGTCCATGTGGTTAAAAAGCACAGTGTAGGCGATAAGCAAAGAGACAGCGCCGTCGATGCGCTGCCTCTGGTTCTGCCCCTTCACGGGCCGGATATTGTCATTGTCATCACGCTTGACGCTAACATTCGTAAGATTCCACTTTAGGATCGGATGATTTCCATAGTTGATCCGTTTCGCGGCCAGGTCAGCCGCAAGCTCCTTCATCGGTTGGCTGAGCGTTTGGGCGCCTTGCCGGACGACTTCCATCCGGAACCCGTGTGCCTCCATTTCGTCGACCCAATATTTTGAGTTCCATGGGTCATACCCGATCCAGACCGGATGGATGCTGTATTCCCGCACCATCCGGAGAAACCAAGCCGTGACGTCGCTATACCGGACCTTATTCCCTTCGCAAAGTGTCAACAGACCGCGGTCTGCCCATTTGTCGTAAGGGATCTTGTCTTCGCGCACCCGCTGCTCTACCACATCCGCCGGCAGGAAATATTGCTGCAGGCAATAGATCTTTTCACTGCCAGGTTTCATGATGAGCAGCGTCGCGCACGTCAAGTCAGTCGTGCTAGACAGGTCGGCGCCGCCAACGGCGTAGGTGTCGCGGATGTCGTCCATCGTGAATGTCTCTTCATTGTTGACCTGGTCGAACGTGAGCCACGTCCCCGCCACCGTGTCCCGGAGATTGAAATCCTTCGTGAGCACGGTCGGCATAAAATCCGGATCGTTCTTCGCCCGCTCCACGTTCGCCGCAAGCTCATTATAATCCTTGATCGTGCCCAGACCCGGATTGGCTTTTTCCCACATCCGGAAGTCTGTCCATTCGGACCTGTCGTCCAGCTCGTAGATGAACGCCAGAAACCGCTCGTCCTCGACGATCCCGTCCAGCACATTACAGGCATATTCATAGATGCTGTCATAGATGCACTCCCGCACAAAGCCGGCTGTCGTGATCATGTCGAGCAACGGCTGCTCCCGGGCCGTCATGGCCTGCTTGATCACGTCGTACAGGTTGCGGTCCTTGATTGCATGCAGCTCGTCCATGATGGCATAGTGTACGTTGAGGCCATCAAGGCTGTTGCTGTCGCTGGCGAGCGGCTCGAATTTCGAGAACGTCACCGGAAAGTACAGGTCCGTCTTGCGTTTTTTTATGTGCTTCGACAGCGCCGGGGATTGGGTGACCATATTGTGCGCCTCGGTCCAGACGATCCGCGCCTGGTCCTTCTTCGTTGCAACACTGTAGACCTCTGCGCCGCCCTCACCATCGGCCAACAACATATAGTTTCCGAGCGCCGCCTTTTCCGTCGACTTCCCATTCTTGCGGCCGACGATCATTAGCACCTCACGCGCCCGGCGAAGCCCTGTTTCCCGGTGTACGAATCCATATACAGCTTGAATCTTGGCCTTTTGGAATAACTCAAGGCGGACTGGCTTGCCGGCCCATTTCCCCTTACTGTGTTTGCAGAACCGTTCGATGAACTCGATTGGACGGTTTGCTTTCTCCAAATCAAAAACCCACGGATCACGCGGGTTCTCGAGTTCTTCGACCAGCTTCTGGTATTGCTGTTTAAGCCGCCTGCACGCCTGAATCTCCCCGGACTGTATTTTGTTCCAATATTCGAGGATGTAGTTAGTCATTTCCCGGCACCCTTAACGAAGCTCATAAGCTCATCTTCGGTTGATTTATTTTTCGCTTCGTCGGGGAGAAGATCGAACAGCGCTTTGCAAACGGCAGCATAGTTGCGAACCATCGTGTTGTATGTCTTCGCAGCAGGGTGTTCGCGCAGCATGCGCTGCTTCCCCTGCTCGAACATCTCAACCGGGCCATCCTCGTTCATGATCTCCTGCAATTCCTGGAGCGTAGCAACCATGAACGCGGCTTGTGATTTCAAACCTTCGGCCAACTTCTGCTTATCAGGAGGCAGGTTCTTGAATATCTTATCAAGTTTGGCCAACTCTTTTTTTCTCAGCTTTTCTTTTTGCTCTTTATCCATTAGTTTTCACCACCAATCTAACCCCCCTCGTGCGCGAATCTTGTTCCGGGGTTTTTGTGGGTGGTGCGCGCGGTGTCAATCGCAGGCCCGCCTTTCAGAGACAGGGGGGGCTACCGCGGCACCAAATCCCCGTTTTCGTCGAACTTCAGCCCGCGAACGGTTACGCCGGTGCCTAAATGCTCCTCGTTGTGACACTCCTGACATAGCAGTTCCAAGTTGTCAAAGTTAAGCGTGACGTTTGGGTCATTGATGTTTTGTGGCGTCAAATAGACTTTGTGGTGGACAATCTTCCCTGGACCGCCGCACCGTTCACATATCCCATGCTTGGCAATAAAAAAGGCCCTTCGGCATTGTTTCCATGCCTTTGACCGGTAGAACGCTTCTGCAAATTCTCTCGCCACTTTAGATCACGTCGTCATCAAACCTCAGCCTGTCATTATGCATCTTCGCCCAACGCAACGCTTTCGGTATGTCCATGTGCCCGTTACCGTAGCAAGTCACGACGACGATGGTTTTTCCGTTTACCTCGCGCACCCACCAACTATTGAGTGCACGGAACAAGTAATAAGGCGGCTTGTCCAACTTAATTTCGGACTTAAGCCGCCTGATAAGTTCGTTCCGGTCAATCTCTTCTACTCGCCGGCAATATTGTTCATGTGCGTGCTTTGTGACGACAAGATCATACATTGCTCCCCTCTCCCTGTTGATTTTGTTTGATGCACTCCTGCCACGGGCAAAACTGCACTGTTCCTTCCCACCGTCCCCATGGACACCCGATACATTTGCGCGGCTGTTTCAGTTTGCGTTGCTTCTCCATCCGGTTCAGCCGGCTCCCAAATTCACCCGCCATGGTCTTTCCCTTCCAACTTCAACGCCACCGCCATCATGGCGCGGCAGAAGGCGTGCTCCAGGTGCTCGTCCTGCGTGTCACCGGCCAGATAGGCGAACACATGGGCAAGCAGATGATTCAGATGATCGCGAATGGGAATTTTGCGCCAGTTTTCGTCTCCGTACTTTTCTGCGCCTTCATGCAGAACCTTTGCCAATGCGAACATAGCGCGTGAATCAACCAGATCGAAGCGGTACGGCAATTTCGACTGCTTCCCGCCGGCCTCATTCACGACCGTAGGAGCATCTGGACCGACGCCGATGATCGAAACATGTATTTGGTTTTTCGGCTTTTGGACGCTGGTTCCGACATTCGGCGGGAATCCGGCATCCTTCGTCTGTGATTGAAGCAAGTTTATCACCTTCACACCATTGCCAGATTTGCCCGTTTCATCACGAGATACTCGATCCCGTCCCGCATATCGCGGAAATCCACGATCTTATTCCGGTCCGGGAACAGCACGCACATCGGAACTCGCGGATCGCCTTTCAGGCCGCCTAGCCACTGGCTGTAATCGTCCGTGATCTTGTAACTGCCCGTGCGCATCCATACCGTATCTTTACCGCCGACCGTCTTGGCGTGCGTTTCATTCGTGTGGATGTGGCCAAGCGCGATAATGTCCGCGTGCGTAGCATTAAACAGGTTCCGCTGGCTATTCGTCGTGTTCAGACTGGAGTTGTACCGGTACGCGTGATGCGCATGTATCCGGTATGTCGCTTCGCCCAGCCTGATGATGATCTCCCCGCCGTACCAAAGGTAAGGGGAGTCAATGCGGCGCGCCAGGTACTTTATGAAGTCCTCGCCCGTCTCTTTCACAGACCACTGATCATGGTTGCCCTTCAGGACGGCGAGGTTGCCGCGCTGATAGTATCGGGTGAAGAAATATTCGCAAAGTTCCTTCTGCTTGTCCGCCGTTACGATCTGTTCAAACGATCCACCCGGATGGCTCCGCGTGATGTAATTGTCCGTGTAGTCACCCATCAGCACATTGTAAAGGCCGTCCGTAGCGGCAATGATCTCGCTGTCAAGGCGAAGCTGTTCGTGGTCCGTATACAGACCTCCAAGGTGCCAGTCTCCGGAGAAGCAGATGCCGATGGGTTTGTCATCGTCAATCTCGATCGTCACCGATGTCTGCCGATCGTCCAGTTTCTGAAACTCCCTTTGCGCCTGGATGACGACCGAAAGAAGCTTCTCGGGATCGTGTTCGTCGGCGTTTTTGCGGTCGAGAAAATGAATGCCGGCCTTTTGACTGCCGGCGCGCTGCAACTTTTTGCGAACTGCCTCACCGGTAAACTCACGACCAAACTTTCGGGTGAGTGCTTCGGCGTATTGGCGGTATGTATGATCAGGGTTCCTTTCCATCAGTTCCAGCAGATAGGCATACTCTTCGGGTGTCCACGAAACAACGCGCTGCACACCCACACCCCCATTCAAAACAAAACAGCCCGCGATATGCGGACTGTGATAAGAGTGGCTCTTTCCACTCTCTCGCACGAAGTTGCGACCGCCCCGCCTCCTATTCCGGCCAACCCACAATCGTAACCAGCATATGAACGCGAGCCTTCGGTTGAACCAGAATTCCCATAGCCGAAGAGGCTTTGGTTTCGGACAGCGGTGGCGGCCAGTCCAAAATTTCCCGCGCGGGGAATATTTCTGCCGGCCTACCGGCGTTGCGGATGTACGGCGTTCAGGGAATCTCCCCTACTTGCCGCGCGGCCCCGGGAGCAAGGAGCCCACGCCCGAATGGCGCTGCCAGCCTAACGCTGACCTTGCTTTCACCCCGCGCATGCCGCTGTATGTGATGCCCATCTGAACCTAGGATACGCGCAATTGTTCGCGTCAGACGAGCGAATCACCGTTGGGGCGTTCGCCCCGTATCACCTCCGCAAATACAGGATCACCACAAGACGTTGTAATTTGCGGAGTGCTTCAGTCTCCCGGCCCCACCCTGCCGATCATGGAGACTTTACCCGTGCGGGAGCCAACCGGCAGGCTCCCACGCTCAACCTTCTTTACCTCATTACCATATTATCACGGCATTTCGCTTTTTTGTTCGCATTCTGTTCGCATTTTTTTCGCGTTTCTTTCGCATTTCTTTCGCGCTCAACCAGCAATCTTCGTGAATTCCTCGATCGCCTTCCTTTTCCACCGGTAAAAAACGTCTTTGGAAATGTTCATCGCGTCGGCGGTCTCGCTCCAGGATTTGCCCTCGATGAAGTGGAGCCGCAGGAGTCTTGCATATTCCGGTTTATATCGCTCCAACGCCTTCACCGCGTTATCCACGTACTCGATCTCTGCTTTCAAATCCTGAAACTCCGCCATCCTGTCCAGCACTTCGTCAATGTCATCCCTTTCGTCCCACCCACGCGCGGCGATGACCTTTCGGATCTTTTCGCGCAACTCCCGCAGCAGTTTCGTATCCTCTTCGTCTGCCCCCTGTTTGGGAATGGCCGCAAGTTGTGCCTTTGTGCCGGCGGGGTACCGCGTCAGGTAAGCATGGGCCACGGATTCCAGCTTCTGTTCTCGTTTGTTCAGGTACATGTAAGTCGGCAGCCCGCGGAATTTTCGATGCAGTTCCTGCAGGTGATCATCCTCGTTCAACCGGCTCACCGTAATTCCGGCGCCGACGCTATACGTGGACAGTACCTCCAAGCGAGCACGTTTTTCTGGATACCTGGAGAGAAGGTCGAGGACCATTTCTTCTTTCAGTGCAGCACCCATCCCCAACACCCCACATGTGGTATAATGGTGTCAGGCGATTCCACATTTTCCCCCGCCTGATCCCCTGCTTGGGCGGGGGATTTTGTTTCAGTCCATCTCTTTAATTACGACTATCACCATAGCCGCGATGCAAATGAGAAACACGCATCCAAAAATCGCTTCAGGCCAACTCACTCCACCGTCACCCCTTCCGGCGGCTCAGGCAGCGGTTGCCAGTGCGTTATCTTAGGCAATCTCCATCCATCAGCATCAATGAAATGCTTACCACGATACTCTGCCACGCTTTGCAAGCCCTCTGTCGAGATAACCAACACTATCTCCCCGATTTCCGGCAACCGCTCTTTAACGCTGATCCATTGGCTCATTCCACCGTCACCCCGCATTCTTTGAGGATGTCGCGGGCGCGTTGGCCGCAGTCGTGCAGGATCGGTATGTCTGGTATCGGCGGCCAAAACCGAACGTAACCGTATTGATCCCCTGCATACCACCGCAACACCTCGATCAGCTTGTCACGTTCCGCCTTATGATGGTTCGCGGCCTTGATCGCCAATTCCTGAAACTTATGCAATTCTTCACGCAACATGTTGCTTTCTTTGCGCGTTTGTTCCAACTCGTCCAGCAAGAACTCGACGTCATCGGCATAATCTTGTCCGTCAACCCACGATCTATCGGTTTTCCGTGCTTCTTCAGCCGATTTCCGAATCTCCGCGATCTTCTTTTCCCGATTCATGGTCATCCCTCCAATACCTTCACATGTGCGCCGCATTTATGGTTCGGTTCCTCCAGTCCGGCTAGTTTCATGTTTGTACTATCCGAGAAATATACGGTTACTTTCGGAATGCATTTTGGACATAATACCGTTGAAACACTCGTCGTTTGATATTTTTCGCCGCATTTCCAACAGATTGATGTCATGCCGTTTCCTCTCCTTTCTCAAGCCTGAATCCATCTTTCGGGCTCCACCAAACAGCATCTGCGTAGTACATTGCCAGCATGGTCAAATCGATATCGGTTTCTCCGCCGTCCGTGGCTTCGTCGATCTGTTCCGCCGTAAACCCGGCGTCAAGCAGAACCTTCCGGTTTTCCTCGGTGTTCGCTGCAACGACATATTCCAATTTTCCACAACTGCTCGACCAATCGATAACCTCAAGTGAATTAAGCGCGTCAATCATGGCTTGTTTCATGCCGTTTCCTCTCCTTTCAGCAGTTCGGGGTTTTCGTAGATGTTGCCGATGACTTCTCCATACTCCCACCGATCAGATTCTTCATCCACGCTAAACATGTAATCGTAGTAGTCTTTTCCGTTGTCATGGCACTGGAACATAAACGATCCATTTCTGAATACTACGATGTTGAACGGCCTGTCCAAATCTGTTGAAATGATATCCCCTTCATAAATCTCCTTGCCGTTCTTGTCTTTGAGGCCGGTCGATTGCCCAACGGTTTTGGGATCGACAGGGATAATTTCGGACAATTTTACGATCCTGGCGGCGTCCAGGAACATATATGTCATTCCCGTGTACGGCACGAATAGAAGGCTGCCATACACCCATTCGCCGTTGTCTTTACGCTTTCCCCTGAAACGTATCTCACGCATCAGTTCCCGTCTCCTTCCCTCACCCGTTCCACCTTCGCCGCATTGGTCGGTTCGGTTGCGGTGGAGAGGGCTTCGTCGATGATCCGCTCGACGCGTTCAATCGCGTTTGTGGGATCGACCCAGCGCAATTCCGATTTTGTCATCTCCAACGCCGCCCGCAGACGCTGGACTTCGGTTTGGTCGGCGTCGAAACGACCGCACTCGATCTTGGCAACAATCTCAGCCAATGCATGTGCTTCTCTTACAAATTGCGTTTCATCAAGGCGTTTTTTGAGCCACTCCAACAACGCTTTCTTGCTCACGTATTCACTCATTGGCGTTTGCTCCTTTCTCGACAACCTCAAAATCAATCACCCACACCGGCGTGTCCGGCTCCCAAAACCCATATATCCGCCTGAACACCTCTTGGTACTCCGCCACCCTCCCGTACCCCTCAGCGATCGCATCGGCCTCCGTGATGTCTCCGAGGCATTCCTGGCGGACAGCCATAATTCGCAAATTCGCAAAAGGCTTCGCGTAATAACTGACCCTGGCCTGATGTATTGAACCAACTTTCCAGCGCCGACGGCCGATTCGCCGCGTCTGCGTTTTGCGGCCCGCCAAGATCATCGGTATGTGCTCGGGTTTGAAGAGGATCATGCGACCCACCCTCACATCCCACAACGCCCGTCCCGGCAGTCGATGCCGTAGACGGTGGATTCGTCGGGAATGTTCATCTTCATCGAAGCATCAACCCAGGTGCAGACTTCCTTTTCAAGCGCATATTCGTAGCCGCTATGGATCTCATTTCCGCATTTGCATTGCACGAAATCGCGAAGATCAGTGCCGAATCTGATTGGTTCGTTCGGAACATCGCGGAAGCCAGGCACAACATTCATAGACGTTCCGCACCGTAAACATGTAATGCTAAATCCTGTCATCCCTCTTTCCCTCCCAAGAACACAAACTCCGCCTGGCCATTCACGAAGGTGATTGCGACGCCAACATCCGTCTCCGGATCACGGATCTGGCGCGACCTCCGGTCGAATTCCTCTTTGCGCCTAACGCCAGAACCAAATGATTTCCCAACCCGAAAACGGAATACGCAGACCAATTCACTGTCATATTTGCTTCCTCGTATCCTGACGGTTTTCCGAAGTTCCACTTCTTCTTCAATCCCGAATTCATGGAGGAAAATATGGGTTGGAACAAAGCTCGACTTGTCTTCCATCACAACACGTGAGTAATCCAAGATTTCCCTGAACGTCATCTCCGGGTAGTCCATTCCACCACTTCCTCGCGGGCCGATCGGTCACAGCCGCAAGATGAACAGGCCGGCTCTTCGATTTCGTTGGCTTCCTGCTGTTTGATCGCGTACTCCAGGCCACAGTCCTCACAGCGGAAAGTCTCCCAGACAACTTTCACCTCGGATACACCTTCTTTTCCCGGAAGTTGACACGGATGTGCCGCTTCTTCGCCTGCATGCGCCGCCGGATCTCTTCCAGCGCGGCCATCTTGTGCTGCAGCGGCGCCTCGGTGTCGTTATAGGCGATCTCGTAGAGCTGGCCGAGCGTGGCCTGTCTCCAGTTCATTCTCCGCATACCCCCTCAACATGGCTTCCGATCGCCTCGATCATCTTCCGCACATCCTCAACGCTCGTTGCAACCATCGTCACAGCGCCGGCTTCCGCCCACTTCGCCAGTTCATATTGCTGCAACTTCGTCGGCTTCTCACCGGGGCGCTTGACTTCGATCTCGATATGCCGACCGCGGAAGCATGCCGTGATGTCCGGCGTCCCGGCACCACTGAACGCGCTCCCATGGTTGTTGCGGGCCCGGCAGCCGGGAAGACTGTTCAGGTACCGGAGGATGGCTGATTGAACGGATGCTTCTCGTTTAGGCGCTTGAGTGCGATGCGCAGCCAATCCAACCACCTCGCCAGATATTTCTCTTTCATCTCGTCGTATTCCGCCTGGCTGCTCCAGGCGACGCGGCCGGTCGGGTCGATGTCCGGCCTGAGCACCCAACCGCTTTTCCCCGGGCGGATCCGCGTGCCGCCGCAGCGCATCCCATTCAGCACGCCGCAGAACTCGGCCGACTTTTCGGGCTCCATCGGGTGAAACTGGTAGGCGATCCGGAGCAGTTCGTTCCACAGGTGCGAGTCCTCAGCAAGATCCGGCCGCGGGTCTTCGTAGATGGGCGGCGGCGTATGAATCTGTATAGTTTCCGGTTCGGATCGAGTCGTCGTTGCAAGATGCTTTGCGATGATACCCATTTGGCGTTCTCCCTTCAAAAGTGACCCAAGTGACCCAGGTGACCCACCTAGTGACCCACCAAAAATCCAATAGTATCAAGGGGTTTGGGCAAAGTGGGTCACTCGGGTCACTTTTTTTTGAAAAAACATATCTTATATATGACCACCTACCTTTGAATGTTTTTTTTCAGATATCAAGGTAGGTAGGTGTGCATATAGGGAAAATACTTCGTATTTTGTGACCCAAGTGACCCACTTTCTTTATAAAGCCGTGTCGTTATTGGGTTCTCTGGTGGGTCACTTAGTGGGTCACTGGGTCACTAACCCCATCATCTGGGTCACTTTTATTCGCGTTCATCTTTACGCTGATAAAGAACATTCGTTCGTTGTTTACTTGCAAACGGACTTTAAAACGTTTTTTTCCATCGCTCGGTTTGATTTCGGTATCAATCCAGTTGCGGTCCGCCCAGTCCCGGAGGACTCTGCGCGGATTAAACCCGCCTTCTTTCATGGCTTTTTCGAAAACTGTCGGGAAGATACAAAGTCTTCCCAGTCGTTTTATCCCGAACCATTCCCGCGGTGGATTATCGTCGAATGAACTGACATTTACGTGATACCAACTCATGAGATATTCATAAGCCCGATTCGCCTCGTCCGCCTCGGCCGCCGTTTCCAACTGCCCCAGAATGGTTTCGGCAAGCGTCGTCGCCTCCTGGAAAGCCCGTTCGTCATCGGCGCCGAAAATCCACATACTTGCGTAGTAGTCGGCCAGCATCACCGTTGTCACGGCGGCGAGATGGCTTCCCATGTGCCCGGTCTGCTTCGATTCCCAATATTCGAGCATCTGCTGATAGTCGTCCTTGAACACATTGGGATCGTTTTTTAGTTCAGCCAGCACCCGCTGCACGAACGCCGGACCGGCCGTTCCGTAGTTGGATGCGATCCCCTGGTGCACCCGGCGCGCCAGGACTTCGTCCTCGATCGGCACGCCGTAAATCTCGAGCGTTCGGGTCTTAATCCCCTGTGTGGATGAGTCTGTGGAAAGCGGTTCCTCACCTGTCGTTAGCGCAATCGTCCGCCAACTCTGGAACTGCTGCAGGCCTCCGCCCTTTGCGCCACGGGCTTTTCCTTTCCCAAGACCGAGCAGGTAAACGAGCGACTCAACAAACCCCTGCTTGTCCCCCACAACTTGCCGTTCGTCGATTCCAAGTGGCAGGTCGCTGTAGAAACCCGCCAACCGTTCGAGACCGACTTTCGTCGCGTTGAAACTCGCCATGATCGTATCCGGTTCGCCCCAAACACTGAGCGCCGCTTTCAGACTGGCTGTTTTTCCTCCCCGGGACGGCCCCCAGTTGTGGATGACGAACACCCGCTGATTCACAAGGGAAAGCAGCGGCGCCGCAAATGACGCGGCCAGCGTGAACCGCGCGATCGGATATTTCCGGATTGGCTCGATAAACCGGATCCAATCTTCCAGCGTTCCCTCAGACCGATATCCGCTGGCAATCGCGGCCGTACCGCCGGGTTCAACATCCAGATGAATGTCGTCGGCAGCGCCAGGCAAGAAGCGGTTTGATCCAATCCATCCGAGATGCGACACCGATTTTACGAGCGGCAGCGTGTCGAGGTTCGCGCTCTCAAAGTCTGACAGATACCGGACCAAATGCCGGGCGCTCTCCGACGAAACCGGCAGGCTGTGCGCGGCAAGGGACACCACACTGGAGCGATTGAACACGGTCGGCCGCGCTGCGGTAATGTACTGCCACTGGCCGTCCCGGTAAAAAGCTAACTCGACTTTTTCCTCGCCCGTGTCGATGTTTTGCAGCCGCTTGGTGAGCAGTATCGGGACCGGACAGGCGCAAACCGGGCCTTGCGGAGTGTCCTGCCAAACGCCGTTTTCGTTCAGCGTCCACTTATATGGCCGGCGCAACTCCTTGATTGGCAAGTCCGGAAGGATGTCTTCCAGCGACGGCGGTTTCTCGTCGGGTTGCGTCAAGCGGAGCCCCTGTTCTTTGGCCTGCCGTTGCTTGACAGCGCGTTCCAGGTCATTCAGGTTGATGACACCTTTTCCGCATATTTCCCGTATTTGTGCCTTGGCCTTCGCATACTCCGCGGCATCTCTTTGCCGCAGCACCGCCAGTGCGCCGATTACTTCGTCGTCGTACACGATTTCGCGTTTTGGCTCTTGGCGAAGCTGTCTGATCGCACTGTCAACGGTGATTTTTGCCAGTACGAGCGGACTGGACACAAACCCCACCGGCGCCTTGACGCCGCACCCCGCGGCCGGGCAACCGGTGAAGCCGAGGCTGTCCTGGATGTATGCGCACGTGTGCGGTTCCCCATCTCGCAGGGCATGCTCAATCTTTTTGTCCGTCTCCACCGGTGAGTACCCGGGATATGGTCGGCTGAGCTCATGGATCAGTTCCCGCCCGCCATCCGCCCGGGCGAGGTTCGAAATCATGGCGTACCATTCCGGCTCGCTTAACGTCTCAGCATTGTCCCGGCAATGCTGGCAGAACGCACAGTTGGCCAGAATCACGTCCGCACCGGCGCTGACCGGCGGCCGTGTGACCGGTTTCGGTTCGCACCCTGTTGCCTGCGGTGGATCCGGTTTCTTCGTCAAGAGTTCCATCAGCCACGCTGGCGGATCCGCCAGCTCGGCTTCATCCGGACCTAGCTCCCACTCGTACCGTCGCCCCGATGGATGCACCGACGGAGGTGCGACGATGTAACCGCCGTCACCACGGAAATCGAGTCCCGGGAGTTTGCCGGCAAAGTTCCGCCATTCTCCACCAGGATGCCGGAATAGATAGTGACGCCCTTTCCCTGTATTCGTGTGCGGTGTACGAGGAATATTGCCGCCGGCAATCTCTTCGAGCGACCGGCGACCGTCCTCACCGTCAACGTCCAGGACGATGATGCCCGAAACCGCTCCGGTGGCAATCCCGATGTTCGCATCCGGCCAGCGTTGCCACCACGAACGGACCTCTTCCTCCGTCGGCCGGCGGGTTTGGTATTCCTTCCACGAAGCGAGCGCCGGTTTTTTGTCCCGCGGCCGGAGGGGGATGACACTCCAGCCGCGAGCAAGATAGTCGAGGGCAAACTTGAGAGTGTCCAAGCCCCTCCCCTCCAGATTCATGCGATGTCGTCTTCAGCCGCCTGCGCCTCTTCTTGGACGTCCGTAATGTCGATCGTCACGTTGCGCAGAATCGCCTTGATCCCGGCCGCGTACTCCTTGAGGTGGGCAATCTCCTCTTTGGAGAGGTCTTTCACCCGGGAGAATACGCCCTTCGAATATGTGATCCCGCCGGCGTTCGTCGCCTTCGTGAGTTTGATCCTCGTCACGACGCTGTACGGTTTCTTCAGCTTCGACGTCAGGTTCACCATGTACGTGTTCCATTCCCGCACGCTTGTCGGCGGAATGGTAAGGACCAGCGGCAGGATCTCGCCTTCGCGCAGGATCGCTACACGCTTCATGTTCTTGCACGCCTTGCCGCGGCCGTCCTCGGCACTGCCGAACTGATTCAGCGGGCAGGTGGCGCATTCGCGGCACCCGCCGGCCCAATCCAGCGGGGCGCCGGGGCGGGCAAACCCGACTTTTCCGTCCATGGAGACGCAATCCGGTGGGTTTTTTTGACCGTCGTATTTTTGCGACCAGTAGGCATTGGCGCTGTGCTGGTCGACCACGACGCCGACAAGCTCCGAAACGACGGCCGTCTCGTCTTCACCCGGAATCTCGAACGCGAGGCCGCCGCCGGACGGGAATTTCACCCGCGGAAGCTCGGGAATCATGCCGTCCAGATTTTCTTCGAGGACTTCCCGGACTTCGTCCGGCTGGGACAGAATCGGAAGATCGATCGTGGGATTTACGATTGCGGGAAGGTTAGGATTGGTCATGGCTTCATCGCTCCTTTGTCTGGATTAATTGCGTCCTTTCCGGATCGCGACTTTCTGCTTCTGGTAGATGTTCAGCATGGAAGTGAATTCTTCCGGAAGTTCGCCGCTGTCGTCGATTTCCTTGTACAGAGACGTCAGCGACTGCGTGCTAACCTGCTCTTTGATCAGGTCGCCGTAGCCGTTTTCCCTGAGCCACTGGAACGCGGCTTCCTTGCACTCTGCTTTGATGCTGGCGTAGGTCTTGATCTCCGGGCGGAACGTCCGGCCGGCACGGGTAAATTTTTCGACTTCCTCCGTCATCATCAGATCGAAAAGCTGCCGCTCGGTCTGTTCCTCAAGAGCCGTAAGCTCTTTCCGTCGTTCCTCCAGCCGGTCGAGCTCATCGCGGATTTCCAGCAGCCGGTCGGCCAGTTCAAGCATGGGATTAGAGATTTGTTCAGTCGTGTTCATGTCCATCCTCCTATCGCAAAAATTCACGCCACCGATCCACGACCAGATCGGCCAGGTTTTTCTTCTCACGCAGCGCTTCGAAAATCTTCTCGTCGACCGTCCCGGTAGCGATCAAATGAATATGCGTCACGGTGTTGCGCTGGCCCACGCGGTGAATGCGCGCTTTCGCCTGTTCGTAGTTGGCAAGTGAGAAATCCATGCTGTAGAAGATCGCCGTATCGGCTGCCGTGAGTGTGATGCCAAGCCCAGCCGTCTGAATCTGAGCGACGAATACGCGCACTTCCGGGTCTGTTTGGAATGCCTGCACCGCTTCGCCGCGCGCGGATTGATCGACCTCGCCGGTGATGTACCGGTACTGGATCCCGCGCTTTTCGAGTGCGGCGCAGATCGTCCGAATCTCCGGGATGAACCTGGCAAATACAACGACCTTCTTCCCGGCGTCAAGCAGATCGTCCATCGTTTCCTCAAATGCGCGCATCTTTTCATCGCCGACCGAATGCGTTCGCCCAGTCTCATCGGTCAGGAACCCGCCCGTCAGTTGCGACAACCTCAGCAGCTTCGTGAGCACGTTCTGCGCTGTCACTATGCCGTTCTCGAGCTCGGCGATCGCTTCACGCCTGAGTTCGTTGTAGAGGCGCATCGTCCGCGGGTCCAGCTCAACAAATCGCGGCTGAATCGTTTCTTCCGGCAGATCCAGCGCCTCAGCCTTGGTGACCCGGAATGCAATGCTGTGCGCCTTTCGCACCAACTCGTTCAGATTCCGGTACCCAACGATCTTTTTGAACGCCCCGTTCTGCCCTTCGAACGCCATCATGTCGCAATATCGGGCCTTGAACGCCGTGAAGCTTGTCCCGAAGATGTCCGGCTGCAGGAATTTGTACTGGCTGAAGAAGTCGACTGGCGAGTTCGTGACCGGTGTTCCGGTGAGAATGAGCCGATATGCGGCCACCGCCCCGAGCCGGTGCATCGCCTTCGACTGGGCCGCCCCTGGCGTTTTGATCCGCTGCGATTCGTCCGCGATGATCATCGCTCCACCCCGTCCGGCTCCCTGCAGCCACCGTTTCAGATCCGCTTCGATCCGCCACGTCGATTCGTAGTTGACGACGGCAACCTGCAAGGCATCTCCCGTCGGCGGAAAAGCGGCGAGCATGGCGGCTTTTTCCACGCTGGTTCCTTTAAGCGCGCGGCAGTCAACCGGAAACGCCGCATACTCGGCGAATTCCCGCGGCCACACCGGCACTACGGACAGCGGAGCGACGACGAGGACACGGCGCAGGCCGTCGTACTTCCAGCGGTGACCGGCGATCGCGATGCTGGTGAGCGTCTTGCCCGTTCCCATCTCCATGAGCAAGGCGACATTCGGAAGCGTGATGCCGATTTTGAACGCCTTCTTCTGGTGCAGGAAAGGCTTAACAAGAACCGGAAGCTCGACGTCCAAATCCGCATCGTCCGCGATCTCCTTCACCGCTAGGGCCGTCTGTTCGCGCTCTGCGACTCGCTGGACGGCTTCAGCTGCTTCAGCGTCTACCTGCAGAGGGGGGAACATCCGGCGCAAATCGGCGAGCACTTCAGGACGAACGGCGTAACTCCATCCCTTCGCCACAGGATCCCACTTGGCCCCGGAGACCGCCTTTGCAAGTTCCCGGTCCGCATACGGGCATCGTAGCAGAAGGCGGCCGTCTTTCAGGCCAAGTCTCGGGATTTGGTAAGCGGCCTGCAATGATTTCACTCCTTTCATGCCGGCTCACCGGTCCAAGCTTGTTACTGGCCGCCACTCTGTGGTAGAATGGCGGCAAGGTTGGTTTTTTCTTTACGCAGTCGCTTTTTGCGGCTGCTCTTTTTCTTTTTCCGGCGGGAACATCTCGATCAGCACATCCCGCAGCACGCGCAGCCCGCGCTCGTTGATGAAGATCGACCTGGCCGGGAAGTAGACACCGTCATCCGCGCTTTCGCCCTCGTAGATGGTGATGGCTTTCGTAGCGGCATGGATCTGCACGACCATGTTCGCACTGAGCGGTACGGCTTTGTCCATTCTCGTGCTCACCTCCTTCACAGAACCTGGAACCGCCGAACCCCTACGATCTGCCCCTCAGCATCCCGCACTACGCTGCCCGGACCGGTGTCGGGGCCGATCAGGTCGTAGCGTTTCCCGGCGGTCGCCTGAAGTACAAGCAGCGAGACGATGTACATTGTGCCAAGCTTCGGGTCCGGAAGCCCTTCGATTTCGCCGAACGTGGTACGTGCGATTTCGATCCCGTCCACCTTGCCGACGATTTCGGTCGAGCTCTTCACCCGGGCAACGGTGCCGGATGCCGGGTAGGTCTTGATGATGTTCTTTCCGTCGGCGTCGTAGACGTGCACGTCGTGAGGCGTCAGGTTGATGATGTCCATGTCTGGTTTCACCTCCTTTCAAGATGCCAGATACGCCACCCACGTCCCCGCCTCCACGCGGCGGACGAACTCCTCGAATGTGATACCGTACCGCTCACGGATGCGGAAGTGGACGAAGTAGTCGCCGAGCTTTTCCAAACGTGCGTCGTCCATTTAAGACCGTCCTTTCTCAAACGCATCCTCAACAGCGGCCTGCAGGATTGAATATCCGCGGATGGCATCTTCGAGCGTCCAATGCTCGCGCAACCACCGATCGTAGCGGTCACCGTCACAGGCTTCCGCGATCCACAGCAAGGTGTCGGGCATGGTGCGGGTCACCTCTTCCTCGCAAACATTGCCCGTTTTGGCAGCCACCTGGCCACCTCGACCGGCGTGTGTCCTCGCCAGCCGCATGCCGGGCAGTGCACTTCGTACATGCACGCTGTCTGTCCTTCCAGGCTCCGCATCAGGCGGCCGTAGAACGTCGTGAGGTATGCCTGGTCGCCGCACTTCGGGCATCTGTCGTCGTCGAGAATGTTCAGACGCCACGGTTCGAATAGCGCGATTTCCATGTACCGTCGGATGTCGTCCGGATAGGCGCGGGTCCAAGCCTCGACGTGCTTCCGGATCTTATGCTCGCTCGCGCCGTTCCGGCGGAACCGGTCGATGGTAACGCGCATCGCGTCGAGGGTCGTTTGTTGCTGGGCTGTGAGCGTCACCAATCCGGTCTACCTCCCTTCCATCTCAATCGCCGCCCGCCAGCGGTACCCGTCGGCTTCGATCCTGCGGTGCAGGGCGGCCTTGTACGCCATCAGTCGGTCGAACCGGTATTTGTTGCGTTGGCTCCGCGGTCTGCGGTCCGTTGCGTATGCGGCGGCCTTCCGGCAGTAAAATTGAATGCGGCGGATGTGTTCCTTCACAGTGTCGTCACCTCCTCCGGCGGCTCCATCCCCCGCGCCGGCCGGTACGACCGGGCTGCCACGTCCGGTTCTCCGGCGCGCACCCGATCCAGCCGGTCACGGTACCGCTCATACATGCGGCGGGCCCAGCGGGCGAGGGGCTGGCGGCGTTCGAGCAGCGCGCGTTCCTCCAGGCCCAAGAAAAACAGGCAGATGGCGAGGAGTTGGTTGGTGCGGTTCATCCCGATGATAGGCTTCGTGGTGGTGGTCATCCGGTTCGGACCTCCTTTCGCTCGGCGAGCCAGCGGAGGAAGTCCGCTTTCTCCACGCGCTTCCCGCGCCGGCCGACGCGGAATGACGGGATTCCGCCATGAGCGGGAGAAATGTTCATGAGTTCGTAGACGACTTTTGGGCCGACGCGTAGGTATTTGGCGATGTCCTGTGCGGTGAGGATGTTTGGAAGATCATTCATTGGGCGAACCTCCTTTCAGGCGGTGTTTTCGCTACAGTTTTTCTGTAGTTCGGGGCGATAAAAAATGATGGATTCCATGGGGATACCGACGATCTCCACGAATCGAGCAGCGGTGTCCATCCGAAATATCTTCCGGTACTTTTCGTACTGGATGTAGGTTTTTTCGGACATCCCGAGCCGCGCTGCGACTTCAACCTGGGTCTTTCCGCTGATTTTCCGCGCCTGCTCAATCGTGAATTTCAAGCCTCATCACCTCCCGGTAGCTCTATGATAATACAGTTTTTCTGTAGTAGCAAGTCAAAATTACAGAATAAATGTAAATTTCACCTCGACGAAATGATGAAAATTCATTTTTACTGTACAAAATTACAGCTATATGTTAAAATCATGCCGGATAAGGAGGTTGTGGAAGGTGCGTGTTGGTGATCTTATTAAGAAGCTCAGGAAAGAGCGAAAGATGACTCAGGCCGATCTGGCCAAACTACTCGATGTAGCTCCCACCGCCGTCTCGGCCTGGGAGCGAAATGAAAATAGACCTCTTATGGACAAGCTCACAAAGATCGCGGAAATATTCGGCGTTCCCGTTACAGTTTTCTTCGAAGAGTTTGGTGTTTCGCCTGTCCCCGAGATGGTCCAGATCCCCATCATCGGCCGCATCAGCTGCGGCAACGGTGTCCTGGCGTATGAAGAGATCGAAGGCTACGAACCCATCCCCCGGGAGTGGCTCGGTCATGGCGAGCACTTTTTCCTCCGCGCGAAGGGCGACTCTATGTCCGGCGCCCGTATCGAGGAAGGGGATCTCGTGCTGATCAGGAAGCAGGACACTGTGGAAAATGGCGAGATCGCCGCCGTGCTGATTGGCGATGAGGCTGTCTTGAAGCGGGTCTACCGGCAGAACGGCACGATGGTGCTCCAGTCGGCGAATCCTAACTATCCACCGATCGTCTGCCCGCCGGCGGAGGCGCGGATCTTAGGGAAGATGGTTATGAACGTAATCAAATTTGAATAGGAGGGGGGGGTTTTCATGGCTTACATAAGACGACGCGGTTGTAAATGTCCGAAGGATGCAAAGCGTTGCACCTGCGGAGCGAAGTGGTCGTTCACCGTGGATATCGGGATTGATCCCGCGACTGGGAAGCGCAAGCAGCTCACAAAAAGTGGTTTCGATACTCGCCGGGACGCGGAGTTGGCGGCCGCCGAGGTGAAGGCCCAGGTGGCGGCGGGGACGTTTATAAAGGAGACGAGGACCACTTTTGAGGAATACGCGGATCACTGGTTTCGGGAATTTAAGTTGAGCGGTTGGAAGCCGAGCACATTGGTCCAAAAGGAATATCATTTAAAGAAATTGAATCAACGGTTTGCTAAAGCACCGCTTCCGCAAATTTCTCGAAAGATGTACAGGGAGTTTATTTTTGAACTTTGTAACGATCTCGGCCGCCGGACCGTTCAGGAAATCCACTGGACGGCTCGGGCGATCTTCCGCCTGGCCGTGGAAAACGGGGACCTAAAAAGCAACCCAACCGATTATGTGAGGGTGCCGATTGAAAAGAAGAGCGGCGACGAGGAAATTCCGAAATACTTGGAAAAAGAAGAGCTCGCAGGGTTTCTCCAGCTCGCTAAACGCCGCGGGCTTACCGGAGATTATCCGTTCTTCTTGCTACTGGCCTACACCGGTATGCGTATTGGAGAGGCGTGCGCGTTGAAATGGAAAAACGTGGATTTTGACGAGGGAACGATCAGTATCGAGGGAACGATATTCATCCCAAAATGCCGGATCGAGGGCTACCAAATCGTATCGCCCAAAACACCGAAATCCAGGCGGAAAATAGCCGTAGACAAGATCGTGCTGGAAGAACTGGCCGCCTGGAGGAAAATCCAAAACGAAGTCCGCATGCAGCATCGGAAAACATACCACGATAAAGGTTTTGTTTTCGGCAAAATAGAAGGGAAATTTCTGGGCTACCCGATTCCCGATTATACAATGCGTTACCGGATGTATCGGATTTTGCGCTGGATGAAACTTCCGTTCAAACCCACCCCGCACACCTTCCGCCACACCCATGTATCACTCCTGGCCGAAGCCGGGGCGTCCTTGCCTGCGATCATGGAGCGCGTCGGCCATGAGGACTCCGAAATTACGGAAAGGATATACCTCCACGTTACGAAAACGATGAAACGGGACGCTGCCGAGAAGTTTTCCGAGCTAATGCAGAATGTGGTCAAATTGTGAGCAAAAGCTCGACCACCGTTAAAAATGCCCAGTAACCACGGGGACTATCGGACTTTTTTATGTAATCATGTCCCAGATATGGAGGTTCGGGTCCATCCCGTGGTAGCGCAGCCGGTTGTTCAGTTCCACTCCGGCGCTTTTCACTTCGTCGATTTTGTTCTGAGCCAGATTTTTGTCCAGAAGAAGCGCCACGTCCACCTGCTGCCGGACCGAAGGTATATCCGTGTAAATGTCCGAGTACGGGATGTAGTTGTCGACTTCAAATTCCATCTCCGCGGTGCTTATCCGCCGGTCCGCTTCGGTGATGAATTCCGGGAACGTCTCCTGGCCAAAGTCTTCATCCACCGTTACGCGGATCCGATATTTGCCGAGTCTTCCTCCCGGCGGTGAGTATTCCTCTCCCAGCGGTCCGGAAAATTCGGCGATTTTCTGCGTATAGGTCTCGTTCCCTTGCACATCGTAAAAGACTTCGACCTTCTGGTTCCGGATGATGTCCCCGTCCGTGCTGACCGCGTCGTAGAAAAGCCGAAGCGTTTCCGTCCGCGAAATCTGGCTGGAATACGGATGCAGGATGATCGCCGGCGCGTGGTCGGGAATGACCGTGAACCTGAGCACATACGGGTCGGATGCGCGGCCAAGCGCATTGGTGACTGTAAGGGTCAGTTCATATTCGCCGGATTTTTTGTACAAAAACTCCTTGTAATCCTTGCCGTCCACCCGCATGCGCCGGTCCGCATCGGACCCTTCGATGGCCCGCCACGTCCACTGCGCATCCACCAGCGGGTAATGCGCGAGCACATAGGGATCGTTGGCGTTCGGGTCATCGGAGGTGTTCTCCACCGCCATTTTGCGGTTTTCCTTGAAGCTTCCGCCGTACAATTTGAACTGGGCGCGCGGCTTGGTATCGTGGACGTTGACGATGCGGTAGGTGTCGCACATGGTCGCGCCGTTTTCGTCTTCGCCCGGAAGCGGCGTCCACTTCATCGAGACGGTTACCAGCCCGTCTTTGTCGTCGCCAAAAACGTACCCGCCGCTGAAGAACAGGTCCGCATCCACCGGTTTCCCGTCGACCCAGACGCTGCGCGAGGCAATCCGGGAGAGATCGGTGTCGTCGGAAGCCGGGAACGGCACGATGTCAAAGGCGTCCCCCGGGATGTTCGGCTTGCAGACCAGAGGTTCCGGCCCTTCCTCCGGCGGAGTCACCTCCACCGGTTCCGTTGGCGGCGTGCCGTCAAAGCGCACCCGCCAGGTGGCCGTACCCACATCCGGCGAAGATTTTTTGTAATAGTACGCCTTGGCCGTCAGGGTAATGATGAGCTCATCGTTTTGCTTCAGAACCGACTTGTCAAATGTGATGGAAAGATCGGGAGATCGGACGGCTCTTTGTTTTTCGTTTTGCAAAACCAGATCGCCGTTCTTTGTGGATGAAAGTTTTTCGCTTTTTGATCCCCCGGGCCAGGAATAGGTGACCTCAAGTTCCCATTTCTCAACGTCGTAACGGGTATAATACAAAGCCCTCTCGAAAGAGTCATCTATGTAATCGTCATCGTTGACCTTGCCGGAAAGCTCCCAGGACCAGGTGAACGAGGGGCTGAGCTTTCCAAGGTCCGTTTTGATCTCCGTCTTCGGCTTGATCTCCGCCGTCACGCCGGGCTTGATCTTGTCGATAAGGGGGTCAATCATATATGTCTGGTACCAGATAGTCCCGTTATCGCTCTGGTGAAACAGCCGCCCCGACCCCGGCAGCTGGCTCGTCGGCGCCTGCTGCACGTACATGTAGTCGAACAGGTTCTTGGGGTTGTTGGTGTCCGTCACCACGTCCTTGGCCTGGTACTTGACGGTCACTTGGCTGCTTTTGATGATTCTGTTGGCTTCGTCTACGAGTCCTTGAGTGTAAATTTCATCGATACTTTTGATCTGCGTTGTTTCTCTCCAAAACGGACCGAAATCGCTTGGTTTGTTTCGGTTTCCGTTTAGAAGAGGACTTGACCATGGACGGTATATATATTTTTTCAGGCTCGGATCGATGCCGCTGTTTTTATCGTCGGGAAAATACGGGTTGGTGTACAGGTTGCCGTTGACATCCCACCCGTAGTATCGGTACTCGCCAGCTTGTCCCCCCTTATTAAAATAAGGGTGAATGCCTTGGCGGTCCGTGCGCTTATTTCCGTTGCTGTCCTTCCAATAAGTCCGAAAATCAGACGCTCCGTTGGCCGCTTCCGGTGTGCCGTAAGCCAGAACCGGCTCCCCTGCCGCCAGTGTATCTTCATACAGTTTGTAGTTGAAAAAGAGGTAGACATTACTTCCCGCCCGCTTTACGCACTTGATGCCGTTGGGCGGGTTCTTACCTGGAAATTTGGCGTCGTAGGCCGCTTCGCACGCGGCAAGGGAAGAAAGGGTGGAGGCTTTGGCCTCAGGTGGAAACGCCGGAAAAAGGCCCGCCGCAAGCGCCAGAGACACAAGGAGCAAAACGGCCTTTTTCGCTTTTCTTCCGCGCACTTATTTCTCACCCTTCCCTTCCTATTTGTCCCGGTATGCTGAAATGCTGATGTTGAGCGCATCTCCATGCGAGACGATCAAGATCTGCCTACCTTCCACCGTTTTTTCCACGGTCTCGTTTACGCCTTGGCGGGCCTTAAGAACAACGGACTCAATGAGCCGGTAGACGGAATCGGCTTCATTCTCGAAAATGAGCGACAGAAAATGCAGGATCTCCCCGCTAGCCCTCTCTAGCCGTCCTTCTGCCGTAGCCACACCCATTCCATAGACGTTTCCGGAAAAACCAAGACTCAGGTCATACCTTACTTTCCAGTTCTCAATGTCCCAAAAATAGAAAGCTCTGTAGTCCTCGTATTTCAATTCTTCGTTTTCATAGTATCCAAGACTTCCACCCTCAGCATCCGTCGCCCCCGGATAGTCCTTTTGTCGGCTTCGCATTTCGTCATAGACTCTTTTCATTTCTTCGTTTTCAAAAATCAAGATCATCGTGCCATAACCCGGATTAGGGACAATGGAATACGGCATTCCCTCAAGGCTTACGTTGACCTTTGTACGTTTTGAATCGTCCATGAGAAGGAGGCAGATCTTGGCCGCCTCCGCCCGGGTAATTTTACCCTTCGGGTTGAAATACCCGTTGTTGCCGATCATGATCCCGCGAAGGGCGACGTCTCCCACATATTCCTGCAGATAGAAGTCCACCTGGTCAAAATCCTTGAACAGCTGCGCACCCGCCAGCATGGAGTACTCCCGGACATGATGGCCGCGGAAGATGGTATCGAGTTTGGAAATGAATTTTGCCGCCTGTTCGCGGGTAATGGGCTCGTCGAAACGGCCGTCGAATTCGTCATGGATGAAGGCGTTGTTCTTGGCCGTCTCAATGTAGTTTTTGTACCAAGGCGTTCCATCCTCAAAATTGGCGGTGTCCTGAACCAGACGCGCCCGGCGCCAATCGGGCACCATATTCAGATACTTCTCGCTCCAAAAAACAAATCCCCTGGAGTCATCGGTGAGCGACATAAATGCCATCTTGATGAACTGCGCCGCGGTCACGGGGTCGTTGGGGCGAAAAGTGCCGTCGGGAAACCCTTTGATATACCCGCGCTCCACACCGGTCTGGATCGCCTCGTAGGCCCAGTGGGTGGACGGAACGTCGGGGAATCCGGTGTTGGCGTGCTGGTCAGTCGACTGGCCGCTTGCCGCGGGCACAGGAAAAAGGAAACCCGCCATCATGATGAACATCACGTACACCATGTAGTTACGTTTCAGCATGGCAACCTCCCCATTTATTCCAATGAGAAGTAAAACGTGCAATCAGGATTTTTCCAATGAATGGTTGGAATCAGGAGTGTATAATGGAGGCGATGAAGGGATGAAACGGCGTTGCCGCGCCGATTATCGCGAGGCTGGGGACGACCACCTTTGCGGGGCCGGGCGTCCCTTTTACTTTTGCGGCCACAAGCCTGAGCGCAAAACCGAAAACCGCCAGCCCGGCCAAGAGCAGGTACATCCAAAGCATCCCGTGTCACCCACTTCCGCCGGAATTAGCGAAGGGTGAGAACCCTTCAATCCCTCCACTATCACACTCCCTTGTGTTCTGGATTATGACTTATGGCAACCAAGCTTCTCCTGCGGTTATGTATCCGTGTCGAAAAAGCCGTTCAGTGTTGCGGGAGAAGGTTCGCTGTAAGCGTGAACGGCCAGCCATCCCGGAAGAAGAATGATGATCAAAAGGAAAAGAACAATTGCCTTTCTCAAAGCCCATTCCCTCCCTGCCCAAAGCCTGAAGCGAACCGCCGCCACTACGTCATTTGGGTTTGACGGGACGCCGGAAAAACTGGTGATACACCCGTTCCAGACGGTATTCCGCTTCAATATCGGCCTGACTCGGCTTGGGTTTGCGCTTGGGGCGGATCGGGGCATCGAACATCATTCCGGGAATGAAGACAAGCCCGGCTTTTCCGTTCCACCCGTTTTTTCTCCTGCCGGCAGAGGATTTGGAGCTTTTTCTGAAGTTCCCGGGAAATCCTCCCTTTTCCGTCATGCCGCTGGCGTGGCCAAGTTCGCCAATGATCCATCGGGATTCCGGCCTGCCGGGACCGCTATGGTTTCGCCCCCGCAAAGGTGCGCGGACGCCGTTCCGCACGGAGTTTCCAAAGGATTCGCGCCGCACTTGGCCGGTCCTGAAACCTCTGCGGTCGGGCGCCTTGAGCATCTTCATTTTCCTTTCATTCGTGTCTTGCGTTTTTTTCCTCATCATCCTCAACCTTTCCTAAAAAAGTTTTGGAAGATGTCCACCTTCGAGGCGGATAAAAAAAGAAGCACCCGTCGTCAAATGTCGAACTTTGGAGGTGCTTCCTCTTCTTAGCATATTTTTGATTCTATTATACTATATTTCCAACATTCGTCAACTGTCCTCGGCAAAATTTTCACCGATTTCATGCAAAAGATGGACGAACTTTTACGCCTGCTGTTCATAGGCCAGCTGATGTCCGTCCTCGAAGCCCTTGGCGAATCCTTCGTTGAACCCTTTGTTGTAGGCTTCCTGGAAGCCCATCTGGTAGGCGCTCCTTGCGGGCCCGCGCCGTCTCCGGCGGGCTCCCCGCCGCAACAAGCCGGCGGCACGCCGTTTCCTCGCGCCAAGGCGCCGGCGACCCAAGCGGCCGGCCGATCTTCCGGCTTTCCGCAGCCGTCTGCCGGTCCTCCCGGATCTTGCCCCGCGGCGTACGGCGCCCTTCCCGCGGGAGGTTCTGCGTTTTTTCACCGATGCGTCACCTCCGCGTTCATCCGGTTCACTTTCACCGTTTCAACCAGCCAGGGCGAAGCCGGTTTTCCTTTGACGGGGGGGCGCCAGGAAACACCGGTCACCGCCTTCAGTATCGCCCTTTGCATCGAGGTAAGTGCCCGGACGTGGTCCTGGAGCGTTTCCGGCGAGACGCCGACATGCGCCGACACGTCCGCCACGCTCCCCAAAATGCGGGCGAGCGCCGCCTGGCTGCGGGCAATGGAAGCGATCAGTTCCAGTTTCGCCTCCCACTCCTTTTGCAGCAGGCTCACGTCGCATCGCCTTCCGCATTCTCGTCCGAAGCAAAGATGATGTCGTCGCTGTCGGCCCCCGACTGCAACGCGGCTTTCAGGTTGCGCGTCAAGCCGTTGCACACTTTGGCCAGACCGTCAATGACCTGGACGTTCAGACTGCCGAACTGCAGGGAAGCGTTCAACTGGTCCTGATGGGACACAAACGTGTCGTGTGTCAAATGGTTGATCAGCCAGTTCCGCACTTTTTCGGCTTCCACCGCTTTCGCTTCCAGGATCATGGCCACGTTCCACTGGATTTTCGCCAGCGCGTCGAGCGCGATGCGACCCGCCTCTTCCCGGGTCATGCCTGGTTCCTCCTTCCGCTCCGCGAAGTCCTGGAAAGCCCTATTCCTCGTCCGCTTCCCCCGCCACCTTGACCACCTGTTCCAGGCTGTCCGCGACCGCTTCCTCAAGATCGGCCACGCTGCCCAGATAGGCGATGACGTTCCGCGTGACCCGCGACGAAACGCCGATCAGGCCGGTCAGACCGCCCAGATCGGGGTGCGCGTCCGGGATGGCGTGGGTCAGTTGCGCCATGCGCACGATGACATGCCGCTTGGCGTCCAGAATCCGGGCCATCTGCCGATGGGATTGCGCCAAATGAACAAGAATTTCGGTCAAAAGCTCACGCATGCCGAACCGCTCACCTCGTCATCCCGCAGCCAATTCCGGTGCGATTCCGTTCCGCCTTGTTCTATACAGCATATGCCGCTGTCCGCCGCTTGCCACGGTAACCGGGGCGCCGTTGCCATACCGACCGGATCACACGCACGACGTCCGGAGCAAAAGAAAGCACGCTAGACATCCGAAGATGCAAACGACCCCTGCAGGCTCAAGCCATTCACAGCTGGACATGGCACTGGGCCGGAGCGATGATCGGCAGCCCTTCCATGCGGCGCGCCAGTTGCTCCGGCGTCATTTCGGCCGACGGCTTCAGGTGCAGGTTCCAGGCATGCAACGCGAGAGACCCGACAATCCGGCGGAAGCTGCCTCCTTCCAGGTGGCAGAAGGTTCCGTCGGTCAAACGGGCCACCCCGACGCCGGCCCCGTCGGTGAGCCCCCGCCAGCGCACCTCCACCTCGTTCGCGTCGATCGGTTCCGCCAAAGGCCAGCGGCGCAAATCCAGCTGCGACACCTTGACCGGCGGAATCGTGATGGCCCCGGAGACCGGCCGGCGGACCCCGTCTTCGATCCAGTACACGATCGGGCTGATGCCCCGGACGGCCACCCGTTCCGGATAGAGCAGCCGCATGTCCGGAAGCTGGTTGCCGTGGCGGGCGAACAGCTCATGCCGGTGCACCGCGCGGATCAGCTCTCCGGGGTCCGTCCATTTATCCCGGAAATACGCTTCGTTGTTCCTGGTGATCTGCGCGGCGCGCCCGCCCAGGGCCCGGATGCTGACGCTGCCGAAATGGTGGATGTAGGCGTCCCGGGCGATCATGAGCCGCTTGCCCAAAAGCTGCACGCGAACATTGAAGTCGACGTCCTCGAAATTGCCGACTTTGTAGCCTTCGTCAAAATACCCGATTTGGTCCAGCGTTTCGCGGCGGAACAGCAGGCAAAACCCCATCAGCTTGTCGGCCGGCGCCCAGCGGGAGGGATCCGGACGGTTGTTCCTGGCGGCGAAAGCCGCCAGTTCCCTGGCGTTCCGGTAGGACACGGGCACCCGCTGCTGGTCGTTGCTGATGATGTTCGTCACCGGACCGACCATGCCGATGCGAGGGTCGCTGTTCAGGCAGGCCAGCATGTTGGAAAGCCAGTTTTCCGTAACGATGGTGTCGTTGTTGAGCACCACGATGGTTGTTCCCTTGGCCATCATGAGCCCCACGTTGACCGCTCCCGCGAATCCCCGGTTCGATTCCAAACGGCGGTAGCGTACGCGTCCGGTCAGGCTGCGCAGGTACGCTTCCGTTCCGTCCGTCGAGGCGTTGTCGGTGACGATGATCTCATGGGGCACGCCGGTGTGCCGCATGATGCTGGAGATGCAGAGCCGGAGTACGCCAAGCTGGTTGCAGGTGGGAATGACGATGCTCGTTCCTTCGAAAACGGTGCCGAAATCGCGGATGCCCGCCTGGACGCCCTCCCCGTAGCCTTCGCTGAATCCCTGATCGTAATATGGACGCCAGGGGGGCGGCGTACCGGCGGCAGCGCGTCTGGAGCGCCGGGATGCGGTGCCGGATCCCCCTCGCCGGGAAACGTCCTTGCGCGTGCGGTTGGAGGCGGCGTTCACTGCAGGATCCCTCTCAGCTTTCTTCCCGCCTCTTCCAGGGAAGCGAACGTGCCTGCGTCCGTCCACCATCCGGCCAGTTCCATGTGCGTGAGTTTCCCTTCGGCGGCATAGGCATTGTTGACGTCGGTGATTTCCAGTTCCCCCCGCAGAGAAGGTTCGATGCGGTCCATGATGCGGAACACGTCCCCGTCGTAGAAGTAGATTCCCGTCACGCAATAGGAAGACGGCGGATGCGCCGGTTTTTCCACGATGCGCGCGATGCGCCCCGTCACCGGGTCAAAATCGGCAATGCCGTACCGGTGCGGGTCTTCCACCCGTTTCACCAGCACCATCGCCCCTTCCGGTTGCCGCAAAAAAGCCTCGATGTACGGGTCGAGGGGTTTTTCGAACAGATTGTCCCCCAAAAGCACGACGAATTTCTCCCTTGCGCCGAGGAGCGGACGCGCCAGATCGAGAGCCTGGGCGATGCCGCCCGCTTCTTCCTGCAGCCGGTACGTCAACGACACCCCCCAGTCCCGGCCGCTTCCGAGCACGTCGGCAAATCCGCCGATCGCCGACCGGCCGGTGACGAAAATGATGTCGCGGATGCCGGCCTGCCGCAGCCTGGCCACCCCGTAGCAAATCATCGGGTAATGGCCGACCGGCAGCAGGTGCTTGTTGGTCCAGTACGTCAAGGGTCTGAGCCTCGTTCCCGTGCCGCCGGCAAGTATGACCGCTCTCAAAACGGCATTTCCTCCTTTCCCATGATGGCTTCGGTCACCGCCCGCGTCCGTCAAGGCGCCGGCTCCCCCGCCGCGGAGCGGTTTCGCTGCCGGTCGGGAAACGACAGGCGGCCGCCCCGGAGCGCCATCGCTTCGCGCCACGCTTCCAGATGATCCCGGATGTCGGGATCGGACATCGCCCGCCAGGGCACGCTGCCGCCCAGGCCCACCCGAAATCCCCGCAGAAGGAGCAGCGCGTGGGCTCTGGCCGGCTGCGCGAGGGTGTGCGCGCCGATGGCGTCGATGGCGCGGCGCGACAGGGCGAAGGGCAGCGCGGCCAGCGAGCGGACGCCGAGATCCCACCTGCCGAGGGAAAAGTTGAGAAACTCCATCAGCCGGTCGGCCGGCGGGCGCAGATGGAACTTGGCGATGCCGGACGGACGGGCGTTGAGCGCCGCGTCCATGCCTCTGTCCACCGCCCGCAAAAAACGCGCAAGCTCGCCGGCCGGCGCCGGCTGTTCCCCGTCGACGAACAGCACGGTGTCCGCGCCGGTTCTGGCGGCTCCCAAGGCCCGGCCGGCCGCGCCGCCGGTCCATCCGCCGGCCGGGACGATCACGGAACGGGCGTGGCGTTCCGCGATCGCCAGCGCCGTCTGGGCATGGTCGGGAATGACCACGATCCATTCCCGCAGCGGAAGGCGTTCCAGCTGGCCGAGCACCGCCTCCAGCGCCGCCTCGTTCCGCCCCGCGCACACGACGGCGGAGGCCGTTCCCTTAAGCGGAACGGGCTCGACGGGCAATGAAAAACCGGCACCCCGCATGAATCCGTCGGCGTATGCCCGGATGGCCGAGGACATCGCCCCTGCAGGCTTACTTGAAGCGGCTCCGCCTTCGCCGCCCGGGGCGAACGCGTGGTTCACATGGCCGTGAAGCGCCGCGCGCGCCTCTTCGGCGGTAGCCGCGGGATGGGCCTCCCGCCAGGCCGAACCGCTGCGGAACCCAAGGTCACGCCACCGGCGGACGGCGGATGCGCCGGCGCTTCTTATGCCGGGCCGCCGGCCTACTGGGCGGCGGACGGCCGCGAGCGTCCTTCGCCTGCGGTGAAGGGTGCCGGGGCGGGACCGGGTGCGGCGGACGGGCAAGCCGCGGCGGGAAGGCTGTCGCCCTTGGACAGACAGCCCGCTGCGTGCAGGCCGCCGCCGTTGGGCGGGCGGTCCGCGGCGGGCGTACGGCCCCCGACGGATGCTCCTTGTTTCCGCCCGGCGCACGCCGCCCTTCCGGGTCCGCGGCGCAAATCCGGCGCCCGGGCGCCGCGCATTGTGGCCGTTTCGGATCATGGCACTCCTCCGCTTTCCATCGTTCTCAGGCCGCACAATCCGTACGCACCGGCCGGATCCGCATGGCGCGTCCACCATTCGATGGCCTCCAGGTGGTCGCCCACGATCAGGCGTTCCAGGGAACGGCCCCGACCTTTGCGGCCGCGGCGCGGATTCAGCGCGCCCACGTTGACGCGGCAAATCCGCCGGACGACAAGCCCCGCGCAGATCGCCCGGGCATGGGCGAGGGGGGGAACGCTGAGCGACTCCGCTCCGATCGCCTCCAGCGCCCGGCGGCTCATGGCGTGGGGCACCGCGGTCAGGGAGGCGCCTTCCAGATCCGGACGGCCCAGGAGCGCGTTCAGGGCATGCTTGGCCAGCACGACGCCGTGCACACGCATCTTGCGCACGGGACCGGAGTAATCGTTGAGCGCGACATCGACCCCGTTCCGCACGGCGTCCACGAAAGGCCGGAGCCGGCGCGCGGGGATGACCATGTCCGCGTCGACGAACAGCAGGATCCGGCCTCCGGCCGCTTTCGCGCCGATCGCCCGGCCCACATCATGCCCGAGGGGTTTGGAGAAAACGATCACCTTTGCACCGCATGCCCGCGCAATCCGCTCCGACCCGTCCGTCGAACCGTTGACCATGGCGATCACTTCCGCGCCGCGGTCCACCCGGAACGCTTCCCGGATGACCCTGCGCAGCGTGCGCCTTTCGTTCATGACGGGAATGACCACGGACACGTCGGCCAACCGCGTTCCCCCCAGTCGGGCTGCCGTTTATCAGCATCGTATGTTGAACGTGTCCCATTGCAACGGCGTCTGTACAGCCCGGGGGAGAATCGCGTCCGGCCAAAAAAAAGCATCGCTTTCCGCGATGCTTCAGACTGAAGCGTGACAATCCCCCGAGGCTTTCCCCAACGGCTTCTCCCCCCTGAGCCGGGAAGACAGGATGCCCATCTGTTCCCGATATTTCATGACCGTCCTTCGGGAGATGCGAATGCCTTCCTTTTGCAGCAATTCGGCCAGGCTTTGATCCGACAGGGGCGAACGTTTGTCTTCCTGCTCGATCCATTCCTTGATGCGCAATCGAATCTGCGTGCTTGACGCCATCCCGTTGTCTTCCGTCATCATTCCGTGGGGGAAGAAGGATTTCAACGGCACCGTTCCCCAGGGGGTTTGCGCATATTTGTTCTGGATCGCCCGGCTGACCGTGGATTCATGCAGACCCAATTCCCGGGCGACGTCGGCGAGCTGCATGGGCTTCAAAGCGCCGGGACCGCGGGCAAAATAATCGCTTTGCCGCTCCGCGATGACGCCGACCACCCGGAACAATGTCTGCTTTCTTTGACGCAGGCAATGGAGCAGATTTCGGGCATGCCGGCTCTTTTCATGAAAATAACGCACCGCCTCCTCGCATGCCAAGCCGGGATGCTTCATGAATTCGGGTTCCCTGACGGCAACCTTGAGATGCAGCGTTTCATTCAGCATGACGTTCAGTGTTCCGCCTTCCCGGCGAATCGTCACGTCGGGAACAACCGTTTCTCTTTGAAAAGGAGCGAAGGGAAGCCCTGGCCTGGGGTTCAGACGGCGTATATAATTAAAGGTTTTTACCGCTTCTTCGACGGGGATGCCCAGGGTTTTGGCAATGGCTTTCCATTTCTTCGCCGCCATCATTTCCAGGCAATCCTTCACCATGGCCGACGCCGCCGGAGGTGCACCTGCATCCCGCTCGATTTGCAACAAAAGGCATTCTTTCAGATTTCGGGCGGCAATTCCCGGCGGATCAAGGGACTGGACCGTCCGCAAGGCTTCTTCCACTTCTTTCGGAGAGACACCCAGCGCCTCGCTGATCTGCCGTTCATCCATTTCCAGATACCCGTTGTCATTGAGGTTGCCGATAATGTATTCGGCTATCCTGTACAAGGCAGACGGACAGGATTTCAACCGCAATTGGCCCGCAAGCGTCTCTTCCAGCGTTTCTTCCCGACGGCCAAACCTCTCCAGCCCGTCAACATAACCCGCCCGGAGGGAACCCCCCCGTCGGTTTCGCCTGTTCTCCGCACCCCACGACAAATCACCATCGCACCATACCACTTCAAGAAAAGGATTGTCCTCCGCTTCCTTCTGCAAAAACTGCCTCAAATCCAAAACCGGCATGCTCAGGATTTTCACAAACTGCATGAACCTTGGATTGAGGGCCGGTTGTACATTTGTTTCAACGGTCAACGATGGTCCCGGATTCATAATGACCCCCCTTCATTCGATCAACTTTTCCTTTTGCAGCCAATCCCTTGCCACTTCGGACACGTCTTTGTGCTTGACGTCCACCAGATAGATCAATGCCATCATCGTTTCCGTATCGATCCGCTCCCTGATTTTCGCCAGCAGACCGTCCAATTCCGGATACTGTTGCAGCACGGGCAGCCGTACGACAGGGGCGGCCCGATAGGCGGGAAAATAGCGGAGATCATCCTCCAGCGGAATATACTGTCCGTTCAGCCTGCTTTCGTACTGAATCGCATCCGTCGAAAAGACCAGGGCGACATTGACCTGGCCCTCTTTCATGGCGATGTGAGTCAATCCGGCGTCCATCTGAATGATATGGGAGTTTAGAAAGGAAAACCCGTATTTTTCCTCCATCCCTCGGAGCCCGTCATCCCGTTCGAAAAATTCCTTTGTGGTCGCGATTTTGAACGCTTCGGGATTCTGCCGGACGCTGGCGGCCAGATCGGAAAGGCTCCGAATGCCGTATTTGTCCGCTTCCGCTTTGCTCATCATGAGGGAAAAGGTATTGTTCAATTCGGATTGCGGCAGCCATACGATGCCATTTTCCATATCGCGTGAACGGACGATCTCAAAAGCTTTCTCGGGATCGGCTTCCGACTTTTCACCCAGGTAATTCACGAGCGCCGTTCCGGTATATTCCCAATACAGATCGATAAATCCGTTCTCCATGGCCTTGCGCACGACGAGGCTTTCCATGTTGCTGGTTTCCTTGATTTCGTAGCCCATTTCTTTCAAATAGATGGACGTGATTTTGAGCAAAAGAAATTGCTCCGTAAAAAATTTGGCTCCGATCGTCAAGGTGCCTTTTTTTTCATGTTGCACGCTCGGCAATGGCTCGTTGGGCCCCGGAAAGTTCACTCGGCATCCCGAAAGCGTGATCAAGAGAGCCAGGATGACGGTCACGGCTGCGCAAAATCGCTTTTTCATGCAGAAATCCCTTCGCCATATCAAGATTTTTGGAAATGAACCGCGTATTTGTTCATTTTGTACAGGAGATTCTGTCTTGAAATCCCCAGTTTTTTGGCGGCCTGGGAAGCGTTCCCGCCCGTTTCTTCCAGGGCGTTCAAAATGAATCGTTTTTCGATTTCTTCCAATTGTTCGTACAGCGTCTGCCGGGAATCGAACACCACCGGTTCCTGCGCTTCCTTCCGGCGTTTGGGGTTCCGGATTTTCTCCGGAAAATCCTCGATCGACAGTTTATCCCCCCGGCAGAGAATGACCGCGCGTTCGATGGCGTTTTCCAGCTCGCGGACATTTCCCGGCCAATCATATTCCATCAAAATCTGCAGCAACTCCCTGGATATCTCGAATTGGCGATTGTACCTTTGCCGGTGCCGGTTGAGAAATTCCTCAATGAGCAGGGGAATGTCTTCCTTCCGTTCGCGGAGGGGAGGAATATAGATATCCACGATATTTAGCCGATAATATAAATCTTCCCGAAAACTTCCCTCCTGGACCATCTTTTTCAGGTTCCGGTTTGTTGCGGCAATGATGCGGGTGTCCACTTTGACCGGTTCATTGCTGCCCAGCCGCATGAACTGTTTTTCCTGGGTAACCTGGAGCAGTTTGGCCTGAAGCGATGCGGAGATCTCCCCGATTTCATCCAGGAAAATCGTACCCCCGTCGGCCGCCTCAAACTTGCCCTTGCGCTGGGCATGGGCGCCGGTGAAGGCTCCCTTCTCATACCCGAACAACTCGCTTTCCAGCAATTGCTCGGGGATCGCCGCGCAATTGACGGCAATAAAAGGGCGGTGGCTGCGATCGCTCCACTGGTGAATGATTTTCGCCACCTTCGTTTTTCCCGTTCCGCTCTCCCCCGTCAGGAGCACTGAGGCGTCGGTGGGAGCGACCCGCTCGACCAGATGCATAATGGATTTCATGGCCGGGCTGACCCCGATGATGGAATCGGCGGGGGTTCCCGCCTGTTTCAGCTTTTCTTTCAGGAACTCGTTTTCCGATTTCATGCCGAGCCATTCAAAAGCCCGCTCCGTCACCAGAAACAGCTCGTCCAATTTCGTCGGTTTCACAATGTAATCGAAAGCCCCCGCTTTCATGGCCGATACGGCGCTTTCGATATTTCCGTAAGCGGTCATCACGATGAACGCTTTGTTCGGATAGAGGGGAGTCAGTTCCTGAAGCAGCTCGAGCCCCGTCATTCCGGGCATCATTAAATCCAGAAAAACAACGTCGATCGGAAACTCGCTCAGAATATTCCGGGTTTCCTCGGGATGAGGGGTGGTATGAACAACGTACCCTTTCTTCTCCATGGACGATCGCAAAATTTTCAGCAGCTTGAGCTCGTCATCCACAAACAGGATGCTTTTCATTGCACCTCACCCTCCATGGATGCCATTTTGGGAAGCTGCACGAAGATCGTTGTTCCCTTCCCCTCCATGCTCTCCGCCCAAATTTTCCCCTGGTGTTTCACGATGATTTCGTGGGATATGGACAACCCGAGTCCCGTTCCCTTCTCCTTGTTGGAATAAAATGGATTAAAGATCCATTTCAGCTGGGCGGCGGGTATTCCTTTTCCGCTGTCTTCAATCTCCACCAGCCAGTCCCGGCTTCTTTCCTTGACACGGATCTGAAGCGTTCCTCCCGTTTGCTCCATGGCCTGGATGCTGTTGAAGAAGACGTTCAGAAACACCTGAATCAACCGGTTCCGGTTCCCCATCACGGTCGCTGCAGGCACCTCGTAAGAACGGATTACCTCAATGCCCGCATCGCTGAACCGTTTGCGCATCAAATGGACAAGTTCATCCAGCACGGAGATGATGTCGCATTCCGTTTTTTCGCCGTCCCCTTCTCCTTTGGTCAGCATCAGAAAGTCGGAAAGGAGGCGGTTCATCCGTTCCGTCGAGTCGAGAATGTCCCGAATGAATTCCGATATGGTGTCTTCCGTCCCCGTCCGATGCATTTCCCCCCGTTCCAGCTCGATGGCTTCGGCGGCGGCCTGTATGATGCTGAGGGGATTTTTGATCTCGTGGGCGATGCCCGCCGTCAGTTGTCCCAGTGCGGCAAGCCTTTCCTTTTGCCTTACATATTCTTCCAGCCTTTTGATTTCACTGACGTCCCGAATCACGGTAATGGTGCCGATGATGCTTTGATCGACGCCGCGAAGCAAAGAAGAATATATCTTGACATCGTGCCTGTTGTTGTTTCGGTCGATGATGTAGCTTTCCGCCTCGTCAAACTCTTTCCCCTCTTCCAGCGTCCGTTTCAGCAGGAACTTCTCCTTGTCCTCTTTCAGGGGAATCTCGAAAATGGATTTGCCGATCACATCCTCCCGGGAATTAAGGGTCAGTTCCTCGGCCGCGCGATTGAAGGTGGTGATGATCCCCTGATTGTCGGTGGTAATGACGCAATAGGGAATGGACTCCAGGATATAAAACAGCCGCCGCTCCTTATCCATCAATTCCCGGGCCATCTGGTCCATCACCAGCGCCAGCACTTCCAGTTCGTCGTTCGTTTTCACCGGCTCAAAGTGGACGTTACGGTTTTTTTTGTAGGCTCTTGCCTGGTTGGTCAGCGCCAGAATCGGCTTGACCACCCGGGATGTCAGAATGACGGTCAGAATCACGGCGATGAGAAGGACGATCAAGAATACCTGCAAGAGCACGAAGGCCACTTCGCGGGCCGGGGCGTTGGCCTGCTTCACCGGCTCCGCCACGATAAGCCCGAATTTGCCCAGAAACAAGGGCTTGTAGGATACGATCATTTTTTCGCCAAACAGCATGCCCTTCCAGATTCCGTACCGTTCCTTCCGCAGATAATCTGTCAGCACGTGCCCATGCAGGTTTTCGCCGATCATTTGTTTGTTGCTGTGGGCGATGATCGTCCCCCGGTTATCGATGATCAGATTCAACCCCTCATTGCCGATGTTCACTTCCTGCAAATAATCTGAAAACGTTTCCAAATTGATGAAAGAAACGATGCCTCCGCAGTAAGTACCCTCCTCGTCGATGGCCGGGTAAGCCACGGCAATGGTGCGCATGCCGCCCGGAAGCGTCAAAGCGTCCGAAATCATGTACGTCTTGCTCCAGGGCAGCGTTTGATAGATTTCGCTCAAATCCAGCTTGCTTCCGAACGACAACTCAGGGATCCGCGCCAACTCGTTGCCCTCTGCGTCGAATACCTGGATGTACATGTAAAGCGGTTCCCGTCCCACCATTCTTTCCATTTCGGACAGGTAAAACTGCCGGTCCTGTTCCGACGCCTGAAGCAGGTAAGGCGAAAATAGCCGAATATCGTTGATGACTTTGTTGATCATGAAATTGAGCCGCTTGGTGAGCGATTGCGCAATCAGATTGTCCCTGTATTCAATCTGGGATTGAAACGAGTCGTTCATCACCCGGATGGTCATCCAGAAAAGGAACGACAGGGTGAGCCATAAGACCACCAGGGTTATGAGCAAATACTTCTTCGTAAGTTTTGAACCAAGCAGAACGTTCATGGACGTTTCCCACTTCGGCTTGACGGTGTTGGCCTTGTCCAGACCTCATTTTATCACACCATGATGATGGCGGGACGGGAAAAAATACGAGAATAACTGGGATTAATCCCAGTTACTCTCATCAAATACGATGACGGTTCTTCCCACGTTCACGCTGTCCTTATCGTGAAACGCGGCCAAGCCCTGATTGATGTCCGTGAGGGGAATTCGCCGCAGGATCAGTTCGTCCAGCATCAATTTGCCGTCAAGGTACAATTGCGCCAAATTGCGGATATCCCTGAGGGGATTGATGTCGCCGTAACTGCTTCCCTTGATCGTTTTGCCGCGGCGGTGAAACAATTCCGCGTTCAGCGTCAGCTGTTTTTCGGTGTAAAACCCGACAACAACCACCGTTCCGCCTTTGCGCGTTCCGTCCCACGCCAGGGCCGTGGCCTTGGTATTCCCCGTGGCGTCGATCGCAAAATGCACGCCCCACCCGTCGGTCAGCTCTTTCAATTGCTCGACGGTCCGGCCCTCGCCTACATGGATCGTGTGCGTGGCCCCGAAGCGCCGGGCCGCTTCCAGGTTGGCGGGTTTGATGTCGCAGGCGATGATCTTGCTCGCTCCCGCGATGCGGGCGCCCTGAATCGCATTGATGCCCACCCCGCCGCAACCGAACACCGCCACCGTCGAACCCGGCGTTACCTTTGCCGCGTTCACGGCTGCCCCGTATCCGGTGGCAACACCGCACCCAAGCAGGGAGGCCTGCACGAGCGGCATGTCGTCCGGCAGCTTGACGCAGGACATTTCATGCACGACGGCATATTCGGCATAAGTGGAAAGCAGCGAATCATGATAGACGATTTGTCCATTCCGGCTCAGGCGGGAAGTCCCGTCCGGCAGAAATCCTTGCACCATCGGTCCGAACGCCGATTCGCACAAATGAACCTGGCCGTTGGTGCAGAAGACGCACATGCCGCAATACGGGATCCAGCTCAGCGCCACTTTGTCGCCGGGCTTCACGTTTTTCACGTTTGGTCCCGTTTCGACGACGACTCCCGCCCCCTCATGCCCCAGCACGGCGGGCAAAGGCGTTGCCGCGCTGTTCATGGCGATCCAGTCGCTGTGACAGATCCCCGACGCCGCCATCTTGACCAGAACCTCGTTCTCTTTGGGAGGAGCCAGATCAAGTTCCAGAATTTCCAACGGTTTTCCCGTTTCGACCAATACCGCCGCTTTTGTTTTCATTCCGATCTTCGCCTCTTTTTTGACTCAGCCGGATCTAGGAAGATTACAGTCCGATGGACACATATTTCGTTTCCAGATAAGGTTCGATGCCTTCCACGCCGCCTTCCCGGCCGATTCCGCTTTCTTTCATGCCGCCGAAAGGAGCCTGCGCTGTAGACGGCAAAGCGTCGTTCCAGCCCACGATGCCGTATTCGAGGGCCTCCATCACCCGAATGCCCCGGGTGACGCTTTCCGTGTAAAAATACGCCGCCAGACCGTAGTTCGTATTGTTGGCGTATTCAATCACTTCTTCATCCCGCTCAAATTTCTGGACGGGAGCCACCGGGCCGAAGGTTTCTTCGTTCATCACCAGCATGTCGGGGGTGACGTTCTTCAGCACCGTCGGATGATAGAAATAGGCACGTTCATTGATGACTTCGCCCCGGCCGCCCACAACGGCCTCCGCACCCTTCTCCAACGCGTCGGCAACGTGACGGGTGACCTTTTCATATCCCGCCCCGTCAATGATCGGACCGATCTGCACCCCTTCCTCGAATCCGTTTCCCACTTTCAGTCGGGCTACGGCTTCGGCGAAAGCGGAAATAAATGCTTCATAGATGGAAGCTTGCACGTAAATGCGGTTTGCACAAATGCAGGTTTGCCCGCCGTTGCGGAATTTGGAGGCGATGGCTCCGGCCACCGCTTTTTCGAGATTGGCGTCGTCGAACACGATGAACGGAGCGTGGCCGCCCAATTCCAACGACAGTTTTTTCACCTGATCGGCGCTCTGCCGGATCAGAAGCTTGCCGACTTCCGTGGATCCCGTGAAGGTCACTTTCCGCACCTTGCGGTTTTTCATGAATACGCCGCCGATTTCCGCCGGGTCTCCCGTCACGAGATTGATGACGCCTCGCGGAATGCCGGCCCGCTCGCAATATTCCATCAGTTTCACCGCGGTAAGCGGTGTCTGTTCAGCGGGCTTGACAATGACCGTGCAACCTGCCGCAAGCGCCGGGCCGATTTTCCGGGTGATCATGGCTGCGGGAAAATTCCACGGGGTGATGGCCGCGACAACGCCGACAGGCTGCTTGAGCACCTGAATGCGTTGCCGGACATCTCTGCCCGGCACGATGCGGCCGTAGATCCTTTTCGCCTCTTCTCCGTACCATTCCAGGAAAGAAGCGGCATAGTTCACTTCTCCGCGCGATTCCTGCAAAGGCTTCCCCATCTCGGCGGTGATGAGCACAGCCAGCTCTTCCCGGTTTTCCAGCATCAATTGGGCAACCTTTTTAAGGTACCCGGCTCTTTCGTACGCGGAGCGCCCGGCCCAATCCGGAAAAGCCCGGTAAGCCGCCTCAACGGCCTCTTCCGATTCTTTGGCTCCCGCCTTCGGAACGGAACCGATCGCTTCGCCGCTTGCGGGGTTGAACACCTGGAACTGTTCGAGCTCCGCTCCCGTCCATTCGCCGTCGATATAATTCAAACCCGAGAAATATTGCACGGTTTTCACCCCTTCCCGCGTCACTCCTGAATCAGCCCGTGCTCCACGAGGAAATCATGGGCAACCTGGTCTTCTTTCTCCCCGTCGATGTCCACCCGGGAGTTCAGTTGCGCCATCGTTTCATCGGTGAGCAGCGGCGCCAGTTTGTCGATCAGTTCCGCGATTTCCGGATGTTTTTCAAGCTTGTCCATCTTGATGATGGCCGTCCCGAAATAGGGCGGGAAAAACTGCTTGTCGTCCTGGAGCACCCGCAAATTGAACTTGGGAATTCTCCCGTCGGTGGCAAACGCGACGATCGCGTCCACCTCTTTGTTCTTCAGCGCGTCATACGTCAGGCCGCGGTCCATGCCCCGGACTTCTTTCCACTCGATGCCGTAGGTTTTGTTGAAATTCTTGATTCCGTCTTCCCTTTCCAGGAAGTCGTATTCCGTTCCGAGAACGAAGTCTTTGGCGTGTTTGGCCAAATCGGAAATGGTCACAATATTGAGTTCCTGCGCCTGTTCCTCGCGGATGGCGATCGCATAGGTGTTGTTGAACCGGAAAGGCGTCAGCCAGGTGATGCCGTATTGCTCTTCATAGCCCTTTTTGACCCGGTCATAGATCACATCCGGATCCTGCGTATCCAATTGCTGCTTCAGCACGATCATGTACGCGGTGCCCGTGTATTCCACATACATGTCGATGTCGCCGTCTTTCATTCCCTGCATCAACACGTCGGTGGGTCCCAGGTTTGCTCTGGTCACCACCTCGAGATCATCCGTGTTCTTTTGGATAAGTTCGGACAGCATATGGGCCAGAATGACCTGTTCGGTGAATTGTTTTCCGGCGATGACGAGCCTGTCTTTCTTGCCGGCGCTTTCGGAACCTCCGCCGCTCCTGCCGGAAGTTCCGCCGCATGCCGCAACGCTCAAGGCCAGCAGCACGATCAGGATGGAAAACAGGAACTTTTTCATTGCTTACCTCTCCTCGTATAGTAGTTTTTGAAGGCAGTTGCCTGGCCGATTTCCAGTCCCCGAGGAGACTGGAGGCCACCTTCAAAATTTCCAGCTTGCTCTTTGAAAATTTCACATCAGGGACTGGACTTTCCGGCATGCCTCCGGACAATGGTACTCAGGGGCCATTCGGGGAAATTCGACTCCCTCCTGT